>Ga0213823_1000012_pt1 | contig 235838 bp, 204 predicted proteins | sample MC6MC0907MG_FD_179887 | JGI IMG/M metagenome (GOLD analysis project Ga0213823, IMG submission 179887) | Enriched soil aggregate microbial communities from Iowa State University, Ames, United States - MC6-MC0907-MG | ecosystem: Environmental > Terrestrial > Soil > Unclassified | place: USA... | reverse complement strand
GACGGCAGCACCGTGACCACCACCATCAGCCCGGATGGCACGTGGTCGATCAAGCCGAGCCCGTTGAAACCGGGCGAAAAAGGCGAGGTCACCGTCACCGACCCTAATGGCAACACCAGCGCAGGCACCAGCACCGGCCCGAGCGATCAGACCGCACCAGACGCGCCAGTCGTTGAGCACAATGGTACGGACCTGAACGGCACCGGGGAGCCGGGCGGCACCGTGACCGTGACACTGCCGGACGGCAGCACCGTGACCACCACCATCAGCCCGGACGGCACGTGGTCGATCAAGCCGAGCCCGCTGAAGCCGGGCGAGCAAGGTGAAGTCACCGTCACCGATGCCAATGGCAACACCAGCGCAGGCACCAGCACCGGCCCGAGCGATCAGACCGCGCCAGACGCGCCAGTCATTAACCAGAATGGCTCGGACCTGAACGGCACCGGGGAGCCAGGCGGCACCGTGACTGTGACACTGCCGGATGGCAGCACCGTGACCACCACCATCAGCCCGGACGGCACGTGGTCGATCAAGCCGAGCCCGCTGAAGCCGGGTGAGCAAGGTGAAGTCACCGTCACCGATGCCAATGGCAACACCAGCGCAGGCACCAGCACCGGCCCGAGCGATCAGACCGCACCAGACGCGCCAATCGTTGAGCAGAACGGCACGGACCTGAATGGTACCGGCGAGCCAGGCGGCACCGTGACCGTAACACTGCCGGATGGCAGCACCGTGACCACCACCATCAGCCCGGATGGCACGTGGTCGATCAAGCCGAGCCCGCTGAAGCCGGGCGAGCAAGGTGAAGTCACCGTCACCGACGCCAATGGCAACACCAGCGCAGGCACCAGCACCGGTCCGAGCGATCAGACCGCTCCAGACGCGCCAGTCATTAACCAGAATGGCTCGGACCTGAATGGTACCGGCGAGCCAGGCGGCACCGTGACCGTGACACTGCCGGACGGCAGCACCGTGACCACCCAGGTCGATCAAGACGGCAAGTGGTCGTTCAAGCCGAGCCCGTTGAAACCGGACCAAGGTGGCAGCGTCACCATCACCGACGCTAACGGCAACACCAGCGAGGAGACCCAAACCGGTCCAAGCGACCAGACCGCGCCGGTCATCGAGGAAAACTCGCTGGATCTGATCGATGCCGTCGGTACCATTACCGGCACCATCGCGCGTGGCGATGTCACCGACGATGCACAACCGGAGTTCAAGGGCTCGTTCGCTCCTGGCGACGCAGTCCTGGTCAATGTCTATGACAATGGCGTGTTGATCGGCAGTGCGGTCGTGGATGCTTCGGGCAACTGGAGTTTCGTACCGAGCCTGCCCCTGACCGCCGGTGAACACAGCTTCGTGGCCGAGGCAGTGGACGCCGCGGGGAATGTCAGCGCCAAGTCTTCGGCCTGGGGCTTCACCCTGGCTGGCGATGCACCGGCAGCTCCTGCCATTACCCAAGTGCTGGACGATGCAGGCACCGTCACTGGCGCCTTGCAGAAAGGCGACAGCACCGACGACAACGCCTTGAACATCACGGGCACCGGTGCCGCCGGAACGCTGGTCTCTGTGTTCGTCAACGGTGCCGTTGTCGGTTCCGTCGTGGTCGATGCCAGTGGCAACTGGAGCTTGACCACCGCAGACCTGGGCGCGGACGGAGTGAAAAACATCACCGCGCAGGCCTCTGATGCGGCAGGGCAACTGAGCCCGATGACTGGCGAATATTCGGTCACTCTGGACACCCAGGCACCGACTCAGCCTGTGCGGGTCGTCGCGACTGACGATCAAGGATCCCAGGTAGGTCCGATCGCCCAGAACGGCGTCACCGACGATGCCACCCCGACTTTCAGCGGCAGCGGCGCCGAGAGCGGGGCCGTGGTCAAGCTCTATGACAACGGTGTCCTTGTCGGATCGACCACGGTCGACGCCAGCGGCAACTGGAGCTACACCGCATCTGCCGCGTTGGCCGGTGGCGCCCATGCAATCACCGCGACCCTCACGGACAAGGCCGGCAATACCAGCGTGGCCAGCGAAGCCCTGAACTTCAGCGTCGACATCGGTGACGTGGTGGTCAGCATCGTCAAGGCCATCGACAACGTCGGCAGCATCCAGGGCGATATCGCCAGCCGTGGCCTGACCGACGACGCCACGCCGACCCTGGTCGGTACCGCGACCGCCGGTGCCGTGGTCACTGTCAGCGAAGCGGGCAAGGTTCTGGGCAGCGTGACGGCCGATGCTTCCGGCAACTGGAACATGGAACTGCCGACGCAAACCGAAGGCCTGCACACCTACACCGCCGTAGCGCGCAATGGCGCGGGTACCGAAGGTTCGGCCGATTTCGTGCTCGATATCGACCTGACGGCACCTGCCGCGCCGGTGGTTTCCGGGGCGTTCGACGACGTGGGCATGTACCAGGGCCAACTGGCGCAAAACGGCTTCACGGATGACACCACCCCGACCCTGAGTGGCAGCGGCAATGCCGGCGACACCATCAAGGTCTACGACAACGGCGCCTTGCTGGGCAGCGTGACGGTATCCGCCGAGGGCGCCTGGAACTTCACGCCTTCGACGCCGCTGGCTCAGGGCGCTCACAGCCTGACCGCCACCCAGTCGGATGCGGCCGGCAACGAAAGCGTGGCCAGCGCGGCGGTGTCGTTTACTGTCGACACCATCGCGCCAACCGCCACCGTGCAGATCACGGCCATCGACCAGGACACCGACGTGCCGGGCGATTTCATCACCTCCGATACGTCGCTGAGCCTGTTCGGCACGCTGTCCACGGCGCTGGGGGCCAACGAGAAGGTGCAGATCAGCCTCAACGACGGTGAAACCTGGTCCGATGTCGTCGTGAGCGATCTCAACTGGCGTTACGACGATGCCCGGGTATTGACCGACGGCCTGCACAACTACCAGGTACGGGTCATCGATGCTGCGGGCAACGTCGGCTCGCAAGCCTCGCAAGCGGTGGTCATCGATACCGGTATCGGCATCGGCCTGAACATCACTGATATCACCCCGGATTCGGGTGTAGTGGGTGACTTTATTACCAGCGCCACCAGCATTGCCGTCAAAGGCACGCTGAGCCAGGAACTGCCGACCGGGGCACGGGTTCAGGTATCCAGCGATGGCGGCCTGACCTGGGCCAATGCCGCCACTACCGGCACGACCTGGATCTTCGAAGATCCGACCGTGCATGGCGATTCTGTCGTCGTCTATCAGGCTCGCGTGGTTGCGGCCGGCGGCGCAGTGGTGGATAGCGCCAGCCAGGAAGTCACGTTCGACACCACGGCGCCTGCGGCGTCCGCCCTGATCGAGTCGATTACCGAAGACCGCGGTGCCAGTCCGAGCGACTTCATCACTAACGACAACCGTCTGGTGATCAACGGTTCCTTGAGCGATGCCGCCGAGGCCACCGATCGGGTCGAAGTCAGCCTCAACGGTGGCAACACCTGGGAAATGGCTGCTTTCGAGAACGGTAAATGGAGCCTGGACATGACCGACCGCGTGTTGGCCGATGGCACCTACATCGTCCAGGCCCGGGTGGTGGATGCGGCGGGCAACCGTGGCACCATCAGCAGCCAGGTCCTGACCATCGACACGGTCGGCCTCAGCGCCAATGGCATGACCTCGACCTTCGTGGTCTCCACCGATACCGCCGCCGGCGTCAGCAACGGCCACAGCACCGCCGAAAGCGCGACCAACAGCGACATGGTCACCCGTGACACCACGGTCACGGTGTCTGGCACGCTGAACGTCTCGCTGCAAGCGACGCAGAACCTGCAAGTCTCGTTCGATAATGGCCAGAGCTGGGTCACCGTGCTGTCCTCCAGCGGTTCGCTGTGGACGTACACGCTGCCTGAGTTCGCCCAGAGCCAGACGCTGAACGTGAAAATGCAACTGGTCGACACCGCCGGTAACGTCGCCACGGGCACCGTCTTCAACGATTACACCGTGGTCGTGGACCTGGACGCACCGGAACCTGTCACCGTCGCTCCGGTCGTGGCTGCGGCCGTTACCACTGGCGCAGCGTTGTCGTTCGCCAGCGATGTCCATGGTCGGGTCGAGTCCGGCGCGCTCATTGCGCTGGTCGAAGACAGCAACAAGGACGGTGTCTACAGCGAGGGGCTCGACAAGATCCTGGGCTATGCCACGGCGGATGCGCAGGGCGATTGGAAAATCGACGCATCGCTGAGCAAAGGCAATCACTCGATCGGCTTCGTCGTCTGGGATGCCGCCGGTAACCGCTCCAACCTCAGCGAGCTGGTGCAGGTCACGGCCAGCGATGCAACCGCCGCCGGCAGCCGGCTGCAGCAGACGACCTGGGGCGGAACCGCCAGCGGTGCGCAGTATGGTTTGAACGCCGCCGCGGTAACGGTCAACGAAGACGGTACCTGGTCGTTCTTCCAGAGCTCGATGGCGCAGAGCTCCGGTGCAGTGGCCAACGCCGGTTATGTCTATAGCGGCACCGATAACCAGAATTACACGGCCACTTACCTGGCGGAGCCCACTGGCGTCTCGGAGCACTGGGAAGGGGGAGTGATCAGCCAGGCGGTCTTTGCGGACTACAACCGCGACGGTTTGCAGGACGTGATCAGCCAGACCAGCAGCAGTACCCGCAGTACCGCACTGTGGACCCAAAACAGCGACGGTACTTACACGGGTACATCGCTGGCTCTGGGCTGGGGTGGCGTTGCGGGGATTGGTGCCAACGGTACTGAAACCCATGTTGGCGGCGTGGTGGCCTATGACGCTCAGGGTGACGGTTATCTGGACTTCGCCTTTGCCGGCTCCAACGACAGTGCTTACGTCAAGGTCAACAACGACAAGGGAACGCTGAATTATTCGATGGATAACAGCGCGACCAATTTCGCCCATGAACTCAGCGCGGTCGACGTCAACAACAACGGTACGGTGGAGCTGGCCGGACACTCCGGTTATGACTGGACCAAAGGTTTGTCGGTCCAGTTGAGCAACGCGGACGGTAGCATCGCCTCTACCTATAACCAGGGGGGGGTGTTCCGCCGCGAAAGCTCGGTCGATCACAGTAACCTGCCGATCTCCATGACCTGGGCGGACTTCAACGGTGACGGTTACCTGGACCTGTTCATCAGCCGCAGCCTGGGCGATGACCGCAAGACCGATACCGACGAAAGCCGTATCTACCTCAACCTCGGCAACGATGCCAACGGTAACTGGTTGGGGATGGCCCAGAACGAGCAGGCGCTGAAGTTTGGCGACAGCATGGACGGCGGTGCCTCGTTCGCCGTGGACTGGAACCACGACGGGCAGATGGACGTCATCGAAGTGCCACGGCGCAACGCGACCGACAGCTCGGCCCAGACAGGTTCGCCTACGGTGTACCTGAACCAGGGCAACGACGTCTGGAGCGGTACCGGGCAGTCTCTCAGCGGTACGACGGCTTACGACAACATCACCGGTGCAACCGCAGTGGACTATGACTGGGACGGCGCGGTCGACCTGATCATGTACCGCGCCGGCAGCACCAGTGCCGGCCTGGACCCGAACACCGCCACATCGATCCTGGTCAGGAACGAAAACGTGGTGGCCGACGGCACCAGCCTGCACCTCCGCATCCTGGACAAGAACGGCCTGAACGTGTTCTACGGCAACACCGTCAAGCTGTACAACTCGGCGGGGGACCTGGTTGCAACCCAGATCATCAACCCGCAGTCCTCGGCATCGAGCAACAGCCAGGGGCTGGTGAACTTCTACGGCCTGGATGCCAGCGAAACGTATTCGGTGCAGCTGTTGCGCACTGAAAACGGCACTATCAGCCACGTGGGGGCCTCGACCTATCAGCAAAACTATGTCAACGGCACGGTGAACCTGAACTGGGGCGGGCTGACGACCGGTGCGGCGCATGATGCCTATGTGCTGACGGCAGAGTCGACCGCGGCGGTCAATGACACCGTCGGCGCATCGGGGCTGGTCGGGACCGGTTACAACGACACCTTCTTCGGTTCCGAAGGCAACGACACCATCAATGGCGGTGGGGGCTGGAACACCGCCATGGATGGCACCCAGACCTGGAGCGCGACGCAGGGCATGGACGTGGTCGACTACAGCCGCTCCACCCTGGCCATGCAAGTGAACCTGGAGTCGGGTGTGGCGATCGGCATGGGGACGGACAACCTGATCAGCATCGAGGGCATCGTCGGCAGTGCGTTCTCCGACAGCATCACCGACAGTTCGGCCAACAACCGGATCGAAGGCGGTGCGGGCAACGATGTGATCTACCTCACCAACGGCGGCAATGACACGCTGCTGTACAAGGTGCTGGACGCCAGCAACGCCACCGGCGGCAATGGTAGCGACAAGGTCTACGGCTTCCATGTTGGTAACGTGCTCAGCGACGGCAATGCCGACGTCATCGATGTCAGCGAACTGCTGGGCTACAAAGGCACGGCCGGTCTGTATCAGGACCAGGGTGTGACCAAGCTGGACAGCGCCTCGACCGAGTTGCTGGATTACCTGAAGGTGGAAGTCGTGGGTAACGACACGGTGATCAGCGTTGATCGTGACGGTGCCGGTGCCCAGTTCGGCTACAGCTCTGTCGCGACCCTGGTCGATGTCAAGACCGACCTGTTGACCCTGCTGCAAAACCACCAGTTAGTGGTGTGATGTAAACCCACCTGCGCTCGATGGACCGGACGCAGGAGGGTGGGTTCGAGAAAAACGCAGACGTGAGTCTGCGTTTTTTTTTGCCCTCGCCAATCTCGCCTGAACATCGGCCGGGACCTGTCCGGTGGTAAGCCTGGCGACCCGCCCAGCGAGTCGTTCGCGCTTTAGGGTTTACCCTACAGATCCCGCGGTGTGGTGTTCTTACCATGAAGACCTTGCTTCATGGAGGTCTACCAAAAATGAGTCACAAATATTGGAGAGCGGGCCTGATCACCGTTGTCTCGTCGATCGCCTTGCTGGGCTTTTCCGAATCGGTGGTTGCTGATACCTCACCTCGTCCCGCTGGGCAGAAACGCATTGTCTGCAACCCGCAATGCGAAACCGTAAGCACTTCTGCAGCGCCAACCTCGCGGCCGACTCAATCGGCTCCCGCGCAACCTGCAGCACAGCAGCCGGGCGCTGCGGGCAAGCGCAATCCTTTTTCCTATGACAGCTTGCCGGCAATGGACGGCAAGGCCATAAACCTGCCGGCCTCCTCGGCCAACCTGGCTCCGGCGCCAGCTGGCGATCTATGGCAAGTCGTCTCGCTGGCGGTCAACCGTTACCCATCGATCCGCGATGCGGCTTTGGTCCTCGAGCAACGCCGTGAAGGCATCGACGTCGCCCGGGCCGGCTACCTGCCGAAAGTGGACGTGGGCATCAGTTCCGGCCGGCAGAGTTTCGGCAGCAACGGGCAGGCACTGTCGCTCACCGCCAGTCAGATGCTGTACGACTTCGGCAAGGTCGGTGGCGCGGTCACCGAGGCCGAGTCCAACGTGGTGCTGCAACAAGTGAAATGGCAGGGCGAGATCGACGACATTGCCCTGCAGGCCGCCGAGGCGGTGATCGAGGTGCGTCGGTACGAAGCGCTGGTCAAAGCCGCGCAATCGCAAAAAGAGCAACTGAAAAAACTGCAGCAACTGGCTGCGCGCCGGGTCAGCGAAGGGGCCAGCACCCAGGCCGACCTGATCCAGGCGCAATCGCGGGTCGAGGCGGCCGAAGCCTCGCTGCTCGCCAGCCAGACTCAGCTGAGCCAGCAACGCAGCAAGCTGCGCACCCTGATTGGCCAGGATCCACTCAATGACATCGCGGTGCCCGAGAGCCGTTTGGTCCAGGCCCTGGCAACTATCGATCCCGATATGGAAATGACCATTGGCGTGCAGCAGGCTGAAGCCGAATGGAGTGTCGCCCAGGCCCAAGCCGCTCAGGCCCAGGCCAATGCCAAGCCGACCGTGTCCCTGGATGCGGGCGTCGACAAGTACCTGGGCAATGTCCCCTCGGGCCGGGACGAGTACGCCTACACCCTGACCGTCAGCGTCAAGCACAGTCTGTTCGACGGCGGCGCGCCGTCGGCGCGGATTCGCGGGGCGGGCCAGGCGGTCCGTGCCGCCGAAGAGCGCATCCATACCCGCAAGCTCGAGGCGCAGAATTCCTGGTTCCGCCTGCAAGAGCAAATGGCCGGGCTGTCGAGCCGGATCAAGGTACTGGGTGACCGCTACAAAAGCATGGTCGATACCCGTGCGCTGTACGAACAGCAATACCTGGCGCTCGGTACGCGCTCCTTGCTCGACCTGTTGAACGCCGAACAGGAAATCTTCCAGGCCCAGACCGACCGGGAAAACTCCCGCCACGACCTCTGGCTGGCCCAGGTGAACTACATCAACGCCACCGGCCATATGCGCAACGTATTCGCCCTGATGGGAGCTTCGTCATGACCACTCATTCAACCGTTGCCCCTGCAAGCTCTACCGCGGATGTAGCGAACCCCTGGCTGGACGCCATGCTGCAAGTGGCCCGGCATTACCGGCTGGAGACCTCGACGGAGCGTGTGCGCGTCATGCTCGACTGGCAAACCGACCACCCGGCCGACGTCCAGCTCAAGCAAATGGCGCGCGACATGGGCATGTCGCTGTGTTTCGAGAAACCCGGCAAAGGCATCCTGGACCCCTGGCGGCTGCCGGTGGTGGCCGAGTTCGACAACGGCCAGGTCGGCGTCATCGAAAGCATCGACAACGGCCAGCTCGCCGGCGTGCGCCTGAGCGGCGAGCAGGGCGTATTGCAGGCCTTGCCGGTAGCCGAGGTCTGCGCCCGGGTACAACGGGTCTTGCTGTTGCGCCCTGAAGTGTCGACGCCCGATGCGCGGGTCGACGATTACATCAAACCCTTCGAGACCAACTGGTTCTGGAAACTGGCGCTGCACGACTGGCGACGGTACTCCGATGTGATGCTGGCCTCGCTGATCGCCAACGTCCTGGCCCTGGGCGCCATGCTGTTCTCGATGCAGATCTACGACCGGGTGATTCCCGCCCAGTCCGAGCCGACCCTGTGGGTGCTGTTCGGCGGGGTGGTCATCGCCATCGTTTTCGAATTCTGCATGCGCCTGTCGCGCACCCATCTGACTGACAAGATCGGCAAGCGCGCCGACCTGCGGATTTCCGACCGGGTCTTTGGCCATGCGCTGCGCATCCGCACCCAGGACCAGTCGAAATCCACCGGCTCCTTCATTTCGCAGATCCGCGAGCTGGAGCAGGTGCGCGAGCTGATCACTTCCACCACCGTGAACGCCATGGCGGACCTGCCGTTCTTCTTCCTGTTCCTCGGTGTGCTGTGGTACGTCGGTGGGATGATGGCCCTGGTGCCGCTGGCGATCCTGCCCTTGCTGATCATTCCCGGCCTGCTGGCCCAGCGCTGGTTGGCCAAGTACTCCAAGGAAGGCATGCGCGAGGCGTCGTTGCGCAACGCGATGCTGATCGAGGCGGTGCAGGGCAACGAAGACATCAAGCTGTTGCGCGCCGAGCAGCGCTTCCAGACCCAGTGGAACCACCTCAACCAGGTGTCGGCCGACATCAGCATGCGCCAGCGCTTCATCACTGGTGCGTTGATGACCTGGACCCAGGAGCTGCAATCGCTGGTTTATGTGCTGGTCATCCTGGTGGGCTGTTTCATGGTCATCAGTGGCGACATGACCACCGGCGCCCTGATCGGTGCCTCGATTCTGTCGTCGCGGATGATTGCGCCCCTGGCGCAACTGTCGGGGGTCATGACGCGCTGGCAGCAGGCCAAGGTCGCCCGCGAAGGCCTGGATGAATTGATGAAACGCCCGGTCGACCAGCCCCTGCACGGCAAGATGCTGCACCGTCCGGTGATCCACGGCGACTACCGCTTCGACGGCGTGAAGTTCCGCTACGAGCAGGAGCAGAAGCAGCCGGCGCTGGAGATCCCGGGCCTGACGATCAAGGCCGGTGAGAAAGTGGCGATCCTGGGCCGCAACGGCGCCGGCAAGTCGACCCTGCTGCACCTGTTGTCCGGCTTGCAGGCGCCCCAGGAAGGCAACGTGCTGCTGGACTCGTTGAACCTGTCGATGATCGATCCGTATGACGTGCGCCGCGACGTGGGTTTTCTCAGCCAGCAGGCATCGCTGTTCTTCGGCTCGCTGCGCGACAACATCATCATGGGCAAGCCCATGGCCACTGACGACGAGATCATCCAGGCACTGACCTTGAGTGGCGCGCTGTCGCTGGTGCAGTCGTTGCCCGATGGCCTGGATCACATGATCCGCGAGGGCGGCAAGGGCTTGTCCGGCGGTCAGCGGCAAATGCTCTTGCTGGCCCGCACGCTGATCCGCAACCCCCGGGTGCTGCTGCTGGACGAGCCGACCGCCTGGCTCGACGAACTCAGCGAGCAGCAGCTGATTGAAAAGCTGCTGCCGTGGCTCGAAGGCCGCACGCTGATCGTCGCCACCCACCGGCCGGCCGTCCTGAAATGGGTGGACCGCATCATCGCCGTGGACAAGGGCCGGATCGTCCTGGACGACACCAAACACATCGTCATCAGCCAGATGAGCAAACCGCGCGCATCCGCTGCCTGATCGCCGAACGGGAGAGATTATGAACATCAAATTACCTTCATCCGATCGCCTGAACCCGATCAACTTCAGCCTGACCCGTCCGGACCTGTTCGAAGCCCACAGCCGGCTTCCGCGGGCGTCCTGGTTCGTCTGGCTGACCTTCGCCGGTCTCGCCTTGCTGCTGGTCTGGGCGTACTGCTTCACCCTCGACGAGGTCTCCAGCGGCACCGGGAAAGTGATTCCCAGCTCGCGAGAGCAAGTCATTCAGTCCCTGGAAGGCGGGATCGTGGCGCAGCTCAACGTCAAGGAAGGCGACGTAGTGCAGGCCGGGCAAGTGCTTGCGCAACTGGACCGCACACGGTCCGAGTCGTCGGTGGACGAAAGTGCTTCCCGGGCCCGCGCCGCCCTGGCAACGGCTACCCGCTTGCGGGCGGAAGTGGAAGGTAGCGAGCTGACGTTTCCCGACTACGTCATGGAAGACCCGGCCCTGGTGCGTTCGGAAACGGCGCTGTTCAAGTCGCGCAAGGACAGTCTGGCCAAGAGCCTGGCGGGCATCCAGGAAGCCCTGGCGCTGGTCCGGCGCGAGCTGGTGATGACCGAACGCCTGGCCAAGATGGGCGCGGCCAGCAATGTCGAAGTCCTGCGCCTCAAGCGTCAGGCCAACGAACTGGAAATGAAGGCCAACGATACGCGCACCCAATACCTGGTGCGTTCGCGCGAAGAGCTGGCCAAGGCCAACGGCGAAGTCGAAGCCCAGCAATCGGTGACCCGTGGGCGTGCCGACATGCTGTCGCGCCTGACGGTGGTGTCGCCGGTGCGCGGCGTCGTGAAGGATATCGAGGTCAATACCGTCGGTGGCGTCATTCCACCGAACGGACGACTGATGGTGATCGTGCCGATCGAGGATCAGTTGCTGGTCGAGGCGCGGATCTCGCCGCGGGACGTCGCTTTCCTGCATCCGGGCCAGCGGGCCACGGTAAAGATCAGCGCCTATGACTACGCCATTTACGGTGGCCTGGAAGGTGAGGTGGTGACCATCTCGCCAGACACCATCCAGGATGATGTCAAACGCGATGTCTATTACTACCGGGTCTTTGTCCGCACCCAAAGCGACTCGCTGTTCAACAAAAGTGGCGAAGCCTTTCCGATCTTCCCCGGGATGATCTCCACCGTGGACATCCACACCGGCGGCAAAACGGTTTGGGAATACCTGGTCAAACCGCTCAACAGGGCTCGCGAAGCCTTGCGCGAACGCTAAGAACCGCGTCGTACCCCACTACCTTTTTGCGCGCCGGGCTGGCCTTGGGTCAGCCCGGCAAGGAGCTTGTCATGGCTAAAAAAAGAACTCGAAAGTCCGCTATTCCGGCGATCCGCAATTCGGCGCAGCTATTGATCGAAACCGCGGGCAAGCGCGCCAACACCCTGCATCAGCAGGGACGTTACGAAGAAGCCCTCAATGTCTGCCAGCAAGCGATCCGCATGGCTCCCGGACTGACCCAGGCCTGGGCCGATGCGGCGGTCAACTGCCTGAAACTCGAGCGTTGGCAGCAGGCTATCGGTTATGCCGAGCAGGCACTGGCTCGCGGAGGCAACGGTTTTGCCTTGTTCGACGCCTTGTCCCATGGACATGGCGCCTTGCGTCAATGGCCGCAGGTGAGGAAATACGGCTTGATGGCCCTGCAACTGCGCGATCAGCGTTTCGGTGTGGCGCCAGCGGTGCCCCATGTGGCAGCGACGATGCCGCCTTTGCCTTCGGCGCAAACGCGCGACAGAAACGTCATTGCGTTCTCGTTATTCGGTGCCGACTCCAAGTATTGCGAAACGGCCGTGCTCAACGTGATTGAGCAACCGAAGATCTATCCGCACTGGACGTGTCGTTTCTACATCGACGACAGCGTGCCGCCGAGCGTGGTCGAAAGACTGATCGCGGCGGGAGCGCAAGTCATACAGGTCGATGAACAGGCCCGATGCTGGCCCGGTCCGATGTGGCGGTTCCTCGCCTTGCAGGACGAGCACTTGCACCGGGTGCTGTTCCGCGATGCCGACTCGGTGATTTCGATCCGGGAAGCCGAGGCAGTGGAGGAGTGGCTGCACAGCGATTGCCGGTTCCACTGCATGCGCGACAGCGGCACCCACACCGAGCTGATGCTGGCGGGGTTGTGGGGCGTGGTGGCCGGCGCTCTACCGCCATTGCAGCAATTGACGGAAGCGTTCTTCGGCGCCGCTGTCGAGTCGCGGCACTTCGCGGACCAGTATTTCCTGCGCCAGCACGTCTGGCCTTACGCGCGGCAGAGCCTCATGCAGCATGATTCGATGTTCGGTTTCATGCAGGCACGGACCTTTCCGGGTGGCCCCATGCCGGCCGATTTTCACGTTGGCTATGCCGAAGGTTCGCCGCTGTTCAAGGCCCAGACGGAATGGGCTGATGGCACCCCGGTGCAATGGACATTGCTGCTCAAGCAAGCGGAGCAAGAGGTCGTGGTCTGTCGTTATCCTGGCGTGGTGAAGGCGGGGTTGGTGAGCGCGCATATCCCGGCACGGTTTGCCAGGATGATCAGTAGCACGGAGGCAGAGATCAGGTTGATGCGGTCCGTATGAAAGGCATGGAGGCGTATAGCTTCTATAGGCGCGAGGGAGAGAATGGGGCCTGGCACGCGATGAACGATAACTCGGTGGTAAAGACATTCCGCGTCGCGGCCATCGCGGGTACGTCGGATCGCCACCCGCTCGCTCCTACGGCAGGGTGGGCGGCGACCCCGGCTCGTCGAGGTTATCGATGTGCTTGAAGCGCTCCACCAGAAAGTCGATCAGGCTGCGCACCCGCGCCGACAAGTGCAGCTGTTGCGGGTAGACCGCGTAGACGTCGGCGCGGGTCGGCGTCTGGTCTTCCAGCACCAGGCAGGTCACCGATGCGGTGCTCGCGCTGATCAATCGCTGATTCACAGTCGTACTGCGGCACAACGCCAGGGGGCGGGTCGCGATCCGCGCCCCTGGCATTTCCTGACAACAATAAGAATCAGGGCCCTGTGATGAAAAGAATACTTGGCAAACTCTATGTGCAAGTCCTTATCGCCGTGCTGCTCGGCGCCCTGGTCGGGGTGCTGGTACCGGAAACCGGCGCCGCGCTGAAACCCTTGGGCGACGCCTTTATCAAGTTGATCAAGATGCTCCTGGCGCCGGTGATCTTCCTCACCGTGGTCACCGGCATCGCCCGCATGGAAAGCATGAAGGAACTGGGCCGGGTCGGCTTTCGCGCGCTGATCTATTTCGAGGTGGTCTCCACCCTGGCGCTGGTGGTGGGGCTGGTGGTGGTGGACGTGTTCAAGCCCGGCGCCGGCATGAACGTCGATGTCGCCAGCCTCGATACCTCCAGCCTGGGCACCTACACCATCGCCGCCATCTTCATCGCCCAGGCGACCAACACGCCGCTGATCCTCACCGATCAGTTGATCGTGCTGGCGGTGCTGATGTTCACCTCCAAGGGCTCGGCGGGGGTCACAGGTTCGGGTTTCATCATTCTGGCGGCGACCCTGGCGTCGCTGGGCACCATTCCGGTGGCGGGCATGGTGCTGCTGTTGGGCGTCGACCGCTTCATGTCGGAAGCACGGGCGATCACCAACACCATCGGCAACGGGGTCGGCACCCTGGCCATCGCCAAATGGGTGGGGGCGCTGGACACGGTGAAGATGCACAAGGCGTTCAATGGCGAAGTGCAAGAGGCGCAGCCGGCGCCTGACAGCACGCCGCCAGCGAAATCGGCCGGCACCTTGCTGCCCGGCCTGGAGAAGGCCTCTCGGGCCTAGGCAGCCCTGGCCGCCTACAAAACCTTGCTCATAAAGACCCGGCTGCTGCCTTCGGGATCGCAGGCGACCTCGCCGAAGCGTTGCCAGCCGTGTTTTTCATAGAAGGACGGTGCCTGGAAGCTCAGGGTGTAGAGCACGGCCGAGCGACAGCCGCGGCGCCGGCCTTCGTCTTCGCAAGCCTGCAGCAGTCGGGCGCCGAGGCCCGCGCCGCGCAGGCTGTCGGGCAGGTAGAACAGGTCGATGAACAGCAGGCCCAGGGAGGTGCGCCCGCTGATGCCGCCCAGGACCTGGCCGGTCTCCGGATCCTTGAGTTCCACGGCCAGGGGCTGCCGATCGTTGTAGCCGGTCATCTGCTCATTGAAGGTGGCGAGACCGATGTCGAGCAGGGTTTCGAAGGTGCTGTCGAGCGTGTCGCTGATAACGATCAAGGGGTTGGTCGTGACGATGGGTTTCATAGGGGATTCCAGTTCAGGCGTCGCGCAACAGGTCGTGGGCGTCGAGCAGGCGGTAGGCGATTTCCGGGTTCTTTTCCAGGCCGCGGCGGATGGCGGCGGGGATCGATTGGCGGGTCTTGCGGCACAGGCCCGGTAGCTCGTCGAGCTGGATGGCGATGCCGCGCATGCTGCGCACTTCGTTGAAACTGGGGGCGATCTGTACGCGGATGCCCAGCAGTTCGTACATCCGCCGCTGCATGTGTTCGAGGTCGCTCAGGCTTTGCAGGTTTTCCAGCCGCTCGAGCAGGCGCTTTTCTTCCTGGCGGGTCAGGCCGAGGATGCGCAGGTCGGTGCCAGGGGTTTGCAGCAGGCGCTCGCGCTCGCAATCGCAGGCGCCGGGAGGGCAGGGCTGGCGGATCTGGAAATCGGGCATCTATGGACTCCACTCGAAGCGATCGCGGATCGCCGTTGCCCACGGGGTTGCCTGGAAATATACACAGACGGGGCAGGCTGTGGCGCGGGATTCGCCAGCCACGCCGTCGGTTTTTTCAAGGCTGCCGGCGCCGCCACAACAGCCGCCCGTAGACCAGGACGTTGATCAGCAGCACCAGCGCGCCGAGGCCCAGCTGGATCTGCGGCGTCAGCCCGGCCGGGTAGATCAGCGGGATCAGGTAGTGTTCGATGAAACCGTCGCCATACCCCTGCTGGCCGGCGCCGTGGCGCAGGCGATTTTCCCACTCGGTCAGCGGGCAGGGCAGGTGGAAAACTTCGACCGCCACGCCCCAGGTCGCGGCGGGCAGGTGCAGCCAGGCCAGGCGCGGCCACTTGAGCACCAGCAGGCCGCCGAAGAGTACGAACAGGATAAAGGCCAGGTGCAGCGATACCAGGGCGTCAGCGGCGAAGCGGTAGAGCATGTCGAGTCTCGTTGCGGTCAGGGATACAGCAGTGGTTCAGGTTCGCGCGCGGTCGAACCAGCCCAGCGCGGTGCGCCAGATGCAGATGCCCAGGAAGTACGCCGACATGGCCAGCCACAAGCCCATCACCCACGGGCCATTGTAAGGATGGTTGATCACCAGCGATAGGCTGCACAGCAGCCAGATGGCGGTCACCGCGATATTCACCGGCATGAAGCGGCGCACGCGGAAGGGGTGGAGGAATTTCATCCGGGTCAGGGTCAACAGCGCCAGGACCACGATGCTCGACAGGCTCAGCCAGGGTGTCGGGGCAAGGATGTACAGCGCCAGCGCCACCACGTTCCAGGCCGCGGGAAAACCGACGAAATAGTTGTCCTTGCTCTTCATGTTGACGTTGCAGAAGCAGAACAGCGACGACACCAGGATCACCGAGGTCGCCAGCAGCGCGCTGTAGTCCGGCAGCGGGATGTAGCGATAGATGAACAGCGCCGGAATGAACACATAGGTCAGGTAGTCGATCACCAGGTCCAGCACCGAGCCGTCGAAATGCGGCAGCACCGATTGCACATTGACCTTGCGCGCCAGCGAGCCGTCGACCCCATCGACGATCAGCGCCACGCCCAGCCACAGCAGGCAGGCCTTGGGCTGGTTGTCGAACAGCGCCAGGGTGGCGAGAAAGGCCGTGACCACGCCGGTCGCGGTGAAACCATGGGCGCCCCAGGCTTTGAGACTGGCGATGTGTCGGGTCGTTATCACGGGCGTTCTCCAGGAAATGAAACCAGCCATACGACGCCCCATTGGAAGAAACGGGGGCTGATCGCCAAACCTGGCCAGATTGCATCTATCGACCGGGCAGGCGGTGATAAGGTTCATCCTTGCCCGTGTCTTTGTCAGGCCGCTCATGGACTTGCCCGCGTGCAGCAGAGCGCCCAAGCCCGTGACGGCTCCTAAGACTGTAGCCACAGTTTGGCGGGGAAGCGCCCTGGCGAAAGCGAATTTCTTCACGGCGCCGGGGAGGCAGGTGCCTCGCCGGAGCGTTCACCCCCTGTATTGCGTGGCTACATTCCGTTGGCGAAGGGCACGGCGCGGATATCGATGCGCGAGCGCAGGTGCTTCAGCGCGCCGGCGTATTCGGCCAGGACTTCCAGGCTCCAGTCGGCGCGGGCGCGCAGGTGGCGTTCTTCAGGCGTGGGCTCGGAATGCGCATTGAATACGCCTTCCACCTGGCGAACGATCAGCTGTTCCGGCAGGTAGCAGATCCGGCAGTTCTTGTAGCTGGAGGCCCGCAGCTCGGCGAGCGGGTAGGCGCCGCCCACGCCGGCCGAGACCCCGACCAGCAACGCCGGCTTGTGTCCCAGCTCGGTGTGGCCGGCATACACGAAGAAGTTCTTGATGGCCGGGCAGGCCATGCCGTTCCACTCCGGCGTCACCACCACCAGCGCGTCGGCCTGCAGCAAGCTGGCCGAGTACTGGCTCCAGGCGTCGCTCGAGTCCGGGCTTGGCCAGAGCGGCAAGGGCGAGCGCCCGAGGTCGAGCAGCGTGACCTGCTCGCAGAGTTTCAGCTGTTGCAGGCGTTGGCCCAGGTAATGGGCAACCTTGGCCGACTGGCTGGCGAGCTGGCTGGAGCCGGCGAGCAGCGCGATATGCAGGCTCATTGCGCCACCTCCTGCTTGGCTTCGGGACGCGCCGCGGGTTTGGGTGAACGCACCAGCGGCCAGAACAGTTCCTGCTGCCAGCTGATGGGACGCAAATCTTCGATGCCATAGGCGGAGGGGCGGCGGCGAGTGATTTTCGCGGTGCCGAACAACACGTCCCAGAAGAACAGCAGATTGCCGAAATTGCCCTTGTAGTGGGTCACCCCGTCATGGGCGTTCAGGCCGTGGTGGGCGGAGTGGGTGGAAGGGGTCGAGATGGTCCGCTCCAGCAGCCACATCAGCGGGCGCAGGGCGGGGATGCGATAGAGCCTGTCGTCCCAGGCGACGCTGCTGTGGGCGGCGAAGATCACCGTCATCTTGACGATCAGGTAGCCGTAGTAGACCGGCGCCAGGCCCAGGTAGATGAGCAGGCCGGAGAGCCAGATGCCCGGCATCAGCAGATAATAGAAGCTGTTGTTGCGATAGACGATGCGGATGCTCATGTACGGCGCCGAATGGTGCGCGCGGTGCAGCGCGTAGAGGAATGGCAGGCGGTGGGTCAGGCGATGCCACCAGTACTGGGTCATGTCATCGAGCAGCAGGAACAGCGCCGCGCCCGTCACCCAGTGCAGGTCGCCCAGGCTGTTCTTCAGGGACGGCGCGAAGGTGTCGAGCAGCAGGGTGCTGAGGAACATCACCAGGGGGAAGGTGAGGCCCAGCAACAGCGAAGAACCGATGATCTCGATCAGCACATCGCGGCGCTGGCCCTTGGGCTGGCGAAAGCAGGTGCAGGCGATTTCCAGGAAGATGAAACCGAGGAAAATCCCGGCCACGACCAGGATTGGATTGTTGGCGAGCATTGTTGTATTCATGGCAATCTCGAGTCAGGCCCGACATGGGCATTGCCCGAACAATAAGAAACCAAGAGCCGCCCGGACCCTATGCGCGAACTGGACAAAAACACTGGCGAAGAGGCCAATCAACCGGTCCGCCGTTTTCACCGGGGCCAGCTCGGCCGGGTGCTGGAACGGGTCCTGCAACGCCAGACCCGCGGCGACCGCCAGGATTACAACCTGCTGGAACTGGAACAGTTGTGGCGCCTGGCGGCGGAGCGCGACCCGGCCATCGGCCTGCACCTGTTCGGCGAATTCACCCCCCAGGACCTGCACGTACTGGCCTACATCTGCCTGTACTGCCCGGACGTGCGCGGCGCCATGCAATGCTGGGCCGACTACGCCGCGCTGGCTTCGGACATGGACAGCCTGAAGCTGGTCAGCGACGGCGATCTGCTCGGTGTCGAACTGTGCATCGACGCGCCCGCCAGGCTGACCCGCTACGTGGTCGAGCACTACTGCGTCATGGCCCTGACCCAGATGCGCCACGGTACCGGGCAAGCTGTGCGCCCGGTACGCGCCTGCTTCAGCCATTTGCGACCGGCTTACCACGAGGAATATCGCCAGTGGTTCGGCGACAACCTCGAATTCGACTGCCCGCACAACTGCCTGTACTACGACCAGGCCACCTTGCGCCTGCCGCTGCTGACGCGCCACGCCGGCATGCAGGCGTTGTTGCGCAGCGAACTGGACCGCCGCCTGGCCCAGCGCCTGCAACTGGCCGGCTGGACCGGCAAGGTCGCGGCCAGCATGCGCGACAGTCTGGCCCGTGGCGTGGTGCCGAGCCTGGAGAACCAGGCCGAGGCGCTGTATCAGAGCCCGCGCACCTTGCGTCGGCGCCTGGAGGAGCAGGGCATGACCTTTCGCCAGTTGCTCGATCAGGTCCGCGCCGAACTGGAACAGCAGCTGGAGTTTCTCGGCGAGAGCCGCGTCCAGGTGGCGGCCCAGCTGGGTTACGGTGACCTCGCGGCGTACCTGCATGCCCGCAAGCGCTGGAAGCGCGACTGAATCCATCAGGCTCGCGACATCACCATAGGTGTTGCGCGGATTCCTAAAAGGAATCCACTGCATAAAAAACATGAATTTTATTTATCGAATTCGAGCCTGTAGCGTGGCCCCGTCCCTGACCGATGGAGCGCCCCAATGTCCACCCCGCAGCCGCCGTCTCCCGCCGAACGCTACTGGCAGCGCAACCTCGCGGTGTGCGCCCTGGGGGCGTTCACCACCATTGTCGCGATGACCCTGCTGCTGCCGTTCCTGCCGTTGTACGTCGAGCAACTGGGCGTCAGCGATCCGGCGGCCATCGTCCAGTGGTCCGGCGTGGCGTTTGGCGCGACCTTCCTGTCGGCGGCGATCACCGCGCCCTTGTGGGGCCGCCTGGGTGACCGCTATGGGCGCAAGCTGATGCTGATCCGCGCCAGCCTCGGCATGGCCGTGGCCATGTCGCTGATCGGCCTGGCGGAGAACGTCTGGCAGCTGGTGTTGCTGCGCCTGCTGGCGGGCTTGCTGGGGGGCTATGCCTCGGGGGCGACCATCCTGGTCGCCACGCAAACCCCCAAGGCGCGCTCCGGCTGGGCCCTGGGCGTGCTGTCTTCGGGGATCATGGCCGGCAGCCTGGCCGGGCCATTGGTGGGTGGCCTGCTGCCGCCGCTGATCGGCATCCGCAACACCTTCTTCATCGCCGGGGCGGTGATCTTCGTGACCTTCCTGGCCACCACCTTTCTGCTGAAGGAGGCGCCGCGCGAGCCGCGCCCGGCCACGCAAAAGGGCCAGGGGCCGGACAACTCCTGGGCGTCCGTAGCGGACAAAAAAACGGTATTGAGCATGTTCGCGGTGGCCTGCCTGCTGATGTTCGCGACCATGTCCATCGAGCCGATCATCACCGTGTACCTGCAGGAACTGCGGGCGGAAAACGTCACCCTGATGGCGGGGCTGGTGATGTCCGCCGCGGCCCTGGGCAGCATTATTTCCGCGTCGCAGCTGGGCAAGCTGGCCGACCGTATCGGCCACTGGCGGGTGCTGACTGTGTGCCTGGCCGCCGCGGCCCTGCTGCTGATTCCCCAGGCGCTGGTCAGCGCGCCCTGGCAACTGGTGCTGCTGCGCTTTCTCATGGGCCTGGCCCTGGGCGGCCTGTTGCCCTGCATCTCCAGCATCATTCGCCATTCGGTGCCGGAAAACATCGCCGGGCGGATGCTCGGCTACTCGACCTCCAGCCAGTACGTCGGGCAGGTGCTCGGCCCCCTGGCCGGGGGCTTTCTCGGCGGGCACTTCGGCATGCGCACGGTGTTTGTCGGCACCTGCGGCGTCATGGCCCTGTGCGCTCTGGTCACCTGGTGGTTCGGCTCGATGAAACCTGCCGTGGCGGTGGCAGGCGAAGCCGGTTAGACCGGGCCGGCGCCGCGCCGCGCACTGCGCTCGACCATGGCGACGATGCTGTCGAACAACTCGTCGCGGGCCTGCTCGCGGCTGATTTCTCCGGTGGCCGCGGCATGGGACAGCGCTTCGGCGGCCCCGAGCATCGCCCGCAGGCCAGCCGTGGCTATGGTCCCGGGCTCCGCGAAGGGGGCGAGGGCAGCGCGGCATTTTTCCAGGAAGATCAGCTCGTACTCCTCCTTGATCCGCGCCAGTTCCGGCGAACTGGCCAGCGCGGCGATCACCCCGGGGATCTCGCGGCCCTGGGTCAGGACGCAGTCGACATAAGAGCCGGCGATGACCGCTGCGCGGCTGGCCAGGGTCGCTTCGCTGCGTTCCAGGGCGGCGTCCATCAGCAATGTCTGGCGGGCATCGAAGTCCTGGTACAGCGCCGCCAGCAATCCTGCGCGGGTGACGAAATGGTCATAGACCACCGGCTTGGTCACCCCGGCCTGTTCGGCGAGGCGGCCCAGCGTCAGGGCTTCGGTGCCTTCCGCGCCGATCAATTGCCAGGCCACTTCCAGCAACTGTTGCAGGCGCTCTTCGCGGGACAGGCGGCGACGGGGGGGTGAAGCCTCGGAGGGGGTGCTTGACATGCTTATATACCAAAAGTAACTTACCGTTCGTAACTTACCAAAAGTATATAGGGCCTGGTTGCCGCCCTCAATCCAATTTGCTTCCATCGGCAGGAGTCTTCGCCATGCATGCGCTTATCGTTGTCGCCCACCATGATCCCTGCTCCCTAAGCCACAGCCTGGCGGCCCAGGTCGCCGAGGGGCTTGGGCCGTCCCACTCGTTCGAGATCGCCGACCTGTTCGCCGAGGCGTTCGACCCACGCTTCAACGTCGCCGACCACGCGGTCCACCGCCGGCAGGAGCTGCCACCGGCCGATGTGCTGGCCGAGCAGGCGCGCATCGACCGCGCCGATGCGCTGGTGCTGGTCTATCCGGTGTACTGGTGGTCGATTCCGGCGCTGCTCAAGGGCTGGATCGACCGGGTGTTCGCCAACGGCTGGGCGTTCGATTTCAACCTCGAAGCCAATAGGTTTGAGAAGAAACTCGGACACCTGCGGGTGCATCTGCTTGGCGTCGGTGGGGCCGATGCCGGCACTTACGGGCGCCACGGCTACGAGACGGCGATGAAGACCCAGATCGACCACGGGATCTTCGACTACTGCGGGGCGCGGGTGCTGACCTCGGAACTGCTGCTGGAATCGGAAAGCCAGGATCCGGCGCTGCATCTGCGCACGGCCCGGGCCATCGGTCGCGATCTGTTCAGCCGCGCCAGCGCCGCCGCGGCGGTTCAGGCGGGATGAGGGGATAAGGCTCCGCGACGTCCCGGTCGCGGAGCGCAGGACGGTTTCGGCCGTCAGTGCCCGGCGGGCTGCGCCTGTTGAGTGAGGATCGCCCTGGCCAGTTCTTCATCGCTGGCGTTGAGGCCTGGGTTTTCCTGACGGATTTTCTGCAGCACCGACTCCAGGTAGACGCCACGGATGGCGCCGCCGCTGGCGACGAAGCTGGAGGCGTCGTCACGAGCGGGAATCACCATCTTGTCGTCCTTGAAGGTCGAGTACAGCGAGGCGGAAACCCCTGCGGAGGTGGCGACATCACCCGCATCGACACGGGCCATGGCTGAACCTGCAGGCAGACAGAGCAACAACGAAGAAACGAGTAATAGGCGGCGCATGAGGGCGTCCTCCGACAGCGTGAAGCAAAAAGGAAGTACTACACAATCTAGGATGCGCGGCACTGCCCGGGAGTTCCCCGGGCGCTCGCGGTGGCCGCTGGCCGGGCGTTTTCTGTGGGGCAGCCAGCAGCCCCCGGCATTGCACCGGGGGCTGTGATCACTGGGCTGTCAGCTCACGACCCGGTAGCACGGCACATAGGCCGCGCCGCCCGGCAGTTTCATCCGGTGCTGCTGGACGAAGGATTTGAGCAGGTGATCCAGCGGCTGCATGATCGCCGTGTCGCCGTGGATTTCGTACGGGCCGTGCTTCTCGATCAGGCGGATGCCCTTGTCCTTGACGTTGCCGGCGACGATGCCGGAGAACGCGCGACGCAGGTTGGCCGCCAGCTCGTGGGACGGCAGTGCGCGGTCCAGTTGCAGGCTGGCCATGTTGGCGTGGGTCGGGTCGAACGGGCGCTGGAAGCCTTCGTCGATTTTCAGCAGCCAGTTGAAGTGGAAGGCGTCGTTGCGTTCGCGGCGGAACTGCTTGACCTCCTTGAGCCCCTCGGTCATCTGCCGGGCGACCTCGGCCGGGTCGTCGATGATGATCTGGTACAGGCTGTGGGCCGCATCGCCCAGGGTTGCGCCGACGAAGGCGTGCAGTTGCTCCAGGTAGGGTGCGGCGCTTTTCGGCCCGGTGAGGATCACCGGGAACGGCAGCTCGCGGTTGTCCGGGTGCATGAGGATACCCAGCAGGTACAGGAACTCCTCGGCGGTACCGGCGCCGCCCGGGAAGATGATGATGCCGTGGCCGACGCGGACGAAGGCTTCCAGGCGCTTCTCGATGTCCGGCAGGATCACCAGCTCGTTGACGATCGGGTTCGGCGCCTCGGCGGCGATGATGCCCGGCTCGGTGAGCCCCAGGTAACGGCTGCCGCTCATGCGCTGCTTGGCATGGGCGATGGTCGCGCCCTTCATCGGGCCTTTCATCACGCCCGGGCCGCAGCCGGTGCAGACGTCCAGTTTGCGCAGGCCCAGCTCATGGCCGACCTTCTTGGTGTACTGGTATTCCTCGGTGCTGATCGAGTGGCCGCCCCAGCACACCACCATCTTCGGTTCCACGCCCGGGCGCAGGGTGCGGGCGTTGCGCAGCAGGTGGAAGACGTAGTCGGTGATGCCCTGGGAGCTTTCCAGGTCGATACGCTGGCTGGCCAGTTCGCTTTCGGTGTAGACGATGTCGCGCAGGGCGCTGAACAGCATTTCCCGGGTGCTGGCGATCATCTCGCCATCGACGAAGGCATCGGCCGGGGCGTTCAGCAGTTCCAGGCGCACGCCGCGGTCCTGCTGGTGGATGCGGACTTCGAAATCCTTGTAGGCGTCGAGGATGGTCTTGGCGTTATCGACGTGGGCGCCGGTGTTGAGGATGGCCAGGGCGCACTGGCGGAACAGGGCATAGATGCTGCCGGAACCGGCTTCGCTGAGTTGTTGCACTTCACGTTGGGACAAAGTCTCCAGGCTGCCTTTGGGGCTGACCGAAGCGTTGATGACGTGTCTTGAATGCATTCTGGATTCCTTGAAAGCGAGACCACCGGCCCATGCGGGCCCATGGCTTAAGAATAGTGAGCGGCGGGCGGGACGCCGGGAAAAACATTCTCCCGGGCTTCACCACGCGAAGGCAAACGGCCACCGGAACGTGCGGCGCGTCCGCCACGCTACTTTCTCACAGCTGGTGGTCCGAAGCGAAAGCGGCGTGCATCGCCCTTGCTATGCCAGCCCTGTCACCCATTGTCCTTGCCCAGCACCTCGGCAGGCCGAGTGAATTTATCGGCCAGGCGCTGCTCATAACTCTAAATGGCGTAATCGCGCCAGGGTTGTGTACGTAGTCAGGGAGCGGCATCCACATGAGCCCGGTTTCATCTGTCAATCCAGGCCAGCCTTGTCGCCTGCTGTTAGTGGTCGAGGACGAGCCGATGATCCTGGAGTTTCTCTGCGAGATCCTGCAGGACGAGGGCTTCGTCACCCAGGCCATGCTCCGCGCGGATGAGGCGCTGCAGTACCTGGAAAGCCACCCGGACCAGGTGCGTCTGCTGCTGACCGATATCAATATGCCGGGCACCTTGAACGGCGCGGGCCTGGCCAATCGGGTGCGCGAGTGCTGGCCGGAGATGCCGGTGCTGGTGATGTCCGGTTATGAGACGCCGCAGAGTTCCGGCATCCGCTATCCGGTGTCGTTCATCCGCAAACCCTGGACCATCGGGCAGATCCTCGACAGTGTCGACCAGGCGTTGAACAAGGCGGGGAATAAGTAACTGGGCGGGGCGCTGGCGAGATGAGGAGTGAAGCGGCTTTCGACCACCCAGGACCTCGGGTCCTCGGTGATCGCAAGGGCGGGTGAGCTAGCGGCTCACTCTTTGACGCTCATGAACTCTTTGGCCCAGACGATGTACTCCTCGGGCTGGGTGTAGGTGTGGGCCAGCTCGGTGGCGCTGAGGTCCGAGGCCTGGGTGAAGATCTGCCGCTGTTCGCGCAGGCAGTCGTAGGTGGCCTTGATCGCCGCGAAGTACGCCGCGTGGCCGTCGACGATGATCTTCGCGCCCAGTTGCGCCAGGCGCGCATCGTCGCGCAGCGCCGGGTTGCCGTAGGTCACCAGCATCAAGGGGACCGACAGGTGCTCGGAGATCTGCTCCAGCTGCTCGAAATCCTTGATCCCGACCATGCAGATGCCGTCGGCGCCGGCACGCTCGTATTGCTGGGTGCGGCTGATGATTTCCTGGATCGGCAGGATGGCCGCGTTGGTCCGGGCGATGATCGCCAGTTCCGGGTCGACCCGCGCTTCCAGGGCCGCGCGGATTTTGCCCACGCCTTCGGCGACCGAGATCAGGTCGGTGGACTTGCGCCCGAACTGGGCCGGCAGCAGGGTGTCTTCGATGGTCAGGGCGGCGACGCCGGCGCGCTCCAGTTCGACCACGGTACGCATCACGTTGAGGGCGTTGCCGTAGCCATGGTCGGCGTCGGCGATCACCGGCAACTGGGCGACGCGGCCGATGCGGGTGGCCTGCTCGGCGAATTCGCTCAGGGTGATCAGGGCGAAGTCAGGCGCGGCCAGCACCTGCAGCGAGGCGACGGAGCCGCCGAGAATGCCCACTTCGAAACCCAGGTCGGCGGCGATCCGCGCCGACATCGGGTCGAAGACGGAGGCAGTGTGGAAGCAGGAGTCTGAAGCGATCAACTCGCGAAAACTACGGCGTAAATCTTGATGAGACAGCCTGGACATACGAACTCCCGGAAGGAGGTAAAAGAGATGCCGACGATAGCGTCGAGTCAAAAATGCAATCGGTTGTCCAGCGCGCCTGTGTCAAAGGTTCGCTGCGAAAACCTGGGCAGATGAAGACGAAGCAAGCAGGTATGAAACGGCGGGTGACGCCGCACCGGATGGAAAAAGCCAGGCGGGCGCTCTTGTTATGGCCGCCATGAAGGCTATCACGCCGCCGCGGCGAAAATGATGACGAATTCGTATGGGCCCATGCCAGAACGGCATAGGCCATGCCGGTTGTCATGGGCGCCAAGGCGGGTCGATCATGCCGAATGAGACGGTTTGGTTATCACTGGCGTTTATGGGAGTGTCGATCTGTAGTGGCGAGGACGAGAGTACGCAGCGCTCGTTGCTACGCCTCGAACCAGGGGAAAGGCTCAATAAAATGTCAGAATTTGAGTCCGGGTCTGGACCTTTTCCCCTGATGCGCAATCATTAGGACGTGGATACCCAAAGGAGAGACGCATGTTCATTCGGTCATTGACCCTCGCAACGCTGCTCGCTGTCGCCGGCCCCGCAATGGCGGCCGACAACGAAGGCCCTCTGGCCCAGGATCAGGGCAAGGCGCGCCCACTGATCGTCATCGCTCCCAGCACCGTGGACCCGACCCTGGTGGCGCTGAAGAAGTCCCTCGACGAGCCGGCCAACCGCCAGGCCTTCAGCGAACGCAACATGGTGCTCTACACGGTGATCAACACCATCGGCCAGCGCGACGGCAAGGACCTGGACCCGCAATCGACCATGGCGCTGATCCGCAGCCTGAAGCTCGGCGCCGGGGCGCAGACCAAGGTGATCCTGGTGGGCAAGGACGGCGAGAAGAAGCTCGAGCATTCCGGGGCCATCGAACTCAAGGAAGTCTTCAGCACCATCGACCAACTGCCGGCCGCGGAAAAGGAAGCCGTTGCGCCGACGTTAGCGCCGGTCTCGGAAGTCAAGGCGGCCCACGCCGGCAAGGCCGCCAAATCGGGCAAGCCTGCGGCACCACCCAAGCCGCTGGACGACTGAGCCTCGGCGTTTTCTGATCGATCCCATCGCGAGCAAGCTCGCTCCTACAGAGGAATGTGGGCTTCTGTAGGAGCGAGCTTGCTCGCGATAGCGTTCTAACTCACCTCGCCTGAGTTCAGCTGACCATCAGGCATCGGTCACGACACTGCCAGCATTTCTGCCTCTTTTGCTGCACCGCCATCACCTTCAGTGCTTTGCAGTGTCCGGCTGACCCCGCGCACGATCATCTCGATTTCCCGTTCATCGATGATCAGCGCTGGCAGCAGGCGGATGGTGGTACCGCGGGTCACGTTGATCAGCAGTCCGTGATCCTGCGCCGCCCGTAGCGCCAGCTCGCGCCGCGGGGCTTTCAGCTCGATGCCGATCATCAGCCCCAGGCCGCGCACCTGCAGGACCTGCGGGTGATCCGCCAGCTCCACCCGCAAGCGTTGCAACAGGTGCTCGCCCTGGCGCCTGGCGTTGGCCAGCAGGCCTTGTTCCTCGATGATCTCCAGCACGGTGCAGGCTACCCGGCAGGCCAGCGGGTTGCCGCCGAAGGTGCTGCCGTGGCTGCCGGGGGTGAACAGCTGCGCGGCCTTGCCCCGGGCCAGGCAGGCGCCGATAGGGATGCCGTTGCCCAGGCCCTTGGCCAGGGTCATCACATCCGGGACCACACCTTCGTGCTGGCAGGCGAACCACTGGCCGGTGCGGCCGATGCCGGTCTGGATCTCGTCGAGCATCAGCAGCCAGTTGCGCCGGCTGCACAGCTCGCGCACGGCCTTCAGGTATCCGGGCGGGGCCAGGCGGATGCCGCTTTCGCCCTGGATCGGTTCCATCAACACCGCGGCGATACGCGGGCCGTGGGCTTGCGCGGCTTGCTCCAGGGCGGCCAGGTCGCCGAAGGGCAGCTTGAGGAAATCCCCGGGCAGCGAGTTGAGGCCCAGGCGCACCGCCGGTCCGTCGCTGGCCGCCAGGGTGCCCAGGGTGCGGCCGTGAAAGGCGTTCTCCATGACAATCACCAGTGGCCGCTCGATGCCTTTGTGCCAGCCATGCAGCCGCGCCAGCTTCAGCGCGGTTTCGTTGGCTTCGGCGCCGGAGTTGTTGAAGAACGCCCGGTCCATGCCGGCCAGCTGGGTCAGCCGCTGCGCCAGCCGCTGTTGCCAATCGATGCTGTACAGGTTGGAGGTGTGCAGCAGCAGGCCGGCCTGTTCGCGGATGACGCTCACCAGCTTGGGGTGGGAATGGCCGATGCCCGTCACCGCCACACCGGCCACCGCATCCAGGTATTCGCGGCCGGCCTGGTCCCAGAGGCGGGTGCCCAGGCCGTGGGTGAAGCTCAGGGGCAGCGGTTGATAGGTGCTCATCAGGCAGGTGGCGGTCATGACGGGTAGCTCCATCTCGTGTGGTGTGCTGGCAGTATCGTTAGCCACCCTGGCTAGATAAACTCGTCAATTCTTTAATCATCTTCAAGTCAGGGTTGATAATGGATTTGTTCCAGGCGATGACGGTGTACGTGAAGGTGGTGGAGGCGGGGAACATGACCGCTGCCGCCCGCGAGTGCGGCCTGTCCACCACCATGGTCGGCAATCACCTGCGGGCGTTGGAGCAGCGCCTCGGGGTCAGCCTGCTCAGCCGCACCACAAGGCGCCAGCGCCTGACCGAGTTCGGCGCCGAGTATTACCAGCGTTGCCTGGCGGTGCTGGGGCTGGTGGCGGACTCCGAGCGCATGGCGGAACAGGTCCAGGGCGAGCCGTCCGGCACCCTGCGCATCACCGCGCCGCTGACCTTCGGCACCGAGCGCCTGGCGCCGGCGTTGAGCGAATTCCAGCAGCGCTGCCCGCAGGTCAAGGTGGAACTGACCCTGGCCAACCAGCGCTTCGATTTGATCGACGGCGCTTTCGACGTGGCTTTTCGCCTGGGCAACCTGGACACCACGTCGCTGATCGCCCGGCCCCTGGAGGACTACACCCTGACCATCTGCGCCGCGCCGGATTACCTGGAGCGCTGCGGCACGCCGCAAGTCCCGGAGGACCTGCAGCACCACAACTGCCTGGCGTTCGCCTATCCGGCCGGTGACGAGTGGAGCTCCACCGCCACCCAGTGGCCGCTGCGCGGACCCGAGGGGGACGTGCTGATCCCGGTGTCCGGTTCGCTGCTGACCAACACTTCGTCCGGCCTGCACCGCGCGGCGCGGGGTGGCCTGGGGGTGGTGATGATGCCCGATGCCCTGGTGGAGGAGGACCTGCAACAGGGGCGGCTGGTGCCTGTGTTGCAGGACTATCAATTGCCCTTGCGGGCGATGCACCTGCTGTACGCCCAGGACCGTTACCGCCTGCCCAAGCTGCGCAGCTTCGTCGAATTCGCGTTGGAGAAGTGGGGGCGCTGATCGGCCGCGCGATCAAGCAAAGACCCCGTCGTGCCGGTCTGGCAGCGACGGGGTCGGGTTCATGCAGGCTCGGTCAAGCCCGTTCGATAGGCTTCAGTATGTCCCAGGATTCCACCGGCCCCGGGTTGCCCGGCAGGCTGCCGCTGCCAAAACACACCGCCAGCTTGTTCACCGCGTTGATCGCGGTGGTGACCGCGCCTTCGGCCCAGCCAGCGGTCCAGGACACGTCATCGCCGGCCAGGATGAAGCGGTCGGGATTGTCCGTGCCGACGTCGCTCATGAACTGGGAAAAGATCCGCCGCTGATACTCGTACTGCCCCGGCAGGTTCATCTTGAAAGCGCCCAGGTACAGCGGCTGGTCCTCCCAGTTGTGCTCCACGAACGCATCGACCGTGCTGTATTGCTCGTTGAGGTTGATCTGTGGGTAGAGGTTGTCCAGCAGGTTGGTACACAGATCGACATGCTGTGGCAGCGGCGCGGGGCGGTCGCCGAGGAACTTCAGGGCATCGTCGTTCCAGGTGTAGGACAGGAAGATCCCGCTGCCTTTGTAGTCGCCCTTGCTGGCCGAGTAGTCCACCAGGTAAGTGCCGCGGGTCAGCCGGTCGGAAAGGGTGATGCTCATCTTGCGTTGCTCGCCCTCTGCCACCGGGTCGTTCCAGAACGGGCGCTGGGTGGCGGCGAAAATCTTCGCCGACTGCATGTAGTGGGTGTACATGATGGCTTCCCAGGTATCGATGGGCAGCAGGCTGTCCATGGCGGGAAGGCTTTGTGGGTTCCCCGAGTAGCGCAGTTTGTCGAGGATCCGCACATGCGGGGTGTAGATGACGCTGGGGAAGTTGTGTTGCCGGGTCAGTTGGGTGCGGGTATCGGTGATGGAGACGCGGAAGGAGCCGTCCGGCTGGCGTTCGATGTGTCGCACTTCCTGGTGGAACGGGTCGGGGAATACCTCGCGCGACAGGGCTTCGACCGTGGTTTCCGCGGACCAATGCTTCATCGTGTCGCCCAGCTCTTTCGGGGTCTTCGACCAGAGCCGTTGCGGCAGGCTGGAAGAGCCGTCGAACATCAGTTGGTGGTCGGCATCCAGGCCGGTGTACAGCACGCGCAGCAGTTCAAGGATGCTGTTCGGGTAGTCGGTGTTCCAGCCGCCGGTGCCGAAGCCGATCTGGCCGAACAGGTCGATATCGGCCTTGCTCCAGCCGGAGTTTTCCAGGAGCGCGGCGTAGAAGCTGACATCGTCGCCGCTGGTGCCGGTCGCGGGGTTGACGATGGCGTTCCACAGCTTCTTGATCGTCTGTTGACTGATGGAGCCTTCGGTCATGGCCTTTTCCATGGCGGTGAAATCGTAGGTTTCCAGGAATTTATCGAAGAACTGGTTTTCCAGGTCGGTGTATTCCGGTGGTTTTGGAAAGTCCGGGTTGCCGTCCACTTCGTAATAGGTTTTTTCTCCGCGGTAATCGACCACGGTGCTAATCGCCGCGGCGGTGCCCGGGTTGGGAAAGTCCGCCGAGTTTTCGGTCATGCCGACCTTTCGGAAGTAGTGGAACAGCGCCTTGCCGGACACCGGAAAGCGCATCGCGCCCAGTTCGCAGAGCACCTGGTCGCCTGGGTTTTCGGGGTCGCCCTGGACCTTGGAGTAGAGCCGCCCGCCGATGCGCTCCGAGGCTTCGACCACCACCGGGTGCAGGCCCATGCGCATGGCCTCATAGGCGGCGACCAGGCCGGCGACGCCGGCACCGACGATCAGCACCTGTTTCCCGTAGTTCTCCGGGGCGACATGACCCAGGGGGCTGCCCTGGTTGCCCTGCGCTTTCTGCAGAAAGTTGGCGTAGTGAAAGGGGAAGTCCGGAATCAGCGCGGTGACGTCCTTGTTCATGCGCAGGGGAGAGCGGTTGGTTCTGGAAGGAATCGCAGACATGGGGTTTCTCCTTGAAAGTCATTTCCATGTGTTTCCACTTGCTCGATGGCTCTAAATCAATAGTCGCCAGAGGTTCCAGCCTAGAACAGATTCCCGGGTTGTATAGGTGTGGCGGGGTTTGTGCAACCCGCGCGGGGCAGCAGCGCAAGAGCGTGAGAGGAGGACTTGATGCCCGATGCCCTGGTGCCGGAGGACCGGCAGCAGGGCTGGCTGGCGTCAGGCCGACTCGCTGGCCAGCAGCATCATCGCCGCCGACAGGGTGTGGCCGTCGGTGATCCGGCTGGTGGCAATCATCGTCATCAATTCCTGGCGACTGATCCACAGCAGATGGTCCACTTCACCATCGGTGGCGGCGGCCTGTTGCTCGGCAATCTGCACCTGACACACCGCCACCGCGCTGGCGATCAGCGACGTGTTGCTGTGCAGCAGGCCCAGTTCGCGAACGTGCGACGCCTGCCAGCCGGTTTCCTCCAGCAATTCGCGGGCCGCGGCGTCAACAGCACTTTCCCCGGCATCGATGGCGCCGCGGGGAAACTCGATGGACTGGCCGCCGATGGCCCGCCGCTTGAGGTTGACCAGCATCAGCCGGCCATCGGCCAGGGTCGGCACGGCCACCACGCCGTTCACCGCCCGGGGTTCCTTGATGATGAAGTAGCCCTGCTCACGGACCACCTTGAAATACGGGGTTTCCAGCAGGCACTGGTTGTCGGCGATGGAACTCATGGGGGGTATCACTCCAGAAAACAGCGATCGAACAGGTACAGCTCGGCGGGCTTGAGATTTTCCACTGTGGCTTGCGGCCGGCCGCCGTCGCCGCTTTTCTTGCGTCCGGTTTCGCGCAGGTAACCGGCTTCGCTCATCTTCAACAGACGCTGGCGGATGCTGGTCTTGAGCACTGGCCGTTGCAGCACCAGGGAGAAGATGCTCACCGCTTCGGGGGCGCTGAACTCGCTGCCGAGAAACATCAACGGCAGGCTGCTGTACAGGGATTTGGAAAACAGCCGCTCGTGCACCTGGGCCACCAGGCTATTGTGGTCGAAGGGCAGCTTGAAGCTGCCGCTGGCCACGTCGCCGAGGGTAAAGAAACCCTGCTGCGGGCCGGGCTCCACCGGCTCGCTGACGATCCCCAGGTAGAAGGTCGAGGACGACCAGCAGCGCGGGTCGCGAAAGGCGTCGCCGACCGTGCCCACCTGCTCCAGCCAGGCCAGGGGCATGTCCACCTTGCTGGAGCGCCGCAGCCGCTGCACCGCATCATTCAGGCTGCGGTCCTCGACATCGCCGTTGACCACGATACCCGGCAGGGCCCAGTGCCCGGCGAAGGGCTCGCCGTCGCGTTGATGGAGGAGGATTTCCAGCTCGGAGCGTTCGCGGTTATAGCGCAGCAGGCACAGGTCGATGGTGTGCAGGTAGGCGCTGGGGGAGAGAGGGCGGTCGGGCATATCAACTTCCATGGACGGCGTAGAGGCCGTAGTTTAGCGGATTCATGCCCGGTGCCAGCCATTGGCTTGGCGGTGTTTCGCCGCGAGCCAGGCATTGGCGCAACACGCTGCTGCGCACCCCCGGTTGTTCTTCGATCCGCAGGATGGAAAAGCGCCGCAGCAGCTCCTCGCCGCGATGGAACCCGGGCAACTGGCGCGCCACGTCTTCACCCACCACCAAGGCAATGCGCTTGCCATCCAGAGCCAGGTCGTCCGCCAGCCGTTGCAGCAGGGTGTAGCTGTAGACCGGGGCGGGATCGGCCAGGCCCAGTCGCTGCTCCAGGCGGCTCACTGCCAGTTCGGCTGGGCACTCGGGTTGCAGGTGCCGGGTGATGGCCTGCAACCAGTTCACCCGTTGCTCGAAGTCGGCCATGCGCTTGCCGTCCGGATGGCGAAAGCTGGGGACCACCAGCACGCGCCGGGCGTGGCGGGCGGCTTCGAGCATGACCCGGGCGTGACCGGCGTGGGGCGGGTTGAAGGCACCGCCATAGAGGGCCAGTTCAAACATCTGCTTCTCCTCTTTTGGTACATGACGTGTACCTTATCATTGCTTGCGTGCGCAGGGAATCGGCATGTCATGCGCTATTTATATTGTTTGGTTCGGATCGGTGAAATAAAAAACGGAGTCAAAGGGGGTTGCCTTTAAAGTACATGACATGTACTTTTAGCTCCATGCAAAGGAGAATACCAGCATGAACAGCCAAACGATGAAGACCGCTTCCTTCGATGTCGATGCACAAAAGAGCTTTACCCCGCTGTGCCCGGACGAACTGCCCGTGGCCGAGGGCGACCGCATCGGTGGCGAGCTGAATTTCATGGCGACCCTGGCCAGCCTGCGCATCGGTAGCAAGGACGCCCACAGCCCCCAGGCCCCCTGGGTGGTGGCCGAGCCCGGGCAGATGCTCCAGCCCACCGGCCTGGAGCATGCCGACCTGACTTGGGTCAGCCACTGCGTACCGGGCACCGAAGGGTTCGCCCTGCTGGACGAATTACCGACGCCCTATGACTACGACTATTTCGTGTGGAAGGGCGTGGAGCCGGACCTGCACCCCTACGGCGCCTGCTACCACGACCTGCACGGCAAGCTGTCCACCGGGGTCATCGAATACCTCGACAGCCAGGGTGTGCAACGGGTCATCGTCGGCGGCCTGGCCCTGGATTTCTGCGTCAAGACCACCGCCCTGCAACTGGCCGCCGCCGGCTTCAAGGTGATCATCCATCTGCCGGCATGCCGCGCCATCAGTGCAGAGGGCGCCACCCAGGCGATCGACGAGATGCAACAAGCGGGTATCGCGGTGGCCGCGACCCGCGAAGAAACCGCCAGATTGGCCAGTGCCTGAGGAGTCACCATGGAAAGTGCATTTGACCGTAACAATGGCGTGATCCAGAGCCTGCTGGACACCGACTACTACACCTTCACCATGATGCAGGCGGTGCTGCACCAGCACCCCAATGTCGATGTGGAATACCAGTTCATCGTCCGCTCCAGAGAGTCCCTGGTGCATCTGATCCCGGAGATCCGCCAGGAACTGGAAAAGCTCGCCAGCCTGCAGATGCGCGAAGGCGAACAGCGCTTTCTGTTCAACAAGCGTTTTCGCGAGTACCTGACCCCGGACTTCGAGCAGTTTCTCGGCCTGTTCCGTTTCAACCTGCGCTACATCCACGTGGCGGCGGTCGATGGCCAACTGAGCATCCGCGTCCGCGGCCCGATGTTGCACTGCATCATGTTCGAACAGCCGGTGCTGGCCATGGTCAGTGAGTTGCGCAACCGCGACAGGTATCCGGAGGTGGAGCTTGCGGACGTCACCCGCCGGCTCTATCAGAAATTCGAATGGCTGGAGAAAAACGCCAGCCGCGAAGAACTCGCCGAGCTGCGGGTGTCGGACTTCTCTACGCGTCGGCGTCTGTCGTTCAAGGCCCAGCGCGAGGTGGTGAAGATCATGCGCAGCGACTTCCCCGGGGTCTTCGTCGGCACCAGCAACGCCCACCTGGCCTATGAGTTCGACCTGCCGCTGATCGGCACCATGGCCCACCAGTGGCTGATGGTGCACCAGCAACTGGGACGGCTGCGGGAGAGCCAGAACGCGGCCCTGGAAAACTGGGTGCGCGAATACCGCGGACGCCTGGGCATTGCCCTGACCGACTGCATCAGCACCGACTTCTTCCTCAAGGACTTCGACCTGTACTTCGCCAAGCTCTACGACGGCCTGCGCCAGGATTCCGGGGACCCGATTGCCTGGGCCGACAAGGTCCTGGCGCGCTACCGGGAACTGGGCATCGACCCACGGACCAAGGACCTGATGTTCTCCGACGGTCTGAACTTCGAGAAATGCCTGCCGATCCTGCGCCATGTGCGTGGCCAGGCCCGGTTCGGTTTCGGCATGGGCACCAGCCTGGCCTGCGACGTCGAAGGCGTCGAGCCGCTGAGCATTGTGATGAAGCTGGTGCGAGTGCATGGCGAACCGGTGGTGAAGTTTTCCGATGACCCGATCAAGAACGTCTGCGAAGACCCGTCGTTCCTCAGGTACGCGGCGCAGGTGTTCAACGTCAACCTCAGTAACTCGCCCCTGGAGGCCTGATATGAGCAGCCAAACCCAAGAACGAATTGCCCGGGAGCTGGGCATCGATCGGCAACTGGCGCGCGGAGACGAAGCCGCGGAAATCGTCCGGCGCGTGGACTTCATCCAGCAGGTGTTGCGCGAGTCAGGCGGCCAGGCCCTGGTACTGGGCATCAGCGGCGGCGTCGATTCCCTGACCGCCGGCCGCCTGTGCCAGCTGGCGGTGGAGCAGATGCGCGGGGCAGGGCACGACACCCGCTTCATCGCCATGCGCCTGCCCTATAAAAGCCAGGCTGACGAAAGCGATGCCCAGGCCTCCCTGGACTTTATCCGCCCGGACTCGGTCAGCACCTGCAACATTGCCGAGAGTGTCGACGGTCTGATGAACCAGGTGCGGATCGATGGCTTGCGGCCGTCGGCCGAACTGACCGACTTCGCCAAGAGCAACGTCAAGGCGCGGGCGCGGATGCTGGCCCAGTATGCGGTCGCCAATTTCAGCAACGGCTTGGTGGTGGGGACCGACCACGGGGCCGAGGCCCTGATGGGGTTTTTCACCAAGTACGGCGACGGTGCCTGCGACCTGGCTCCGCTGTCGGGCCTGACCAAGACCCAGGTGCGCGCGCTGGCCGAGGCGCTTGGCGCTCCCGGGCACCTGGTGCACAAGGCCCCCACGGCGGACCTTGAAGAACTGGCGCCGGGCAAGCTGGACGAAACGGCGTATGGCTGCAGCTACGCCGAGATCGACGCCTACCTGATGGGCGAGCCGGTGTCCGATGCCGTGCGCCATCTGATCGAAACCGCCTACCACCGCACCGCCCACAAACGCGCCTTGCCGCGCACCCCCGCCTGACTCCTCTATGACTGTAGGAGCTGACTCGCCAGCGAAGAGGTCCGCAAGGCCGTCTTCGCCGGCAAGGGCAAGGCCGTCAATCCGGCCACTTCTTCAGTGCCGCTCGGCACTCTTCGGTCAGCTCGGGCATGTGTTCCTGCACTTCTGGCCAACCCAACAGCTCCAGGGCCTCTTGGGCGTCCAGGCGCAGCGGCGCCCACTGTGGGTGTTCAAAGCCATTGTCTTCGAGGGTCATTCCATAGGCTTGCGGGCTCAGGGCTTCACAGGCACTCAACAGGGTTTGCAACCGCTGGTGCAAATGCGGCGCCAGGCGCGCAGGGAAACGCTGCACAAAGTGCACGAGATAATCGAGATAGTCAGACCACAGATTGCACTCCGCGCAGCAGCCGATCTCCGTTCGCTGCCGGCCTGAATCCAGGGCCAGGAATTCCAGGGCTGGGCCCAGTTCGCCGACCAAGATGATTTTTCGGTACTCGTCCTGGCCATACCAGGTCCAGATCCTCGAGCCGATGGTTTGTGTCTCGTCGATGCCCGCTTGCACCATTTGCCTTCTCCTTGATGTCACCCATGCGGCCATCCATTCATGGATTCGCGCCGCTGCTGCCATAGGCTACAGCAGCGCGTCGGGCCCGTCCGGCGATGCTTGCATTCACCTCAACGCAACCGTTCGAGCATCTGGTAGTACCACATGCCCGCCGCCAGCATCGGGTTGCCCAGCTGGTCGCCGAAGGGCACGCGGATGTGCTGGCAGGCGGCGAAGGTGTCGTAGTGCTCGAGGTGCCCGGTGATGGCCTGGGCCATGATCTCGCCCATGATGTGGCTGGTGGCGATGCCGTGGCCGGAGTAGCCCTGGCAATACCAGACGTTGTCCGAGAGCTTGCCCAACTGCGGGATGCGGTTGATCACGATGCCCATGGCGCAGCTCCACTGGAAGTCGATGGCCACGCCCTTGAGCGCCGGGAAGGTGCGTTCGATGCAGGGGCGCAGTTCGCCGGCGATGTCCCGCGAGTCCTTGCCGCTGTAGTTGGCGCCGCCGCCGAACAGCAGGCGGCCGTCGGCGGTCATGCGGTAATAGTCGAGCACGAAGCGGCAGTCGTAGACCGCCAGGTCCTGGGGGTTGAGGCGCTTGGCCAGGTCGCCCAGGGGCGCGGTGGTGACGATGCCGCCCATGGCCGGGAAGATCTTGCCCTTGAGCTGTTTCGGCTCCAGCTTGTGGTACACATCGCCGGCCAGCAGCACCTGCCTGGCGTCGATGCGGCCCTGGGCGGTGATCACCGCCGGGCGCTCGCCGTGGACAATCTGCAGCACCTCGCTGTGTTCGAAGATCAGCGTGCCGAGGCTTTCGGCGGCGCGGGCTTCGCCAATGCACAGGTTCAGCGGATGCAGGTGCAGGTTGCGGGTGTTCTTGATCGCGCCGTGGTACAGCGGGCTGTCCAGCACCTCGCGCAGCTGTTGCTTGTCCAGCAGGCTGACCTCATCGCCCATGCCGCGGCGCACCGCTTCTTCGTAGTCGGCGCGCAGGCCGGCGAGGTGGCTGGGCTTGTAGGCGGCGTGCAGGTGGCCGTGCTTGAGGTCGCAGGCGATGGCGTATTTGTCCACGCGCTGGCGGATGATCCGGTGCCCGCGCCAACGCAGTTGCCAGATGAAATCGTCGACTTCGTCGCCCAGGGTGCGGCGCATCTGCTTGCGCATGGCCTCGTCGCCGGACAGGCTGCCGGTGACCTGGCCGCCGTTGCGCCCGGTGGCGCCCCAGCCGATCTTGTGGCTCTCGACGATGGCCACTTTCAGGCCTTTTTCCGCCAGTTCCACGGCGCTGGCGACGCCGGTGAAACCGCCGCCGATGATCACCACGTCGACCTGATGAGTGCCTTGCAGGGTCGGGTAATGGGTTTCCTGATTCAGGGTGGCGCTGTAATACGAAGGGCAGCGTTCGGCTGCCGGTGTGACCGGATTGAGTGCGGCTGTCATGGGCTGTTCTCGAATTTTTGTTGGGGCCGGGCCGGCGCCGTGACGCCGGCCAGCGCGTCACGCCTGGGTCAGGTACCAGCGCCAGTCCTGCTCGCCGACTTCGGCCATGAACTGGCGGTATTCGGCGCGCTTGACCGCCAGGTAGACCCCGAGGAATTCGCTGCCCAGGGCGTCGCGGGCCCAGGTGGAATTTTCCAGGGCGGTCAGCGAGGTCAGCCAGTCGGTGGGCAGCAGTTCGCTGGCCTGGGCATAGCCGTTGCCTTGCACCGGATCGCCCGGATCGAGTTGTTCGCGCAGGCCGCGATGGACCCCGGCGAGGATCGCCGCCGCTGCCAGGTAGGGGTTGGCGTCGGCGCCGCAGATGCGGTGCTCGATATGCCGGCTGTTGGCCGGACCGCCCGGCACCCGCAGGCTCACGGTGCGGTTGTCGACGCCCCAGGTCGGCGCCAGCGGCGCGTAGCTGTTGGCCTGGAAGCGGCGGTAGGAGTTGGCGTTGGGGCAGAACAGCAGCAGCGAGTCGAGCAGCGACGCGAGCATGCCGCCCACCGCCTGGCGCAGCAGCGGGGTGCCGGCCGGGTCTTCGGCGGCGAACAGGTTGTGGCCCTCGGCGTCGGCGATGCTCACATGCATGTGCATGCCGGTGCCCGCCAGGTCATCGAAGGGCTTGGCCATGAAGGTCGCCTGCATTCCGTGTCGGTGGGCCACCGCCTTGACCAGGCGTTTGTAGCGCACCGCCTGGTCCATGGCCTCCAGGGCGTCGCCGTGTTCCAGGGTGATTTCCACCTGGCCCGGGGCGTATTCGGAGATCGCCGTGCGCGCCGGGATGCCTTGCAGTTTGCAGGCGGCGTAGAGGTCGGCGAGGAAGGGTTCGATCTGCTCCAGCTCGCGCAGGCCATAGACCTGGGTGTGCCGTGGCCGGCCGCCGTCGGCGTCCAGCGCCGGTTGCGGGCGGCCGTTGCTGTCGCGCTTGGCGTCCAGCAGGTAGAACTCCAGCTCGCAGGCCATCACCGGGTAATAACCCTCGGCCTTGAGTTGGTCGATGACCTTGATCAACAGGTGGCGCGGGTCGGCGATGCTGGCGGGCAGGCCTTCCTGCGGGTGCATGCTGACCTGCACCGCGGCGGTGGGGATCTGCCGCCACGGCAGGCGCACCAGGCTGCCGGCCAGGGGATAGGCGCGGCAGTCGATATCGCCGACGTCCCAGACCAGCCCGGAGTTTTCCACGTCGTCGCCCTGCAGGGTCAGGCCGAGGATGGTGCTGGGCAGCGGCCGACCGCTTTCATAGACCGCCAGCAGTTCCTCGCGGTGCAACAGCTTGCCGCGCGGCACGCCGTTGGCGTCGAGGATGAACAGCTCGATCATGTCGATATCGGGGTTGGCGGCCAGGAAGCTACGGGCCTCGTCAAGGGCTGCAAATTTCATGGTTCTCTCGCTTGCGCCATGGCGGCGCGCAGGTTCGGTTCATGCAGCGGCGCCGGTAGGGCCCGGTTGCAATGGCAGATAGCAAGGCGGCAAGGCTCGACGCGCAAAGGCGCGCGTTCAGAGCGAAAGCGAGAGGTCCGGAGGGCGCGAGGAATGACGCAGGCGGGAGCGGCACAGGGCCATGGGCAGGTTGACCAGCAGTTTCATCGCCGGGCCCCGGGGTTGCCGTGGAGATCGCCGTGGGTGCGTTGTGTTGTTGCCGTTCCAATGCCGATGCCGAGGCGGCTGCACGAGGCAGCAGCGCGGGGCTGGCAGGGCGGGCGGCAACACAAGGCGTTCATCGGCCGGCGGATCTCGTCAAGAATTCACGGACATTTCGTGCAAGTGAGGTTCACCGTTTTACCGGGACTGGTCCTCGCTGCCAAGGGGCGCGTCACAAAATATTTAACACCGCCCTCGGCAGCCCGGCGGAAAAAATCCTCAGTAAACCCACGGCACCAGGCGCCAGGTGTAGGCGCAGTAGGTGTCGTATTGCTTGCCGAATTCTTTGCGCAGCAAGGCTTCTTCGGCGTGGATGCGGGCAATCAGCGGGATCAGCATCAAGGCGGTCAGCAGCAGGCCGACCCCGGAGCGGAAGGCCAGGGCCCAGCCCACGCAATTGATCAGCAGCCCCAGGTAACTCGGGTTGCGCAGGGTGCCGTAGATGCCGGTGGTCACCAACTGATGGCCGGGCTGGATCGCCACCAGGCCGCTGAAGCGCTTGCCCAGCACGAACACCGGCCACAGCCGCAATATGCCGCCGCCGATAAAGAACACCACGCCGAACCAGCGCACATCGGTGCTACCAAAGGTCCAGAAGTCCAGGCGGTCGGTATAGGCGGGAAGAAAGGCCAGCAACAGCCCGAGGATGCCGAAGGCGACGAGGACCCAGCGGTTTTCCCGGTCTTCCTGTTTGCCGGGGCTCAGGTTGCCTTCGCTGAACTGGGCAACAAAGGCCATGGCCAGCAGGGACAGGGTAATGACCCACAACGCCGGGTGGGAGAAAAACGCCACCGGTCCGCCCATGCCGAGGATGGCCAGGCCGAGGTAGGCGAGGGTAGCGATCAGGCTGAGCGCCGCGAGTTGGGGAGAGTTACGCATGATGGCCCCTCACGAATGCCGAGGTGTATGCCTTCAGTGTAGGTCCATCGTCGCCACATCCCGCGCCGCCCGGTCCTGGTAGGAGCGAGCGTGCTCGCGAAGCGGTGTACCTGCCGCACGGCGTCGCCTGGATCGCGTGCCTACGGCAGCACAGGGGCTTTGTCGGCCAGTTGGGCGACCAGGAACTCGATAAAGGCCCGGGTCTTCTGCGGCACGCGCCGGGCGGACGGGTACACCGCGTGGATGCTGATCGGCGGCGCCTGCCATTCGCACAGCACGGGCACCAGGCGGCCGGCGGCCAGGGCGTCGGCGACGATGAAGTCGGGCAGCAGGGCGATGCCCATGCCGGCCTCGGCGGCCTGGGCCAGCAGGTCGCCGTTGTTGGCGTGCAGCGGGCCGGTGACATGGACGCGCTGGGTGTCCTTGCCGTTGCTCAACTGCAGGCTGACCCCGCTTTGCAGGTAGCCATAGTTCAGGCACTGGTGGGCGGTCAGGTCGCGGGGCGTCTGCGGGGTACCGGCGCGCTTCAGGTAATCCGGCGAGGCCACCATGATCCGCGGCGCCGGGGCCAGCAGCTTGGCGACCATCGACGAGTCGGCCAGGCTGGCGATGCGAATGGTCACATCGAAACCGCCGCGCACCGGGTCCACTTGCTGGTCGCTGAGCACCAGCTGCAATTCGATGTTCGGGTGCTGCTCATGAAACAGCGGCACCAGCGGCCCGAGACGACGCAGGCCGAAGGACATCGGCGCGTTGACCCGCAGCACCCCGCGCAATTCGCCGATGCCGTCCCGCGCCCGTTGTTCGGCCTCGTCCACGGCGGCCAGGACTTCCCGCGCCGACTCGTAGTACTCGGCGCCGGCTTCGGTCAGGTGCAGGCTGCGGGTGGTGCGGTGCAGCAACTGCACGCCAATGGCTTCCTCCAGCGCCTGAATCTGTTTGCTGACTTTCGAGCGTGGCACGTCCATGGCCCGGGCCGCGGCGGCGAAGCCGTTGGCGTCGACCGTGACGACAAACGCGCGCATGCATTCGATGCGATCCATGACTGTCCCTTTTTTGGAATCAATGATTCTCGATTTTAGGGAATTGTTGCTTTTTATTCCAACCCCTAAATTAGCCACCAAGCCGGCCGCACAGCCTCCCGCAGCGGAACCCGCGCCGAGCTCCCGAATTGTGCAACTCAACGCTTTAACCCACTTAGCTATCGACAGCAAAAGGAACGCGCCATGTCTATCCGTGAACTGCTCAACCCAAACAACTCCGCCCTGATCCTCATCGACCACCAGCCGCAGATGTCCTTCGGCGTGCAGTCGATCGACCGCCAGACCCTGAAGAACAACACCGTGGGCCTGGCCAAGGCGGCGAAGATCTTCAACGTGCCGACCCTCTTCACTTCGGTGGAAACCGAGAGCTTCAGCGGCTACATCTGGCCGGAACTGCTCAGCGTGTTCCCGGATCACCAGCCGATCGAGCGCACCTCGATGAACTCCTGGGAAGACAAGAAACTGGTGGACGCGGTGAAGGCCACCGGGCGCAAGAAACTGATCATGGCCGCGCTGTGGACCGAGGTCTGCCTGAACTTCCCGGCCCTGGAAGCCCTGGCCGAAGGTTATGAGGTGTACATCGTCACCGACGCTTCCGGCGGCACCACCCAGGAAGCCCACGACATGTCGGTACAACGCATGATCCAGGCCGGCGCGGTGCCGGTGACCTGGCAGCAAGTGCTGCTCGAGTTCCAGCGCGACTGGGCGCACAAGGACACCTACGACGCAGTGATGGACCTGGTGCGCGAGCACAGCGGCGCCTATGGCATGGGCGTGGACTACGCCTACACCATGGTGCACAAGGCGCCGCAACGGCAGGTCAAGTAAGTCTGCCGCCAAGGATAACGCGGTTTAGCAGAAACACCGCGTCGTCCAACTATCTGGCAAGTTGCAATAAAAAAGGGACGCTCTTATTGGAGCGTCCCTTTTTATTTAATGGATCAACGGTTAGCGATAACGACAAGTTGCACTTAGCAGAACCGGTCAATCACCCGAACTTCCGACTTGTTCTGCAGCGATTGCCATTCATTCTTCAGGGTATCGAATACCCGTCCGATGAAGTCCCTGTCGGCGGCGGCCTTCTTGCCGACGTAGCCCTGGCCACGGCGGTACATTTTCAGGCGGGCCAGCAGGTCCTGGTTGTTCTTGTCGAACTCTTCTTCATGGGCGTGGGGCGACAGGCAGTCGATATGGACCTGGCCAGACTTGGCAATCCACAGGATGTGGCTGTCATGGCTGTCTTTCTGTGCCGCGAACAGATGAGACAGTTCATCAATAGTAGGTTGATTGTTCAGATTCATTTGTAAGCCCCTTGACCATTTCGATCTATCTAGTTGAGTCGCTAATTGATATCGCTACATCGGTAAGTTGAACCCTGATACCGGAAACAGGGCGACAGAGGGTGTCTGTCGGATACAGATAAGGCCCAGAGCCTGATGCGTGTAGTCGTCTTGATTAACTGCTACGCAATAGCGTCACAACGAAGAGAAGCAGCGTAAACCTGGATCAAGCTGCCGAAGTTTTCAGTTTCGGCCACAAGCATCTTGAGGAGTTTTCGCCAGCTTCCCGCCCTTTGTACTGGACGTTCATGCCAGGTCAGTTTCATCAATCTGCCTTGTGGGCAGTACACATCCGGGTTAACAGCTCGGCGGTCAGACGAGCTTGCTCATAACACCTTTGCCACGTCTCCCGATCGGGGAGACGCCTGCATCATGCAAGGGCAAATTCGCCTCGTCAACGGTTTTGTAGTGAAAATTTTAAAGCACTACATATTGTCCGACAAAACCTTTCGGCACATGAGCGGAACGGGCTATCGCGACCGAGGACAGGTAGAATCGAGACCTTGAAACAGGTGCTTGAGGTTGCAGTGGTGGATTTACAGCAGGGCTTCGTCCTGACCCGGCATTGGCGTGACACGCCGGCAGGCACGGAAGTCGAGTTCTGGTTGGCGACCGATGTCGGGCCGCGCCAGATCCGCTTGCCGGTGCAGACCTCCGTGGCCTTCATTCCCGCCGAACAGCAGGAACAGGCCCGGCGCCTGCTGGCCGACGATCGCGATGTGCAATTGCGCCCCCTGGACCTGTGCGATTTCCAGCACCGCCCGGTGCTTGGCCTGTACTGCCCGCAGCACAATCAATTGATCCGCCTCGACAAGACCCTGCGTCGTGCCGGGGTCGAGGTGTTCGAGGCCGATGTGCGGCCGCCCGAGCGCTACCTGATGGAGCGTTTCATCACCGCGCCGGTGTGGTTTGGCGGCACCCCGGGCGAGGGCGGGATACTGCTGGAGGCGCAGATGAAACCGGCGCCGGACTACCGGCCGGCGTTGAAGCTGGTGTCGCTGGATATCGAGACCAGCGAGACCGGCGAGCTGTATTCCATCGCTCTGGAAGGCTGCGGGCAGCGCCAGGTGTACATGCTCGGCCGCGCTCGCGAGGACGACAGCGCAGTGGATTTCGACCTGGAGTTCTGCGCCAGCCGTGAGCAGCTGCTCGAACGCCTCAACCAGTGGCTGGCGCGGCACGACCCGGATGCGATCATCGGCTGGAACCTGGTGCAGTTCGATCTGCGGGTGCTGCACGAGCACGCGCGGCGCCTGGCGGTGCCCTTGCGCCTGGGGCGCGGCGGCGAAGAAATGCAGTGGCGCGAACACGGCAGCCGTACCCATTATTTCGCTGCGGCCGCCGGGCGCCTGATCATCGACGGCATCGAAGCCCTGCGCTCGGCGACCTGGAGCTTCCCGTCGTTCAGCCTGGAAAACGTCGCCCAGACCCTGCTCGGCGAAGGCAAGTCGATCGACAACCCTTACCAGCGCATGGACGAAATCAACCGCATGTTCGCCGAGGACAAGCCCGCCCTGGCGCGCTACAACCTCAAGGACTGCGAACTGGTGACACGGATTTTCGCCAAGACCGAGCTGCTCACCTTTCTCCTCGAACGAGCCACCGTCACCGGGCTGCCGGCCGACCGCAACGGCGGCTCGGTGGCGGCCTTCACCCACCTGTACATGCCGCTGATGCACCGCCAGGGTTTCGTCGCGCCGAACCTCGGCGAGAAGCCGCCACAAGCCAGCCCCGGCGGCTTTGTCATGGACTCGCGGCCGGGTCTCTACGAGTCGGTGCTGGTGCTGGACTACAAGAGCCTGTACCCGTCGATCATCCGCAGCTTCCTGATCGATCCGGTGGGGCTGGTGGAAGGCTTGCGACACCCAACGGACGAGCAATCGGTGCCGGGCTTTCGCGGTGCGCGGTTTTCCCGCACCCGGCATTGCCTGCCCTCGATCGTCGCCCGGGTCGCCGAGAGCCGCGAAGTGGCGAAACGCGAACACAACGCGCCGCTGTCCCAGGCGTTGAAGATCATCATGAACGCCTTCTACGGTGTGCTCGGTTCCAGCGGCTGCCGCTTCTTCGATCCGCGCCTGGCGTCGTCGATCACTATGCGCGGCCACGAAATCATGCGCCGCACCCGCCAGTTGATCGAGGCGCAGGGCCACAAGGTGATCTACGGCGACACCGATTCGACCTTCGTCTGGCTCGGCAGCGCCCACGCCGAGGCGGATGCCACGCGCATCGGCCGGGCGCTGGTGGCGCATGTCAACCAGTGGTGGCGCGATCACCTGCGCGATGAGTACGGCCTGGAAAGCGCCCTGGAGCTGCAATTCGAAACCCACTTCTGCCGCTTCCTGATGCCGACCATCCGGGGCGCGGAGGAGGGCAGCAAGAAGCGCTACGCCGGCCTGGTGACCCGCGCCGACGGCACCCAGGAGATGGTCTACAAGGGTCTGGAAGCGGTGCGTACCGACTGGTCGCCGCTGGCCCAGCAGTTCCAGCAGGAGCTGTACCAGCGGATCTTCCACCGCCAGCCGTACCAGGACTATGTGCGCGACTATGTGCGGCGCACCCTGGCCGGCGAACTGGACGAGCAACTGGTGTACCGCAAGCGCCTGCGCCGCCAACTGGACGACTACGAACGAAACGTGCCGCCCCATGTGCGCGCCGCGCGGCTGGCCGACGAATACAACCAGCGGCAGGGCCGGCCCCAGCGTTATCAGAACGGTGGCTGGATCAGCTACGTGATCACCCTGGCCGGTCCCGAACCCCTGGAAAACCGCACCGCGGCCATCGATTACGATCACTACGTGACCCGCCAATTGCAGCCGGTGGCGGATGCCATCCTGCCGTTCGTGCAGGACGACTTCAGCACCCTGGTGGGTGGGCAGATGGGGTTGTTCTAGGAGACGTCTCGGCTACACGTGCGTGAGTTGGCTCAGTCGTCGACCGAGGTGCAAATACCGCTGGCACCCTGTTTGCCGCTGTAGGTCACGACCACCGAGTCGTCGTCCTCCACGCTGATGTCCACCGTGATGCCCGAGCCCTTGGCCTCGAAATAACGCTCGTTGACGGTCTTGGTCTGGGCCTCTTTGCCGTTGATGAACACCGGCCCGCCTTCGTCCGCGCTGACTGGAATGTTGCCCGGACAGTCGACGTTGAACAGCGGGATGCCTTCGGCGTGGGCGGCACTGGCAAGGATCGACAGGGCGCAGCTCAGGAGGATTTTTTTCATTGTGGACCCCTTCAGGAAACAGGCAGAAGCACGAGTGTGGCAGTGGTTCCATTAGCGCTGAAGCTTAGCGTATGGCACGCCGGGGCAGGGGCTGGGTAGCGATTTTAATGAGGCGCAAAGTCGCCCGGGCATATTGTCGGACAATAAAAATCGTGGACGCCACGCCAGGGTCTGTGTCAGTTTTTCCCCGCCTTGAATAGGGCGAGTGATAGGACGATCTCGCTAACAGGTCGCCGTGGTCTATCGGAAATTTTCAGCGTTGAACAAGGACGTAAATGATGTCAAAAGCCAAAGAAAATGCCGGTTTTTCGGCAGCTCCGGGCAGCGATGCCTACCAACTGATCACTGCCTTCAGCCATGCCTATGACCGTGGCGGCGCGGAGCTGGTGAATGGCAAGCCGTCGTACACCGCGGACCAGGCCGCCGAGCAGATCCTGCGCAAGGGCCTGTCCTGGCACGACCAGAACGGCGACGGCAAGGTCGAGCTCAGCTATAGCTTCCTCACCAGCAAGCCGGCCAACTACAACCCGAACCTGGGCAGCTTCAGCGAGTTCAGCGCCTTGCAGAAAGCCCAGGCGTTCCTGGCCCTGCAATCCTGGTCGGACGTGGCCAATGTGCGCTTCAACGAAGCCGCGAGCGGCGGCGACGGGCACCTGAGTTTCGGCAACTACAGCGTCAGCACCGGTGGCGCGGCCTTCGCCTACCTGCCTTCGGGCAGCAGCTATGACGGCCAGTCCTGGTACCTGATCAACGATCAGTACCGGGTCAACGAAACCCCGGGCAACGGCAACTACGGTCGCCAGACCCTGACCCACGAAATTGGCCACAGCCTGGGCCTGTCCCATCCGGGCGCCTACAACGCCGGCAACGGCAACCCGACCTACAACGATGCCACCTACGCCCAGGACACGCGCGGCTACAGCCTGATGAGCTACTGGAGCGAGAGCAACACCGGGCAGAACTTCAGCAAGGATGGCGGTGGTGCCTACGCCTCGGCGCCGTTGATGGACGACATTGTCGCGGTGCAGAAACTCTACGGCGCCAACCACGAGACCCGCGCCGACGACACCGTGTACGGCTTCAACTCCAACACCGGGCGCGATTTCTACAGCGCCAGCTCATCTGCCTCCAAGCTGGTGTTCTCGGTGTGGGACGGCGGTGGCAACGACACCCTGGACTTCTCCGGCTTCACCCAGAACCAGAAGATCAACCTCAACGAGGGCTCGTTCTCCGACGTCGGCGGCCTGGTGGGCAACGTGTCCGTGGCCCATGGCGTGACCCTGGAAAACGCCATCGGCGGTGCGGGCAACGACCTGCTGATCGGTAATGCCGCGGCCAACATCCTCGAGGGCGGTGCCGGCAACGACATCCTCTACGGTGGCGGCGGTCGCGACACGCTATGGGGCGGGGCGGGGGCGGACACCTTCGTGTTCGGCGCGGCTTCCGATTCGACCTTCGATGAGCCCGACTGGATCATGGATTTCACCAGTGGCCAGGACAAGATCGACCTCAGCGGCCTGGCGTCGTTCGCCTCGGGGCAGGCGACCCTGAACTTCGTCAGCGGCTTCACCGGCCATGCCGGCGACGCGATCCTGACCTACTACGCCGAGACCGACCAGACCAGCCTGCTGGTCGACCTCACCGGCCTGGGCGCGGTGGACTTCGCCGTGGGCACCGTTGGCCAGGCGGCGACCACCGATATCGTGGCCTGATCGACAGCAACGAAAGCGGCGCGCCATGGCGCGCCGTTTTTTTTGCCAGGTGCCCTTGGCTGGCGCTGAGGGCCCCAAGGCCTGCAACCCTGCTTGGGGCGCTACCGTCAGCCGGGCTTTTCAGTTCTTGTCGATATCGACGTTGCGGGTTTCCCGCAGGCAGATCAGGCCGACGAGCAGGCTGACCCCGGTGATCACCACCGGGTACCACAGGCCGTAGAAGATATCGCCGGTGTACACCACCAGAGCGAAGGACACGGTGGGCAGGAAGCCACCGAACCAGCCGTTGCCGATGTGGTAGGGCAGGGACATGGAGGTGTAGCGGATGCGGGTCGGAAACAGCTCGACCATCAGCGCCGCCAGCGGGCCGTAGCACATGGCGGCGATCAGGATCAGCGCGACGATCAGCACCACCACCATGGTTTTGTTGACGTTCTGGGTGTCGGCCTGTTGCGGGTAGCCGGCCAGGGTCACGGCGCCGCGCAGGGCCGCTTCGTCGAAACCGTCGAGCTGCACGTCACCGACGCTGACCTGCACCGGGCTGCCGGCGGGCGCGGCGACGCTGGTGTAGGGCAGGCCCTGCTTGACCAGGAAGGTCTTGACCTTGTCGCACGGGCTGTCGAAACGCGCCTTGCCCACCGGGTCGAACTGGAAGGTGCAGGTGGCGGGGTCGGCCAGCACGCTGATCGGCGCCTGGCGGCTGGCCTGGTCGATGGCCGGGTTGGCGTAGTGGGCCAGGGACTTGAAGATCGGGAAGTACAGCGCGGTGGCCAGCAGCAGGCCGACCATCAGCACCGGCTTGCGGCCGATCTTGTCCGACAGCCAGCCGAAGAAGATGAAGAACGGCGCGCCGATCACCACGCTGATGATCAGCAGCATATTGGCCAGGGCCGGGTCCATCTTGAGGAACTGGGTGAGGAAGAACAGCACGTAGAACTGCGCGGCGTAGAAGGTCACCGCCTGCCCGGCGTTGATGCTGAACAGGGCGATCAGCACCACCTTAAGGTTTTCCCATTTGCCGAAGGACTCGCGGATCGGCGCCTTGCTGGCGCGGCCTTCTTCTTTCATCTTCAGGAAGGCCGGCGACTCATGCAGGCTTAGGCGGATCCAGGTGGAAATACCCAGCAGCACGATCGACAGCAGGAACGGCAGGCGCCAGCCCCAGACTTCGAACTGATCGCCGGTGAAGTAGCGGCAGCCCAGCACCACCAGCAGCGACAGCAGCAGGCCGAGGGTCGCGGTGGACTGGATCCAGCTGGTGTGGAAGCCGCGCTTGCCCTGGGGCGCGTGCTCGGCGACGTAGGTCGCGGCGCCGCCGTATTCACCGCCCAGGGCCAGGCCCTGGAGCATGCGCAGGGCGACCAGGATGATCGGCGCGGCGATGCCGATGCTCGAGTAGGTCGGCAGCAGGCCCACGGCGAAGGTCGCCAGGCCCATGAGAATGATGGTGGCGAGGAAGGTGTACTTGCGCCCGATCATGTCCCCCAGGCGCCCGAACACCAGCGCGCCGAACGGCCGCACCACGAAGCCGGCGGCGAATGCCATCAGGGCGAAGATAAAGGCGGTGGTGTCGTTGACCCCGGCGAAGAACTGCTTGCTGATGACCGCCGCGAGGGCGCCGTAGAGGAAAAAGTCGTACCACTCGAACACCGTCCCCAGGGACGAGGCGAAGATGACTTTCTGGCTTTCCTGGCTGGTGGGTGCGGCGACCGCCGCGTCCATCGATTGAGCATGTTCCGACATATCGATATCCCTCACAGTGATTGTTTTTGTTGTTCCACTGTCGGCGCCAGCGTGGCGTCGCTATCTGTATCTTGTCGCTGTCTTGTGCATCTGTAGGTGTAGGAGCGAGCTGGCTCGCGATAATTCCTTGAGCCGTGCACCGCCCTTCAGGTCGTTATCGCCAGCAAGCTGGCTCCTACATGGATCTCATCGTTGCTGCTCCTGTGCGGATCAGGCCGGGGTGACGCTTGGTTTTTCGGCGGCAGGGCTCCTGGTCGAGGTGGCGAGAATCAGCTCGGCGGCTTTCTCGGCGATCATCAGCGTCGGCGAACAGGTATTGCCGGAGGTGATGTACGGCATGATCGAGGCATCGGCGATGCGCAGGCCGGGGATGCCATGCACCCGCAGCTCGGCATCGACCACCGCCTCCGGCCCGTGGCCCATGCGGCAGGTGCCCACCGGGTGGAAGATGGTGGTGCCGATGCGCGCGGCGGCTTCGTGCAGTTGTTCTTCGCTGCGCAACTCGGCCCCCGGCAGGTATTCGATCGGCTTGAAGGCTTGCAGGGCCGGCGCGGCGACGATGCGCCGGGTCAGGCGAATGGCGTCGGCGGCGACCCGCAGGTCCTCCGGGTGGCTCAGGTAGTTGGGCTGGATCAGCGGCGCCGCCTGCGGGTCGGCGGAGCGGATTTGCACTCGGCCGCGGCTTTGCGGGCGCAGGTCGCAGACCGACGCGGTGAAGGCCGGGAACGCATGCAGCGGTTCGCCGAAACGCTCCAGCGACAGCGGCTGCACGTGGTATTCGAGGTTGGCCGAAGTCTGTTCCGGTCCGGAGCGGGCAAACGCCCCCAGCTGGCTCGGCGCCATGGACAGCGGGCCGCTGCGGTCGTACAGGTAGCGCAGGCCCATGCCCATCTTGCCCCACAGACTGCCGGCGATCTGGTTCAGGGTGCGGGCGTTTTCCAGTTTGTAGATCAGCCGCAGCTGCAGGTGGTCCTGCAGGTTGCCGCCGACCCCCGGCAGTTCGTGGGCGACGCCGATGCCCAAGCGTTGCAGCAGCGCGGCGGGGCCGATTCCCGAACGTTGCAGGATGCTCGGCGAGCCGATGGAACCGGCGCTGAGGATGATTTCGCGACGCGCCTTGAAGGCCTGCGGCTGGCCCTGGTAGCGGGCGCTGAGCGCCGCCGCGCGGCCGTTTTCCAGGAGCACCCGATCGACCTCGACCCCGGTCAGCACCGTGAGGTTGGGCCGCTGGCGGATCGGCTTGAGGAAGGCCTTGGCGGCGTTCCAGCGCACCCCGGCTTTCTGGTTGACCTGGAAGTAGCCGCAGCCTTCGTTGTCGCCGCCGTTGAAGTCGTCGACGCTGGCGATGCCGCTCTGTTCGGCGGCGTTGCGGAAGGCATCGAGGATCGGCCACGACAGGCGCTGGCGCTCGACCCGCCATTCGCCGGCGGCGCCATGGAACTCGGAGTCGCCGGCAAAGTGGTTTTCGCTTTTGCGAAACAGTGGCAGCACGTCCTGCCAGTTCCAGCCGGGGTTGCCGTCGGCGGCCCAGCGCTGATAGTCGCCGGCCTGGCCGCGCATGTAGATCATGCCGTTGATCGACGAGCAGCCGCCCAGCACCTTGCCGCGCGGGTAGCTCAGGCTGCGGCCTTGCAGGCCGGGTTCGGCTTCGGTCTTGAAGCACCAGTCGGTGCGCGGGTTGCCGATGCAGAACAGGTAGCCGACGGGGATGTGGATCCAGGGGTAGTTGTCGCGGCCACCGGCTTCCAGCAGCAGGACGCGGTGGGCCGGGTTGGCGGACAGCCGATTGGCCAGCAGGCACCCGGCAGGGCCGGCGCCGACCACTATGTAGTCGTAGGGATCAAAGGCAGGCAGCATCCATGACCTCGTTTTATCGTTCTTGTTGCGGCTCATCCTAGTTGTTAGCTTTCGTTAAAAGAATGTTAGTTTTTGCTCAGCCGCTGTGCGTTTTTAAACAGCGGCTTCCCCCCGGCATCTGCAAGGAAGAGTCATGTTCGACTGGAACGACCTGCGGTTTTTTCTCGAGCTGCAACGCAGCGGCCGCCTGTTGACCGCGGCCCAGCGGCTGAAGACCACCCATGCCACGGTGGCCCGGCATATCGAGGCGATCGAGAAAAGCCTCGGCACCGCGCTGTTCGTCCAGCACGCCCAGGGCTATGAACTGACACCGGCCGGGGAGGCGCTGCTCAAGCACGCCGAAGCCATGGAGAACGTGGCCTTGCTGGCCCAGGAGGAAATCACCCAGTCCACGGCGCCCCTGGGCAAGATCCGCGTGGGCGTCACCGAGGGCCTGGGCATCATGTTTCTCGCCAGCCGCATGCGCGGCCTGTTCGAGCGTTATCCGGGGCTGGAGGTGGAGCTGGTGGCGGTGCCGCGTTTTGTCAGCATCCTCAACCGCGAGGCGGAAATCAGCATCCACCTGGAGCGGCCCAACGCCGACATGCTGGTGACGCGCAAGCTCACCGACTACCGCCTGGCCCTGTACGCCAGCCAGGACTACCTGGACCGCGCACCGCCCTTGCGCAGCCGCGAGGACCTGGGGCGGCATGCCTGGATCGGCTATGTCGACGACCTGCTGTTCAGCCAGGAGCTGATCTTCCTCACCAGCTTCTGCCGCAACCCCCAGGTGGTGTTCCACAGCACCAGCGTGATCGCCCAGCAACAGGCCGCGCGCTCCGGCCTGGGGATTGCCGTGCTGCCGTGCTACATGGCCGCCGGCGATCCGCAGCTGGTGCCCTTGCTGCCCGGCGAGAGCATTCAGCGCGCCTACTGGATCAGCACCCGCCGCGAGCTGCACAAGTCCGTGCGCCTGCGGGTGGTGTGGGATTACGTGGTCGAGCTGTGCGCGGCCGAGCAGGGCTTGCTGCTCGCCGAACCGGCCTGATCGCAGCAAACACTGGCGTGCCTTTGTAGGAGCGAGCTTGCTCGCGATGGCCGCGAGAACGACGCGTTCATCCAGGCGATAGGCGTCATCGTTGACGTTTATCGCGAGCAAGCTGCGCTCCTGCATGGACGGCGCCGAACTTGCAGGAGCCCAGCTTGCTGGCGGTGCAGGCGCCGCTGTGGCTCAGGCTTTCTTTGTGCCCTTGAGCTGGACCAGTTGCCGCGTTTGCTCGGCGCACGCCTTGGCCTGGCTGACCATGGCGTCGAACGACGCGCTGACGATTTCGTCATGGCTCAGCCAGCGCTTTTTCTGGCTCAGGCGGTAGTGATAGCGGTACTCGCCCTTGACCCGTTCGCTGCTCAGGTCCATGTCGAACCAGGGCGAGCGTACGTTGCAGGCCTTGATGTCCTTGTCCAGCCGGGCACCGGAGAGGGTGAAGGTGTAGCGCAGGGTATTGGCGTCGCCGATGTACAGGTCCGCCAACTGGCCGTTGCGGCGGTAGTTGACCAGGAAGTCCCAGTCGCCCTCCAGGGCCGGGGCCTTGTAGAAGTAGTTGCCGGAGATGTTTTCCAGGGGCTTGAGGTCGGTCAGGGAGGCCTTGATCCGGTAGGTCGCGGGCGCGACGAAGGCGGTCGGCTCGCGGCTGATCTGGCAGTCGCGCAGTTCCCGGGTGAAGCGCTCGCACAGGCTCTGGTCGTTGCTGGCGATACCGTTCTGGTTGTCGGAGACCATCAGCCGCATCAGCTCCATATGGCTGAACTCGATACGCGCGTTGACCCGGGCCTGGCCGTTGCTGTCGAAGTGCTCCTGCTTGTCCAGCACGAGGCTGGTGTCCGGGCTTTCCAGGGGGATGTAGTCCTGGCGCACCTGGCCCTTGGCGTCGCTGACAAAGGCCCAGCGTTCCTGGATGTCGGGCATGCTGCGGCCCGGGTCGAACACCGGGTTGGTCGGGTCCAGCCACCACACTTTGCCATCGACCTCGGCCCGCACGATGGCGTGGTTCGGCGCGTGGGTGCCGGGGATCAACAGCGGCGCGACAACGTTCTCGCGGCTGACCCAGGCCGTCTCGGCCTTGATCCCGCTGGCCTTGAGCATGGCGGCCAGGAGCACCGCCAGGTCCTTGCAGTCGCCATAGCCGCGCTGCTCGATCTGCTTCAGCTCGAAGGGCAGGTAACCGCGCTCGGTGGCGCGCCAGTCGCCCAGGTAGCGGTAGTTGTCGTTGATGTGCTGCATCAGCCCGGCCACCTTTTGCGCAGGCGGCAGATCGCGCAGGCTGGCCACGGCCTTGGCGCTGGCCGGTGGCAGGGGCGCGGCGAGGATCTGCTGGTAGCGCTGGGCCAGGGGGCCGAAATAGTCCTGCACCTCGGTGCTGCTGCCCAGTTCGACCCGCGGCACCCGCTGGATAAAGCCGATCGAGGGTTCATTGATGTAGTTGAGGAAGACCGGCGCCTTCTGTTCGATGGTCAGCTTTTTGCGGTCGCTGCTGGCGGTAAAACGGTAGTCGTCCATCTGCTCGCTGCGCCAGACGATCGGGCGCGTGGCGCGGTAGGTGATCTTGAAGCTGTCCTGGCGCACCGGCTTGGGGCCGAACTGCAGCACCGAGTGGAACTGCTCCAGCAGCGGTTTGGCCGCGTAGTGCTGCTGCACGGTGTAGCTGAGCCGGGTGCCAACCCGCAGGTTGGGGAAGGCCAGGGACGTCTGTTTCTCGCGCAGGAAACCCTGTTCCGGATTCGGCGCGGTGCGCGTATCGATCTGCGCTGGCGCCAGCGCCACGGGCTTGCCGCCCGGCTGGGTGAATTCGGCCTTGCGCAGTTCGAAGCCATCGGTTTCGGCATAGCTGAAGTCGATGCGCGAAAGCATGTCCCGGCCCGCCGGGGTGAGGATGCTGTAGTGCTGGGTGGTGGTGCAGTCGCTGCTGTGGTCGGCGTTGAACTGGCATTCCATTTCGGAATCGGCGGCCAGGGCGGCTTCCGATTGCGGTTGATAGGCAGCAAAGGCTTGCCAGGAGAGCAGTCCGAGACCGGCGCAGATCAGGGGACGGTAAAGCGGAAAACGGTACATGAGCGCCTCGGGTGAATCATTGAAATCAGCCACGTCGCACCGGTCGAATCACCTGTGCCAGGGGCGTGGCTGGCGGGGGAGGCGCCAAATGATAATTTATCGCAATACGGATTTACAGCATTGTCTGACAATTAGTCTTGGCTGAAAGGCCCGAGATAGAGCGGTTTCTTTGGATTGGTCGAAATGGTTGGACGGCTGGGGAGGGTGTCCGCAGTGCTGGGACTTTTCCTCGAAATAGCGTTTTTGTCCCCGCAGATATGGCGCAACGCCATATCTGCGGGCTGAACAGTTCCAGGCGGTTTTCCGTTGTTTCTGCAAGAAGTGGCTTGGCTGATTTTGCGAAACAATTTGTTACGAGATCGACGCCCGCTAGCTCAGCCGTCGAGCAGGTCGGTGCCGTAGGAGTTGTCGATCACACAGCGCCAGCCATCCGCCGGCTCATGGCGAAAGACATAGGTGGCGCGTCGCTCGAGGGTGCTGGCGATGCCGTCCCGATCCAGGGTGTCGAGCAGGGTATGCATGATCACCAGCGCGGTGCCGGCGCCTTCGATGACCTGCATCGCGCCTTGCCGGACCACCATGCTGTGGTTGAAGTGCTCGGCGATGGCCACGAAGGCCCGGCGGATCTGTTCCTTGCCCCGGGCTTCCAGGCCCGGCTTGACCACCAGCGTGGCGTCCTCGGCGTAGAAATCCATCAGGCTGTCGAAGTCTTCGGCGGTGATGGCGCGGTCGGCGGCTTCGATCAGGGTTTTCAGCGGATGGGCCGGCATGGTCGCTCCTTGCGGTTTCAGTTGTGGATCTCGAACGCCGTGCTGCCCAGGCGTTCGCCGTTGACCAGGATATGCAGCATATGGCGCCCGGGATAGTGGCGGCGGGTGCTCAGTTCGCGGATGTGCTGGGCGCGGCCAAGTTGCTCCCGGGCCTTGGCCGGCAGGGTGAAGGCCTTGAGCTTGAACACCTTGGCGCGGGTGCCGCCCGAAGCCTTGACGTAGTCGATGGCGTAATCCACCACCAGGCGCTGGCTGGCGTCGGCGGTGGACTCCAGGGCAAAGGACAGGTTGATGCGTTCGCCCAGGCGTATCACCGCCGGCTCGACCCGCAGGCCATGCAGCGTCACCTGCGGCGCATGCCCGGCGCCGACGATCGCCAGCGCCTGGCGATGGCCCTGCTTGATCAGGCTGCGCAGGGCATGGCGGGCGATCCAGGCGGTGTGCGGGTTATCCAGCGGCCAGCCTTCGAGCAACCCCAGCAGCCAGTCGGGATGGTCCTTGCTGATGTCGTTGAGGTGGTTGGCCACCGACTTGCGCACGTACAGGCTGGGGTCGGCCTTGAGGCATTCGAGGATAGGCACAGCCAGCGTCGGGTCGGCCTGGATCCGTTCCAGGCGGAACGACCAGGGCAGGCGCGGGCGGCTGCCTTCGCTGGCCAGGCGGCGCACATGCTCGTTGTCGTCCCGGGCCCAGTCCTGCAGCACCGCCAGGGTGCGCGACAGGTCGCTGGCGAGGAACGGGCGGATGGCGAATTCCGAGGAGCCGAAGGCGGTGAAATACTTGAGCGCCGCCATCGAGCGCTCGAAGGCGTGGCCGCCGTAACTGGCCACGTAGTGCGGCAGGAACATGCAGACGAAGCGGCTGTCCAGGCGCGGGGCGAGATCGTACAGCCGTGCGAGGTTGGCTTCGTAGTCCGCCGGCAGCACCGCGTGCAGGCTCTCGCTGACCCGCGCCAGGCGCTGCATCACCGACAACTCGGCGAGGCCCTTGTTCGCGTGGGCGAGAAAGCCGCGGTGGTCGAACGCCGGGTACACCGCGAGCATTTCTTCGGCGATGTGTTCCAGGCGTTCGGCGTTGAAGATTTCCTTGAGGGCGGGGGTGTTGCTGGTGGCGGTCATCGGCGTATCCATTCGGGACGGGGCGCCAGGCACTGTAGCGCAGTGGGCTGACAGATTGTGTCAGGAGGGCCCCGGCAAGCCCCGCTTCTGTAGGAGCGAGGCTTGCCCGCGAAAGGCCGCAGCGCGTGGCCCTATGTTCAGCGCGGCGCCGGCAACACGCCTTCGGCCTGCTCGTCCTCGGCGTCCGCCTCGAACAGCCGCGCCAGCTCGGCCCGGGCTTCCTGGGCCGACTGCAGGATCTTCGCGTGGTCGTCGTAGATCGCGTGCTGGGCTTCGAGCACCTGTTCGTCGTGGGCGGTGAAGCGCTTGATCCGCGAGTCGGCCTGGGCGTGGGTCAGGCCCAGGCCGATCAGCGCCTTGCGGCTCATTTCCAGGCTGGAATAGTAGGTTTCCCGCACCGCCTCGGCCCCCAGGTCCACCAGCTTGTGTACGTGCTGGCGGTTACGGGCGCGGGCGATGATCTTGATGTGCGGGTAGAGCTTGCGCACCACCGCGGCGGTGTTGATGTTGGTCTGCGGGTCGTCGGTGGCGATCACGAAGTACTCCGCCTCGCCGACCTTGGCCGCCTTGAGGATTTCTGCGCGCATCGGGTCGCCGTAGAACACCGGCATGCCACCGAAGCTGCGGGTCAGCTCGATGGTGTCGACCGAGGTGTCGAGGGCCACGAAGGGGATGTTCTGCGCCCGCAGGATCCGCGCGACGATCTGGCCCATCCGGCCCATGCCGGCGATCACCACCCGTGGCGCGTCGGTTTCGATCTCGCGGTATTCGGCGGGCATTTCCAGCGGCTTGGCCTTGGGCTGCAAGAAGCGCGCGCAGGCCAGGAGCAGCAACGGGGTCACGGCCATGGACAGGGTGATGGTCAGCACCAGCAGGTCATACAGGCGCGCCTCGAACAGGCCCTGGTCGCGGCCGATCTTGAACACCACGAAGGCGAATTCACCGCCGGCCGCCAGCACCACGCCCAGGCGCACCGCGCTCAAGCGCCCCAGGCCACCGGCCAGGCGCCCGACCACGAACAGCAGCGGCAGCTTGATGGCGATCAGCAGCAAGGTCAGGCCCAGCACCGCGATCGGCGCGCTGAACAGCAGGCCGATATTGGCGCCCATGCCGACGCTGATGAAAAACAGCCCGAGCAGCAGGCCCTTGAAGGGTTCGATCTGCGCTTCCAGTTCGTGGCGATATTCCGAGTCCGCCAGCAGCAGGCCGGCGAGAAAGGCGCCGAGGGCCATGGACACGCCAACCATGTCCATCAGCCAGGCGGTGCCGATCACCACCAGCAAGGCAGTGGCGGTGGACACTTCCGGCAGGCCGGTGCGCGCCACCACCCGGAACACCGGGCGCAACAGGTAGCGGCCGCCGATCACCACCACGGCGATGCTGCCCAGCACTTGCAGGCCATGGCGCAGGTCTTCGGCGCTGCTGGTGTTGTGGTCGGCCCCGGCCAGCACCGGGACCATGGCGATCAACGGAATCGCCGCGATGTCCTGGAACAGCAGGATGGCGAACGCCAGGCGCCCGTGGGGGCTGGTCAGCTCCTTGCGCTCGGCCAGGCTTTGCAGGCCGAAGGCGGTGGACGACAACGCCAGGCCCAGGCCCAGCACGATCGCGCTGTTGAGCGGCTGGCCAAACAGGAACAGGGCCACGCAGCCGATCACCACCCCGGTCAGCAGCACCTGGGCCAGGCCGACGCCGAACACCGCTTTGCGCATCACCCACAAGCGCCGGGGCGACAGCTCCAGGCCGATGATGAACAGCAGCAACACCACGCCCAGCTCCGACACATGGCTGATGCTCTGCGGGTTGCCCACCAGCCCCAGTACCGCCGGGCCGATGATCACCCCGGCCAGCAGATAACCGAGCACGGCCCCCAGTTGCAGGCGCTTGGCCAGGGGGACGGTCAGCACCGCCGCGAACAGGAACACGACAGCGGCTTGCAACAGGTTGCCTTCATGGGGCATGGGCTTACTCCTGGGAAAACGGGTATTGGGTGGTGCGCGGAAAACAACGGCTGCGCCTCAGGCAACCGTTTGGCCCGCAGGTTCCATGGGGGGATGGCTGTGCAGCATAAAGTCTGGGGCCGGCGCAGTCAGCCGTTAATGGCCGATACGCCGCAGGTTGTCAGGCGCAGGTTGCAGTCATTCGTGCTCTTCGATACTGGCGTGCCTGCACCATCGACCGTCAATGCGGCCATTGCTCGAGCAGGATCGACACGAACTTTTCCGCGGCCGGCGACAGCGAGGCGCCGCGGCGGTAGACCAGGCCCAGGGTGCGGTTGACCACCGGTTCGCTCAGCGGAATGCTCACCAGGGTCGGGTGGTCGGCCGCGGGCATGGCCAGGCTGGGCATGGCCGACACCCCGAGCCCGGCCTCGACCATGCCCAGCGACGTGGACAGGTGCTGCACCTCGTAGAACCACTGGGGACGCCAGCTCAGGCCGGACAGGGCGTGGTCCAGCAGCATCCGGTTGCCGCTCAGGCGGCCGACGCCGATCAGCCGGTAATCGCTGAGTTCCGACCAGGTGACCGAGGCCTTTTTCGCCAGTTCATGGTCACGCCGGCACGCCAATACGAAAGGTTCGTTGACCAGGGGCACGAACTCGATGTCCGGGTGCTGCCCGCTCATCATGTTGATGCCGAAATCCGCTTCGCCGCGCAGCACGGCTTCCAGCCCTTCATTGGCGCTGAGGTCGAGCAGGCGGATGCGGATTTTCGGATAGCGCTCGTTGTAGAGACGGATCACCGACGGCAGGAAGTAGAAGGCCGCGGTGGGAATGCAGGCCAGGGTCACCTGGCCGATCTGCCGTTCCGCCAGTTCGCGGATATTGAGGATCGAGTCGTCGAAGTCATCCAGCAGGCGCCGGGCCTTGGGCAGGAAGTCCCGGCCGACGCTGGTCAGGCTGACCTTGCGCGTGGTGCGGTCGAGCAGGGCGGTGCCCAGGCCTTCCTCCAGCTTCTTGATCCGGCGGCTCAGGGCCGGCTGGGACAAGTGCAGGGCATCGGCCGCCTCGTGGAAACTTCCGAGTTCGGCGATTTTCACGAAGGATCTTATGTCCTGAAGCTCATATTCCATGTTTTTCGTCTCAAGCGAGGGCGGGAAGGCAGGCGCTGTTCACCTTAAATTTTTCATGTGTGAAACGCAATAATCGCTACGATCTTTGCATTGGAAACATGATTTATTCCCTGACACTCTTGTGCCCAGAACATCAATTAACCCGATTGATTAACAAGAGTCTGTGTCCATGCAACGAATTCCTTGTGTGCTCATGCGCGGCGGTACCTCCAAGGGGCCGGTGTTTCTCGCCTGGGATCTGCCGGTGTCCATCGAACAGCGCGATGAGCTGCTGCTCGACCTGATGGGCTCGGGACATGAACTGGAGATCGACGGCATTGGCGGTGGCAGTCCGCAGACCAGCAAGGTCGCGATCGTCAGCCCGTCGCTGCACCCCGAGGCCGATGTCGACTACCTGTTCGTGCAGGTGATGGTGTCCCAGCGCCGGGTCGATACGGCGCCCAACTGCGGCAACATGCTGTGCGCGGTCGGCCCCTTCGCCGTCGAGCAAGGCCTGGTCAAGGCCACGGGCGAGCAGACCCAGGTGCGGATCCGCAATCTCAATACCGGCACATTCGTCAATTCCCTGGTGCAGACGCCGGCGGGCAAGGTCAGCTACGAAGGCGATACCGCCATCGATGGCGTGCCTGGCACCGCCGCCCCCGTGCAACTAACGTTTCTCGACGCCGCGGGCAGCAAGACCGGCAAACTCTTCCCCACCGGGAACACCCTGGACCTGATCGATGGCGTACCGGTGACTTGCATCGACATGGCCATGCCGCTGCTGATCGTCGAGGCCGGTCAATTGGGCAAGCGCGGGGATGAAACCCCGGCCGAGCTGGACGCCGACAAGGACTTCCTGCGGCGGCTGGAGGCCCTGCGCTTGAAGGCGGGCCTGGCCATGGGCCTGGGCGACGTCAGCGACAAGGTGATCCCCAAGCCGGTGCTGATCTCGCCGGCGGTGGCCGGCGGCACCTTGCAGGCGCGTTACTTCATGCCGCACAGCTGCCATCGCGCGCTGGCCATCACCGGTGCCATCGGCCTGGCCACCGCCTGCGTCAGCGAGGGCAGCGTCGCCGCCGAACTGCTGGGCGGAGCCACACAACTGAAGCAAGTGCGCCTGGAACATCCCAGTGGCGCGATCGATGTCGTATTGTCCTACACCGGCAACCAGGGAGAGACCATTCGCGCCTCGGTGGTACGCACCGCGCGAAGGCTGTTCTCCGGTTTCGTCTACGCCCCGGCGTCACAACGCCTGGCCGGATAGTCCTGCACCGCAGGGACAGTCGTTCGCATCAGAACAATTCTAAAAATGGGTGATGCCATGAAAGTCGTTAAATCGCTCTACTTCCAGATTATCTGTGCCGTGCTGCTGGGCGTGGTGGTCGGGCACTTCTGGGCCCAGCAGGCCATTGCCCTCAAGCCCCTGGGCGATGCCTTCATCAGGCTGGTCAAGATGATGATCGCGCCGGTGGTGTTCTGCACCATCGTCACCGGGATCGCCGGGATGAACGACAAGCGTTCCCTGGGCCGCCTCCTGAGCAAGACCCTGCTGTTGTTCCTGGCGTTGACGGTGGTCAGCCTGATCATTGGCCTGGTGGCGGTCTACCTGTTCAAGCCCGGCGCGGGCATGAACATCGACCCCACTCACCTGAGTACCCAGGGCTTGTCGCAGTACACCGAGTCGGCGGCGAAGCTGGGGGTGGTGGAGTTCTTCATGCACATCATTCCCGAGACCTTTATCGGCGCCTTCACCAAGGGCGAAGTGCTGCCGGTGCTGTTCATCGCGGTGCTCTGCGGTTTTGCCCTGTCGTCCCTGGGCGAGCGCGGCAAGCCCGTGCTGGATGTGCTGGAAGCCGCCTCGCACATGGTGTTCAAGATCTTTTCCTACCTGATGCGCTTTGCCCCGATCGGTGCGTTCGGCGCGCTGGCCTTCACGGTCGGCCAGTACGGCATCACCTCCCTGGGCGCCCTGGCCAAGCTGATCATGACCCTCTACATCGCCTGCGGATTCTTCGTCTTCGTGGTGCTGGGGGGTATTTGTCGCGCCCATGGGTTCAGCCTGTGGAAGCTGTTGCGCTACCTGCGTGAAGAGTTCCTGGTGGTGCTGGGCACCTCATCCACCGAGCCGGTGATGCCGCGCATGCTGGAAAAGCTCCAGGCCCTGGGTTGCAAGAAAGGCGTGGTGGGCCTGGTGCTGCCCACCGGCTATTCGTTCAACCTCGACGGCACGGCTATTTATCTGTCGCTGGCGGCGATTTTCATTGCCCAGGCCTGCAACATCGACTTGAGCCTGGGGCAGGTGATGACGATGCTGGCGATCATGCTGCTGTCGTCCAAGGGCGCGGCGGGGGTGACTGGCAGCGGCTTCGTCGCGCTGGCCTCGACCCTGACGGTGATCCACGACATCCCCTTGGCGGGGCTGGCGCTGTTGATCGGCATCGACCGCTTCATGTCCGAGGCCCGTGCGCTCACCAGCCTGGCCAGCAATGCCGTGGCCACGGTCGTGATCTCGCTGTCGGAAAACGCCTGCGATCGCCAGGTGCTGCTACAGACCCTGGATGGCAAGGCGACGCCCAACGCCCAGGCCAGTGACCCAGCCTGGGAGCCGGCGCAGGCCGGCAAACACCTCTAGCCGCTTGCGGCTCCCTCCACCTTCCGTTTCTGACCCCGGTTGAAACCCTCGCCAGGCCCCGCCTGGCGGGTAGGGGGCCGTGCGCCTGGGCGTCGGCCATGCTTGTCCATAACAACAAGAGAATCCCTCATGCTTGCATTACTCGGCCTGGCCATGGTGGTCGTGTTCACCTTCCTGATCATGACCAAGCGCTTGTCCCCGATCGTTGCCCTGACCCTGGTGCCGATTGTCTTCGCGGTGATCGGCGGGTTTGCCGGCAGCACCGGGAAAATGATGCTCGACGGCCTGAAAATGGTCGCCCCCTCCGCGGCGCTGCTGCTGTTCGCGATTCTGTTCTTCGGCCTGATGATCGACGCGGGCCTGTTCGACCCGTTGATCCGCAAGATCCTCAAGCGGGTCAACGGCGACCCGGTGAAGATCGCCGTCGGCACCGCGTTGTTGTCGCTGCTGGTGGCCCTGGACGGTGACGGCACCACCACTTACATGATCACCTGCGCGGCGATGCTGCCGCTGTACAAGCGCATCGGCATGAACCCGATGATCCTCGCCACCATCGCCATGCTGTCCCTGAGCATCATGAGCGGCATGACCCCCTGGGGCGGTCCGGCCACCCGGGCCATCGCCGCCCTGGGGCTGGATGCCGGCGAGTACTTCGTGCCGTTGCTGCCGACCATGATCGGCGGTGCGGCCTGGGTGGTGTTCAGCGCTTTCCTGCTGGGCCGCGCCGAGCGCAAGCGCATCGGCAACACCCAGCTGCAGAGCGGTGGCGGTAACTGCTACATCAAGGCCATTGTCGAAGACACGCCCTGCAAGCGACCGAAGCTGGCCTACGTCAACCTGTTGCTGGTGGTGGCGGTGATGGTGGCGCTGGTGATGGGCCTGATGCATTCGGCGATCCTGTTCCTGATCGGCTTCGTGCTGGCGCTGATGATCAACTACCCGCAACTGGAGATGCAGAAAGAGCGGATCCTCGCCCATTCGGGCAATGCCATGACGGTGGTGCTGCTGGTGTTCGCCGCCGGCATCTTTGCCGGGATCTTCTCCGGTACCAAGATGGTCGATGCCCTGGCGCAGACCCTGGTGGACTGGATTCCGCCGTCGTGGGGGCATCTGTTCCCGCTGGTGGTGGCCATCACCAGCATGCCGCTGACCTTCGTGCTGTCCAACGATGCCTACTACTTCGGCGTGGTGCCGATCCTCGCCAATGCCGCGGCGGCCTATGGCATCGATCCGCTGGAGATCGCCCGGGCCTCGATCCTCGGCCAGCCGGTGCACCTGATGAGCCCGCTGGTGGCCTCGACCCTGCTGCTGGTGGGGATGGTCGACCGCGACATCGGCGACTTCCAGAAAGCCACCGTCAAATGGGCGGTCCTGACCTCCCTGGTAATTACCGCCCTGGCCCTGCTGACCGGCGCGCTGACCCTGTTTTCCTGAGCCTGTTCCCCTGAGTCATCCCCTGAACCATCAGGTGTTCCCTGACGCGCCGGGTCCATGGCGCGCGGTACCTGCACCTTGAATAACGGCATCTCGAATAGCTGCACCTTAAAAAAAACAACAACTCGAATAACAACAACTTGAATAACAACAATGAGTAGTCCGATATGAGCCGTTCGATCACCCCTGGGGCGTGGTTTCCTCTGGTCGCCCTGTTGCCGCTGACGACTGTCGGCGCGGCAGGCTTTGGCGACGACAGCACGCTCAAGCTGCAACTGCGCAATGTCTACTTCAATGAGAACTTCCGTGACGAGCATGGCCTGAGCGCCCGGGCGGCACGCACGGCCAAGAGCGAGCGCACGGAGTGGGCCCAGGGCCTGCTGCTGGATTTCCAGTCGGGTTTCACCCCCGGCACCCTCGGCCTGGGTATCGACGGGCTGGCCCTGGTCGGGGTCAAACTCGACTCGGGGCGGGGCCGCAGCGGTACCGGCCTGCTGCCGGTGCATGACGACGGTCGTGCTGCCGACGCGTTCGCCAGTGCCGGTGTCACGGCCAAGGCCAGGCTGGCCGGGACCACGCTCAAGCATGGCACCTTGCTGCCGAGGAACCCGGTGCTGATCTACAACGACGCGCGACTGCTGCCGCAGACCTATCAGGGCACACAGGTCACCAGCAGCGACATCGACAACCTGACGCTCACCGCCGGCCGGCTGGATCGCTTCAAGCTGCGCGATTCCAGCGACAGCGTGCCGATCGTGGCGGACGGTTATGCCGGCGACAAGTCCGGGGACTTCACCTATGCCGGGGGCGACTACAAGCTCGGCAAAGACCTGCGCCTGAGCTACTTCTACGGCGAGCTCGAGCACTTCTACCGGCAGCACTTCGCCGGTCTCCAGCACGACCTGAAGCTGGGCGCCGGTGTGCTGACCAGTGACTTGCGTTACTTCCACAGCAGCGACAGCGGTTCGGCCTACGGCGGCAACATCGACAACGATATGCTCAGCGGCCTGCTGTCCTATGCCGTGGCCGGCCATACCCTGAGTGGCGGCTATCAGGTGCTCAGCGGTGATGCCGGCTTGCCTTATATCAGCGGCGCCACGGTGTACTCGTTCAGCAACGTGGGCATTGGCAAGTTCATCGAGGAGGACGAGAAAACCTGGATGCTCGGCTACGGCTACAACTTCGCCGCCCTCGGGGTGCCAGGGCTGGCGTTTTCCACCCGCTACCTGAACGGCAGCGATGGCCGGTCAAACTCGGCGATCAAGGAATGGGAACGCGATGCCGAACTGGCCTATGTGGTGCAGCAAGGCCGCTTCAAGGGCTTGGGGGTGAAGCTGCGCAACTATGTGTACCGCTCCGACTTCGCCCGGGGGCGCGACAGCAATCGCCTCTATTTCACCTACGAGGTCGCGCTCTGGTAAGGATGGCGGTGCCTGCCCAGGCTGGCGCTGGGCAGGAATGGTTGACCGGTACTCAGAGCGTGGCGGCCTGGGGGGCGCTGGCCGATGCCTGGGAAGGCGCGGGCTCGGTGACTGCCGGGGGCAGCAGCGGCGGCATCGGGCAATCCAGCACATCGGCCACGGCGCGCATCAGCTCGGCTTCGGCCACGGTGACCTGGCCGTCGTAGCAGACGCAGCGGGCCATGGCCTGCAGCAGCGTCGGCCGTTCCTCGGGCATCAACTGGCGCAGGCGCACCAGGGCGGCATCCAGGTGTTCGAGGTCGACCTCCGCCGGTTGCGGCTGGGCGAAGGGCAGGCCGGTCCAGGCATGAGCCAGGGCCAGTTGGGCCTGCTGCGCGGTCTTTTGCCCGGCACTGGCCAGGGCGCCGAGCAGGACCGCCAGTTCTTCGCTGCGCTGGAACAGCCCCCATTTGTACTCGGGCGCCGGCAGGCCTTCGACATTGCGTTGCACGATGCGCAGCAGCGTCCACTCCAGCAGCTCGACCTGATCGTCGGCGTCGATCAGTTGCCGCAGGTTGTCCATGAACTGCTTGCAGGCAGGCTTGTCCAGCTGCTGCAGGGCCGGTATCGACAGGTCCAGCAGCGGCAGGCGCAGGTTCGGGTCGAGGGCCGCCAGTTGTTTTTGCAGGGCTTGCAGGCAACCGAAGACCTCGGTGGGGCTGTTGGCGTCCAGCTGCGCGAGTTGTCGGCGGCGCATCGAGTCGTTGGCGGACAGCAGCAGGCCATAGACCAGCGCCTGAGCACCGGTGGTGCTGTGGGCGCTACGCTGGAGCGCCGGGTCGAGGCTGACCAGCGTTGCCTGTGCCGCCAGCAGATGTTGCGCGTTCGGGCTGCCGATGCTGGCAATCGACTGCTTGATCGCATTCAGGTCGAACACCAGGGCGCTGGTCGCTTGCGACTGGCGGCTGAACACCCCGGAGCTGTCCAGGCCGGAGCGGGCGGGTTCGGCCGGCAGTTCGATGGCTTCAATGGTGGGCAAGCGGCCGTCCCAGCCGGGTTCCAGGCGCCGGATCCGCGCCGAGAGGGGCGGATGGGTCGCGGACTGGCCATAGACGGAGAGGGTGGCCCCTTCACTGAAATACAGGTGGCTGTATTCAGCGCTGAAGGCGCTGTCGAGTTTCGAGCTGGCGGCGTAACCGCCGATTTTTTTCAGCGCGCCGACCAGGCCGGCCGGGTTGCGGGTGAACTGCACCGCCGAGGCATCGGCGAGGAACTCGCGCTCGCGACTGATAGCGCCCTTGATCAGGTTGCCGAAAAAAGTCCCGACCGAGCCCAGCAGGATCAGCGCCAGGCCACTCCACATCGCCAGCCCGCCGGCCCGGTTTTGCGCCAGCCGGCCAGCCTGGTTGACCCCTTCGGCCATCGCCTCGCCGGTCAGGCCGATGACCAGGATGCCGTGGACAATCGCCACCAGCCGAGTGTTGAGGCGCATGTCGCCGTTGTAGATGTGGCTGAACTCATGGGCGATCACCGCCTGCAGTTCCTCGCGGTTGAGCACCATGATGGCGCCGCGGGTGACTCCGATCACCGCTTCCTGCGGCGTGAAGCCGGCGGCGAACGCATTGATCCCGGCATCGGGCAGCACGTACACCTGTGGCACCGGCGTGCCCGAGGCCAGGGCCATTTCCTCGACCACATTGAGCAGCCGTTGTTCTTCCAGGCCGTCCGGGTGCAGGTTGATCAACCGGCCGCCCAGGCGCTTGGCGACCACCTTGCCGCCGGCTTTCAGTTCGGCGTGCTTGCCCATGCTGCTGCCGATCACCACCAGGAACACCACCGCGGCGATCATCGCGGTCAGGTGCCAGTCGAAGCTCGGCGACTGCTTCATCTCCTTGAGAAATTGCAGCCAGAGCAGGTTCAGCGCCAGGCTGGTGACGGCCACCAGACACAGCACGGCCAGGATCATCAGCAGCACCAGGGTGCCGGTACGCCGCTTGGCCCGGGCCTGGTGTTCAAAAAAATTCATCGGACCATCCAGGGTGACAGGGGGTTAGAACGCGACCTTGGGGGCTTCCTGGATCAGGGCGCTGTCGGCGAATTGCAGCAGGCTGGCATCGGCGCCATGGCCGAACAGGCCGGCCAGGGTCACCGGCGGGAAACTCTGCTTGTAGCTGTTGTAATCCATCACCGTGTCGTTGAACGCCTGGCGGGCAAAGGACACTTTGTTTTCGGTGCTGGTCAGCTCTTCGCTCAGCTGTTGCATGTTCTGCGACGCCTTGAGGTCCGGGTAGGCCTCCATGCTCACATTCAGCCGGCCCATGGCGCTGGACAGTACGCCTTCGGCCTGGCCCAGTTGCGCCATGTGCTGCGGGTTGCCGGGCTCGGCCGCGACGGCCTTGAGACCCGCCAGCGCGGCATTGCGCGCCGCGGTCACGGCTTCGAGGGTGTCGCGCTCGTGCTTGAGGTAGGCCTTGGCGGTTTCCACCAGGTTGGGGATCAGGTCGTAACGGCGCTTGAGCTGGACTTCGATCTGCGCGAAGGCGTTCTTGAAGCGGTTCCGGCGGGCCACCAGGCCGTTGTAGACGGTGATGACATAGATCACCAGCAGGGCCAGAACGAGCAGAATCACAATAGTTGAAACAGCCATACGGATGTCCTTATCGGCGTGCGGATTTCAGGGGGGCGCCATGGTAACCGAATTCATGGCGGGCGCAGCCATGGGCAGCCGTCGGCATGCGCTCTTCGGCAGCGCCTCGCACGCGCAGGCGCAATCGGCGCCAGCGCGTTGTGAATGATTGCCGGGCGCTGTGGTCGGACCTTGCATGGCTTGTCGTCGATCCCGGAGTCCGCGGCAGGCGCCACCCAACCTTGGGCCCGCCAGCCACGCCGCGGGCGTTACCTTGTGAAGGATCATCCCGATCATGCTCGAACCCACCTGGACGGCACTCAAACACCATAAGCGGGTGCACCAGATTGTCGCCGTGCTGGCGGCCTTCGGTGCCCAGGACGTTTTGCTACGCCTGGGCCTGGGCCGCCTTTTGGGCGAGTCGCCAGCCGCTGGTGAAGCGCAGCCACAGGGCTCGACGCCACAGCGGGTGCGCCTGGCCCTGGAAAAGCTCGGGCCGACCTTTATCAAGCTCGGGCAGATCCTCGCCAGCCGCAGCGACATCCTGCCGCCGCACTGGATCAGCGAGCTGGAGGCGTTGCACAGCGACGCCGCGACCCTGCCCTGGAGCGAGCTGGAAGCTCAGGTACGCGACGACCTGGGCTGCGAGCTGGACCAGGTGTTCGCCGAGTTCGACAGCGAGCCCCTGGCCGCGGCCTCCATCGCCCAGGTCTATCGCGCGCGCCTGCTCAGTGGCGAGGCGGTGGTGGTCAAGGTCCAGCGCCCCGGCCTGCGGCGCAAGATGAGTGCCGACCTGCAACTGCTGGAAGGCGTGGCGATGCTGGTGGAAGAGAACGCGTCCCTGGCCCATTACCAGCCACGGCAGATGGTCCGGCAACTGGCTCGGGCGATGCTCGAAGAACTAGACTTCACCCAGGAGGGGCAGCACTGCGACGCAGTGGCGGCGAATTTCGCCGAGCATCCGCAGATCGCCATTGCGCGTATCCACTGGCGGCACAGCAGCGAGCGCCTGCTGGTCCAGGAATTTCTGCCCAGTCACACGCCGCTGGAACGCCAGGCCCTGATCGAGCAGGGCCTGGACCCGAGCCTGCTGGCGCAGCGCGGGGCCCAGGCGTTCATCAAGATGCTGCTGGAGGACGGCCTGTTCCACGGCGACCCGCACCCCGGCAACCTGCGGGCCATGGACGACAATCGGGTCGGCTTCATCGACTTCGGCATGGTCGGGCGCCTCGACGAACGCCGGCGCCTGGAGGTCATGAGCTTTATGCGGGCCATGACCGAGGGCAGTACCGAAGCGCTGGTGGCGGTGCTGATCGACTGGAGCGGCGAGCAGGTGCGCGACCTGTCCGCCATCGAACAGGCCGCCCGGGAATTCATGGGCCGACACGGCGGCAAGGCGCTGAACATGAGTGCGATGATCGAGGACTTCCTCGGCCTGATGCGCGAATACCAACTGTTGCTGCCGGCCGACCTGCTGGTGCTGTTCAAGGCGCTGATCACCGCCGATGGCGTGCTCACCCGGCTCGACCCGCAACTGGACCTGATAGCCACCGCGCGCCCGGCCATCAGCAAGATGCTCAAGCAGCAGTTCAGCTGGAAACTCGCCCGCCGCCTGGGCCTCGACGGCCTGGAACTGGGCCGTGGCGTCGCCGTCGAACTGCCGCAGCTGACCCGCCTGCTGATCAACCGCCTGAAACACGGCGTGGTCGACCTGCGCCTCGATATGCCGGGCATCGAGCGCCTGGAAAAATCCCTGCGCCTGGCCTCCACCCGCTTGTCCCTGGCCCTGCTGATCAGCGCGCTGCTGATCGCCTTCGGCCCGCAGATCGCCGCGGCCGGCCCGGCCTGGCAGGGGTTGTCGGTGGTGGGGTGGCTGGCGGGGGTGGCGACCGTGGGTGGGGTGGTGGCGTTTGTCTGGAGTTTGTTCAAGCGGTCTTGAGGGAGGAGTGGGGGATCAGGGCTTTGCCAGATCCCATTGGCACTCTTTCAACCGATTGACATTGGTGTCGCTGTCTTTCATTTGGGCGTGGCCCTTGTTCACATGTTGCGTATTTTTTCATCCGCTTTAAGGATGAACTCTAGCCCGATACCAACGTCTTTCAGCACCTCGGTAACGCGGTCAATGAAGAGTTCGCCTTGTTCTGGTAGTTCGTACAGACCGTTGATACGAATGATGGGGGCTTTGTCTTTGGATGGTGGATAGCTCTCTAGGATTTCACCGCTTTCGATGAATGCGATGTAAGTGTTGATCTTCTCTTGCAGCAATAACAGGTGTTCACCTTGTTGGGTTTTATCACCCCATTCAAGGTGGTCCGTGATAACCAGAATCACGTTATCGGGTTCCCACTCTGGCACTGCAATAATATCTACGACTTTCGTGTCTACGATGGACATGTCTGTTCCCTCAGAGGGCCGGGTCAGGTCGGATGATTTCGACTCTGGTGGGTGGAATAGTGGTGCCTCCGGGGAAGCCGGGTTTACCTTTGCCTACAACGGTCGCACCGGTTTTCTCAATTTCCGGGAAAGCCTTTTTCTGGTTCTTGGTCAATGGTGCGATTTCAGAAGATTTGCATTCAACACATGAGATTTCGCCATCAGCATTCCTGCCCATCATATCAATACGTGTGCGCACTCCACTGTCGGTTTTCACTGTGACTTCACGGGCACTTTCGGGCTTGGTCTTGCTGTACTCGTCATAAGACATGTCCTCAAAAGCCTTACCCTGTTTCCTGTTCTTCTCTAGCTGGACATTGAACACGATGTACAGGGGCTGGATTCCAGACCCTGGCGGGAAGACCAGAATGAAGTCTTTTTAATCAGGCGGGTAGAGCGGGTTGACGATGATGCTATCCGCCTGTTCGGTGGGCGGATAAATCCAGATGTGGGGAGCCTGTGGTGCTGCCTCTAATGGAGGGATCCCCGAAGCACTGGACGGGTCCATGGCTGGTGTCCAGGTCAGGGTGATCCCGTCTCCGAAATCGGCCACCTGCTGAGAGCCCTGAGCCTCGAACCGGGCAACAGGGATCATTTCCCAGTCGCTGCGCTTCTCAGTGTTGTATCCGTAGCCTTTCAGCGTGCCGTCAGCCTGCTGTTCTATGTGCAACCGGACACGTGTGCGGCCTTCCTTGAGCGCTTTGAGCTGTTCGGGTGTGTACAGGCTGCTGTCGCCCAAGCTCGATGGCCAGAGCAACGCGGCTATGCCCGCCAATCCACCTGCAATAACACCCGTGGTAAAAAACGTGGTACCCGCACTCGCGCCTGTTGCCGCAGTACCCGTGCTGATTCCAGCACCGGCTCCAGTGCCAACCGCTGTAGCAGCACCAGCAGTAGCAGCCACTCCACCTAATAGAAGTGTTCCAAGTGCAGCAGGTAACGCGTGACCACTGATTTGCTGGAGAGGGATTTTCCCCGTTGCATCCGCTTCGCGTCCGCCCAGCAAAACGAGCTGCCCGTATTCGCTGATGGCATTGGTGGGAATGGCGGAGCTGGCGTAGTTGATGACCCCATCAGGGAGCTTGCAGGGTTTGGTAAAGGTGCACCCAGCTGTCTGGGGTTTGGCTTCTGCCTTCGGTGGCAGGTCCGGGTATTGCGCCCAGCGTTGGGCGCCCAGATCGACGGGCTCTACCCCCTTGTTGCGATAGCCCTTCGGGGCGTTCGGTACGTAGCCACTCATCCGTGTTTGCGTCCACATTGTCCATAAAGAAGCCCCCGTCAGAGGGGGAGCGAAGAGCATTTGCAGTTGGCTTAGGGACGCTATTGGATTTGGCTATGGAGGGTCTGTAGGGACAATCTGAAAAATGGTGGCTGGGCCAGGAGGCATCGATAATGTGCCCTGCCTCAGCCCCCTCCAGGAGCATGCCTTACAGGTCGCGAGGGCGAAAATTTGTTATTTTCCGCACCCTCGGTGGCCACTGCCGGCCGCCGTCAATAGAGAGTGAGTGGATGAGCGATTCGTTGCAGGTGATCGATATCGAAGTGGGCGAGGGCAAGGCGGTGGTCAAGGGCGCTTTGATCACCACCCAGTACCGCGGTTTCCTGGAAGACGGCACGCCCTTCGATTCGTCCTGGGAGCGCGGCAAGCCTTTCCAGTGCGTGATCGGCACCGGACGGGTAATTAAAGGCTGGGACCAGGGCCTGATGGGCATGCAGGTCGGCGGCAAGCGCAAGCTCTTGGTGCCGGCGCACCTGGGTTATGGCGAGCGGTCGATGGGCAAGATCCCGCCGAATGCCAACCTGGTGTTTGAGATCGAGTTGCTGGAAGTCCTGACCCGCGACGATTGATTTCGCCCATCGGCCAGGTCAGGAGATCTGCCTGATCTGGGCGCAACCTTCCTCGGTAAATCCCTCTTTGAAATCGTGTCTCCGTGCTTCGCCTGACGGGGCTGGGCCGTGGGTGATCGATAGGCAGTGGCGGACGACCGGCGTCATCAAGCCCTTGCGTGGGCCCGTGGCATCGGCCAGGATAAACGCCATATAGGTATAGGGGGTATGGGTATGTCGCACACGCACGCACAGAAAGACGATCTGCTCAAACGGGTCCGGCGCATCCAGGGCCAGATGCAGGCCGTGGAGCGGGCCCTGGAGTCCGGCGCGGAGTGCGCCAAGACCCTGCACCTGGTGGCGGCCACCCGGGGCGCGATCAACGGCCTGATGGGGGAAATCATCGAGGCCCATGCCCTGGAGCATGTGGCCCATCCTGAACTCAGCGATGCCGAACGGGCCAAGGGCGTGAACGAACTGCTCGAAGCCATTCGCCGTTATTCCTGACCGGAGGCCACACCATGCGCCCGACCTTGCCCTCTGCAGGCTTGACCCACGACCACCACTTCCTCGGTGCCGCCCACGATGAAAACGCCCGTCGCACCCTGTGGGTGGTGGCGCTGACCTTCGTCATGATGATTGGTGAAATCGCCGCCGGTTATCTCACCGGTTCCATGGCCTTGCTCGCCGATGGTTTCCATATGGCGACCCACGCCGGGGCCCTGGGCATCGCGGCGGCGGCCTACGGTTTTGCCCGGCGCAATGCCGACAATGCGCGTTTCAGCTTCGGCACCGGCAAGGTCGGCGACCTGGCGGGGTTCGCTTCGGCGCTGATCCTCGGCCTGGTGGCCATCGGCATTGCCGGCGAGTCGTTGCTGCGGCTGTTGCAGCCGACCCAGGTGGCCTTCACCGAGGCGACCGTGATCGCCGTGGCCGGGCTGCTGGTGAACATCGTCAGTGCCTTGCTGCTTTCTGGCGGCCACGCCCATCACGGCCACGTTCATCAGCAGGCTCATGAGCATCCGCACGAGCACCCACACGGGCATGGCCATCACCACGACAACAACCTGCGCTCGGCCTACGTCCATGTGCTGGCCGATGCCCTGACCTCGGTCCTGGCCATCGCCGCGTTGCTGGCGGGGCGTTACCTGGGGTGGGTCTGGCTCGACCCGGTGATGGGCATCGTTGGCGCGGTGGTGATCGCCCGTTGGGCGTATAGCCTGATGAAGTCCAGCGCGGCGGTGCTGCTCGATACCACGGACGAACAACTGGCCGGCGAGATTCGCCAGTCGGTGGAAGCCGCCGGCGATGCGCGCATCACCGACCTGCATGTGTGGCAGGTCGGCCCGCAGGCGCGGGCGGCGATTGTCAGTGTGGTGGCGGCCGCCGGTGTCAGCGCCGAGACCATCCGCCAACGTCTGGCGCCGGTCCACGAACTGTCGCACCTCACCCTCGAATATCGCAGCCTGTAACGCTAGGCCCCTGTCTGCACCGCAGGCGGGCAGGGGTAATGCCGGCGCAGAAAATCCAGCAGCCGCAGATTGACTTCCTCGGCCTTTTCACTCTGGATCCAGTGCCCGCAATCTGCCAGCCGATGCTGTTCCAGGCGCGGCACCTTGCCGGGCATGCGCTCCAGCGTGCGGGCTTCCAGCTGGCCCACCGGGTCGCGGTCGCCGATCATGAACAGGGTGGGTTGGCTCACCTGGCATTCGCCCAGGTGTTCGGTCCGTTGCCAGTTGCGCTCGAAGTTGCGGTACCAGTTCAAGGCGCCGCGAAAACCTCGCCCTGTAAAGGTGCGCCGGTACACCGCAAAATCCTCCGGCGTGCACCAGGCGGGTGGTGCGTGGCGTGCAGGCATGCCCTCGAACAGCAGGGCCGACGGGCTTTTTTCATCCAGCAGGCGTTCGCAGTCGTGCATGAAATGCAGCAGGCTGCGGTCGATGTCGGCGTCCAGTTCCCGCTCGGCGACGCCGGGTTCCTGGAAGTACAGGATGTAGTTGAAACGCTCGGCGAACAGCTCGCGCATGATCTCCACGGCCGGGCGTTTCGGGCGGCCGGCGAACGGCACCGACAGGGTCACCAGGGCCTTGACCCGCTGCGGTTCCAGCAGCGCCAGGTGCCAGGCCACCACGGCGCCCCAGTCGTGACCGACGATACAGGCCTGCTCCTGGCCCAGGGCATCCATCGCTTGTTGAATATCGGCGTACAGGGTCAACACGTCATAGGCCGCCACCTCCTCGGGGGCGCTGCTGTCGCCGTAGCCGCGCATCTGCGGGAGCAGCACCCGGTAGCCGGCGGCCGTCAGCGGCGCGACCTGCCGGCGCCACGAATACCAGCACTCGGGAAACCCATGCAGCAGCCACACCGGCGGGCCGTCCAGCGGGCCGGCGGCATGCAGGTGCAGTTCGATGCCATTGAGCTTCAGGGCATGTTGGGTGATCTGGCTCATGAGCTTGTCCTCCCGGGTCCAGGCATGACCCTAGCAGAAGCCCAATGACCCTCTGAGCACCATTCATTGGTCGAATAGGCGCTCAGCAGTGTTACCCGGCATGGGCCCGGCGGCTGTCCGCCGGCGCCTGCTTGCGCTGGGTCAGCCCGTAGTCGCGCGCCACCTCGGCGACCCGCAGCCGGTAGTCGGCGAACACCTGGGTCCGCCCCAGGGCCTGGGCCGTGCGATGGCGTTCCAGGGTGCGCCAGGCTTCGACCGCTTGCTCGTCGCGCCAGAACGACAGGGACAGCAGCTTGTCCGGCTCGCTCAGGCTCTGGAAACGTTCGATGGAAATGAAGCCGTCGATCTCCAGCAGCAGCGGTTTCAGCGCGGCGGCGATGTCCAGGTAACGCTGGCGATGTTCCGGGCGGGGCAGGGCTTCGAATATCACGGCGATCATCAGTGCGACTCCGGCAGGCTAGTGAACAAGGGGATGCGCCCGTTGAGCGAGGGCTTGTAGGTCCAGGTCATGGGCTGGTCGAGGGTCGATTGCCGCAGCAGCGCACCGACCACCGCGCTGGCGATGGCCAGGGCCAACTCTTGGCCGGGGCATTGGTGGCGACCGCTGCCAAAGCTGAAACTGCGCCGCGCCTCGCGTTCGAGCAGCAGGCGATCCGGTTGCGGGTTCAACTGCGGGTCGCGATTGGCCGAGGCCAGCAACACCAGCACCACTGCGCCGGGCTCCAGCGTCACCCCGGCGATGCTGCAAGGGGCGGCGACGAAGCGCCGGGTGTTCTGCACCGGCGGATCGTGGCGCTGCACTTCGGCCAGCAGGTCGGCGACCCGGGTGGGCGCCGCTCGCAGGTCCGCGAGCAACCGGCGATCGCCCAGCAGGGCGCAGAGGGTATTGCCGATCAGCCCGGCGCTGGCCTCGAAGGCCTGGGACAACAGGCCGATCAGGTTGGCGATCAGGCTGTCGCGATCTTGAGCGTCGAAGCCTGCGACGATCCGTTGCAACAACGGGCTGACGGGCGGCTGATCGAGCAGAACCTCAAAGCGTCGAGTCAGCTGTTCGGCTGCCCGGTGGGCGGCATCCCGTTGTGCCCGGTCGCTGGCCGGCGACAGGCAGGCGACAAAGTCCGCTGTCAGCCCGGCAATCGCCGGCAACGTGTGCGCGGCAAAGCCCAGCAGCCCGGCGACCACCGCCACCGGCAGGTGGAACTGGCAGTCATGCAGCCTGGCCGTGGTATCCCTTGGCAGGCCCAGCAGCAGGGCGGCGACCCGCTGGCTGACTTCCTCGGCATGCACCTGTTGCAGGCCCGGCTCGATGGCGGCCCGGGGGCAACGCTGGCGTTCGCCGTCGTTCATCCGCATCAGCAGGCCGAACACTTGGCCGGCGGCACCGCCGACTATGCCCTGGGGCACCGGCTCGTGCGCAGGACGTACCCGACACTCGGGCTGGGCCAGCACCGCGGCCACCGTTGCGGCGCTGCTGGCCAGCCACATCCCCAGTCCGGGGTCGAAGGCCAGCCCGCCCCGAGCCCGCAGGCTGGCGTAGTAAGGGTAGGGGTCGGCGTGGGTAACGGCGGTGATCGGGTCCATGGCGTGCGGCCTTATTCGCGGGGGAGAAGTGTTGCTACTATCGGCAACCTGCGAGGGGCACGATTCGTTCGGGAGCGAAATATGAATGCACAGCAGCACGACAACGCCGTATCCCAGGTCGCCGCGGCCATTGCCGAGCCGGCGCGGACGAAAATGCTCTGCGCGCTGATGGACGGCCACGCGCGCACCAGCACCGAGCTGGCGGCGATCGCCGATGTCAGCGCCTCCACCGCCAGCGCGCACTTGGGCAAGCTCAAGGAACTGGCCCTGGTGCGCCTGCATGTGCAGGGCCGCCACCGTTACTACAGCCTCGCCGACAAACGCGTGGCCCAGGCCCTGGAAGCGCTGATGGTGATCGGCCGCAACGCCGCGCCCGCGTTCAGCCCACGCACTCCGGACCGCCTGCAGTTCGCCCGCACCTGCTACGACCATATGGCCGGCACCCTGGCGGTGCAGTTGCATGACCGCCTGCTCGAGGCCGGCTGGTTGCAGGAGCCGCTGGAGGGCGCCCAGGAGTACGTTCTGAGTCCGGCTGGCGAAGGGTTTTTTGTTGGGCTGGGCATCGATGTGCAAGCTCTGGCCAGCCTGCGCCGGCGCTTTGCCTGCCCGTGCCTGGACTGGAGCATGCGCCGCCCGCACCTGGGCGGGGCGCTGGGGGCGGCGTTGTTGCAGGAGGCAATCCGGCGCAAATGGCTGACCCAGGACCTGGACAGCAGGGCGCTGGGCTTGACCGCCCTGGGGCGCAAGGAGATCGCCAGTCGGTTCACCGTCCAGCTCGAAGAACCGGACAGCCCGGCCCCGCGTGCCAGGAGCGTTGCCAAACCGGGTCGTCCGGCCGTTACCCAGGTTTCATAGCGGTTATCAAACCCATGGCTGGCATTGCCGTCAGCCACCGAATGCATCGCTTTGCCTGGAGTTCTGCCTATGCTCATCGTCTTCAGTGGCCTGCCCGGCAGCGGCAAGACCACCATCGCCCGGGCTCTGGCCAGCCATCTGCGGGCCACCTATCTGCGCATCGACAACATCGAGCAGGCACTGCGCAACGGCGGGCTGGCGGAAGTCGGCAAGGCCGGGTACGACATCGCCAATGCCCTGGCCCGCAGCAACCTGGCCCTGGGCAACCGGGTGGTGGCCGATTGCGTCAATCCGGTCGCCGAGAGCCGCCAGGCCTGGCAGGGCATAGCCGAAGCCGAGCAGAGCCCGCTGCTCAACATCGAGGTGGTCTGCACCGACATCGCCGAGCATCGGCGCCGGGTGGAAAACCGTGAGGCGGATGTGCCCGGCCTGCGTCCGCCGAGCTGGCAGTCGGTGCTCGATCACGATTACCAGGCCTGGAGCGACGAGCGCTTGACGCTGGACAGTTCGCTGTTATCGCCGGCCGAGGCGGTGCGGATCATCGTCGGGCATCTGGAAACCTTGTAGTACCTGACCTACCGCGGCGCCTGGATCGCCAGCAAGCTGGCTCCTACACATTTTACGCTGTGTGCGAGTAGCTATTTATCCGCGAATCCCTGTAGGAGCGAGCTTGCTCGCGATGGCGGCGTGCCTGATTCACCGTGGTGCCTGCATCGCGAGCAAGCTGCGCTCCTACAGGTTCGGTGGTGGGGGTAGGGCGGCGATAAATCCTGGCTGATTGCACTGAATCAATAAAAAGTGGAATGAAGACTTCGGCGGATAACGTCGGCGAACGTTATTCCTTCGGGCGCGAACCGTGCACAGTCGGAAATGCCCGGTTCAATTATGTCCGACACTTTTACAAACTAGCGCTGGCGAAAAGCTGAAATTGCGCCAATAGTTGGCGCTATTGGGTGTTTCGTTCGCCGTTGGTGCGTTTTCCGGACCGCTAATGGTGCGCTGTTCTTTCTCTCGGCAGGCCGCGTCAACTCTTGCTTTGTGCAAAGCAATAACAGCTGCTTTGCCAAAAATCCCCGTGTCAGGGCAAAAAAACCTTCCTCGACAGTTTCTGCACTTTTTTCGTTCGCGCCAGTGTTGTGCAAAGCCGTTCAGGCGGCTTTGCGGATAAAACGTTTCAGCGTCAACCGGGGATGGGGCCCCGTGGTTGAGTGAAAAATGCCGTCAAGCGGGCGTTTTTTCACCCTTGGGGACTTTATTCGCAAGGAGGCGGGGTTTGGGCACAGCGATTGCTACAGCAGATAAACAGCCTTCGAATTCCAGTGAAGTGTGCTGTCGAAGTTTCGGAAAACTTTCAGATTGAAAGTTCACATTAAAACGAAAAAGGAGGTGACGAGTTCCACAACCAATGGACGTCATCGCGGGCGATCCATTGCCGAAAATCCATACGGGAAGTTTCGCCAGGCGACTGGCGTCAATAAGTGGGGGTATTTCCGCCAGCATCGAGCGGAATATTCAAGCCGCACAATGAGGTGCTCAACAGAACAGTTTCTATCGCACAGCGTAAGGCCCGATTTATTGAAACAGAGAGTTTAAATAAAAAAGCCGTTTAAACCACGGCGAGGAGTTGGGGTATGTCCCGTGCTTTTTTTAACGAAATGTATGATGCGAGTGGTGGCTGCCGCCCACATTACCAGGAGTTCGCCCGCTGGCTGGCGGACACCCCAGTGGAGCTGCTGGACCAGCGTCGGCGCGAAGCCGACCTGCTGTTCCACCGCGCTGGCATCACCTTCACGTTGTACGGTGACGAGCAAGGCACTGAACGGCTGATTCCCTTCGACATCATCCCGCGCAGCATCAAGGCCAGCGAATGGCGGAACGTCGAGCGCGGCTGCATCCAGCGGGTCCAGGCATTGAACATGTTCCTGGCCGATATCTACCACGGGCAACGCATTCTCAAGGAGGGCATCATCCCGGCCGAGCAGGTGCTGGCCAACGAGGGTTACCAGGTGGCGATGCGCGGCCTGGATTTGCACCGCAATATCTATTCGCACATCTCCGGCGTCGACCTGGTGCGCGACGGCGACGGCAGCTACTACGTGCTGGAAGACAACCTGCGCACCCCCAGCGGCGTGAGCTACATGCTCGAAGACCGCAAGATGATGATGCGCCTGTTCCCCGAACTCTTCGCCGCGCAACGGGTGGCGCCCATCGACCACTACCCGAACCTGTTGCTCGATACCCTGAAAAGCTCCAGCCCGCTGGACAACCCGACGGTGGTGGTACTGACCCCGGGGCGCTTCAACAGCGCCTATTTCGAGCATGCGTTCCTGGCCCGGGAGATGGGCGTGGAACTGGTAGAGGGCGCCGACCTGTTCGTGCGCGACGACCGCGTATTCATGCGCACCACCTCCGGTGCCCAGGCGGTGGATGTGATCTACCGCCGCCTCGACGACGCCTTCCTCGACCCTTTGTCGTTCAACCCCGATTCCATGCTCGGCGTGCCCGGGCTGATCGCCGCCTACCGTTCCGGCAACGTGGTGCTGGCCAACGCGGTGGGCACCGGGGTGGCGGACGACAAGTCGATCTACCCCTATGTCGACGAGATGATCCGCTTCTACCTGAGCGAGGAACCGATCCTGAAGAACGTGCCGACCTGGCAATGTCGCAAACCCGAGGAACTGTCCCACGTACTGGCCAACCTGCCGGACCTGGTGGTCAAGGAAACCCAGGGCTCCGGCGGCTACGGCATGCTGGTGGGGCCGGCGGCCACCGCGGCGGAGATCGAAGACTTCCGCGCCCGGCTCAAGGCCTGCCCGGAGGCCTATATCGCCCAACCCACCCTGTGCCTGTCGACCTGCCCGACCTTTGTCGAGAACGGCATCGCCCCGCGGCATATCGACCTGCGTCCGTTCGTCCTGTCGGGCAGCGAAACCCGCCTGGTGCCGGGCGGCCTGACCCGTGTGGCCTTGCGCGAAGGCTCGCTGGTGGTGAACTCGTCGCAGGGCGGCGGCACCAAAGACACCTGGGTCGTGGAGGATTGACCGATGCTTTCAAGAACCGCTGCAGACCTCTACTGGATGTCCCGTTACCTGGAGCGCGCCGAGAACCTGGCGCGCATGCTCGAAGTCAGTTACTCGCTGTCGCTGATGCCCCAGGCGGGGCGTAGCGACGGCCATGCCGAGCTGGCGATGTCGCTGCTGGCCGCCGGCACCCTGGACGATTACAACCAGCGTTACGGCGAACTGAACACCGAACGCATGCTGCACTTCTTCGCCCTCGACGAAACCAACCCCGGCAGCATCTATTGCTGCCTGCGGGCGGCGCGGACCAACGCCCACGCGGTGCGCGGGCGCATCACCGCCGACATGTGGGAAAACATCAATGCCACCTGGCTGGAGATGCGCAACATCGCCAAGAGCGGCCTGGGGCGCTACGGCATCAGCCATTTCTGCGAATGGGTCAAGGAGCGTTCGCACCTGTTCCGCGGCGCGACCTCGGGCACCATCATGCGCAACGACGCCTATTGCTTCATTCGCCTGGGCACCTTTATCGAGCGGGCCGACAACACCCTGCGCCTGCTGGATGCGCGCTACGAAATGTTCGGCGAGGAGTCGGAGGAAGTCAGCGACAACTCGGCCCGTGGCTACTACCAGTGGAGCGCCTTGCTCCGCGCCCTGTCCTCGTTCGAGGCGTTCAACGAGATCTACCGCAACGCGCCGGGGGCCGAGCAGGTGTCCGAGATGCTGCTGTTGCGCGCCGACGTACCACGCTCGCTGCATGCCTGCGTCGAGGAGCTGGACCAGATCCTCGCCAGCCTGCCGGGCAACAACGGCCGTCCGGCCCAGCGCCTGGCCGCCGAGCTGAACGCGCGCCTGCGCTACACCGGGATCGACGAGATCCTCGCGTCGGGCTTGCACCTGTGGCTGAGCGACTTCATTGCCCAGATCCGTCACCTGGGGCAGACCGTCCACGAATCCTATCTGGAGGTTGTATGAAACTTTCCATACGCCACGACACCACCTACAGCTACGCCGACGAAGTCTGCACCAGCATCCAGTTCCTGCGCCTGACCCCGCAGAACAGTGAGCGCCAGCACATCCTCGAGTGGCACCTGGAACTGCCGCGCCTGGTGCGCAGCCAACTCGATCCCTACGGCAATATCCTGCACGTGCTGACCATGGACGAACCCCATGGCGCCCTGGTCCTGAGCGCCTATGGCCAGGTGGAAATCGACCAGGCCCGGGAGGTGGAACACGACAGCCAGTCACCGCTGCCGTTCCTGCGCAGCAGCCCGCTGACCAAGGCCGACGCGGCCCTCGGCGCCTTTGCCGCGCAGCACTGCGGCACCCGGCGCGACCGCGCGGCGCTGATCGAGCTGATGCATGCCCTGGCCACGCACATGGTCTACAGCCCGGGCGCGACCACGGTGGACACCACCGCGGCCGAGGCTTTCGCCGGCCGGGTCGGGGTCTGCCAGGACCACACCCATGCGTTCCTGGCCTGCGCCCGCGGCCTGGGGATTCCCGCGCGTTATGTCTCCGGCTACCTGTGCACCGAAGACGAAAGCCACCTGGCCAGCCACGCCTGGGCGGAGGCCTGGATCGACGGCGGCTGGTACAGCTTCGACGTGACCAACCGCCTGGCGCGGCCCGAGCGGCACCTGAAGCTGGCGGTCGGCCTCGACTACCTTGACGCCTGCCCGGTGCGCGGCATGCGTCGCGGCGGTGGCGCCGAACACATGCTGGCACAGGTCCAGGTGAACTCGATGTTCCAGGTCCAGCACCAGTAACCGCGACCTTTTCCGCACCATCGGGCATGCCGGCCCCGGCATGCCCACCCCTTGGGGCGCAGTAGCCCTGCGTGGCCCATCATCTGTGCTCTCTGTCGTCGGACTTTCTCAGCGACTTTCGGACTTTTCCTAAAGACAGTCTTTCCTCCCGGTCCCTAGCATGCGCCGCTCCGCAGGCCTGCAAAGCAGCAAGCCAGGCGGGGAAAGGAAAGCAACGTTCAAGGGCAAGTCATGAAGAAATACACCACGGTCTTAAGCCTCTTGCTGGCGATGACCGGTTGTACCAGCAGCCACCAAGACACCTCCGAGGCAAGGCTTACGGAGAAAGAGGGCTACGTCCTTTCGAAAGGCGAAAGGGCGGTGGCGCAGAACCATCGGATCCGTTTCCTGGTCCTGCACTACACCGCGCTCGATCAGGCGCAGTCCTTCGAAACGCTGACGCGATCGGAACACGTCAGCGCCAACTACCTGATTCCCGACCGGCCGAAGACCTACAAGGGCCTGCCGGTGGCCGACCAGTTGGTCGATGACCACGACCGCTCCTGGCATGCGGGAGTGAGCCAGTGGAAGAACCGCAGCAACCTGAATGACACCTCGCTCGGGATCGAGATCGTCAACGCTGGTTGGGACAAGGACACCGGCCAGTTGCTGGGCGAGCCCTACAACGAGCGCCAGATAGAACTGCTGATCAGCCTGACCCGGGACCTGGTCAGGAAGTACGACATACAGCCGACGGACATCGTCGGGCACTCGGATATCGCCCCCGGGCGCAAGATCGATCCGGGGCCGTTCTTTCCCTGGAAACGGCTTGCCGAAGCCGGCATTGGCGCCTGGCCCGACGAGCGCACCATCGACGACTACCTGGCTCGCTTCAGCGTGTCGCCGCCGAGCATGGTCCAGGTCACGAAGGCGCTGCAAACCTATGGTTATGGCTATCTGGACCAACAACCGGAAAGGGTGGTGGAAGCCTTCCAGATGCGCTTTAACCAGGAGAATGTCAGCGGGATCGTGGATATCCGCACGGCTGCCATTCTGTTTTCCCTGATCGACAAATATCACGGCAAGGACAAGGCAAGCGCCATTCTGCTGCCGCCGGAAGTGGCGGCTCTCGGCTAGGGGCACAGGTTTCGGCGCCCATGAAAAAAGCCCGCCGATCACGCAAGTGAAAGGCGGGCTTTTTGCTGCCGGGGGGCGTCAGGTCAGACCTTGACGATCCAGCCGGCTGGCGCTTCGACGTCGCCGGTCTGTACGCCGGTCAGCTCTTTGTAGAGCTTCTGGGTGATCGGGCCGACTTCTTTTTCGCTGTAGAACACGTGCAGCTTGTCCTGGTACTCGATGCCGCCGATCGGCGTGATCACCGCGGCGGTACCGCAGGCGCCGGCTTCCTTGAAGTCCGACAGCTTGTCGATCAGCACGTCGCCTTCGATCACTTCCAGGCCCAGGCGGGTCTTGGCCAGTTCGATCAGCGACAGGCGGGTGATGCCCGGCAGTACCGACGGCGACTTCGGCGTGACGAATTTGTCGTCGTGGGTGATGCCGAAGAAGTTGGCCGAACCGACTTCCTCGATCTTCGAGTGGGTCAGCGGGTCCAGGTAGATGCAGTCGGCGAAGTGTTTCTTCTTGGCTTCCGAACCTGGCATCAGGCTGGCGGCGTAGTTGCCACCGACCTTGGCCGCGCCGGTGCCCTGTGGCGCCGCGCGGTCGTAGGTGGAGATCAGGAAGTTGTGCGGGGTCAGGCCGCCCTTGAAGTAGGCGCCGACCGGAATGGCGAAGATCGAGAAGATGAACTCGGGGGCGGTACGCACGCCGATATTGTCACCCACGCCGATCACGAACGGGCGCAGGTACAGCGCGCCGCCGGTGCCGTAAGGCGGGATGAAGCGTTCGTTGGCGCGTACCACTTGCTTGCACGCTTCGACAAACTGTTCGGTGGACACCTGCGGCATCAGCAGGCGCGCGCAGCTGCGCTGCATGCGGGCGGCGTTCTGGTCCGGGCGGAACAGGTTGATCGAACCGTCCTTGCAGCGGTAGGCCTTCAGGCCTTCGAAGCACTGCTGGCCATAGTGAAGGGCAGTGGAGCCTTCGCTGATGTGCAGCACGTTATCTTCGGTCAGGGTGCCTTTGTCCCACTCGCCGTTCCGCCAGTGCGACAGATAGCGCTTGTCTGTCTTGATGTAGTCAAAACCCAGCTTGTCCCAATTGATGCTTTCGTTACCCATGACACCCTCTATCGCTTAACAACCGTCGCAACGGCTCAAGGCTTCTGACGTTTTTTGGATGGGCACAACAATACTGCATTCCGGGGGGGCACCGCATCCCGGGCGATGGGAGGGGCAGCAAAAAAACAGATGCTCATGAACCCTCCTGTCGTCCCGTGGAGCGCCCTGTAGCCGCTGCCGAAGGCTGCGATCGGCCTCGAAGAGGACGTGCTCTTGAGATCCTTGAAGGCCCTGCGGGCCTTATCGCAGCCTGCGGCAGCGGCTACAGGGTGTTGCCTCCCGGTGTGGCGTTTACAGATGCAAGGCGTGGCCCAGGGCCCGCAATGCCGCTTCCTGCACCGCCTCGCCCAGGGTTGGGTGGGCGTGGATGGTGCCGGCGATATCTTCCAGGCGCGCGCCCATTTCCAGGGACTGGCCGAAGGCCGTGGACAGCTCGGACACGCCGACGCCCACCGCCTGCCAGCCGACAATCAGGTGATTGTCACGGCGTGCCACCACCCGCACGAAACCGCTTTTCGATTCCAGGGTCATGGCGCGGCCGTTGGCGGCGAACGGGAAGCTCGACACGATGCAGTCCAGGCCGGCGGCCTTGGCCTCGTCCGGGGTCTTGCCGACCACCACCAGTTCCGGGTCGGTGAAGCACACCGCGGCAATGGCCGTCGGGTTGAATTCCCGATGCTGGCCGGCGATCAGCTCGGCGACCATCTCGCCCTGGGCCATGGCCCGGTGCGCGAGCATCGGTTCGCCGGCGAGGTCGCCGATGGCCCAGACATTGCGCATGCTGGTCTGGCAACGCTGGTCGATGCGCAGGGCCGAGCCGTTCATCTCCAGGTTCAGCGCCTCGAGGTTCCAGCCCTGGGTGTTCGGCTTGCGCCCGACCGCCACCAGCACCTGGTCGGTTTCCAGGTTCAGGCTGTCGCCGTTCGGGTCACGCACCTGCAAGGTGTTGGTCCCGGCATCGAAGCCTTCGACGCTGTGCTTGAGGTAGAGCTTGATCCCCAGTTGCTTCACCGATTCGAGCACCGGTTGGGTCAGCTCGCTGTCATAGGCCGGCAGGATGCGCTCCTGGGCCTCGACCACGCTGACCTCGGCGCCGAGCTTGCGGTAGGCGATGCCCAGCTCCAGGCCGATATAGCCGCCGCCGACCACGATCAAGCGCTTGGGCAGGGCCTTGGGCGCCAGGGCTTCGGTGGAGGAGATGATCGGCCCGCCAAGCGGCAGCATCGGCAGGTTGACGCTTTTCGAACCGGTGGCCAGCAGCAGGTGCTCGCACTGGATGCGGGTGTCGGCGCCTTCGATATCCACGGTCTTGCCGTCGACGACCCTGGCCCAGCCATGGATCACCTGGACCTTGTGCTTTTTCAGCAGGGCGGCGACGCCAGTGGTCAGGCGGTCGACGATGCCATCCTTCCATTCCACGCTCTTGCCGATGTCCAGGGTCGGCGCCGAGACGTTGATGCCCAGGGCCGAGCCCTGGCTGTGATGGCGGGTCTGCTGGAACTGCTCGGCGACATGGATCAGCGCCTTGGACGGGATGCAGCCGATGTTCAGGCAGGTGCCGCCCAGCGCCTGGCCTTCCACCAGGATGGTCGAGATGCCCAGCTGGCCGGCGCGGATCGCCGCCACATAACCGCCAGGACCGCCGCCGATGATCAGCAATGTAGTGTTCAGAGTTTGTTGCATGGGTTACTCCAGGAACAGACTGGCGGGTTGTTCGAGCAGGCCGCGAATGGCCTGGATGAAGAGCGCCGCGTCCATGCCGTCGACCACCCGGTGATCGAAGGAGCTGGAGAGGTTCATCATCTTGCGGACCACGATCTGGCCTTTGATCACCATCGGCCGTTCGACGATCTTGTTCACCCCGACGATCGCCACTTCCGGCAGGTTCAGCACCGGCGTACTGACGATGCCGCCCAGGGCGCCGAGGCTGGTCAGGGTGATGGTCGAGCCGGACAGTTCGTCGCGGGCCGCCTTGCCGCTGCGCGCGGCCGTGGCCAGGCGCGCGATTTCCGCGGCGCTGTCCCACAGGCTGCGGGCTTCGGCATGGCGCACCACCGGCACCATCAGGCCGACGTCGCTTTGCGTGGCCACCCCGACATGCACCGCGCCGTGGCGGGTGATGACCTGGGCTTCGTCGTCGTAGCGCGCGTTGATCTGCGGGAAGTCGCGCAGGGCCACGACCAGGGCCCGCACCAGGAATGGCAGCAGGGTCAGCTTGCCGCGGGTGGCGCCGTGTTTTTCATTGAGGTGCGCGCGCAGTTCTTCCACGGCGGTGACGTCGATTTCCTCGACATAACTGAAGTGGGCGGCGCGCTGGGTGGCTTCCTGCATGCGCTGGGCGATCTTGCGGCGCATTCCGATCACCGGGATCTGCTCTTCGTCGTGACGCTGGGCATAGCCGGACGGTGCCGAGCCGCTCAGGGCGCGCTGATTGCCCTGGGCCAGGTAGGCGTCCAGGTCTTCGTGGAGGATGCGGCCGGCCGGGCCGCTGCCCTGCACCAGGCGCAGCTGGATGCCCAGGTCCAGCGCATGCTTGCGCACGGCCGGGGAGGCCAGCGGGCGCTCGTCGGCGTCGCGGGCTACCGGCGCCTGTGGCGCGGGGCGGCAAGCGGCGGCGGGTTTGCTTTCGACCACTGGCGCGGCCTCGACCTTGGGCGCTGCTACCGCGGGTGCTGCTTCTTTAATAGCCGCGGGTTCCTTGACCAGCTGATCGGATGCCTTGAGGTTGCCGGCGCCTTCGACCTCGATGCTGATCAACACACTGCCCACCGCCATCACTTCGCCGGGCTGGCCGCCCAGGGATAGGACCTTGCCGTGCACCGGGGAGGGGATATCGACCATGGCCTTGTCGGTCATGACGTCGGCCAGCACCTGGTCCTCGACCACCAGGTCGCCGACCTTGACGTGCCACTGCGCCAGTTCTACTTCTGCGATGCCTTCGCCGATGTCCGGCATCTTGATTACGTGCGTGCCCATTCAGACCTCCATGACCCGTTGCAAGGCCGCGCCCACTCGGGACGGGCCAGGGAAATACGCCCATTCCTGCGCGTGCGGGTAGGGGGTGTCCCAACCGGTCACGCGCTCGATAGGCGCCTCCAGGTGGTGGAAGCAGTGTTCTTGCACCAGCGACACCAGCTCGGCGCCGAACCCGCAGGTGCGGGTGGCTTCGTGGACCACCACGCAGCGGCCGGTCTTTTTCACCGACTTGACGATGGTCTCCAGGTCCAGCGGCCACAGGCTGCGCAGGTCGATGACTTCGGCGTCGATCCCGGTTTCCTCGGCGGCCACTTGCGAGACATACACCGTGGTGCCGTAGGTCAGCACGGTGACGTCCTTGCCCGGCCGGGCAATGGCGGCGACGTCCAGCGGCACCTTGTAGTAGCCGTCCGGCACCTGGGCCGACGGGTGTTTCGACCAGGGGGTTACCGGGCGGTCGTGGTGGCCGTCGAACGGGCCGTTGTACAGGCGCTTGGGCTCGAGGAAGATCACCGGGTCATCGTTTTCGATGGAAGCGATTAGCAGGCCCTTGGCGTCGTAGGGGTTGGATGGCATCACGGTGCGTAGGCCGCAGACCTGGGTGAACATCGCCTCGATGCTCTGGCTGTGGGTCTGGCCGCCGTAGATGCCGCCGCCGCAGGGCATGCGCAGGGTCATGGGCGCGGTGAACTGGCCGGCGGAGCGATACCGCAGGCGCGCCGCTTCGGAAATGATCTGGTCCGAGGCCGGGTAGACGTAGTCGGCGAACTGGATTTCCGCCACCGGGCGCAGGCCGTAGGCGCCCATGCCGACGGCGACGCCGACGATGCCGCTTTCCGAGATCGGTGCGTCGAACACCCGCGAGGTGCCGTACTTGGTCTGCAGGCCCTCGGTGCAACGGAACACGCCGCCGAAATAACCGACGTCCTGGCCGAACACCACCACGTTGTCGTCACGCTCTAGCATCACATCCATGGCCGAGCGCAGGGCCTGGATCATGGTCATGGTGGTCGTGGTCATGGCGGTGTCCAACTGGATATTGTTGTTGTGGTCGTTCATGTCAGATTCCCAGTTGCTGGCGTTGGCGCTTGAGGTGCTCGGGCATTTCCTTGTACACGTCCTCGAACATGGTCGCGGCGCTGGGGATCTGCCCGCCGGCGAGGGTGCCGTACTGCTCGGCCTGTTTCTGCGCGGCGATGACTTCGGCTTCCAGTTCGGCGCTGACCGCGGCGTGTTCCTCTTCGGACCACTGGCCGATCTTGATCAGGTGCTGCTTGAGGCGGGCGATCGGGTCGCCGAGGGGGAAGTGGCTCCAGTCGTCGGCCGGGCGGTACTTGGATGGGTCGTCGGAAGTGGAGTGCGGGCCGGCGCGGTAGGTGACCCATTCGATCAGGGTCGGGCCGAGGTTGCGCCGGGCGCGTTCGGCGGCCCAGCGGGACGCGGCGTAGACCGCGATGAAATCGTTGCCATCCACCCGCAGCGAGGCGATGCCGCAACCGACGCCGCGTCCGGCGAAGGTGGTGGCTTCACCGCCGGCGATGGCCTGGAAGGTGGAGATCGCCCACTGGTTGTTGACCACGTTGAGGATCACCGGCGCGCGATACACGTGGGCGAAGGTCAGGGCGGTGTGGAAGTCCGACTCGGCGGTGGCGCCGTCGCCGATCCAGGCCGAGGCGATCTTGGTATCGCCCTTGATCGCCGAGGCCATGCCCCAGCCCACGCCTTGCACGAACTGGGTGGCCAGGTTGCCGGAGATGGTGAAGAAACCGGCTTCTTTCACCGAGTACATGATCGGCAGCTGGCGGCCCTTGAGCGGATCGCGCTCGTTGGACAACAGCTGGCAGATCATGTCCACCAGCGGCACGTCGCGGGCCATCAGGATGCTTTGCTGGCGGTAGGTGGGGAAGCACATGTCGTCGATGTTCAACGCCAGGGCCTGGGCGCTGCCGATGGCTTCCTCGCCGAGGCTCTGCATGTAGAACGACATCTTCTTCTGGCGCTGGGCGACCACCATGCGGTTGTCGAAGGTCCGGGTCTTGAGCATGGCGCGCATGCCCTGGCGCAGGACCTCGGCCGGCACGCCTTCGGCCCATTCGCCCAGGGCATTGCCCTGGTCGTCGAGCACGCGAATCAGGCCACGGGCCAGGTCGGCGGTGTCGGCGGGTTCTACATCGATTGGGGGTTTGCGCACCGTGCCGGCGTCGGTCAGACGCAGGTAGGAGAAGTCGGTTTTGCAACCGGGACGGCCTGAGGGTTCGGGCACGTGCAGGCGCAGCGGTTCGTACGCTTGGGTCATGGCTTGTCTACGCTCGATCTTGTGAATTTCTTGTAGTGGGCGCGCTTAGCTGACAGTCATTCTTTGGGTAAAAGAAATCTTGTCCTACAACAATCATAGGCCGGGCCAAGGAGAATATTTATCTCTGTTTCGTTGCGCTCAGGATGATTTGCAGATAAAAAATCTGCATAAACATAAAAAGCAGGTTGATTTGTCTCATGCGCAAACTGGACCGTACCGACATCGGCATTCTCAACAGCCTCCAGGAGAACGCCCGCATCACCAACGCCGACCTCGCCCGTTCGGTGAACCTTTCGCCCACCCCGTGCTTCAACCGCGTGCGCGCCATGGAAGAGCTGGGGCTGATCCGCGAGCAGGTGACCCTGCTGGATGCCGACCTGCTGGGGCTGCACGTCAACGTGTTCATTCACGTCAGCCTGGAGAAGCAGGTGGAAGAAGCGCTGCAGCATTTCGAAGAGGCCATCGCCGACCGCCCGGAAGTCATGGAGTGCTACCTGATGGCCGGCGATCCGGACTACCTGATCCGCGTGCTGGTGCCGACCATCCAGGCCCTGGAGCGCTTCATGATGGACTTCCTGACCAAGGTCCCCGGCGTGGCCAACATCCGCTCCAGCTTCGCCCTCAAGCAGGTGCGCTACAAGACCGCGCTGCCGCTGCCGGCTAATGGCTTGACGCTGGGTAACTAGGCAGCTCATCTGAAAGCACTTTGCCATAATTGTGGCTTGGTGCTTTAGTCATAGGACGCAAAAGAGAGTTAGTTGTCCTCCTCTGCAAACGCCGATTTACAGGCAATGTCGGTCATCCGGCACGGAGGGTGGATGTATGGCTTGCACAGACGGTAAAACTTTTCCCCCAACGCTGGCTCAATGCTGGCGGTTGTTATTTCGCAATGTTTCGAGCTGTGTTCAGACGGGATGTCTGATTCTTGGCTTGAGCGCAGGGGGGGGCTTTGCCGCAGACGAGCATCGGGTTCAGATAGATGTCGCCATTCCCAAGGACGAGTTCTTTGATCAGGCGACACCCCGCCTTAATCAAGCACTCAAAGGCTCTGTCCAAATCAACAAGATGGATATCACGTCCGCCCGAGAGGCTATTCAGCGGGTTCAGAAGGGTGAAACCGATGTGGCTATTGTGCCGGTTTCGGCATTGGCGGATGTAATTCCGGGATTTGGCATTTACGATTTGCCATTCTCGTTCGCTGAAAAGAAACCTGATGATTTTTTTACCAGTTGGCAACTAAAACCAGAACTGTCTACTCAGCTTAATTCCAAGGGATTAAGTGCGCTGGGTGGTGTGTGGTATGGCGGAGTAAGGGTGATCGCGAGCCAAGTACCTCGACGCTCGCCTGAGGACTTCAAGGACAGCACTATCGCTTTTTCCAACAATAGTTACAAATCGATAGATTTTTCGGGTGTAGGTGCTAAGTCCGTGAAGATGGCGGATGACGACATTGTCTGGAAGTGGAAAGAGGGGAAGATCGACGCTGTTGAGGTTACTTGGGATCAGGCATCAAAACTTAAACCGGCCTTTGTGACACAAAGCAATCATCGCTTTGGCGGACTGGTTGCGATCTACAAAGATGATAAGTTTACGGCGTTAACTCCGCAGGACCAAGCCAACATTGCGCAAGCTATTAATGAAACGGAAAGTTACGTCACCGCTAATGTGATTGCACGGGAAACCCGAGCGATAAGCACCATCCAGTTTTCGCGGGACACCGCTTCACTGAATATCGACGAAGTTGTGCGTGAGCAATGGCGTGATGCACTGAATGCGACCCAGGCGAAGACAATCTCTAATATCGGCAATCAAATTGTGAGCGAAGCCAAGGCGCAACCGTCACAGGATTTGAAACTCGCGACTGTCAGTTGGAATGCCTGGTTCGAGTCATCCGGTGATGTGGCCGCCGTACTGGCGACGGGTACACCCTACGATTTCGTTCTGGATCTAGGGCGTGGCAATTACCCGACAGCGCTGGCCGATCTCATCAGTAAGCAACTTCAAGACAAAATCGACTCCAGTAAGGGAGACATCCATTTGCTGATCAAGCCGGTTCTGATGGGGGGATTGCTTGAGCCAGTACCCGGTTCTGATTTTTCAGCAGCCAGAATGGTCATCAGCCGCAAGCGTTTGGTTCCCGATGTCGACGATACGCTTTACCGACAGAAGGCGTTGGAGAATCAGATTACCCTGAATGAGCTGGCAGAGAAGCTCTCGGTGAGTAAGCCTCTTCGGTGGTCGCTGATGGCGCGCAGTCCAGGATGTGCTCGCGTTGTGCTCTCTGTCTGGGATGCAGCTGGTGTCAAGCCGCTGGACTACCTAGTTGTCAGCGTTCCCATTACAACGAACGGGGAGACAGGCCAGGACAGTTGCAGTACAGGAGTATCTGGTGGGCAACTGGTCTCAGGGTTGTCCGGACTGCTTGAGTTGGGGGATGCACACACGGGAAATGCGCCGGCGGATGCTGCGTTGCATCTGTTTGAGGCGGATTCGAGTGTCGGGAACCAAAGAACGGTGGCGGTTTATGTGGATCGTGAAGCATTCGAGTCAGCTGAAAAAAGCGGGAGCAAGCTCCCCGTCTACGCCTGGGAACTGAACGGCAACCTTTCGTTGTTCCTGAGGCAGCAAAATATGCTGCCTGGATCCATTCTCGAGGCCCGTGACAGGTTGGGTGACCCTCAACCTTATGCTGATGTTGTGAAACGGATGACCAATGCACTGTTTTTTGGTCGCTCCAATCAGGACACAGTTGAGTCCGAAAAGGCGAAAGCGGCGATGCGGCAATTGTCCGCAAGGGTGTCTTCACCGATTGTTCTCGTTCGCTATTTTGATGGGGGAGGACGGGTTCAGTACCTGCCATTGGCGATGCTTGGGGCCAATGCCCCGGATGCATTGTTCAGCCACAGGGTGACAGTTGTTCAACCTCTTCAGGATGCTCAGAAAACAACTCCTGATACTTGCGTGAACAGTTGGGATTTTGCAATTCCAACCGAACTCGATGGTGCGGGCCCAGATATGGTCAAGTTGTTGGAGCAAACGGAATGGCGTGTACAGGGGGCGAATTTCAATTGGTATCAGGACAACACCGCCCTGATCACCTATATCAGCCCGCCTGGCGGAGCAGTACAAACGACTACTAACGCTCTGGTTTTGCTGGCTCATCACGGTGAGGGAGACATTACCTTTTCGCTCAAAGGGCTCCCCAGTCGAGTTCTGGACACGGATGTCAATCGCAGATTCATGCCTGGAAGCGTGGCCATTCTGGCTGCCTGCTCGACGGTGGGGGCCTCCACGGCAAGTCGTCAGTTCGTGAAACTGTTAGTGGATAACGGTATGAGTGCCATCGTCGCGTCCCCCTTCCAGGTCAATACGGATTTTGGTGTTCGTCTGGCGGTCAGTTTTGTCACAGTCGCTCAGGAACTCAGAACCAGTGGTGAACCGAGTCGCTTCGTCGATGTTTTCAATCGTGCACTACAGAAAACCATTGATGCCTACGGCGAAAACTCGGGATATGCCGACATGGCGCTGGAGTTTCAAATCATAGGCAACCATGAATTGCGTATGTGTGCCGGTCCGGTTTATTCGCAACAAGGAGTGCAGTGATGAACTATTTACGCCAAGTGATCGTCCTGGCCTTTTGCGGTCTGTTGTTGAACGTTACCGAAGCTCAGGCTCGCTACAGCGTTTTTATTAGTGACCTACATTTTGGGCTGGGGAAAACCGCTGATCAGAAGTGGCATCCTTATGAGGATTTCAAGTGGACGCGTGCTCTTGAGGGTTTTTTGCAGGCGATCTCCGAAGAAGGCAATGACCAAGTGGATTTGGTCATCGTTGGCGATTTCCTCGAGCTTTGGCAGTTGCCCGATGATATTCGCTGTGACGGTAGTAGCGCGGGTGTCGGTTGCTCAATCTCTGAGCTTGTGGACTTGACCCAGCGCATAACCAGGGCGCACGCAGCTGATCTCGACGCATTGAGAGCGTTTTCTAAACAGGGCAACAACAAAATTCATGTGGTGCCCGGCAATCATGATGCCGCTCTTTTGGTGCCGGCGGTCTGGGCACCTGTGGCGACGAGTCTGGATGCTGCAAGCGGCCGCGTTGTACTGGCTACTGAAGGGATTTGGGTTTCAGAAGACAAGCGTATCGTCGCAGAGCACGGGCAGCAGATCGGCAAGGATGTAAACGCATTCGAGCAATGGCCCAAAGTTAGCACTATGGGGAGTGACGGCAAGGAACTGATGATTCGCCCTTGGGGAGAGAACTTCGTCCAGAGGTTATTCAACGAGCAGGAAAAACAGTATTCCGTAATTGATAACCTGAACCCGGAGACTGCCGGTGCCCGATATCGAATGAGTGACCGGGGAGTGTGGGGCAGTGTGGCTGACGTTGGGCGTTTTGTTGCTTTCAATATTTTTGAAACAACACCAGCACAAAAAATTTCACTCTTGGGAACGGATGAAACTCCAGAAAAACCCTTCACTATCTCGGCCGCAAAAAAATCAGGATATCTGCTATTTACTAATGGGCTCCCCAAGAAGGATGAGTTCAGAAAGCTAATTGAAACAGACGATGAGGCGGGCCAATCATTGCGTAAAGAGCTGACTGCAATGGTGCAAAGCATGCAAGAAGAAGAACTGGAGATGCTTTGCAAAAATACGATGCTTGTTAATGACGTTAATCTCTGTCGTGGTGAACTAGAGACACTAGCTGCGGGGTTACTGTTTCCCAAGAAAACCATCTTCAAGAATCACCTGAACAAACGTCGTCAACAGTTTGGGGAGTTCAGGTTGTTTGTTTATGGACATACGCATCGCTGGGAGAAAAACTGGGGTGTCGCTGTACAAAATGACAGAAACATTACTGTAGTTAACACGGGGGCGTTCCAGCGTCTGGTCGATGATGGAACCTTTCAGGCGATTGCAGATGTCAAAAAAATCACACCAGTTCAGGCACTGCGTCAATTGACTCCAGAGGATTTGAAACCTTGTTACTCGGCGGTCATTGTGTCACCGGGAGATCCACGCCATACGGCCGAGCTGAAGATGTGGAAGATGTCGGAGTCTGGAGGCGGGAGTGGTAGCTTCACCACTCCGGGCAGCGACGAATGCCTATGACAGGTGACGTCCAGTCATTAAGCTCCAGCGCACTGGCTATAACGTAGTGACCGGAGCTTTCAGATAAATGTGAAACAGCATCTTGAACATATCCTGCATTTTGCTGAATTACTCGCCGATGGTGATCTTGATACCCGGTTCCCGGCGTGTACAACGCGGCGGACAGATGATCGGTGTGAACGATAAGCTCCATGTCGGAGTGCGGGTCGGCCATTTGGGTGTGGTATTTATTGTCACTAGCATCGTTGGCATGATCCTCGGTCGCAAGCTTTACGTGCGGATACCAGCACGGGCTTGCAGGTGAGGTTTGCCAGCGTGTATCTGGTGACGGATTACATAATGTTGTGCGTCTGAGACTGACTTTGTGGCGAGGGAACTCGCCACAATGGTCTTTCATTATTGGTTGTACGCCGCCTCGCTGTTATCGATCAGCGGGTTCTTCTCCGTCAGCACGATCTGCGCGATCCGGTCCTTGCGCATAAAGCTCACCTTCGGATGGGACTGGGCGTAGCGGATAAAACGCTCCACCGCTTCGACCATCGCCGGCGTGCCGCCGATCCGGTCGTGCAGGCTCACCGACATCATCCGCCGCCGGCTCGTGCCTTCGGCGTACAGGCGATCGAACTCCAGCACCAACTGCTGATAGAACTGTTCGGCGGAGAAGTGCCGGCCCTCGATCAGCACGATGTCGTTGTTGCGCAGGGTGTAAGGCACCACGGCGAATTTCTTGCCACGCACCAGGGTAACGAAAGGTTCGTCACGGCTGACGTCGTCGATGTGGTAGGTGAAGTTCAGCTCCTGCAACACCTTCAGGGTGTTGGGGCTGCGCCGCAGCCAGTTGGCGTTGTAGCCGACCGAGCGCTGGCCGGTGAGCTTTTGCACCGCGTCCACGCCATCGCCGATGAACTGTTTTTCCTGGGCGTAACTCATGTTGTAAGAGTCGGCCCAACGCATGCCGTGGGCCGCCACCTCATGGCCACGCTCGGCGATGGCCTTGACCAGCTCCGGGTGTTTCAACGCGGCTTCGCCGACCACATGGGAGGTGACCTTGATGCCGGTGCGGTCCCACAGGTCGAGCAGGCGCCACAGGCCTTCCTTGTAGCCGTAGTCGAACCAGGTGTTGGCCGGCAGGTCGGGGTAGCCCTTGGGCAGTGGGCTTGCGGAAAACGGGCTTTCGGCGCCCTCCGGCTGGCCACCGGTCTCGAACTGCATGGAAAACGACAGCACCAGCTGCGAGCCGTCCGGCCAAGGACGCTCCTGGGCGAACGCCAGGGCCGGCGCCAGCAGGCTGAAGGCGAGCAGGCGCTTGAACCAGCGCAAGTGTTTGTGGGGGGACATGGTGGCACTCCTTGAGGAAAAAGTGCCGATAGGCTGGCATCAGGCTTTTTCCTGAAACATCCCCTCGAAGCCAGATCACCTTTAAAGAAAATTTACCAATCGAGCCGGGATGGGTCTTGCTGTGCGTGTTCATGCTCAAGCGCGATGAGCTTGCCTGGTGAGTCGCACACCGAGCCATAGCCGAGGTTTGGTTCTCCGTTCACAATGGTCCGCGTATTGGCGGACTGGGCGTTTGAGAGCGCTCCGATTCTTCTGCTGCTACCGACCAGGAAAAACAGGTCCCGTAAAATACAGGCGCTTGCCTGTTTCTCGAGCGAATCATTCAAAGCCCAAGGCACTGATAAAAACCATGCATAGGCTGTTATTGTCTTCTCATTGAAATCTTCTACTTTGCTGGACATCTTCGCTATGAAGAAAAACACGACCCCCGAGCAACAGGCGCTGATCAGTCAGCTGGAGCAAATTGCAGAAGGCTTGAGCCAGACCTTCAGCCCATTTTGCGAAGTGGTACTGCACGACCTGCGAGATCCCGAGCACGCCATACTGGCTATTCACAATAATCTTTCCGGCAGGATGGTTGGACATCCCGCTACCGAGTTGGGACTTGCTCGAATTGCCGACCCCGCTTACCCCCAGGTAATTGCCAATTATCCCAATCATTTCAAAGATGGCCGCCAGGCCAAAAGCACATCGATTGGCATCAAGGATTCCACAGGGCGTTATGTGGCCGCGCTCTGTATGAATATCGACCTGACCCTGTTCAGAAGCCTGCAAGGCATGCTCGATCAGTTCGGGGCCTTCAGCGGCGAACGTCCCCATGAGTCGCTCGAGTCGAGCGGTGCAGAGTCGATTCGAGCGCGCATCGATCAGTTTGCCGCACGCATGGCCACCACTCCCCGTGCCCTGAAGGCAGGTGATCGAAGGGCTCTGCTCCAGGAACTGAAGGAATGCGGTCTGCTGGACATCAAAAAAGCCATGGAGACGGTGGCTTCACACCTCGGCGTATCGCGCGCAACGGTGTATAGCGATACGAAGTGATAGACACCTCGTACGCTCCTGGCCACACGGGGCAGCGTTGACCCGATCGGTAGATTGAAACGATCGGCGTCAGACGTATCGTCCTCAATCCTTTGGGAAGTCGGCGCTTCCCGATCCAGCGAGTGGCGCCAGGCATCGAGGTGCCTTCGCACCTCGACCCCGGTGGGTTACATACGGGCCACAGCCTCAATCTCGACCAGATAGCCATGGTGCAGTTCTGGCACCGGCACTACGGCGCGCGCCGGACGATGGCTGCCCAGCATTTCGCAATAGATCTCGTCAAAGGCTGGCCAATGCTTTATGCCCGCCACATACACAGTGACCTTGACCAAGTCAGAGGCTGTGCGGCCTGCGGCATTGAGAATCGCCAACAGATTGCTGAGGGCTATGTGTGCTTGTTCGGTGAACGAGGCCTCGATGTTGTGAGTGCCATCGGGACTGACGGGAAGCTGACCCGAAATGTACAGCGAGTCTTGGTGAATGACCGCTTGCGAGTAATGGCCGGCAGGAGGGGAAGCGGTATCGGTGCTTACAATTTTCATGAGTAACCTTATATAGAGGGGAGCCGATGCGGTAGGCGATGCAACCCATCCGCTCCCGGTGTTCGATTGAATGGCGGTGCCATGGGTTTTTGTAAGGGTCGGTTAAACGGCTTGCAGGCTTTTCTCGGTATCGTTTGCTGTCTCGATCGGGTCCGCATTACCGTGTCGCCCGATGACAGCGGTAGCGACGCCGCAGCCAAAGACGTTGGTGGCGGTGCGTCCCATGTCCAGGACTGGATCAACGGCGAGGATGAGCAGCAGGCCCGCTTCCGGAAGGCCGATCATCGGCAGGCCCGCAGCCAGGACGACCAGCGAGCCACGCGCTACCCCCGCAGTTCCTTTACTGATAACCAGCAGCGTCAACAGCACCATGATCTGGTGGGAGAACGTCATTTCGATGTTGTACGCCTGGGCGATGAACATCACGATGAAGGATTGGTACATCATCGAGCCGTCCAGGTTGAATGAGTAACCTAGCGGCAGGACGAAGCTGCTCACGCGCTTGTTGGCGCCGAACGTGTCCAGGGCGGCAATGGTTTTCGGGTACGCGGCCTCGCTGCTAGCCGTGGAGAACGCGATCAGCAGCGGTTCACGCAGGTGCTTGAACAGGTCCTTGATACGGGGCCCGAGGGCCAGATAGCCGGCAAGCGTGATCAGCGTCCAGAGTAGCGCCAAGCCGAGGAAATACTGTCCCACCATCTTGCCAAAGGTCACGACCATACCCAGGCCATGCACGGTGATAGTGGCGGCGATGGCTGCAAAAACGGCCAGAGGAGCCACATACATCACGTAGTCAGTGACCCTGAACATGACATTGGCCAGCTCTTCGAGGATATCCACGATGAACTGGCCTTTGCCCTTGACGAACGCGAGTGCGGATCCGAAGAACAGGGAAAACACAACGATCTGCAGCACTTCGTTGCTACCCATTGCCTCAATGATGCTTCGAGGGAATACATGGGTGAGAAAGAGCGGCAGGCTAAAGGCGGAAGTGTTCAGGCCGCTATTCACTGCGTCATCGCTAACCGCCAGGTTCAGACCCGTTCCAGGCTGGAAAAAGTTGGCAAGGAGCAAGCCAATGGACAGCGATACCAGGGAAGCGATCATGAACCAGATAATGGCTTTGAAGCCAACGCGGCCCATCGAACCGTTTCCCGACATGCTGGCCACGCCGGTAACCAGTGTGGCGAGCACCAGGGGTGCGATGACCATTTTGATCAGGCGTAAAAACACGTCAGTGACCAGGTTCAGGTATCCGGCAACTTCTTTGGCGGCCGCCGTATCGAGTTGACTATGAAGCATGCCCCCCAGGACGACGCCGGAAATCATTGCAATGACAATTGCTTTAACGAGAAGACGGCTTTTCATGTGCACCTCTTTTTTATTGTGGCTATATCTATAGCCATGTTGTCGGGCTGAATATGTTCATCGAATTTCGGCAAGACGATGCCGTCAGGCGCTGTTGAACGCCTGATGTTCTTCAATGGATAAAGCGCGCTGTCTTAAAGCTGGAGAAACTTTCCAAACTTGTCGATATCAATGTTGCCGCCGGTAATGATGATGCCGACGCGTTTACCCTGAAGTTCATTCCTGAACTTTCTTGCGGCGGCAAGCCCCAGGCATCCGGTGGGTTCAACCACGGTTTTCATGCGCTGGGCAAAGAACTTCATTGCACAAATAAGCTCTTCGTCGGTAACGGTGACAATCCGGTCAACGCCATTCAGGATAATGGGGAAAGTGTAATTTCCAAGGTGCTGGGTTTGCGCCCCATCAGCGATGGTGTCGGGGGTGTCGATGTGAACAATTTCACCTGAATTGAACGATTGTTGGCCGTCATTACCGGCTTCAGGCTCGACCCCGATCAAGGTACAGCCGGGTGACAGCGCGCGTGTTGCAAGGGTTGTTCCAGACAGCATTCCTCCACCCCCCAGGCCCACAAACAACGTATCCAGTTGGCCCACGCTTTCGAACAGTTCCTTGGCGGCGGTTCCCTGGCCGCAAAGCACGTCCGGATGGTCGTAGGAGGGGATCAACGTCATACCGTGCCTGGCGGCCAGGGCTTTGCCGATAGCCTCGCGGTCTTCGGTGTAACGGTCATAGAAGACCACCTCGGCGCCATAGCCTTTGGTCGCCGCGACCTTGGCGGCAGGCGCATCAGTGGGCATGACAATAGTGGCCGGAATTTTCAACAGCGATGCTGCTAATGCGATGCCTTGCGCGTGATTTCCAGAGGAGAACGCCACAACACCGCCTCGGCATTGCGCTTCGCTGAATTTCGCGAGGGAGTTGTATGCCCCCCTGAATTTGAAAGAGCCGGTACGTTGGTAGTTTTCACATTTGAAAAAAACCTTGGCGCCGATTTCATCATCGATCGTGCGCGAGGTCAGAACTGGCGTAGCGTTTGCTACTCCCTCAAGTCGCGTCGAGGCATCGACTACATCTTGATAAGTGGGCAGAGTGATTTGCATAACAAAATGTCCTCAAAGAATTACCACGGCCAAGAAATATCCTGGCCAATACCTTCGATATTGGCTTGCTTGAACAGCAGTTGAGCACCTGTCAGGTCTTGTAGCGCTAACCCCGTCATAACGAAAAGAGTGATGTCATTCGCCCTGCGGATGAGTTCGACTTGCCCGTCAGCAGGTCACCCATTTCCGCTTGCGTGGCGGGCACTCTAAAGGGTTAAGACAAATTATCCAGTTCTGGACTGTTTGTAAAGTTATGGTGCGAACCGTCTGTCATCGCGACAGGTCCGTCCAGGCACCATCAGCCGCAGAGCGTCCCGCTGAACACCTGCACCACATTGCCGGCCAGCCGCACCTTGCCCTGGCCATCCCAGCTGACTGTGACGGGGCCGCCGTCGCACAGCACCCGGATCGGGCTGTCCAGCAGGCCGCGGCGGATGCCGTTGACCGCCGCGCCACAGGAGCATGAGCCGGAGCCCAGAGGGATGGCGCCGTTGCGTTCCCAGATGCGCAGGCGAATGGTCTGGCGGTCGATGACCTGGACGAAATGCACATTGGTTTTCTGCGGGAACAGCGGGTGCGCCTCGATCCGCGGGCCGAGTGTGGCCACATCGATGGCTTGCACATCCTCGACGAAAAACGTGCAGTGCGGGTTGCCCATGCTGCACGCCGCCGGCTCGCCGGGCAGGGGCAGGGCCAGGCTGTCCAGGGCCGTCGCCAGCGGAATGTCCTGCCAGGTAAATTGCGCCACGCCCATCTCCACCGCCACCGACTGATCGTCCAGGCGCAGGCAATGCTGGATGCCGCGCAGGGTTTTCACTCGCACCGAATCTGCGCCGCTTTCGCGCATCAGCAGGTCGGCCGCGCCGCGGGTGGCGCTGCCGCAGGTGCTCAGGCTGGAACCATCGGCATTCCAGAAAGTCAGTTGCGCCGCCGTCTCGGGGCAATCGCCGAGCACCACCAGTTGATTGAAACCCACGCCGCGATGGCGGTCGCCCAGGGCCCTGGCCAGCTCGCTGGTGATCGGGTTGTCGCGCCCGCGGGCATCGACCAGCATGAAGTCGTCGCCATTGGCATGCAGCTTCTGAAAAGGCAGGGGCATGGAGGTCTCCGCGGCTGGAGCGCAAGGGGAGGTTGATTCTAGAGGGGCAGGGGCGGCGATGGTAAGCGCGACGTCGCAAGAAATGATCTGTAGGAGCCAGCTTGCTGGCGATACGGGTACCGCGGCCAGCCAGGCACACCGCTATCGCGAGCACGCTCGCTCCTACAAAGACGCCTCAGGTTCCGGCAAACTGCCGGGCAACCCGGAACAACTCTGGATCGTCCGCCACTCGGGCGGACATGGGACAAGCTCACGCAATGGCAAGGTCAATAAATGGATAGTTACGCCCCGCGCAACTGGCAACCCCACGAAAAGCCCAGCTTGCCCGGCTCCCCCTCGACGCCGTTGCACCCCACGCACAAGCGCCTGGCCTATGCCCTGGTCGGTTTACTGGTGGCGATCACCGGCGGCCTCGGCAACTCGCTGGTGATCGCCAACCTGCCGTATCTGCAAGGCGCCCTGGGCGCGACCACCGCGGAAATGGCCTGGCTGCCGGCCGCCTACGTGATGACCAACGTGTCGATGAACCTGCTGCTGGTGAAGTTTCGCCAGCAGTTCGGCCTGCGCGCCTTTACCGAGGTGTTCCTGGTGCTCTATGCGCTGGTGACCTTCGGCCACCTGTTCGTCAACGACCTGAGTTCGGCCATCGCCGTGCGCGCGGCCCACGGCATGGTCGGCGCGGCCCTGAGCTCCCTGGGCCTGTACTACATGGTCCAGGCATTCCCGGCCAAGTGGCGGATGAAAGCCCTGGTGCTCGGGCTGGGCGCCTCGCAACTGGCCTTGCCCCTGGCCCGGCTGTTTTCCGAAGACCTGCTGCAGATCGCCGAATGGCGCGGCCTGTACCTGTTCGAACTGGGGCTGGCGCTGGCGTCCCTGGGCTGCGTGTTCCTGCTCAAGCTGCCGCCCGGCGACCGTTTCCGCACCTTCGAGAAGCTCGACTTCCTGACCTTCGCCATCCTCGCCAGCGGCGTCGCGCTGCTCTGCGCGGTGCTGTCCCTGGGGCGCATCGACTGGTGGCTGGAGGCGCCGTGGATCGGCTACGCGAGCGCCGGTTCGATCGTGCTGATTCTCGCCGGCCTGGCCATTGAACATAACCGCAGCAACCCGATGCTGATGACCCGCTGGCTGGGCAGCGGGGCGGCGATCCGCCTGGCCCTGGCGGTGATCCTGATCCGCATGGTGCTGTCCGAGCAGTCCACCGGCGCCGTGGGTTTTCTCCAGGCGCTGAACATGAGCAGCCAGCAAATGCGCCTGCTGTATGGCGTGATGCTGCTGGGCAGCATCGCGGGTCTCGCCACCAGCGCCCTGACCATCAACCCGGCGCACCTGCTGATGCCGCTGGTCATCTCCCTGGCGCTGATGGCCGTGGGCTCGGTGATGGACAGCTTCTCCAGTAACCTTACGCGCCCGGCCAACATGTATTTCAGCCAGTTCCTGCTGGCCTTCGGCGGCACCTTCTTTCTTGGCCCGACCATGGTCCTGGGCACGCGCAACGTGCTGACCAACCCGCGCAACCTGGTGAGCTTCTCGGTGTTGTTCGGCATCTGCCAGAACCTCGGCGGGCTGATCGGCTCGGCGCTGCTGGGGACCTTCCAGATCGTGCGCGAGAAATACCATTCCAGCCATATCGTCGAGCAACTGGTGCTGATGGACCCGCGGGTGCTGGGCCGGGTGCAGAGCGGCGGGGCGGCCGTCGGCCGGGTCATCGCCGACCCGCAGGCGCGCGAGCTGCAAGGCATCCGCAGCCTGGCCAGCGCCGCCACCCGCGAAGCCAACGTACTGGCCTACAACGATGTGTTCATGCTGATCGCGGTGATTGCCGTGCTGACCATGATCTGGATCTTCATTCGCAGCCTGTGGCTGATGAGCACGACCAAGGCGGTCGCGCCAGCCACCCCAGCCCCGACTCCCGTCCAACCCAGCGGTGCCATTTCTTCATGACCGAACCGACCATCACCACCACCAACGCCATTGCCTCGACCCCGGAAGGCAGCACGCCGCCGTCGATGCCGATCACCGAGCCGCGTTCGCTGCGGGTGCGGATCATCTCGTCCCTGGGGTTCGCCGCGATCGCCATCACCGGGGTATTGATCGTGCTCTATGCCTGGCAGCTGCCGCCGTTCAGCAGCCCCATCGAAAGCACCGAGAACGCCCTGGTGCGCGGCCAGGTGACGATCATCGGGCCGCAGCTCAGCGGTTATGTGTTCGAGGTGCCGGTGCAGGACTTCCAGTTCGTCAAGGCCGGCGACCTGCTGGTGCGCCTCGACGACCGCATCTACAAGCAGCGCCTGGAGCAGTCCCTGGCCCAACTGGCGGCGCAGAAGGCGGCGCTGGCCAATGTGGTGCAGCAACGTAACAGCGCCGAAGCCACCATCAAGCTGCGCCAGGCGGCGCTGGCCGACAGCCAGGCCCAGGCGCGCAAGAGCGCCGCCGACCTGCGCCGAAACCAGGAACTGATCGCCGACGGTTCGGTGTCCCAGCGGGACCTGGACGTGACCCGCGCCGCCAACGCCCAGACCCTCGCCGCGGTGGCCCAGGCCCAGGCGCAGCTGGACATCGCCCGCCAGGACCTGCAGACGGTGATCGTCAATCGCGGCTCGCTGGAGGCCGCGGTGGCCAATGCCGAGGCGGCGGTACAACTGGCGCGGATCGACCTGTCCAACACCCGGGTCACCGCGCCGCGCGACGGCCAGCTGGGGCAGATCGGCGTGCGCCTGGGGGCCTACGTCAATTCCGGTGCGCAGCTGATGGCGCTGGTGCCGAACCAGCTCTGGGTGATCGCCAACATGAAGGAAACCCAGATGGACAACATCCGCGTCGGCCAGCCCGCGAGCTTCACCGTCGACGCGCTCAACCACCGCAAATTCCACGGCCATGTGCAGCGCATCTCGCCGGCCACCGGTTCGGAGTTCGCCTTGTTGCAGGCCGACAACGCCACCGGCAACTTCGTCAAGATCGCCCAGCGGATACCGGTGCGCATCACCGTCGACCCCGACCAGGCAGAAAGCGAGCGCCTGCGCCCGGGGATGTCGGTGGTGGTGAGTATCGATACGGCGGCGGAGGGCGACGCCCACATCGAGTGATGTGCATCCCTTGTAGGAGCGAGCTTGCTCGCGAAAAAAACTCTACGGCGACACGTTCACACAGGGCAATCGCCGCTTCGCGGCTATCGCGAGCAAGCTCGCTCCTACAAGGGGGCAGGGTGTCAGGCGGTGAGAGGCGGCAGGGTGCCGAGCAGCGACACGGCCGCCACCGCGGCGATGCCCAGCAGCCATTCCAGCAGCACGCTACGGCGCAGGGTGCCCAGGCGTTGCTGGCAGTCCTCGATCCGCAGGCGGTTGAACAGGGCCAGGGCGAACATGCCGCACACCAGCAGCACCTTGATCAGCAGGATCAGGGCAAAGCCGGACAGCAGCGGTGTCGGCCACAGCTGGCCGGTCAGAACCCGCACATTGATCAGCCCGCTGAGGCTCAACCCAGCCACCAGCCCGTAACCGACCCCACTGAAACGCCGCAACAGCGGACCCAGCGGCAGGCCGTCGGGCTGGCGCAGAACCATCAGCAGCACCAGCAAACCGCCCAGCCACAGGCTGACGCAGCCCAGGTGGACGATCTGGTTGAGGATCAGCAACTGGCCGCTGAGGCCGTCGAGCATGGCGCCGTGGCCCACCGGAGCCAGGGTGGCCAGCAGCAGGGCGGCGAGGATCAGCCGCAGCGCCAGCCGCTCACCCAGGCGAGTCAGCAGCAGAACCAGCAGCGCGCCATTGAGCAGCAGATGCCAGGTCCATACCTGGCCGAAAAAAGTCTTGCCCAATACCAGTCGCAAGGTCGCCGGGTCCAGGGCCGCGGCGCCGCTGCCAGCCATGCTGGCGGTGATCAGCAGCAACCAGCAGATGCCGGTGGCCAGGGCGATTCCGGCCAGCCAGCGGCCGAGTCGCGTCAGGCGGCGATCCAAGGCGGCAACGGGCTCGCGCCCCAACAGCAGGGGCCTGAACACCCAGGCCCCGAACAGCAGCAGGACTGCCGCGAAATGCACGAAGCGGCAGAGCACCAACAGGGTCGACATCGGTTACTGGCCGACCTTGAAGCCGTAGCTGCCTTCGCTCTTGTGGGTATCCACCGACACCGCGTGCCATTCGACCTTGTAGGCGCCCGCCGCCAGCGGCGCCGCCGGGGTCACGACCAGGGTCTTCTTGTCCGCGCCTTCGGTGGCCAGGGCCTTGACGGCGACCGCCGCGCCATCCTTGCTCAGGCTGACTTTAGTGAAGGCCGCCTCGACGCCTTCGGAGAACACCAGGCGCAACTCGCTCGGCGCGCTCACCGTGCTGTCGGCGGCCGGGACCTGGCTTTGCAGGTGGGCGTGGGCGAAGGCCGAGGAGGCGGCGACGAGAGAGGCCAGCAGGGCGCTGGTGGTCAGCAGTTTTTTCAGCATGGGAAATACCTGTTCAATGAGTGGCGGGTAGTCGATGCGCCGATGAGTATAAGGACCGCGGCAGGGTCGCTGGATGAAACATCGGCGCATTGTTCAAGCGCTTTTCAGGCGCATATGGATGATCGGGAACGGCCGGCCCTGGCCGTCGGTTGCCGAACGGCCGATGTCTTCGAAACCGTAGTGCCGATAAAAACCATGGGCCTGGGGGTTCTGTTCGTTGACGTCGACGCTGAGCCGCGGATGCCGGCTGCGCACATGGTCCAGCAGTTGCCGGCCGACGCCCTGGCCACGGCGGGCCGGTTCGATAAACAGCATTTCCACCTTGTCGCCGGCGGTGGCGATAAAACCGGCCGGGGTGCCGTCGGGATCCTCCAGCAACCAGGCTTCGAGGGCCGGCAGGTAGGTGTCGCGCACCAGGGGGTAGAGCAGCTGGATGTCGTCTTCGGCGATAAAGTCGTGGGTGGCCCGTACCGAGCGTTCCCACAGGGCGGCGAGCCGCGGATCGTCCGTGGCCCGGCGTTTGCGAATGTTCATGGATAAGCTCCATAGCGGCGTTGCAGGATGGCCGAAACGCTTTGGGTTCGGCGGCGAAAGTCCTGCCTGCATGTCCGTGTCGCGAATCAACGCCTGGACGGAACACTTCAGGTGCCTGGGAATAAGGCGGGAGGGATCCTAACCAATCGGTTTTGCCGGGGAAAGCCGGGCGCAGGAAGTTTCGTTTTTGTACGAAGGCCGATGGTAGTCTTGCAGCAGACTGTTTTCAGGGAGCCCATATGGGCAATCACAAGATCGAGATCCGTCGCAGCAACGTCGAAAAAATCCTCCTGGCGGCGGAAAAGGTGTTCGCCGAAAAAGGCTTCAGCGGCACGGCCATGGCCGATATCGCCGCCGAGGTGCAATTGCCGCGCTCCAACCTGCATTACTACTTCAGCACCAAGAGCGAGCTGTACAGCGCGGTGCTGCTGGAGCTGCTGGAACTGTGGAAGCAGGACGCGCTGTGCTTCGAGATGTTCGACGACCCGCGGGTGGTGCTCAGCAGTTATATCCGCGCCAAGATGAATCATTCGCGCAGCCGGCCCTATGGCTCGAAAGTCTGGGCCAACGAAATCATCCACGGTGCGCCGACCCTGGGCGAGGCGCTGGACGCCAGCCTGTACGACTGGGCGAAGATGAAGGAAGCGAAGATCCGCCAGTGGGTCGAAGACCAGCGCATCCTGCCGGTGGAACCGTCGAGCCTGCTGTACATGATCTGGGCCTCGACCCAGCACTACGCCGACTTCGACCACCAGATCATGATCATCAACGAGCACCAGCCGCTGTCGGACATGCAGTTCGAAAAGGCCGTGCAGACGGTGACCAGCGTGATCCTGCGCGGGATCGGGCTGGAGCCCTGATACGACGCCCCCCTGAGCGTTGGCGTGTAGCCGCTGCCGAGTGCAGCGAGGCTGCGAACGGCAACGCAGTTGCCGCAAAACCTGAATTCGCGGTGTGTCAGGTCTTGCGCGTTATCCGGGTTGCGGCCGCTTCGCGCCCGATCGCAGCCTCGCAGGCTCGGCAGCGGCTACGGGCAGGCGTCAACGTTTACCTCCATCGCGGGCAAGCCTCGCTCCTACAGGACCAGGCCAACCCTGTAGGAGCGAGCTTGCTCGCGATGACGTCAGTCCAGCCAATGCTATTTCCCCGGCGAACCTCACACCGCCTCGCGATACGGATTTCGCGGATCGTGCTGCCAGTCGAGGAACGGCTTGCCGGTGTCCTGGGGCACCATCTCGATGCAGTCCTGCACCGGGCAGGTGATCTGGCACAGGTTGCAGCCCACGCATTCGGCGTCGATCACTTCGTATTTATGCGTGCCGTCGGCCTGCTTGAGGCTGGCGATGGCCTGGTGCGAGGTGTCTTCGCAGGCGATATGGCAGCGGCCGCAGCCGATGCAGGCGTCCTGGTCGATCTTGGCGATCACCTGGTAGTTGATATCCAGGTACTTCCAGTCGGTGGTGTTGCCCACCGCGCGCCCGGAGAAGTCCTGCAGGCTGTGATAACCCTGGCTGTCCATCCACCGCGACAGGCCGTCCTTCATCTCCTCGACAATGCGGAAACCATGCAGCATCGCCGCCGTGCACACCTGCACCGCGCCGCAGCCCAGGGCGACGAATTCCGCGGCATCGCGCCAGGTGCCGATACCGCCGATACCGCAGATCGGCAGGCCGTGGGTCTGCGGGTCACGGGCGATCTCGGCGACCATGTTCAGGGCAATTGGCTTGACCGCCGAACCGCAGTAGCCGCCGTGGGTGCTCTGGCTGCCGACCATCGGGTTGGCGACCATGCGCTCAAGATCCACGCTGGTGATCGAGTTGATGGTGTTGATCAGCGACACTGCGTCGGCGCCGCCGCGATGGGCCGCGCGGGCGGCCATGCGGATATCGGTGATGTTCGGCGTCAGCTTGACGATCACCGGCAGCGCGCAATAAGTCTTGCACCAGCGGGTGACCTGCTCCACGTACTCCGGCACCTGGCCGACCGCCGCGCCCATGCCGCGTTCCGGCATGCCGTGGGGGCAGCCGAAGTTCAGCTCGATGCCGTCGGCGCCGGTGGCTTCCACCAGCGGCAGGATGTTTTTCCATGACTCCTCGACGCAGGGCACCATCAGCGACACGATCAGCGCGCGGTCCGGCCAGTCCTTCTTGACCTGGGTGATTTCCCTGAGGTTGATCTCCAGGGAACGGTCGGTGATCAGTTCGATATTGTTGATGCCCAGCACTTCGCGGTTGGCGCCGAAGTGCGCCGAGTAGCGTGACGACACGTTGACCGCCGCCGGGTCCTCGCCCAGGGTTTTCCAGACCACGCCACCCCAGCCGGCCTCGAAGGCGCGGACCACGTTGTAGGCCTTGTCGGTCGGCGGCGCGGAGGCCAGCCAGAACGGGTTGGGGGCTTTGATACCGGCGAACACAATCGACAGATCGGCCATTTACGCAGCCTCCACGTTGAGCATGAGTTGGGCATGCATGGCCTCGGCGGCCCGCTTGCCGTGTTGCACCGCCTGGACGGTGAGGTCCTGGCCGAGGCTGACGCAGTCGCCGCCGGCATACACCCCGGGGATGCTGGTGCGCAGCTGTTCGTCGACTTCGATGCGCTCGCCGGCGCGCTTGAGCTCCTGAGCCAGTGGGTCGCCCAGCGGGTCGCTCAGCGCAGCACCGTCGAACGCCTGGCCGATGGCCTTGAAGATCGCATCGGCGGCCAGCTCGAAGGTCTCCCCGGTGGTTTGCAGGCGGCCCTCCACCAGCCGGGTGCGGGCGAAGCGCATGCCGCGCACCCGGCCCTGGGCGTCGAGCAGCACTTCCTCGGGCGCGGCCCAGGTCAGCAGGCGCACCTGATTGGCCTTGGCGATGTCCTGTTCATGGCGAGTCGCGCCCATGTCCTCGATGCCGCGGCGGTACACCAGGTTGACATCGTGGGCGCCGAGGCGGGCCATCTGCACCGCCATGTCGATCGCGGTGTTGCCGGCGCCGAGGACGATGCAGCGGTCGGCCAGGGGCAGTCGGGTGAGGTCGTCGGCCTGGCGCAGTTCGCGGATGTAGTCGGTGGCGGCCAGCAGGCCGGGGGCGTCCTCATGGGGCAGGCCCAGCTGTTTGCTGGCGGCCAGGCCCAGGCCGAGGAACACCGCGTCGAATTGCTGGTGCAGCTCGGTGAGGCTCAGGTTGTCGCCGAGTCTGTGCCCGTGGCGGATCTCGATGCCGCCGATCTGCAGCAGGAAATCCAGCTCCTTCTGGGCGAAGTCGTCCACCAGCTTGTACTTGGCGATCCCGTATTCGTTGAGGCCGCCGGCTTTTTCCCGGGCCTCGAAAATCACCACCTCATGGCCGTGCATGGCGCAGCGGTGGGCGCACGACAGCCCCGCCGGCCCGGCGCCGACCACGGCGATGCGCTTGCCGCTGGCGGCGGCGCGCTGGAACGGGTGCTGGCTGAAGTGCGCGTTGTCCACCGCGTAGCGCTGCAACAGGCCGATCAGCACCGGCGCGCACTCCTGGGCGTTGTTACGCACACAGGCCTGCTGGCACAGGATCTCCGTCGGGCACACCCGGGCGCAGCTGCCGCCGAGGATATTGGCCGAGAGAATCTTCTGCGCCGCGCCCTGGACGTTGTCGGTGTGGATATGGCGGATGAACGAGGGAATGTCGATCTCGCTGGGACAGGCGTTGACGCACGGCGCGTCGTAGCAATACAGGCAGCGCGAGGCTTCCAGGTGCGCCTGGCGGTTGTTGAGCGGTGGCGCCAGGTCGCTGAAGTGGCCGGCGAGGGTGGCGCCATCCTCCTGGGGATGGGGCAAGTGGTTCAGGGTCTTGATCACGGTTCAGGCCTCACGGTTTTTTGTCGATTGCCTCTGACGGGCATTGTTTTTCTACCGGGCGCGAGCGCCCGGATCGCGAGCAAGCTCGCTCCTACAGGGGATGCGTTTTCATGTAGGAGCGAGCTTGCTCGCGATAGGGGGCAAAGCCCCCGGGTTCAGCGTTTGACGGCGGTCGGTTTATGCAACTCGGCGCGCTTGCTCAGCAGGTCGAACACCGCCGGGTAGGCCGGGCGCTCGATGTAGCGGCCGGCACCGCGCTCGGCGCGCAGGTCGCCGTCGGCCCAGACCAGCTTGCCCTGGCTGATGGTGTGGCTGGGCACGCCGCGCACGGTCTTGCCTTCGAAGATGTTGAAGTCCACCTGCTGGTGGTGGGTCGCAGCGGAGATGGTGCGGCTGCCGTGCGGGTCCCAGAGCACCAGGTCGGCATCGGCGCCGACGCGGATCGCGCCCTTGCGTGGGTAGAGGTTGAAGATCTTCGCCGCGTTGGTGGAGGTCAGGGCGACGAAGTCCTGCATCGACAGGCGCCCGCTGTTCACCCCTTCGTCCCAGAGCACGGCCATGCGGTCTTCGATGCCGGCGGTGCCGTTGGGGATCTTGCTGAAATCGTCGCGGCCGGCGGCTTTCTGTTCGGCGCAGAAACAGCAGTGGTCGGTGGCGGTGGTGTGCAGGTTGCCCGATTGCAGGCCGTGCCACAGCGCGTCCTGATGGCCGCGAGGGCGGAAGGGCGGGCTCATCACATAGCCGGCGGCGGTCTGCCAGTCCGGGTGGCGGTACACGCTGTCGTCCAGCAGCAGGTGACCGGCCAGCACTTCGCCGTACACCGGCTGGCCCTTGCCGCGGGCATAGGTGATTTCGTCCAGCGCCTCCTGGGTCGAGACATGCACCAGGTACAGCGGCGTGCCCAGGGTTTCGGCAATGCGAATGGCCCGGCTGGCGGCTTCGCCTTCGACCTGGGAAGGGCGCGACAGCGGGTGCGCTTCCGGCCCGGTGATGCCCTGGGCCAGCAGCTTGCGTTGCAGGTGATAGACCAGCTCGCCGTTCTCCGCGTGCACCGTCGGCACCGCGCCGAGTTCCAGGCAACGCTCGAAGCTCGCCACCAGGGTGTCGTCGGCGGCCATGATCGCGTTCTTGTAGGCCATGAAATGCTTGAAGCTGTTGACCCCGTGCTGGTTCACCAGCTCGGCCATTTCCTCGCGCACCTGCTCGCTCCACCAGGTGATGGCCACATGGAAACCGTAGTCCGATGCCGACTTCTCGGCCCAGCCGCGCCACTGATGAAAGGCTTCCAGCAGGGACTGCTGCGGGTTGGGAATCACGAAATCGATGATCGAGGTGGTGCCGCCCGCCAGGCCCGCCGCGGTGCCGCTGAAGAAGTCTTCGCTGGCCACGGTGCCCATGAAGGGCAGTTGCATATGGGTGTGGGGATCGATGCCGCCGGGCATCAGGTATTGGCCACTGCCGTCGAGCACTTCGCAGCCGGTATCCAGATGGTTATCCAGATTCTGGCCGATGGCCTTGATCACGCCGTCGGCGCACAACACATCGGCTTTATAACTTTCATCATGGGTAATAACGGTGGCGCCACGGATCAACAGAGACATTCCGAGTTCCTCGCAGGCATGACCGGCTTATGCCGGTTCTAGTGTTTTTGTAATACGCAGGCTGCGGAATGTTTATTCCTGTCAGCGGTGTCAGGAATAAAAACTAGCTGGTGTTCAATCAATCGGCAAGATTATTTTTTATAAGCATATATCAAAGTTAAGTAATTGAAATATAACGATTTAAATCGTAAATCCGCAAAATGGTGCAGCCTTTCACCATTTTGACGCACTTGACAGGATCGAAATATGAGCAAGATTTTCTATGTGAAATCAGCCGCTTGAAGGAGGCCTGTGGCCCATACAAAAGTTTGAAAAAAGTTTGCGTGCACCAGATTGAGTCCTGACCCGATGGACAACTTGCCCGGCATTCGGCCTGAGTGAACCGGCAAGTTATCTCGGACAGGAAGTTGTTCAGAATAAAACTGAAGAAACATCAGTTGTTTACATGGATTTTACCGACTGTGGAGCACCGTCGACGGGCAAGCCGGCACGCTTATTGAGTGCCGCCGTCGACAGGATGGCCGGTCGGTAAAAGTCGTCAGTTCTCCGGCCATCGCCGGGCTGGCAGCACGTCTGCCGGCCCGCCTGATGAGCAAAAATAATCAGAAAAAAGTGGAGCGGCCATGCAACAGAACAGATCCCAAGTGACCGAGCGTGCCGGCCTGTACGAGCTGGACGCCGGCAGCGACGTGCTCGACAGCCCCCGTTACAACCACGATATCGCGCCGACCAAGGTCCATGAGCGCACCTGGAACAAATGGCACATCACCGCGCTGTGGGTCGGCATGTCGATCTGCGTGCCGACCTACACCCTGGGCGGTGTGCTCACCGCCTATTTCGGGCTGACGGTGGGCGAGGCGCTGCTGGCGATCCTGCTGGCCAATATCGTGGTGCTGGTCCCCCTGACCCTCAACGCCTTCGCCGGTACCAAGTACGGCATTCCGTTCCCGGTGCTGCTGCGTTCGTCCTTCGGCGTCATCGGCTCCAATGTGCCGTGCCTGATCCGCGCCCTGGTGGCTTGCGGCTGGTTCGGCATCCAGACCATGTTCGGCGGCCTGGCGATCCACCTGTTCCTCGGCTCGATCTTCGAGGGCTGGAAGGCCCTGGGCGGCACCGGCGAGGTGATCGGCTTCATGCTCTTCTGGACCCTCAACCTGTGGGTGGTGCTGCGCGGCGCCGAGTCGATCAAGTGGCTGGAAACCCTGTCGGCGCCCCTGCTGGTATTGGTGGGGGCGGGGCTGCTGGTGTGGGCGCTGCCCAATGTGTCCCTGAGTGAGTTGTTGGCGCAGCCGCCCAAGCGTCCGGAAGGCGCCAGCGTCTACAGCTACTTCTTCGCCGGGCTCACGGCGATGGTCGGGTTCTGGGCCACCCTGTCGCTGAATATCCCGGACTTCAGCCGCTACGCGAAAAGCCAGAAGGACCAGATCCTCGGGCAGATCTTCGGCCTGCCGCTGACCATGTTCCTGTTCGCCGCGCTGGGGGTGGTGATGACCGCCGCCTCGGTGAAGCTGGTGGGCGTGACCGTCTCCGACCCGGTGAGCCTGATCGGCCATATCCAGAGCCCCGGCTGGGTGGCCCTGGCCATGGCGCTGATCATCATCGCCACGCTCTCGACCAACACCGCGGCGAACATCGTCTCGCCGACCAACGACTTCCAGAACATCGCACCGAAGCTGATCGGCCGCACCAAGGCGGTGATCCTCACCGGGCTCGTCGGCCTGGCGCTGATGGCCCATGAGCTGCTGAAAAAACTCGGCCTGCTGGTCTCGGACGTCAGCCTGGAGACCGTGTATTCCAACTGGCTGCTGGGTTACTCCAGCCTGCTGGGGCCCATCGCCGGGATCATGGTGGTGGACTATTTCATCATCAAGAAGCAGCGCCTGGACCTGGCCGGGCTGTACCGCGATGACGTGTACCCGGCGTGGAACGGCTACGGCTTTATCGCTTTTGGCGTGCCGGTGGCGCTGACCTTGCTGTCCCTGGGCAGCGATGCGTTCAGCTGGTTCTACAGCTACGGCTGGTTCACCGGCTCGGCCCTGGGCGGCTTGCTCTACTACGGCCTGTGCAGCATGGGCCGCCCGCAGAGTGTGAGCGTCAAGACGCCGGTATGACCTTTGAATGGCGTTATGGCGGCCGGCCTGTTCCCCTGTAGGAGCGAGCTTGCTCGCGATTGGCCAGTAGCCATAACGCGATTCGCCAGATAGACCGCGTTGTTTGCACGTTTTTCGCGAGCAAGCTCGCTCCTACAGGGGGGCGATCCATCGAACACCGTAAGACTCCAGACGAGCGCGCAACCTCGTCAACGACAACCAGAAAAGCCTGAGGAGATCACCATGAACGCTGCCGTCGACGTTCTGCAATCCAGCCACCGGCACATCAACCGCGACCGCCTGTGGCAGTCGCTCATGGCGCTGGCGCGGCTCGGGGCCACGGTCAAGGGCGGGGTCTGTCGCCTGGCCCTGACCGACCTCGACCGCCAGGCCCGCGACCTGTTCGTGCAGTGGTGCGAGGCGGCCGGCTGTACGGTCACGGTGGATGGCATCGGCAATATCTTCGCCCGCCGCCCCGGGCGTAACCCGCAGTTGCCGCCGGTGATGACCGGCAGCCATATCGACACCCAGCCCACCGGCGGCAAGTTCGACGGCTGCTTCGGCGTGCTGGCCGGGCTCGAAGTGCTGCGTACCCTCAACGACCTCGGGGTGGAAACCGAGGCGCCGCTGGAAGTGGTGGTGTGGACCAACGAAGAAGGCTCGCGCTTCCCGCCGTGCATGATGGGCTCCGGGGTGTTCGCCGAGAAATTCACCCTCGAGGAAACCCTGGCCAAGACCGATGCCGAAGGCGTGAGCGTCGGCGATGCGCTGAACGCCATCGGCTATGCCGGCAGCCGCAAGGTCAGCGGGCACGCGGTGGGGGCCTACTTCGAAGCCCATATCGAGCAGGGGCCGATCCTCGAGGACGAAAAGAAAACCATCGGGGTCGTACTCGGCGCCCTCGGCCAGAAATGGTTCGACCTGAAGTTGCGCGGCGTCGAAGCCCATGCCGGCCCGACCCCGATGCACCTGCGCAAGGACGCCCTGGTCGGCGCGGCGGCGGTGGTGGCCGCGGTCAACCGTGCCGCCCTCGGCCATCAACCCCATGCCTGCGGCACCGTGGGTTGCCTGCAGGCCTATCCCGGTTCGCGCAACGTGATCCCCGGTGAGGTGCGCATGACCCTGGACTTCCGGCACCTGGAACCGGCGCGCCTGGGCTCGATGATCGCCGAGGTGCGCCAGGTGATCGACAGCACCTGCCAAGAGCATGGCCTGACCTTCGATATGCAACCGACCGCGGACTTTCCGCCGCTGTATTTCGACCCGATCTGCGTCGACGCGGTGCGCGAGGCGGCGCAGGGGCTGGGCCTGTCCCATATGGACATCGTCAGCGGCGCCGGGCACGACGCGATCTTCGTCGCCGAGCTGGGCCCGGCGGGGATGATCTTCGTGCCTTGCGAAGGCGGCATCAGCCACAACGAAATCGAAAACGCCGACCCCGACGACCTCGCCGCCGGCTGCGCGGTGTTGCTGCGGGCGATGCTGGCGGCGTCCCAGGCCGTCGCCAAAGGACAGCGCGTTGCTTGACGACCAGCGTCCACCTTGTAGGAGCGAGCTTGCTCGCGATAAACCAGAGGGCGCCGCATTCCTCCAGGAAGCGGCGCGTTATCGTTGACGGCCATCGCGAGCAAGCTCGCTCCTACAGGTCGTGAACAGGGCTTTTGTAGCCGCTGCCGCAGGCTGCGATCGCCCGGCACGGGCGCGGCGATCTCAAGGCCGATAGAGGCCCGTCGGGATATCGGGAGCCAAAGCCCTGTGTATCGAGCGCGACCCGGCCTTATCGCAGCCTCGCGGGCTCGGCAGCGGCTACAGGGCGATGGGTGATCGGCCAGCACATGCACCTCGGGCCTGCCAGCCGAACCTAAGCTAATGCCTAAAAAGTATTTATATTTGAATTCTTAGATCGATTAGCTTTTAGCGACTTTCCTGTCTCCCAGAAGGTCCGCTCCCATGCGCCTGCCCTTTGCTTTGCGTCGTAGCTTGTCGATCACCGCCCTGGCCGGTCTGGCGCTGGGCATGGCCCTCAATGCCCAGGCCGCTAGCGACCTGCGCATCGGCTACCAGAAATCCTCGACCCTGCTGGCGGTGCTCAAGGCCCAGGGCACCCTGGAAAAACAGCTGGCGGGGCAGGGCGTGAAGATCTCCTGGCATGAATTCACCAGCGGCCTGCCCCTGGCGGAATCGCTGAACGTGGGCAACGTCGATATCAGCGCCGACGTCGCCGACACCGTGCCGGTGTTCGCCCAGGCCGCCGGCGCCAAGCTGACCTACTTCGCCACGGAAACCCCGTCGCCCGCCGCCCAGTCCATCGTCATTCCCAAGGACTCCACGCTCAAGTCCCTGGCCGACCTCAAGGGCAAGCGTGTCGCCGTGACCAAGGCCGCCGGCAGCCATTACCTGCTGATTGCCGCGTTGCGCGAAGCCGGCCTGGGTTTCGCCGATATCCAGCCGGTCTACCTGACCCCGGCCGACGGCCGCGCCGCCCTGGAAACCGCCAAGGTCGATGCCTGGGTCACCTGGGAACCCTTCGTCGCCAGCGCCCAGCGCCAGCAGGGCGCGCGGGTGCTGCACGACGGCCAGGGCCTGGCCAGCTACCGGCGTTATTACCTGGCCTCCAACGATTACGCCAAGGCCCACCCCGAGGTACTGAACCAAGTGTTCGCCGAGCTGCAGAAGACCGGCACCTGGGTCAAGGCGCACCCGACGGAGGCGGCAAAACTGCTCGGCCCGCTGTGGGGCAACCTGGACGTGAGCACGGTGGAGCTGGCCAACAGTCGTCGCACCTACAAGGTGGAAGCGGTGCAGCCGGACGCCCTGGGCGAGCAGCAGAAAATCGCCGATGCCTTCTACCAGGAAAAACTCCTGCCCAAGCCGGTGGATGCCCGCGCGGTGCAGCTGTGGAGCCCTAAACATCTGTAACTGAGCCTTGGCTCGCCTGTGTCGGCGAGCCCATTTCCCTGGGGTAGCCGGCTGGCCGGCCCCAGCCATTTTTCTTCTTTATCACTGCCGGTGACGCGGCTGCGCGTCCGGCATCAGGAGTTCCCGTGTCTGCCGTTTACCCCCAAGAGGCCTTTGCCGTCCCAGCCTCGTCCGCCCCGCAACCGACCAGCGCCGAGGTGGTGCTGGAGCTGCGCAACCTGACCAAGCGCTACGGCCGCGGCTCGTCCGCGCCGGCGGTGGAGCAGGTCAGCCTCAGCGTGCGCCGTGGCGAAGTGCTGTGCCTGATGGGCACCTCCGGCAGCGGCAAGTCCACCTTGCTGCGGCACATCAACCGGCTGATCGAGCCCAGCAGCGGCGAGGTGCTGATCGACGGCGCGGCCATCAGCCAGCTTTCGGCCAAGGACCTGCGCACCCTGCGTTCGCGGCGCATCGGCATGGTCTTCCAGCACTTCGGCTTGCTGCCCCATCGCAGCGTGCGCGACAACGTCGCCTTGCCCCTGGAACTGCGCGGCGAACCCGAGGCCCAGCGCCAGGCCGCCGCCGATGTGCAACTGCGGGCCATGGGCCTGGAGGGCTGGGGCGAGCACTATCCCCATGAGCTGTCCGGTGGCATGCAGCAGCGGGTCGGCCTGGCCCGGGCGCTGGTCAGCGAACCGGACATCCTGCTGATGGACGAACCCTTCAGCGCGCTGGACCCGACCATCCGCCGCGACCTGCAACGCCACTTCTTGCGCCTGGTGCGCGAGCGCGGCATCACCACCTTGCTGGTGACCCACGACCCGGCGGAAGCCCTGCGCCTGGCCGACCGCATCGCGGTGCTGCGCCAGGGCCAGCTGATCCAGCTCGGCACGCCCGGCGAACTGCTGGAGCATCCGGCGGACGCCGAGGTGGCGGATTTCTTTCAGGAGCACGGCGCGCGCAGCGACACGCTGGTCGTGGCGCCCGTCGCTTCGGCTAAAACAACAACCGCTCCGGCGCCCGTGGCCCCGGGGTTTTCCTTCTGGCAGGCGCTGTTGCTGGGGCCGGCGGCCTTGGCCGCCAGCGGCCGTGGCGCGCTGTATTGGCTGGGTTTTGCCCTGGAGTTGGCGGCGGCCAGTGCCCTGGGGCAGTGGTTGGCCAGCGCCAGCCTCGGTTGGGCTGGGTTGGCGGTGCTCGGCCTGTTGCTCAGCCGCCTGCTCAGCCTGACCCTGGCCCGCCGTCCGAGCCGCCAGGGCCGTTCCGACTGGCGCCTGCCGTGGCTGGTCCTGCTGCTGTGCCAGGGCCTGGTGTTGTGGCGGGTGCTGGCGGTGGATGCCAGCGGCCCCTGGCTGCAATTTCCCGCCGACCGCCAGGCGCTGCTGAGCACCGCGGCGGCCATCGACCAGTTGATCGGTTGGTCCCAGGTCACCTTCGAAAGCACCTTTGTCGGCGTGATAGTCGCCGTGCGCACGGTGATCGAAAGCATCGAAAGCCTGCTGGGCTGGCTGCCCTGGCCGGTCCCGGCGCTGGCCCTGGTGCTGCTGGCCTGGCGCTCGGCCGGCGCGGCCCTGGCCCTGACCAGCGCGGCGGCCTTGCTCTATATCGGCCTGTTCGGTTTCTGGGAGCGGACCATCGCCACCCTGGCGCTGGTGGGTTCCTCGGTGCTGCTGTCGCTGCTGATCGGCGTGCCCGCCGGCATCCTCCTGGCCAAGCGCGCCCTGGCCCGGCGCCTCATTACTCCCTTGCTGGACGTGATGCAGACCCTGCCGACCTTCGTGTACCTGATCCCGGCGGTGGCCTTCTTCTCGGTGGGCAAGACCCCGGCGGTGATCGCCACGGTGATCTTCGCCCTGGCGCCGATGATCCGCCTCACTGCCCTGGGGATCCGGGAAGTACCCAAGACCGCCGTCGAAGCGGCCCTGGCCCATGGCGCCACGCCGTGGCAGATCCTGACCAAGGTCGAGCTGCCCCTGGCCGCCGGCTCGCTGCTGCTGGGGATCAACCAGACCCTGGTGATGAGCCTGTCGATGGTGGTGGTCGCGGCGCTGATCGGCGCCGGCGGCCTGGGCTACGACGTGATGACCGCGCTGCGCAATATCAAGGGCGGCGAGGGCATGTTGGCCGGCGCGGCGATCGTGTTCTGCGCGTTGATTCCCGACCGCATTATTCAAGCGACCCTGCGCCAGCGGGATCGCGCTTTCCATCAGCAATGAGGTGTCTCTTGAACAAGTCGTTTTCCCGCACCCTGGGCGCTGCCGCGCTGCTCCTGGGGCTGGCTCTGCCAGCCCTGGCCAAGGACAAGATCGTCATCGGCGAACAGAACTGGACCGGCGCCATCGCCATCCAGAACATCCTCGGCGAGGTGATCAAAAGCCGCCTCGACGGCGACGTGTCTTACCTGGCCGGTGACATACCGGTGCTGTTCGCCGCCGCGGCCAAGGGCGACGGCTCGGTGGATGTGCTGACCGATATCTGGCTGCCTAACCAATCCGCCGCCTGGGCCAAGTACGTCACCGGCGGCACCCGCTCCCTGGTGCCGAACAAGCAGCCGTACCTGGGGGTGCAGGGCTTCTACATCCCCGGCTACCTGCAAGACCAATACGGTGTGAAGTCGGTCTACGACCTGCAGAAGCCCGAAGTGGCCAAGCTCTTCGAGCCCCTGGGCGGCGGCAAGGCGCAATTGCTGGTGGGCCCGGCGGGTTGGGAGTCGACCTATATCGGCCAGATCAAGGCCAAGGACTTCGGCTTTGCCGACAAATTCGAGTCGGTGTCCACCGAAGCCTCGGTGACCTACGCCAAGCTGGCCGCGGCCTACAAGGCCCAGCGCGGCGTGGTGTTCTACGCCTACACCCCGGACTGGATCTTCTCCGCCTTCGACCTGCGCCGCCTGGACGAACCGGCGTTCGACGGCTACGCCCAGGACAACAAGAAGGGCGACCCGCTGTACAAGGCTGATGGCTGCTGGAAATTCATCAGCCCGACGGTGGACGCCGACTGGCTGAACAAGAGCAAGATCACCTGCGCCTACCCGGACGCCCGGGTCTATGTCCTGGCCTCCAGCGCCTTGCAGAAACGCGCGCCACGGATCGCCGCCTTCCTGGAAAACTTCAGCATCGACCCGCAGGTGCTGAACGACCTGATCCTCAGGATCGAGAAGGAACAGCAACCGGCGGCTGAAGCGGCCAAGGCCTGGGTCCAGGCCAACCCGGCGATCGTCGATCAATGGCTGGGCGCCAGCGGCGAGAAAGTCGGAGCGGTGCAGTGAGCGAGGAGCGTCGGAACATGAGCGGGATCAAACAGGCCACCTTCGGCGCGGGTTGTTTCTGGGGCGCGGAGGCCGCGTTCCGGGCACTGCCGGGGGTGGTGGAGACACGGGTGGGCTACGCCGTGGAGGCGGGCGATGAGTCGTTGCGGATCGAGGTGGTGCAGGTGGATTTCGATCCGCAGGTAGTGGCTTATCTGAGTCTGATCGAGCACTTTTGGGGGCTGCATGATCCGACTTCGGTGGATCGGCAGGGGGAGCATGGTGGGGGGAAATATCGTTCGGCGATTTTTTATCAGGATGGTGGGCAGGGTGAGGAGGCGCGGTTGGCCAAGGTGGTGTTGCAGGACTCGGGACGTCTCAACAAACCCGTGGCCACGGTGATCGTGCCCCTGGGTCGCTTCGACCTGGCGGATGAAGCGCACCAGCGCTACCTGGAAAAGAATGGCTTGAGCAGTTGCCATATCTGAGGCGCTGGCCGTAGGCGGTTTGCTCTCGCTGCAGGTCGGCTTTTGTAGGAGCAGCCGGTCGACGCTTGATTGCTTGCGTCGGGCACTGCATTTTTTGGATGGGGGACATATCCGTTCCTGCGGTAACGGCGGCTTATGGTTTCGCCCTTACGGCGAGTCACTTTTGGCAAACGCCCCAAAAGTAACCAAAAAGTCTCGCCCCACCATTCGGTGCCTCGCTAATGCTCGGCATGCCCTCACTCCGGTCCTGCTCCGGGGGCCGCCGCAATGGGCCATCCCTGGCCCAGTGCGGCTACCTCGGCATCCCTGCCGAGGTGCCCCCTGCGCAAGACCTGCGTTCGGCCTCTGGGAAAGGGGCGGGTAGATCAAGAGCAAGATCAAAAGCCAAAGCCAAAACAAAGCCAAGCCAAAGCTTGCTGCCTTCGCCACGCTACAACTCTTCTGTCTGACACGCTTTGTGTAGCCGCTGCCGAGCGCAGCGAGGCTGCGATCGGCCCGCAGGGCCGCTAAACCTGACGTCTCGCAGGATCTGGGGAAACGCGGTGTCCGCCTGGCGAGTCCTTCGGCCTCGATCGCAGCCTCGCTGCGCTCGGCAGCGGCTACAGAGACCGCATTCCCAGCCAGGCCGGCCGGTAGGCCGCCGTCTTGCTTTTGCTTTTGATCTGAGCGCCCCGTTAACCACGATGGCTGAACGCAGGCATTGAGCCGTGGGTAACCCGGCAGGGATGCCGGGTTAGCCGCCCCAGGCCATGGATGGCCTGTGGCGGCGGCCCACGGATCAATGCCGGAGTGAGGGCATGCCGAGCCTAGGCGAGGCACCGAGTGGTGGGGCAAAGCGTTTTGGTTACTTTGGCGCTCTTCCAAAGTGACCCGCTGTAAGAGCGGAACCATAAGCAGCCGTTACCGCAGGAATGGATATGTACACAGTAGGATTGAAGTTTGCGACTGCTGCTCGGTCGAGTAATAGCAAACACACAATATCGAGCTTTCTATAGCCCTGCCTCTGACATCAGGCTCCAGCTTTCCACCCCCCACCCAACGCCACCACCAACCCCACACTCGCCTGCAACCGCCGCGTCTGCAGCGCCTGCAACCCCCGCTGCGCCTGCAACGCCGCGGTCTGGGCCGTCACCACCTCCAGATAACTCACCGCCCCCGCCTGATAACTGTTCATCGCCAGGGCCTGCGTATGCTCGGCGGCATTCACCGCCGCCTGCTGGTCCAGCGCCTCCTGCTGCAAATCCCGCAGTTGCCCCAGGTTGTCCTCCACCTCACGCACCGCCCGCAGCACCTGGCTGCGGTAATGGGCGGCGGCTTCCTCGAATTCGGCGTGGGCCTGGCGTTCGTTGGCGCTCAGGCGGCCGCCGTCGAAGATTGGCAGGTTGACCAGAGGCCCCAGCGCCCAGTAGCGATTGCCCGCCGCCAGCAGGTTGCCGCTGCCCTGGGTCTGCCCGCCGAGCAGGCCGGTCAGGCTGAAGTCCGGGTACCAGGCGGCCCGGGCCACGCCGATGTTGGCGTTGGCGGCGAACACCCGGCGTTCGGCGGCGGCGATGTCCGGGCGGCGTTGCAGCAGGGCGCTGGGCAGTTGTTGCGGCACGCTGGGCACGGCCAGGGTCTGTTGGGTCGCGGGCAGCTGGAACTGGCTGGCCGGTTCGCCCACCAGTTCGCCGATCGCGTGTTCGGTGAGGTTGCGTTGCCCGCGCACTTCGTCCAGCTCGGCCTCGGCGCTGGCCAGCTGGTTTTGCGCGCGGGTCAGGTCCAGCTCCGAGGCGATCTGCCCCTGGTAGCGGCTGCGGGTCAATTGCAGGGCCTGGGCGTAGTCGTCCAGGGACTGGCTGAGGATCGCGCGCTGCGCGTCCAGGCCATTGAGCTGCACATAAAGCGCCGCCAGTTGCTGTTGCAGGCTCAGGCGCGCCACCGCCAGGTCGTCGGCCGAGGCTTCGGCCTGGGCGTCGCCGGCGGCCACCTGGTTACGAATCCGCCCCCACAGGTCCGGGTCGAAGCTCAGCGAGAAACCGGCGCTGTTGCTGTTGTACAGCGAAGGCTGGCTGCCGCCGCGCAACGGCCGATGGTCCGACTGGCGCTGGCGCAGCGACTGGCCGCTGGCGCTGATCTGCGGGAACAGCCCGGCATGCAGCTGGCTGGCATAGGCCTGGGCCGCGTCGAAGTGCGCCAGTGCCGCCGCCAGGTCCGGGTTGGCCTTGAGCAGGCGCTGTTGCAGGTCATCCAGGCGCGGGTCCTGGTACAGCCGCCACCACTGGCTGGCCAGCTGATCCGCCGGTTGCGCCGGATGCCAGGGGCCATCGCTGGTCTGTTCGCGGTAGTGGGCCGGCAGTTCCACGGTTGGCACCTGGTAGCCGGGCGCCAGGGAGCAGCCTTGCAAGGCCAGCACCAGCAACACCGCAAGCGGCTCAAGCCTTGGGCGCATGTTCACCTCCGGCGTCGGCCAGTTGCACCAGATCGCCTTCGCGCAGGGCATCGGGCGGGTTGTCGATCACCCGGTCGGCGGCTTGCAGGCCCTGGTCGATCACCAGCCGCGCGCCGAGGTCGAGGCCGATATGGATGTCCCGCAGGTGCACGTGGTTGTGCTCGTCGAGCAGCGCCACCTGGGTGCCCTGGGCGCGGAAGATCAAGGCGCTGGCCGGAATGCTCACACCCCGAGTGTCGGCGGGCAGGGCCAGGGCGGCTTCGGCATAGTCGCCGGGCAGCAGCGCGCCGTCGGGGTTGTCGGCGACGAACTGGGCGAGCAGGGTGCCGGAGCGCTGATCGATGGCGGTGGAGTCGCCGATCAGCCGCGCGCTGAAGTGCTGGCCGGGGTGTTCCGGCACCGTCAGCTCGGCGCTGAGGCCGGGGCGGATCACGCTGGCGTAGTTCTGCGGCACCGGCACGTAGAGCCGCAGCTTGCGGGTGTCGGCCAGATCAAACAGCTGCGGATCGCTGTCGTTGTCGGCCTTGATCAGCTGGCCGATATCGGTGTGGCGCGCGGTGATGGTGCCGGCGAAGGGCGCGCGGATGGTCTTGTAGTCCTCCAGGGCCGAGAGCCGCGCATAGTCGGCAGCGGCCGCTTCGGCGTTGGCCTTGGCGGCCGCGGCGTTGGAGGTTTTTTCATCGGCCTCCTGGCGCGACACCGAGTGGCTGGCCAGCAGGTTCTGCCAGCGCACGGCGGTGGTTTGCGCCAGGCGCGCATTGGCCTGTTCCTGCACCAGCCGGGCATGGGCCTGGGCCAGCTGCTGGTCGAGGTCGGGGCTGTCGATTTCGGCGAGGACTTGCCCGGCCTCGACCTTGGCACCGATGTCGCTGTTCCAGCTTTTCAGGTAGCCGCTGACCCGGGCATGGATCGGCGCCTTGCTCCAGGCTTCCAGGTGCGCCGGCAGGCGCAGGACGTCGCCCTGGCGGTTCTGCTGCGGCTGGAACACCAGCACCTGGGGCACGGCGGCGGTTTCGGTCCAGGCGGCCACCGCGCGTTCATGGCGGGTGCGCGCGGCCAGGCCGTTGGCCACCAGCAGGGCGGCCAGGGTCAGGCCGCCGATGCCGAGCCACAGCAGGCGTTTGCGCGAGGGGGTGTATTCAGGCGACATGGGTACTTTCTCCAGCGACAGCGCGAGTGGGGTGACGCCCGTGGACCAGGCTGAATACCACGGGAACGAACAACAGGGTGGCGGTGGTGGCGAGGATCAGGCCGCCGATCACGGCGCGGCCCAGGGGCGCGTTCTGCTCCTCGGACAGGGCCAGGGGCAGCATGCCGATGATCATCGCCAGGGCGGTCATGCACACCGGGCGAAAACGCGTGTAGCCGGCTTCCAGCGAGGCCTTCAGGGCATCGCCGTGTTCCGCCAGGCGTTCGCGGCAGAAGCTCACCACCAGGATCGAGTTGGCCGTGGCCACGCCCATGCAGAGGATGGCCCCGGTCAGCGCCGGCACCGACAGCGAGGTGCCACTCAAGAACAGCATCCAGACGATGCCGGCCAGGGCCGCCGGTAGCGCGGTGATGATCACGAACGGGTCGAGCCAGGACTGGAAGTTGACCACGATCAGCAGGTAGATCAGCACCACCGCGCCCAGCAGGCCCAGGCTCAGGCCGCTGAAGGCTTCGTGCAGGGCGTCGATCTGCCCGTGCAGGCTGATGGTCGCGCCCTTGGGCCGCAGCGCCTGGCTGTCGTCGAGGACGTGCTGGATATCCCGGGCCACGCCGCCCAGGTCGCGGCCCTGGACGTTGGCGTAGAGGTCCAGGGTCGGCTGGATGTTGTAGTGGGTGACCACCGCCGGGCTGTCCACCCGCGAGATGCTGGCCAGGCCGCCGAGGATCTGCGACTGGCCGTTGCTGCCGGTCACCGGCAGGGCCTCCAGGGACGGCAGGCTGTCCAGGCGGTACTGCGGGGTGGCGGCGACGATGGAATAGGACACGCCGTTCTGCGGGTTGAGCCAGAAGGTCGGCGCCACCTGGGAGCTACCGGCCAAGGAGGCCACCATGCTGTTGGTCACGTCGCGCTCGGTGATCCCCAGGCCGTTAGCCCGCAGGCGGTCGACCTTGACCGCCAGCGACGGGTAGCCGGTGGACTGCTGGATGCGCAGGTCGGCGATGCCCGGCACATGTTGCAGGCGCCGTTGCAGCTCCAGGGCATAGGCGCGGTTGGCGGCGCTGTCGGGCCCGGAGATTTTCACGTCCAGCGGCGCCGGCGCGCCGAAGTTGAGGATCTGGCTGCTGATGTCCGCCGGCAGGAAGGCGAACTGGCTGCCGGGGAAACTCTCCGGCAGGGCTTCGCGCAATCGCTTCACGTAGTCGGCGGTCGGCGCGTGGCCGGGCTTGAGGGTGACCTGGATATCGCCATCCTGCGGGCCGATGGTGCCGCTGCTGCTGTAGGCCATGTCGATGCCGCTCAGCGGAATGCCGATATTGTCGATCACGCTGTCCAGCTGCTCCGGCGGAATCACCTCGCGAATCCGCGCCTCGATGCGGTCGAAGGCCGCCGCGCTTTCCTCGATCCGCGTGCCCAGGGGCAGGCGCACATGCAGGGCCAGGGCGCCGGCGTCGGTAGCGGGGAAGAAGTCCTGGCCGAGGCTCGGCAGCAGGGCGAAGGAGGCCAGCACACAAGCGAGGAAGCCCAGCAGGAAGCGCTTGCGGTTGGCCAGGGCCAGGGTCAGCAGGCCGTGGTAGGTGTCGCGCACGTTGGAGAAGCGCCGCTCGAACCCCTGCTGGAAGCCCAGCAGCCCGCGCACCAGGGCATGCCGCGGCGGGGCGTGCTGCTCGCCCTCGTGGTGGTTGATGAAGGCGTCTTCCGGGTGATGCCCCGGGCCCGGCTCCGGCACATGGGGCTTGAGCAGGTACATCGCCAGGGTCGGCACCAGGGTTCGCGAGAGTATGAACGAGCTGGCCATGGCGAAGATCACCGCCAGGGCCATGGGGCGGAACAGGTAGCCGGCGATGCCCTGCAACAGGAACATCGGCACGAAGACGATGCAGATGCACAACAGCGAGACGAAGGCCGGGCCGACGATCTGTTTCGCGCCGTCGAGGATTGCGTCCTTCACCGCCTTGCCTTGTTCCAGGTGCCAGTTGATGTTCTCGATGGTCACCGTGGCGTCGTCCACCAGGATCCCCACCGCCAGCGCCAGCCCGCCGAGGGTCATGACATTCAGGGTCTGGCCGCTGACGGCGAGCAGGGCGATGGCCGCGAGCACCGCCAGGGGGATCGAGGCGGCGATGATCAGGGTCGAGCGCCAGCTGCCGAGGAACAGCAGGATCATCGCGCTGGTCAGCAGCGCGGCGATGATGCCTTCCCGGGCCACGCTGCCCACCGATTGCTTGACGAACACCGAGGCGTCGCCCAAGAGCGAAGTCTTCAGCGCCGGCGGCAGGGTTTCATCGATGCGCGGCAGCATCTGGCGGATGCCATCGACGATCGACAGGGTGGAGATATTGCCGTTCTTCAGCGCCGGCATCAGCACCGCGCGGTGGCCGTCGACCCGCACGATATTGCTCTGCGGCGGCGAGCCGTCGCGCACATGGGCCACCTGGCCGATGGTGATCAGCGCACCGTCGACGGTCTTGATCGGCAGGTCGTTGAGCTCGTCGATGGCCGTCGGGCTGTTGTTCAGCAGCACCGTGTACTCACTGGCGCCGAGCTTGGCGGTGCCCACCGGGATGATCTGGTTCTGCGCCGCCAGGGCATTGCCCACGTCCTGCGCCGACAGGCCCTTGGCGGCCAGCGCCTGCGGGTCCAGGTCGAGGGTGATCTGCCGCTGCTTGCCGCCCATGGGCGTCGGCATCGCCAGCCCCGGCACCGAGCTCAGAGGCAGGCGGATATTGTTCTGCACCAGGTCGCGGATTCTGGCTTCCGACAGGGTCGGGCTGGAGAACGCCATCTGCAGGATCGGCACCGTCGAGGCGCTGTAGTTGAGGATCAGCGGCGGCGTGATGCCCGGCGGCATCTGCTTGAGCACGGTTTGCGACACCGCCGTGACCTGGGCGTTGGCGGTGCGGATATCCACCCCCGGCTGGAAGAAGATCTTGACGATGCCCATGCCCGGCAAGGATTGCGACTCGATGTGCTCGATGTCGTTGACCGTGGTGCTCAGGGAGCGCTCGTAGGTGTAGATCACCCGACCGGCCATGGCGTCCGGCGACAGGCCGGTGTACTGCCAGACCACCGCCACCACCGGAATGCCGATATCGGGGAACACATCGGTGGGGGTACGCAGGGCCGCCAGCGGCCCGATGATGCAGATAAAAATCGCCAGCACGATAAACGTGTAGGGCTTGAGCAGAGCGGTCTTGACCAGCCCGAGCATGCGGTGGACCTCCGAGGGGAAACGAACCTCGGCAGCCTGCCGCGACCCACCTAACACGCGGCTTTCAGCCAGGTGAAGGAAGTTTTAGGTTGGGCCTGAATTTCCTTTCACGGGGATTCATTTGTCCTGTGGCGGGTGCCTCGACAAGCTGGATGGCAATCGGCGCGAGCGCTTTTTTCGCTTCGCGCCGCGTATCGATTTTTACTGCCGAGGTACCTGCCATGAACGCCAAACCGCTGCTGCTGATTCCCGCCCTGAGCCTGGTGCTGCTGCTCTCCGCCTGCGCCGGCCCGATGCCCAAGGCCGATCCCAACGAAGCCTGGATCAGCCTCGAAGAAGAGGGCTCCAGCGACCTGCTGGCCGAACGCGTCGACGGCAAGAACGTCGACGACGGCCGCTACTTCGAAGTCCAACCCGGCGCCCACCGCCTGGACGTAACCCTGTTCGAAGAAGTCGGCGGCGACTCCAACCAGGTCGACTGCCGCGGGCAGGTGAGCTACCCGAACTTCAAGGCGGGGGAGCATTACAAGCTGGTGGAGTCGACCTTGGGGACTGAAGTGAGGGCGAGGTTGTACGACGGGGAGGGGAAGCAGGTGGCGAGTGTGCGGGATTTTGAGTGTATGCCGGGGTGACAGCGCTGTCGGCGTTGCTCAATCCAGGAAATTTCGCTCAATAGAAGGAGAAGCGGCTGACTGCACGTTGATTGAGGGCCGCCTGATGATGGTGGGCTACATCCTTCAGGCAGGACCCATTTTATGAATCAAGCACTGCCATCCACCGATGCGGCCTTCAACGAAGTGGCGCAAATGATCGCCGCCGCGCGCCAACGGGCGATGCGGGCGGTGAACACCGAACTGGTGGAGCTGTATTGGCAGGTCGGTGCCTATATCAGTCGCAAGATCCAGGCGGCGGAGTGGGGCGATGGAGTGGTTCAGCAACTGGCGGATTATCTTGCGCGGCAGCAGCCGGGGTTGCGGGGTTTTACCCGGCGTAACCTGTTCCGCATGCGGCAGTTCTATGAGGTTTATCGAGGCGAGGAGAAAGTGTCAGCACTGCTGACACAATTACCCTGGACCCAGAACCTGATCATTCTTGCGCAAGGCAAGCGGCCAGAAGAGCGCGAGTTCTACCTACGCATGACGATCCAGGAACAATGGTCAACCCGGGAACTGGAGCGCCAGATCAAATCGGCCCTCTTCGAGCGCTCACTGACCCAACCGGCAAAAGTCTCGACAGTGTTGAGACAAATTCATCCCGAGGCGTTGAAGGTGTTCAAGGATGCCTATGTGGTGGAGTTTCTCGACCTGGCCCCGGGGCATAACGAAGCGGATTTGCATCAGGGGCTGGTGCGGCAACTCAAAGACTTTCTGATCGAAATGGGCCGCGACTTCTGCTTTGTCGCTTCGCGCTATCCCTTGCAGGTTGGCGGGCGTGATTTCGTGCTGGATCTACTGCTGTTCCATCGCGGCTTGAATTGCCTGGTGGCCATCGAGCTCAAGGTCGGGCGCTTCGAGCCGGAATACCTGGGCAAGCTGGATTTCTACCTGGAAGCGCTGGACCGCCAGGTGCGCAAACCCCATGAGAACCCGGCCCTGGGCGTGCTGCTCTGTGCCAGCAAGGACGACGAGGTGGTCGAGTACGCCCTTAGCCGCTCACTGTCGCCCGCCTTGATCGCCGAGTATCAGACCCAACTGCCGGACAAGAAGCTGCTGCAGGCCAAGCTGCATGAGTTTTATGCGCTGAATCCTCAGGCGGTTTGAGCCGCCTTATCGGAGCCCGAATTATTTTTCCGCTCCCCCGTCACAAACCATCCACCTGGCCCGTCATGTCGGTGTATCCCTCAATTAACGGAGCCACCCCATGTCATCCAGCCACCCGACCCAAGCCGTCAACCTGCTGCAAACCATCCCCGAAATCTTCGAAAGCCTGGGCCAGGTCCACGGCCTGATCGATGCCCACGGCCTTGCGCGCAAGCTGCACCACCTGGTGGTGTTGCGCGCCTCGCAGATCAACCAGTGCGGCTTCTGCGTGAAGATGCACACCCGCGAAGCCCGTGAAGACGGCGAAAGCAACGAGCGCCTGGACCGTCTGGTGGTCTGGCGCCATGTCAGCGACTTCAACGCCGCCGAACGCGCCGCCCTGGCCTGGACCGAAGCCCTCACCGTGCTGCGCGAAGACACCGACTTCGGCCCGTTGCGCGCCGCCCTGCGCGAACATTTCAGCGAAGCGCAGATCGCCGCCTTGACGGCCGATATCGGCATGATCAACCTGTGGAATCGCTTGCAGGTGTCGAGGCACTGAGGATGGATCGAATCGAAGACACGACGGTGTTCGAAAGCCGTCGCAGCTTCCTGCTGGGCCTGGCCTACCGCCTCCTTGGCTCGCGCGCCGAAGCCGAGGACGTGGTGCAGGACCTGTTCATCAAATGGCTGGAGGCCGACAAGGCCTCCATCGCCACCCCGGCCGCCTGGCTGACCACCGCCTGCACCCGGCACTGCATCGACCTGTTGCGCTCGGCCCAGCGCTCGCGCCTGCAATACATCGGCACCTGGCTGCCGGAACCGATCCACAGCCTGCATCACGACTCCCCCGAACACAGCCATGAACTGGCCTCGTCGCTGTCCACCGCCTTCCTGCTCCTGCTCGAACGCCTGACCCCCAAGGAACGCGCCGCCTACCTGCTGTACGACATCTTCGACCTGGACTACCCCCAAGTCGCGCAAACCCTCGGCGTCCAGGAAGCCACCTGCCGAAAACTCGTCTCCCGCGCCAAAGCCAGCCTGGGCAACACCCAAGCGCGCTACCAGCCGGAACCTTCACGCCAGCAACAACTGCTGAGCGCCTTCCACAGCGCCATCACCAGCGGCTCGACCCAAGACCTGGCCGCCATGCTCTCCGAAGACGTCGAGCTGTGCGCCGACGGCGGCGGCAAAGCCAGCGCCATTCGCGAGACCTTGTATGGGCTGGAGGCGGTGTTGGGGTTTGTGGGGGAGTCGTTGAGCCGGTATTGGCGGGCGTATCAGTGGCAGGAGGTGGAGATCAATGGTGGGCGTGGGGTGGTGTTAAGAGGAGAGGGGGAGGTGGTGGCGGTGGTGAGTTTTGGGTATGACGGGGAGGGGCGGGTGAATAGGGTTTTTATTGTGCGCAATCCGGATAAGTTGGTGGGGTTGGGGGAGGGACGTTGAGAGACTATCGCCGATTGGCGAGAAGTTTCTGCGCAAGTATGGCGTGGTTCAGCCCAGGTTGCCCATGAGGTTGAACCACAAATAACTATCCCTGATCTTCATTTCTATAAAACGATTTTCTCATTGAACCTCTGTACGACCTCAATGTTAAGGGCGTCATAGGGGGTATCGATGAAGGTATCCGAATTGGAAATTAGCTTCTTTGAGATAATGTTTGTTCTATCAGACAGCTTATTCTCGTAATTATGACTTGAGTGGGTTGTTTGAAGTGTGTTTGTCCTGCAGCTTCAGGTTGATTTTTCTAAATTTCTTTGACTAGATAGGCGTCTATTTTTTTCTTAATTATATCCATAATAGATGAGGTGGCTTCAGATATTCGTAATGAGTTGGCTTTTTGAAGGTGGATAAAGAACTCGCCTTGAGAGTGTTTTGCATCCATGCTGTAGATGAAGTTCCTAACCTCTAATAGTGCCTGTGCTGCAGTGCTTGCATTCCAACGCTGCATTCCATGTGCAAGCTCGGATTTATTCCGCCAGGAAACAATATTCCTAATTGCAGTAGGGACGGTTTCAGGTGATAGATCTAGTAGTCCGGATACGCCCTGTACAGGTTTTGAGTTGGATGCGTAGAAAGCTACACCTTTATTGGTTATAAAAATTTTTTTGCTGGTAGATAATATGCCTGTTAGATAGCACTCTATACACCGAGTGCAATGATGGAGGGAAAGGTTAGAACTTCCTTCTCTTTTAGATAAGGATGTGGCTAGAGAAAGATGTAGACTAGATTGCCAAACTTGAACCTTTCTATAAAATATCAAGTCGGACGCAGAGTTGTTATACATGTCGGCGGCTAAACTTCCATCTGCTAAGTGCTCTAATGCGCTTTTTAATTCTATATATGCAATAGATTTGGCGGATTGAAGGTTTTTAGCATATCGTATAGCTTCTTTTATCGTTGAAGAAATGGTGTGGTCCGCTGACTGAACTGCAACGGGTAGTGTGCATGAACCTATTGTAGTACGGAGATCCTCGAAGCGTAAGACAGAATTAAGCGCAATCATACCTTCTCTCATGAAGGTGGAGATATTTGACGCATGATAGTCGTCTATTGATAATTTTAAATGTTTGGTAGATTGAAGGAACCAATCGAGATCTAACTTTCTTAGTTGGGGTTCTGGAGCAGAAAGTTGAGATATTATGTTGGAGAGGCTCCAGGGTTTAATGGGCAATAGTTTTGTGCCATCTTGTGTAAGTCTATAGGTTTCAGAAAGTGGGGTGTCGATATCTAATAATATTGCAATTGTTGCTACATCAAGATCGGTAAGGCTGCAGCTGGATATATAAACTGAATCTGGCTTGATTTCTATAGATTCTAGTTTGATAAGGAACTCTTTCGCCATTTTGATTGAAGACGAAATTATCAGCGTTAGGAGGTCTGGTCGCTTCGGCGCAAGATGCTCAAATAGTTCAAGCGCCACAATGTCAAGTGGCGCTCCAGGGTTTAGTGAAACTTCAAAAAAAGCCACTATTCACCCTCTATCTCGACAGACGAGTCAATAGCGATACCATACTCGTAATCAAAAGCACTCCTGAAGTCTGCGATTGCAACTTGCACATCTCGATTTACATGTTTTGCTACAGCCTTAAGAAAGTCATTGCTGACTTCCTCTTGAGGAATCTGCTTATGGCGCACGGCTTGGAGCTGTCTGTTGTGTTCGTCCTCTAGATTTATAAGCTGTGCCCGTTCTTCATCATCGAGCGTTGCAAATTCAACACGATAAGTCTTCATAAAGTAGCGTTGGCGAGCATCATGGTATTGGTTCATGAATAAACCCGCCCGCTCACATCCCAAACGATGCAATCGGTCTTGTAGTTTTTCTGAGTCTGTCGGGGAAACTGCTTTTGCAAAAACAGAAGCAATTGCATCGGTTGCAAAAAGCGTTAAAATACAGTTGCTTATGGCTGTCTTTGTGTCTTCTGTTGGCTTTATGTTAATTGCTTCCCAGACAGTATATTGCATGTATTTTTTGTGAGGCTTAAATAGTTCACCATCATCTCGGAAAGCATGATTTAGAATTGGGATCAGGGCATTTGTTGCATCAATCGGAGCTATTCCTAGATCTTTGCACTTGTCGAGCACAATGCTCCAAGCTTCTAATATTCCTCTTTGCACTATCGCATATTGTAGGAAAGATACAATATGATCTTTGTTTGAGGCTCTAAGAGTCTCTTCAAATTCAGAGTATATGCTTTTTGCAGACTCATGATATTTGTCGTCGTCGATAGGCTTATATTCAAGAATCTGAGTTAGTGCAGCAGTATGCTGCGTCGGGTTCCTTGACAAGTCTCGTTCGTGGCGCAGTTTTTCTATTTGTGCAGTAAATTGTGTAGAAAGTGTTATAAATCCATCTAGCCCAAAAAAGAGAGCCTCTAAACATGGAACAAAATGTCTTACAACTTGCGATTCTATAATGCGCTTCTGATTTAATGAAAATCGCTCCCACTCTACCTCTCTATAGTCATCAGAGTCACTGTCTGGAGGGTTTAATAATTCTTCGACTTCGGATAAGGCTAGGACATATGAGAGTAGTATGGATTTGTTATTTCTTACTGAGCCGCCAGAAAAGATTTTTGTGAGGGCTTTGTCTAATATACCAATGCTTGTGATGGAATATGGTCGTCTAATTATAGTTGATTCTTTTTTTGATTTTATGTTCCATTCAATTTGAGCTAAGGACTCTTCGCCACGATTTTTTAATACGTGGTCACAAAATTTCCTGCAAATTATTCCGCTAATCGATGAGTCGGAAAGGAGGATGTTAAAGTGACCTCCCACATGCTGCATTGTGGTGTTGACATCGACAAAAAGTGTCCTAAATACTGAATGTACTGTCAGCACTTCTTTATCACCTAATAAGTTGCGATGTGCCTGAGTGCTATTTGGAGGAAATAGAATGCAGACAGGGACGCATACACCCTCTAATAATTCGCTTTTTCGTTCGTAGACGTAGCGTAGTGCTGCCAGTCGGTGCTGACCGTCTATAACTACGAGCTTCGCTCCCTGCTCATTACCTTTTGGGCTTCGAATTGACAGTTTTACAGGAGAGCGCTGTAGGGCAACTTTTTTTAACGCTCCATCGATTAGTAAGCTAGGAGAATAGCTGGCCCCACTTTCATCGGTAAAAAAATCAAGTTTTATGTGTCTTGGCCATTCACGAGTGACTGAACCTTGAGCAGTATCTACAGTCACCACCTCGTCAGGATAATAAGACTGCATCTTCCTATCTTGAACTGGTACTACAGCCACGAGGAGTGGAGGAAAAAATACAGCTCTATCTTTTATCTCCTGATTTGATCTGTCTGTAGGGTTCAGATAAGGAACGACATCGCGTAGGACACGCTCATGGTCGATATCCCTCTGCATGAGTAGTTCAAAATCTTGTCCTTCCGGATGTAATTCCTGGGCAAAACTTAAGTCGACTAGATCGGCTGCTGTAAATGATGCTTGTACATAATCTATCGGGAAAGAGTTGCCTGATGAAAAACGGCCAAAACTTCCAATGTGACTTATGTCGTAAATGCTCTCTGAGAATTTTTTCATTTCTAATGTTTATCCGTTGGAATATGGTGGCTTTATTAGTGCGTGAAGTAGAGTTTCGAGAGCTCTCACCGGAGGCTTTGAATCGACTATGGGATGACATCCATATATTAGATCATCCCAGCGTAAGCCTAATCCTCTCAATCGATAACCAAAACTATCGCGTTCACAGCTACTATGAAAGTTTGATTTATGTTGAAAGTATCTTTGATTTAGCGTCTGCTCCTTTGCCATTCCTAAATAAATAGGGGCAGGAACGGTACTTAGTGATTCTAAAGAGTCAAGTATTATAGGGACTTCTTGTAGATCGCAGGATTCTAAAAGGCGTATTGAGTTGCTTAAAGAAACTTGACGGGCTACTACTTGATAACCTTCGCTCACACTGTTTCCCTTCCCGGACTCTCTAAGGGTTCCGTCTAGGGAGCGCGATGCAAAAATTCTCTCTACTCGATCTAGTCTACGTAGCAAACTCGCTTTTGCTGCGCTGAGTGTTTTTTGATCAAAAGGGTGTCTGCCAAGGAGCCCAGCTTTGTGCCTACTGCCAAGGAGCACTGAAAAACTGTAGATACCTGGAGCGTGAGGGATGTCCATTTCATCCGAAATTGAATACCAAAGCATGGTCATGGGTTGACCCAGCAGATCGTGGAAGTTAAATTTGTCTGCGAAAACTTCCACTCAGAAAAATGACTTCCAGAAAAATGTCGATAGCTGATGGCTTCACCAATACTTTTCCAGCTGTGAGAGGAATTCAATCAGGGCGTCCTTGCTATATCGCAATGTGTCCTATGCGTTTGATCCCTAAAATGTTCATGTTCAATGAGGAGGAGGTGCCTGCAGACCTTCGTGCTCAAAGAAAGCTTAACCACTCTAGGATTCCGGAAATCGCGGCTTATCTTGTGGAAAATTCGCGCGACTATACCCTTTCTGCCATCACTGCCTCAATAGATGGTGTTGTCGCTTTTGAGCCTTCAGCCGATACGGGGATTGGGCAGAATATTGGTACGTTGTCAATACATATGGGGGCGCAAATTCTGATTAATGATGGGCAGCATCGACGAGCTGCCATCGAAGAGGCTATTAGGACCAATCCAGAGCTTGGCTATGACAACATACCGGTCCTTTTTTTCATTGATGAAGGGCTTAATCGTAGCCAACAAATGTTTGCTGATTTGAATAAGCATGCTGTTCGCCCCAGTGATTCGATTAGTACTCTTTATGATCATCGTGATTCCGTATCAGATCTTGCGAGGTATATGGTGAAACATGTCGCAATTTTTGAAAGAATGACGGAGATGGAGAAGTCTAGTATTTCAAATAGAAGTACTAAGCTGTTTACACTAAGTGCGATAAAAAATGCCTCCAAAACGCTTTTGCGAATTAGTAAAGGGCAAGTGGTTTCTAATGATGCTAAAAGCCTTGGTGTTTTGTATTGGACAGCTGTTGCCGAGCAAATGCCAGACTGGTTGCTTGCTAAGAAGAAAGAAGTCTCAACTGCAGAGCTAAGAGAACAATATGTTCATGCTCATGCGGTAATTCTTCAGGCGCTGGGTATTATTGGTGCTGAGTTGCTTGTTCGGCCTAAGTCTGAATGGGTTTCTATTCTCTCCAAGCTAAAGGTAATCGATTGGTCTAGGTCAAACCCTGACTGGGAAGGCAGGGCGCTAAGTCATGGCAGAATTAGCAAAAGTCATATTAACGTAGCGCTAACTGCGAACTATATTAAAAAAATGTTGGGTGTATCTTTGTCAAATGCTGAATCTATCCTGGAGAGGAATCTTTAAATATGGGTGCTGAAGAGGTCTATATTTATGACTCTCACGAAGAACTTGTGTCAATGATGCATGCGGCTAATCGGCCGGTGGCTGATTTGGTTCGTGAGATCCAGAATATATATTTGGCGGATTCTAGGCCGTGGGTTGTTGGATTTAGTGGTGGAAAAGATTCAACTGTAATTTTATCTTTAACATACATTGCCATTCTGTTGTTACCGGTTGAGCAGCGGACGAAACATGTATATGTTGTCTCATCTGATACATTAGTTGAGACGCCAGTTGTCGTAGACATGATTAAGGCGTCTCTAGCTGCAGTCGATCAGAGCGCAATTGAAAATAATATGCCTATAAGCGCTCATGCGGTTGTACCGAAAATGGATAATACATTTTGGGTTAATCTTTTAGGGAGAGGTTATCCTGCGCCAACTAGAAGCTTTAGGTGGTGCACCGAGCGGATGAAGATTAATCCAGTTAGTGAGTTTATCTTAGATAAAGTTGCGGCATTCGGTGAAGTTGTAGTTGTTTTGGGGTCGCGCAGTCAAGAAAGCTCGTCGCGGGCGCAGGTAATTGCAAAACATAAGATTGACGGCTCAGCTTTAAGTAGGCATTCCTCGCTTCCTAATGCCTATACCTATATGCCAATCGAGGCTTGGTCTTCAGATGAGGTATGGGAGTATCTGATGAGTGCGCCAAGACCTTGGGGCGGAAGTAATCGGGTGCTTTTTGAGCTATATAAAGGTTCTAACGCAGGTGAGTGTCCACTTGTGATTGATACGAGTACTCCATCTTGTGGTAATTCTAGATTCGGATGCTGGACGTGCACGGTTGTTACGCATGATAAGGCAATCGAAGGACTTATCCAATCTGGCGACTCCTGGATGCAGCCTCTATTAGACTTTAGGAATTTATTGCACTTTAGCTCTCTTCCAGAAAATAAAACTAAATATAGAAATCACCGGCGGCGTACGGGAAAGGTGACGTTTGCGCGTTCTGATGAAATAGACAACGATGAGGAAAAAACTGCAAAGCATGTTCCTGGGCCCTACCTGATGGCGTACAGGCGAGAGTGGTTGCAGCGGCTTCTCGAAATAGAGAAAAGCCTGAGGGAGGATGGTCATAATATAGAGCTTATAACCCGAAGTGAGCTTGAACACATAAGGCAGCAATGGTTGTGTGATCCCAATGAGCCGGACTGGAAAGATTCTGTACCCAAAATATTCTCGGAGGTATATCCCGAGGAGGTAGTTGGTTGGGTAAAAAATGATGCTGGAGCTTTCACCGAGCCAGATGCAATGCTTCTAGATGAGCTTTCGTCGCCTCTAGGTATATCATCGTCAATGATCATGAGGTTGATCGATACTGAGCTGTCTTACATGGGGTTGTCCAAGCGCTCAGGGATTCTAAATAAGCTTGAGTCAGTGTTGGATCAAGACTGGGAAGAGCTGGAAAGTATTAGTAAGAGAAAGGCTGAGCTTCAAAGTTCCACCCATTATACCGATGAAGCAAACACTATGAAAAACCTGATTGAAAGTCTTACGCATGATTATTGATGAGCTTGTACTTCATGATTTTAGGGTTTTTAGTGGGGAGCACACTTTTGATCTTGCTCCTCGGCAATATGCTGGCACCTCTCGACCAATAATTTTATTTGGGGGGCTGAATGGTGCAGGGAAAACTAGTATTCTCACAGCCCTAAAGCTTGCTATCTATGGAAGAGGTGTGCTCGGTAGTGTTTCGTTGGCTGATTATCACTTATACCTAGCTGCGTCGATACATAAGACAGTAAATAATCCCGTTGCACCTCATTATTCAGCGGTTCAAATATCTTTTAGGCATGCCCATCATGGGAAGTTTAGTTCTTATAAAGTCAAGCGTGACTGGAGTCTTCTAGAGTCAGGTAAGATCAAAGAGAATTTGAGTATTGTTTGTGATGGCGATTTGAAGTCGGAGTTGTCCTATGATCAGGCGCAGGCTTTTTTAAATGAGCTAATTCCAATTGGTGTTTCTGAACTGTTCTTTTTCGATGGTGAGAAAATAAAAGAGCTTGCTGAAGAGACAACTGGTAGTGTTCTTAAAGGGTCTATAGAGAAACTTTTGGGACTGGATGTGGTCGCCCGGTTAGACTCCGATCTTTCCGTTCTCATTAGAACTAGGTCTTCAAAAGATGCTTCAAAAGAAAGGTTGAAGAGTATTGAGGCTCTGGAACTTGAGCTTTCGGTATCTAAGGAAAATTTAGCAATACGTCAGATTGATTACCAGGTAGTAGATGTTTCATATAAACAACTGCAAAAAAATATTGAAATGCTTCAAAAGGAAATTGATGCTCGTGGAGGGGCTTGGAGTCTAACGAAAAAAGATGAAGCGATAGCCCTGAATGAGCTTCGCTTGAAAAAAGAGTATATAGAGGCTGCGCTTAGGGAAGTTGTATCTTCTACGCTACCATTGAATGTTACAAGGGGGTTGAATAAAAAGCTTCTTTTTTCTCTACAGGTTGAGAGCGAGTTGAAGTCTAAAATAAGGTTGGGGAGTGTTATCGCGGCTAAGCGCGGTGAGTTTATTAAAAGGACTAACGCGTTTTCTAATAAAAATGATCTTGTGGGTATCTTTGATTCTCTATTTTCAGACCTGCAAGTGAATGAGAAAGTTTCTTTGGTTCATGATTTGTCAGATACACAAGTCTCTAGTATGGGGCAGCGTATAGAACAGTCTGAAAAGCATCAGCTAAAGCGAGCCAAATCTTTAGTTGGCCAGTTAGAGGAAGTAGAGGATCAGATTGACTCTATCGGGATCAACTTGGGTCGAGCCCCAGATGATGAAGTTATGAAGCCGTTAACCTCTAAGCTTCAATCTATGTCGGTAGACCTAGGAGAGGCTAGGGCTAACCGTGCTCGATTATCAAGTGAGCTCCGGCAACTAGTCGGCGTTATAGTGGAGCTAAGCAGGAAGCTGGACCGCTTGTATAATGAGTTGGCCGACTCTGCAAATAAAAATCGCCTGTTTGAGTTGGCAGAAAACTCGCGCGTTGTATTAAAGAACTTTATTAAGAGGACATCTGAGCGAAAGGTTCGTGAGTTAGAAGTTCAGTTTCAAATGGCCTTGGAAAAATTATCTAGAAAAAATAATAGTTATTCTTCAATATCTATTGATGAGAAGAGTTATAGTGTGACACTTTGCGACTCCGCAGGTTTAGAGGTAAATAAAAATGAGCTCTCTGCAGGTGAGAAGCAAATCTATGCAATTGCCTTGCTGGAAGGTTTGGCTAGAACTTCCGGAAGAAATTTGCCCGTAATTATTGATACCCCTTTGGGGCGGTTGGACTCTCATCATAGGAAGAACTTGGTGAAGCATTATTTTCCTGAGGCCAGTCATCAGGTTCTAATTTTGTCCACTGATACTGAAATAACCTCGGATTTTTATAAAGATCTGCGAGATAGCATTTCGCATACATACTATTTGGACTTTGATCATAAGTCCGGCTCTACGAAGGCGTATGAAAAGTATTTCTTTGAAGGCAGAGAGGGAAATCATGAATTTTCCTAATAGGCTTCGGGTCTCGTCGGCGGCAACTGATAAGTTGAAATATCTGAAAAGTAAGACGGGGGTTACACCTAATATTTTATGTCGCTTTGCAATAAGCTTAGCGCTTCGAGATTCTAGTAATCTTGATGATTCCTCATCTCTTGAGTTGAGTGGGCAGGAGTTTAATGCGTCAACATTGTTTGGTGAGAGTGCAGATATTTATTTTTGTCTGGTTGCACAGTATATGCATGAGAATAATTTAGATTCGGATTTTTCCAAGGTAATAGGTTCTCTTGTGGAAGTTGGGCTTCATAAGATGGGGCATATTAAGTCAGTCAAAGAGTTGGCTTTAATTGCTTGTAAGAGCTCTTAACTCTTGCTTCAAGCACCTGGGCTTTTGAAATGACAGGTGCTTGATCTGATAGAGGTCGCTTTTTTTGATTTGGAATTTTATCTTGAGGTTCACAGTTATGGACGTGTTTTTTAAGGGTTTTAAATAATTTTTGGTCTTGCGGTTTGGAAGGGTAATGTTGTTCGGCTTTTACGGTGTGTAAGACTTTTTTCCTTTAAAAAAACTTCCTGCTTTCGCGCATTCGCGCGAAACACTCGAGGCATAAAAGTTTTAGTCGTATCTGTAGCTGAAACAGGTTTCATAAAGCGAGAGTGATTTTAGACGTTCAAAAGCCGACGTGTTGTCGGCTTTGGGTTCTAGATTAAGGACTAACAGCGCGTCTCAATGACTGTCAACAAATCCCGCACATCCTGCAGCAACAACCGGGCAGTATTGGTCACTGTGCCAATGTCCCTGTCGCTGGAGTCCCGTAGCGTAGTGCAGGCCATCAGATTCAGATAATCGAGTGTGGTGCGCAAACGCTCACTAGCACACGCATGCAGGTCCACCAATGGAGCATGGCTGTCAACAAACAGCACCGGCCCATCGCTGGCGATTGGGGTCATGGGGATAAAACGTTCGGATAAATCTTGAGTACTCATGGTGTCGTTTCTTCCAAAAATGAGAAATCGCCACCTGTTGCTGCGAATCAACTGGGTGGCAGCTGTACGCGGGTTCGCAGACCGAGGAAAGAAACAAACCCGGCAGACCCGAAGGTCTCCCACGCACAGCTGCCATAAACAAAATGCAGGCGGAGTTTGCCTGAGTTGTCATTGACTGTGTTGTTTGATTCTTTCTGTTGGGCTGCGAAACCCTGTCGCTGACCGGAATCAGCAGACGTGAAAACTATAGGTCTGGGCTGTTTTAGGAACAACGGCGGGGCTGTAGGAAAGGTCTCGATTGTGGGTAGGGCGAGGCTGAGTCGTTGATCCTGCTGCAAACGGGATGCTTGCAATAACTCCGTAGCGGTTACTGCAGGTCCAGGCCGTGGCGTTATTCAGCCGTTGAGGTGTAGCTGGATAATCGGGGTGTGCCGGTTTGGGGGCGCTGCGCGCCCCATCGCAGCCTCGCGGGCTCGGCAGCGGCTACAGGGACCCTCTGATCCCCAACCAACTTTGCTATCCTGCGCGCCTTTTATCCATTGCAAGGAGCGCAGGCATGAGCCAGTCCGTTGGTGGCGGGAGGCGAGTAGGGGCAGGGAAGCGGGGTGGTGTGTCTCGCTTGGGGCATTTTCTATTCCGGTTGGCTCCGGCGCTGTTGGTGGGTTTGGCGCTGAGTGTGCCGACGGCCAGCGCCAACCCGGTCACCACCTATCGCGGCACGCTCGGCGATACGCCGGTGGAGCTGGCGCTGGTGTATGACTCGCAATATGGCGGCGGGATGTCCGGCTATTGGTTTAGCGGGGCCGAGCGCTTGCCGATGCCTTTGGAGCTCACGCCGTTTCGCCCGGACAGGGGGCTGTTGATCAATATCATGGATAACCCGACCTTGCCGGCGGCGGCTGTGTCGTTGCAGCCCTTTGCCGAGGGGGCCGAGGCGTTGCAGGGGGCCTTGGTCGATTTGCGCACGGGGGTGCAGCAGCCGTTGCGGTTGCAGCGGGTGATGCGTTTTGGCGGGAGTCAGCGCGAGGCCTTTGACGGTGAGTTGTTGCAGCCGGCGGCCGACCAGCAGTTCTATTTCAGTGTGCATGCCGTGCGCAATGCCGGGGAGGACAGGGGGCGGGTGGACAACATCCGGGTGCTGAGCCGGGCCACCGGCGAGGTGGTGCAGGAGGTGGGCGGGCAGTGGTGCCTGGCTCCGACCGGGACCCGCACCCTGACCTTCGAGCATTTCGATGCCGATTCCACCCTCGATTTCCAGGTGCAGGGCTACAGCTTGAACGGCCCGTACGGCAGTGTGCTGTGCGCGCCGACCCAGTATTACCTGTACCACCCACAGACCCAGGCGTATCTGCGCCATCCGCAGCTGGAGCAGTTGGCCGCCGAGGGCACTGTGCGCTTTGCCGGCGGGCAGATGGAGTTCAGCAAGCAGGACTTTATCAACTTCAGTGCGGGCACCCAGCGTAGGGACTATTACCGCGTGATCAGCCCTGACCGGCTGGAATTCATTCAGTCTCTCGAGGGGCGTTTCTGATGCGGCGGGTTAATGTTTTTCGTGGGTTGGTGGCGGTGTTGCTGGTGTCGTGGCTAGTGCCGGCGCAAGCGGCCCACGGGGTGTACCAGGGCACCTTGGGCAAGCAGGCCATTGTGCTGACGCTAGGCAGCCAGAACGCGCTGTACCAGGGGACCTATGCCTACCAGCGCTATCGCACGCCGATCCGCCTCAAGCCGACCTTCAGCTTCAGCAACAAGGTGCTGGCCATGGACGAGCTGGACGAGCAGGGGTTGCCGGTGGCGCGTCTGCAGTTCAATGACTTGATGAATTACCGCCAGCAGGAGCAGGTGCGCGGCACTTGGACCAGTTATCGCACCGGCAAGACCTTGCCCATCAGCCTGAAGCTGGTGGCGCTGGTGGACTCGGACCGTTCGTGGCCGCAGCCGAACACCACGCTGTTGCAGAGCGCGTCGACCAAACGCTGGTATTTCCAGGTGCCGATGCAGGGTAATGATCAGCGGATAACGGCGATCGAGGTGGTGGACAAGGCCAGCGGCAAACCGCTGCAGACCCTGACGCTGGCGGCGCCGGGTTGTCTGTATCAAGGGGTGGATATGTTGCAGGTGCAGGCGGAGGGGCAGAGCCTGCGGCTCAGTTTGAGCGACTGCAAGTTGCCGGGGTTTCAGTGGAATGAGGGGAGTGGGCGGTTTGAGGCTTTGCCCTGAGGTGTTGTCGGTCGGCCTGGTGTCTATTCAGATAGATCGTATTTGCAGGTTTGGCGACTGCTGCGCAGCCGATCGCAGCCTCGCGGGCTCGGCAGCGGCTACAGGGTGCGCGTCGCTGGAGTCAGTTCGCGTTGCATGATCAGGGTGCGTTCCTCGCCGTGGTGTTGCTCGCGCAGGGTGTGAAAGCCCTGGTTGGCGTAGAAGCCTTCGGCGGTGATCGAGGCGGGCACCGTCAGCTGGGTGAGGCCGGCGCCCAGGGCCTGGCGTTCGAGCTCGGCCATCAGTTGGCGGCCGATGCCCTGGCCTTGTCTATCCGGGGCGACGAAGACCGAGCGCACTACAGGGCCGTCGAGGCTGGCGGTGCCGACGATTTCACCGGCGGCCTGGGCTACGAATACCTGGCGTTTGCTCAATAGCTGGCGCACGGCGTGCGGGCTGAAGTTTTCCTGCACCTGGGCGATTACCGCGGCGGGGTAATCCTGGGCGTTGCTGGTCTGCAGGGCGGCGATGATCAGGCGGCTGATGGCGTCGACGTCCTGCGCGTGGGCGGGGCGGATTTCACAGTCCATGTGGGGCGTCCTTTGAGGGGTAGGTCTGGACACTAGCCTTGGTGGGGATTGTTCGCTAGGGGGTGTTTACCAACTGCCATAGGGAATTCCGTATTTCTCTATGTAGCGCTTGGAGCTCTCGGGTAGCGGGTAATAGTGCCCATTTGATTTACCCAGGTGCGGCCCCAACGGTTCAATTTCAGCTTGTGCACGAGCTACCTTGACCGTGTTGCGGCATTCATCTCTGACCCAGACTTGCACGATGCCACCCGGAGTTAGACCTAAATAGACCGATGCCATATAGCGAGCGGTCTGATGCGGAGTTTCTGGGCAGCGTCGGTTAGTCGAGGTGGTCATTATTTTCCGGGCCTCTTCCGGGATATCCACCCATGCTCGATAGGTCTGTGGCTCTACGACCGATTGCCAGCGCACGAAAATGCGCTTGGGCAGGTCAGCGCCAACCACTGACTTACCGCTACCTCCAACTCCCTTCCCGCCCCATCCTCTGGCCCACTCTTTGTCGTAACCCATATCACCACCCGCAGCGGAGCCACCGCCAGTGCGAAGGAATAGCTTGCCGTTGATATCTTCAACAGTGCTGTCTTCGACCCAAACTTTCATATAGAACGGCTCGCTGAAGCCAAGTTGCCACCAAGGTGCCTTGGGGTCGTTTTTTCCAGATAGCGGATCACTGGTCCAGCAACCAGTCAACAGCAGTGCGCCGAGCAGGGCGATGAATACTCTCATTACCAAAGCGTCCAGTCAGGTACGTGAGGGGACGTGATTGTTGAGCAGCGCACTTCGATACCAGAAGGGCTCTGCCTACCAACTGCCATAGGGAATGCCGTATTTCTCGATATAGCGCTTGGAGTTCTCGGGTAGCGGGTAATAGTGCCCGTTTGATTTACCGAGGTGCGGTCCCAGCGGTTCAATTTCAGCTTGTGCACGAGCGACTTTGATCGGGTGATGACATTCATCTCTTACCCAAACCTGGACAATGCCGCCAGGAGCCAGCCCCAGATTGACCGAGGCCATATAGCTGGCGGTTTGCTGTGGCGTTTCCGGGCAACGACGGGCTGTGGTCTTGCGCATGATCTGTCGGGCCTCTTCCGGGATATCGATCCATACCCGATAGGTTTGCGGTTCAACCACCGATTGCCAGCGCACGAAAATGCGTTTGGGCAGGTCGGCACCGATCACCGATCTGCCATCACCACCAACCTCGCTCCAACCTCTGGCCCATTCCTTTTTATAACCAAGGTCGCCACCTGATGCAGTCCCTCGGCCGGTGCGGCGAAACAGTTTTCCGTTGATGTCTTCTACCGCGCTGTCTTCAACCCAGACTTCCATGTAGTAGGGTTCGGTAAAGCCAAGTTCCCACCAGGGGCTTTTGGGATCGTTTTTTGCGGAAAGCGGATCGCTGGCCAGGCAGCCAGTCAACAGCAGTGTGCCCAGCAGGGCGATGAATGCTCTCATTACCAAAGCGTCCAGTCAGGTACGTGAGGGTGTTGCACACGCACGGCATCTGCCGTGGGAGCGTTGATGTAGGCGACTTTAAGGCTACCGCCATCCTGTTTGCCAAGTGGGTGGTTCCAGTGGGCAGAGAGATGGATATAACGCAGCTTGAGCATGGTTTCCTCGGCTGGAGTCGTACTGTAGTCACCAGCGACAAACCTGTCACAAAGGGCCTGTAGCTCTTGCGGGATGGCGTAGTCCGGATCTTGTTCGTCGATGGCTTTGAAGCACACGCCATTCTCCTTGGCCAGTTCATACATGACACGCAGATATACTTTCGCCAGTTTGTTGCTCATTGGCCTCTTGAGCTGTACGCCGACATACACCCGCTTTTGCCGTAAGCCGAGGCGGTCCTGTGAGTCCAGCGGTAGCAACAGCGGTTCCGGCGTGACGATCTCTAGCCATTGTGCGGGCCAGCCCTCGGCCAGCCAGCGTTTTCTCGTCTGGACCGCCTCCCGATAAATCGAGGTGTGGATCACATCGGTAGTGATCGGCACCTCCAGCGCCTGCATCGGACTGACCAGTACACACTCCTGCATCTCCTCCAGATAACCTCCACCGATATCTGAATGCGCGCCGGGTAGGGTGATCTCCGCGTGGTCGGGTTTGACCCGGCTCAGGGCAAAGTTGGCGCGGTACTCGTCGCGGGCGACCAACTGGACGACTGAGCGAAAGTAGCGACGGTCGAGGTGCAGCTTGATACCTGGGGCAATGGCGCTGCGCACGTTGCCCAGATTGCCCAGCCCGGCAACCGACGGCACTGTATCGAACAGACCAATAAAACCCATATCGACATCATTACCGTACTGTCGGTTGAAGCGGGGGCTGAAGGCATTGGAGTGGTCATGCAGAATCAGTTCAAGCGGCCCGAGCCAGCGCACGACTTCATTGGCAAAGTGTCGGGCTGCTGCGGCTCCTCGACTAAAACCGAAAGTGTCAAAGGTCAGGGATAAGATTTCGCTGTCGGGGTTCTGTTCGAAGAAAAGACCAATACGTTGCTTGATCTCGATAAATGCCTTGTGCACACACCCTAAGACTCCCGTGCCGCCACGCCCCGTTCCCGAGGTGATCACGCTATCTTTTTCGCCAGCTTGCGTGCCGATACCCTCGATATAGATGGAGCGAAAGGCCCGTCTTTGTAGCCCCTCACTTTCAACTTTCTGTTTGGAAAAGTACAACTCACTCAACCGCTTAACATTGCTCACATCATTCCCATAACTACTCTCCGGATCCCTCATATACGGCTTGCAACTGCCATCGATATCCCTGGTTTCAATGGCATGCTGCGCGCCACAAAGCTGGCCCATGGCCGAGTTGCTGGCGTTGTTACCGGTACCGTCAAAGAACACGCCAATGCGCAGCGCCACCTGAATCTTTTCAGGCGGTGGCGCAGGCTCTTTGGCGTATTTCTCATACTGGGCCCAGAGCTGTTCGCCGTAGCTGGGTTGGTCGGTTTCAGCGGCGCGTTCGGCAGGGCGCTGGTTGGGATTGGCGGGCCGTAGAAGATTGGGCATCGGCCCGGGTCCGTTGCTGGCCATGGGTGGTCCTGGTTCAGGCGAAAGGGGCGCTGGAAACCGTACCGGGAATGGCGGGGCAGGGATTTAGGAGGATTCTGCAAGCGGCGACGCAGTGGCTGATTTGGTTGTAGGAACGGTTTATTGCCGGGATGTTTTTGTCGTTTGAGTGGACGCTATCGCGAGCAAGCTCGCTCCCACAGTGGGAGCGAGTTCATGAGCTCAGTGCCAGGCGCCGAGCGCGCCGAGGCTGAGCATGACGGCTGCCAGCATCCCCACCAAGGCAAACAACTGCTGCAACCGCGGCCCCGCCAGGTAGCGGGCGACCTGGCGGCCGGCGATCAGCCCCAGCACCGCGCCAATGGCGAAGGGCGCGCCCACCGCCCAGTGCATCACGCCGCTGAGGCTGGCGGTGATCACGCTGCCGGCGGACACCAGGGCGATCACCGCCAGGGAGGTGGCGACGATGCTTTTGCTGTCCAGGTTGGTGTAGCGGGTCAGCGCCGGGATGATCACGAAGCCGCCGCCGACCCCGAGCAGCCCGGAGAGCAGCCCCGAGAGCAGGCCGGTGACGGTCAGCGCGCGGGCGCAGGGCAGGGTCCAGCGCAGCCGGCCCTGCAAGGGGTTGAGCACGCAGGGCTGGAAGGCCGCGCGGGGTGCCGGCTGGCCGTGGCGCAGTTCGCGGGTGGCCTTGAGCAGGATGCGCCCGCAGGCGTACAGCAGCACCGCGGAAAACAGCAGGGCCAGCGGCAGGTTCGGCAGGCGGTGGGCCAGCCACAGGCCCACGGGCGCCATGAGGATGCCGATGGCGGCGACGAAGCCGGCGGCGCGGTAACGTACGATGCCTTCGCGCAGCCCCAGCACCGCGCCCACGGCGGCCGCCAGGCCCACCGCGAGCAGGCCGATGGGCGCGGCCTCGACCATGCTCAGGCCGAGGCCGAACACCAGTAGCGGCACCGCGAGAATCCCGCCGCCGGCCCCGGTCAACGCCAGGATCGCTCCGATCAGTGCGCCGAGGCCGGCGCCCAGCAAGCTGTACTCACTCATGATTCCGGCAGGTCCGTCACCAGGCTCGGCCGCGCCAGCCATTCATGGCCCTTGAGCATGCCGCGCCAGTACAGCGGCGGCAGGATGCGTTCCTTCAGCCACCAGGCGCGGCGGGTCGGCTGGCGACCGTCCAGCAGCCAGGCCGGAAAGCTCGGCGCGACTTTGCCGCCGTAGGTGAATTCGGCGAGGACGATCTTGCCGCGCTCCACGGTCAGCGGGCAGGAGCCGTAGCCGTCGTACTGCGCCCGGGTCGGCAGGCGCTTGAGGTTCACCAGCACGTTGGTGGCCACCACCGGCGCCTGCTTGCGCGCCGCCGCCGCGGTTTTCGCGTTGCTGGTATTGGTCCCGTCGCCCAGGCCATGGATGTTGCTGTAGCGCTTGTGCCGCAGGCTGTGCGGGTCGACGTCGATCCAGCCGGCGGCGTCGGCCAGCGGGCTGTTGCGGATAAAGTCCGGGGCGGTCTGCGGCGGCACCACGTGCAGCATGTCGAAGGGCAGCTCGATGCGTTCCTGCTGGCCGTCGGCACCGTTGCGCACGAAGGTCGCCCGTTTACCGGGGCCGTCCACCGCCACCAGGTTGTGGCCGAAATCCAGGGCGATGTCGTATTTCTTCACATACTCCATCAGCGCCGGCACATAGTCCGGCACGCCGAACAGCACGCCACCGGCATTCAAGAAATGCGTGTTGATCTGCCCCAGCCGGCCATTGCGCAGCCAGTGATCGCAGGACAGGTACATGGCCTTCTGCGGCGCGCCGGCGCATTTGATCGGCATCGGCGGCTGGCTGAACAGCGCCTGGCCCTGCTTGAGGTTCTGCGCCAGCTGCCAGGTGTAGGGCGCCAGGTCGTAGCGGTAGTTGGAGGTCACGCCGTGCTTGCCCAGGGTTTCGCTCAGGCCGTCGATGGCGTTCCAGTCGAGCTTGAGGCCCGGGCAGACCACCAACTGGTCATAAGCCAGCACACGACCGTCGTTGAGCAGCAGGGCGTTGTGCTCCGGCTCGAAGCTGCTCACCGCCGCCTGAATCCACTTCACCCCCTTGGGGGTCAGCGAGGCCATGCTGCGGGCGGTGTCTTCGGCGCGGAACACCCCGGCGCCGACCAGGGTCCAGCCGGGCTGGTAATAGTGAGTGTCGGCCGGGTCGATGATGGCGACGTCCAGGTGCGGTTCGCGGCTGATCAGGCTGGACGCGGTGGCAATGCCGGCCGCGCCGCCACCGACGATCAGCACCTGGTGGCTGCCGTTGACGGCTCGTGGGATGGGGGAAATGGGGCGCATGGCAGCGTCTCCTGGTGGAGTGGCGTTATAGGTTTTAAAGGGCGTTCAGCGGGATCTTCAGGTAGCTCACGCCGTTGTCGTCGGGCTCGGGGAACTGGCCGCTGCGCATGTTGACCTGCACCGACGGCAGGATCAGCACCGGCATTTCCAGGGTGGCGTCGCGGGCTTCGCGCATGCGCACAAAGGCGTCTTCGTCGATCCCTTCATGGATATGGATATTGTGGGCGCGCTGTTCGGCGACCGTGGTCATGTATTGCAGCTCGCGGCCGTTGGGCAGGTAGTCGTGGCACATGAACAGCCGGGTCTGCGCTGGCAGGGCGAGGATCTTGCCGATGGAGCGGTACAGGGTGCGCGCGTCGGCGCCGGGGAAGTCGCAGCGGGCGGTGCCGTAGTCGGGCATGAACAGGGTGTCGCCGACAAAGGCCACGGTCTCTTCAGCGACCTGTACCAGGTAGGTCATGCACGCCGGGGTATGGCCGGGGGTATGCAGGGCGCGGGCCTGGAGGTGGCCGATGGCGAAGCGGCTGTCGTCTTCGAGCAGCACGTCGAACTGGCTGCCGTCGCGGGCAAAGCCCTGGCCTTCGTTGAACAGCCGGCCAAACACCTGCTGCACCACGGTGATCTGGTTGCCGATCGCCACCCGGGCGCCGAGCTGGGCCTTGAGGTAGGCCGCGGCGGACAGGTGATCGGCGTGCACGTGGGTCTCGAGGATCCAGTCGACCTGGGCGTCCAGTTCCCGTACCCGGGCAATCAGTTTGTCGGCGGACTCGGTGCGGGTGCGGCCGGACTTGGGGTCGTAGTCCAGCACGCTGTCGATCAGCGCGCAGCGCCGGGTGTCGAGGTCCATCACCAGGTAGCTGATGGTCCACGTCTGGCTGTCAAAAAAGGCTTCTACGCACAGCGATGCGCCGATGATCATGGGGTTCTCCGAGCAATAGGGTGACGCCGGCCAAGGCGGGCAGTCGTCCCTTGGACTGTCAATAAGCGTGCCAACCGGCGCGCGCTGCTTTTACCGCCCATTTATTGAATTCAAAGGCCTGGGGTGGGCGTTCTGGCTGTCACTGTCAATTGTAGGTGGCAGTCGATTGGCAGTTTCTGGCAGAAAATGGCAGAAGCCGGGCCCATGGTTTAAGCTGCCGCGCAACGCCCAGGAGTTGCCATGCCCCAGCCCACTAATGCCCTCGCCAATCCTGAAATGTTAGCCCTGATGTCCTATCTGGAACATGACGCGCAGCCGACGATCCTGCTGGACACTGACTACAACATCCTCGCCGCCAACACCGCCTACCAGCGCCAGTTCGGCGTCGAGGGCAAACCCCATATCGGCGCCAAGTGCTACCGGGTGTCCCACCAGTTCGCGGTGCCTTGCGACCAGGCCGGCGAGCATTGCCCGATGCGCAAGGCCTTTGAGACCCGCCTGCCGGAGCGCCTGCTGCATATCCATCACACCCCGCGCGGGCCGGAGCATGTGGACGTCGAGTTGCGGCCGATCCTCGGCGACACGGGGCAGGTGGTGGCTTATGTCGAGCGCCTGAGTTCGGTGGCGGTGGCCTCGGTGCAACCGCAGCAGAAGGGCCTGGTGGGGCGTTCGCCGGCCTTCAATGCGGCCTTGAGTGCCCTGCAGCGGGCGGCGCCGTCGCAGATCCCGGTGCTGTTGCAGGGCGAGTCCGGCACTGGCAAGGAACTGTTCGCCCGCGCCCTGCATGACGGCAGCCCGCGTGCCGGCGGGCCGTTGGTGGTGGTCGATTGCACCGGCCTGACCGAGTCGCTGCTGGAGAGCGAACTGTTCGGTTACGAGAAGGGCGCCTTCACCGGCGCCCTGCAACGCAAGATCGGCCTGGCCGAGGCGGCCCATGGCGGCACCCTGTTTCTCGACGAGATCGGTGAAGTGCCGCTGGCGATGCAGGTCAAGTTGCTGCGGCTGATCGAGTCCGGCAGCTTTCGCCCGGTGGGCAGCCTGCGCACCGTGCATTCGGACTTCCGCCTGGTCTCGGCGACTCACAAGCCGCTCAAGGAAATGGTCGTCGCCGGCACTTTCCGCCAGGACCTGTACTACCGCATCAGCGCCTTCCCGATCCGCCTGCCGGCCCTGCGCGAGCGCGGCGACGACCTGCCGCTGCTGATCGACAGCCTGCTGCAACGCCTGGCGCCGGGCGCGGTGCCGCGGGTCGCGCCGCAGGCCCTGGAGCGCCTGGGCCTGTATGCCTACCCGGGCAATATCCGCGAGCTGCGCAATATCCTCGAACGGGCACGGCTGTTCAGCGACGACGGGGTGATCCGCGTCGAGGACCTGCCCGAGGAACTGCGCGCCGGCAGCGCCGCCGCCACAACGCCGCCGAGCCGGCGCCGCGCGGGCAAGGACCTGGAACAACTGGCCCACGCCCTGGAAGTGTTCGAAGGCTCGCGCAGCGAACTGGCCAAGGCCCTGGGCTTGAGCGAGCGCACCCTGTACCGACGCTTGAAAGCCCTGGGCATTTCCTGAGCCACGGCATATCGCCCCCCTCGATATTCCGCTCCCGCGCAATGCCTGTGTAGCCGCTGCCGAAGGCTGCGATCGAGCGGCACGCTCGTGGCGATCTTGCTGGCGCCAGAGACCCTTCGGGTCTATCGCAGGCTGCGCCAGCGGCTACAGGGAGGCTGCGATCCCCTCGACATTCCGGACCTGCTCAATGCCTGTGTAGCCGCTGCCGAAGGCTGCGATCGAGCGGAACGCTCGTGGCGTTCTTGCTGGCGCCGGAGACCCTGCGGGTCTATCGCAGGCTGCGCCAGCGGCTACAGGGAGGCTGCGATCCCCTCGACATTCCGGCCCTGCTCAATGCCTGTGTAGCCGCTGCCGAAGGCTGCGATCGAGCGGCACGCTCGTGGCGATCTTGCTGGCGCTGGAGACCCTGCGGGTCTATCGCAGGCTGCGCCAGCGGCTACAGGGTTGTTGCGATCCCCTCGATATTCCGCTCCCGCGCAATGCCTGTGTAGCCGCTGCCGCAGGCTGCGATCGAGCGGCACGCTCGTGGCGATCCTGCTGGCGCCGGAGACCCTTCGGGTCTATCGCAGGCTGCGCCAGCGGCTACAGGGATATGCGTCCCCCTCGATATTCCGCTCCCGCTCAATGCCTGTGTAGCCGCTGCCGCAGCCTGCGATCGAGTGGCTCGCTCGCGGCGATCTTGCCGGTGCTGGAGACCCTGCGGGTCTATCGCAGGCTGCGCCAGCGGCTACAGGGGCGAGCGGGGTGACAAGCGGTTGCTGCGGCCGGGCAGGTCGCAAGCCATCACCCACATCCCTATCTGCTCCAGGTCGGTATTGAAGGGCACCTCGCCTACCTGACGCAGGCCGGCGCTGGCATAAAAACGCTGGGCGCCAATGTTGCTCTTGAGCACGTCCAGCCATAGGCAGGGTTCACCGGCATCGGTGGCGCGCTGCAGCACATGCTCAAGCAAGCGGCGACCATGCCCCTTGCCGGCCTGGGATTTGAGCAGATAGATCTTCTGCAACTCGGCACCGGGAATGCCGCTGCCCGGAGTGGGCCGCGCCCAGTTGAGTTTGGCGAAACCTATGGGGTGCTGTTGCTCGTCCAGGGCCAGCAGCCACAGATGCTCGCTCTTGGCGGCAAGAGAGTCTCGCAGGGTATGGAGGGAGAAGTCCTGGTCGAGAAACTGCTGTATGCCTTCTGCGGTCCAGATCGAGGAGAAATGCTCGCGGTAGGTGGCGCATCCGATGGCTTGGAGGGCATCGATATCGCGGCTGTCAGCTTCACGGATGGTGATCATGCTTCACTCCTTGATGGCATTGGCGGATTGGGCCGGGTGCGGCAGCTTAGCCTTTGCGCAGGCGAGGCTCCAGTACTCCGCTGGCATTGGCGCATCGGCTCCAGGGCACGATGGCGATGCGCCGTGGTCGTAGTTTCTGCCCGCCTTTTTTCGACGTCACGCCAGTGGCGCCGGGCCTTTGAGGAGTTGCCATGAGCCAGGACCTACTCGCCACCGAAACCAATCGCCGGCAGTTGCAGCAGATCATTTCCGGACTGTCCGACGGGGTCATCCTGCTCGAGGCGGACCGGCGCATCGTCTGGGCCAACGAGGCGGCGCTGGCCATGCACGGGGTCGAGGAGATCGCCGAGCTGGGCGCCGATGACCGCCAGTACGCCGAGCGTTTCGCCCTGCGTTATCGCAACAACCACCCGCTGGCGCTGGACAGCTATCCGATCAACCGGGTCGCCGCCGGGGAAACCTTCAGCGATGTGGTGGTGGAGGTGCGCAGCGGCGAGGGCGAGGAAGAACGCACCTGGGTGCATCGGGTGCGCAGCATGATCCTTACCGACCGCGCCGGCGAGGTGGAATCCCTGGTGCTGATCCTCAGCGATGCCACCGAGTGGGCCAGCGCCGAACAGCGTTTCGAGAAGACCTTCAATTCCAACCCGGCGCCGGCGGTGATCTGCCGTCTCAGCGACCTGCGCTACATCAAGGTCAACCAGGGCTTCCTGGAAATGACCGGTTATGCCCGCGACCAAGTGATCGGCCGCTCGGTATACGAAGTGGATGTGCTGGAGGGCGCCGAGCGCAAGGACCTGGCCATCGAACGCCTGAACCTGGGCGCGACCATTCCGCAGATGCAGGCCGAGCTGCGCTTGCCCGAAGGCGGCAGCAAGCTGGTGATAGTCGCTGGCCAGCCGCTGGACCTCAATGAAGAAGACTGCATGCTGTTTTCCTTCATGGACCTGGAGCCGCGGCGCAAGGCCGAGACCGCCCTGCGCCAGAGCGAGGAGCGCTTTGCCAAGGCGTTTCGCCTGACGCCGGTGCCGACCCTGGTCTGCGGCGCCGACAGCCAGCAGATCGTCGACGTCAACGAGGCCTTTCTCGACAGCACCGGTTATGCCGCCGAGGAGCTGCTGGGCAAGACAGTGGAGGAGGTCGGTTTTATCGCCAGCCAGCAGGCCTGTGCCAGCCTGTTCGGCGCCCTGGAGAAAAGCGCCGATGTGCGCAACGTCGACCTTCGGGTGGCGAAGAAGGGCGGCGAACTGCTCGACTGCGTGGTCTCGGCCGACACCGTGGATATCCAGGGCAAGCCCAGCTACCTGCTGGTGCTGATGGACATCACCGAGCGCAAGCGCTCCGAGCTGGAGCTGGTGTCGGCGATCGAAGAGGTGATGCGCGATGCCTCGTGGTTCAGCCAGACCCTGATCGAAAAGCTGGCCAATGTACGCAGCGCCAACCAGGCCGAGCAGCCCAGTGCGTCCTTTACCGACCTGACCGCCCGCGAGCGCGATGTGCTGGGGCTGATCTGCGAGGGCCTGGCCGACAAGGAGATCGCCGCGCGCCTGCAGCTGGCGCCCAGCACGGTGCGCAATCACGTGGCCACGGTGTATTCCAAGCTGGCGGTGCACAGCCGCGCCGAGGCCATTGTCTGGGCCCGCGAGCGCGGGCTGTTCAGCGGCGATCGCCGTGGCAAGGTGCAGCGCTGATCGGTGCAGCGCTGACCGGTGCAAATGCACCAGTGCCATCAGTACAAATGGCGCTTTTGCGGCGTGACGGGGTTTTTTAGGCTGGGTGATGTGCGGTGCCGTGGCTGACACGGGCCGTGCACCGAAAATCATCAGCTGAAGGAATGCACGATGCGTAGCGAACAGATCAAAGGTGCGGTGGGCACCGCGGCCGGCAAGGCCCAGGGTGCAGTAGGCGAGCTGCTGGACGATCAGCAGATGCGCCTGGAAGGCGCCGCTCGCCAGGCTGCCGGGCAATGGCAGGAAACCTATGGCGATGCGCTGGACAGCGTCTCCCGCTTTGTCCGTGAAAAACCCATGGCCAGCGTCGCCATCCTCGCCGGGATCGGCCTGCTGGCCGGCCTGTTGTGGCGTCGCCGCTGAGGAAGGCCTGGGTGATTTCCCGGGCGCAGTTGCGCCGCTACATCGAACAGGGCTTCGCGCCCCTGGCCTGTGCCTTCAGCACCGGCTCCGACTCCACCTTCACCCTGCGGATCTACGAACCGCAAAGCGGCCGGGTCGACCTGGTGGTCACCGGCATCGACCCGCGGCTGCTTGAGACTGAAGCGGACGTGCTGGCGATGATCGAGGAGCTGCGGTACGAGTTGCGCAGCAACTCCATCAGCCTTGTGCACCTGTCCGGAACCTTACCCGGCCCCCTGTAGGAGCGAGCTTGCTCGCGAAAAAACTCAAGACACTGCGGTGCTTCAGACATGCTGCGTTATCGTTGGCCTCCATCGCGAGCAAGCTCGCTCCTACAGGAGGTTGCGTTCAACGGAGCAGGGCCCGCGTTTCAGGTCTTGGCGATCAAACTTGGCCGGCAGTCGAGGCTCAGGCGTGCGCCGCCGCGGTCGCTGCTGCCGACGTCGAGCTTGAAGCCGTGCAGGCTGACGATGGCGGCGACGATGGACAGGCCCAGGCCGAAGCCGCCATGGGAGTTGCTGTCGTCGACCCGGTAGAAGCGCTGGAACACCGCCTTGCGTTCGGCCTCGGGAATGCCGGGGCCGGAGTCGAGGACTTCCAGGCGCGTACAGCCGCCATCCTCGACACCGCGCAGAATCACTTCGCCGCCCGGCGGGGTGAACTTGATCGAGTTGCTCAACAGGTTGGCCAGGGCCTCGAACAGCAGGGCGCGGTCGCCGGTCAGGCTCGGCAGCGTGGCGGGCACATCCAGGGTCAGGGTCAGCTGGCCTTCCTCGGCCAGCGGCAAATAAAAGTCATACAGCTCGCGCAGCAGCGGCAGCGGGTCGAGTTCGACAAAGCCCGAGCGACGCTGGTGATCCTCGATCTCGGAAATCCGCAGCAAGCCGCGAAAACGCGCCATCAACCGGTCGGCCTCGGCCAGCACCTGGTCCAGCTGCAAGGCTTCCGGCGTGCCCTCGACCGCCTGTTGCTGCATGCGGTACAGCTGGGCGCGCAGGCGGGTGAGCGGGGTGCGCAGGTCGTGGGCGATGTTGTCGCACACGCCCTTGACCTCGTTCATCAGCCGCTCGATGCGGTCGAGCATGGCGTTGACGATGGCCGCCAGCATGTCCAGCTCGTCGCGGCGGTTGGACAGCGGCAGGCGGTGGGTCATGTCGCCGGCGACTATCGCCTCGGCGCTGGCCTGCAGGGCGCGAATGCGCCGCAGCGGCCGGCGCCGGAGCAGGTGCCAGCCGGCGGCCCCGGGAATGATGGTCAGCGACACGCCCCACAGCAGCGCGTGGAGGATGATCCGTGTCACCGCGAACAGCGAGCCGTTGTCGCGCACCAGGATCAGCCAGCGGCCATCGCGGGTGTAGGTGGCCACCGCATCGCAACTGTCGCGGGGCAGGTTGGGGTCGTCGGAGTCGATGCAGCTCTTGAGCTCGTGGATCTGCCCGTCCAGCGGCAGGTCGTCGGGGATCTCGCGGATCGGCCCGCTGAGGTAGCGGCGGCGCTCGTCGAACAGGCCGTAGGCGTCGATGGCGCGCATGTCGAAGGTCATGCTGGTGGTCAGGGCCTCTTCCAGCTGTTCGCCCTGGAAGCGCGCGAACAGGTGCTGGCGCTGCATCAGCGAGTGCTTGGCGAGGCTTTCCAGGTAGCCGGACACCTCGTAGTACATGACGCCCATGAGGATGCAGCTCCAGGCCACGAACAGCGAACTGTAGAGCGCCAGCAGGCGGCTGCTGGAGGAGCGCCAGCCCTTAGAGGGGTTCAGCAATGACATAACCCGAGCCTCGCACGGTGCGGATCAGCGGGGTCATGCCGGGCGGATCGATCTTCTTGCGCAGGCGGCCGATATGCACGTCGATCAGGTTGGTGCCCGGGTCGAAGTGATAGCCCCAGACCTCCTCGAAAATCATCATCCGCGAGAGGATCTGGCCGGTGTTGCGCATGAGGAATTCCAGCAGCTTGTATTCGGTGGGCAACAGGCTCAGCAACTGGTCGGCACGGGTCGCTTCGCGGCTGATCAGGTTCAGCTCCAGGTCGGCGACCCGCAGGCAGGTCTCGAATTCCTGCACCGTGCTCTTGCGCCGCAGCAGCACCTCGACCCGGGCCGCCATTTCGTCGGAGGCGAAGGGTTTGGTCAGGTAGTCGTCGCCGCCGGCGCGCAGGCCGCGCACGCGTTCGTCGACGTCGGACAGGGCGCTGATCATCAGGATCGGCGTCGACACGCCGATGGTGCGCAGGGTGGTGACGATCGCCAGGCCGTCCAGCTCGGGCAGCATGCGGTCGAGGGTGATCAGGTCGTAGTCGCCGCTGACGGCGCGCACCAGGCCTTCGCGACCGTTATCGACCCAATCCACGTCCAGCCCGTGGCTGCTCAGTTCGGCCACGATTTCGCGGGCTGTTACGGCATCGTCTTCGATGGTCAGAATGCGGGTCATAGGGGCTTACCTGATTGGGATTTCATGACACAGGCCGGCATTTTGCCAAGAAATGGCCGCGGGCTTTCTAAAAAATCTTTCATCTTCGCGCCAGTGCCCTGGCCAACGCAGGGTAGCAGGCGCGCCGGGCGGAGCGATCGTTGATATCATCCAGCTATTACTGGCTGGCAGGGACGCTACGCAATGCACCGACCTCATGACCTCGACTGGAAAGCCCTGGGCGCCTGCCTGTTGCTGCTGGCGGCGGCCCCGGCGTTCGCCGCCAATCAACCCTGCTCCGGCAAGAAGGGTGGAATCGCCGGTTGCGACGGCGAGCTGTTCCTGTGTAACGACGGCTCCATCAGCGGCTCCAAGCAAAACTGCGCCGCGCGCTACGGCAACTCGGGCCAGGCGGCGCGTCCACAAACCCTGTTGCGCAGCAGCGACGGCTGCTCCTGTGGCAGTGGCAGTTTCTGCACCGGGCCACGGGGCGGGGTCTATTGCCTGACCCCGAGCGGCAGCAAAAGCTACAAGCGCAAATAACCCGCTCTGACACCGATTGGACAGGCCCGGGTGCCTCTACTAGCGTTGCCGGCACGGCGCCGCCGGGGGCCACTATCGGGGACAACACGGATGGACAAACAGCAAGCCAAGCGCCAAGTCATCGCCAGCCTCGAGGCCGGGCGCTCCAAGGGCGAAACCTTTGCCGCGTTCGCCGACAGCGGGATCAAGGAGCGGCTGCTGGCGTTCTGGATCGCGGCCTATTCCGACCCCGCGCTCTATGCTCGGCACCGGCGCAAAATCCAGATCCTGCTGGCGGTGATGCTGCTGCAGGCGGTGGTCGGCGCGGTGGCCGGGTTCTTCCTCGGCTCGGTCATCGGCCCCAAGGCTGCCTGGGTATTCGCGCTCTTGGGTGGCGTGGTGCCGCTGCTGTTTGCCTGGGGCTTCCATAAACCTTCGGCGAACGCCTACACCTTCTATGCCCTTCTGACCCTGTCGCAATTTCCGCGGTTGTTCGAAGGTTATGCCGAGGACCCGTTGGGGACCCTGATCGGCGCGGCCATTACCTTGGGGGTGGTGTTTTTCGCGATGTACGTGCGCAGCCTGATCTTTCCGGATTTCGCTTTCATCGGGCCGCGCAAGGTCAAGGGCCGCTACGTGTTCTCCAGTTAGGGCAGGGCGGCGCAAGGCGCATTCCAGAGCCTTGCGCTTTGCTTGGCCCAGATCAATGTTGTTGTTCGACAAACCTACTAGATTGGCCCGGTGTTCAGCTCCGAGGAGCTGGCGTCGCGCAACCGTGATCCGGGTCGAAGTCCAGGTTCACGGCGATGCACAGCAGGACGCTGGCATTCCTCTTCACTCCGTTCAAGGACGAATTTCCTGATGCGCCATACCGAACGAACCTTCGATATCCAGCCACTGCAACAGGCGGATATGACCATCAGCCTCAATGGCCAGCCGGTGACGGCGGCGATTGGTGAAACCGTACTCAGCGTCATCCAGTCCCTCGGGCTGCGTCAGGTGGCGCGCAACGACCACGGCCAGCTGGCCGGCGCCTATTGCGGCATGGGCGTGTGCCATTGCTGCCTGGTGCAGATCGACGGCCGGCACAAGCGCCGGGCCTGCCAGACCCAGGTGCGGCCGGGCATGCAGGTACAGACCGAAGTCAACCGCATCATTGCCGCGGAGGAGGTGCTATGAGCCTCAATCCACTGATCGTCGGCGGCGGCCCCGCGGGCATGGCCGCGGCCATCGAACTGGCCGAGCACGGGGTGCGCAGTACCCTGATCGACGAGGCCTCGCGCCTGGGCGGCGTGGTCTATCGCGGACCGCTGCGCGACGGCGTGCAGCTGGACTATCTGGGGCCGCGTTATTGCGAGGCCCTGGCGAAACTGCACGGCGCCTTTTCCGACTGCGAACAGATGATCGATGTGCGCCTCAACCACCGGGTGGTGGGGGCCGAAGGCAAGGGCAGCCTGGTCCTGCTGGATGCCGACGAGCACTTGCAGGAAGTGGCCTATCCGCAGTTGCTGCTGGCCGCCGGTTGCCATGAACGTAGCGTGCCGTTTCCCGGCTGGACCTTGCCCGGGGTGATGCTGCTGGGCGGCTTGCAGTTGCAGATCAAGAGCGGCGTGGTCAAGCCGCGCGGGCCGGTGGTGATCGCCGGCAGCGGGCCGTTGCTGCCGCTGGTGGCCTGCCAGCTGCACGCCAGTGGCGCGAACGTGGCGGCGGTCTACGAGGCCTGCACCTTTGGCCGGATCGCCAAGGAAAGCCTGGCGCTGCTGAACAAGCCGCAGCTGTTCCTCGACGGCCTGAGCATGCTCGCCTACCTCAAGTTGCACCGCATCCCGATGCATTACGGCTGGGGCGTGGTCGAGGCCCAGGGCAGCGACGGTTTGGAAAGCGTCAGCGTGGCACCGTATTCGGCGCGCTGGGAGCCGGACCTGAGCCGCCTGCAACAGGTCGCCGCGCAGACCCTGGCGGTGGGCTACGGCTTTATCCCGCGCACCCAGCTCAGCCAGCAGATGGGCCTCAACCACGGCTTCAGCCATGACGGCTACCTGCGGGCCACGGCCAACGTCTGGCAGCAAAGCAGCGAGCCGCACATTCACCTGGCCGGCGACATGGGCGGGATTCGCGGCGGCGAGGCGGCGATGCTCACCGGACGCATCGCCGCGCTGTCGATCCTGATGCAGCGCGATGTGCTGAGCAACGAGGAGGCCCTGGCGCGGCGCCAGAAGTACCAGAACAAACTGGCCTCCATCACCCGTTTCCGCGCCGCGGTGGATCGCTACACCGAACGCGGCACCGGGCAGATCGAACTGCCGGCCGCCGACACCCTGATCTGCCGTTGCGAACACGCCACCCGTGGCGATATCGACCGCGCCCTGGAGCAGGGCGTGCAGGACATGGCCAGCCTGAAGATGCGCACCCGGGTGAGCATGGGCGACTGCCAGGGCCGCATGTGCGTGGGCTATTGCAGCGACCGCCTGCGCCAGGCCACCGGGCGCCAGGACGTGGGCTGGCTGCGCCCGCGTTTCCCCCTGGACCCGATTCCTTTTTCCGCCTTCCCTCAACCGAGCAAGGATGCTGTGAATCATGAGTAAGTTCTACGACGTAGTCATCGCCGGCGGCGGTGTGATCGGCGCTTCCTGCGCGTACCAGTTGTCCAAGCGCAAGAACCTGCGGGTGGCGTTGATCGACGCCAAGCGTCCGGGCAATGCCACCCGTGCCTCGGCCGGCGGCCTGTGGGCCATCGGCGAGTCGGTGGGGCTGGGCTGCGGGGTGATCTTCTTTCGCATGATGTCGGCGCGCAACAAGCGCCAGGCCCAGGGTTCGGCGGTGCTGGTGGACTCCAGCACGCCGCATATCCTGCCGCAGTCGTTCTTCGACTTCGCCCTGCAATCCAACGGCCTGTACCCGCAGTTGCATGAAGAACTGCGCGAGCGCCACGGCATGGACTTCAAGTTCGAGCGCACCGGGTTGAAGTTCGTGATCTACGACGACGAGGACCGGCTCTACGCCGAGCACATCGTGGCCTGCATCCCGCACCTGGCCCATCAGGTGCGCTGGCTCGACCAGGCGGCGCTGCGCCAGGCGGAACCGAACGTCAGCCATGCCGCCCAGGGCGCTTTGGAATTTCTCTGCGACCACCAGGTCAACCCGTTCCGCCTGGCCGACGCCTACACCGAAGGCGCGCGGCAGAACGGCGTGGACATGTACTTCAACACCAACGTCACCGGGGTGCTGCACCAGGGCAGCCGGATCAGCGGGGTGCAGACGGCGGAGGCGGGGCTGTTCCATTGCGACACCCTGATCAACGCCGCCGGTGCCTGGGCCGCGGAGCTGAGCCTGCAAGCCACTGGCGCGAGCATTCCGGTGAAACCGGTCAAGGGCCAGATCCTGCTTACCGAGCGCATGCCGCAACTGCTCAACGGTTGCCTGACCACCAGCGACTGCTACATGGCGCAAAAGGACAACGGCGAGATCCTGATCGGCAGCACCACCGAGGACAAGGGCTTCGACATCAGCACCACCTACCGGGAAATCCAGGGCCTGGTGCAGGGCGCGGTGCGCTGCGTGCCGCAGCTCGAGCAGGTCAACCTCAAGCGCTGCTGGGCCGGCCTGCGCCCGGGCTCGCCGGATGAACTGCCGATCCTCGGGCCGATGTGCGGGGTAGAGGGTTACCTCAATGCCTGCGGGCACTTCCGCACCGGCATCCTGACCTCGGCGATCACCGGGGTGCTGCTGGATCGGTTGGTGAATGAGGAGCCGTTGCCGCTGGATATCACGCCGTTCCTCGCCGAGCGTTTCGGCTTGCAGGCGGTGGCGCCGTTGCAGGTGGCGCTGGCCTGAGGCATCGCGTCTCCCTGAAGTTTTTCGCGAGCAAGCTCGCTCCTACAAAGGTCGCGTTGTACATGAAGTCGAGAACGACGCAGTCCTCTGTGGGAGCGAGCTTGCTCGCGATGAACCTGAACGCTGACGCGGTGCTGCGGTAACACCGCGTCGCCTGGTGGCCTCAAACCATCGGCGTACTGACAAACAACGCCAACCCTTCGGCGTATTCCGCAAACGCCTTGACCCTTGGAAACCGCGCGGCATCCAGATGCTCGGCCACCAGCAGTTGGGTAAAGCTCCAGGCCACGGCCAGGCTGATACCGGCCTGATCGATATCGCCATCGGTGGCCAGCGGGCGTTTTTCCAGTTCTTTTTCCAGCTCGCCATAGGCCGCCGCCAGCTGCCCGCGAACCCGCTCCAGCCACGGTTCGTGCCGCTTCTCGGCGGGGCGCAGCTGGTACTCGTAGTAGATCTGCACCGACTTCTCGCACGCCGCCAGCGCCAGGCCGATCAGCCGCAGGTCATGGGCCCGCGCCTGGGGCGCCGCCGGCAACAGGCTGCGGCCGGCCAGGGCTTCCAGGTAGTCGATGATCAGGCACGAATCCATCAGCACCGTGCCGTCGTCGCAGATCAGGGTCGGCGCCTTGACCACCGGGTTGATGCGCTGGAACTGCTCGAAGGTGCGAAACACCGACAACGCCTCATGCTCGAACGGGATATCCAGGCGCTTGAGGGTAATGGCGACACGGCGAACATAGGGTGAATCGAGCATACCGATGAGTTTCATTGAGCATTTCCTTGTGCGGAACAACGAGACAGGGGGAGGGCCGCGGCTAATTTAGCGACAAATGTCCGGTGTTGGCTATCGGGGGCCTGGTTATTGCTGTCAATCATCGATGACCTGTGTTCCAGGTGTCATGAGGCGAGGGTGAACGTTCTCGGGCAGCCTGTCGCAGGGGGCTGAAACAGGCGAGCGGTTATATGAGTGCGAAGTTGTAAGAGGACCGCCAGGCACTGCTACCTGTGTATCGGCGATAACGATTGGAAACCCGCAGCCGGGTGTTGCACTGCGGGTTTAAGCGTGCGAAGCGATATCGGCTGAGTTCTATCGTTGCGGTGTGACAGGCTCGCCGTGCATCTCACTGCGCGTGTTTATTTCTCACTCCAGGCGATTGCCTTATTGAACGCCTCATAGGTTTCCGACTCGGTAAACTCCACGGTCGGAACGATCTTGAGTGATTTGAGCAGGTCCTCGACATCGTCCTGCTGCCCGACTTGAACGAAGAACTGCTGGATACTGCTCATCTCGCTGTTGGTCAGGCTGCCCAGGAAGTTCTTTCCCTGGTAGTTCTCGGCTATATAAAAGCTGTAGTTATTGTTGCCGACCCTGGACTTGTATATCGACGTCAAGCCGCCGGCGCCCAAGGTGATTTTACCGTCGCTTTCCTCTTTCATCTCCCGGGCGATAGTGTCGTGATCCGTTTCTCCCGCATTCTTGGTGCCGCCGAAAAACTGCGGCATGCCGCCATAAACGAGATTGTTTCGTTTAATGGGGAAGTAGAGGTAGCCATTATCCTCATCTTCGGAATGGAGAAGAATTGCGTATGCTTTGTCGGTCATGATGCGCTCCTTGCGTGAGTTTGAACCTCAAACTTCCCTGGCACTGCGAGGGACTTGTCCTGATGCCCATGACCAGCACTTGATTGAACGGCGCAAGCACGATTGTGCTGTGGAGCATCCGTTACCCAGCGTAGGTGAGCGACGTACCTGGTGCCGGTCTTTCGGATGAAAAGCATGTCATGGCGAGGGAGCCGCCAGACGGCTTCGTAGCCGGGTGCGACAGCGCTATTGTTTAGAAAACAATGGCCGAACATCGGCAGGAGAAGCGCTATGCATCCCACCCGAACTGCCCTTGTCCTTGCCGGTGGCGGCAGCCTCGGGGCTGTCCAGGTGGGGATGCTGCGGGCGCTGCTCGAAAAGCATGTGGTGTTCGACCTGGTGGTCGGCGCGTCGGTCGGTGCCCTCAATGGCGCCTACTTTGCCGCCAGGCCCAATGCCCGCGGTGTCGCCGAACTGGCCGATTTCTGGCGCGGCTTGCGCAAGGCCGACGTGTTTCCGTTTTCCTTCATTGATGCGCTGTCGTCCGTGCTCAAGCGTCGCGGCTGCCTGTTGCCCTCGTCGGCGCTGGCGAGCCTGGTGCGCCGGGCGCTGCCGGTGACCCGCATCGAAGACACCGAACTGCCCCTGTATATCGTCACCACCAACCTGCTCACCGGGGCCGAGGAGCTGTTGTCCAGCGGCAGCGTCGAGCAGGCCCTGCTTGCGAGTGCCGCGATTCCGCTGGTGTTTCCCTGGGTGCAGATCGGCGACAAGCTGCTGGTCGACGGTGGCGTTGCCAGTAACACCCCGATCGCCGCGGCGGTGTCGCTGGGCGCGACCCGGGTCATCGTGGTGCCGACGGGATTCGGCTGCGCCTGCCCACGACCGCCGACCGGGTTGATCGCCCTGGCCTTGCACACCCTGAACCTGATGAGCATGCGCCAGCTGGTGCGGGACATTGAGCTCCATTCGCCACAGGCGGCGATCCATGTGGTCGCGCCCTTGTGTCCGCTGGGTATTTCGGTGTTCGACTTCAGCCAGACCGAGCAACTGCTGCAACGGGCCCACCAGCAGACCCTGGCCTGGGTCGAGGAGGGCGGCCTGATCCGTACCGGCGTGCCGGGGGCGTTGCGGGCGCATACGCACGCGGCGGGGTGAGGCTCAGTCCTCGAACCCCGCCTGTTCGTGAATCTCGTCGACCTTCAGTTCCAGGCGGTAGGCCACGGCGATGAACAGCGCCTGGCACAGGCACAAGGTGGCGCTCAGGGAGCGAAAGGCGAAGGAGCTGCCTTCGTTGACCAGCAGCACGGTATTGGCGCGCTTGGCCAGGGGCGACAGGTTGCTGTCGGTGATGATCAGGGTCTTGGCCTGATTGTGCTGGGCGATGCGCAGGCAGTGCTGGGTTTCCTTGGCATACGGGGTGAAGCTGATGGCGATCACCAGGTCGTTGGGGCGGATGCTGCGCATCTGTTCGCGGTAGCTGCCGCCCAGGCCCGACACCAGGTGGATGCGCTTGTTGGTGTGCTGCAGGTTGTACACCAGGTAGTCGGCCACGGCGAAGGAGCGGCGCACTCCGACCACGTAGATGTTGTCGGCGTTGACCACCAGGTCCACGGCCTTGTCGAAGGCTGCGTCGTCCAGCTCCAGGCCCAGGCGCTCGATGCCCGACAGGGTGGCGTTGATGCACTCGCGCGCCAGGTCGCCGCCGCTGGCCTTCTGCGACTTGTTGGCGATCATGCTGCGGATGCGCTGCTGGTAGTTCTGTACCGGGGTGGTCTTGTGGGTGTAGGCCTCGCGGAACAGCGCCTGCATTTCGCTGAAGCCGCTGAAGCCGAAGCGCTGGGAGAAGCGCACGATGGCCGAGGGGTGCACCTCGCATTCGCCGGCGATATCGCTGATGCGGTCGACCATGATCCGGTCGCTCTGCTGGCTCATGTAGCTGGCGATGCGCTTGAGCTGGCGCGGCAGGCTTTCGTATTCCTGGGTGATCAGCTGCAGCAGGCGCTCGGCATTGATCGGGGGGCTGGCGAGGTCGCTGTCTTGCGGGCTCTCGGTCGTGGCCGGCTGATCGGTGCGGGACATAGGCAATCCTTCTGTGCTTACTGGCTTGTACTTAATGGGAGCGGGCGGGTTGATCCACTCCCTGACAATAGGTGGGCTGTGCGCAGTCTACAGGGTCGGCGCGGGGAAAATCTTGAGCCGCGCGGCCACGGGGCGCTTGCTGAAACGATGCAGGCTGCCTGGAGCGGCCTTGAAAAAGTTTATTGGAAAAAATATTCCACGTAAAAATTTTATAGAAAAAATATTGATTGGTGCCGGTGAACGTTTTAGTCTGCATCCACCAAGAGCGTTCGGCGCCTTCCTCGGTGCCACGCGCAGGCTGATAAAAATAACAGGAGCCAGCATGGGCCAGACTCGTTTTGCCAGTGGGCGTCAATTGGATCTGATTTGCCTCGGACGCCTGGGCGTCGACCTTTACGCACAGCAGGTCGGGGCCCGGCTGGAGGATGTCGTAAGCTTCGCCAAATACCTTGGCGGCTCCTCCGCCAACATCGCCTTCGGCACCGCGCGCCTGGGCTTGCGCTCGGCGATGCTGAGCCGGGTCGGCGACGATCACATGGGGCGTTTCCTGGTGGAGTCCCTGGCCCGCGAAGGCTGCGACGTCAGCGCGATCAAGGTCGACCCGCAGCGCTTGACCGCCCTGGTCCTGCTTGGGCTCAAGGACCGCGAGACCTTCCCCCTGGTGTTCTACCGCGAGAACTGCGCCGACATGGCCCTGCGCGCCGAGGACATCAATGAAGCCTTTATCGCCTCCAGCAAAGCCTTGCTGATCACCGGCACCCATTTCTCCACCGACGGCGTGTACCAGGCCAGCCTGCAGGCCCTGGAGTACGCCGAGCGGCACGACGTCAAGCGCGTGCTCGACATCGACTACCGCCCGGTGCTCTGGGGCCTGGCGGGCAAGGCCGATGGCGAGACCCGGTTTGTCGCCGACCAGAACGTCAGCGCCCATGTGCAGAAGATCCTGCCGCGCTTCGACCTGATCGTCGGCACCGAAGAAGAATTCCTCATCGCCGGCGGCAGCGACGATCTACTCAGCGCCTTGCGCACCGTGCGCTCGCTGACCGCCGCGACCCTGGTGGTCAAGCTCGGTCCCCAGGGCTGCACGGTGATCCACGGGGCGATCCCGGCGCGCCTGGAAGACGGTGCGATCTATCCCGGGGTGCGGGTCGAAGTGCTCAATGTGCTGGGGGCGGGCGATGCCTTTATGTCCGGCTTCCTCAGTGGCTGGCTGGAGGACGCCAGCGACGAGCGCTGCTGCCAGCTGGCCAATGCCTGCGGCGGCCTGGTGGTGTCGCGCCACGCCTGCGCGCCGGCGATGCCGACCCGCGCCGAGCTGGATTACCTGTTCAACAGCCCGGTGCCCATCACCCGGCCGGACCAGGACAGCACCCTGCAGCGCCTGCATCAGGTCAGCGTGCCGCGCAAGGCCTGGAAGCAGCTGTTCATCTTCGCCTTCGACCACCGCGGGCAGTTGGTGGAGCTGGCGCAGAAGGGCGGGCGCGAGCTCAGGGCCATCGGCCAGCTCAAGCAGCTGTTTATCCAGGCCGTGGAGCGGGTCGAGACCGACTTGCGCGCGCAGGGCATCGAAGCCGATGTCGGCTTGCTGGCCGATCAGCGTTTCGGCCAGGATTCGCTGAACGCCGCCACCGGCCGTGGCTGGTGGGTGGCACGGCCGGTGGAAGTCCAGGGCTCGCGGCCGCTGGCCTTCGAACACGGGCGTTCGATCGGCAGCAACCTGATCGCCTGGCCCCAGGAGCAGATCATCAAGTGCCTGGTGCAATACCACCCGGACGACGAGCCGTTGCTGCGCCTGGAGCAGGAAGCGCAGATCAAGGGCCTGTACCAGGCGTCCCAGGTCAGCGGCCATGAGCTGCTGCTGGAAATCATTCCGCCCAAGGACCATCCCTCGACTCAACCGGACGTGCTCTATCGCGCCCTCAAGCGCCTGTACAACCTGGGTATCTTCCCGGCCTGGTGGAAGATCGAGGCGCAGAGCGCCGAGCAGTGGAAGCGGCTCGACGAGCTGATCGAGGAGCGCGACCCCTATTGCCGTGGCGTGGTGCTGCTGGGCCTCAACGCCCCGGCGGCGACCCTGGCCGAAGGTTTCCGCCAGGCCGGCAACAGCCGCACCTGCCGCGGCTTCGCCGTGGGCCGCACGATTTTCCATGAACCGAGCCGGGCCTGGCTGGCCAGCGAGATCGACGACGAAACCCTGATCCGCCGGGTGCAAGCGACCTTCGTCGAGCTGATCGACGCCTGGCGCGCCGCCCGACCCCAAACGCAAACCAAATCCCTGTAGCCGCTGCCGAGCGTAGCGAGGCTGCGATCGAGCGCGTAGCGTTCGCAAAACCTGACAACGCGTAGTGTCAGGTACAACGCTTGCGGTGGCTGCGCCACCGATCGCAGCCTCGCAGGCTCGGCAGCGGCTACAGCGGCTACAGCAGTAGGTACGAGGCCGGGAATTTTTCAGAACTGCTTTAGAAAACAATAAAAGGTGCAGCCATGCCCGCAATCCGAATTGGCATCAACCCGATTTCCTGGAGCAACGACGACCTGCCGTCCCTCGGCGGCGAAACGCCGTTGAGCACCGCGCTGAGCGAGGGCAAGGAAATCGGCTACGAAGGTTTCGAGCTCAACGGCAAGTTCCCCAAGGATGCCAAGGGCGTCGGCGATGTGCTGCGCCCGTACGACCTGGCGCTGGTCTCGGGCTGGTATTCCAGCCGCCTGGCCCGGCGCTCGGTGGCCGAGGAGATCGACGCCATCGCCAGCCATGTGCAGTTGCTGGCGCAGAACGGCGCCACCGTGCTGGTCTACGGCGAGGTCGCCGACTCGATCCAGGGCCAGCGCGTTGCCCTGGTGGAACGTCCGCGTTTTCACAGCCAGCAGGCCTGGCAGGAATACGCCGACAAGCTCACTGAGCTGGCGCGTTTCACCCTGTCCCAGGGCGTGCGCCTGGCGTACCACCACCATATGGGCGCCTACGTCGAGTCGCCGGCGGACATCGACCAGTTGATGAGCCTGACCGGCAGCGAAGTCGGCCTGCTGTTCGATTCGGGCCACTGTTACATGGGCGGCGGCGAACCGCTGCAAGTGCTGCGCAAGCACATTGGGCGCATCTGCCACGTGCACTTCAAGGATGTGCGCAAGCCGGTGGTGCAGCTGGCGCGCAACCACCTGTGGAGTTTCCCCGACTGCATCATCAACGGCACCTTCACCGTGCCGGGGGATGGCGACATCGATTTCGCCGCGCTGCTGGACGAGCTGCTGGCCGCCGATTACCAGGGCTGGCTGGTGGTGGAGGCCGAGCAGGACCCGGCGGTGGCACCCAGTTACGTCTACGCGAAGAAGGGTTATGACACCTTGCGCGCGCTGCTTGATGAGAGGACTGGACAATGAGCCTGCTGGTAAAAAGCGCGGCCAAGGGCCGGACCATGGTCCAGTTGGCCGAGGGCCGATTGCAGTACGTCGGCTTTGCCGCCTACCGCCTGAGCCTCGGCGAAAGCCTGCCGGTCAATGCCGGTGATAAAGAGCTGTGCCTGGTGCTGCTCAGCGGGCGCATCGGCATCCAGGGCGAGGCGCCGGGGCAGGGCGCCTTCGGCTGGGACAACCTCGGCGACCGGCAATCGGTGTTCGAGGACAAGTCGCCCTTCGCCGTCTACCTGCCACCCGGCAGCCAGGCCCAGGTCACCGCCCTGAGCGATGTGCAGATCGCCGTCTGCGCCGCGCCCGGCGCTACTGCAAAAAGCTCCGCCACCAACGGCCTCGGCCCCCGGCTGATCCTTCCCGAGAGCATGAAGCGCAGCGTGCGTGGCAAGGGCGCCAACACCCGCTATGTCTGCGACATCCTGCCGGACAGCGAGCCGGCCCATTCGCTGCTGGTGGTGGAGGTGCGCACGCCGTCCGGGCATTCCTCCAGCTACCCGCCGCACAAGCACGACACCGACGACCTGCCGCACCAGAGCTTTCTCGAAGAGACCTATTACCACCAGGTCAATCCGCCCCAGGGCTTCGTGTTCCAGCGGGTCTACACCGACGATCGCAGCCTCGACGAGGCCATGGCCGTGGAGCACGGCGACCTGGTGGTAGTGCCCAAGGGTTACCACCCGGTCAGCGTGCCCTATGGCTACGAGTCCTATTACCTGAACGTCATGGCCGGGCCCAAGCGGGTCTGGCAGTTCCATAACGATCCGCGGCACAGCTGGCTGCTGGATCTGTGATTTCCAGCCTCTGAATTCCAACATTCGAACGGAGAACAAGAACAATGAGTGACGCCCCGGTAATCGGCCATTACATCGACGGTCAGGTGCAGGACAGCGGCGAGCGCTTCGCCAATGTGTTCAACCCGGCCACCGGCCGCGTGCAGGCCCGGGTCGCCCTGGCCAGCCAGAAGACCGTGGACGAGGCCGTCGCTTCGGCGATGAAAGCCTTTCCGGCCTGGGCCGAGCAGTCGGCGCTGCGCCGTTCGCGGGTGATGTTCAAGTTCAAGGAACTGCTGGACCAGCACCACAACGAGCTGGCAGAGATCATCACCCGCGAGCATGGCAAGGTGCTGTCCGACGCCCATGGCGAAGTGACCCGCGGCATCGAGATCGTCGAGTTCGCCTGTGGCGCGCCGAGCCTGCTGAAAACCGACTTCAGCGACAACATCGGCGGCGGCATCGACAACTGGAACCTGCGCCAGCCCCTGGGCGTGTGCGCCGGGGTCACCCCGTTCAATTTCCCGGTGATGGTGCCGCTGTGGATGATCCCGCTGGCCCTGGTCAGCGGTAACTGCTTCATCCTCAAGCCGTCGGAGCGCGACCCGTCCGCCAGCCTGCTGATGGCGCGCCTGCTGACGCAAGCCGGGCTACCCGATGGCGTGTTCAACGTGGTCCAGGGCGACAAGGCGGCGGTGGACGGGCTGTTGCAGCACCCGGACATCGAAGCGATTTCCTTTGTCGGCTCGACGCCGATCGCCGAGTACATCCACCGCCAGGCCACGTCCCGCGGCAAGCGCGTGCAGGCCCTGGGCGGGGCGAAGAACCATATGATCGTGATGCCCGATGCCGATCTGGACCAGGCCGCCGATGCGCTGATCGGCGCGGCCTACGGCTCGGCCGGCGAGCGCTGCATGGCGATCTCCATCGCCGTGGCGGTGGGCGAGGTGGGCGACCGGCTGATCGAGAAACTGCGGCCGCGCATCGACCAGCTGAAAATCGGCAACGGCATGCAGGGCGACAGCGACATGGGGCCGCTGGTGACCGCCGAGCACAAGGCCAAGGTCGAAGGTTTTATCGAGCAGGGCGTGGCCCAGGGCGCGCAACTGCTGGTGGACGGGCGGGGTTTCAAGGTGCCGGGGGCGGAGCAGGGCTTTTTTGTCGGCGCCACCCTGTTCGATGGCGTGACGACCGAGATGAGTATCTACCGGGAGGAAATCTTCGGCCCGGTGCTGGGCATCGTCCGGGTGCCGGATTTCGCCAGCGCGGTGGCGCTGATCAACGCCCATGAATTCGGCAACGGCGTGTCTTGCTTCACCCGCGACGGCGGCGTGGCCCGGGCCTTCGCCCGCGGCATCAAGGTTGGCATGGTCGGCATCAACGTACCGATTCCGGTGCCCATGGCCTGGCATTCCTTCGGTGGCTGGAAGCGCTCGCTGTTCGGCGACCACCACGCCTACGGCGAGGAAGGCCTGCGCTTCTACAGCCGCTACAAGAGCGTGATGCAGCGCTGGCCGGACAGCATCGCCAAGGGCCCCGAGTTCAGCATGCCGACCGCCAAGTAAACCCCTTCAACCCGTTGCTCTGGAGAACAAGAATAATGAGCCAGCCCCTGCGTTTCGCCCTGAATCGTATGGTTGCCCCGCGTTTGAGCCTGCCGGCGTTCATCGAGCTGGCGGTGACCCTGAAAGCCGATGCCATCGAGATCCGCAATGACCTTGCGGGCGTGGAAATCGAAGACGGCACGCCGCCGCAACAGGTGCGCCAGTTGTGTGCGGCCCACGGCATCCAGGTGCTGTCGATCAATGCGCTGTACCCCTTCGATGTCTGGAACGCCGAGCGTCGCGCCCAGGCCCTGAAGCTTGCCGCCTATGCCCGCGATTGCGGCGCCCGCGGCCTGGTGATGTGCCCGCTGAACGACCGCGCCGATGCGCGCAGCGACGCCGAGCGCAGCGCTGGTTTGCGCACCGCCTTGACTGAGCTGGCGCCGATCCTGCGCGAGCACGGGATTCTCGGTTTTATCGAGCCCCTGGGTTTCGAGGAATGTTCCCTACGCCGCAAGCGCACGGCGGTGGAGGCGATCCGCGCCAGCGGCGGGCTGGATGTGTTCCGCCTGGTGCACGACACCTTTCACCACCACCTGGCCGGCGAGCAGGAGTTCTTCCCCGAGCTGACCGGGCTGGTGCATATCTCCGGGGTCGAGGACCGCGAGGCGCCCCTGGCGAGCATCCGCGACGGCCACCGGGTGCTGGTGGGCGAGGGCGACATCCTCGGCAACGCGGCGCAGATCGAGGCCCTGCTCGAGCGCGGCTACAGCGGTCACCTGTCGTTCGAACCCTTCGCCGACAGCGTGCATGGGCTGGCGGATATCCAGCGGGCGATCGGCGCGAGCATCGACCACCTCAAGCAGGCCCTGGCATAACACCGTTCCCTGTAGCCGCTGCCGCAGGCTGCGATCGACCGCGTAGCGGGCGCGCTCTTCAAGATCGCCGAAGGTCCTGCGGACCTTATCGCAGCCTGCGGCAGCGGCTACACAAGCAGGAGGCAAGAGCAGTAAGAACAGCAAGGGCGGTCGCCTCAAGCAGGCCCTGGCCCGACACCGCTTCCTGTAGCCGCTGCCGAAGGCTGCGATCGCGACCGAAGGGCGCGCAAGGGCTCGGGTTCGCTGAAGGCCTCTGGCCTTATCGCAGCCTGCGGCAGCGGCTACAAAAGCAGGAAGGGCGCAAAGCAGTAAAAGCGGCAAGGGCAATAGCAGCAAGGGCGGTAAGCGCATCAACCTTCACCGTATTGATCAAGGTGCAAGCATGACTACGACACGACTGACCATGGCCCAGGCCCTGGTGAAATTCCTCGACAACCAGTACGTCGAGATCGATGGGGTGCAGAGCAAGTTCGTCGCCGGGATCTTCACCATTTTCGGCCACGGCAACGTGCTCGGCCTCGGCCAGGCCCTGGAGCAGGACAGCGGCGAGCTGCTGGTGCATCAGGGCCGCAACGAGCAGGGCATGGCCCACGCCGCCATCGGTTTCGCCAAGCAGCACCTGCGGCGCAAGATCTACGCCTGCACCTCGTCGGTGGGCCCGGGGGCGGCGAACATGCTGACTGCCGCGGCGACCGCCACCGCCAACCGCATTCCCTTGTTGCTGCTGCCCGGCGATGTCTACGCCAGCCGCCAGCCCGACCCGGTGCTGCAACAGATCGAGCAGTTCCACGACCTGAGCATCAGCACCAACGATGCCTTCAAGGCGGTGAGCAAATACTGGGACCGCATCAACCGCCCCGAGCAACTGATGACCGCGGCGATCCACGCCATGCGCGTGCTCACCGACCCGGCAGAAACCGGCGCGGTGACCCTGGCCTTGCCTCAGGACGTGCAGGCCGAGGCCTACGATTACCCGGATTACTTCCTGCAAAAACGCGTGCACCGCATCGAGCGCCGGCCGGCCACCGCGGCCATGCTCGAGGATGCCGTGGCGGCCTTTGCCGGCAGGCGCAAGCCGCTGATCGTCTGTGGCGGCGGGGTCAAGTACTCCGGGGCCAACGAGGCGCTGCTGGCCTTCGCCGAAGGCTTCGGTATTCCCTTCGCCGAGACCCAGGCCGGCAAGAGCGCGGTGGTCTCCAGCCACCCGCTGAATGTCGGCGGCATCGGCGAGACCGGTTGCCTGGCGGCCAACCTGCTGGCGAAAGAGGCGGACCTGATCATCGGCATCGGCACCCGCTACAGCGATTTCACCACTGCCTCGAAGTCGCTGTTCCGCGCCGATGCGCAGTTTCTCAACCTCAATATCAGCCCCTGCGATGCGCTGAAGCTCGACGGCGTGCAGCTGCTGGCGGATGCCCGGGAAGGCCTGAACGGGTTGGCTGCAGCCCTGGCGCGCAGCGATTACCAGGCCGCCTGGGGCGAACAGATCGGCCAGGCGCGGGCGCAGCTGGACGCGGAGGTGGACCGGGTCTATCAGGTCGAATACCACGCCGACGGTTTTGTTCCGGAGATTAACGACCATATGGACCCGGCGGTGCTGCGCGAATTCATCGAGCTGACCGGTTCCTGCCTGACCCAGAGCCGGGTGCTGGGGGTGCTCAACCAGACCCTGGCCGACGACGCGGTGATAGTCGCCGCCGCCGGCAGCCTGCCCGGCGACCTGCAACGCAGCTGGCGCAGCAAGGGGGTCAACACCTACCACGTCGAGTACGGCTATTCCTGCATGGGCTACGAGGTCAACGCGGCCCTGGGGGTCAAGCTCGCCGAGCCCCAGCGCGAGGTCTACGCCCTGGTGGGCGACGGCTCCTACCTGATGCTGCATTCGGAGCTGGCCACCTCGATCCAGGAGCGACGCAAGATCAACGTGGTGCTGCTCGACAACATGACCTTCGGCTGCATCAACAACCTGCAGATGGAACACGGCATGGACAGCTTCGGCACCGAGTTTCGTTTCCGCAATCCCGAAACCGGCAAGCTCGACGGCGGCTTGGTGCCGGTGGACTTCGCCATGAGCGCGGCGGCCTATGGCTGCAAGACCTACAAGGTCAAGACCGTGGCAGAGCTGCGGGCGGCCCTGGCCGATGCGCGGACCCAAACGGTGTCGACCCTGATCGATATCAAGGTCCTGCCCAAGACCATGATCCACAAGTACCTGTCCTGGTGGCGGGTCGGGGTGGCGCAGGTGTCCACCAGCGCCCGTACCGACGCGGTGGCCAAACAACTCAACGAACGCCTGGCCAAGGCCCGGCAGTACTGATTGCTCTCAAACGAACAACAACAGGAGTAGCACCATGTCTTTGAAACTGGGCGTCATCGGTACCGGGGCCATCGGCCAGGACCATATCCGTCGTTGCAGCCAGACCCTGCTGGGCAGCCAGGTGGTGGCGGTCACCGACATCAATCTTGTGCAGGCGGCGAAGGTGGTGGCCGAGCTGAAGATCGCCGCCGAGGTCTATCCCGACGGCCATGCGTTGATCAAGGCGCCGGAAGTCGAGGCGGTACTGGTCACCTCCTGGGGGCCGAGCCATGAAGAGTTCGTGCTGGCCGCCATCGCCGCCGGCAAGCCGGTGTTCTGCGAGAAGCCGCTGGCGGTGACCGCCGCCGGCTGCCGCAAGATCGTCGAGGCCGAGATGGCCCATGGCAAGCGCCTGGTCCAGGTCGGCTTCATGCGCCCCTACGATGCCGGCTACCGTGCGCTGAAGGCGGTGATCGACAGCGGCCGGATCGGCGAGCCGCTGATGCTGCACTGCGCCCACCGCAACCCGCGGGTCGGCGAGAACTACAAGACCGACATGGCGATCACCGACACCCTGATCCATGAGCTGGACGTGCTGCGCTGGCTGCTGGCCGACGACTATGTGTCGGTGCAGGTGGTGTTCCCGCGCAAGTCGAGCAAGGCGTTGGCGCACCTGCGCGACCCGCAGGTGGTGCTGCTGGAAACCGCCAAGGGCACGCGCATCGACGTCGAGGTGTTCGTCAACTGCCAGTACGGCTACGACATCCAGTGCGAGGTCGTGGGCGAGACCGGCATCGCCAAGTTGCCGGAGCCGTCCCAGGTGCAACTGCGCAGCGAGGCCAAGCTGTCCAACGCGATCCTGATGGACTGGAAGGACCGCTTTATCGCCGCCTATGACGTCGAGCTGCAGGCCTTTATCGACGGCGTACGGGCCGGGCAGGTCGGAGGGCCTTCGGCCTGGGACGGTTATGCCGCGGCGGTGGCCGCCGATGCCTGCATCGAGGCGCAGAACAGCGGGCAGATCGTCAAGGTCGAGCAACCGCCACGCCCGGCGTTCTATGGTTGATTTTCTTTTGTAGGGGCGGCCGGCCGACGCTCCTACAGGGTACACAGCAACCCTGTAGCCGCTGCCGAAGGCTGCGATAAGGCCGCAGGCCTTCAGCGATCTTGAGGTCCTACGCGCCCTTCGGTCGCGATCGCAGCCTGCGGCAGCGGCTACAGGTCACCACTTCAGATTCGGGGAGAACACTAAAATGCGTATCGCACTGGACCCCTACATGTACCGCCACCTGCCGCTGGGCCAGATGACCGACAAGGCCGCCGAACTGGGCTATGAGTACATCGAACTGTCGCCGCGCGAGGATTTCCTGCCGTTCTACAAGGCGCCCCGGGTCGACCGGGCGCGGATCAAGGCGTTTCGCAAGGCCCTCAGCGACAGCGGCGTGCAGCTCTCTTCGCTGTTGCCGATGTACCACTGGGCCGCCGCCGACGAAGGCTTGCGCGTGGCGGCGGTGCGCAACTGGAAGCGGGCGATCCAGATCGCCGTGGAAATGGACTGCGAGCTGGTCAACAGCGAATTCACCGGCCAGTCGGACAACCCGCTGGTGTGCGAGAACCAGTTCATGCGCTCCATGGACGAGTTGATCCCGGAGTTCGAGCGCGAGGGCATCAAGCTGGATATCCAGGCCCACCCCTATGATTTCTGCGAGCGCAACAACGAGTCGGTGGACATCATCCGCGGCTTCGACCGGGACTGGATCAACTACCTGTACGCGGCGCCGCACACCTTTTTCTACGACGACGGCAAGGGCGACATCGCCTCGATGCTCAAGTACGCGGGCAGCAAGCTCAGCCACCTGATCATCGCCGACACCTACAACCACAAGGCGTCTTCGAGCCTGCGTTATATCGTCAACCCGCCGGGCGTCACCGCCACCGTGCACCAGCATCTGGACATCGGCCAGGGCGAGGTGGACTGGACGGCGTTCTTCGGTACCCTGCGCGAGATCCAGTTCGACGGCATCGCCACGGTCTCGGTGTTCGCCTGGGAAGACCGCCCGGACGAATCCAACCGGATGATGCTGGAGCGGGTCAGCAGCGAACTGTGCCGCTGACACACACGCAGCCGCCTGTAGCCGCTGGCGCAGCCTGCGATCGAGGACAACGTCCTCGCAAAACCTGGCGACGTGCAGGGAACTGAAAGACCGCATGCGCCGTGGTTGCGACCACTGCGTGGTCGATCGCAGGCTGCGCCAGCGGCTACAGCAGTACAACGGGTTCTATATAAGGAGGGCTTTGCGATGCGCATTGGTTTGGTGGGTTACGGCCATGGTGGCCGACATTTTCACGCGCCGCTGATTGCCAGCCTGCCCGGCGCGACCTTCGTCGGCGTGGTCACCCTGTCGGCCGAGCGCCGGCAGCTGCTGGCGGCGGAGCACCCCGGGGTGCAGGCCTTCGACAGCATCGAGCAACTGGTCGCGGCCGGGATCGACGGGCTGGTGATTTCCACCCCGTTGGAGGGCCGTGCGGCGCTGGTGCTGGAAGCCATCGAGCGCGGTGTCCCGGTGGTCAGCGACAAACCCTTCGCCAGCGACCTCGAACAGGCCAAGGCGCTGATCGACGCCGCGCAAACCCGCCGGGTGCCGCTGAGCGTGTACATGAACCGGCGCTGGGACTCGGACTTCCTCACCCTGCGCAAGCTGATCGCCAGCGGCGCCCTGGGCAGCGTCAGCCGCTTCGAGTCGCGGGTCGAGCGCTATGTGCCGCAGGCCGTGGGCAATACCAGCGGCGGCGGGTTCCTGCGCGACCTCGGCAGCCATCTGGTGGACCAGGCCTTGCAGCTGTTCGGCCCGGTGACCCGGGTCTACGCCGAGTTGCAATACGCCCCCCAGGCGCCAACCTGCGACTACGGTTTTTTTCTCGCCCTGAGCCATGCCAACGGCGTGGTTTCACATTTATCCGGTAGTTGTCTGCAGAACTGCCAGGGGCCACGGTTCCGGGTCAGCGGTTCGGCCGGCAGTTATACGGTCGAGGGCCTGGACGGCCAGGAGGAGGCGCTGGTCGCCGGCCTGTCGCCGCAGACCGAGGGCGAGCGCTGGGGCGTCGAGGAACACCGGCGCTGGGGCTGGTTCGAGCAGGGCGAGATCCGCGAGCGAGTGGCCTCCGAGCGGGGCGACTGGTTGCAATTCTATAAACAGTGGCAGGCGGCGCTGCAAGGGCAGGGACCGCTGCCGGTGACAGCGGCCGAGGCCCTGGCCACCACCCGCGTGTTGGACGCTGCGCGCCTGAGCTGGCGCCAGCGCCAGGTGGTGGAAATGGCCGATTTCCGGCTGCAGAATGAATTTGGAATAAAATTCTAAAATGAGTTGATATAGAAATTATTTTCCAATAAAGTCATTTCCAGGTTGCCGACTAGCAGGGTTTCGCCAGCGTCACAGGCCGATTTCAGATCCGACTTGAACCGAGTGAAACCCGCCAACAAAAACAAAACAGGTACCGTCGATGAAAACCTTCAGTTCCGTTGTGCACCTGCTTCGCCGCCATCCTTTGTCCAGTCGAACACCCCGCCAAACACCCCGGCATGCCTTTGTCGTCCAGTCCCTGGTCCGCCTGCTTTGCGTCGAACGCAAGGGCGCGCTGGTGTGCTGCATGCCCGGCGCGCCGATCGTGCGTCTGCCTCACTGAGTGGTTTCTGCGCCTTATCCATAAAACCTACAAGAATGTGGAGAAAGACCTTTCATGAAGACCAAGACCCGTTTCGCCACGCTTGCCCTGTCCCTGCTGCTGGGCAGCGGCACGGCGTTCGCCGACCTGAAGATCGGCGTGAGCATGTCGCAGTTCGACGACACCTGGCTGACCTACCTGCGTGAATCCATGGACCAGAAAGCCAAGTCGCTGCCGGACGGCGTCACGCTGCAGTTCGAGGACGCCCGGGCCGATGTGGTCAAGCAACTGAGCCAGGTGGAAAGCTTTATCAGCCAGAAGGTCGACGCCATCGTGGTCAACCCGGTGGACACCGCGGCAACCCGCAAGATCACCGAAGCGGCGGTCAAGGCCGGGATTCCGCTGGTCTACGTCAACCGCCGGCCGGACGACCTGAACCTGCCCAAGGGCGTGGTCACCGTGGCCTCCAACGACCTGGAGGCCGGGCAGATGCAGATGCAGTACCTGGCCGACAAGATGGGCGGCAAGGGCGAGGTGGTGATCCTGCTGGGCGACCTGGCGAACAACTCCACCACCAACCGCACCAAGGGCGTCAAGGAAGTGCTGGCCAAGTACCCGGGGATCAAGGTCGAGCAGGAACAGACCGGGATCTGGCTGCGGGACAAGGCCATGACCCTGGTCAACGACTGGCTGACCCAGGGCCGCCAGTTCGATGCGGTGGTGGCCAACAACGATGAAATGGCCATCGGCGCCGCCATGGCGCTGAAACAGGCCGGGGTGGAGAAGGGCAGCGTGCTGATCGCCGGGGTCGACGGCACGCCCGATGGCCTGCGCGCGGTGCAGAAGGGCGACCTGGCGGTCTCGGTGTTCCAGGATGCCAAGGGCCAGGCCGACGGTTCGATCGACACCGCGGTGAAAATGGCCAGGCACGAGCCGGTGGAGCAGGCGGTGTGGGTGCCATATCGCCTGATCACCCCGGAAAACGTCGCCCAGTTCAAATAAGCCTGGTTCAAAAGAGCCCGCCCGTTCCACAACAACCATAAGCCGGCGGGGTGGCCCAGCTGCCCTGCGGATGGAGTACCTGATCATGTTCGCTTCAGCGACTGCTTCGAGCATCCCGACGGCGGCTATGCAGCCCGCCGCTCAGTCTGCCCAGTCTGTGTCCGAGCAGCAGCCTTACCTGCTGGAAGTCATCAACGTCAGCAAGGGTTTCCCCGGGGTTGTCGCCCTGTCCGATGTGCAGCTGCGGGTGCGTCCCGGCACGGTGCTGGCGCTGATGGGGGAGAACGGCGCGGGCAAGTCGACCCTGATGAAAATCATCGCCGGGATCTACCAGCCGGACGCCGGCGAGCTGCGCCTCAAGGGCCAGCGGGTGAATTTCGAGACGCCGCTGGCGGCCTTGCAGGCGGGGATCGCGATGATCCACCAGGAACTCAACCTGATGCCGCACATGAGCATCGCCGAGAACATCTGGATCGGCCGCGAGCAGCTCAACGGCCTGCACATGGTCGATCACCGCGAGATGCACCGCTGCACCGCGCTGCTGCTGGAGCGCCTGCGGATCAACCTCGACCCCGAGGAACAGGTGGGCAACCTGAGCATCGCCGAGCGGCAGATGGTGGAGATCGCCAAGGCGGTGTCCTACGACTCCGACATCCTGATCATGGACGAACCGACTTCGGCCATTACCGAGAAAGAGGTGGCGCACCTGTTCTCGATCATCGCCGACCTCAAGGCCCAGGGTAAGGGCATCATCTATATCACCCACAAGATGAACGAAGTGTTCGCCATCGCCGATGAAGTGGCGGTGTTCCGCGACGGCGCCTACATCGGCCTGCAACGGGCCGACAGCATGGACGGCGACAGCCTGATCTCGATGATGGTCGGCCGCGAACTGAGCCAGTTGTTCCCGGTGCGCGAGAAGCCCATAGGCGAGCTGCTGATGTCGGTGCGCGACCTGCGCCTGGACGGGGTGTTCGAGGGCGTGTCCTTCGACCTGCACGCCGGGGAGATCCTTGGCATCGCCGGGCTGATGGGCTCGGGCCGCACCAACGTGGCCGAGACGATTTTCGGCATCACCCCCAGCGACGGTGGCGAGATCCGCCTCGACGGCCAGCCGGTGCGCATCAGCGATCCGCACATGGCGATAGAGAAGGGGTTTGCCCTGTTGACCGAGGACCGCAAGCTCAGCGGCCTGTTTCCCTGCCTGTCGGTCCTGGAAAACATGGAGATGGCGGTGCTGCCGCACTATGCCGGCAACGGTTTCATCCAGCAGAAGGCCCTGCGCGCCCTGTGCGAGGACATGTGCAAGAAGCTGCGGGTCAAGACCCCGTCCCTGGAGCAGTGCATCGACACCCTGTCCGGCGGCAACCAGCAGAAGGCCTTGCTCGCCCGTTGGCTGATGACCAACCCGCGGGTGCTGATCCTCGACGAGCCGACCCGCGGCATCGACGTCGGCGCCAAGGCCGAGATCTACCGGCTGATCGCCTACCTCGCCGGCGAAGGCATGGCGGTGATCATGATTTCTTCGGAGCTGCCGGAAGTGCTGGGCATGAGCGACCGGGTGATGGTCATGCACGAGGGCGAGCTGATGGGCACCCTCGACCGCGGCGAAGCGACCCAGGAGAAGGTCATGCAACTGGCTTCGGGGATGTCCCTGGTCCACTAGCCGGCAAATGTATCAAGGCCATCGGCGAGGTGTGTTCGCCGCCGGCCATACAAGAAGAAGGTGAAGGCTTATGAACGCGATACTGGAAAACAAACCCGCGGCGGCGCCAGCCAGAACGCGCCGGCGCCTGCCCACCGAGCTGAGCATCTTCCTGGTGCTGATCGGCATCGGCCTGGTGTTCGAACTGTTCGGCTGGATCGTGCGCGACCAGAGCTTCCTGATGAATTCCCAGCGCCTGGTGCTGATGATCCTGCAGGTGTCGATCATCGGCCTGCTGGCCATCGGCGTGACCCAGGTGATCATCACCACCGGCATCGACCTATCGTCCGGCTCGGTGCTGGCGCTGTCGGCGATGATCGCCGCCAGCCTGGCGCAGACCTCGGACTTCACCCGTGCGGTGTTTCCGTCGCTGACCGACCTGCCGGTGTGGATCCCGGTGGTGGCCGGGCTGGGGGTAGGGCTGCTGGCGGGGGCGATCAACGGCAGCATCATTGCCATCACCGGCATCCCGCCCTTTATCGCCACCCTCGGCATGATGGTCTCGGCGCGTGGCCTGGCACGCTATTACACCGAAGGCCAGCCGATCAGCATGCTCTCGGATTCCTACACGGCCATCGGCCACGGCGCCATGCCGGTGATCATCTTCCTGGTGGTGGCGGTGATCTTCCATATCGCCCTGCGCTACACCAAGTACGGCAAGTACACCTATGCCATCGGCGGCAACATGCAGGCGGCTCGGACCTCGGGGATCAACGTCAAGCGCCACCTGGTGATCGTCTACAGCATCGCCGGGCTGCTGGCGGGGCTCGCCGGGGTGGTGGCCTCGGCGCGGGCGGCGACCGGGCAGGCGGGGATGGGCATGTCCTATGAACTGGACGCCATCGCCGCGGCGGTGATCGGCGGCACCAGCCTGGCCGGCGGCGTGGGGCGCATCACCGGCACCGTGATCGGCGCGCTGATCCTCGGGGTGATGGCCAGCGGTTTCACCTTCGTCGGCGTCGATGCCTACATCCAGGACATCATCAAGGGCCTGATCATCGTGGTGGCGGTGGTCATCGACCAGTACCGCAACAAGCGCAAGCTCAAGCGCTGATCCCTCTGTTTTACTGTAGGAGCGAGCTTGCTCGCGATGGCGGTCAACGATAACGCGTAGGGTCTGATGGAAACGCGGTACATTGACGCCCATCGCGAGCAAGCTCGCTCCTACAGGGAAGCGTGCAGAATCCCGGCAGCGGCAGGCCTTTTTTCGGGCCTGCCGCTGCCGTTTGTCTTCTAAAAGACCCCGGCCGATGGAATTTCTTGTTATAAACGCACTCCGATAACCGCCGCCAAAGCCAGCCCTGGCGGGCTTTCAGGGCTTATCAGACAAATCTGATGTCATTTCAGTTGCTGACGCCTCGAACCGGCCTTAGACTGCCGCCCCTCGTAAATTGAGTGCCGGGTGGCGCTTGGAATGTATGGCGCCTTTCCGATGCCCCGAAAGGGGGCACGGAAAACAGCTTTAATTCGCCTTAATGCACGTATTTTTTATAGAGAAATCAATGACAAAGGAAAAGTTGCTGGCCATGCCGGCGGATGACTACATGAACGCCGAGCAGCTGGCTTTTTTCACTGAGCTGTTGCAGGCCATGAAGGTCGAAACCCACGAGCGCATCGAACAGAACCGAATCGCCATTGAGAGCCTGGACACCCCGGCCGACCCTGCCGACGCGGCTTCCGTAGAGGAAGAGCGGACCTGGCTGGTCAACGCTATCGACCGCGACCAGCGCATGCTGCCGCAGCTGGAGCAGGCCCTGGGCCGTATCGGCGACGACAGCTTCGGCTGGTGCGACGACAGCGGCGAGCCGATCGGCCTGAAACGCCTGCTGATCAGCCCGACCACCAAGTACTGCATCGAAGCTCAGGAACGTCACGAGCAGATCGATAAGCACCAGCGTCAGGCCTGATCGCCAAGACTTCTCCCCCTCGCGGGCAAGCCCCATCCCAAGGTCGTCGAGACGCCTGGGATCGGCGGCTTGCCCGCGAGTCGTTTGTGGGCGTCTTTAAAGCCCGCGCCTTTCTATTGATCTGCTGCAAAGCTGCGACTAATGGACCATGGATAATGGCTTTTTAGTGGCGTTCAATGCAGGCCAAATAATTAGAAAAGCGTGGGGTAATCCAGATGACGCAAGACGGATCTTCGCCGACTGCCATGGCGCAACCGCTGCCGACAGGCCAAAGCACCCGGCGCTGGCAGGTTCCAACCCTGCAAAGCAGCGCCTTGCTGCTAGTGCTGTACGTCCTGTGCCGGGGGCTGCTTGCTTTCTACCTCGCCGTGCCGCTGATGCTGCTGATCGTCTGGCTGCCGCTCTTGCGCAGGGCCAAGGCCGCAGCGCCGACGAGCAGCGTCGATAACCGCGAGATCGCCGCGCTGACGCGCGACCTGTCCTGCAGCACCAGCCATAACGCGCTGTCGGCCGCCGGCGTGGCCTATTCGGTCCGGCAATTGGCCGGGCGGGTGCAGTCGCAACTGGACTCGGCGGCGCGCATCGTCAGCAGCGCCGAGGCGATGATCCACACCGAGCAACTGGCCGCGCAACTCAGCCAGCAGGCCCTGAGCGCCGCCAGCGAAGCCCACCGCAGCAGCGCCGAAGGCAGCGCGGTGCTGGGCGAGTCGATCACCCGCATGCACCGCCTCAGCCAAAGCGCCAACGACAGCCGGCAACTGATCGAAGCCCTGAGCCAGCGCAGCGAAGACATCCAGCGGGTGGCGCTGGTGATCCAGTCGATCGCCAGCCAGACCAACCTGCTGGCGCTGAATGCCGCCATCGAGGCGGCGCGGGCCGGCGAGCATGGCCGTGGGTTCGCCGTGGTGGCCGATGAAGTGCGCGGCCTGGCCGGGCGCACGGCCACCGCCACCGACGAGGTCGGGGTGATGGTCGGCGATATCCAGCAGCGCACGGCCCAGGTGGTGGAGCAGATCCGCCAGCTGTCCAGCGACCTGAACACCGGGGTTGAGCAGGTCGAGTCCACCGGCCAGCACCTGCAGAACATCGCCCGGCTGGCGGCCGGGGTGGAAAGCCAGGTCGGCGAGATCGCCCGCGGCGCCGAGACCAACCGCCAGCAACTGGACAGCCTGTTCCATGCCGTGGAGCAAGTGCGCGGCGATCTGGCGGTGAGCGACCAGCAGACCCGCCGCCTGGCCGAGGCGGCGGCGCAGATGGAAGGGCAGGCGGAGATCATCAGCGAACGCCTGGCCGAGGTCGGCCTGGACGACTACCACCAGCGCATCTACGACCTGGCCCAGGAAGGCGCCCGGCGCATCGCCGAGCAGTTCGAGGCGGATCTTGCGGCCAACCGCATCAGCCTCGACGACCTGTTCGACCGCAGCTACCAGCCGATCGCCAATACCCAGCCGGTGAAATACCAGACCCGCTTCGACCGTTACGCCGATCAGGTGCTGCCGGCGATCCAGGAGCCGTTGCTGGCGCGTCACGAAGGCCTGGTATTCGCCATCGCCTGCACGCCCCAGGGCTACGTGCCGACCCACAACAAGGTGTTCTCCCAGCCGCTGACCGGCGACCCGCAGGTGGACACCTTGCACAACCGCACCAAGCGCAAGTTCGAGGACCGCACCGGCCTGCGCTGCGGCAGCCACCAGCAGCCGTTGTTGCTGCAAACCTACACCCGCGATACCGGCGAGCTGATGCACGATTTGTCGGTGCCGATCAGGGTCAAGGGCCGGCATTGGGGCGGCCTGCGCCTGGGCTACAAACCGGAGCAGGCCGCCGCGGCCGCGCGCGATTGAAGCCGGGCAGGGCCGGTCATTGTTACCGGCCCTGCAACGAAGCTGTGCCAGAGATGGCTTTTTCCCAGCATTGGAACTCATTAGTATGAGCGACATTGTTAGCTAGCTAACTAGTTACCAGGAGAAGTCCTCATGCAAAGCAAAGTCGATGTCGCAGTGATGATTGGTAGCGGTGTACCGGCCACCTTTCGCGCAGTCGGGCTGAATGTGTGCTGGGTCGTGCTGGTCAATGGCGAGCGCCGCGGCGCGCCGTTCGCCAGCCGGGAAGAGGCCCTGGAGTGCCAGGCGTCGTGGCTGGCCCAGCTGGCGCGGGACAGGGTCGGACACCCGCTGTTCAGTCGTTCGGCCTGACGGCGCAGGCACCCGCGCCTTCAGACCTCGCTGCCGATCACCGCGCTTTCGGCCTGGAACAGTGCCACCTGGGCCATCGACAAGGCGCTGCTGGCGGCCTGCGCCTGGGCCCGGGCGGCGGACAATGCCTGCATGTGCGCGTCGGTTGTGCGATGCCGGGCGGCGCTTTGCACCATCGCCAGGCGCTCGTTGGCCTTGCGCAGCCGTTGCTGCAATTGTTCGATCTGCTTGCGCAGCAGCTTGATGCGTTTCTTTTTCGCTTCGAGCACGCCGTCGGGAGCAGCGTTGGTCGCCCGAGTGATCGCGGTGCGCAGGTCAAACGGATCGCTCGCCGGGCTTTCGCTGGCCGCCGCGCCGGGCAGGGCGAACTCGGCCAGGGACGGCAGGCGGACAGGTGGGTTGAGGTCGATCATCATGGCGCTCTTTATCGGAAGGCTCGCCAATATGTCGGTCGGGCGCGGCAATCCTTTATTGCCGTTCAGAGGTTCAGGGCGCCCTGGTCGACGGCCTGCTTGAGGGCGCGGGCGGCTTCCTTGGCGGCGGCTTCGGCCAGTTCCGCGGTCTTGAACCAGCGGTCCTTTTCCACCTGGTGGCAGCGCACGGTGCGCAGCGGTGGCTTGGCGCGCATCACGATCACGGCCTGGAACTCGCCCTCGACATCCCGGGCCTCGCCATGGATGAAAAACTCGCCTATATCGAATTCCGTCACGTCCGACTTTCCCCTGGAAATTATGCTGGTGAAGCCTGGCCGGTGGCCGGCTTCAAGGTCGCGGCAGTATGGCAGTTGTTGCCGGTCGATGGCTGAGTTAAGTCACGCAAGTGGCTGACCGGCAGGGTGAAAGAGGTTTTTTCAGCGATTTGCTAACGCATGGGTTGCTCTGAATACATAAAGTTGCTCTAGAATTGCCCCGGCAGTCAGAGATTGATGTTTACCTGCAGCACTCCCGTCCCATTAAGGGTGACGAAAGGATCGTGAGGTTTTCCGATCGACAGTGAGTGCGCAGCTTTCTCGGCGAGCTGGAATCACTTCTTCTGCGCTTGATGCGGGCCAAACGGTCCGGTAGTCCTTCCGGTCTTTCTGGGGAGGGGCGCTCCGGTGTTTGCGCCTACGCGTTGGCGGGTGGTGCTTTTTCGGATTGTTTTCATGTGGAGTCACGGCGCCGGTTCGGCCGCCTTTTTCTGCTGTCCGTCGTTTACGCGGGCAGAGTCATTTTCAGTTTCGGGGATCTTTCCTTGGCAGTAAGTAATCTTGATATGCACGCGTTGTTCGTCCTGGGCGACTTGCGCGCAAAGTTGGTCAAACAGTTCCAGTCCCGTTTCGTCTACATCACCGAACAGACGCCGGAAGGCATTTACGTCGCCGAAATCGATACCGAGACGGCGCTGGTCGTGGACGACAAGCCGCGCCTGGAACTCAAGGTCGGCGACCATTTCCGCGCCGCGGTCCTGCCCAGCCGTGAGGGCGGCAAGTTCGAAATCCGGTTTCGCGAGATCAAGCTGGCCGTCTACGGCCTGGGCGAGTACGCCTTTGTCAGCACCGCCGACGGCCACGCCATCCTGTTCAAGGAAGGCCACAGCGTGGTGACGGTATTCGCCGCCAACCAGCAGTTGCAGGAAGGCCTGACCAAGACCCTGAAAGCCGTGACCGGCAAGGCCGCCAAATGGCGCAAGGGTGAACTGGTGAGCTTCAAGGCCAGCGAGTGAGCCGCGCCGAATTCCACCAGCAGCATCTTGCGCGCGCCCGCGCCGAGGCCCAGCGCCTGTTCGAACGCAAGGCCGTGCTGCAAGGCGCCTGGCTGGCCTGGGTGGCCTCGCAGCTGTATGTCCTGCAGCCGGCGGCATACGCCAGCATGGTGCGCCGCGAGTTGCAGCGCCTGCAGGAGCAGGGCGAAAACTGAAGTCCCCTCGAAAGCAGGAACCTCTACTACAGTCAGATGACTCAATTAGTCAGAGGCTTGCGGTCCCCGATCGCGAGACCATCCTGCAACGCTGTGAACAGCTAAAGGGGCACAGGCATGAAAGGACTGCGGACACTGCTGGGCGGCACGCTGCTTGGCTTGGGTATTTTGCTGGCGCCCGCCGGCTCTTCGGCGGCACCGTCGGCACAGCCGGCACAGGCGCCGATCCACTTCGCCGACCTGAACTGGGAAAGCGGCAGCCTGATCACCGATATCCTGCGCACCATCGTCGAGAAGGGTTACGGCCTGCCGACCGACACCTTGCCGGGCACCACCATCACCTTGGAAACCGCGCTGGCCAATAACGATATCCAGGTCATCGGCGAAGAGTGGGCCGGACGCAGCCCGGTATGGGTCAAGGCCGAGGCCGAGGGCAAGGTGGCGGCCCTGGGCGACACGGTGAAGGGCGCGACCGAAGGCTGGTGGGTGCCGGAATACGTGGTCAAGGGCGACCCGGCCAAGGGCATCAAGCCGCTGGCGCCGGGCCTGCGCAGCGTCACCGACCTTGCGCGCTACAAGGATGTGTTCAAGGACCCGGAAAGCCCGGGCAAGGGGCGTTTTCTCAACAGCCCCATCGGCTGGACCTCGGAAGTGGTGAACAAGCAGAAGCTCAAGGCCTATGGCCTGACCGACAGCTATGTGAATTTCCGCAGCGGTTCCGGCGCGGCGCTGGACGCCGAGATCACTTCATCGATCCGTCGCGGCCAGCCGGTCCTGTTCTACTACTGGTCGCCGACCCCGTTGCTCGGCCGCTTCAAGCTGATCCAGCTGGAAGAGCCGCCGTTCGATGCCGAGGCCTGGAAAACCCTGACCGACGCCGAGCACCCCAACCCACGCCCCACGCGCTCGCTGGCCTCGAAGCTGTCGATTGGCGTGTCCACGCCGTTCCAGAAGCAGTATCCGCAGATCGCCGAGTTCTTTAGCAAGGTCGATTTGCCGATCGAAGCGCTGAACAAGGCCCTGGCCGAGATGAGCGAGAAGCACACGCCACCTCGGGAGGCGGCGCGGGCATTTCTCAAGGCGCATCCGGACGTGTGGCGGGCGTGGTTGCCCGGGGATGTGGCGGACAAGGTCAGCGCCAGCCTGGATTGAGGGGCTGGGGAGATCGCTATCGCGAGCCAGCTCGCTCCTACAGTTCGCGTAACCCTGTAGGCGCGAGCGGGCGGTGATCCGTCTTGCTCGCGATGCCTTTAGAAGCGGCTCTGCACCGCCAGCTCGAAGGTTCGCGGCGTACCCAGGTAGTAAGCCGGCGACACATGGGCGAACTCGGCGTAGACCTCGTTGGTCAGGTTGCGCACCCGCCCGGTGATCGAGGTGTGGCTGTCGAGCTGGTAGGTCAGGAAGGTGCCGTACAGGGTGTAGGAGGGCACGGTCAGGGTGTTGGCCGTATCGGCGTACACCGAGGCCACATAACGCGCATCCACCCCGGTCTGCCACTGCGGCGCCAAGTCATAGGTCAGCCACAGGTTGCCGACCCGGTCCGGCACGTTGGTCGGGGTATTGCCCTTGCGGGACACCACCACGCCCGCGGCGTTCTTCTCGGTGAACGCGTCGTACTGCGCATCGACCCAGGCGAAGTTGCCCTCGAGCAGCAGCTTCGGGGTGACCCGCAGCGAGCTGGCCACCTCGATACCCTTGGAGGTCTGCTGGCCCACCGGGATGCTCAGGGTCGGGTCCAGCGGGTCGGTCACCGCGAAGTCCTTGCGCTCTATGCGGTAGGCCGCCAGGGTCGCCGAGCCGCGGCCGTCCAGGTAATCGAACTTGCTGCCCACCTCCCATTGCTTGCCCGTGGAGACGTCGAAGTCCTGGGTGCTGTTGTTGGGCTGCTCGGCGGCAGTGCTGTATTGCACGTAGACGTTGGCGCCGGGCAGGAACTGGTAGGTCAGGCCGACCCGGCCGGTGACCGGCTCCCAGCTGCGCTTGAGGTGCCGCGGGTTGCTCGCCGTCACCTGGCGGTGGTTGGTCACGTCCAGGTCGATGTGGTCGTAGCGCAGGCCGCTGAGCAGGGTCAGCCGGTCGGTCAGGGCCAGGCGATTCTCGACGAACAGCGCCTGGGTGGTGACCTCGTTGGTCTTGTCGGCGACAAAGCCCTGGCGGGTGCCCGGCAGGTCGTAGAAATGCCCCGGCTGGTAGTTGTTCGGGTCGACGCTGTTGGCCGCCTTGACGTTCAGCGGCGAGTTGGTGGTGCGGTTGACCTTGTACTCGAAACCGCCGGACCAGGTTGTGTCGAGGCCGAAGAGCGAGCTGTCGTGGCGCAGCTCGAACTGGTTGCCGTTCTGCTCGCCCTGGTGCCGCACCTGATAGGCCGTGGAGCGGTTCACCGCGCTGTTGTCAGCGTTGTACTGGTAGGTTTCCAGGTTGCGGTAATCGCGCTGGCTGTCCAGGTGATAGAGGGTGTTGCGCAGGCGGGTGCTGTCGTTGATCCGGTAGTCGACGATCGAGCGCACCCAGATCGTGCGCTGCTCGTAGCGGCCGTCCTCGACGTTGTAGTTGTTGAAGCGATTGTGCTTGTCGATCTTCAACTCGCCGGCCTTGGGGTTGAGCACCGGGGTGCCCCAGTACGGGCTGTCCTCGTGTTCGTCCTGGTATTCCACGGCCAGGGTGTGGGACAGGTTCGGCGTCAGGTCGCTGAGCAGGGAAAACGCCAGGCTCCAGGCATCCCGTTCCTGGCGGTCGATGTAGCCGTTGCCGGTGTTGTGGCTGACGTCGAGGCGGGCGTAGTGCTGCATCTCGTCGCCGGCCTCGCTGAGGGCGTGGTTGAGGCCGAAGGCGGTTTGTGTGGTGTCGTAGCTGCCGTAGCTGACGCGGCCCTCGATGGCCCGCTCCTGGCGGTCGGCCAGCTTGGTCACGTAGTTCAGCGAACCACCCACGGAGCCTGCGCCGTTGACCAGCGAGGAAGGGCCGCCGAGCAGTTCGACCCGGTCATAGATCCAGGCGTCCACCGGTCGCGCCAGACCGCTGGACACGTTGATGCCGTTGAACATCTGGGTGATCTGGCTGTTGGTGAAACCACGGTACGAGACAAAGCCGCCGAACCCCGGCGGGGCGCTGGCATTGACCCCGGGCAGGCTGTTGGCGGCGTCCTGGAAGTTCTGCGCGCCGCGCCGCTCGATATCGTTGCGGTTGGCCACCGCCACCGAGGCCGGGGTTTCGCGGACGCTCAGGCCCAGGCGCGAGGCCATGCCGCTGGACTGGTCGAGGGCCAGGCCGGGTTCGGCGGGCTGCTCGCCGTCGATGGTGATCGGCGTAAGGTCGACGCTGGATTGCGCCCAGGCGCTGACGGACAGGCAGCCGCACAGGCTGGCCAGCAGGGGAATGTGTTTCATCGGTAGATCCTGAATGCTTGGCTAGGAAGCAGCCCACGAACAAACACCGTGGGTTAAGGCACGGGGCGGGCTGATGACAAGGGCGAAAGACTCAGGCGAAGGCGGGCGGCGCGCGCGGGTGGGCCGCGGGCCAGGTGAAGCGGGTGGGGACGTCGGCGGTGGCGCGCGGCGCCAGCGGTGGGCTGTGGTGCTGCGGCAGGATCGCCAGGGTCAGGTTGGAGTTGAACGCCGGGCCCATGCCGCCGGTGGAGCACAGCGGGCAACCGAAGGCCTTGGACAGGGTCGGCAGCGATTCATCGACAGGAGTGGAGGAGGCCGGCGCCTGGGTGCGCGGGTCCACCGTACAGAACTGGCCGCCGATCCCGTTGAGCTGCTGGCCGACCATTTGCCCGTGGCCGATGCTGCAGGCGAACACGTTGAACAGGACGCAGCAATAGAGCATCCAGGCAACGAGCGAGCGATCGGTTCGGGCTAATTTCATGGGGCGGCACTTTACCATCGCAGGCGACGAACGTACTTACAAAAACGTGCAGGTGGGTCCATTCTTCAGCGACATTTTTTGCCATGGACGTTTGCATATGAATGTTTTGATCGCGCAAGGGATGGCCGGAGCCTTCCTGCTGATCAGCTTGATCCACCTGTACTGGGCCGCCGGCGGCAAGCGCGGCAGCGACGCGGCGATTCCCCAGGTGCCGGGCAGGAGGCCGGGCGAGCTGGAGCCGGCGTTCAAGCCCTCGGGGTTCGCCACCTTGCTGGTGGCGGTGGGCTTGCTGCTGATCGCGATGCTGGTGTGCCTGCGGGTGGGCCTGTACCTGCCGACGGTGAGCCACCCGGCGCTGCAATGGGTGATCAGCGCGATGGCCTTGCTGATGTTCGCCCGGGCCATCGGCGACTCGAACCTGGTGGGGTTCTTCAAGGAGGTCAGCGGCTCCCGGTTCGCCCGGCTGGACACGCTGTTCTATTCGCCGCTGTGCGTGGTGCTGGGGGCGGGGCTGCTGGTGGTGGCCTGGAATTGAGTACCCTGTAGGAGCAGCCGGTCGACGCTCGATTGCTCGCGATAGCGGCGCCCCTGACGCTCCGCGGGGCCTGCATCGCCAGCAAGCTGGCTCCTACAGATGTATTGCGATCTGGCAGTGGATCAGCTGCCGCTTTCGCTGCGTCGGCTGCTGACCTCCGCCGGTACATCGTCGCCGGCCATGCGCTTGCGGAACAGCGCCGCCCGCGCCAGCAGCAGGGTGGTCACCGGCACGGTGATCGACAGCAGGATCGGGATCAGCCAGGCGTGCAGCACCGGCCCCGACTTCATCCCCGAGAAATACAGGATCGACGCCAGGGCCACGCACCAGGCGCCCAGGGTCGAGGCCAGGGCCGGCGGGTGCATGCGCTGGAAGTAATCCTTCATGCGCAGCATGCCCAGGGCGCCGATCAGCGCGAAGGCACTGCTGAGCACCAGCAGGATCGCCACCGGTATCTCGATCCACCACGACAGTTCACTGACGGCATTCATTCGATCACCTCGCCACGCAGGAGGAATTTGGCCAGGGCGAAGGAACCGACAAAGCCGAACAGGGCGATCAGCAGCGCCGCCTCGAAGTAGGTGTCGCTGGCGTAGCGGATGCCCAGCACCAGCATCATCAGCATCGCCAGGATGTACAGGTAGTCCAGGGCCAGGACCCGGTCCTGGGCCGAGGGGCCCTTGAACAGCCGGACCAGGGTCAGGACCATGGCCACGGAAAACAGGAACAGGCTGAACAGGATCGCATTCGCGAGCAGGGCACTCATTCGAAGATCTCCATCAACGGACGCTCGTAGGTCGTCTTGAAGTGCTGGATGAAAGCCGCTTCGTCGTCCAGGTCGAACACATGCAGCAGCAGGATGCTGCGGTCCAGGGACAGCTCGGACCACACCGTGCCCGGCACCACCGTGGTGATGGTCGAGAGCGCGGCCAGGCCGTTGGCGTCGCGCAGCTCCAGGGGGATCTTGACGAAGCGCGAGCGCGGCGGGCGGCGCCTGGCGTTGAGTACGCCCCAGGCCACGGCCAGGTTCGACAGCAGCACATCGCGGCCGACCACCAGGAGCAGGCGCAGGATGGTCGCGGGGCGGCGGATGCGGATCGGCAGCGGGCGCAACGGCCGCATCATCAGCGGCGCGCAGAACCCCAGCAGGGCGCCGAGCAGCAGGTTGCCGGGGCTGACGGACAGGTTCAGCACCAGCCATAGCAGCCACAGCGCCAGCGACAACCAGGGAGCGGGGAACAGGCGCTTCATGGCTGCACCTCCTGCAACGCCGCCTGGGCCTCGGGGCTGGGGACCGCCCGGGTGCCGAGCACGGCCATCACATACTGCTGCGGATCGTTGAGGCTGTCGGCGGCGGCCTGGGTAAAGCGCAGCAGCGGCTCGGCCTTGACGGTCAGCAGCATGCACAGCCCGAGCAGGGCAATGATCGGCACGCACTCGAAGCGCCGCAGCAGCGGCGACGGCCGTTCTTCCGGGGTCCAGAAGCGCTGGATGCCCAGGCGTGAAAAGGCGATCAGCGACGCCAGGCCGGAAAGGATCAGCAAGGCCAGCAGGCCCCAGGCGGCGCCGGACAACGGCGCATCCGTGGCCTGGCCCAGCCCGGCAGGGTTGAGCAGGGCGCCGATCAGGCTCAGCTTGCCGATGAAACCCGACAGCGGCGGCATGCCGATGATCAGCAGCGCGCAGGCGATGAAGCTCAGGCCGAGGAAGGCCATGGTCCAGGGAATCACCTGGCCGACCACGGCCTTCTGCTCGTCGTCGAGGTTGGTGCCCGGTGGCGGTTGCAGCGACTCCTGGGGCCGGGGCAGGGTTTCGACTTCATCCTCCAGGGGGATCTCGTTGGCCGAGCGCGAGCGTTCGATCAGCTCCGCCAGGAGGAACAGCGCGCTCAGGGCCAGGGTCGAGCTGACCAGGTAGAACAGCGCGCCGGCAATCAGCCTGGGCTGGGCGAAACCGATCGCCGCCAGGAGGATCCCGGCCGAGACCAGGATGCTCAGGCTGGCCATGCGCTCCAGGCGTTGCGCGGCGAGGATCGCCAGGGCCGCGCCGACGATGGTCGCCATGCCGCCGTAGATCAGCCAGTCGCCGCCGAAGTAGGCCGAGGCCCCGGCCTGGCCGGAGAACAGCAGGGTCCACAGGCGCAGCAGGGTGTAGACCCCGACCTTGGTCATGATCGCGAACATCGCCGCCACCGGCGCGCTGGCCGCGGAGTAGGCCGGCACCAGCCAGAAGTTCAGCGGCCAGATGCCGGCCTTGGCCAGGAACGCGGTGGCCAGGATCGCCGCGCCGGCGTGCAGCAGGCCACGGTCGGCTTCCGGCACCAGCGGGATCTTCAGCGCCAGGTCGGCCATGTTCAGGGTCCCGGTGACGCCGTAGATCAGCGCCGCGCCGATCAGGAACAGCGACGAGGCCAGCAGGTTGATCGCCACGTAGTGCAGGCCGGCGGACACCCGCGCCCGGCCCGAGCCGTGCAGCATCAGGCCGTAGGAGGCGGCCAGCAGCACTTCGAAGAACACGAACAGGTTGAACAGGTCGGCGGTCAGGAAGGCGCCGTACAGGCCCATCAGCTGGATCTGGAACAGCGCGTGGAAGCTGGCCCCGGCGCGGTCCCAGCGGGCCATGGCGAACAGCAGGGCGCTGACGCCGATGATCCCGGTGAGCACCAGCATCAGCGCCGACAGGCGATCGACCACCAGCACGATGCCGAACGGCACCTGCCAGTTGCCCGGCAGGTACACGCCGACGGAGCCGGGCACGCCGGTCTGCTGGGTCCAGCACAGCAACAGCACGGAAATGCCCAGGCCGAGCATGCTGGAGAACAGGTTGATCCTGGCTTTGAGCGGGCGATGTTTCTCGCCGAGCATCAGCATCACCGCGGCGGTCAGCAGCGGCAGCAGGATGGGCGCGACGATCAGGTGCGGCATCAGGTTCATTCCTTGGGCTCCCGGCCGTCCACATGGTCGGTGCCGGTCAGGCCCCTGGACGCCAGCAGCACCACCAGGAACAGCGCGGTCATGGCGAAGCTGATGACGATCGCCGTGAGCACCAGCGCCTGGGGCAGCGGGTCGGTGTAGTGCAGCAGGTCCTGGGGCACGCCGTCCTTGATGATCGGCTCCTTGCCGATGAACAGGCTGCCCATGCTGAAGATGAACAGGTTGACCCCGTAGGACAGCAGGCACAGGCCCATCACCACCTGGAAGGTCCGTGGCCGCAGCACCAGCCAGACGCCGGAGGCCGCCAGCACACCAATGGCGATTGCAATGACTTCTTCCATCAGGCGGCTCCTGGCTTGGCTTGGGGTTTGACTTGGGCACGCACCGACTGGTGCGCCAGCGCGGTGAGGATCAGCAGGGTCGAGCCGACCACCACGGCATACACGCCGATGTCGAAGAACAGCGCGCTGGCGATATGGATATCGCCCAGCAGCGGCAGGTCCAGGTGCAGGGTATGGGTGGTCAGGAACGGGTAGCCGAACGCCAGGGCGCCGAGCCCGGTCAGGGTAGCGAACAGCAGGCCGGTGCCCATCCAGCGCAACGGCCGCAGGCTCATCTGGGCCTCGACCCACTGGGTGCCGGCGACCATGTATTGCAGGATGAACGCCACCGACATCACCAGGCCGGCGACGAAACCGCCGCCCGGCAGGTTGTGGCCGCGCATGAACAGGTAGAACGACACCACCAGGGCGATCGGCAGCAGCAGGCGCACTAGCACCGCCGGCACCATCATGAAGCCCAGGGCGGTGTCGCTGGCATGGCGCGGGTTGACCAGGTCGGTGACCACGTCGGGCGCCAGCAGGCGCTGCTGGGCCGGCAACTGCATGCTTTCCTTCGGCGGGCGGAAGCGTCGCAGCAGGGCGAACACGGTCAGGGCCACGGCCACCAGCACGGTGATCTCGCCCAGGGTATCGAAGCCGCGGAAGTCCACCAGCATCACATTCACCACATTGCTGCCGCCGCCTTCCGGCAGGGCGCGGCTGAGGTAGAACGAGGAAATGTCGTTGGGGGTCTGGCGGGTCAGCATAGCGTAGGACAGCACGGCCATGCCCAGGCCGACGGCGATCGACAGCAGCAGGTCGCGCAGGCGGCGGGCACGGGCCTTGGGCAGGCTGCTGGGCAGCGGCGAAACATCCTCGATCCGCCGGGGCAGCCAGCGCAGGCCGAGCAGGATCAGCACCGTGGTCACCACTTCCACCACCAGCTGGGTCAGGGCCAGGTCCGGCGCGGAGAACCAGACGAAGGTCACGCAGGTCATCAGCCCGCAGACGCTGACCATGGTCAGGGCCGCCAGACGGTGGTACTTGGCTTGCCAGGCGGCGCCCAGGGCGCAGGCGATGGCCAGCAGCCAGAGGGTGACGAAGACGATGGAGCCCGGGATCTTCGGCCGGTCGCCCCAGCTCAGGCTGCTGTAGAGCATCGGGATCAGGCCGGCCAGCACCGCCACCAGCACCAGCAGGAACAGCTGGGTCTGCAGGCGCTGGGTGCTGATCCGCCGTTCCAGGCGCCGGGCCAGGCGCATCATGCTCACCAGGCTGCGCTCGAACAGGCGCTTGCCGTTGAAGCGGCCGATCAGCGGCGGATAGGCAAAATCACCGCGCACCAGCGGGGCACGCAACAGCAGGTAGAGCACGATGCCGCAGGACATGGCGATCAGGCTCATGATCATCGGCGCATTCAGGCCGTGCCAGATCGCCAGGCTGTACTCCGGCAGCGTGCCGCCAACCACTGGCTGGGCGGCCGCGGCCAGCAGCGGGCCGACCATCTGCGCCGGGAAGATCCCCACCAGCAGGCAGGTGAACACCAGCAGTTCCACCGGCGCGCGCATCCAGCGCGGCGGCTCGTGGGGCGTGTGCGGCAGGTCTTCGGCCGGTTTGCCGAAGAACACGTCCACGGTGAAGCGCAGGGAATAGGCGACGCTGAAGGTCCCGGCGATGGTGGCGATCACCGGCAGGGCGGCCTCGACCCAGGCGGTGGAATTGATGAACACCGTCTCGGCGAAGAACATCTCTTTCGACAGGAAACCGTTGAGCAGCGGCACGCCGGCCATGGAGGCGCTGGCGACCATGGCCAGGGTCGCGGTGAACGGCATCAGCTTGATCAGGCCGTTGAGCTTGCGGATGTCGCGGGTGCCGCTTTCGTGGTCGATGATGCCGGCGGCCATGAACAGCGAGGCCTTGAAGGTGGCGTGGTTGAGGATGTGGAACACCGCGGCCACCGCGGCCAGCGGGCTGTTCAGGCCCAGTAGCAGGGTGATCAGGCCCAGGTGGCTGATGGTCGAGTACGCCAGCAGGCCCTTGAGGTCGTTCTGGAACATCGCGCAGTAGGCGCCCAGCACCAGGGTCGCGGCCCCGGCGCCGCCGACGATCCAGAACCATTCTTCGCTGCCGGACAGCGACGGCCAGAGGCGGGCGAGAAGGAACACCCCGGCCTTGACCATGGTCGCCGAGTGCAGGTAGGCCGAGACCGGTGTCGGCGCGGCCATGGCGTGGGGCAGCCAGAAGTGGAAGGGGAATTGCGCGCTTTTGCTGAGGGCGCCGATCAGGATCAGCGGCAGGAGAATGGGGTAGAGGGCATGGGCTCGGATGAGATCTCCGGCAGCCAGGACCTGGTCCAGGTCGTAGCTGCCGACCACATGGCCGAGCAGCATGACCCCCGCCAGCAGGCACAAGCCCCCCGCGCCGGTGACCATCAGCGCCATGTAGGCTCCGCGCCGGGCATCGGAGCGGTGGTGCCAGTAGCCAATCAGCAGGAAGGAGAACAGGCTGGTCAGTTCCCAGAAGAACACGATCTGGATCAGGTTGCCGGAAATCACCAGGCCGAGCATGGCGCCCATGAAGGCCAGGAAAAACGCGAAGAAGCGCGGCACCGGGTCTTCCGGCGACATGTAGTAGCGCGCGTACAGCGACACCAGGGTACCGATGGCCAGCACCAGCATGGAGAACAGCCAGGCGAAGCCGTCCATGCGCAGGACGAAGTTCAGGCCGAGGCTGGGCAGCCAGTTGAACTCTTCACGGATCACGCCGCCATGGGCGATCTGCGGGTACATCGAGGCCACCGCCACGCTACCGGCCAAGGCGACCAGGCCTGCCAGCAGGGACTCGGTGTTACGCGCGTTGTGCGGCAGCAAGGCCGCCAGACAGCTGCCGATAAAAGGCAGAAGCAGTAGAACTATCAGGGACATAGGCTTCTAATCTGCGGGAAATTGTGATGCATCATACGTGCCGACTCTGTGATCACCAACCTTGAAGCTGTGGCAGGATCCTACAAAACCCCTTCGGCCAGCCTTCAAGGCCGGGGACAAAAAGCCGGCTGGTGCGAAAATCATGGCAGTTTGCCCTGGGTGAATGGCAACAAAGCGCTGCGCGCGGTGTTATGGTCGCGCCCCTTGGCAACGGACCCGCTTGAAAGGAAGCAGACAGGCCCTTTATGACCCTCGGAACCTTTACCCGCAAAACCCTCGCCAGCCTGCTGTTGATGGCCCTCGGCGGCTGGATCGTCTGGCTGTGGCTGACCCTGGCCGGGCCCACTGCCGGCATGAGCCGCTTCAAGACCCTGGAGCCCTTGTCGATCGAGGGGCAAGCGGCGGCGGCCTTGCCTGTCGGCACCGTGCTCTATTACGACGCCGGCTTTGCCGAGGGCCATGGCCGCTACCTGGCGTACTTCTATCACAAGGGCGTCATCGCCCAGAAAGCCTTGCCCAAGGCCTTCTGGCCGGGGCAGGAGCAGATCAGCCCCTTGTGGTTGTGGAATATCGATCCCGAGCAGGTCCCGGAGAAGACCATGACGCGAGAGGACATTGTCGCCGCCGTACAGGCCGGCCAGCTCTCCCGGCAGGAACTGGCGGCCATTGTCGAGTCGTTGCCGCGTTAGCTCAGCGTTGCGAGTCCGCGGTCTCATCCAGCCGATCCGCCTCGATCACCTCGCCACCTTTACCCTTGGTCTTCAACTCGCTGACGATCACCGCCGCGACGATCAGCGCGCCGCCCAGCAGGGCCAGGGCCGGCAGGCGTTCGCCGGCGATGCGCCCGACCAGCCCGGCCCACACCGGTTCGCCGGCGTAGATCAGGGTGGCGCGGGTCGGCGAGACGCTTTTCTGCGCCCAGTTCATCGCCACCTGGATCGCCGCGCTGGCGGCGCCCAGGCCCAGGGCGCTGGCCAGCAGCAGCCAGGAAAAGTCCGGGATGGCTTCCTGGGTCGGCACCACCATCAGGAACGACAGCACCGAGGTCGCGGCCAGTTGTACTACTGTGACCCGGCGCACATCGACCTGGCCGGCATAGGTGCTGATCAGGATGATTTCCGCAGCGATGGCCACGGTGCTGATCAGGGTGGCGATTTCCCCCGGGCTGAAGTCCAGCGCGGCGCCGCTGGGCCCGGAGAGCAGCATCAGGCCGGTGAAGGCCAGCATGATGCCGATGCTCGGCATCAGCCCCGGGCGCTTGCCCATGAACAGCCATTGCAGCAGCGGCACGAAGGGCACGTACAGCGCGGTGATAAAGGCCGACTGGCTGCTGGGAATGGTTTGCAGGCCCACGGTCTGCAGGCCGTAGCCGAGCATGATGGCGGTGCCGATGAAGACCCCGGCCTTGAGTTCGAACAGGGTCAGCCCGCGCAGGCTGCGCAGGGAGAACAGCCCGACGATGCAGGCCGCCGCGGCGAACCGCAGGCCGACGAAGAACATCGGGCCGCTGACGGTCATGGCGTGCTGCACCGTGAGAAAGGTGCCGCCCCAGACCATGGTGATCAGCACCAGCACGCACTCGGCTTTGCTCAGTTTGAGGAAGAAGGAGGAAGATTTGCTGGAGTTCACCGACGTCATGCCCTTGCGTGCTACCCGGGGCGGCCGCACAATGCGCCGCGAAGTTGGGCAGTATACTGCGCAAATCCATACAGTGAGCAATATAGTGCACAAAGATCCTGGGCAGCGCGCCTCCGTGCTGCAGCATGTCAGTCACAACGTCCGGCGCCTGCGCCACGCCGCCGAGCTGAGCCAGAGCGCCCTGGCGGAAAAGTCCGGGGTCAGCCGGCGCATGCTGGTGGCCATCGAGGCCGGTGAGAAGAATGTCAGCCTCAGCACCCTGGACCGGGTGGCCGAAGCCCTGGACGTGGCCTTCAGCGACCTGATCCAGGCCCCCGATGCCCGCGACCCGAGCCGGATCAACGAGCTGGCCTGGGCCGGGCTGATTCCCGGGAGCAAGGCGGTGCTGCTGGCCAAGGCCAACGCCTGCCGCGAAGTGGAGCTGTGGGAGTGGCGCCTGGAGCCGGGCGAGCAATACCTGTCGGAACCGGACGCCGAAGGCTGGAGCGAGCAGCTGTATGTCTTCGAGGGTTGCCTGACCCTGGTCCTGGGTGAACAGGAGCGGCGCCTGGACAGCGGCGAGTTCTTCATGTTCGCCAGCAACCTGCCGCATGCCTATCGCAACGATGGGGCGGTGGCGGTGCGTTTCGTGCGCAACGTGGTGATCTGAGCACTGTTGCCTGGGCAACAGTGCTTGAACATTTTGCCTGTTTTTAGTTGATGCTGTTTCTTATGAATATCAATCAACTTACTGATTTATAAGACTTATAGTCTTCGGCACGACTTCTGCAATCTCCAGGTCAGAACGGATCTTCCGCATTCGACAGGACCTGGAGTCGGCCATGACAGCCACTGCTCAACCCACCCGAACCGCCCACATCATCCACTCCGACGCCGAGGCCATCGCCGTCGCCCGGACCCTGGCCGAACGTTTCGCCGTCGAAGCCAGCGTGCGCGATCGCGAGCGGCGCCTGCCGTTCGCCGAGCTGGATGAGTTCTCCGCCAGCGGCCTGTGGGGCATCACCATTCCCAAGGCCTATGGGGGCGCCGGGGTGTCCTACGTGACGGTGGCGCAGGTGATCAAGATCATTTCCGCCGCCGACTCGTCCCTCGGCCAGCTGCCGCAGAACCACCTGGGCGTGCTCGATATCCTGCTGCAGACCGCCAGCGAGGAGCAGAAGCGCTACTACTTCGCCAAGGTGCTGCAGGGCTATCGCTTCGGCAACGCGTTCTCCGAAGCCGGCAGCAAGCATGCCGGCGCCTTCGAGACCCGCATTCGTTTCAACGCCGACGGCGCGCGGATCGACGGCGAGAAGTTCTACTGCACCGGTGCCTTGTTCGCCCATATCGTGCCGGCGGTGGCGGTCGACGAGCAGAACAAGGCATTCATCGCCTTTATCGAGCGGGACAACCCCGGCCTGACCGTGATCGACAGCTGGGACGGTTTCGGCCAGCGCACCACCGCCAGCGGCGGGGTCACCCTCGATGCGGTGCAGGTGCCGCTGAGCGCGGTGATCCCGGCCCATCGCGCATTCGATGAGCCCACCGCCGACGGGCCGATCTCGCAGATCATCCAGGCGGCGGTGGACACCGGCCTGGCAGTCGGCGCCCTGGAAGAAGCCAAGCGCCACGCGCGCCAGTCGCGCCCCTGGATCGACAGTGGCCAGGATCATGGCTGGCAGGACCCGTTCACCATCGCCGCCATCGGCGACCTGGAATGGCGGGTGCACGGCACCGAGGCGATCCTGGAAAAAGCCGGCCTGGCCATCGACCAGGCACTGCGCGAACCCAACGAAGACACCGTGGCCCAGGCCTCGGTGGTGGTGGCGCAAGCCAAGGTGTTGTCGGCGGAAAGTGCCTTGCTCGCCAGCAGCAAGCTGTTCGAACTGGCCGGCACCCGCTCGGTGCTGGGCAAGTACAACCTCGACCGCTACTGGCGCAACGCGCGGACCCACACCCTGCATGACCCGGCACGCTGGAAATACCACCTGATCGGCAACTTCCTGCTCAACGGCGTCAAGCCGGCCCGCCACGCCTGGAACTGAGGAACCGCCCATGAACGCATTGAGCCAAGCCACCGCCCATGAAAAACCCGCCGATGAACAGCCCGAGCACAGCCACGACGACCTGCGCCGCGCCCGCGAACTGCTGCAATCGACCCTCAAGTTTGTCCGTGAGCAGGCCAAACCCTGGCCCGGCAGCGGCCTGGCCCGAGCCAGCGACGACCCTTATGTGATCAGCCGCTTTGGCGACCTGCTGATCCGCATCGAAGTCGCCGCCGCCTTGCAGGAACGGGCGCAATCGCTGCTCGCCAGGGAGCCCGACGTCGCCGAAATCGGCGTGGCCCAGGCCGAGGCGGCCATCGCCAGCCGCGAGGCCTTGCTCGCGGTGAGCAACGCCGAGTTCGAGCTGACCGGCCAGCGTAGCCCGCTGCCCGCCGCGCAGGGTGAACCCTTGCGCTGGAAATACCCGTTGATCGGCAACTACCGCCTCAATGGCGTGGTGCCGCCCAGTTTCAGGAGTGCTGTTTGATGGCCCGGGAAATCCGTCTCAACGCGTTCGACATGAACTGTGTCGGCCACCAGTCGCCGGGCCTGTGGGCCCACCCCCGGGATCGCTCCTGGCAGTACAAGGACCTCGAATACTGGACCGACCTGGCGCGGATCCTCGAACGCGGCAAGTTCGACGGCCTGTTTATCGCCGATGTGCTGGGCATCTACGACGTCTACCAGGGCAACGGCGAGGCGGCGATCCGCCAGGCGGCCCAGGTGCCGGTCAACGACCCGCTGCAACTGATCCCGCCCATGGCCCTGGTCACCGAGCACCTGGGCTTCGGCCTGACCGCGTCGCTGTCGTTCGAGCATCCCTATCCCTTCGCCCGGCGTCTTTCGACCCTCGACCACCTGACCCGCGGCCGCGCCGGCTGGAACATCGTCACCTCTTACCTGGAAAGCGGGGCGAAGAACCTCGGGCAGAAAGCCCAGACCGAGCACGACGCCCGCTACGACTACGCCGAGGAATACCTGCAGGTCTGCTACAAGCTCTGGGAAGGCAGCTGGGAAGAGGGCGCGGTGCTGCGCGACCGGGAACGGCGGATCTTCAGCGACCCGAGCAAGATCCATGAGATCCGCCATGTCGGCCCACACTTCCAGGTGCCGGGCATCCACCTCTGCGAGCCTTCGCCGCAACGCACCCCGGTGCTCTACCAGGCCGGGGCGTCGAGCCGTGGCAAGCAGTTCGCCGCCGAGCAGGCCGAGTGCGTGTTTGTCGCCGCGCCGTCCAAGGTGCTGCTGAAGAAGACCGTGGCCGATATCCGCCGCCGCGCCGCCGAGGCCGGGCGCGATCCGGCGCAGATCCTGATCTTCAACCTGCAGACGGTGATCCTCGGCGAGACCGATGCCAAGGCCAGGGCCAAGTTCGAGGAGTACAAGTCCTGGGTCAGCTACGAAGGCGCCATGGCGCTGATTTCCGGCTGGACCGGCATCGACTTCAGCCAGTTCAAGCCCGATGAGCCGCTCAAGCATGTGCACACCAATGCCATCCAGTCGGCGGTGGAAGCCTTCTCCACGGCCGACCCGAACAAGGTCTGGACGCCCCATGAGCTGGCGGACTGGGTCGGCATCGGCGGCTTCGGCCCGTTGTTCGTCGGCAGCCCGGAAACCGTGGCCGACCTGCTCCAGGAGTGGGTCGAGGACACCGATGTGGACGGCTTCAACCTGGCCTACGCGTTGACCCACGAAACCTTTGTCGACGCCGTCGAACTGCTGGTCCCCGAGTTGCAGAAGCGCGGCGTGTACAAGACCGAATACGCCCCCGGCACCTTGCGCGAGAAGCTGTTCGGCGCCGGGCCGCGCTTGCCGCAGAACCATCCGGGCAGCGCTTATCGCGACCTGGCGGCCTTGCATCGCCAGGAGCAGCAGGTGGCCTCCATCCGGATACCGTCCCTGTAGCCGCTGCCGCAGGCTGCGATAGGTCCGAAGGACCTTCAGCGTCAGTGTGATCGTCACGACCTGTCGGTCGATCGCAGCCTGCGGCAGCGGCTACAGGTGCAGTGCAAACCAAAGACAGCCAGCGGACCACCGCACGCTTTTGCCCAAGGAATCGAGGTCAGTCCATGAGCGTGCATGAACTCAAGCGTTCGCCCCCGGCGGACGCGCGAACAGCGGAACACACTGTGCTGCTGCCCGCTGCCCTGGAGCTGTTGCAGCACTGGGCGCAGGTCAGCCCGCTGGCCAGCGCGCTGCGTCACAAGCGCCACGGCCATTGGTACAACTGGCGCTGGATCGACGCCGCGCGGGATGTCGAGCGCCTGGCCGACGGCCTGCGGCAACAGGGTTTCGACGAAGGCTCGCGACTGGCGTTGAGCGGCCTGTTCGAGCCCAACCTGCTGCTCCTGGCCCTGGCCGCGCAACGGGTGGGCGGCGAGGTGCTGACCCTGAGCGACGAGCTCGACCCGCAAGCCCTGCGCCAGGCCCTGTGGAACCTGCGCCCCAGCCATGCCTTCGTGCATTCGCGCCAGCAGTTGCTGCGCTGGGTCGCCGCCGGCGAAAACAGCATGGCCCCGCAATTATTGATTGCCCATCAGCCTGTTCCGCGCCTGCCGGAAGGTTCGCGCCAGCCGGTGCTGGCCTTCGGCGACCTGCTCGGCAGCCGGGAAAAGCCCCAGCGCCAGAACCACTGGCGGCATCCGGCCCATGCCGCGCAGCTGTGGAGCGAGGAGGGCACGCACTGGCCGGAAGGCCTGAGGGTCTTGCTGCACCAGTGGCTGCACAGCGGCCATAGCCTGGCCTTCCCGGAAAGCCGCGGTTCGGCCAGCCGCGACCGCCGCGATGTCGCCCCCAGCGGCCTGCTGCTCTCGGGCCCTTGCCTGCAACGCCTGGCCGACGACATCGAAAGCCGCCTGGCGCCCGTGGGCAGTTGGCGCCGCCGCCTGTGCGACTGGGCCATTGCCCAGCCGCACCGCCCCCTGCAACGGCTGCTGAAGAACCGGGTGCGCCGGCTCCTGGGGTTCCAGCGCCTGGATTACATCTGGCAGGCCCCCGGCAACCCCTCGACACCTTCGGCGCCGGTGTGGCTGGCCGAACTCAAACGGAATATCGCATGAGCGCCGCCGACCCCATCCTGCAAGTCAATGCCATCTCCCTGTCGTTCAAGGGGGTGAAGGCGATCAACCAGCTGTCCTTCGCGGTCGCGCGCGGCGAGATCTGCGCGCTGATCGGGCCCAACGGCGCCGGCAAGAGCTCCTTGCTCAATATCCTCAATGGCGTCTATCGCTTCGACGCCGGCTCGATTGTCTTCGACCGCGAGGCGTTCCAGCGCATCGACCCCTTGCAGGCCGCGCGCCGGGGCATCGGCCGTACCTTCCAGAACAACGCGCTGTTCAAGAAGATGAGCGTGATCGACAACCTGCTCAGCGGCCTGTCGCGGCACACCCGCACCAGCTTTATCGAACAGGCCCTGGGGCTGCCCCGGGCGCGGCGCGAGGCCGAGGCCCATCGGCAGCTGGCCCAGGGCATTCTCGAGTTCCTCGAGTTGCAGGCGCAGCGCGATGTGCCGGTGGGCAACCTGTCCTACGGCCTGCAAAAGCGCGTTGAGCTGGGCCGGGCCCTGATCGCCGGGCCCAGCCTGTTGCTGCTGGACGAGCCCATGGCCGGGATGAACGCCGAGGAAAAACAGGACATGGCGCGTTTCATCGCCGACATCAACCGCGACCTCGGCACCACGGTGGTGCTGATCGAGCACGATATGAACGTGGTCATGGACCTGTCCGACCATGTGGTGGTGCTGGACTACGGGCGCAAGGTCGGCGACGGCACCCCGGCCGAAGTGCAGGCCGACCCCGAGGTGATCGCCGCCTACCTGGGGGCGGTGCACTGATGAGCTTTTTCTTCGAAACCCTGCTGGGCGGCCTGCTGGCCGGCACCCTGTATTCGCTGGTGGCCATCGGCTTCGTGCTGATCTACAAGGCCAGCGGCGTGTTCAATTTCGCCCAGGGCGCGATGTTGCTGTTCGCCGCGCTGACCTTCGTCAGCCTGCACGACCAGGGCGTGCCCTTTGTCCTGGCGCTGCTGGCGACGGTGCTGGTGATGATCGCCGGCGCCTGGCTGATCGAGCGGCTGGTGCTGCGGCCGCTGGTCAATCGTTCGCAGATCACCCTGTTCATGGCCACCCTGGGCCTGTCGTTCATCATCGAAGGCCTGGCCCAGGGGCTGATGGGCTCCCAGGTCAGGGCGCTGGACCTGGGCATCGACGACGTGCCGCTGTTCCTCGGGCCGTTGATGTTCAGCCAGTTCGACCTGATCGCCGCGGCTACGGCCGTGGTGCTGGTGACGGTGCTGGCGCTGCTGTTCAACAAGACCCGGATCGGCGTGTCGCTGCGGGCGGTGGCCGACGACACCACGGCCGCGCTGTCGATCGGCATCAACCTCAACCGCATCTGGCAGATCGTCTGGGCCGTGGCCGGCATCGTCGGGCTGGTGGCCGGGCTGCTCTGGGGCGCGCGCCAGGGCGTGCAGTTCTCGCTGTCGCTGGTGGTGCTCAAGGCTTTGCCGGTGCTGATCATCGGCGGCTTCACCTCGATCGGCGGGGCGATAGTCGGCGGGCTGATCGTCGGCGCCGCGGAGAATCTGGCCGAGGTCTATATCGGCCCGCTGATCGGCGGCGGCATCACCCCCTGGTTCGCCTATGTGCTGGCCCTGGCCTTCCTTTATATCCGTCCCGCCGGCCTGTTCGGCGAGCGCGCCATCGAGCGAGTCTGAACCCATGTCCATTCCCCTGACCCAGGCCACCGCGCCTGTGCTGTTGATCCCGCGCCGCCTGCCCTGGGGCCTGGGCGGCCTGCTGTTGCTGGCCCTGGTCGGCGTGCCGCTGGTGGGCAACGACTATTGGCTCAACGCCATTCTGATCCCGTTCCTGGTGCTGTCCCTGGCCGGGCTCGGCCTCAACCTGCTCACCGGCTACACCGGCCAGACCTCGGTCGGCGCCGCCGGCTTCATGGCGGTCGGGGCCTTCGCCACCTATGGCGTTCTGCTGCGCCTGCCGGAGCTGGGCCTGCCCCTGGCGCTGCTTGGCGGCGGCTTGATCAGCGCGGCGGTGGGCTGGCTGTTCGGCCTGCCCAGTTCGCGGATCAAGGGCTTCTACCTGATGGTCACCACCCTGGCGGCGCAATTCTTCCTGGAGTGGCTGTTCGTCAAGTTTCCCTGGTTCTACAACTACGGCTCCTCGGGGACCATCTCGGCGCCCCGGCTGAGCCTGTTCGGCCATGACCTCAATACCCCGGTCGGGCGTTACCTGCTGACCCTGGCCTGCGTGCTGCTGTTGACCTGGGTCGCGTTGAATCTGGTGCGCAGCCAGGTCGGGCGCAACTGGATGGCGATTCGCGACATGGACACCGCGGCGGCGGTGATCGGCATTCCGGTGGCGCGCTACAAGCGCCTGGCGTTCGCCGTCAGTTCCTTCTACCTGGGCATCGCCGGCGCCCTGTGGGCCTTCGCCTACCTGGGCACCGCCAGCGCCAGCAGCTTCGATATCAATCGTTCGTTCCAGATCCTGTTCATCATCATTATCGGCGGCATGGGCAGCGTGGCCGGCAACTTCGTCGGCGCGGCCTTTATCAGCCTGCTGCCGATCCTGTTGAGCCACGCCGGGCAAGCCCTGGCGGGCGGTGCGGTGGATGCCGGGCAGTTGCAGAACCTGCAGAAAATTATCTTCGGCGTGCTGATCATCCTGTTCCTGATCAAGGAGCCGGAGGGCTTGATCCGCTTGTTGGGCAATCTCCGTCAACGGCTGGGGCACTGGCCGCTGCGTTTCTGAATTCCACTCCTGAGTAGAGAGAAGATATGCGTGCATCCTTGAAACGTTCCCTGGCCGGCGTCGCGGTGGCGCTGGCGATCCTCGGCGGCGCGGCGCCCGTGGCGCAGGCCGCGGCGGACCAGCAGTTCTTTCCGCTGGCCACTTACCGGGTCGGCGCCTATGCCTCCAGCGGGGTGCAGGTGTGGGCCGGCATGATCGACTACCTGAACTACATCAATCAGGTGGAAGGCGGGATCAACGGGGTCAAGCTGGTCTGGCAGGAGTGCGAGACCGAGTGGACGGCGGAGAAGGGCATCGAGTGCTACGAGCGCTTCAAGAACGGCCTGGATGGCGCGCCGGTGGCGGTCTACCAGCCCAACGGCGCACCGGCGGCCTATGCCCTGAGCGAGCGCGCCGAGGTCGACAAGATCCCGCTGATCACCCTGGGTTACGGCCGTACCGAAGCCACCGACGGCACGGTGTTTCCCTATAACTTCCCGGTGATGCTGACCTTCTACAGCGAGGCGTCGACCCTGGTGAACTACATCGCCGAGCGCGAGGGCGGCTTCGACAAGCTCAAGGGCAAGAAGATCGCCACGGTCTACCACGATTCGGCCTATGGCCGGGAAACCCTCGGCCCGCTGCAGCTGCTGGCGCAGAAGTACGGCTTCGAGAACATCCAGATTCCGGTGGCCGATCCGGGTAACGAGCAGTCGGCGCAATGGCGCCAGGTGCGCCAGCAGAACCCTGACTGGGTGTTCCTGCGCACCTGGGGCGTCTCGACCCCGGTGGCGGTGAAGACCGCCGCGCGCTTCGGCTTCCCGGTGGACCACATCATCGGCGACATCTGGGCCAGCTCCAGCGAAGACGTATTGCCGGCCGGCGCGGCGGCCAAAGGCTACCTGGCGCTGACGCCTTATCCTGCGGGAAGCGATTTCGACATCCACCGGCGCCTCAAGCAACACATCCTCGACCAGGGCAAGAGCAACCTTGCGGACCTGAAGAACTTCGGCAGCGTGTACTACAACTCCGGGCTGGTGAACGCCGCGGTGGCGGTCGAAGCGATCCGCACCGCCCAGGGCAAGTTCGGCCAGCGCCCGCTCAATGGCGAAGAAGGCCGCTGGGGCCTGGAGCACCTGAACATTGACGACGCCCGGCTCAAGGACATGGGTTACCTGGGGTTGATGCAGAACCTCAAGCTGTCCTGCCGTGATCACGAGGGCGGCGGTTCGGCGCGGGTGCAGCAGTGGGACGGCGCCCACTGGACCCTGATCAGCGACTGGATCGCCGCCGACCGCGCCTTGCTGCGGCCGCTGATCGACGAGAAGTCGGCGGCCTTCGCCAAGGAGAAGAACCTCACGCCACGCAGCTGCACCGGGGATGAATGACACATGAGCCAGACCGCTCCGGCCGCTACGGCCGACGACCTGTTGCAGGTGCGCGATATCGAGGTGATCTACGACGGTGCGATTCTCGCGGTGGCCGGGGTCTCCCTGAGCGTGCCCGAGGGCGGCATAGTCGCCTTGCTGGGGGCCAACGGCGCCGGCAAGAGCACCAGCCTCAAGGCGATCTCCGGGCTGCTGCGCGCCGAGCGGGCCGAGGTCAGCCGGGGCTCGATCGCCTTTCTCGGCCAGGACAGCGCCGGCGTCGACCCGAGCCAGCGGGTGCGCCAGGGCATGGTCCATGTGCTGGAGGGGCGCCATGTATTCCCGCAGTTGACGGTGGAGGACAACCTGCGCAGCGGCGGTTTTGTCCGTGGCTTGAGCCGCCGGGAACTGGCCGCCGACCTGGAGCGCATCTACGCCTGGTTCCCGCGCCTGAAGACCAGGCGCGGCACCCGCGCCGGCCTGACCTCGGGCGGCGAGCAGCAGATGGTCGCCCTCGGCCGCGCGCTGATGACCCGGCCGCGCCTGGTGCTGCTGGACGAGCCGTCCATGGGCCTGGCGCCGATCATCGTCCAGGAGATTTTCGAAATCGTCGCGCAACTCAATCGCGAGGCGCGGGTGAGCTTCCTGATCGCCGAACAAAACATTAATGTGGCGCTCAAGTACGCCTCCAGGGCCTACGTGCTCGACACCGGGCGCGTGGCCTGGTCCGGCACGACCGATGAACTGCTGGCCCGGGGCGATCTGCAGGACTTCTACCTAGGCAGGCACTGACCCGTGAGAACCCCATGAGCCAAACACCCAACGGACAGGCGAGCGGCGCCACCCGTGACGCCGATGTGCTGATTGTCGGCGGCGGCCTGAGTGGCGCCTTGCTCGCCGCCCAACTGCTGCGCCTGCCGGGCCGGCGCCAGGTGCGGGTGATCGAGCCGCGCAGCGAACTGGGGCGCGGCGAGGCCTACAGTGCCGTCGAACTGGGCCACACCCTGAACGGCAACGCCGCGCGCATGAGCGTCGACCCGGACAACGCCGATGACCTGACTCAATGGCTGAGCGATTACATCGCCGCCGGCGGCTGGCCGGAGTCGAAGCAGCAGCCCGTGCCCATCAGCGAGCTGTTTCCTCCGCGCGGGATCTTCGGCCTGTATGTCCAGCAGCGGCTGGCCGAGGCCCAGGCGATGGGCGCCTCGCAGGGCTCGACGGTGGCGCATGTGCGCGCCGAGGTGGTGGACTTGCAGGCCGACGCCGAGGGTGCCTGGCTGACCCTCGACGACGGCCAGCAACTACGCGGCGCCTTTGCCGTGCTGGCCACCGGCATGTTCCCGGCGGCACGCACGCCACAGACCCAGTCCAGCGGCCTCAACGCCGCCGCGCTGGACCCCTGGGACGTTTCGGCCATGAGCCGGCTCGACCCGCAGGCCACGGTGCTGATCATCGGCTCCGGGCTGACCATGGTCGACGCCGTGGTGTCCCTGGAGCAGGCCGGGCATCGCGGGCCGATCGAGGTGTTCTCGCGCCACGGCCTGTTGCCCCATGTGCGGCGCCAGCCACCGGCCTGGGTCGACTTCCTCGCCGAGGATCCCAGCCTGCGCAGCCCGCGCCAGTTGCTGCGCGAGCTGCGTCGGCAATGTCGCCAGGCGTTGGCGGATGGCGTGGACTGGCAGGCGCCGCTGGACACGGTGCGCGCCCATATCGGGCGTTTGTGGAATCAGGCCACGGACGTGCAGCGCCGGCAGTTCGTGCGCCATGTGCGGCCGTGGTGGGAAAGCCATCACCACCGTTCGCCGCCGCTGAGCGCCGAGCTGGTCGCGCGTTTGCACGGGGAAGGGCGGTTGCGCATCCAGGCGGCCTCGTTCAAGGGGTTGGAGCCTTCGGCGGATGGGCGCCTGGCGATTTGCATCCGTCGCCGTGGCGAAGCGCAAACCCGCTGGGTCGCGGGGATGCGCTGATCAACTCCAGCGGCATCGAATACGACTGGCGCCGGGTCGCCCGGCCGTTACCGCAGCAACTGCTGGCCCGTGGCCTGATCACGCCGGGGCCGCTGGCCCTGGGGATTTGGGCCGACGCCGCTGGCGCGGTGGTGGATGCCGAAGGCCAGGTCGCCCGCCGGCTGTTCGCCATGGGCCCGCCGTTGCGCGGCATGTGGTGGGAAAGCACCGCGGTGACCGATGTGGCCCTGCAAGCCAAGGCTCTGGCCGCACGCCTGGCGGCATTACCCTTGTAGCCGCTGCCGCAGGCTGCGAACGGCTGCGCAGCAGACGCCGCGATCCTGAGGCCGCCAAGCAAGGTCCTGCGGACCTTTTCGCAGCTTCGCCTTGGCTCAGCAGCGGCTACAGGGTCACCCAGCGCTGTTCGGCGGCGGCAAGGCGAATCGCCGCCGCCAGGCGCTCGACCTGCCAGGCCTCGGCGAAATCCGTCCCGTCTTGTCCCTGGCCGCTAAGCGCCATGATCAGCTCATGGACCTCCAGGGTCTTCAGCTCGTTGTAGCCCAGTTGATGGCCCGGGGCCGGGCTGAAGGCCGCGTAGCCGGGCAGGGCGGGCCCGGCCAGCAGGCGCTGGAAGCCGCTATCGCCGGCCCGGTACAGGCGTAGTTCGTTGAGGCGTTCCTGGTCGAAGGCCAGGGTGCCGCGGGTGCCGCTGATCTCGAAACTCAGGTGGTTCTTGTAGCCGTGTTTGAGCCAACTGCTGCTGAAGGTCCCGCGGGCGCCGCTGGCGAAACGCAGCAGGGCATGGGCCTGGTCGTCCACGGCGATCGGGCGCTGCTCCTGGCTGCCGGCGCTGGCCGGGCGCTGGTGGTGCACGGTCTGGCTGTCGGCGCAGACCGCCTCGACCTCGCCCAACAGATAACGCGCCATGGCCAGCAGATGGCTGCCCAGGTCGGCCAGGGCGCCACCGGCGTGCTGCGGATCGCAGCGCCAGGAGAAGGGCGAGGCCGGGTCGGCCATGAAGTCTTCGCTGAACTCGCCCTGGAAGCTGACGATCTGCCCCAGTTCGCCGCTGTCGATCAGCGCCTTGGCCTGCACGATCATCGGGTTGTGCTGATAGTTGTAGCCGACCCGGGTGACCACCCCGGCGGCCTTGGCCGCTTGCTGCATCTGCTGCGCCTGTTCGACGCTGACCGCCAGGGGCTTCTCGCAGTACACCGCCTTGCCGGCCTTCAGCGCAGCCATGGCCATGGGGAAGTGCAGGTGATTGGGCGTGGTGATCGCCACCAGGTCGACCCTGGGGTCGTCGATCAACCGTTGCCAGTCGCCGTGGGCCCGGGCGAAACCCCAGGCCGCGGCGCAATGTTCGGCGCGCTGGCGGTCGGCATCGGCCAGCGCCGCCAGGTGCAGGCGCACCGGCAACTCGAACACCGCGCTGACATTACGAAACGCCAGCGCATGGGCCCGCCCCATGAAACCGGTGCCGATCAAGCCTATTCCAAGTTCACCCATAGCCGGACCTTTCAGAATTTTTATTGTAAGGAAGGCTATTTATGGAATAAAAATTCGTTAATTGCAATCCATAGAATAAATTTTCAGTGGCAGCGCCGCTGCTGCTCGACAACCCGGCCGGGAAAAGCGAAGGGTGCAAGTAAAAAGGCTATGTCCCAATAGTCTTTTTTATGTCTCGGCCTCGGCTCCGCGTGCCCTGGTCACCTCAAAAGAGCCTGTTCCACAGGCGCTTGAGCGCATTCGGCTGTTCCGTCCGCTCGCCGGTCGATTGAGGTGCCGAGGGCGGCGGGGAAGGCCGCGCAGCGGACGGGCGCGGCGCTTGGTCACTGCGTTTGCGCTGCTCATGCCGGTCCCGGAGTGCGAGTAGCTCGGGGCTGTCCGGACGGGCTTCCAGGCCATGCTTGATATAGGCCCGCGCCAGGTCGCGATCGCCCTTGGCATACGCGCTTTCGCTCATCTCGGCGTAGAGCAGCGCCACCTGGTTCAACCCGGCCAGCGCCTGGGCGTTGCTCGGCTCCAGGCCGAGTATCTGCCGGTAATAGAACACCGCGCTGTCATCCTCGGGCTCCAGCAGGTGTTCTTCGGCGATGCGCTGCTCGGCCAGTTGCCGGTAGCCGGCGATCCGTGCCGCGGCTACCCGTTGCAGCCCTTGCCGGGCCTGCGCGCTGGCTTCGTCGAGCTGCAAGGCCTGGTTGAAGAAATACTCGGCATTGTCCTGCGCCGGCTCGACCAGCTGGCCCGCCGCCAGGCGCTGTTCGCCACGCGCCAGCAGCTCGGCGATCTCGATCCGCTGCTGCAGGTACAGGCCGGTGCCGCTGGCAGCACCGAGCAGCAGCAGGCTGCCGAGTGCCCACAGCGCCAGGCGCCTGTTCGGGCTGCGCCGGCGGGCGAGCTCGGGCTCGGCCTGGGCCTGGGGCGGCGCAGGATCGATCAGGGCCGGCGCGAAGCGGGTAGATTCCAGCTCCACCTCGCTGGGCTCGTCCGGTTCGTCCGGTTGCTCTGGCTGGTCCAGCTCATCGAGTGCCTGCAGCAGCGCCCGGCAGTCGGCGAAGCGCTGGTTGGGGTCCTTCGCCAGCATCCGCTCGAGCACCGCCTTGTACGGGCTGATGTGCGCCGGCAAGCTCGGCGCCGGCATCTGCACGTGGTTCATCACGGTCTGGGTATAGCTGGCGCCACGGAACGGATTGGTACCGATGAGCATCTCCAGGAAGATCACGCCCAGGCTGTAGATGTCGGTGCGGATATCCAGCGGCTGGCACTGCGTCTGTTCCGGGCTGCTGTAGGCCGGGCTGCCGACCGCGATGCCGAGCCCGGTGAGCTCGCTGTCCATCTCCAGCGCCTTGGCGATGCCGAAATCGGTGATCACCACCGTGCCGTCGCTGCGGAAGAGGATGTTCGCCGGCTTGATATCGCGATGGATCAGGCCCTGCTCATGCACCACGGCGAGGCCGGTGGCGATCTGCCGGACGATATCCAGGGCGCGCGTCGGCTCGAACACCTCGCCCTTGTGCCGGGCCAGGTCGCCGCCGCCGACGAACTCCATGGCCAGGTAGTAGCGGCCATCGGCCAGTCTGTTGATGTCGTGGATGGTGATGATCGTGGGGTGGTGCAACGAGGCGACGATATGCCCCTCGCGGATGAAGCGCTTGCTGAACGCCTCGTCATTGGCGTTGAGCAGTACCTTCACCGCCACCTTGCGGTGCAGCGACTCCTGGGTTGCCAGGTAGACTTCGGCCATCCCGCCTTGGCCAAGCCGGCTATGCACGCTGTAGCCGGGTATCTCGGGTAATCGTTCGTCCATGAAAGAATCCGTGAGCAGCCGCTGATTGGGGGTATCGCCGATACTGTCGGGCCGGATGTCACCCGTCGGATCGGGTCTCTAATTAATATTAATAAGAGCGGGGAACTTTTCCGATAGTTCCCGGCTCGCCGTCTGCCGCCGTCCTGGCGTTTCGCGCTGCGCAATGCCGGCATATGAGCCTATCCTGGGCGCTGCAAGCGACCGCCGGCGGCCGTTCAGCAGCGCTTCGTAGCCCAACGGAGGTGAGCCACATGTCACGAATGGTTTCGCTCCTGGCATTGCTCGGCGCCTTGTACCTGGCGCTCTGCGTCGCGGCGTGGGGGTTGCAGCGTTCGCTCATCTACTTCCCCCAGCCCCGCGCCATCGCCAGCCCCGCCACGCTGCTCAGGCTGCCGGTCGCCGACGCCGAGGTGCTGGTTTCCGTGAGGCCCCACGACGGCCCGAAGGCGTTGCTCTACTTCGGTGGCAACGCCGAGGACGTGTCCCTCAACCTGCCGGAGTTTGCCCGGGCCTTTCCCGAGCATGCACTCTACCTGCTGCACTACCGAGGCTATGGCGGCAGTTCCGGATCGCCCTCCGAGGCGGCCATCGCGCGCGATGCCATGGCCTTGTTCGACAAGGTGCAAGCCGCCCACCCGCGTATCGTGGTGGTCGGGCGCAGCCTCGGCGCGGCTGTCGCCGTGCGCCTGGCCAGCCAGCGTCCGGCATCGCGCCTGGTGCTGATCACGCCGTTCCATAGCCTGCAGGAGTTCGCCGCCAGCCAGTTTCCCTTTCTTCCGGTGAGGTGGCTGCTGCGGGACAAGTTCGAATCCTGGAAATACGCACCGCGCATCGCCGTGCCGACTTTGCTGATCGCCGCCGAACACGACGAAGTCATCCCGCGTTCGAGCACCGAGACGCTCTATGCGCATTTCGCCCCCGGCGTGGCCAGGCTCGAGGTCGTCCCGGGCGCGGGGCACAATTCGATAGACGCGAGCCCGCGGTTCCTGGAACTGCTCCGCAGCGGGCTGTGAGCGCGCCGGCCTTCCGGAGGCGCCGGCTTATGCCGGCTCCTCGTTCCTGTCCTGAGACATAGCCAATAAAAAGGGTGCAATGAACAGTCATTGCACCCATGGGCCGATCACCTGAGCAGGGTCAGAACTGGAAGGTGAACCCCAGGTTGACCGTGCTGCCACCGCCATGGCCGGACACCAGCCCGGTGTAGTTCAGCGACACCAGGGTGTCTTTGCTCATGGCCATTTCCGCAGCGGCTTTGACCACCGCGCCATCGCGAGACACCGGCACGCCGTTCACCGCAAAGGCCGCCGCACTGCCGGCAAATTTCAATGAGGTTTCACGATCCAGGTCGCCGTACTGGTGTTCCCAGCCCAGCTCGCCACGCAAGGTCACCGAGCGGGTGGCGCTCACCGGCAATTGCGTATGACCTCGCAGGCCAAGGGTCGAGAGCGTGGCGTCCTGGCTTTGCTTGCTGGCATGCAAGGCTGCTGCACCGCCGCGTTCCTTGAACGAGTCGTTCTGGAAGTTGATGTAGCTGAGGTTGGCGAAGGGCTCGAAAGCCGCCCACCGGGTGTAGCCGATTTCGCCGAACACCTGATCGGTACGCGCGTTGTAGTTGGCTTTTTCATGGCTCGACTGGTTGCCGTACGTCACGTCACGGGAAGTGTCGAAGCGGTGCCAGGTGGTGGCTCCGCCGAGGCGCAGGGCGATGCTGTCGAAACGTTTGCCGCCATAGATCGACAGGTGATAGTTGTCGCTGTCGGCGGAAGTCCTGGAGGCTCCGTTCAGATCGGTTCTGGTGTAGCCGGTTGCCGCACCGACGCGCCAGCCATCGCCGACCTCGGTGTCCAGACCGAGCAGGACGCCGGTGGTGGAAGTGCTGTAGCGCGTGGCGTTGTGATCGGCGTCGACTTGCCTGTGGCCACCGAGCAATTGCACCCAGCCACCATTGCTGCTGGCCTGGATATCCATATCGGTATCCAGGACCTGAGCCTGTTGCAGGCGGCCGTTGACTGCGTCACGCAGGTAACGGCTGTCAGCGATCTGCGCAGCGGCGATGTCGGAGTGCACCTGGCCATCGAGCTGGTTGAAGGCTTGTCGCGCCAGTTCCGCCGAGTCGGAGGCCAGGATGCTCTCGTACACCGGATTACCTGCGCTCAATGTGTCGATGGCGCTGGCGACGGCACGCTCGTTACGGGTCAAGGCTACGCTGGCGAACGCGGTCTGGTTGCGGTAGATGCCCAGGTTCAGCTGGTTCGGCTGGTAGTTCAGGCGGGTGTCGAGGAACAAGAAACTGGGGGCGACGGAAGCGAACTGGCCGTTGATACCCTGGCTGGCGCTGAGGATGTTGAACTGCTGGCCCAGGTAGCTGCTGGCCTGGGCCGCAGACAGCAGGTTGGGGCTGTTTTCCATGGAGAGGGTGACCTGTCCGCCGTTGAGAGTAGCCACGCCCGTGCTCTGGAGGGTGTCGGTCTGCCCGTTGGCGGCGACTTCCACCGCGTACACCGAACCCGGGTTGAACGTGACGTCGCCGGTGTGCAGGGTGCCGACCGAATGGCCGGGGGCCACGGTACCGCCGTTATTCACCAGCAGGGTGCCGATGCTGCCGTTACCCGCCAGGGTGCCGCCGATACGGGTGACCACCTGGTTATTGGCATCGACGGTGCCCACGGCGCTGCCATCGACCGTCACGCTGGAGGTCAAGCTGCCGTCCACCGAGAGCTTGCCGCCACGGACCCAGGTACTGCCCGAATAGCTGCTCTGGCCGTCGAGTAGCAGTTCCCCATCCCCGGACTTTATCAGGCTGCCGACATAGGTCTGGCCGGTCAGCGGGTCCAGGCCGCGGGTCAGCGTCGCCTGCTCCCGGGTCATGCCGATCTCGTACTGGAATTGATCGTCCGCCGAGGCCCCGGCCGGTAGACCGTTGACCCAACCTTTGTGCTGCTTGATCGCGCTCCAGGTGGCCTGTTCGGCGGCGTCTTCACTGCGTCGGGCACGGATCGCTTCGTCGGAGATGTCGTTGGCCCAGATATCGCGGGTGACGGCGGGCAGCGCCACGGCCAGTGCACCGACGAACTGTCCCGGGCCCTGCATGGCCTTTTTCAGGTTGGGCAGGCCCCAGCCGTTGACCACGCCTGGCACCTGCGGGGTGCCGGGAGCGGCGTCGTGCACCGGTTGCAGGTTGTCGTAGGTGCGTCCGCCCGTCCGGTCGCCGACCGCGGTGTCCGGGCCGTCCGGGGTTTGCAGGGTGGAGGTGGTCAGCAAGACATCGCGGGCCTGGCTCGCGGTCATGTAGGGAAAGCGCTGGATCACCAGGGCCAGGGCGCCGGAAACGCTGGGGGCGGCCGCCGAGGTGCCGTTGGCGTTGGGGATGATCTCGCCTTCCGGTCCTGCGGACGGAATGCCGGAAACCCCCATGACGCACCACCACTTGGAGGTGCCGCAGCGGTTGTAGACCTGGGCGCCGCTCTCGTCATAACCGGTGATGGACAGCCACTTGGATTCCAGGTCCGGCTTGAAATAGGGGAGGTTGGCGTTGGTGTCCGGGTTGGCGCCATGGCTGTCGTTGCCGGCGGAGATGATCTGGATGAACGAGTACTGCCGGCCGGCGTCGGCCATGGCATCCATCCAGGTCTTCTGGCCCGCGTGGGCCTTGTCCCAGAACGGCCGGTAGGCGGCGGTCATGTCCCTGAGGATATCCTGCGGGCTGTCGCCGACAGTGCCGAAGTGGTTCTCTACGTCATTACGCGAGTTCTGCCCCCAGCTCTGGTTGACGATCGACACTTTTTTCGCCGCCAGCGCGTCGTAGCTGGCCATGAAGGCGTTGTAGTCGAGGTCGTTGGAGCCTTGATAACGGTCGTTGTCGCTGCCGCCGGTGTTGGCCACGAACAGATTGGCGTCGAAGGCGATGCCGTGCATGCCGGTACCATTGCGACTGGCCGCCAGTACTCCGGACATTTCCGTGCCGTGGCCGTCGTTGAAGCTCGGGTCGTACTCACCCGCAATACTGAAGTGCTCACCTTTGTGGAACTCGCCGGCAGGCACCTCCAACCGATAGCGCGGATGGGTTGCGTAGTATTCGCCGGTAGAGGTGACTGCCTGCACACGGTTTTCGCCTGCGGCGTTCTTGCCCTGGAATTCCGAATGTTCACTGAGGATGCCCGAGTCCAGCACGCCGACGTTTACCCCTTTCCCGGTGATACCCAGGGCATAGGCGTAATAGGCGTTGGTCCGGTCCAGGCCGGAGTTGACCTGGGCTTCCGGAGTCTTCCAGGTTTGCGCGTTATTGCTCCAGTTGCCGGTCGCGGCGGACCATGACTGTCCGGCATTGAGTTGTTTGTGCAGGTCCGTGGCCACACCCGGCTCTATATAGGTATAAGGTTGGGCCGCCGGCAGGTTGGCAATAATCGCTTTGGCGAAGTCGAATATGTTCTGGGTATAACGGCCGGAGTTGCTGAACAGGCGGCTTTTATAGCGATCCAGATTGTTGTTGTAATCAAGTGGCTTGCTCGTATCGCCGAGCATTGCACTGATCGACAGGTTTTCCGTCTGCAACTCGTAGTTCTGCTGGAGCAACGAGTCGAACTTTGTCGATTGTGCGGCAAACTCTTTGGCTGCCAGGTCCAGGGTATTGCCTACACCAAAACGCAAGTTGGTATACACGGCGGTACCCGGTGCGAATGACGCAGCGGCTTTCCTGAACGCAGCCTCCAATACCTGGGGTGTATAGGGCGAGCCGGTGGGCGGATTATCTGCCAGAGCCATCTGGCCCTGACCCAGCCACAAGGCGATGGCCATTGCGACGGGGCTCAGGGAAGCTGGTTTTAAACGGTTGCTGCGTTTGCCTGAATCGATACCTGCTACGTCCATGTTCCTTTTCCTTGAGATATGTCCTTGGTCGAAACTGATGTTTCGATCTCTTGTAATAGGCAGGGTTTAAATGATGGGCTGAAACAAAGGTGCTGTTTAGAAGCACGTGATGTGTTTATTGTTTTTACTGAGCAATAGGGAGTCCAGTCTCGGTTATCGTTACTGTTCGCTTGATACTCACTAGGTGGTACATATTAAGAAGTCGACAATCAACGAATGGTCAGTTGTTGATCCTCAAGTTGTTTTTCTTTAAGACACACATCGACCTCCGCTGTTTTCAAACAATGGTTTTTCGCATGAGTGGTGTTGCAGAAAATTAACTGCGAGAGGGTTATAGCATGACAAATGAGCTTGTAACAAAATATTTATAGAGTGCTACGAACTTGATACCAGAACTGTGACAGGTTTGGTTTTCTGTTTGAGAAAGGTTGGGGCGAGGTGTGGGTGCCGGGCAATAAAAAGGCAGCCCGCAGGCTGCCTTTGTTGTATTGCGAAGGTCGATCAGGAAAGGAAACCGCCGTCCACGTTCAGCGACACACCCGTGGTGTAGCTCGAGGCGTCGCTGGCCAGGTAGAGCACGGCGCCGGCCATTTCGCTCGGGTCGGCCACGCGCTTGAGGGGGATCTGCGCCAGGGCGGTCTTGAGGATGGCGTCGTTCTTCACCAGCGCCGAGGCGAACTTGGTGTCGGTCAGGCCTGGCAGCAGGGCGTTGCAGCGGATGCCGAACTGCGCGCATTCCTTGGCGAAGACCTTGGTCATGTTGATCACCGCGGCCTTGGTCACCGAGTAGATGCCCTGGAAGATGCCGGGGGACACGCCGTTGATCGAGGCCACGTTGATGATGCTGCCGCCGCCGTTGTCGCGCATCAGCTTGCCGGCTTCCACCGACATGAAGAAGTAGCCGCGGATGTTCACGTCGACGGTCTTCTGGAAGGCGCCGAGGTCAGTGTCCAGCACGTTGCAGAACTGCGGGTTGGTGGCGGCGTTGTTGACCAGGATGTCCAGGCGCCCGAACTGTTCGCGGATGCCGGCGAACACCTGGCTGATCTGCTCCATCTCGCCGATATGGCAGGCGATGGCGGTGGCCTTGCCGCCAGCGGCGACGATGGCATCGGCCACATGCTGGCAGCCTTCGAGCTTGCGGCTCGAGACAATCACATGGGCGCCTTGCTGGGCCAGCAGCTTGGCGATGGCTTCACCGATGCCGCGGCTGGCGCCGGAGACGAAAGCGATCTTGCCGTCGAGGTCGAACAACTGGGTCTTGGACATGGTTTTTCCTTATTGTGTGCCTGGCGCGTCGGGACGATCAGAGGCTGGATTTCTTGATGACCTGCAGGCTCATATGCTCCAGCAGCTTGTTCATGTGAATGAACTGCGCGAAGCGTTTGTCCTGGGTCTGGCCATGGAAGAAGCGGTAGTAGATCTGCTGCACGATGCCGGCCAGGCGGAACAGGCCGTAGGTGTAGTAGAAGTCGAAATTGCCGATCTGGATGCCGGCGCGTTCGGCGTAATAGTCGACGAACTGCTGGCGAGTCAGCATGCCCGGGGCGTTGCTCGGCTGGCGGCGCATCAGTTGCACCGGCGCCGGGTCGCCGGCTTCGATCCAGTAGGCCAGGGTGTTGCCCAGGTCCATCAGCGGATCGCCGAGGGTGGTCAGCTCCCAGTCCAGCACGCCGATGATCTGCATCGGGTTGGCCGGGTCGAGGATCACGTTGTCGAAGCGGTAATCGTTGTGCACGATGCTGGAGGTCGGGTGATCGGCCGGCATCTTGTCGTTGAGCCAGGCCTTGACCGCTTCCCACTTGGGCGCATCCGGGGTCAGGGCTTTCTCGTAGCGGTCGCTCCAGCCCTTGATCTGGCGTTGCACATAACCTTCGGGCTTGCCCAGGTCGCTCAGGCCGCAGGCCTTGTAGTCGACGCGGTGCAGCTCGACGAACTTGTCGATGAAGCTCTTGCACAGGGCTTCGGTCCTGGCCGCGTCGAAACCCAGCTCCGGCGGCAGGTCGGAGCGCAGGATGATGCCCTTGACCCGCTCCATCACATAGAACTCGGCGCCGATCACCGATTCGTCGGTGCAGTGCACATAGGCTTTCGGGCAATACGGAAAGCCGTCCTTGAGCTGGTTGAGGATGCGGTATTCGCGGCCCATGTCGTGGGCCGACTTGGCCTTGTGGCCGAAGGGCGGGCGGCGCAGGACGAATTCCTGCCCCGGGTATTCCAGCAGGTAGGTCAGGTTCGAAGCGCCGCCCGGAAACTGGCTGATCTGCGGGGTGCCGGTCAGGCCAGGAATATGCGCCTTGAGGTACGGATCGATCAGGTTGGCATCGAGTTCCTCGCCGGAGCGAGTACGGGTGGACTGGTCAGTAAGCGCCATGCTTATCCCTTCTGCTTATTCTGGAGGCCAGAGATTATTGGCTAATCTAATGCGCCCACCTGAGCGCCACAATCGCCGAAGGCCTTTATAGGTGAGCGTGTTGCCGGGCAATCATTGCTTTTGATACAAGCGTTTGAATGGGCCCGGCTTCACTCTAGTCCAGTTCGCCGGGCCTGAATGAGCATTCCGACCGGAGCGGCGCACGGCACTGTTTCTGCCTAGCGCCGAAGGCGCCCAGCGCGGGGCATGGCCTGGGTGGCGTCTGTGGCGGCGGCGCCTGATTCAGTTCGGGACAGGCAGGGCGATGGGGGTCAACAGCGGCTGGCCGCTGAAGTGGGCGACGAGGTTCTTGCCCACCAGCTCCACCGTGGCCTGGGTCGCTTCCGGCGACAGCCCGGCGACGTGGGGCGTCAGCACCACATTGTTCAGGGTCTTCAAGGCGTCCGGCACCCGCGGTTCGTCGTCGAACACGTCCAGGGCCGCGCCGGCGATGCTGCGTTGCTCCAGGGCCTGCAGCAGGTCGGCGGTGTTCACCACGCTGGCGCGGGCGATGTTCACCAGGAAACCCTCCGGCCCCAGGGCCTGCAGCACGGCTTTGTCGATCAGCTGGCGAGTGCCTATGCCGCCGGGCGTGGCGACCACCAAGAAGTCCGAGTGCCGCGCCAGTTCGGTCGGGGTCGGGCAGAAACTGTAGGGCACGTCGCTGCGGATCTGCCGGTTGTGGTAGCTGACGCTCATGTCGAAGCCATTGGCGCAGCGTTTGGCGATGGCCAGGCCGACGGCGCCGAGGCCGAGCACGCCCAGGCGCTTGCCGGCCAGGGACGGGCGCATGACTTTCGGCCATTCGCCACGCCGCACGGCGGCATCGGCGCGGGGAATGTCACGCACCAGCGACAACAGCAGGGCCATGGCATGGTCGGCCACCGACGAGGCGTTGACCCCAGCGCCGTTGCTCACCGCTATGCCACGGTTACTCGCCGCCTGCAGGTCGACCTGCTCGTAGCCGGCGCCGATCACACAGATGATTTCCAGGTGCGGCAGGGCGGCGATTTCTTCGGCGCTCAGGCCCAGCGGACCACGGGTGAGCACCGCGTTGATCTGCCCGGCATGGGCCCTGATGGCGTCCGCCCGCTCGCTGGGGGTTGGCGCGAGGATCAGGTGGAAGCCCTGGTTTTCCAGGATCCACAGGTAGTCATTGATGGTTTCGACGAGGACCAGAACGGTGGCGGGCATGCGTGTCTCCTGAAGGACTGAAGAGGGACGGACGGCGTACGGCGCAGCGATGGCAACCGGCGTACAGCTCCTGGAGCTGCGGTACCGTGATAAACCACTCAAGCGCTCAAGATTGCGGATTGCAGGGCGCTTTGGCAAGGCGCGTCGCGGGTTTTTCCCGCGACCTCGGCCTGGAAAGCGTCGCCGCCCTCGAGGGCCTTATCGCCAGCAAGCTTGGCTCCTGCAGAAGCAACCTCAACTCTGCCTCGCTCCTGCAGAGAGGGCATTCAGAAGCGGATATCGGCGGTTTTCACTCGCCGGACAAAGGCGCCGTCCAGGGTTGCGTTGTGGTGGTCGATGATGGCTTTGGCCGAGAGCAGCGGCGTGTCCATGCAGGTATGGGCGTCCTCCGCCAGCACGGCGGCGAACCCCAGGTCCAGGGCGGCGCGGCAGGTGGCGTCGATGCAGTACTGGGTTTTCATGCCGACGATCACCAGCTCATCGACCTGCGCCGCGCGCAGGTGTTCGGCCAGCCCGGTGCCGACAAAACAATTGGGGCGGGTTTTGTCCAGCCGTTGGTCGCCGGCCTCGAGCTGCAATTGCGCCAGCAGTTGCCACGGCGCGCTGCCGGCGGCGATGGGCGAGCCTTGCGGGCCGGTATGGCGCACGGCGATCACTGGCGCGCCGGCCTGCCGGGCGCGGTGGATCAGTTGGTTGATGTTGTCGAGTACGCGCTGCCCCTCGAAGGGCTGCTCTGGCCCGTGAAACAGGCCGACCTGCATGTCGACGATCAATAGGGCGGGGCGCTGGGCCTGGGGTGACGGCATGGTGTTTCTCCTTGTGAACCAGCTGGACGGAGAAACAAAAGGCCCCGTCCATTGCTGGCGGGGCCTTGGGTTCGACTGCGCTGTTGTCAGCTCATGCAGCGACCACACGACCCGCCGGAAGCGGTCGTGGTGGTAGTGCGGGTGAGATGGCGCGGGAAAAGATGCATGGCGCCGATCTTGGGGCTGGGGTCAGGTACTGTCAATGCGCTGTGCGGCTTGTCTGCAAAGCCCAGGGATCCAGGCAGCCCAGGGCGGTGCGCAGACGCAAACGATGGAACGGGTTCATCCGGTGCTCATTTCGGTTTTTCGACAAGTTGGATGAGCTTGAGGCAAGAAGCGTCATTGCGTGCGCATGCGTGGATTGCATTGTAAGTATTCATTGGATGCATTGGTCGAAACATTCTGGTTTATGAAATATTTGTGACAGCTCTGGGGTGAGTCAGAAGGATTTGTAATGCGCCCGAAGTGGCTTGGATATTCGAAGTCGCTGAGCTTTGACAGCAATGCCTTGCTCGACCCCCTCCCGGTAAAGCGTCTTGAGTGGCAATTCGAGGAGCGAGAGACGCTGCTCAGCAAGATCCGAGAGGTTGTTGCCAGTGTATGACCTCGTGCTGGTCGTCGGTCCTTGTAGGAGCGGAACTACTTTTGTCTTCAACGCTTTGTCGCACAGCGACTTCGTGGGTTTTTTCCAACCCTTGAAGCATCAGATCCGCTGCGCCCTCAGCGGGACGTCGAGCGAGACGCGACTGGAGCGTTATGCAGGGAGGCGCGTTGTGGTCAAGGAGGCATTTGGCCCCTACTGCCTGGAGGAGGCGGACTACGACCCGGTTCGCAAGGCTATCGATATTTTCCAGGCCGAAAAAGTCTTGCTCGTGCTGGTCTTGCGTTCGCCGGTGCAATGCCTGGCGTCATGGGAAAAAGCCTTTTATCCCGACAGCCCTGTCAACGATCAAGTGTTCAACCAGGCCTATCTGAACACCCTGCGACTGCAGCGTAAGTATGCGCAGGTCTTGGACGTTGAAACCCTGATCCTGGAGCAGGAACAACCCTTCATTCGCACCCTGGACGAGATCAGGGCCAGGCTCGGAGGCACGGATGCGAGCCAGCGTTATAGCGACTATGTGAAACCCCGGGACCCGCGTCGATACGAGGTTCGTGGCCTGCTGGACAAGGCGCTGCAGGGCAAGGACTACAACGCCGCTTACGTCTCGAAAGAGGCGGCAAGCGTGGACATGTCGCGAATAGCCGTGGCGTTGCAATGCTACGGCACCGCCCAGCGTGGCTGGAACGAACCGAGCGAGAACTTTCATGAGCTATGAAGTGCTGCATAAGCTGTTTCCTGAGCGTTGCCAAGGGATTCGTGAGAACGAACTGTTTATCTTTGCCGGTCCCTGCGTGGTCGAAAATGAAAGCGTCACGTTCCGGATTGCCGAAGAACTGGCGCAAGTTCGCCAGGCCTGCGGGATTGATATCGTATTCAAGGCGAGTTTCGTGAAGGCGAACCGAACCTCCAAGGACAGTTTCACCGGGCTGGCTCTGGACCAGTCGCTGAGCATCCTGCAGGCGGTCAAGACCCGCTTTGGTTTGAAGATCCTGAGCGACGTGCACGAGTACACCAACCTCGACGAGATAGCCGATGTCGTCGATGTGTTGCAGACCCCGGCCTTTCTGGTGAGACAGACCGAATTCCTGAGGCGGGTGGCCGCTGCCGGTAAACCGATAAACATCAAGAAGGGCCAGTTCCTGAGTCCGACGGAAATGATCAGTGCCGTCGACAAGATCCTGTCCTTTGGTAATAGCGACTTGTTGGTATGCGAGCGCGGCAGCTCATTTGGCTACAACTACCTGGTCAACGATTTTCGAGGGATGCAGCAGTTGATGCAGAGGGCGCAACCATTGGTATTCGACGCCACGCATTCCGTTCAGCGCCCCGGCGCTTTGGGTGACAGCTCCGGTGGGGACGCCAGGTACGCGCCGAGGCTGGCCAAGGCGGCAGTGGCGGCGGGAGTGGATGGCATCTTTATGGAAACCCACCCGGACCCCGCCGCGGCGCTGAGCGACGGTCCCAACATGATCCCTTTGGCTCTCGTCAAGCGCTTGCTGGGCGAGTTGAAGGAGCTTCATCAAGTGGTCAAAGGGCAATCTGCCTATATCTGATACAGGTCTGATCGTACCGATCAATCCAGCAAAAGGAGCTCGCTGTGAATTGGCAAAGCTGGCATGAGAACTACCGGGATTTTTCGCCACTGCAAGCGCGACTTGTGGAAGTCAGTCGGCAGGTCGCGGAGGCGATCGACTCGATGGCGTCACCTCATGTGCAGATATTGAGTCTGTGCGCAGGCGATGGGCGTGATCTATTGCAGGCCTTGTCGTCGGTGCAGGCGGGCAAAGCGGTGGACGCGACCTTGATCGAGTTCGATCAGGCGTTGGTTGACCAGGGCCGAAGAGCATTCGCCGCTCAGGGGCGGGGCGACAGCGTGCGGTTTCGCTGCGCGGACGCGACGTTGTTTTCCACCTACCGGGATTTGCCCAAGGTCGAGCTGGTCATGGTGTGCGGAGTATTCGGCAATGTACGCAACGAGCATGTGCAGAGGCTGATAGGTGCGTTGCCGGGGTTTTGCCGTCCCGGGGCCCGGGTCGTGTGGACCCGAAGCCTCAATGAATTCGACGATGGGGAAGCGGCCGCAGACCACATAAGGCGCTGTTTTGTGCGCTCTGGTTTTCGCGAGGCGGTGTTCGCGCGGACCCCGGAAGGTACATTTGCCGTCGGCAGTTTCATTTATGAAGGGGAGCAAGAATGTCTGCCGGCTACGGGGCAGATATTCGAGTTTTCTGCATTCTGGGATCGGCACTGATGGCGGATAGACAGATGCTCGCTCAGAACTTGACCTGGCACGGCAGCTCGGTAACGCCCCAGATGCGGGCGGTATTGTCGGCGCAACGCCCTTTGACACTGTGGTTCACCGGATTGAGCGCCGCGGGCAAGAGCACGCTGGCCTTCAACCTGGAGAGCTTGCTGGTCGCCAAACGCATTCATTGCTGCGTCCTCGATGGCGACAATGTCCGTCATGGCCTGTGCCGCGACCTGGGTTTCGACAGTCAGGGCAGGACTGAAAATATACGGCGGGTGGCGGAAGTCGCGCGGCTGATGAACGACGCCGGGCTGGTCGTCATGGCGGCTTTCATTTCTCCCTATCGGCGGGATCGGGAACTGGCCAGGAGCATTATCGGGGTGGAGCGCTTTCAGGAGGTGCATGTCAGCGCCCCGCTTCATGTCTGCGAAAGCCGGGACCCGAAGGGGCTTTACAGGAAAGCACGCAGGGGCGAGCTAAGTGGCTTTACCGGTGTCGATGCCCCCTATGAAGTACCGGACTGTCCGCACGTTTACCTAGACACCTCCCGTACTTCCTTGTCTGACTGTCTCGAACGGCTGTCCGGGTTGGTAACCGTTCGTCCGCACCACGACGCGCAGGGATAAATGCTGTGGCTGCGGGCACTTGGCCACGGAATGAGGCAGGCATCTGATTGATTGCGTTCGTATTGTTTTGGGCTCAGTTCCTGGTCGTTGGCAATCTCCTCATCATGCCGGTGTTATTGCTGGGCGTGCGTGACGGGTTTTCCCTGGACGCCTGTTCAATGGGGCTGTTGCTGGCTGCGTTTCCCTTGATGGCATTGATTGGCAACCTGTTCGTCGGGCGGTTCATCGATAAAGTCGGTCGGCCCCTGAGCCTGCAACTGGGGCTCTGCATGAGTGCTGCCTGCTTTCTCCTCATGTTCTTTGCCGAGAACGGCAGCACCGCCATTGTCTCGCGGGGCCTGACAGGTCTGTGCATGCCTCTGATAGGGGCGAGCCTGTATGCGGTGATCGCGGATGTCTATGCCGGCCAGGCGCGTCGGCGAGTCACCGCGCTGGTCAGCACCGCCGCTTCATTGGCGGGACTGGTCATTCTGCCGCTGGGGATAGGGTTCTCTACCGCGGCGAGATGGCATTACGTTTTTCTGGCGTTTGCCATGGCCAGCCTTGGCCTGGGAGTGATCAGCTACTTTTCATACTATCGCCGCTATGCCCCCGCGCGGGCGGAGGCGGCCGGTGTCAGGCAAGGTGCCGCGAGGCTTTATCTGGATGATGGGGTATTACGCAGCTATGCCTTGTTGTACTGGTTTCAGGGCTTTGCCTATTTCGCATTGATTTCATGGATGCCGTCATATTTTCAACGGCTGCTGGACGACGGCCAGTCGTCCATGGCGCTGTTTTTCGGCGGAGCCGGGGCTGTGCTGGGGGCATGGTGCCTGACGGCGTTGGCAGGCAGGCGAGCGAAGACGTTCTACGTGGTGCTTGGGATCAACGGTATCGCCGTCCTGAGTCTTGCAGCTTCCACCCTGGGCTTGTGGGCCGCCTGTGCGGCCTGGTTCGTCTACAACGCCTGCCGCCAGTTGTTGTCCGCGCATATCCTCTCGGGAGCGAACGCGCATTGCGGCAATTCCGACCGCGGGACCTTGAACGCGACGATGAACGTGGGATACCAGGCGGTGGGAGCCGTTGCCGCATTCGTCGTCGCGCAACTGCCTTTCGTGCCTGATTCCATTTCGATCATTTGCATCATGGCGACACTGATGTTGTTGCCGGGTTTTTACTTTTATAAAAGCCTCGGCCGTTCGGATGCATTGTGAATCATGAAGGGTTGCATGTGAGGGGGTGAGAGGCATGGCACCCAAGGCAACGGGTGGGAAGAATACGGAAGTCGCCGGATAAAACAGGATGGCCCCCAAGAATACTGGGCTTTATGAGGCTATTCGGGGGGCGAGTTTCTTTCGGTGCCAAACACGTTGCAGGATGCATATTTAAGAAGAATGAGCGGATGGCTCGTTTCTAGTGGGCCGTTTGGCATTTCGACTACGCGCTAGTCGTTTGCATGAAGTAGCCGGTTTCAAAGGATTACATGTCTATTTGGCGATTCAGTTTGCTATCTGGACGTGGGGCATAGGAAACGAACAAAGACCGAAGCGCTCGCCGGTCCGGCTCGGCCTATTAAAGCGCTGCATCAGCGAGCCGGGCGGGCGGGTAATCGATGGGGCCTGTGGACTACGCTGAGCTTGCTTGAGTGTCTTGAACGGGTGCGGGTCAGCGCTCCTGACCAGCAGGTCGCTTTCAGGACACGATGGGTCGCCTGGGTGCAATCGTCGGACCATGGCGATGGGCAAGCTTCCAGGATGCCCCGGACCCGGTGCGCCAAGACACTTGGCCGGAGAGCAAGAATGGCGACCGACAATCCACGCCTCCGTGACGTGGCCGGGCGCTGCAGCCGAAGACTCCGGACGGCTACCGCTATATAGCGATGTCGTTCGAGATGCCGAGGTACGTTTATGTCTGATGACACGCTTCACCTGCCTTTGATTCACAGCGTGTTGGAGCGCGAAAAGGACACCCCCGGTGCCTTGCTGCCCATTCTCCACGCCATTCAGGACGGTTGCGGGTACATCCCCGACACCGCCATCCCCGAGATTGCCCATGCCCTCAACCTCAGCCTGGCTGAAGTGCACGGCGTGATCAGCTTCTACCACGATTTCCGTACCACGCCGCCCGCGCGCCATACCCTGCGCCTGTGCCGGGCCGAGTCCTGCCAGAGCCGGGGCGCCGAAGGCCTGGCTGCGCAACTGCGTGAACAACTGTTGCTGGACGACCATGGCACCACCGCCGACGGCAGTATCAACCTGCGACCGGTCTACTGCCTGGGAGCCTGCGCCTGTTCGCCAGCCCTGGAACTGGACGGCGAACTGCACGCTCGGATCACTCCCGAGCGCCTGCGCCAGTTGGTGAGTGGCTGCCTGGAGGATGGCGCATGCTGAAGCTCTATATCCCCCGCGATTCGGTGGCCCGTGCCGTGGGCGCGGACAAGGTGGCCGTGGCGCTGGTGCGTGAGGCCGAACGTCGACAACTGCCGTTGGAGCTGTGCCGCACCAGCTCCCGTGGCCTTTATTGGCTGGAGCCGCTGCTGGAAGTGGACAGCGCCGACGGCCGCCTGGGTTTCGGTCCCCTGACTCCAGAGGACGTACCGAGCCTGCTCGACGCCCTGGCGGGCGACCCCGGCAGCCATCCGTTGGCCCTGGGGCCGGTGGAGCAGATCCCTTATCTGCAGAGCCAGCAGCGCCTGCTGTTCGCTCGGGCCGGCATCACTCAACCGCTGTCCCTGGACGACTACCGCGCCCAGGGCGGTTTCCGCGGCCTGGCCCGGGCCATCCAAATGGAGGGCGCGCAGGTGGTCGCCAGCGTGCTCGACTCCGGCCTGCGCGGCCGGGGGGGCGCGGCCTTTCCGGCGGGGATCAAGTGGCGCACCGTGCGCGAAGCCACGGGAGCCCAGAAATACGTGGTCTGTAACGCCGATGAAGGCGACTCCGGCACCTTCGCCGACCGCATGCTGATGGAAGGCGACCCCTTCCTGCTGATCGAAGGCATGATCATCGCCGGTATCGCCGTGGGGGCCAGCAAGGGCTATATCTACGTGCGCTCGGAATACCCGGACGCCATCGGCACCCTGAACGAGGCCCTGCGCATCGCCCGCGAGGCCGGTTACCTGGGGGCGAACGTCGGCGGTAGCGGCCGTCCCTTCGACCTGGACGTGCGGGTGGGCGCCGGTGCCTACATCTGCGGTGAGGAAACGGCGCTGCTGGAATCCCTCGAGGGCAAGCGCGGCACGGTTCGCGCCAAACCGCCGCTGCCGGCCCTGCAGGGCCTGTTCGGCTTGCCAACGCTGGTGCACAACGTGCTGACCCTGGCCTCGGTGCCGATCATCCTGGAGAAGGGTGCACAGTTCTATCGCGACTTCGGCATGGGACGTTCCCTGGGCACCATGCCGTTCCAGCTGGCCGGCAACGTCCGCCAGGCGGGCCTGGTGGAACGCGCCTTCGGCCTGAGCCTGCGCGAGCTGGTGGAAGGTTATGGCGGCGGTACCGCCAGCGGCCGGCCATTGAAGGCGGCGCAAGTGGGTGGGCCGCTGGGTGCCTGGGTGCCCCCCGCGCAGTTCGATACGCCGCTGGACTATGAAGCGTTCGCCGCCATGGGCGCGATGCTCGGCCACGGTGGCGTGGTGGTTGCCGACGACAGCCTGGACATGGCCCACATGGCCCGTTTCGCCTTGCAGTTCTGCGCCGAGGAATCCTGCGGCAAGTGCACGCCGTGCCGGATCGGCTCGACCCGTGGGGTGGAGGTGGTGGACCGCTTGATCGCCAGCACCGACGCCGCGGCCCGTGAGGAACAGGCGCTGCTGCTGCAAGACCTCTGCGACACCCTGCAATACGGCTCGCTCTGTGCCCTGGGCGGGATGACTTCCTACCCCGTCGCCAGCGCTCTCAAGCACTTTCCCGCCGACTTCGGTCTGGCGACCACGGAGGCCGACCAATGATCAATATCTTCGACCCTACCAACGATATCGACCTCGGCACCCCGGCCCGCGAAAGCGCGGTACAGGTCAGCCTGACCATCGACGGCCGCGAGATCAGCGTCGCTTCCGGCACCTCGGTGATGCGCGCCGCGGCGTTGCTCGGCACCACCATTCCCAAACTCTGCGCCACCGACAGCCTGGAAGCCTTTGGCTCCTGCCGCATGTGCCTGGTGGAGATCGAGGGCATGCGCGGTTATCCGGCCTCCTGCACTACGCCTGTGACCGAGGGCATGGTCGTCCACACCCAGACTTCCAAGCTCGCCAGCCTGCGGCGCAACGTGATGGAGCTGTATATCTCCGACCACCCGCTGGACTGCCTGACCTGCTCGGCCAACGGCAACTGCGAGTTGCAGACGGTGGCGGGGCAGGTGGGCCTGCGGGAAGTGCGCTACGGCTACGACGGCGCCAACCACCTGGACGAACAGAAGGACGTCTCCAACCCTTATTTCGACTACGACCCGAGCAAGTGCATCGTCTGCAACCGCTGCGTGCGCGCCTGCGAGGAAACCCAGGGCACCTTCGCCCTGACCATCAGCGGGCGCGGCTTCGATTCCCGGGTGGCGGCGGCCGGCGGCGACAATTTCCTCGACTCCGAGTGCGTGTCCTGCGGCGCCTGCGTGCAGGCCTGCCCGACCGCCACCCTGATGGAAAAGAGCGTGCTGGAAATCGGCCAGCCCGAGCGCAGCGTCATCACCACCTGCGCCTACTGCGGCGTGGGCTGCTCTTTCCGCGCGGAAATGAAAGGCGAGCAACTGGTGCGCATGGTCCCGGACAAGAACGGCCAGGCCAACCACGGCCATTCCTGCGTCAAGGGCCGCTTCGCCTGGGGCTACGCCACCCACCCGGACCGCATCACCAAGCCGATGATCCGCAAGCACATCAGCGATCCGTGGCAAGAAGTCAGCTGGGAAGAGGCGGTCACCTACGCGGCCAGCGAGTTGCGCCGCATCCAGCTGAAATACGGGCGCGACTCCATCGGCGGCATCACCTCCAGCCGTTGCACCAACGAAGAGACCTACCTGGTGCAGAAGCTGGTGCGCACCGCCTTTGGCAACAACAACGTCGACACCTGCGCCCGGGTCTGCCATTCGCCCACCGGCTACGGTCTCAAGCAGACGCTGGGCGAATCCGCCGGCACCCAGAGTTTCGACTCGGTGATGCAGGCCGACGTCATCCTGGTAATGGGCGCCAACCCTACCGACGCCCACCCGGTATTCGGCTCCCAGCTCAAGCGCCGCCTGCGCCAGGGCGCGCGGCTGATCGTCATCGACCCACGGCGCATCGACCTGGTGGATTCGCCCCATGCCCGTGCCGACTTGCATTTGCAGCTGCGTCCGGGCACCAACGTGGCCATGCTCAACGCATTGGCTCATGTGATTGTCACCGAGGGCCTGGTCAACCAGCCTTTCGTCGAGCAGCGCTGCGAAGCGGCGGACTTCGCCCGCTGGCGCGATTTCGTCAGCCTGGCGGAGAATTCCCCCGAGGTCCTGGGGCCGATTTGCGGGGTGCCGGCCAGACAGATCCGCGAGGCCGCGCGGCTTTACGCCACCGGCGGCAACGCGGCCATCTACTACGGCCTGGGCGTCACCGAGCACAGCCAGGGCAGCACCTCGGTGATGGGCATCGCCAACCTGGCGATGGTCACCGGCAACATCGGCCGCGAGGGTGTCGGGGTCAACCCGCTGCGCGGGCAGAACAACGTCCAGGGCTCCTGCGACATGGGTTCCTTCCCCCACGAGCTGCCTGGCTATCGGCATATTTCCAACGAGGCGGTGCGCGCCGAGTTCGAACAGGCCTGGAACGTGACCCTGCAACCCGACCCGGGCCTGCGCATCCCCAATATGTTCGAGGCGGCCCTGGACGGCACCTTCAAGGCGCTCTACTGCCAGGGCGAGGACATCGCCCAGAGCGACCCCAACACCCAGCACGTGACCGCCGCCCTGACGGCCATGGAGTGCGTGGTGGTGCAGGACATCTTCCTCAACGAGACGGCCAAGTTCGCCCATGTGTTCCTGCCGGGCAGCTCCTTCCTCGAGAAGGACGGCACCTTCACCAACGCCGAGCGCCGCATCTCGCGGGTGCGCAAGGTGATGGAGCCGCTGGCCGGCAAGGCCGACTGGGAGGCCACCATCGCCCTGGCCGAGGCCCTGGGCTACAAAATGCAGTACAACCACCCATCGGAGATCATGGATGAGATCGCGCGCCTGACGCCGACCTTCCACCGCGTCAGCTACACCGAGCTGGACCGGCACGGCAGCCTGCAATGGCCATGCAACGATGCCGCGCCGGACGGTACGCCGACCATGCACATCGATGAGTTCGTGCGCGGCAAGGGCCGCTTCATGCTCACCGGCTACGTGCCCACCGAGGAGAAGGTCAACAGCCGCTACCCGTTACTGCTGACCACCGGGCGCATCCTCAGCCAGTACAACGTCGGCGCCCAGACCCGGCGCACCGACAACGTGGCCTGGCACGAGGAGGATCGCCTGGAAATCCACCCGACCGACGCCGAGAACCGCGGCATCGTCGATGGCGATTGGGTCGGCATCGGCAGTCGCGCTGGGCAGACGGTGCTGCGGGCCAAGGTCAGCGAGCGAGTGGCACCAGGGGTGGTCTACACCACCTTCCACTTCCCGGAATCGGGCGCCAACGTGATCACCACCGACAACTCCGACTGGGCCACCAACTGCCCGGAATACAAGGTGACGGCGGTAGAGGTGGTGCGGGTCAACCAGCCTTCCGAATGGCAGAAGCGTTATCAGGCGTTCAGCGATGAACAGGGGCGCCTGCTGCGGGAGCGTCGTCACGCCGAGAAAGCCGAGGTGCGCCGATGAGCAGCGAAAGCCTGATCAAGATGGCCAACCAGATTGCCCAGTTCTTCGCCAGCGAGCCGGACAAGGCCCAGGCAGTGCGTAGCGTGCGCCAGCACCTGAAAAGCTTCTGGACGCCGGCCATGCGCAGAGAGTTGACGGCCTGGGAGGTGACACACCCCGGCGCGGCGCTGCACCCTCTGGTGCAGGCGGCGTTGAAGGAAGAGGAAGCGCAGACCTAGCGTTTGCCGATGGCGGGCACACCTTGAACCGGACCGCCTCGTTGCAGCTAACCAGAAGCCAGGGCCTTGCCCTGGCTTCTGCGTTTGACGGGCACACCTGCTGTCTTCAGGGCATGCCGATGGGGATGATGATCCGCGCGCCCGGCACGCAGGCCAGCCAAAACCCGGGGCCAGCACTTGCCACAGATCAATGAAACCTTGTGCCCGACCCCGCAAAACCGCGCTCCAGACATCTGCACCGGCAAACCGTTCCTCAGCTAAGTCTTTGCTTCTGGTGAGTAATCCCGGACAATCGCGCCCCTGTTTCGGCGAGGGCTCTGTCTGTCGGGTACTCCGACGCGCCCTGGCCGAGTGGCAAATGACCGGAATGTGGAGATCCCACCGGATGAATGATCAGGCCAACAGCGTTGATCAACGCTTTGAAGCGGCAGCCCCAGCGACCCTAGCTAGCTGGAATCGCCAAGACACTACCTGGATGCTGGGCCTGTTCGGCACCGCCATCGGCGCTGGCACCCTGTTTTTGCCGATCAACGCTGGCCTGGGCGGCTTCTGGCCGCTGCTGGTCCTGGCGCTGCTGGCCTTTCCGATGACCTTCTTCGCCCACCGCGGCCTGACCCGCTTCGTGCTTTCCGGGCGTGACGGCGCGGACATCACGGAAGTGGTGGAAGAGCATTTCGGGATCAAGGCCGGCGCCCTGATCACCTTGCTGTACTTCTTCGCCATCTTCCCGATCCTGCTGATCTACAGCGTGGCCCTGACCAACACCGTGGGCAGCTTCATGGAGCACCAGTTGCACATCATGCCGCCGCCGCGCGCCGTGCTGTCGCTGGTGCTGATCCTCGGCCTGCTGGCCGTGGTGCGCTGCGGCGAGCAGGTGATCGTCAAGGCCATGAGCCTGATGGTCTACCCGTTCATCGTCGCCTTGCTGTTCCTCGCGGTGTTCCTGATTCCGCACTGGAACGGCGGCATCCTCAGCACCGCCAGTACCCTGCCTGAGCCTTCGGCGTTCCTGCACACCCTGTGGCTGGCGATCCCGGTCATGGTGTTCTCGTTCAACCACTCGCCGATCATCTCGGCCTTTGCCGTGGACCAGAAGCGCCGGTATGGCGCCCACGCCGAAGAGCGCAGCTCGCAGATCCTGTCCCGCGCCCACCTGCTGATGGTGGCGATGGTGCTGTTCTTCGTCTTCAGCTGCGTGCTGACCCTGTCGCCGGCCCAACTGGCCGAGGCCAAGGCGCAGAACCTGTCGATCCTGTCGTACCTGGCCAACCACTTCAGCAACCCGACCATCGCTTTCGCCGCGCCGTTGATCGCGTTCGTGGCCATCGCCAAGTCGTTCCTGGGCCACTACATCGGCGCCAGCGAAGGCCTCAAGGGGCTGATCGTGAAAAGCGGCCGTCGCCCGGGTGCCAAGGCCCTGGACCGCATGACCGCGGCCTTCATGCTGGTGGTGTGCTGGATAGTCGCCACGCTCAACCCGAGCATCCTCGGGATGATCGAAACCCTGGGCGGCCCGGTCATCGCGGCCATCCTGTTCCTGATGCCGATGTACGCCATCCGCAAGGTGCCGGCCATGGCCCGCTACCGTGGCCAGGCCTCCAACGTGTTCGTCACCCTGGTCGGCCTGGTGGCGATCACCGCGCTGGTCTACTCCCTGAGCGCCTGACCCGCCGGCGGCCCACCGCGTGTTGGCGGTGGGTTGCCGCGCAAAAATGCCTGATTCAGCGAAGCCACGGCCGCTGACTGCGTATAAAGCGCGGCGCGGCCGTTTTTCTGGTAGGCCGCAAAGTCCAGGGCCAGCAAGTGGTCGCGGTTGACCCGTTGCGGCTGGCCGAGCCGGCTCAGCGCCACGCCATGGCGCAGGAAATAACGCTCCAGCGCCGGCGTGGTCACCGCCACCACCGAGTTCGCCCCCAGGGTCCAGGCCGTGTGCAGGGTGTGCCAGAACACTCGCATCGGCAGCTTGCCGCCTTCCAGCGCCGAGGCGGCGAAACGCGAGATTTCCCAGGTGTCGTGCTGGCGCGGCAAGGGCCGGTCGCAGAGAAAGCTGAACACGTCCGCCAGCAGATAGGGCTGGGTGGTCGGCAGCAAGCGGGCGCAGCCGTGGACCTTTTCATCGCTGTCCAGTGCCAGGGTGTAGCGGGTGTCGGCGTGGTCGAACTGATCGAGTTCCTGCCCGCACTGGCTGGCGCTGGAGGGCAGTCGCCAACCCAATTGCTTGATGAAGACCGCATGGCGATAGCGGCCGAGGTCGTCGCGCAGGGCCGGTGAAAGCTGGCTTTCATGCCGTGAAATCACAGTGATCATGGGGCGATATCCTTATCGTCGGGTGAAGCGTCAGATCAGCCCCAGGACGGCGGCGTAGGCGGCGGCCAGGGTCTTGTTGGCCGCGCCGAATTTTTTCTGGATGACCTTGAGGTGAAAGTTCACGGTATTCACCGAGATGCCCAGGATCAGGGCGATCTCCCCGGAACTCTTGCCGTCGGCCGTCCATTGCAGGATTTCCCGCTCGCGCGCGCTCAGTTCCAGCTGTTCGACCTGGCTGCTGGGGTGCCCGAGTTCGCCGAGGCGCACGGTCGCCAGTTCGATGATGCAACGCAGGCGCAGGCGGATTTCTCCCAGTTCCAAGGCGCTGATCGCCGTGCATTCCCGGGCCACCGACAACACGCTCAGGGCACTGTCGGGCGTGTGGATGGGCAAGGTCGCGCCCACCCGCAAGCCCCATTCCCGGGCCTCGCCCCACAACACCGAGCTTTTGCCGAACAAGGCGTCGCTCCAGACCACCATTTCCGTGGAGCGCAGGCCGTTGAGGATCGTCGGGTCGATCGCGGCGTAGTTCTGTTGCTGGTAACGCTCCACCCAGGCTTGCGGATAAGAGCCATAGATGTCGATTTTCGGGCGGGTGAAGGGGATCGAATGCCTGACTCCGTAAGCGTAAAAATCAAACCCCAGGGACCGGACTTCCCGTTCCAGCAGCGCAAAGACCTGTGCGCTCTCCTGTTGCTTGAGCATCTCCATGCGTAGGTCGTTCCACCAGTGCATGAAATCCTGTCGTTTCTCCATGGCGTTCGCCTTGATTCCTTGCACGTCAGGGAATCTAGTCCAGGGCAATACGCTGTCAATATTCATGAAATTCATAGGAAACCCCGCAACGGCCCTGATCCGGCGCTCTGCACCAGGCCACCCGGGTGCGGGGCCGGCAATTCGGGCGGTGGTAGGCGTGGAGGGGGCTCACGGCCGAGGCTGGCCTGCGGCGCTATGTCACTGTGTGGCGGGGTGCCGCAAAGGCACTGGCCAGGCCGATAAGGGCAAAAGACCTCCCCGGCAAAACCGCTGGCGAGCATGCGCATAACTCTTTTCCTTGAGTGTTCTGGCCGTCTCTGGCCAAGGGGCAGGGGACTGCTTCAGGCAAAGCGCAGGCGGGTGATGGGTTCCACAGCGGTGGCTGGCTCGCGGGCTGCCCGGGCGCTCGGCAGCAACGGGGCGAGCAGGGCGCGATGAATGCCGTCGGCGGCGGTTCTCGATTCCAGGTCGAGAAAATGCCCGCAGTCCTCGACCACCGCGAAGCGGCAATCGCGCACATGCGTCTTGCGCTGCGGGTCGTTGCCCGGTTGTTCGACATGCCCGGGGTAGTCGTTGAACGCTTTCTCGATCACACAATGGTTACGCCACATAGCACACCTCCATTTGTTGCTTTTGACGGGGCGAAAGAATCCGCGGCAGCTGAGATCCAGCTGTCGTGCGCGGAATGTTTTTATAGTCGTGTGAGCGCTTCGAACGATCGGCGCGGGTTGACAGCTGTCATCCCAAGGCCATGGCAAGCAGGCAGCGTTCGACATTCGGGCGAGCGTCGGGCGCCGTTGGCAGTGGCGTGATTTTTAGCAAGGGCGGGGGAGGGCTAACAACTACCAGATCTGGTAGGTAAAGACGCCTGGCGTTCTGCCGCCAGAGCGACTAGCGAGCGGATCGCCGGGATAAAAAAACGCCGCGTATCGTCGTGGGATACGCGGCGTTCTTCATTGCCTTGCAGCCTTAGGCTTGAACCACCGGAATCTTGGCGTTCGCGGCAGCCTCACGGAACTCGGCGATCTGGTCGAAGCTCAGGTAGCGGTACACGTCCGCTGCCATGCTGTCGATCTTGCCGGCGTATTCCATGTACTCCTCGACGGTCGGCAGGCGACCCAGGATGGACGCGACGGACGCCAGCTCGGCCGAAGCCAGGTAGACGTTCGCGCCGTCACCCAGACGGTTCGGGAAGTTACGGGTCGAAGTCGAAACCACGGTGGAGTTCGGCTCGACGCGGGCCTGGTTACCCATGCACAGCGAGCAGCCCGGCATTTCCATGCGCGCGCCAGCCTTGCCGTAGATGCCGTAGTAGCCTTCTTCGGTCAGCTGGTGAGCGTCCATCTTGGTCGGCGGCGACAGCCACAGACGGGTTGGCAGCTGGCC
>Ga0213823_1000011_pt1 | contig 239301 bp, 243 predicted proteins | sample MC6MC0907MG_FD_179887 | JGI IMG/M metagenome (GOLD analysis project Ga0213823, IMG submission 179887) | Enriched soil aggregate microbial communities from Iowa State University, Ames, United States - MC6-MC0907-MG | ecosystem: Environmental > Terrestrial > Soil > Unclassified | place: USA... | reverse complement strand
CAAGCACCTCCAACGGAACCATACACTTTTCATTACTTCCCATTCTATCATTGAAAGATATTGTTGAAAAGACATGAAATGACAAAATATCTGACAATTTGAAGTACAAATTGTAAAAATATGTTGGTTGTCGAAGGTATATGCTGAATAATTATTATTGCAATGTGTTTTCAAATATGAGCCATTACTATGTTTTGGAAAAGAAATAAGTTCTCCAGTGCTAATTTATTTACCAAATTCAACTTGGAACATTGCTCATGACATTACATTGAGATTTGACTTATTCTAATGAAAGACAACTAAAGATATGTTCTAGGAACTCTTGTTGTTATAATGCATGGTATTTCATAATTAATTGTTTCGAGCTTTGTTGCCCATTCATCGATCGATACTCCAGTATTTCCTTGTCGACCAATGAGTGTTACCTTCTCACCTATATCATATGCTTTTGGTAAGGCAACCATACATTGGTCCATACAAATTCGTCCAACAATCGGCATTCTTTGTCCATCAATTAAAACCTCTTGTCCACCTAACTTACGAATCACGCCATCTGCATAGCCAATTGGAATTGTTCCTATCCACATATCTGTCGAAGCAACATATGTAGCTCCATAGCCAACTGGATCACCTGATTTTATTTGCTTTACATGAACAAGTTCACTTTCAAGCGAGAACGCTGGTAACAAATGAAAAGGTAATATACTTTTCACATATGAAGAAGGTGATAATCCATACATCGAAATACCAAATCTAACAGCATCATATTGTAAATGCGGATCTTTTACTAATGAGGCTGCTGTATTAGATGCATGAACAAGTCGCGGCTTATTAGGTATTACAGCTAAACATTTCTCAAAAAATTTTACCTGTTGATCAAAATGTAGCGTATCCTCTTCATCAGCTGTCGCAAAGTGTGTAAATATTCCATCCAGCTCCATGTTATCTGTAGACTGTATTGTTTGATAGAGCTCTAATAATTCCTGCTCTGAGCGAATACCTATTCTACCCATTCCGCTATCTATTTTTATATGAAGTCGTAAAGGAAGCGCTTCATCCACTAAAAGAGAAGCAGCTTGCTGAATCCAATCATCGGCAAATGCCGTAAGTATAATACGTTGCTGCGCTGCATAAGGAGCAAACGAAACTGGAGATGCACCTAATATTAATATGTCTGGTTCTTCAAAATGTGCTCGAATATGTAATGCCTCATCGGGCGTTGCCACTGCAAGTACTGTGGCACCAGCTTCAAGAGCTGCCCGTGCAACGGCTACATCTCCATGACCATACGCATTTGCTTTTACTACAGCGATAATTTGAACATTAGGTCGTAAAAATTCTTTTAAGTTTTTTACATTTTGTTGAATTGCTTGTAAGTCTATTATTGCTTTTGTTGGACGAAAAAACTGCTGTGTCTTCATAAGAATACCCTCTTTATTTTTAATTAAAACATTATGTAGGACATACATATTGCAAAGTATGTCGATTTAGCTTGTACACACAAAGTTTTAGTTTTCGGATGAGCCTATACTTTATAGGTTCATTTTAATTATCAATAAGCTACAGCCTCTGTATTCCAGAAGGCTGTAGCCAGAAAAGTTACTTCATACTACTTATCGTCATAGATGTAGCAACTTCAATCATTTCTTCTCGCGTTAATTTACTTGATGCTACAAAGAATTCAACGCCATCTTTTTCCCAACTAATTGATGTATCTGTAATAGCACCAATTGTATAGCCTAAATCAACTGGATCACCAGGTGACGATACAGGTAACATTGAATTTTCCTTCATTACTGGTTGCTGCATAACAGTAAATGCCTTCTCACCATCGTATGTTAAGATTACTCGTTCCATTCCACTTTCCTGCACAACTTTTTCATTCGCTAATTGTGCCCAATTTACAACAGGATAATGTGTTTGGAATTCTTGATATTCAACTTCTGCTCCAACAGCTTCCTTACCCTCATTATCTTCTTGCCCTTCTTTTTCGGCAGGTGTAGCTTGTTCACCTTTCGTGTTATCTTTATCAGTGAATTGCTCAACTGCATACTCTTTTGCAGCATGTTGTACACCTAGCTTAATTTTCTTAAATGTGATTTTGATTTGCTCTTCTTTCACATCATTCATAATAACTACTGAGGTTGGCAATAAAGTTTTCTTATCTACTGTTATAACCTGATGTGGCATACTGTTCTTATAGCTATTTCTAGTAGCCGCTTCAAATATATATGCTTTTTCTTCTTCTTTCATGACAAGATTTTTATCTTCTGCTAAATCTTCTGCTAGCGCTCCAATTAGGTATGCCTGACTATTTTTCTTTGGCCAATCACTTTGGAATTTATACATTTTGTTTAATGTCGGTGTTACGACAAAAACACCATCAGCATTACGTACAATCATTTGAGAAACATCTTTCCCACTTTCAACTACTTCTACTCGATAGAAATCAGGTTTTGTGTGCCATACTGTTACATCATAATTTCTAGGTTCCCCACCCGATTTAATTTCCATCGATGCATTTAATTCATAACCATTCGTCTCTGCCCATTTACCATTCACTTTCTTCAACACTTTTTCCTGTGAGGCTGCACCACATGCCGACAGAAGTAATATCGTACAAAGTAAGACGAGCCATTTAACTATACGGTTGCCCACGCTTTCACCCTTTCTTCTTTCAAATCCACTACGACAATATATGAACCGTATTTGTCAGTTATGTCATTTGAAGAAAGGGCAATATATTTAAATTTACATGCAATCCTTTTAGACAAGTTAAGTACTATTCTAATAAGATTACTTGAGCAGCTGCGTATTGCTTAGAATGCGTAATACTAACAAATCCATTGACAAGTTCATCCTTAAAATATAAAACAGGATTGCCAGCTGCTCCTTTCAACACTTCCAAATCATGAAGCTTACATTGTTCCCCGAGCCCTGTTCCCAGAGCCTTCGAAAACGCTTCTTTTGCAGCAAATCGCCCAGCTAAAAATTCTATTTTGCGAGTTTCCGAATAACCATCAAATATTTTTTTTTCATTTATCGTTAAAATGCGGTCTTTAAATTTATCTGTTCGTTTCATAGCCTTTGCAATACGATCAATCTCTACAATATCGAGGCCAATTCCCTTAATCATGTGAACCTTCTCCTTTACCTATTTCCAACAAGGCATGTATAATAATTGTAAATTGAGGTGGAGCCATGTTTAGTAGAACGGAAAATTTTAAGCAATATACAAAGTATTACCCTGTTGTTTCAACTTTAATAGCAATAAATCTTACTCTTTATGTATTGTCTCTCATACCCAGCATAGGAACACTCTTGTGGAATTACGGAATCCAAGCAAATTTCCTGATTCAAAGTGGTGAATGGTGGCGTGTTTTCTCTGCCATGTTTTTACATGCAGGTTTTATGCATGCGTTTTTTAATATGTTTTCCTTATATCTCTTTGGACCAGAGCTAGAAAAAATCGCAGGGAAAGCACGTTTCATTACAATTTATTTAGTATCAGGTATTGTAGGCAACATGGCAACCTATATATTCTATGATAGTAGTTATGCGAGCCTTGGTGCAAGTGGGGCTATTTTTGGAATTTTTGGTGCATTTGGGGCATTAGTTTACTATACTCGACGTACAATGCCCATGCTTCGTAAGCTCATTTTACCAATCATCGTCATCAGTGTCATTATGACCTTTCTCCAACCAAATGTGAATGTCTTTGCTCATTTAGGCGGTTTAGTAACCGGATTTATCCTTGGACTTGTCTATTTACATCCAAAAAGAATTTTAAGTTGGCGCAAACAAAAGATGGCTGGTAGACCATAACATTAAAAAGAGGAGCTGCTCACCTATAGAGCAGCTCCTCTTTCCTTACAATGACCTCCATTATAAAACCACTGTAGCTTCATTTGACATCTTTATTTTTTTCCATTCAGTTGCTGTTAAACCATAAACAACCTGATCTACGTAGTGATCATATAGCCACTCAGCATCCCTTAAACGCCCTTCTTCATGAAAGCCCAATACCTTTGGGATTGTACGACTACGAATATTACCAACTGCAACACGCACTTCTATACGATTTAACTTTAAATAATTAAAGGCAAAATCAATCAATGCTTTCATGGAATTCGTAACGAGCCCCTTTCCTACAAATTCATTCCCTAGCCAGTAGCCAATACTTGTCCATTTATGTTGCCAGTTGATTTGGTGATAACCAATAACACCGGCAAGCTTTCCATCATAGTAAATCCCTGCTTGTATGCCATTGTGATCAGCATATTGTTGCATAGCATTTTTTACGAATTGCTCAGTATCCTTTACTGTTTTGACATCATCTACAAAGGGCAACCATTCACGTAATGTATCCCTTGAACGGTCAGTTAAAGCGAATAACTCTTCTACATCACTTAAATCCAAAAGCTTTAAATAAGCGCTTTCATTAATGTCATATTTAAACAATGTCTCCACCCCTTTTGTTCTATTTATTTTATTATAAACAGCATCTCTATTTATTTATAGTTAAAAAAGCTAATCCTTCCATAAAATTGAAAGGATTAGCTTTTTAGTTCATTAATGTTCGTACCATGTTAAGATCGTCTCGGCATCTTGTTGCTCTAAGCTGGAAACACTCCCCGTTGTACCAGTTGCTCCTGACATGACGGTTGCTTTTACAGACATAACATTCTTTCTTTTTTGAAAGTATGATTGTGTACTTTCAATAGATTGAATTCGCTTCTTCTCCATGATTAACGTAATTCGACTAAACACTCGATACTGCATAGCCAGTTGCTTGCCATCTATTTGATAGCCTGCTGTTTTATGTTGCCAAATACCAAGTAACATTGTTAATGGAATTAACAGCAACGACAATAGCCCGTATGGATAAAAAAAATAGATAGATGCACCGATAATCGGAACTAGCCAGAAAAAATCAATGCGATAAAAAAATGGTCTTGCCCTTTTTGGTGAGCGAGTAAATGTAGGCTGCCAATTCATTTCTGGGAAAAGCTGTTCTAATGTTTGCATACAATCCGGCTTCTTAATAAGTGGAAATAGCGTAATTTTTTTATCATTTCCATTTTCACCATTACCACCAGCACTTTCAACAACCACTGTAGCATAACCTGTTAACTGACGTAGTGGATTTTCCACAATACGAATTGCCTGAATTCGATTCAACGGCAAAGTAATACGCTTCTTTTCTAACAGTCCCTTTGTGATAATCAACTTTTCTTCCTCAATGCGGACAGTATAATCATAATAATTTATCAGTGTGATAACCACTGATACAATCCAAGCAACAATTAAAACAACCATCACCGTCAATGCCACTAAAAATGCGCCGATTTTCACGAAATCAGCTAACTCATGAAATACAGTTTCATAAGGAATAATGTCGGAAAATTGTGAAGCAACGGCTGCAAGACCTGATAACACAACACCAATTCCACCAGATGTTGTTGCTAATACTAGTAAATCTCGCATGGACATATGGTAAATCATCGGAGTTGGTATTGCTTCCTCTACAACCTGCACTTGATCTTGTTGTTGAACTGCTTCGTTTTTAGCATGACGCATTTCTAATTCAATAACATCTGCCGCTGCTTTGCGAATGGCTGTCAGCTCAACCTCAGGTTTTCCCCCTTTACTACCAGCAGTCTCCACCTGAACTTTCACTAAACCAAAAATACGATGAAAAACACCTTCATTGTAATTTAAACTTTGAATACGTTCAAAAGGGATATAACGTTTCTTTTTAACAAATAATCCATATGTCACACGCAACTCCCCATCTTCAAACCAGTAAACAAATGTCCGCCACTTTATGATTCCTCCCACGAGCGCAAGAAGTGCTGCTACTCCCCATACACCGAAAAGTAAAATGGTTTCAAAAAAATGATCACTACGAAAATTCAAAGAAAAATTAAAGCCGTTACTTATGATAATAATAGCAATTGGTAATATCATACTTTTCAATGCTTTTACACTCGTTATAATTGCGGACACTGGGTGTAAACGATTAATTTCCTTAGACATCATCTTCAGCCACCCTTGCTAAATCAGAAATACGCGCACGCAGTACGTCTGCTTCATCCATAACAAGTGCAGGAATCGTATGTACAGTTGCAGCTGTAGAAATAGAGATATTACCTAAGTCGTATTTTTTTAATATCGGCCCTTGTGTTGTATCAACATGTTGCACACGTACCATTGGAATTAATGTGCGTTTCACAACAAATAAACCATGTTGTACTTCGATTTCATGCTCACGAACTTCATAGCGCCATCTCTCCCATCTTATTTTCGGGAAAATAAAAATAGATAATATCGCACTTAGTAATACAATTGCACACGCTATGAAGTAAATAAATGAAGGCCATTCAAAATAATAAGTACCATAGCTTACAAGTCCTGCTACAACTAACAGCAACAATGTTTGTATGACTCCATATAAACGCCACACTGTTAGCCCTTTACGAGAAATTTGATGAATCGGTTGTGCTCTCATTGTCGTTCCCCCTCTTTCTTCATTAGGTGTATACGAATTCACTCACCTTTTTGTTTCAACTATAGCCGAAAAAAAACCTTACAGCCATCATGACTGTAAGGTTTACTATAAAAAATTAAGTGTATTTCGTCTAAAATTATCCTTCGTGACGTCTTGGAGAACGAGAACGACCTTGTCCACCTTCACGACGTCCGCCTTCACGGCGTCCACCCTCTCGACGGCTACTGCTACTGCGACGCTCTCCACTGCGAGCATTGTCACGACGTCCGCCGCCAAAGCTACGGTTACCACGGCCACGATCACCGCCACCACGGTTATTGCTAGAACGTTCACGACGCATTGGTAATGGACGTTCTTCTGTGATTGTTACTGGTGTATCGTCTGGCTCTCTCGTTAATGAACGTAGAGCAGCTGCAACAACATCAACAGCATCATGATTGTCTAATAATTCTGCTGCAAGTGTACGGTAATCACCTAAATTGTTATTAGCAATAAGACCTTCCAGTGTTTCAACAGCTAAGCGTTGTTGACCTTCTAATGCTTCGTCCGTTGTTGGTGGGCGAAGAGGTGTCATACGTTTTTTCGTAGTTTCTTCTACAATACGTAAGTAACCCATTTCACGTGGTGTTACAAATGTTACGGCAAGACCTGATTTACCTGCACGACCTGTACGTCCAATACGGTGAACATATGATTCAGGATCTTGAGGAATATCAAAGTTATAAACGTGTGTCACACCAGAAATATCAAGTCCACGAGCGGCTACATCTGTCGCAACAAGGATATCGATTTTATTTTCTTTAAACTGGCGTAATACTGAGATACGCTTCGCTTGGCTTAAATCTCCATGAATACCTTCAGCTAAATAGCCACGAATAGATAGGGCCTGTGCAAGCTCATCTACACGACGTTTTGTACGACCAAAAATAATAGCTAGCTCTGGTTGGTGAACGTTTAATAACCGAGATAAAACATCGAATTTTTCACGTTCAGCAGACTTAACAAAATATTGATCAATATTATCAACTGTTAACTCTTTTGCTTTAATTTTTACAATCTCTGGATCACGCATAAATGTTTCTGCAATTTTACGGATTGCTGGTGGCATCGTTGCTGAGAACAGTAATGTTTGGCGCTCAGAAGGTACGTTTTCTAAGATTGAATTAATATCATCAATAAAGCCCATGTTTAACATTTCATCTGCTTCATCCAATACTAATGTTTGAACATCTTCTAATTTTAACGTACGACGATTAATATGATCAATAATACGACCTGGCGTACCAACAATGATTTGAGGTCTATTTTTCAGTGCACGAATTTGACGGCCTATTTCTTGACCACCGTATACTGATAATAATTTTACGCGTTTGTCATAGCCAATTTTATAAAGCTCTTCTGAAACTTGAATTGCTAGCTCACGAGTTGGAGCAATGACTAATGCTTGAATATTAGGGTTTTTTGGATCGATTTTTTCAATTAGTGGAATCCCGAAAGCGGCAGTTTTACCAGTACCTGTTTGTGCTTGACCTAATACATCACGGCCTTCAATCGCAAAACGAATAGTACCTTCTTGGATTGGTGTTGCTTCTTCAAATCCCATACGCTTAACTGAGCGTAAAGTAGATTCGCTAATATTTAATTCTGAAAAATTTGTCAAACTTCTCAATCTCCTTTTTTTCCTTTTAAGTTGACAAATGGTTACATTTTCAGATGAAGTTGTCGGCAAATTCGAGCCTGTGTAGTGGAACGTTTCCGTTACTTAAAAATTTTCTCTACATGATAGTCCATATAGAGCTCTCTTATATGAAAAGGAAAGCCCGGTCTTTACCGAGCGGTTCGATTCTGTCGTAATTTTTCACTTTAGAATAAAACCGTTGTGTTCAAAAAAAAGTACTCTTCAACCAAATATGAAGAGTCTTCGCACAAAATGTATCCATTGCTTACACTAGTCTAACATGGCTTTAAATCCTATGCAACGATAACGCATGAGTCGTAATAATCTGACTACTTTATTTGTCTTTTAAAAACATTAAAACCTGTGGAAACCATTCAGAGCAATCTTCCTCAAAACATATATGGTGCTTGCCATTATCAGAAAAATACAAAACCTTGTCTGTAGAGGCTAATTCATCAAAAAGAAATTGAGCCGTATGATAAGGCACTATCCCATCCAACTTCCCCTGCACAATATATACAGGAATTTGAATATGCCGATAATACGGCTCCACCATTCTAACCAACTTCATAAATTCTACTGTTGAGGCAAGTGGCACATTGTTAAACTTCTGATGGTATCGTAAATAGAGTTCGTTATTAGTCAAATTATGGTGATAGGCTTCAGTAGCTAACATTTTAAAATCTTTGACTAGCTGTTTAGGGCTCACATACTTTGCAGCAGCACTTAGTAATACAAGCTTTTTCACTTTATAGCGTTTAGCTAAATATAGCGCTATAATTCCTCCCATTGAAAAGCCAACAACGATTACCTCGTCAACTTTTTTTGCCAACGATCGGAAAGCTAATTCGGCATCCATTAACCAGTGTTTCGCCTTAAAACCACTCATATGTAATTCTTCACCATGTCCAGACAATGTTGGCTCTTCAATTATCCAATCTGTATGTGAACGTAAATAACTTGTGAATGGCTTCACCTCATATGGTCCACCTGAAAATCCATGAATACATAGTACACCTACTGACAAATTCTTCACCTCATTTAACAAAGATAAACCTACACAAATAAATCGGTGAGCGTTTTTCTCACCGATTCATTGCTACTATGACGTAAATGCCTTTAAGATTGTCTCTAATTTCATACCACGTGAACCTTTAAGTAAAACAATAGATGATTCATTCGCTTGTTTTAGCTTTTCAATAATAGCCGTATAATCATCTTCTGTATACAATAAACGTTCAGCCTCAAAGCGCTCTTTTAATATTTTGTAAAGATATAGCATCCGAGGGCCAAACAAACAGACATAATCAATTTCATCCTCATTAATATGCTCAGCCAGACCCTCATGGAAACGTTGCTCATTTGGTCCAAGCTCTAGCATATCTCCTAACACAAGCCATTTTTCAGGTCGAATAGTTGATGTAGCCATAAATTGAATGGCAGCTTTTACAGAGGTTGGAGCTGCATTATAGGCATCATTGATAAATAGAGCGCCATTCGTTCCTAGTACCTGTTGCATCCTCATATCAGTTAATACGACATGCTCTAAGGATGTACGTATTTGTTCATTGCTTAAACCTAGCTTATGAGAAATTAACATGGCCACAAGTGTATTTTTTACTTGATGCTTGCCAAGCACTGAAATAAAGAAATCACCCTCGATCATACCATGTGTAGTGAAGTGGCTGCCATCAGCGTTAGCATGAATATTGTCAGCGTATAAAAGATTATTGGATTCTAACCCGAACGGCACTGACTGTAAGTGCTGTTCTTTTGCCACTAATTCCTTGAGCAAAGGTTCATCACCATCATAGAATAATAGACCATCTTCTTGCATTCCTTGAATAATTTCAAACTTAGCTTTTGCAATACCTGCACGTGACCCCAAATCCTGCATATGGGCCTCACCAATGTTGGTAATAACCGTCATATGTGGACGAGCAAGCTTCGTTAAAAACTCAATTTCACCAAATCCACTCATGCCCATCTCAAGGACAGCCACATCAGTATCTTCATCAAGCTGTAAGATAGTAATAGGCAAGCCCAATTGATTATTAAAGTTCCCGATCGTTTTTTGTACTTTAAAGAATGGAGCTAGTGTTCCCGCTAAAATATCCTTTGTTGATGTCTTACCATTTGAACCTGTAATGCCTATAAATTTTGCTTTATGTTCATTACGATATGCTCTAGCCATTTCTTGCAAAGCTAATTCTGGATCATCCACAAACAACAACGGGTAACCTTCTGGTGGGTTCGGCTCATCCTTTTGCCAAAGAGAAGCTCCGGCACCTTTCTCAAATGCCTGCATTACAAACTTATGCCCATTTGTATGCTCACCACGAAATGGAACAAATAGGTCTCCTTGTTGAATTGTTCTTGTATCAATAGAAATTCCTGACACAACAGTGTCACCCAAAGCCGCCATATCCTCATTTAACCATGCAGCTAATTGTTTTAAAGTTTTTTTCACGATAATCCCACTCAGTCTTTTTTATAGTGAAGCTGTTGTTTTTCTTCATAGCGTTCAATTGCTAGGGTAATTAAACGGTCAATCAGCTCTGGATAACTCACATCTGTATGCTGCCATAATAATGGATACATACTTACAGGCGTAAAACCTGGCATTGTGTTTACTTCATTAATGTAAACGTTATTTTCAGTTGTTACAAAAAAGTCCGCACGAACTAAGCCGCTACCATCTATGGCCTTAAATGCACGCTTTGCCAGTTCTTTTAAGCTTGCCACAGTTTCTACTGGAAGCTCAGCTGGAATAATAAGTGCTGTAGAACCGTCCTTATATTTAGAATCATAATCATAAAAATCAGTAACGGGTTTAATTTCTCCTGGCACTGATACTTCAGGATAGTCATTTCCTAACACCGCTAGTTCAACTTCACGAGCGACAATTCCCTGTTCAACAACGATTTTACGATCATATTGTAAAGCAACCTCAATTGCTTTTACCAATTGCTCGCGATCAGTTGCCTTGCTAATCCCAACACTTGACCCTAAGTTTGCAGGCTTCACAAACATTGGCCAATTCAGGTTATTTTCACAGCGTTCAATGATTGCCTGTTGCTCATTCTTCCACTCACTACGAATAAAATACGTATAGGGCACTTGAGGTAATCCAGCAATTTCAAATAATTGCTTCATTACCACTTTATCCATTCCAGCAGAGGATGCCAATACACCATTTCCTACATACGGTAAATTTAGAACTTCAAGTAAACCTTGCACTGTTCCATCCTCACCATTCGTACCATGTAACAATGGGAAAATGACATCAAACTTTACCTCATTGCCATTTTTATCAAGCAAAAAATCAGTGATATTATTTTCTAAAATTGTAGTATTATCACCAAATTGTAGTTCTTCTATTGCACTTACGGGTTTTTCTAAACGCTCTCCACGACGCCATTCCCCGTCAGTTGTAATGAAAATCGGATATACTTCATACTCCTCGAAATTCAAAGCTCCTGTGACTGCACGTGCTGTCGATAACGACACTTCGTGCTCCGCTGACTTTCCGCCGTATAATAAACCGATTCTTTTTTTCATTTTTGTGCCCTCCACATACTTCTTGAGTACTATTAGTTTATCATGAAACGTCTTGACAAATGACATAAAAATCTCACCGTATTTTTAACGGTGAGATTTTGCGTGTATATTTCTTCGATTATGCCCCAGCATCAATACTTCCTGCTATTAAATTGTACAGGAATAATGCAACATAAATATTGTCTACCAACATCTTAGTTCTATGATTGCGTCACCATGAAGTTTAAATAATATAGATTAATTCATCATGCTCTGTTTTTAAAATCGTATTTAAGTCATCCCAAACTTCGTCAGGAAAAGAATATTCAGACAGATTGCGAACTTCTATTCCATACGCTACTTTTGGTTTCTCAATCCGATACAAAGATAGTAACGCTCCATCTTTCGCAAAGGATCGGTAAGAACGTAAAAAATCTGGTGATATAGCGGGAATACTCGCTTTTACTTTTCGACGCCAAAATCCAGTGCTGCGTTCCTTTTCACGAATTAAACTATTAAAAACATTGGCAACCAATAAATCCGAATCACTTAAATGACGAAAATAAATTTTAGTCATTTTCTCTAAGTCTGAAGAATAATAGACGAATCTATTTTGTAATTTATTAAAAAATGCTGACGTAATTGGTTCTTTCTTGTGACTTATGTACAGCAATTCTCCTTGTTCCATCGGTGTTAAATGATCTAGCCTCTTTTCGTCCATAAAATCTACCCAGCATAATTCTTTAGATTCAGCAGATTTTTTCACAAAACGAGGAACATCTTCTTCTAATACATATTCAAATTGTGTATGCATATTAAAAGAACCGTCTTCATAGGAATGTTTTAATAACAGTAAGTGATGTAGTGGTTCAAGTGCAGCCACAAATTGCGAGAATTTTAACCCGCTAAATATAACAAATTTATCGACATCATTCATATGAACATAAATATGATACATAAAATCATCAGCTGACTTTAATTTTTTAGCCACAACCATCACCCCATTCTTCACTACATTATAAGACTAAACATGATTTTTTTGAAACATTTTATGTTAATTGTCGTCACTACTATATACGCAGGCATAAAAGTAATTTTTGCGTTATAATTAGGAATGTTAAACATGCATTTGCATATAAAGTTTAGATTACTCAATGAGTTCAAGTATTTGCTTAAAATTCCATTGACAATATTCAAAGCAAATTGCAAGCTTATCAATAGATATGAGCTATTTTCACACCACTGCTGGTTATTAATTTGCTTTCTTCTTTGACCAATTATAAACGAAATAGGGAGAATCGCATCACATTTACTCATATTGAGATACTATTTTAATTTTAGGTGGCTTTTATGGAAAATAAACGAAATTTCGCAAATCGTTTTGACTGGACACTTGCATTTATACTCTTCACTTTTCTAGTCATTAGTTTGTTAGCTATTGCATCTGCCCAAACTTCAGGACAATATGGCATTAACTACGTACCAAAACAAATGCAATGGTATGTGATTGGTGCAGTAATTATTGGTATAGTCATGTTTTTTGAGCCAGATCAATATAAAAAAATGTCATGGTATATGTATGGAGCAGGGATTGCCTTACTGGTACTGCTTATTTTTATGCCAGAAGGAGAAGGTCAAATCGGTGCACCCGTTAATGGTGCTAAAAGCTGGTATCATACGCCGATTGGAAATATTCAGCCTTCTGAGTTTATGAAAACTTTTTACATTTTAGCACTAGCTCGATTAATTAGTAAGCACCATGAAATTTATTCATTACGATCAATTAAAACAGACTTTTTGCTACTAGGTAAAATCGCTATCACCTTAATCGTACCATTAGCTATTATTTTAAAGCAGCCTGACCTAGGCTCAGCACTTGTATTCTTTGCCATTACGGCAGCACTTATCATTGTAGCAGGTATTTCTTGGAAAATCATTCTACCAACATTTTTAGGTGGCATGGTAGCAGGCGGTACCCTACTGTGGATGGCACTCTATATGCAGGACTTTCTAGAAAAAACATTTGGTTTTAAGGCCTATCAATTTGCTCGTATTTATTCTTGGCTAGACCCCTATTCCTATTCATCCAGTGATGGCTATCATTTAATTACCTCTTTAAATGCCATTGGATCAGGTGAAATTTTTGGTAAGGGATTTAGAAATCGTGAAGTATATGTAGCTGAAAACCATACCGATTTCATTTTTACAGTTATCGGCGAGGAATGGGGCTTTATTGGTGCTAGTATTGTTATTTGTATTTTCTTCTTATTAATTTATCATTTAACAAAGACAACCCTATTATTGAAAGATCCCTTCTCGACCTATGTATGTGCTGGGATTATTGCTATGATTACCTTCCACGTTTTCGAAAATATTGGTATGACTATTCAATTATTACCTATCACAGGTATTCCACTTCCGTTCATTAGCTACGGAGGAAGTTCGCTTATGGGGAATGCTTTAGCAATTGGGCTAGTCTTTAGTATGCGATTCCATTATCGAACGTATATGTTTACCACACATGATGAAGATGAATAACTATAGAAAAAGGGAAGTCTCGCGTATTGAGACCTCCCTTTTTCTATTGGAAACGAGTTAAGCTTGAACTTGCGGAGTTTGCGTTGGTGGTGTTAGCACTTTTAAAAGTTCTAGTCGAGACTTTGTTACAGTGGCTGTTACACCCAACTTAGATAAATTCGAAACAATCTTTTTCAAATCTACTTCTTTTGTCATACATTCCACCTCAATCTTTCCTCGATTTTATATAACGTTTTATTTACGAAAAAGTTTCATTTTTCTACGAGTATGATGTCTGACAAATTTATCATACCATTTAACTTACCTTTAAAATTTTTCAATTTTGTTACATTGTAAATTTTTCACATCATCAAACTTTTCCATCAAACATAGTTAAATTACCCAAAACGGCTACATTTTATTCAAAAATCAGAACATAGATTTAAAAAATCTAAAACGCTTCATTTCTTTCTTTACTAAATTGTTCCACTTTATTCAAGCTTTCCCTCCCCTATTGTTGTAATCGCAAGAACAAGAGAGGTAGAATATACATATTGAAATATCGTATGAAAGCAGGGAACTGTATGAAAAAGGCTATTTTACTATTGATGTCTGTTCAATTCCTCGTTTATCTAGGGTTCGGCATTATTATTCCCGTCTTACCAGAGGTAATTGTGCAGCAAAATTGGCATGATCTCCACGTAGGTGGTTTATTGACCGTTTATTCACTTGCAAGTTTTTTCACAGCACCGTTATGGGGTATGCTATCAGATAAGGTAGGGCGAAAACAACTAATCCTTACTGGTCTAATTGGCTTTAGCCTTAGTTTTGTTATTTTTTCACTATTTATAGATAACCTAGCTATATTGTATGTTTCACGTATTATTGGTGGTTTATTTTCAGGTGCATTATATACAGCAGTAACAGGATTTATCGCCGATATATCTAGTGAAGAGGATCGCAATAAGTATATGGGCTTTATGGGCATGTCCATTGGTCTTGGGTTTATTTTTGGTCCAGCAATCGGGGGAATGCTAGGCCATTATAGCTTGCAGTTACCGTTTACTGCATCAGCATCATTAATTGCACTATTATTTATTTATGCAAGTTTCGTCCTAAAAGAACCTAAAAAACGAAAAGATTCAAATAAACGTGCTATTGTGCCAAAGGGTGCTGCAACAATGTTACAATTCCGTGTGCGCTATCTATTTATGTTTTCTTTTTTAGTAACTTTTATGCTAGCTGGCGTAGAGGCTACATTTCAGCTATTTCAAATCGAAAAAATTCACATTACACCATTACAAATTGGTTACTTGTTCATGTTTAGTGGCTTTGTCGATGCAGCTATTCAAGGAGGGGTCGTTCGACGCATAAAAAATGGCAGTGAAACGACATGGTTAATCGGTGCACAAATTGTAACTGCTATCGGCATGCTTTTATTTACATTGACAGCTAATCTTTTTATCGCTGGGCTTGCCCTTTGTGTCTTTACAGCAGGTAATGCACTTGCAAGAACATGTGTTGTATCACTCTCCTCTAAAGAATCTGGAGGACAATATGGAACTGCCGCTGGACTGTCCTATTCAATGGATAACTTAGGACGTATTCTTGGTCCACTCTTTTTTACATGGTTATTTACCGTACAAGCAAGTCTTGGTTATTATATTTCGGCTGCAATAGCCATTCTTTCTATAAGCCTAATCTTTATATATAAGTCATCCCGTAAATCATTACGTCTTCCGTAAAATATAGTAGGTTGCATTTTATGAATATCCAACGTTAAGTCAGTAATCATAGAAACATTCTAACTATTAGAGAATTACTAATTAAACCATGCGGATTATTCCTATATATCAAAGGGATAATCCTTTTCCATGCTATCTAGCCATTTCATATCTTCTTTCCGCATTTGAAGTAGGCTATACTAAGTATGTTATTAACAATACAAAGGCAGGTGTAGGAATGAGCATTTTTACAGATATAGAATATTTAGTTCCTTTAACTTTGTTTTTTAATATTTTATTAGCCATGACCATCATTTTCTTAGAACGTAAAGATGCTACCTCTACATGGGCATGGATCCTCGTGTTATTTTTCCTGCCATTAGCTGGATTTATTTTGTACTTATTACTTGGAAGACAATTACGAAGAAAGCACCTATTTCGTTGGGAAGGACGCAAGGATATTGGGATTGATAATCTGATTACCTATCAGATGGAAGCGATTCGAGATGAAACGTTTGAGTTTCGTATTGCTAATGCAGAAAATTATCAAGAGATGATTTATATGCACCTCAGAACAAACAATGCGGTGTTAACACAGGACAACCATCTGGATATTTTTGATGATGGTGCCGATAAGTTTGAGCAGCTCCTTAAAGACATTGAAGCAGCTAAAGATCACATTCACATCCAGTATTATATTTTTAGACTTGATGACTTAGGTACACGTATCGTCAATGCATTGATAAAAAAAGCAAAGCAAGGTGTTAAGGTGCGTCTTCTCTATGATGAAATGGGATCACGTAATGTTAAAAGACGCCATTTTAAAGAGTTGCTGCATGCTGGTGGTGAAGTAGAAGTTTTCTTCCCATCCATTTTGCCACTTCTTAACCCTCGTTTAAATTTTAGAAATCACCGAAAAATCGTTGTCATTGATGGTCGAATTGGCTATATTGGTGGTTTTAACGTCGGTGACGAGTATTTAGGTTTACAAAAAAAGTTTGGTTATTGGCGAGATACACACTTACGTATTGAGGGTAGTGCCGTACATCCTTTGCAAACACGCTTTTTACTCGACTGGAACCAAGCTAGTGCACAACAAAAAATGGGGTACTCTGATCGTTACTTCCCTGCCATCCCACAAAAAGGTGATGTGGGTTTACAGATTGTTTCAAGTGGACCAGACTCAGACTGGGAGCAAATAAAGATCGGTTACTTAAAGCTTATTAATATGGCTCAAAAATATATTTACATTCAAACACCATATTTCATCCCAGATGTTAGTTTTTTAGACGCCATTAAAATTGCCACCTTGTCAGGCATCGATGTACGCATAATGATTCCTAATAAGCCTGATCATATGTTTGTATATTGGGCTACTTATTCTTATGTGGGTCAATTATTACGTGCTGGAGCCAAAGTCTACATCTATGAAAAGGGCTTTATCCATGCTAAAGCTATTATTATTGATGACGAGGCTTCCTCTGTCGGAACAGCGAATATTGATGTACGAAGTTTTAGTCTAAATTTTGAAGTCAATGCCTTCATATATGATGCAAATATATCGCACCAATTGGCAGAACTGTTTGAGAAGGATATTTTTGATTGTACGGAATTAACATGGGAAATGTATAAAAACCGTTCAACACTGATTAAATTTAAAGAATCTATTTCCCGTCTATTAACACCCATTTTATAAAAATAAAAAGGAAGAGAGCCTGTTCACAGAATGGCTTCTCTTCCTTTTATTATTTTACGCCTAAATATTCTTCCAACGTAATGTTTTTCTTTGTTATCTCTTTTGCAATCTCTTTGCCCACATAACGATAGTGCCATGACTCATACATATAACCTGTTATCTCTTCTTTGTTTTGAGGGAAACGCAAAATAAAGCCGTACTCCTGGGCATGTGCAAATAGCCATTGCCCTGCTGGAGTTTCCCCAAACTCTTCTGTCAGCCACACATCTTCTTTTCCACGCTCTCCTATATCAAACGCTAAGCCTGTTTGATGTTCTGAGTAGCCAGGACGAGCACTATATCGATCTGCCGCTGCCTGTCCATCACGTTTAACATAGTTATCATAAAGGGTTGTTTGATATTCAAAAGATCGGTAGCCACTAAATGCAACTAAATCAAATCCTTGCTTCTTGGCAGCTGCTAACATTTGATTTAACGCTTCTCGTGCTTCTGGATTTTCTTCAGGTGCAAAGGTAGATGGAAGCGGATAAATTTTATTAGCTAACAGAATACCATTGATATAGGTTGGTTCCGTAGGTAATGTTTGATTTGGAAGATACCCATTTTCGTCTGGTTGTTGCTCTGGCTTTGCAGGAGTTTCTGTATTGTCTGGTTTCTCTGTTACAGTAGAATCTTGTTCAGTTGTTTCGTTTGTTTCTGTTGTTTTTGGCTGCTCATCAGATGCACTATTTACTTGATTATTTTTATAGTTATAGACTACAAAAATTGCTACAATTAACGCGATAGATATGAAAGCACCAACGATAAGCGGAAGACGATTGTTTTTCACTCTTTATACCCCTTTTAAAATATCAGGTATCTAAAAGGATATTTAAAGCATTTCACCTTGAAAATACCTATTTTATTGTATTACTAGTTATAATCTTATTTTAGCACTGTTCACATTTTCAGGTGTAAATTTCCTACGTAAATATTCAATTAATCTGTTAGAACGATGACAAATACTACTATAGATGCAATTGCGAAAAAAATTGCCATATACTGCATCCATTTTGCTTCTTTTACATAACCTTGCTCTTTAAAGCTTTTTGCTCTAAACCCATTTGATAGGGCAAACATGATCGTCATTGCAAGTACGGCAAAATTAAATTTCCCCATAATAATAAATACAAGTGCTGCAATACTAAAAATTGCGACAAGAATAGATGATAGCCATTTTTTGTTCATCTTGCTGTCCTCCTAAAAAAATCGAGGCAGCAAAGGCGCCTCGACATCAATCAATTTATTTTTTTGCTTTCTCAGGATGTTCCGAATAATATTTACGCCCAATATATGTTTGAATAATCAACAATGCACCACTGACAGACCAATACAAAGGCAGTGCTGCCATAGAAGACATGGAGATAAAGACAATCATAATTGGTGAAATATAAATAAACATTTTCATCTGCGCTTTTTGTTGCTCAGGTACCGTCCATAAAGATACACGAGCCTGGATTAGGTAAACAATCCCAGCAACAATAGTCATCACGATATCAGGTGAACCTAAGCTAAACCATAAAAACTCATGGGATTTAACATCGGCAGAATACAAGATCGAGAAATACAGACCCATAATAATCGGCATTTGAATTAACATCGGTAAACAACCCATATTAAGTGGATTAATGCCATGCTTTTGATATAGAGCCATCATTTCTTGTTGATATTGCGTTTGCTCTTCTTTTGTCTTAGCTTCCTTCATTTTTTTCTGAACGGCTTCCATTTCAGGTTTAAAAGCATCCATCTTCGTTTTCATTAATTGCTGTTGACGATAGTTTTTTAGCATAATCGGCATTAATACTAAACGAATTAGAACAGTAATCGCAATGATTGCTAAACCATAGCTCCCTGAAAAGATATCATTCCCGAAAAACTCCAATAAAAATTCCATAGGTTTTACAAAGATACTATAGAAAAAACCTTCTTTGTTTTGCACAGCTTGACAGCCACTAAGAACAAAAACGGCAATACCAAGCATTGAAAATAGCTTCAAATTTTTCATTTTTCCACCTACTATTATTTATCAACTACTGTGAAGTATACCTTATAGGGTCTCTCTTTATCAAATAGCAAGTGCTACTTATTCCTTAAGCTGGTTCCTCAGATGATTCATCAAAAAAGATGCGAGCTTTAGCAACGCTAATATGTTCGCACCTTCTCATTTTCTATGCTCAAAATCTACACATTTTGTAATTCAGCTTCTGCCATTTCAAAACGATAAAATTCATGATGAAGCTCGTCTCTAAAATGTTTTGGCGTAACTCCAGTATATTTTTTGAAAATACGAGTAAAATAACTTTGATTACAGAAATGGAATTGATCTGAGATAGAAGTAATACTTTTGTTTGTATGTCGTAAGTAGTATTGTGATTCTTCTACACGTCTAACATTTAAATACTCAACCAATGTAATGCCCACATGTTCTCTAAAAATACGTGATAAGTGACTAGTACTTATATGAAAGTTATTTGCTATACTTTCAACAGTTAAATCATTTTCAAGCTCGTCATTTATATACATTATCACTTTGTTAACAGTTTGATGTCGGAAAGTCGGTTGTTTGCGATCTGCAATAAAGTAAACAAAGAAATCAATTAAATCATCAGCAAATTGTAAAAACTCTGCGTCTTTCATTTGATTTTCTATCATATCGTTACACGCAATATTGAAAGCAAATGCTTTTTTCGAAGGTACTTGATTGTCCAGCAATTTACGAGCAACAATTGATGACAAAACAGAAAAATAACTTCGAACGATTTTAATGACCTGTTTGCCAAAACGAATTGAGAGAATATCAATTAACTCATGCAAAGATTTTTTCGCTTTTGCAGATTCTAAATGGTAAATTTCAAAAATTAATTTCGACTCAATATTAAAAAATTCTTCGACACCGATATATTGATTAATATTATCGATTTCTTGGAAGTATCTTTTGGATATCGTTTCTGACATAGAATGTTGATGTAGTTGCATAATCTTCCCCATCTTTCCTCAGAGTGCACGAATTGCATGACAATATTTGACACCAATCCCGACGAATTAAAAATAAGAAAATAGTATTTACTTATTCAATATAAGAACTGAGTCCTATTTCACAAATTTTATTAACAAATAAATCAAAAATAACCCTACTAAAACACCAGATATAAAAAAAATAGACTATACAGTGAATTTTACCATATTCTGCGATTTCCTTTCAACCACATTTTAATTGCTACTCTAGTTCTAATTTATCACATATGCATAGTAGAAACCTCGTAAACTTGTTCCTAACAATTAAATTTTACCATATACATATCAAAATAAATTAGTTATTTTATAAATTTATTTACAAATTATACAAAACAACTTACATCATTCTAATGGATCATTCGACATTTTTCTATTTTATTCCTAAATCTTCTCTATATAATTTATATGAATATGTAGTAAAATAGATGATAATACTATTTTTAAAAGTTTAGACGAGGTGTTTAAAGTGGATCCAAAACAAATAGAAGAGATCATGGAAATTATTAAGGAATTCTTCCCTGAAAATACGTCCATCGCTATCTCTGATACAAATGAATATTTGTATTACCAACCAAGCAAGAAAGTTGATTTAAAAATTAAACCTGGTGACCCTATCAAAGAAGGTTCAGCCGCACACAAAGCATTAAGCTATGGTCAAAAAATCAGCTCTTATATCGAACCTGATGTCTTCGGTGTCGCTTATTATGGCATGAGTATTCCTTTAATGGAGGAAGGCGAAACAAAAGGAGCTATTACTGCTATCTTCCCGCAAAAACCATCAGCATTCTTAACTAACTACATTACAATCAAAATTGATGATTGCTGGTACCCAATCAAACATGATCAAGTTATTTATTTAGAAACACAACTCCGTAAAACATTTGTTAAAACAATGACACGTGAAGGTTATCACCGTTTAAACTTAAGTGATCTAGAGCTATTTTTAGCACCTGACTCATTTATTCGTTGTCACCGCTCTTATATCGTTAACATTGACTACATCGATGAAATTCAACCAGATTCACACTCAACGTTTTTATTAATTATGAAAGATGGTACACGTATTCCTGTTAGCCAACGCTATGCAAGCTATTTCCGTCGTTCTTTAGGTTTCTAATTTGTATGAACAGCGAGCAATTTTTAAAATTGCTCGCTGTTCTTTTTTGCGCACAAATCCGCCTCATTTACCTCAACATTTAACTATTTTTGCACTATTTTTAATATAGAAAACAACTAAATTTATACAGCTCTACAATAAAACGTTTTCTCTGTCGAAAAATCATCTTAATGCTCGATTTTCCTTTTTTTACTCAATTTAATGCTAATTCTAAAGTTTTTGTGACAATTTGGTGATAGTATTATTCAAATGGTTGGAGTCATACTACAACTGAATAAACAGAAAATTCTTAAATGTTTTTTCTAGTTTTGTAATCGGTTTCCATCAAAATTATTTAGGGGAGGATTTTTTTATGGATGCAAATGTTCAAAAACGCCTAGGTTTAAAAGAACTTGAGAGTAAAATTGTAACTGCTGAAGAAGCAGCAGCACTTATTTCTAATGGTGATGTAGTTGGGATGAGTGGTTTTACTCGTGCTGGGGATGCAAAAGTTGTTCCAATGGCATTAGTTGAGCGCGCAAAAAATGAAGAATTCAAAATTGATGTATATACAGGTGCATCATTAGGACCAGAAGTAGATAAGTACTTAGCAGAAGCTGGTGCCATTCGTAAACGTGGACCATTCCAGGGTGATGCGGGTATCCGTAATTTAATTAATTCTGGGGATATCTTATATGTAGATGCTCATCTTTCTCATAATGCTGAGCTAGTACGCCAAGGAATTATCGGACCAATCAAGTATTTAATTCTTGAAGCGGTTGCTATTACTGAAGATGGTTTAATCATTCCAACAAACTCTGTAGGTAACTCACCTATCTTTGCAGAATATGCAGAAAATATTATTATCGAGTTAAATATCTCTCATCCAGAAGCTTTAATCGGTATCCATGATATTTATGTACCTGGAGAACAAGGTAAACGTGAAGCTATTCCAATGACAGATGCTATGCAACGCCTTGGTGATATTGGTATCAAAGTAGATCCAGCTAAAATTAAAGCAATTGTTATCTCTGAAGAGCCAGATGCTCCTTCATTAATCGTACCTCCAGATGAAGAAACACAAACGATGGCAAACATTTTATTAGACTTCTTCCGTGATGAAATTAAAGCAGGTCGTTTAACAAAACAATTAATGCCATTGCAATCTGGTGTAGGTTCTGTAGCAAACGCTGTACTTGATGGCTTTGCAGATTCAGAATTTGAAGATTTAATTGTTGCATCTGAAGTACTTCAAGATGCTGTATTTAACTTAATCGATGCTGGTAAAGTTAAATTCGCTGCTGCAACTTCAATCACACTTACTGAAGAATTACAGCAAAAAGTTTATGGTAATTTAGAAAAGTATGCTGATAAAATTTGCTTACGTCCACAAGAAATTTCTAACCACCCTGAGCTTATCCGTCGTTTGGGTCTAATCTCAATCAACACAGCTCTTGAGTTAGATATCTATGGTAACGTTAATTCGACGCATGTTTCTGGTACTCGTATGATGAACGGTATCGGTGGTTCAGGTGACTTCGCACGTAACGCACGCCTTGGTATTTTTGTTACAAAATCATACGCAAAAGGCGGAGCAATTTCTTCTATCGTGCCAATGGTATCTCACGTTGACCATACAGAGCATGACGTTGATGTTATCGTTACAGAACAAGGTATTGCTGACTTACGTGGTCTTGCACCAAAAGAACGTGTACCTTTAATTATTGAAAACTGTGCACACCCAGATTACAAAGAACAATTATGGGATTACTATAACCGTGCAGTTGAAGCAACTGGCAACCACCAAACTCCTCATCTGTTAGAGGAAGCACTTTCTTGGCATGTAAATCTTGCTAAAAACAAAACAATGAAAAAAGAAGTTGCAAAAGCTTAATTATTAAATTCTCTACGTCCAATAAGTTAATACTTATTAGACGTTTTTTTATACGTGAAAGCAAAAAACAAGTGAGAAGTATTATCGATTGGAAGATGCTATAATAGGACTATATTAATCTTATTGACTATAATGTTCTATTTATCGGAGGAACCATGAAGAAATTTATCTATGCTATTATTTTCTTTTCGTTTTTCGACCTTTTTACCCAGCTTCCTGTTATGAGTACTTATGCTGAGTCTTTAGGTGCATCGGCATTCCTCACTGGTCTTGCAGTGGGCATGTATTCGCTTTCCAATACATTCGGTAATATCATTTCTGGTTTCTTAACGGATCGCAAAGGACCTTTCATCATACTCATAATAGGTCTTCTAACAACAGGTCTATCATTAACATTTTATAATTTAGTAGAAGAGCCCATTGCTCTATTAATTGTACGTTTTATCCATGGCCTTGTTGCAGGCTTCATTGTTCCTGCTGCCTTTACATTTCTAGCGAACGCTACAGAGCAGGAAAAAAGAGGTAAAGGCAGTGCTATTTCTGGCGCCTTTGTTGGTATTGCAGCCATTATAGGCCCTGCATTTAGTGGCATTTTAGCTAGCCGGACAAGTGTACCATTTGTTTTCAATATCACAGCAAGCTTTATGCTTCTGCTAGGTATCCTTGCGTTCTTTATATTGAAAGCAAATCAAGTAAAAAAAGAGAAGGCTAAACCAAGTAATTACATTCCGATCAGTGTCTTTTTTAATAACACAGGAACATTAAAAGCCTTTTTAGGAGCCTTTTTCTTAATGTTTTCTCAAGGGGTTATTGCGTATCTACTCCCTCTTAAAGTACATTCCTTAGGCTTCGACTCTCGTTTAAGCGGCACTTTAATGAGTACATTTGGTATTATTGCAGTTCTTGTTTTCCTATTACCAACTAATCGTATTTTTGATAAGGTTAATCCACTCAAAACATTGTCTTTTGGTATAGGTTTAATGGGAATAAGCCAGCTATTAATTAGCCAAACAAATTCTAGCTCTTTACTCTATACAGCAATGGCTTGCTATGGGATCGGATTCGGTTTCTTATTCCCTTCGGTAAATTCGCTGCTAATTGACTCTACAACTGCTGAAGTACGAGGAAAAGCTTACGGCTATTTCTACGCGTTTTTCTCTCTAGGTGTAGTTATAGGCTCTTCTTTATTAGGTTGGCTATCACTTGGTACTGTCAGTGGCTTTGCATTTACTGGCTTTGTATTATTGCTCTTTGCAGGCGCAATTCTTATCCCACACAAAAGACCTTCTCATGCTTAGATGAGAAGGTTTTTTGTTTACTTTTCCTTTTCTTGAATTTCTTCATTATAGAAATGGACACCAGTATGTCCTCCACCTTCAGCTACCATTTCATTCGAGGCAATTTTAGTTGGTGAAGTACCAGCCTCTGTTGCTACCTCTGTAGCTACACGTTCTGCAATATTGTCATGCATATCAGGACCTGTAGTAAGATACGACTCTAATTTTGCTTTCATACTATTAAACATTGTTAGTGCTTTATCACGATTCTCTTTTTTACTGAAATAAGATGCTGCTAGTCCTGCTAATCCTGCAACGACAACACCTGTTCCTTTTCGTTTTGCCATAGTTTATAACCTCCTAAAAATATAGAAACTAGCTCTGTAGTATAGTTTTTCCCTATTCTTAAAAGAATAAACATTATTTTTTTATACCCTCTAGCATATATATTAATGTATGGATAAATACTTGCCCTTTTATCTAGTAAAAACTCCGTCAATCCATTGTAGTTCGTCTAGTTTTTAATGCAGACAATCTCACTCTATTTCCTATTAAAGCCCAGTTATCGTACCCTTATTTTTAGCATTCGTCAAAATTTTGTAACTATTTATGATTATAAAAGGCAAGTAAAGGGAATTAATGAATTAATACTAAAATAGGAGAGTGGTTAAAATGAAAGATTTCGATTTAGCATACGATTGGATAGATATGGCTTCATTAATTGGCGGGGCTGGCTTCTTAACAGTACTAATTTATAGTGTCATTCTATTATAAGGAGCTATTTACATGATTTGCTCTAGCAATTAAAAGGCAATCCGCTTAATTAAAAGCAGATTGCCTTATTTTTTATTGTTTTACATCATTGTATGCATCTGACTTTTCAAATGCTGCCACCACATAGGAACAAATGGCCTTCATTTTATAACCATTTTCGCGTGCATACGATGCTGCTTGATCGAGTAATTGTTTGGCCACACCTTGACCACGGAGCTTATCAGATACATATGTGTGATCCATTACCATTACTGAGCCATTTTGCTGCCAAGTAATTTCTGCTAGTTTTTCCCCTGCTTGCTCATTCAAAAATGCAAACTTATTTTCTGCTAATTGTTGTAATTGGAATTCCATTTCTCACCACTCCTTTTATTCATAGTACCATAGCTTTTTATATTTTCACAAAATTTGTGTACGCTTCTTTTATCAAATCAGCGAAGCTATGTCCAGATATTCGGTTAGCTTTCCTATGTCGAAAACATCACACTTCAAAATCTTTCACTTGTTAAATCAAAAAAAATCTGTACACCTTCTCTAGCAAAGTGAGAAGGTATAACAGATTCCTTTCTATCAACTATAAATTTAGTTAAACCATGAAGAAATAGTATCTTTTAAATTAGCAAAAAAGCTTTTTACGCTTTCCCAGAAACCTTTATCTTCCATAAGTGAGCCGAATTTTTCTTGGATTGTATTACTGATATCATTTAATTGATCAGACCATTTACTAAAATCAATGTCCAACTTGCTTATTTTATCCATTAAATCCACTAGCAATTGACGGTCCTTTTCACTTAAATTAATTTCAAGCTTACTTAATTGCTCTTCTACAATTTTCTCCACATCTTCACGTGTTGCTGGCTTTAGCTCTGCAATTTGCTTTTTAATTTCTGTCAGTAATTCCGCAACCTTTGCATCGTCTACCCCTGCAGATTCTGCAATGGATGTTGCTACTGATAATTCTTCGTTTGCTACATCTGTACGATCAATATCCAGTGTTTCCCCTGTAGTGACCTCATATGCCTTGTAAATACCTACTAATGCTGAATGCCCTGTAACGGCTTTCGGTGCAGCTACTTGTACGGATGCATCCTGAATTCCTGCTGTTAACATCGCATTTGCGTACATCTCTGAAGTTACCTGCGTTATATTTGATGGTGTGACAATTTGTATTACTAGACCCTCTCCTGCTTCTCTGCGTGTAATCTTTGCAGAAGAGTACATACGTGAGCTTGAATTACTATCTTTAATGTATTTTACTAGATCCTCACCAGACACAGTAATTTCTTCAATTTCAGGTTCTTCGCTTACTTTTAATGATTTTTTTACAGACTCTTTTTCAGCCTCAGATAAATTTGCTCCATACACGACGATCGGTACGCCTAGTTTTTCATCAATTGCTTTTGGAGGCGTATTGTCAGATGCAAATCCTGTTGCTGGTGCCATCACTCCAAATACTAACATTGTAGCAGTTAGTATTTTAATCCATGTTTTTTTCAAATCGTGTGACCCCTTTCGCTAAAACTTCATAATTAGCAAGTATAGTGTATGCCACTATACAATAATTAGTACGAAAAAAAGACGAGAAGGTTTCAAGGCTGTCTCTCGTCACTTTTCCTGTTGTAAATGTTTTGCTAGCTAGTCAAACAAACCATCCTTTAAATTTCTTCAGTCCAACCGTCCTGTTGTTTCACTTTACCAGCTTTCATTAACGTTCCTAAGGCACGTTTAAATGCCCCTTTACTCATATTAAACATTTCTTGAATCTCTTCAGGAGACGATTTATCACCAAATGGCATTTTACCGCCCACATCCTGTATATACTTTAATATTTGTTGCGCATCATTTGAAAGACGCTCATGTTTTCTTGGTAAAAGTGAGCCATTCATGGAACCATCGTCTTTTACATCGATAATACGTACAACTACATCTTGTCCTAATCGAGGCTCATTATTTCGCTCAGACTCATGCACAAAAATACGGTAAGGAACTTCTACACCTAGCAAAAATGTCCCGATCGGTAACAAACGATATGGGCGTGCTTGGATATTCTTATTGTGCATATCTTCAAATGCACCTTCATATAGCTCCGAAATTTTTTCCTCTGTGGCTAAACGACCAAATAAATCACCGTTACGATCTGTACGTAGTGTCATAAATAAATGATCGCCTGGTTCTGGCCATACCTCTTTTAATGCAGGTAAATCTTCTGCTCTTACTAATACTTCACGAGATGTACCAATATCCACAAAAGCACCTTCACGTTCCACTACTTTCAAGACACGTGCCCAGCCATATTCACCTTGTGTAAAAGCTGGAATAGCCGTTGTTGCAGCCAAATCTCCACGACGGTCTGCAAATAAAAATACTTCAAGGCGGTCACCTACTGTTAGTGGCTCTGTTACCTCTGAAGCATTTAAAGGTAGTTCTTCAACTCCATTTGTTAAAATCCATTTTGATGCTTGTTGCTCTAATACCGTTAATGTAACGACTTCACCTGATTTTAATGCGTTCATATTGTCTCCCTTTCCTTCACACCATCATTTTAAAGATTGTGCTGTGTCTTAGATGCCTCTAATTTTTTCACGATGTCTGGATTTTCTTCCATTACTTGCACAAGATCTGCAATACGATCGATTGAATTCCAACTTAAATGATGTTCAATTCCCTCTACATCATCATAAATACGTTCTTCATCCACACCAATCATTCGTAAAAACTGCTCGAGCAATTCATGACGCTGCACAAGACGCTTTCCGAGCTTATCCCCTTTAGGCGTCAATGTCAGTCCACGGTACTTTTCATAAACTAAATAACCATCTTTATCTAATTTTTGAACCATTTTTGTAACAGAAGAAGGAAGAACAGATAATGCTTCAGCAATGTCAGACACTCTCGCATATCCCTTGTTGGCAATTAATAAATATATTTGTTCGATATGGTCCTCCATACTAGGTGTTGGCATATCCTTTTCCCTCTCTTTCCTTTTCTTACTCTCTAGTTTACTACAAGCTTGGCTTAAAAGTTAACTGAAAATACATTGCCTAGAAAAACACTTCCTATACAACTTAAATAGAGCCTCTTCTATTAAGAAGTAGGCTCTATTTTGTGTCGAGGATACTTATTTACCACATGTAACGCATGAATAATCTCTTTATTAATACGCTCAATGTTTCCAGGAGTATTCATTTCTTTAAATGCCTCATCTCTAGCTTCCATAGATGTAACATACTTACTTGGCAATGCATTTAGTGTAAGTGCCACCGTGTCTAATTCACAGATTTCGCATTTACAAAATGTTTGATATTCTGGTCCTCGTAGTAAAAAGCTTACTAAACCACGCACAATTTCTTCTGTAACATTTACTAAAATAGGATCTGACATATTCAAACTTTCGCCTCATTTATATTTAATTGTTACATTACTCCTGAAACTATAATAGCCTTAAAAAAAGTCTTTTTCAAGAATCACAAGTAGCATCTATACACATAAAATCCCTTGTGTCAAAGCAAGATTAATTTCCTACCTTTTCAGATTGTTCTACACCTTACTTACTACTTTTTTGCTCTAATTAGTCTTAATGAATTAAACACAACTAATAGTGTCGCACCCATATCGGCAAAAATTGCTATCCATAATGTTAACCAACCAGGTATGACAAGTAGCAATGCAATTAATTTTAAAACTAGGGCAAATATAATATTCTCTTTAATGATACGTAATGTTTTTCTGCTCAATCCAATAGTGTAAGGAAGCTTTGTTAAATCATCACCCATTAAGGCAATATCTGCTGTCTCAAGAGCTGCATCTGTTCCTGCTCCACCCATGGCAATTCCTACATTTGCAGTGGCCAATGCTGGTGCATCGTTTACACCATCTCCAACCATTGCTACAGCACCAAATTGTTTACGTAAATCCTTAATCGCCTTTAATTTTTCTTCTGGTAACAAGCCAGCGCGCACATCTGTCATCTTTAATGAAGTAGCAATGGCTTGCGCAGTAGGCTCTGCATCGCCTGTTAACATCACCATATGCTTTACTTTTAAGGCATTTAATTTGTTCAATACATCCTTGCTTTCATGACGTAATTGATCAGCAATTGCAACCAGTCCAATAAGTTGATTATTCGAAACAGCTGCTACTACTGTTTTACCCTGTTCTTGCAGATTCTTAACCTGACTTTCTATGTTTTGATCTACAGAAGTTAATGAAGTAGCCCATTTCATGCTACCTACATAAATAATCTGATTATCAACGGTAGCATAGGCACCTTTTCCTGTTACTGATTGGAAATTTGTTGGTATTAGCTCAGATAATTTTTTATCGTGTAATCTATTTAAAATTGCTTTAGCTAAAGGGTGCTGTGACTGTTTTTCTACCGCTGCCACTAGTTGTAACACATAGTCCTCTGACCAGTTTTCAGTCGTTACGATATCTGTTACTGCTGGCTGCCCCTTCGTTAATGTTCCTGTTTTGTCAAAGGCAACAGCTTCAATATGTCCTAGCTGCTCTAAATGAACACCACCTTTGATCAGTACACCTTGCCTTGCTGCATTACCAATGGCTGTAACAATGGCGACGGGCGTAGAGACGACCAGTGCGCAAGGACATCCTACTACTAAAACAGCTAGCCCTTGGTAAATCCAATGCTGCCAATCACCTACTATTAAAGGTGGAATTACAGCTACTAAAAAAGCAATAACCATAATCGCTGGTGTATAATACTTTGCAAAGCGATCTACAAATTGCTGAGAAGGTGCCTTTTCTGCTTGTGCTTCTTCCACTAGATGAATTATTTTAGCGATAGTAGTATCTTCTACACGCTTTGTCACACGTACTTCAAGAGCACCCTCTTCATTTAAAGTCCCAGCAAATACTTCATCATTTACTGTTTTATTTACGGGAATCGACTCACCTGTAATAGCTGCCTGATTGACTGCAGACAACCCACTAATGACTATGCCATCCATCGCAATCTTTTGCCCAGGCTTTACAATCAAAATATCTCCTATTTCTATATCCTCAGTAGGTAACTCAACCTCATGGTAGTGTTCACCGTGGGCTCTTTTGATAATCGCTGTTGGTGGAGCAATATCCATTAATTGACGAATAGATTGACGTGCCTTATCCATTGAATACGCTTCAAGTGCCTCACTCACAGCAAATAAAAATACGACAACTGCCGCTTCTTCCCATTCACCGATAATAGCAGCTCCAATAATGGCGATTGTCATAAGCGTCTTCATATCAAATTCAAAGCGAACTAAATTACGGAAGCCTATTTTAAAAATACCCACTCCACCCACAAGGATAGCTATAATGAACATGGAAATCGGTAGCGGGCTCGATTCCCCATTCATACCCGCAAATAGATAACCTAGAATGACAAAAAGCAATGAAATTCCTGCTAAAACGTTTTCCTTTTTACGATAAAAAGGTGTAGTATTTTCAAGTGCTTTTGCTGCCGATTGTGTAACCTTAATGCCATCAAAGGCACCTGCTTCTTCAATTTGGTCTACACTAATAGCACCGATTACTGTAATTTTAGAAGCACCAAAATTCACTTGTGCATCCTGTACTTCTGGTATAGCCTTTACGTTTTTCTCAAACTTTGCAGCACAACTAGCGCAAGATAAATTTTGCAATCTGTATTCTTGTTTAATTGGTGTCGTTGCCATTCGCAATCCCCTCTTTCGCATGTTCGTAGGCAATTGTTACAATTTGATATACATGCTCATCCGCTAAAGAGTAATACATTTGCTTACCTTTGCGGTGTGATCTCGCTAAATTATTATCTTTCAAATATCGTAAATGATGGGATGCTGTAGCAACTGAAGAACCAATAATAGTTGCAACATCACAAACACATAGTTCATCTTCCACCGTTAAAGCATAGGCAATTTTAAGTCTAGTTTCATCAGCTAACGCTTTTAAAAATTTGGCTACACCTGATAAATCAGGCATTTGTTGTTTCACCTTTGTGACTGCCTCTTCATGTACATGCGTCACCTCACATATTTCTTTCGGCATTTTTCTCACCTCATTCAAATATTCGTTTGATTGTATTCAATGTAACATATTATTCCATCATATTCAAACGAATATTTGAATGTTAGGATGTATATCCTTAAATAAAAAAGTTAGCGCACTTTCTGTACGCTAACTCTTTTATTACTTCGCTATTAATTGTAATGTTTTCCCTTTTATCTCTTCCTGTTTAATAAATGTTTGATGGTAATCACCATTTGCCCAATCCAGCACCTGATCTTGATACCAATCAGATTTTACATGACCACTTTGACCAGGACCAACAATATGATAGGCTGAGCTTAAATCACCTACATCCACCACAAAACGCCAAGATGCACCGTGATCTACATTACCAGCTAAATCATTATCTGCTGCTTGTACGGTAACTTTTGATCCACCAATAGGAACCTTTTTAGCATTAAAATAGGCTGCAAGAATAGGCGATGCACTTCCTAGTGTATGGTCAAAAGTAAGCTGATGGTAATCACCCCATTGCCATTTCGAGGAATTTTTTCCGAATTGATCTTCTAATTGTGCAATTGTTAGCTCAAATGCCTTGTATATGGTTTCATCAATGCCACCCTGCTCCTCAATCCAAATGCTTTTCTCTCCTGAATAGGCTGTACGTAAGAGCTGGTCTGTAATATTAAACTTCCCATACATGATGCCATACATATCTTCAGGCATTTGATCTTTAAACAAAACTTCCTGTAGCTTAATCATTAATGTATGGAACACAAGTGGTGCACCTGATTCCTTTGCGTCCACCATATCCCACTTCTCTAGCATGGCCATAATCTCGGCATACTTCCCATCCTGATCTTTTTCTTTTAAAGATGTTAATAAATCAGGCAGAAATTCTCTTGCATAGAGGTTGTGCTGATCCATTTGCAAAGCCATCATATCTTCTACTGTAATCGCATCATTTGCCTCTAACACTTCTTTAATTCTTTCGAAACGATAAGGTTGAGCCCAGAAATCAGTTATGTGATAAGGGTAGTCCTCTCCTATTACTTGGTTATTTGCCGTTGCAATAAAACCTTCTTTTGGATTTACTTGAGTTGGTAATTCATCCCATGGGATAAAGCCCTCCCAGCCATAGTCACTCGAATCACCTGGAACTGGTAATTGGCCCTCACCTTGCTTACGAATAGGTATTTGACCATTAGCTTTATAGGCAATCGTACCGTCTTTTGATGCAAATACAAAATTTTGTGCTGGCGCTTTAAAGTCTTCTAATGCTTTTTCGAAATCACTCCAAGTTTTTGCCTTATTAAAACCAAGCACTGCTCTTAGTTCAGCTGTCGGTTGTAGTGCTGTCCACTGCATCGAAAATTGTGCGGTTGGCTCTGTATCTTTAAAAGCTAAATCTGTCATTATAGGGCCGTGACGTGTAACAACGACTTCAAAATCTACCGTTTCTCCATCTTTTACCTTAATTGATTCGTCGCGCACCTCTGCTTGTTCCCACTTTCCATCGTATCGAAATTGTGTTGGATTATCTGGATTTGGTATTTCAATATATAAATCCTGTACATCTGGACCCACATTGGTTACCCCCCAAGCAATTTCATCATTATGGCCTAAAATAATACCTGGAATCCCTGCAAAGATAACGCCACTAACGTTTTGCTGTGGTGATTGCAGATGCATTTGATACCAAATAGAAGGGGTGCTTAACCCTAAATGTGGGTCATCTGCTAAAATAGGCGTTCCTGATTTCGTTTTATCACCTGAAACTACCCAGTTATTACTTCCGTTAAATTCGTTTGGTAGCATTTCCGCACTGAATTGCCCAGCTACTGCTACAGGATTTTGGATATTGGCCTCGATAATCGCCGAAGCATTTTCTGGATATTTAATAAATAATTCTTTTGCCTTTTCTTCATCAAAATTCTGTAGTGCCCAATGACGAAAAGCTAACGTATTCCAATTTCCACCCAGATCATAGGCCATATATTTTCCAATGGTTAAGGAATCAACAACTGTCCACTCCTCAGGTTCATAGCCTAACAAAGCGAATTCATAGCTTAGTGTATTGCTTTCCTTTGCCTGTGCAATAAAAGCATTTACTCCTTCGGCATACCATTCAAGTACTTGTTTGCTTTCGTCATCATAGGCAGCTAATGATTTCTCTGCAGCATCTCGTAAGCTAAATGTACGGAAATGTTTGTCAGTATTAATCGTTGCTTCTCCAATAATTTCAGATAGTCGACCACTTGCCTGCCTTCGTGCTAAGTCCATTTGAAATAGTCTATCCTGTGCTTGGACATAACCTTGCGCACGATACAAATCCGCATCTGTTTTGGCAAAAATATGCGGAACCCCTTTTTCATCTCTCGTAACTGTCACATCCTGATCCAGAATAGTAACAGCTAATTCACCATCAATCACCGGCTTAGATTTATTCATAAACCATGTAAATCCAATAAAAGCCACAAGAGCCAAAGCAGCTATTATCCCAGCTATGACAATTAGCCACTTTTTCCAATTAAACTTTCTCTTCCCCACTGCATAACCCCCTTTTTGCACTATATTCCCGTACTACCTTCCCAAACCCGCTTTGTAACGCAAATTTTTTAGCGAAATTTCTTATTTTATGTATATAAAATTGTCTCTAAATACAAAATTTTAAATTTATTCGCTATTAGAATAGTATAATCAATAGGAATTATGAAGGCTACTGAGTAATGTTAAAAATTCGTATGTTCATAGAGATATAATGATTCTATAAAGTATATTTTCTTTTATCTTCTCTCGTGGAGCGGACTTATATGGTGGAAGCGGATTCCCACATGATTGGAGCGTTCTTCCCTACTTTAGGGCGGGTTCCCATGTGATTGTAGCGTCTACTCCTCACTTTGAAGGTATCCCCCTGGCATTGCCAAATCTCACATTTTTAAAAGTCACCTTATTAAGTTACAAATACAAAAAATCGTATTTCCATTTAGAAAATACGATTTAAGTACTAGCATTGTAATTGCAATTCAATTGGACAATGATCACTGCCCATAATGTGTGGGTGAATTGTTGCGCTTTCAATTTGTTCCTTCAATTGATTGGATACAACAAAATAATCGATACGCCAACCAATATTACGTTCACGCACTTTATTCATATAGGACCACCATGTGTAGTGGTCAGTTTCCTCGGGATGCTTGTATCTAAAAGAATCTACAAAACCGCTTTCCAATAACGCTGAAAATTTTGCTCTCTCTTCATATGTAAAGCCCGAATTTCCAATATTAGATTTTGCATTTTTTAAATCAATTTCCGTGTGTGCAACATTTAGATCACCACAATAAACCACTGGCTTCTGACTATTTAGTTCTTGTAAATAGCTAGCTAAACGATCCTCCCATTGTAAACGTAATGGTAACCTCGCTAAATCACGCTGTGCATTTGGAGTATAAACATTTACTAAATAGAAATTCTTATATTCTAATGTTATAATTCTGCCTTCATCCTGAGAATATTCGGCGCCCACCCCATACTTAACAGACAATGGCGTGTGTTTCGTGAAAATTGCTGTTCCAGAATACCCTTTTTTCTGCGCGTAATTCCAATACTGCTCATAACCTTCGATAGAGAGCTCAACTTGTCCAGCCTGACATTTTGTTTCTTGGATACAAAAGAAATCTGCATCTATTTGATGAAAGAACTCTAAAAAGCCTTTACCTAGACATGCTCGTATCCCATTAACATTCCATGATATAAATTTCATTTTATCCACACTCCTAAAAAAACGCCCTTCGGCTTATGCGAAGGGCATCCTATTATAGATCGTCACCAACAATTTTGACTTCCGTCTCTAATTCAACGCCAAATTTTTCTTTCACTACACGTTGAACCATTTGGATTGTCTTAATATAGTCTGAAGCAGTAGCATTTCCTTTGTTGACAATAAATCCTGCATGCTTGGTAGAGACTTCAGCATCACCAACACCTTTACCTTGTAGGCCACTATCTTGAATAAGTTTTCCAGCAAAATGACCAGGTGGGCGTTTAAATACACTTCCAGCAGATGGATATTCTAAAGGCTGTTTTGATTCACGTTGGAAGGTTAAATCAGCTATCTTCGCATCAATTTCCTCCTGTACGCCAACTGCTAATTGAAATTCAGAGGACAGCACATAATAACCCTTTTTGGCAATAATGCTTTGTCGGTATCCTAGCTCAAGGTCTTCTTTACCTAATATTAAAATGTCCCCTTCTTTTGTTAACACCTTCGATGAAACAATAATATCTTTAATCTCACCGCCATAGGCACCTGCGTTCATAGCCATTGCTCCGCCAATTGATCCAGGAATACCACATGCAAATTCAAAACCTGTTAAGGATGCTTGCGCTGATAGCTTTGATACATCTTTGATCAGTGCACCACTTTGAGCATATACATGCTCACCAGTAATACGAATCTCATCTAAGCGTGAAAATGTTACAACGATTCCTCTATGACCGCCATCTCGAACAACCATATTAGATCCGTTACCTAACATTAATAAAGGAATATTATTTATATATGCATAGCGAATAACGGATGCCGCCTCTTCTTCTGTTTCAGGAAGAACAAAAACATCTGCTTTGCCACCTAATTTTGTCATTGTGTATTGTTGTAATGATTCATTTAACTTAATATTGGCAGGATTAATACTTTTTGCTAAATCCATCGCCCATTGTTCTTTTGTCATGAGAGCTAATTCCTTTCTAACGTCCTTCTTACTCTACACCAGTATGGATTTACAACCCCAATTTGACAAGTAAAATGAAGGGTATTTTTATCTCATATTAAAAGACAGGTAAGACCTGTGCAGAGATGATGAATATTATAAAGAAAATTGACAGTCATTCCAAGTGTCGTTTTTAGGACACTATTTCATTGTATTATCTAGTAAAATAATCCATTCACCCTAGAGCCAACTACTTGCCCATGTTTCGATATTGCGGATAGCACCTTCAAGTGCCTGACCTTTATCTGTTAATGAATACTCAACGCGTACCGGTACTTCTGAATATACTTTACGTTCAACAAGCCCCTCTTTTTCAAGCTCCTTTAAACGTTCTGATAATAAACGTCCACTGACAGGTAGTGCAGATTCGATTTCATTAAAGCGCTGTGGTCCATCTAGTAATTGATATAATATTAACCCTGTCCATCGTTTTCCGATTAAATCCATTGCTTTAGCTAAACGAGGACACAAAGTTGTCTCATTCATAATTTTTCACCTCTATGTAACTATTGTAACGATTAATGCACTAAATGTAAATTTGAAGTAACTTATTTACGTAAAATAATCTATTAACTTTTATATATTTAATTACAAATAGTAACTCACAATTTCAATGTTGGACATATCTAACAAGGGAACATAAAATGTCTTAGACTAAACGCTATCTTAATAAAATGCACATATTTCCAATAATATGCCTATTCGATTTTAAATATGTTCTGTTTCATGTTCACAGATTACACTTTTATAGAGGGAAATACTTCCACATTTATAAAAAACTCATTGAATATGCGATTTGTTTACTTTATCATTCGTTGTAGAATGCTGTTTTAGGAGGTTTTCAAATGAAAAAATATGCTATTGATTTCAGTCATTCAACGATCGGGTTTTCCGTAAGACATATGATGATTTCTCGTATTCATGGTACGTTTGAATCGTACAGCGGTGAAATAGTTACATCCAATATCGAACAAATGCAGGATGCAAACATTTCTATCACGATTACAGTGGCTAGTGTCTCCACCAAGAATCATGATCGTGATGTCCACCTTGTGTCTCCTGACTTTTTTGATGCAGACGTCTATCCAAAAATAGTATTTACCTCTACATATATTGATAAACTTGATGATAAAAATTTTGCTATTCATGGTGATTTAACCATCAAAAACATAACAAGACCTATCGTATTTACAACAGTATATACAGGAAAAGGTGTGAATCCATGGGCACAAGAAGTTTTTGGCTTCCAAGCTAAAGCCCAAATTGATCGTCGTGATTTTAATCTAGTCTACAATACCTTTTTAGAAACAGGTGGTGTATTGATTAGCGATGAAATAGACGTGATAGTAGATCTTGAATTAAATCCTCTTTAAGTATTGTTTCTACCTTAAAGAAAGGGAGGAATTTATGTTTTGGTTTGATAATGATTTTTTATTTGGCTCTGCTTTTATTACCATCATCTTCTTTATTGTTTTTGGGAGCATAGCCTTTATGATTGTAAACGGTATTATCACTTGGTCTAAAAACAACCGTTCACCAATATTAACGGTACCCGCTAAGGTTGTGACAAAGCGTACGAATATACGTGGGGGATCTAACAATTCTGGGGCATCTACGTCCTACTACGTTACGTTTGAAGAGCAAAACGGAGAACGGCATGAACTAAAGATGAATGGCTACGATTATGGTCAGCTTGTAGAAGGTGATCTTGGCATTTTAACCTATCAAGGTACACGGTATCATTCATTCAACAGACATAAAAAAGGAGAGTAGCGATGATCGTTACTCTCCTTTTCCTATTCTTTTATTTAATTAAATATTTAGCAAATCCAGCTTCTGTATCTTCTAAATATTCAATACCACTACCTGCTGGTATGAACTTTTGTGCATCTTTTGCAGATAGGTAGATAACCTTTGTATTGGCTGGGAACGGTACAAATGACCAGTTATTATCCGCAGCTGGGTTAATTGTTTTATTCGCCATAATATAATCTACAACAGCTTGTCGATTTTCATAAGCATAGTTAGTTATGTTAGAGCCTTCTGCATTTTTAAATGTCGCCCCATATGATCCACCAACACGATAATTGTTTGTAATGATGATGAATTCTTGTTTTAAATCGATTGGTTTACCATTATATTGTACATTCTTAATACGATTTGCCTTTTCATCAGTAAGATTACCGCGGCGGTCATATTTTGCTGGCGATGTGACATCAATTTGATATGTTAAGCCATCTAACACATCAAAGTTATAAGAACGTGCTTCTGCATCGATAATATTTTGCTCTTCTGTTTTAGTCGGATCAATTGTTGCGAAAATACCAGCAGCCATCTCTAACCACTCGATTGCTTGTGCGCCTGTCACTTTAATCGTAGCAACAGTATTGTCATAATGATAAATGTCGGCCATATTTTTAATAGCAAGCGGTCCTACAGGAATATTTGTATAATCTAATGGATTATTACGTGATCCTGCTTTGAAAGGTGCTCCTGCTGAAAGAATTGGTGTCTTTTCATCAGCCGTACCCTTTAGCTCTTGTTCGATAAACCATTTTTGAGCTTGTGTTACGATTTGAATGGATGGATCATCTTGCACCATTGAAAAATAACTATGGATTGGTGCAGTTGTTTCTCCAACAGGCTGACGGATATACGTTAATGTGCCATCATGTGCCTCTTTAATAGCCTCTAAAACCGTTGTGGATGGTTGTAAACCTTCTTGCTTGATCGATTGCAATGAACCTTTACCATCTACCACTACCCACTCAGATCCTTGTTGTTCTAGTTTTAAATCAATTACACCAAGATGACTACCATAGCTACCTGCCATAACAGTAGGAACACCATGAATTGTACCCTTTTCTTGGTCAACATCTTTCAAATCCTTATAGTCACCAGGGAATGTTAAATGAGAGTGTCCTGTAATTAAAGCATCAATACCATCAATTTCTGCTAATTGGTAACCAACATTTTCAGCACCCTTCACATAAGTATCTTCACCGATACCTGAATGTGACAGAACGACAATCACGTCTGCTCCAGCCTTTTGCATTTCTGGTACTACCTCTTTCACAGCTTCGACTGGCTCTTGCATTTCAACTTTACCTGCTAAATGAATGGCATCCCATTCAACAATTTTCGTTGGAACAATCCCTGTTACACCAACTTTAAGTGTATGTTTTTTGCCTGAACTATCTACCACTTCTTTATCAAGAATGACATAAGGTGTAAACATACGCTCTTTTGTTTTTGCATCATAGGTATTAGCATTTACGACTGGATACTTTGCATCGTTTAATACTTCATCTAAAAAGTCTAGACCATAGTTAAATTCATGATTCCCTAAAGTTCCACCATCGTATTTCAATGCATTAAGTGCAGCAATAGCTGGATGAACTTCACCTGGCTTTAAAACACTTTCTAATGCTTTATATGAGCCAAGTGGTGTGCCTTGAATTAAATCACCATTATCAAATAGTAATGTGTTTGGATTTTTAGCTCTTGCTTGCTCAATTAGTGTTGCTGTATTAGCTAACCCAAGCTCTGATGATGGAGCATCTAAATAGTAATTGTAATTAGCTAAATTGGTATGAATATCTGTTGTCCCTAAAATCTGAAGATCAACTGATACGCCAGTTGAAGGTGCTTTGTATTCTGCTACAAAGCGCTCCACAATACTCTCCATCTGTTCCTTTGTCACATAGTCACGAGGACGAATAGTATTATCCTCAAATGCTTGTAAAATGTTTGCTGCAACAGCATTCGCTAAATCTTGTTTATATGCCGTTGCAATTTGATCTGCATCCTTAAATTGCTCTAAAACTTTGAGGGAAGCGTTTTCACTAACAAGTCCACGAGCAGAGATAACAAATGCTTGCTGACGTGTTAATTTGTCATCTGGGCCAAATGTCGTTGCTGTTTTCCCTTTAATAAGTTTTAATTGAACAGCTTTTTCTACATAAGGTGCTAAATCCTTAGAGACATCGTTAAAGGCAAGCGAAGAGCCGTCACCCATCTCTACATCTAAATTTTCTACTAATTCTTTTACATAATCTGCGCGTGTTACATCATTGGAAGCAGCATCAGCAGAAATTCCAAATGGTATAAACGCGAAAAGGACTAGTAACGTCGCCAAGAAATTAGTTATTAATTTCTTATTCATACAACAACCTCCTTAATAATCTAGTATTTTCCTACAAATTCTATTATATTAAAACCATTCTAATTTTTACTGAATATATAGTCCTAATTATATGTATTTTTAAAAGAATGGTTAATTACTTTCCCTCCAAATCACAGATTTCTACCATTCTTTATTTTTATATTAAATAGGATGTTAGTAAATGTAAATTCAAAATAATTAGTTACTGTCAATATGTCCGACCTCCATACCACACCATACATCTGTTGACAAAATAAAAAAAGTCCTCCCAAAATTGAGAGGACTTTTAATAAAAAATAATTTTTATGCATTCACAGTTTGTAGTGATTGAGCAACCTTTTTCACTTCTTCTAGGCCATTTGCAATAATTTCTTGCGCTTTATCTGGTGAAGCATTGTGACCTTCAATAATCACTTCTTCAATAACTTCCATCCCGAATACGCCACCTACTACGTTTTTAATGTAGTTTACTGACATTTCCATTGGTTGAGCTTCAGGTGATGAATAGTAGCCACCACGAGCATTTAAAATAATCGCTTTTTTGTCAGTCATTAAGCTAATTAATTGACCATTTTCGCCATATTTGAATGTGAATCCTGCTTGGTATACATAGTCAATAAATGTTTGTAAAGGTGCTGGAATTGTTAAGTTCCATAGTGGGAATGCAAATACAACTAAATCAGCAGCAGTTAATGCATCCATTGCTTTTTGTTTTGCAGCTAATAGACGTGATTCAATGTCTGTTAACTCTCCACCATTTTGTACTTTACCAAAAGCATTGAAAAGATCTTGGCCAAAATAAGGCATATCTTCTGCAAATACATCAAAAGTTGTTACGTTGGCACCTTGTACATTTTCCATGAAAGTATCATACATTTTTGTTGAAATACCGTCTGGACGGTTGTTAGCTTTTACTACTAAAACGTTCATTATATAAAATCTCCCTTAAATTTCAAAATCTAATATCTCGAATTCAAGATATGTGTTTATCTTAAAAAATTTCATCTAAAATGTCAATGCTACTTGCCTCAGACTTTTGACTGAAATATTCTATCTTTCATCCATTCTAACAAGAGGAGTTGAAAGCCTTACTCCTCTCTCTAGTAAGCTAAAATTTACAGTTATCGTCAGTACAAATACCCGCATCACCTGTGCCAGCCATCTTTAGCGATGGTTGTAAGCCCTCTTCTTCAGCAACTTTACGCAATGTATCCTCAAATACCTCCTGCGGTTGTGCACCTGAAATACCATATTTACGGTTTAAGACAAAGAACGGTACCCCTCGTACACCAAGCTGGAGACCTTCTTGAATATCCGCTTCTACCTCATTTTTATAAACATCATCAGCAAGAACCTTTGCAACTTCTTCACGCTCTAGGCCCACTTTCTCAGCTATCTCTAATAAAACATCATCTTGACCGATACGCTTTCCTTCAATAAAATGACTGTTTAAAAGTGACTCCACTAGAGCTGTAACATCTCCCTGTTGTTCAGCCCATTTTACAAGCCGATGTGCTTTTAGCGTATTCTCTTCCATCAAATTGCTAAAATCGTAGTTTAGCCCTACTTCTTTCGCACGCTCTGTTACACCCACTGTCATTTCCTTTGCCTTCTCTAAGGACATTCCATATTTCTTTGCCAATGATTCATAGACAGTACTATGCGAATCTATTGGAGTAGTTGGATCTAGTTGGTAGCTTTTATAGACAAGCTCCACCTGCCCCGAATAGCCAGTATCCTCAATCGCTTTCTCTAATTGTTTTTTACCAATATAACAAAATGGGCATACATAGTCAGACCAAATTTCAATTTTCATTTCATACTCACTCCTTTTGCTACATTGTAGCGATAGTTGAAATCACAAGGCAATTTTAATGCCTCACTGCATAAATTTTCAAGTTCTTCTACATACTGAACACAAAAACAATGTGAGGTTTCTATATGACACAATCTCTTTGGCTTGCTACAACTGAGTCTGTCTCTTTATCTTCTCTTACTTCCTCAACAACATGCGATGTATGTATAATCGGTGGTGGCTTAACTGGTTTATATACTGCCTATACTTTAGCAAAAGCAGGTGTGGATGTAGTTCTTCTCGAAGCAAATACCCATTTTGGTCACGGTACGACAGGGCATTCAACAGGAAAATTAACAGCCCAGCATAGCATTGTCTATGCAAATCTTTTAGAAAAATTATCTTTAGAAGAGGCACAGCTTTATTATCAACTGAATCAACAAGCCATTGATAAAGCTAGACAGATACTCCCACCAGACAGGGTTCGTTCGGTGGATTCACTGTTATACTGTCAAACAAAAGAAGGCTATGCACAATTATTAAAAGAATGGAATGCCTATAAGGTTTTAAACATTAAGTCTAACCTTACCTCTGACACAGAGCTCCCATTCCCTATTACAAAAGCTTTATGTATGACACAACAAGCACAAATAAATCCTGTTGAAGTAAGTAATTTTCTTGCGAAAGAGGCGCAGAAGATGGGCGCAAAACTTTATGCAAATACCCGTGTTCAGCAATTAAACATACCACAGAATAACTTATATACCGAAAAAAATATGTCGGTTCAATATAATAAACTTATTTTATGTTCACATTATCCCATTGAAGCATTTAAAGGGCTTAAACTTTTTAAATTATCCAATAGTCGCTCCTATATGGTTGCAAGTAAAACCTCTGAGACTATGCAAGGTCAATATTTATCAGTTGATTTTCCTTCCCGTTCGATACGGACTGCCACGATCAATCAGGAAAATTATTTAGTCTTAGGAGGGGCGAATCATATCGCTGGCGAGACCGTTCATACTGAGCCATATTATGAGGCCATTTCCAATGAAATGAAGGAGCATTTTGAACAACAGCCACTTTATCGATGGTCAGCCCAGGATATAGAAACACCTGATATTGTCCCTTATGTTGGGAGAATTACAAACTCCTTACCTAACGTATTAATTGCCACTGGCTATCGAAAATGGGGAATCTCCAATTCCTTTGTCGCAGGTGATATCTTATCGTCTCTTTTAACAGGCTCAAAGATTGAAGAAGGTGCTATCGCTCTTTATTCACCATCACGTACTAAATTCGGTGCCCAATTCATGCAAATGCTGAAAGTAGGAGGCTTTGTTGCCAAGGAATATATAGCTGGGTATATGAGGAATGCCACTGCTCCAACCTGTACTCATTTAGGCTGCAAAACAAAATGGAATGAAGCTGATGAAACATGGGATTGTCCTTGCCATGGTTCTCGTTTTAACGCTAAGGGTGAGGTGCTTGAAGGCCCTGCTGTACAGCCATTAAAACTTGATTAAAAAAAAGAGGCTGTCTAAATAGACAACCTCTTTTGTATTTTTTATTTTAGAGCTTCTGTTAATACTGGAACAATTTGTTTCTTACGAGAAACAACACCTGGTAATACAACACGGTTATTGATAAGATCAGCACCGAATCCTTTTGCTGCTGCTTCTGCTACTTGCCCTATTGCAACAGCTGTTGAATCATTATTTAAAATGTCAGTCACAACGAAGAAGAATAGATCTAAGCCATTTTCTGCAACATTTTTATTGAGTAGGATTTCTAACTCCTCTTGACGATTAAGAACATCATTAACATCAACTGCATTAACTTGAGCTACAACAGATTTGTACTCACCAAATTGGAACTCTTTTGCATCTAATGATAATAAATCTTCTAATGATTTATCAGATAAATCAGCACCTGCTTTTAGCATTGCTAAGCCATACTCTGCAATTTCCACACCAGCAATTTTTGCTAGCTCTTCACCAGCTTTTACATCTTGCTCTGTGCAAGTCGGTGATTTGAATAATAATGTATCTGAAACAATTGCAGATAACATTAGACCAGCAATGTTCGCAGGAATGTCTAAACCGTTTTCGCTAAAAATTTTCTTAAGAATAGTAGCCGTACAGCCTACTGGTTCTGCACGATAATATAGTGGATCAGCTGTTTGGAAGTTGGCGATGCGGTGGTGATCAATTACCTCTGCAATTTGCACTTCCTCAATACCGTCAGCGGATTGTTGGAATTCATTGTGGTCTACTAGAATAACTTTGTCCGCTTCACCAACTACAGAAGAGATTAAACGAGGCGCTTCAAAGCCAAATTTATCTAATGCAAATTGAGTTTCATTATTAACATCTCCAAGACGTACAGCCTCAGCTTCTTCACCAATTTGCTGTTTTAAATAGGCATATACAATTGCAGACGTGATTGTGTCTGTATCTGGGTTTTTATGTCCAAAAACTAATACTTTACTCATTGAATTAATTCCTCCTAAAATGGCACTTACATTTATATTTTATTTTATCATACCTTATAGCCTGACAAGTGATAAAGTGAAACTTTGGAACAATTTCGCCTCAGCGTATTTGCCATTGACCTTCACTCTCGAAATAACATACAGGCTTAATTGCGGTTAACCTGTATTATGCAAATATAATGATAGCGCTCTAAATACATACTTTTCAAATAAGATATCTATATTATAACTAGCTTAAGTTGCTATGTATACTTTTAATAGGTCTAATTACTTCTATAAAATTCTCTATTTTTACCAACCTATTTTTAACATTCAATAGTAAAAATGCCTCTTTTTTATAAAATAATTAGTTTATATAGATATTTAGTTGGGTTTTCATATTTAAGTCATCATAATTTTATGCTATCATCAGGTAGTCTATATTTTTGGATATTCAGGAAATGGGGATTACGATGACGAAGAAGATAGAAAAAAAGTACATTCCTTTAGCTAACTATTTTGATGTAGCTTTACAACAAGAAATTACTTTATCCTTTGGTGAATTAGAAAACATTATGGGACAAGCATTACCGAACGCTGCCTACTTAAATAAAAGCTGGTGGAAAAAAACTAAGCCCCCTCTCTCACATTATTTATCATGGACAAATGCAGGCTATTATGTCATTGATGTTAAACTAGGTTCTAGTGTATCTTTCTCACGTACGCAAATGAAGTCTACCGAAAACAACACTTCTAATAGTGAGGAGAATTCATCTGCATACATAATACGAGGAATTGAAGCATCTGATGCTAGATCATTCATTCATTTACAAGAGGAGATTTTTCAAGAAACTGACTTCATGTATAATGTTCAAAACGAGCTAGATCTCACTGTCCAACAACTTCGTAAAAATTTAACCTATTGGAAGCAATTAAAAAACCGTACTATACTACTTTGTGTACTAAACGGAATTTTTGCGGGTTATGCGGTTATTCATGGATATAAACAATCTAAAGCTAGACATGTTGCCTCTATTCGTTTAGCTGTGAAAGAAGAGTATCAGCAAAAAGGTATTGGCTCAGCACTGATGAAAGCTGTTGAAAGTTGGTCTAAACAACATGATATTTCCCGTTTAGAGTTATCTGTTATGGAGCATAACAATGTAGCTTTACACCTCTTTACAAAGCTAGGATTTCATCAGGAGGGCATTCGAAAAAATGCCATTAAATTAAATGATACTTATATTAATGAATATAGTTTGAGTAAAATTCTATAATTCACTTTTCCTAGATGTCTAAATACTATTTGGACATCTTTTTATATAGGAAATTTCAAAAAAATACGCATAGATAGTGTGTTTCAACAACTATCTATGCGTATTTACATTAAAATACCTGCTTTTCTCTAATAGCATCTAAGAATAATACATTACTTTCTACTTGCTCATACAATTGCTGATATTTATCATAGTGGTCTTTATCCTGGCTTATCATTTCCTCTATCAACGCATGCAAAAATGAAATCAAGACTGGGGCAATGTCTAGAGAAGAATGATTCTTGGTACCGAGGGTAAATAATGCACTGGCATATTCTCGAATAGGCGAAAATGCAGAACCTGTAATGGCAATAATTTTCACTTTCTTTACCTTTGCAATTTCAACTATCGTTTTAATATCCACAATCTGTTTATCAAAAGATAGTACAATTAAAGTCGTATGTTCGCCCATACTGTTTATTTGATTCACTAAATCATCTGAGTCTAAACGAAGCTGCTTAATATTAGCACGAAGTGTTTTCAATGTATTAGATAGCCAATTTGCAACAGATGCATTGTGACGAGTACCTAGAATATAGATATTGTCTGCTTCATGCATCCATTTTGAGCATTTTTGGATCTGCTGATCGTTAATCAAATGAATTGTTTCTTGAATATTTTGGCTATCTCGTTGCATCACCTTACCAAAGCTAGAATTAGTCAGCTTCTTAGCAGTATATGTAGGCTGTAGATTTGCACCTACATCTTGAGACATAATAAAGCCTCTAACTTCCTCTTGTAGTTCTACATACCCTGACAAATCCATAGCATAACAAAATCGAATCACGGTTGATTCACTTACATTAGCCAATCTGCCAACCTCTGCTGCTCCATTAGCAATCACTGTTGTGGGATTATCCATTACAAATTGTGCTACTTTACGCTGGCCCTTTGACAGCCTTACAAACCTTTTCTTTATATCTTCATGAATACTCATTCCTAACAACCTTTCTTTCAATGACCTTATCACGAACGGGAGATTGTTTCCTACTGACTCAAAATTCGATTAAAAATACAGTATCACGATTACAATTTGAATACAATGACTTTTCTGAAAAATCTTCATCGCATTAACCTGCTAATAAAACAATTTGATTTACTCTTTAACTATTTTATATTGATTTGTCATTTTAACAAATAAATCAGTAAAATCGAATAAAAATTAATAAAAGCTCATTTTTATGTATTATTTAAGCGAAATCAGACAAAAATGTCCTAGATCAATTCTTTGATCCAGGACATTCTATTTCATACTATTCTAATTCAATCTGCTTCGTTTCCTTACCAAGGAAGATAACCCCTACAACACCGATAATAATCGCTCCACAGAAAATGGCAAAGATAAAACCTATATCATAGCCTGCCGTTAATAAAAACCCAACGAGCAACGGCCCAAAAATACCACCAATTCGTCCAACCGCTGCTGCCATACCAGCACCTGTTCCACGTATAACAGATGGATATTGTTCGGGTGTATAAGCATATAATGCTCCCCAAGCCCCCAAGTTAAAGAAAGATAAAAGCATCCCTGAAGTTAGCAATACGGCTAAAGTATCTGCATTTCCAAAAATATAAGCACTCGCTGCAGTACCAATTAGATAGGAAACAAGGACAAACTTACGCCCAAACTTTTCTATAAACCAAGCGGCTGTAAAGTAACCTGGTAATTGAGCTAAAGTCATGATCAAAACATATTTAAAGCTTGTAATCATGTCAAAGCCCTTCCCTACCATCACACTTGGCAACCATAAAAACATGCCATAATACGAAAATACAACCGTAAACCATAATAGCCACAGCATAAATGTAGAACGAGCATACTTTTTTGACCAAACCTCTTTCATATTTTGACCAATGCTCCGTTTTTTCGCTTCTTCCTTCACCGTAAATTGAGGTGAATCTGGCAAATGCCAACGAAGATAAATAGCATAAAACGCTGGAAGTGCTGTTAGTATAAGGGCTACTCGCCATCCCCATGTGGGAATAACAAAATACGAAATAAGTGCCGCTATTAACCAACCTGCTGCCCAAAAGCTTTCAAGTAATACAACCACACGACCTCTTTCTTTGGCAGCCACACTTTCAGATACAAGCGTTGAAGCTACAGGCAATTCTCCTCCTAGCCCCATCCCTACTAAAAACCGTAAAATTAAAAATGCAGTTAATGTTGTTGTAAAAGCGGATAAACCACTTGCAATAGAAAAAAGGACAAGTGTCCACATAAATATTTGCTTGCGACCTACTTTATCAGCAAACACACCAAAAAAGAGAGCTCCTACAGCCATCCCGATAGAATTTATACTACCAATCCAACCAGATTGACTTGGTGATAGTCCCCACTCAGCGGCCAATGCTGCAATGACAAAGGATAATATACCAACGTCCATTGCATCGAAGAGCCACCCAACCCCCGCTACACCCAATAACTTATTTCTGGAAATGGATTGCTGAGGTTTCTTTGTTACTACTGTATTTATTGTCATTCTAACCACCTGTCTTTACACATGACTTTACATTACAAGATTACTATACAGTTGTTTCAAGAAAGTGACAAGTACTATTCAAATTACCGAATTGTTTCGACAATTAATGAAATGGTATTGAAATAATAGTGCTATTTGCGTTAAAATGTCTTTTATACAAAAACAACTGTTCTTTCTATAAGAACAAAAGGAGATCGTTACGTTATGTGGAAAGGCCTTATTGAAGAATATAAACAATTTTTACCCGTAACTGAAAATACACCTGCTTTAACTTTAAACGAAGGCAATACGCCTCTAATACATTTAGTGAATTTATCTAAGAAACTAGGCATTGAGCTTTACGGAAAAATTGAGGGTGCAAATCCAACTGGCTCATTTAAAGACCGAGGAATGGTATTTGCTGTTGCAAAAGCTATCGAGGATGGAAGTCAATGCGTTATTTGCGCATCTACAGGAAACACTTCCGCTGCTGCGGCTGCCTATGCAACTCGTGCAGGCATCCAATCAATCGTTGTTATTCCAAAAGGTAAAGTTGCTCTTGGAAAGCTAGCACAGGCAACAATGTATGGGGCAAAGATCATTGAAATTGACGGAAACTTTGATGATGCACTCAATATCGTTCGCCAAGTAAGTGAAACGACACCAGTTGCACTTGTTAACTCTGTAAACCCATACCGTATCGAAGGTCAAAAAACAGCTTCGTTTGAAATCGTAGATGCCTTAGGTTCAGCCCCTGATTATTTGTGTATTCCAGTTGGGAACGCAGGTAATATTACTGCATATTGGAAAGGGTTTAAAGAATATCACGCTGCAAAAAATTGTGGTCTACCAAAAATGTATGGCTTTGAAGCTGAAGGTGCTGCAGCAATCGTTAAAGGTGAGCCAATTCCTAATCCTGAGACTGTAGCAACTGCCATTCGTATTGGAAATCCTGCGAGCTGGACATTGGCAGAAGCTGCTCGAGATGAATCTGGTGGTATCATTGATTCTGTTACAGATGAAGAAATTGTAGCAGCCTACAAATTAATCGCAAGTACAGAAGGCATTTTTGTTGAGCCTGGCTCTGCTGCTTCTTTAGCTGGTGTTATGAAATCTGTTGCAAATGGAAAAATTCCTCAAGGCGCCAAAGTTGTAACAATCTTTACAGGGAATGGCCTAAAAGATCCTGATACAGCCATGAATGTATCCACTGTAGAGGTCGTATCCCTTAAAAACGATGAAGAAGAAATTCGTGCATATATTGAGGGTGTACTATGAGTAAAATGTGGCAAATCTCAGTTCCTGGAAGCACAGCCAACTTAGGTCCAGGCTTTGATTCAATAGGACTTAGCTTGTCTCTTTACTTACAGCTTTCTGTTACCTTGCAAGAACAGTGGGAAATTATTCATCTTGATGATAATGGTCCTAAAGAGTTTGAGCTTGAAGAACACTTACTATACGTCATTGCTAAAAAAACTGCAGATCTATATGGTCAACAGCTACCGGCTTGTCGTGTGGAGATGGCTAGTGAACTTCCATTGGCACGTGGACTTGGCAGCAGTGCAGCAGTTATTGTTGCAGGTATTGAGCTTGCTAACCAAGTCTGCGAGCTGGAATTAACAATTCAAGATAAACTCAATCTATCTTCACAAATTGAAGGACATCCAGATAACGCAACTGCTTCAGTTTTAGGAGGATTAACGATTTCTTCGATGGATGACAATGGCATAGTCGATACATTCCACATCAATGATATCGATGCCTCCTTTGTGGTATATGTACCAGATGTTGAATTAAAAACAAGCGAATCCCGTTCTGTTTTACCAGAGCAATTTAACCGTTCCTATGCTGTTCATGCCTCAGCAAATGCAAATATGTTAGCCGCTTCTTTAATGGCGCGAGATTTTGAACGTGCTGGGCGTTATATGGAGGAAGATTTATTCCATGAACCGTTTCGTGCAAAGCTAATTCCTGCTTATGAAGAAATTCGTGTGGCTGCAAAATCGAACGGTGCATATGGTACTGCTCTAAGTGGCGCTGGACCAACAATGATTTCTATTATTCCTTCTGCTATTGCCTCTGACTTCGTTGAATTAATGAAAAAGCAATTCCCAGAGCATCAAATTATTTTAACAAATGCTGATGAACATGGTGTACAAGTCAATGAATGTGTGAAACGTCTACTTTAATAGTAGGCGTTTTTTCTTGAAAGCAAGATTGGATAAAACTAATATTATAGAAGTATAGAATTAAACTTTTTATACGCGCTTTCCTAAGGAGGAATTATTTTGAAACCCATTATATTCTGTGATTTCGATGGCACGATAACAGAAACAGATAACATCTTTTCACTTATGACTGAATTTGTACCAGAAGAATCTGAGAAAATTGCTCAAGCGATGATGGAACAAACCATTTCATTTAAAGATGGGCTATCAGCAATGTTTCATCTACTTTCTACTCATCAAAAAGATGAAGTCATTCAATACCTGATGGAGTCAGCAGTCATACGTGAGGGATTTGGTGATTTTGCCCGCTTTGCTCAAAACAACGATATTCCATTTTATATTGTAAGTGGCGGAGTTGATTTTTTCATCGAGCCTTTAGTTGAAAAATTTGGTCCCTTTTCAGGCATTTACTGTAATAGAGCAGATTTCTCTGGTAAACAAATAGAATTGATCTACCCAAATAGCTGCGATGAGGAATGCGCTAAATACAACACACAAGGATGCGGCTGCTGTAAACCAAGCGTGATGCGGAAGGTTGCCAAGGAGGATCATTATAAAATTGTAATTGGTGATTCTCTATCAGATTTTGAGGCAGCTAAACTAGCAGATATTGTTTTAGCTAGAGATCATCTTATCCAACGCTGTGAAGATCTTCATGTTCCATATAGACCTTTTACCACATTTCATGATTGTCTAAAAATAGTACAAGAGCTAGTGGAGTCAAAAGAAGCTGTTGTTACACGCTAATAGAAAAAAGAAAAAGGAGCCACTTTTACAAAGATGTCTCCCTTTTCCTACTTACTTATGCTAATAATACTAAGCTAATGGCCATGACTGCCATTCCCCCTACTAGACCATACATCGACAAATGTGTTTCATCATATCTTTGTGCAGCCGGTAGCAATTCATCTAGTGAAATAAAGACCATTATCCCTGCAACCCCAGCGAAAACGATTCCAAACATGACATCTGTTAAAAAGGGCATAAGGAGCAAAAAAGCTACTAATGCACCTACAGGCTCTGCCAATCCTGATAAAAAGGATAATTTAAAGGCTTTCCTTCGATTACCTGTTGCAAAGAAAATAGGAACAGATACAGCAATGCCTTCTGGAATATTATGAATAGCAACTGCAATGGCAATAGCAATTCCTACATTCGGATCATTAATAGCTGACATAAATGTAGCGATCCCCTCAGGAAAATTATGAATACCAATCGCCAGGGCTGTAAAAACGCCCATCTTCATCAAATGTTCTTCATTAACCTGTGGTTTGATGGCATTAACATCCTCTACCAGCTTTACTTCATGAGGATTAGTTGCCTTCGGAATGAATTTATCAATTAAGGCAATAAACAACATCCCACCGAAAAATCCAAGGATTGTCATCCAATAGCCATTAGTTGTACCTAATGCATTGGTTAAAGCATCTTTAGCTTTCACAAATATTTCTACAAGGGATACATAAATCATCACCCCTGCTGAAAACCCCAATGCTAATGATAAAAATTTTGTATTTGTTCTTGATGTAAAAAATGCTATTAAACTACCTACACCTGTTGCAAGTCCAGCAAACAGAGTTAATCCTAATGCCAGTAAAACATTTCCGTCCATACCCTTCTTCCTTTGCTCTTTTTCTTATTGTACTCATCTTAACGTAGAAGTTTCCTATACGCAATTCTTTTTTATGAGGCAAATATCATTCTTTACAATGTCTCGGTAAAATGTAAAAAAGCAGTATCTATCATAGAAATAGATACTGCCTGTCTTTTTATTTATGATTAGATTGAAATAAACGTTTACGACGTTCGTACCAAATGACACAGATGATAAACCAAGTATAGCCGATGCTCCAACCAGCAAGTACATCTGTAGCAAAATGTCGAGCTCCTGCAATACGTGATAAACCAATAAGCACCATTAAAATTGTTGCCCCAAGCCACAGAAGGATTTTACGTCCTTTACTACTATTCTCCGCTAAAATATAAGCAAGTGTAAATAAATAAAGTATACCAGTCATCGAATGTCCAGATGGAAAACTAAAGGATGTCAGTTGATCCTCAATTTCAGGTCGTGGACGCTGCTCCCATTTTTTTAGTAATTGGTTCAGAACATTGCCTGCCGCAAAAGTTAGGACAACAAATAGCATACCTCGATAATTTTTTTCCTTCCAAGCTAAATACACCATTAAAACTACTGCAACAGCAACAACAAATTTAGGCTCACCTATATAATGAAAAATCTCAATAAATCGATTACCAAAAAAAAGCTCTGCCATCTTTGCATCAAATGTATTCATCAGCTGGCTTTGATAAGTGGCTCTTAATACAATAAAGACAATTAACGTTAAAACTGCTAATGGATATGCCCATTTTTTCATTTTTTCACCTCAAAAAACATTCATGCTATGTCCTTCACATCATAACACAAATAAATCTTTTCTGAATGAAATATAGGCCTTCATTTTAAGAAAGGTATACACCATTGACCTCTTGATAAATAGTGACTGATTCTTCTTCTGGTTTGTTAAAGTAATTGGAAACGGCCAATGCAACAATGAATAAAATGGCTACTATAGGTAGTATTCTTCTAAACATCCTAAACACTCCCTTATTCTTTTACTAGTCCACATTTGACTACTTAATTAGCACTGGATCAAAAAGCCAATCTTTTGGACCAAAGTTTGCATCCTTTTCTCCTCTAACCTCACGTGAAATACCATATTTTATAATAGTTTCTCTAAATCTTTTACTAAACAAAGTCTTTCTATATAGATATCTTCCATCATGACTACACTCGGCTGAGTAGAAAACATCCCCTTTTAAGTTTTCCAAATCTTCATGATGATAAATATCAGGACCATTAATGACACCATTTAAACCACAACTGCACGGAGGTTGCTCAGTTGCAAAGTATAATTTAACCCTGTCCTTACTACACTCAGGGAGCATTTGTATAGGAATAATTTGAAAAGCTGGCTGTTTGCCTTCTTCCGGACCTTGATGGATCACCTCTAAAAGCTCATAGCCTTCTAGTTTTTCTCTTTTCATTAATGATACTAGTTCCTCAGAAGCTACCCAATAACCATTTACATGCACTAAATGACGATCTTTCATCTGCGTAGTATCGATAACTATTGGTGATAACTGCTCTTTATCCATGAGCCCACAACACTTACAATGTGTACTCAAAGAAAATAGTGTCCCCTTATCTTCTAAGAACATTTCTGGTGAATTACCTGTTGAATTTAAAGTAAATAATGGTGCTCGTTCATACTCTAAATCTGAAAATTCAAAATAAAAACGTTCTCCGATTGAAACGATTCCAAATTCACGCTCTAATGACTCATATAAAGCTGTTACCTGCTCGTATGTTACATCTTCATTTAATGTAAAAATAGGATTAAATTTAGTTTTTAAGTTTCTTTTTCTCAATTCAGGCGCACCAATAGCAATACCATGACGATTATAAACGTTAATAACTTGATCTTGACTAGTTTCATCTATGGAAAACAAATTTTCAAGTTCTACTTTCACAATACACGCCTACCTTTATAAAGTTTTATGGTGAAGTATATTGACTAGCTAGTAACATTCTACAATCTACTAACGCTACTTTATTCATAGATAGTCAGGCTGCTTATTTAATAAAATGATTTATATATTACTCACTAAAGCAAATCTACTTAACCACTGTTAATTTAAGCGTACCAGTAGTTATACCGTTATTTCAACTTCGGGTTTACGCCAATTTTCTGGCGTGATTCAGACAGATTTTTGGCGTGATTTGGCGGTTATAAAAAAACACCGCCACTTTTTTGGCGGTGTCTATCATATTTTATAGGTAATTTAGTATAGGGATATGGTTTTATTTTACTAAGGAAATATATAGGATATTTAATTCCCATAATGCCCCCTATTAATTGAAAAATATACCAACAGTATAACATAGAAATAGTTTAGAGTAAATTCATTCTCTCTGCAAGATTTACAGCTTCTGTTCGTGAATCTACATTTAACAAAGAAAAGAGTTGAGTTAAATATCTTTCCGTTGTACGTTGAGGAATATTTAATTCAATAGCGATAGCTTTATTTGTATGGCCCTCTGCAATGAGTCTTAGAATTTTCTTTTCCTTTTCATTTAAGTGAATATCTTTAGCACCTTGCAGTTTAAATTTATCATCCAGAAAATCTAAGAAATTTTTAGGTAAAACAATTTCACCGTTTGCAATTGCCCTTACTGTTCTTAATATTTGCTCTTTCGAAGCTGTTTTAGCTAAAATACCTTCTATTTTTCTTTCTAAAATGAGTGGATAATAATCCGTAATATCATCACCTGTGTAAAGAATAACTGAAGCATTTGACTGAATAGCCTTGATATTACGGGCTAGGTTAATTCCATTTTCTAATGGCATATTGATATCTATTAGATAGATATCGTACGGTTTATTCTTTATCCTTTGAATGACACAAGTTGCATCACTTTCCGTATCGATGATAATATCTTCATTCTCTTGAAATAAATTTTTAGTTCCCTCTAACACTATAGGGTGATCATCCACTATGAGCATCGTAATCAAGTGTTTCACTCCCTTCTTTCACCATGATTCTAATAAACATCCCTTCATTGATATTCGAGTCAATAGTAAATTGTCCGTTAAACGCTTTTACACGCTCCTGCATGCCCTGAATGCCCATTGATTCGGCTACTATAATGTCCTCTACATTACAGCCTACACCATCATCTTTATAAATGATTTCGAAACCATCGTTCATTTCTTTTAAATGAATTTCAACTGATGCTGCATAAGAATGCTTCAACGCATTATTAAGTAACTCTTGGAATAAACGATAAATCATTAAATTCATACGCTCATCCTCTAAATAAAGGCGGTCAATGGTGTAAATAAGCACGAAGTTAGCTCTTTCTTGAACTTTCCGAATCAATTTTTCCAAAGCTGCATTTAAACCTAATGTATCTAATAACGGTGGTTTTAGGTTTTCACAATAAGTACGTAATTCATGTAAGGATGCAACCATTTGTTTATGAATTTTCGCAAGCTTTTCTTGAATATCCGTTGTATTTTTTGCATTTACTAGGACATCCACCTCGCGGGCTATATGAAGTTGCTCCTGTAAATTGGTGTCATGTAACTCTTGAGCTAACTGGTATTTTTCTTCTTCAAATCTTAGCCATAATAGCTTATTCAGCCATGGTAACTGACCATCATCAGCTTGCTTCATATGCTTTAGTTCCTCTAGCAGTTCTTCCACCATCTTGGTATTTTCAATAAAATTATTTACATATAATAAGAGCAGTTCAAGCCATAAAAGCTCCTCATCTTTTAAATGAATCGTATTATTATGCCCTAGCACTAAAGCTCTTTTAAAATGTGCATCCTGATGGAGGAATGCTATATAAACTTTGTCAATTTTGCGTATTTCACCTAATCTGATATCTTCCATTATGTCAGGATCTATCGTAATACTTTCACCAGCTATTGGTATGAATTCATTTTTGTCATAGTTATATGTTAAGACAAAAACATCCTCTAACTCCAGATGCATGGAAACCTCATAAGCAAACTTTTCTAAAAGTTCGTCAATTTTAATTGTTTTCCCAATTTTATCTACGGCTGTATATAGCTGATGAATATAGTCACCCTTTGTGGAAAATAATATTTTCCGCTTGCGATAATCGACCTTCTCTTTTACGTAAAAAAGTATGACTAATGAAGAAAATGTAAAGAAAGATACCCCTGACATAACCGTCATGGTTAAATAACGCCCTGCAATAAAATATAGTCCCACTGTAAACCATACAGTAAAGATTAAAGAGAATATAACATAATAACGTAATCTTGTAATATGGTACTCAATATCAAATAATCTCTCTGCTAATTGCGTAAAAATAAAGCTAAAGGGTATAAGCAATAAAAATAATGAGCTTATCTCAGATGAAAGTATATACGTATGAAAAAAAATTTTAGGGAGTGCATATAAAAAAAGAAATGGTAGAAACGGAATTAATATACTATTTAATAAAATCTTCAACTGAGGTGAGCTGTACTTAAAATAGCTTATTAATAAAATACTAAGGATGATCACTAGGAGAATAAAGAAAATAGCCAATATAACATTGGAAAGAATATCATTTGAAGCAGGATAAATAGTACCCATACATCCTAATACAAAAGCTATGAAAGGAAGTATATAAAAGAGCTTGATATTATTTGTAAACACCCAATTTGTTTTCACAAATGAATAATAATTTCTCAAAAAATGTAACAGTATAACTAAACATAACAGCATACTACTTCGATTTACGATAATGCCAATCGTATCCATTCTACCAGAGACACCACTACTTACATAGGCCAAAGAAACCGTTAACATAAAAAGAATTAGTAAGTCAGCTAATTTTGTATTCCTTTGTTTGAAATGTAAATAAAACGCTATAAATAATGTTAATAAATAATAACAAGCTGGAATGATTAATACATAGATAAATTGTTGAGGGATATCCAAATGCTTAATATGTATATTGATTAGATCTCCATCGGGCTTCAGTATTGTTATTTCATTAGCTGATAAAATTTTAGATTTATATCTCAGTTGATTTAATTCATTGATGGGTTCATGATCTACAGTTAAAATTGCATCACCAACAGAAATATTTTGACCCTCTGCCCAGTCTTTATAATAAAGTTGAGAAATGACCCATTTGTCATTCTCTTCTTCTACCCCAATCTGTATATAAGGCTCGCTATAATTCACATAATTTAAATAAAAACCAATAATTAAATAGAGAATTATAGCGGGCCAAAACAACTTACTTCGCAACTTTCTTAGTTCCAAATATCACTTTCTGTATTCATTTCACCGTTAAACGCTTCTAAAATTGCTGTTTGCTCTACAGATGAAACTCCAACTAATGAGGCTTTTTGATCTTTTAATAGTGCAACTAGGCTTGGATTTTGCTCTAAATATTGGATTACATTAATCATTCTTATCTCTCCTCATTTCAATAGTTTTTGTAGGTATTCTCTACCTACCTGATTTATAGCTACATTTTCCAGGTAATTCAATGCTTTAAATTTATAGACGTTTTTTATGGTAATGGCATAACGTATCGCCCCACCATTTGTCAAGGCGTCTTCTGTTGCATTATTATCCAAATCTGTAACTATATCATTATTATAATAGCTAGAAACAGATTTTGAAACATCATTTTTCTGTGATAATAGATAAATAATAGGAAGAGAATACCTTTTATTTAGCAGATCATTTTTAGGACCCCACTCCTTTAAGCTTTGAATATCATTTTTAATTTGTTGGATGATCCCTATGTATTTCCCATATTCCTCTACTTCTTGAGATATTTCTCCTTTTGCAAGTACTTCGCCAACCAAGCAACCCATCGCTGTTAATGAGCCGGATTTCAAGGTAATCATTTTTACATAGGAATCTTCATCGCGACAACTATTTAATAAGTCTAATTGCTGTCCATTTATACTTTTTAATGCGTATTCATCAACTAGCTTTATAGCCGCTCTTTTATGTTCAAAAGAGGTTTCATCTATTGTTTTAGATGCCATGACCAGCATAGCTAAAGCAACATTTAATGATAATTCAGGTGTTTTGTTCCAACTATAGTCTGAATCTTTATCCTGCAGATCATCAATAATATCAAAAGACAGTATTAAAAGTTCAATTGCAGCAGCTACCTTGTAGATATCTGGATTTATACTACTTGAAAATGCTTCATAATGCCAAAAACACATTTTACCAAAGGAAAAACCTACTGTTGTTTTTTCTTCTTTAAAGCTTTTTAGCATTAATTTTAGCTCTGGTCCAAGTAATAGTTCATTTTCTATAAGGATGTCTAATGATTCATTGATGTGTACATCTAAATCCTTCAATAGTCCTCTCTCCTATCTAGTGTATTACTAGATATTATATAGATTAGTGGGAATTAATACTAGTCACAGCGTTTTATAATACATTAAATACCATTAATTCCTTTATAAAGAGAGAGACCGCCAAAAAATGGCGTTATTCATGCAAATCACGCCAGATTTTTGCTAATTATTACTAAAAAAATGGCGGTAGAGAACCAAGTACCGCCATTAAAGTGGCGTAAACTTACCATTGAAATGGCGCTCTAACAGATGTTACGCTTAGATTAGCAATAAAATATATTTATAAAGTCAGGATAGATTGATGAACATGAAATCTTTTTGTACTGGGAGTGACTTAAAATTGAATGAAACTGTTTTCATACTTACGGCTACTTTTTCATGTAATATCTCTGTCTCAGCTGAAGAAATTACAATTAAACAGCCTAGCAATGATCAACGACGAATTGAACAAATTATTATTCAATCTGAAGTAAAAGCCTATCAAGATACACTGGCTGCATATAAAAATATTTCACCCTATTCAAAATATATTAGTGATATTCCTGGATTTGAGGATACATTTCAACAAAAAAGAGATTATTATATTGAGCAATATGGCATTATTAGAATATCAAACGAAAGTATTTCTACTATGTCATTAGTCAATCCTTTCACTTTTGGATTAAATATAGATTCCCCTATAGTGTATGTAACGCCACATGACACAATTATTAATGCAAGAGGGCTAGTAATAGCGGCTAATGCATCTAATAATAACAATCATTCTGATAGTTTGGATGAGCTCTGTAATACCAGCATCTCAGGCTTGTCCATTAATGAGAACACCATTTCCTTTAATATGGATTCGACATTTAGTAAATGGAGAAAACCATCTATTACACATTAACCTATACACCTAGCTAAGCAGGTCACACTGATTGTGACCTGCTTTTTGAGTAATAAAACGACATCTTTACATAGTGTTGATAAACAAAGCGATCAATAGCATTTTTATAAAAGATGAAAATGCATTTCCGTTGCAGGCTACTTGCCTTCCTGTAGGAGAGCACCGAATCGCTTCCTCCGCTACTGCTCCGTTTAAAGTTTTGCCTGTCTTGCTATTCTATGGTAGTCCAGTAGCCCACCACTATAAACCGCTTTTTAGCAAAGGTTTTCAAATAAAGTGAAGGTGTTCATTACTCTTTATGAAGAGGTGTTGTCACGCATCACTTCTCCACATTGAAAATAAGAGCTTATCCCCTCTAAGAATACAGATAATGGGCTATTTGATGGTTGATTGGAGTGGAGCCAGCGTCACTCCTAGGGGATTTAGCGTCACTGAGGAGACCCTGGAGCGAGCGCTAATGAGGGAAGCGGCTCATCGGACGCCCCCTGGAAAGGACGCTGGCGGAACGGAAATCAACCCCTCACCTTGCTAAAAGGGCTTTTTCTGCTAGTGACATTCTTTTTTCAACAACAAGAAAAGGTGTCTCAATCCCTTGAGACACCTTTAGATGATTAACCTTTTACATAATAAACTTCTTGTCCGCTTTCAATGATATGATCAGGCTTCGGTTTACCTGCACTTGCCTTATGGCCTGCAATATGCTCAGGACTCTTCTCCCAATTTTTCCATGCTTCTTCTGATTCCCAACGAACCATTACTAGCACTTCTTCATCACCGCGGCGAACTTTCTTTACAAGTACCTGCTTATCAATGAAGCCAGGTTGTTGTTCAAGTAATGAGGGACCGTTTGGCTTAGCACCAAAACGTTCCACAACCTTATCCGAATTCCCTTCCGTCACAACAATACGTTTAATTTGTACAAACATATTAGTTGAACGCCTTTAATACATCTTCAGCTTTTTGTGTTTCTGATTGCAAACCGCCACCTGAAAGGTACCAAATTTCTGGATCTAAGTAGAATACTTTACCGTTTTTCACAGCGTTTGTTGCACTTACAATTTCGTTTTCAATTGCAGCTTTAGTACCTGATTCACCGTTTTCATTTACAACAGCGTCACGGTCAATAACGAATAAGATATCTGGGTTTTTCTCACGCACAAATTCAAAGCTTGCATTATCACCATGTGATTCGATTTTGAAGCCACTAGCTTCAGCTACAGCTTTTACACCATATACATCATGAATCACACCGAAACGTGAACCAGGACCGAATACTGATAATGAACCTTCACTACCTAAAACGATTAACGCTTTTTCTTCTGTTGCAGTAGCCTTAGCTTTTACTTCTTCTACTTTTGCTTCATATGCAGCAATTGCATCTGCCGCTTCTTTTTCTTTACCAAAGATTTTACCAGCTAATTCTGTATTAGCTTTGAATGACTCTAAGAAGTTAGTATTATCTACACCAATGTATACTGTAGGAGCAATTTTAGATAATTCAGCATAAGCTGCTGAAGCACGACCAGAGATGAAAATAATATCTGGGTTAATTTCAGATAATTTTTCATAATCAGGCTCGAATAATGTACCTGCGTTTACATAAGTACTATCTTTAAACTTGCTTAAATATGCTGGTAATGAGTCTTGTACCACTGCTGTAGGATTAACGCCTAAAGCATCTAATGTATCTAAGAAACCATTATCAAAAACGACAACTTTTTCTGGCATTTTATCAAGTGTTACTTCTTCAAATGTTGTACTACCGTCACGACCTTCAACTGTGCTACCTGGAATTGTTAGTGGATATACTGATGATTCTTCATTTTGTTCCTCAGCTGGTTTGTCAGTTGAAGTACCTTTATCATCTTCTTTTGCTTCATCTTTCGAACCGCAAGCAGCTAATACTAATAGCATCATTGCCATTAATACCGTAAGTAATTTCCATTTTTTCATTGTGAAATTTCTCCTTTAATTAAATGATTTGATAGTTAGATGTTCATCATCTGGAACTATTTTTACGAATTAAAATAAACACAAATTCGACAGCCATCCTGCTCTTGAACAGGAATATCCATATCATAAATTTCCTTCAATGCATGTGAGTTAATAATGTCATTTGTAGGACCATTTTTAACAACACGGCCATCTTTTAATGCAACAATATGGTCAGAGTAAACAGAAGCAAAATTAATATCGTGTAAAACGATAACCACTGTTTTGCCTAACTCATCAACCAACTTACGTAAAATCTTCATAATCTGGACAGAATGCTTCATATCTAAATTATTTAATGGTTCGTCCAGTAAGATATATTCAGTATCTTGGGCAATAACCATTGCGATAAATGCACGCTGACGTTGACCACCTGAAAGCTCATCTAAATAATTATGTTGCATATCTTCTAAATTCATATAGCGAATAGCTTCATCCACTTTTTCTTCGTCTTCAGGTTTTAAGTGTCCTTTTGAGTAAGGGAAACGGCCAAAAGATACAAGCTCACGAATCGTTAGACGAACATTCATAAAGTTTGATTGCTTTAAAATCGATACACGTTTAGCGAAATCATCTGATTTCCAGCTACGTACATCTGCCTTATCGAGTAGTACTTCGCCAGTATCTGCATTCAATAAACGACTCACCATAGAAAGTAGCGTGGACTTCCCTGCACCATTCGGTCCAATAAACGATGTGATTTTTCCGGAGACAATATCAACACTTACATCTTGAACGACAGGTTTTTTACCAAAAAACTTTGTAATTTCTTTGACTTGTATCATCCTGCTGACCTACTTTCTCTTAATAATAAGTAGATGAAGTAAACCCCACCCACAAAATTAATAATGACACTAAGTGTAGTAGTGAAACTAAATAAACGTTCAACCATCCACTGTCCACCGACTAAAGCTACAACACTCATTACACAGGAGCCAGTAATTAAGATGGAATGCTTGTATGTTCTGAAATACTGATATGATAAATTTGCAACGATTAAACCAAAGAACGTGATCGGACCAACAAGCGCTGTTGAAACAGCAATCAAAATTGAAGCTAAAATTAACATACGTTGTACCAGCTTATCGTAAGGTACACCTAAATTTATAGCTGTGTCTCGTCCTAGAGACATGACGTCTAATTGATTCATGTGACGAGCACCGTAGATAAACGTTATTAAAATGATAACGCCTGCTAGCCAAACTAAATCTGAATTAACATTATTGAAACTTGCAAACATTTTACTTTGTAAACCTAAAAATTCATTCGGATCTATTAATACTTGGAAGAACGTCGTAATACTTCCTAAAAACGTACCAACAATCATTCCAACAAGCAGTAAAAAATAAATCGGTCGCTTTCCTTCTTTAAACAATACTCGGTAAAAAATTAAAGCGAATAGAATCATCGCCCCAATTGCAAGCGTAAAATTATAGTAGATATTAATAACTAATATGGATGTAGAGCCAAAGAAGAAGTAGATGCATGTTTGAATTAACATATACAAGGCATCTAAACCCATGACACTTGGCGTTAAAATTCGATTATGTGTAATTGTTTGGAAAACTACTGTTGAATAGGCAATCGCTATACCCGTTAATGCCATTGCCACAACCTTTATGACACGGCGTGGAAAAGCATAGTGATAATTACCATTGAGTTCCCAAAATAAATATAGGACAACTGCTATAACAGCGAGACCTAGTAATATGAACATTTTTGTACGATTACGCATATGCTCTCCCCCTAAACAACATGAATAGGAAGATGGCACTTCCAATTACACCAACAGTCATACTTATTGGTATTTCATAAGGGAAAATCAGTACTCGTCCTAAAATATCACAGAATAACAAGAATGACATACCAAGTAATGCTGTGTGCGGCAAGGTTTTTGCCAAATTATCACCTTTAAACAGGGAAATAATGTTCGGAATAATCAAACCAAGAAATGGAATGATACCGACTGTTAACACCACTGTTGTGGAGATAAGAGCTACCAACACCAAGCCTAAATTGACTACAAATTTATAGGATAGACCAAGATTTTTTGCAAAATCCTCTCCCATCCCAGCTACTGTAAAACGATTTGCGTAAATGTAAGCTAAAATGAGTATTGGTACACTTACGTATAACAGTTCGTAACGGCCTTTCATGATTAATGAGAAATCTCCTTGTAACCATGCAGAAATGTTTTGGATAATATTCGCCTTATATGCAAAGAATGTTGTAACAGAGGACAAAATATTCCCAAACATTAAGCCAATAAGCGGTATAAAAATCGCATCTTTAAACTTAATTCGGTTTAATATTTGCATAAATAGTAATGTGCCGGCTAAAGCAAATATGAAAGCGAAGGAAATTTTTTGGAAATACGTAACGTTCGTAAAGAACATCATGGAAATCAATACACCCAACCGTGTGGCATCTAATGTACCAGCTGTTGTTGGTGAAACGAATTTATTCCTACTTAAGCTTTGCATAATTAAACCAGCAATACTCATACCTGCACCTGCTAGCAAGATTGCAACAAGTCTAGGTACACGACTAATTAAAAATAGTCTAGCTTCTTCTGATTGGAAGTCTAATAGGTCGCTAGGCTTAATATCTACTACTCCGATAAAGAGCGACACAATAGACAGCACAACAGTTGCTGTTAAAAGATATCTTATTTTCATAGTAATCCCCGGTAGATTTCATTTTTGTGTGTAACTCACTTATTAGTGAAAATGATTATCATTACTCACGATTTCCATTATAAGCATGATTTTATTCTCAGTCAACCAGCAAATGAGAATTATTCTCGTTTTATTAATGATTAACTAAAAAATATGCCAAATTAACGAAATATCAGCATTACCGTAAATTAATCAACAGAAATAATTCACTATTTCTACAATATTTTTATCCAAATAAAAAGGTAATTGAGAATAAAATCTATCCCTCAATTACCATTTCTATATTAGATAATTTTTTTAGTGCCTCTTAACCATGCAGAAATAATGAATATGATTAATACTAACCCAACATAGCCCATCACTGCATATAGTTTAGCTACTAGCGTTGTAAACCCTACAAGACTTGCTAGAAAACCGAGACCACCTATAAATATAACTGCAATCCTAAAGCTTGCTCTACTAGGCTCGAAAAACCTTACCATAAAGGAATATAGCATCCCTACTGCCGTATTATAAATCATTCCCAAAAGAGAAATAGTCATTAATACTCCAACAATCGGATGAATTTCATTCGCTAACGCTAGCATCGGAATGTCTAATCCAACAATGATATTCATCTTTGCTAAAAGGGAGAAATTCACAAGTAAGATTAAAGCACCTAACAAAATCCCACCAATTATACCACCCATGCCAGCTACCTTATGATTGCGTATGGATCCACACATAACAGTCAGTAAAGAGAAGCTAACCCCTACATTGAACGACATGTACAATAAAGCCGTTACCCACCAACTTCTCTCACTTATTTGAGCCTGTTGAGCAATAACAGCTTGCTCTGCAAAGGTAAAATCCATCGTTGCAATAGCATAGATAGCGATGATGGAGACAACGGTTAGTAGATAGGGGGTTGCTAGTGCAATGATATTAATGATGCTTTTCACATCCATCATGACAGTGGCTACTGTAAGCAAGATCATACAAATACTCCCTAGCCAAATAGGCAGTCCAAACATTTGCTGAAATGTTGCACCAGCGCCAGCAAACATGATGACAGCTACACCAAATAAAAAGAGTGATAGCACTAAATCCAAGACAAAGCCCATAGTATTCCCTGAAATTTGATAAATCAAATCCTTATGGGACGATGTGCGAAGCTTAGAGCTCACTTGAGCAACACACATTCCAACAATTGAGAAACCAACCATAGCTAACAATGCTCCATATATTCCTTTAAAGCCATAGCTTGTAAAATAAAGGACAATTTCCTGCCCTGATGCAAATCCTGCTCCAACGATAATCCCCACATAGGCACCACCGATTTGCAAGCTTTTTTTCAATCAGTTCTCTCCTCGTTTTCCTTATACTAAATGATCGACTAAGTACTCCCTTATTGATAGATTTCTTTGCTAATTGTTAATTTATCAATCACAGCCATATTAGGCTTATAACCAATACCTACCGACTGGGGTACCTCAATATAACCATCTTTAACTTTTACTTCAGGATCAATGATATCCTCGTACCAATAATGACTAGAACCTGCTGTATCGCCAGGTAAAATAAATTGACTAAGAGACGTTAAGGCAACATTATGTGCTCGTCCAATTCCAGCCTCTAACATACCACCACACCAAACTGGAATATGGTTTGCTTTACATAGGTCATGGATTCGTATTGCTTCCGTTAAACCACCTACTCGTCCAATCTTGATGTTTATGACACCACAGCTTCCAAGTTCAATTGCTCGTCTGGCATCCTCATATGATGTGATGCTTTCATCTAAGCAAATAGGCGTTTTTAACTTTTTCTGCAATGCTGCATGATCGACAATATCATCAGTAGCTAATGGTTGTTCGATCATTAATAAATTAAAATCATCAAGCTGCTGTAGTATTTCTATATCCTCTAATGTATAAGCAGAGTTTGCATCAACCATCAAGGGTAAATTTGGAAATTCCACACGAATTGCCTGTACTATCTCTACATCCTCTCCAGGCTTTATCTTGATCTTCACCCTTTTGTAGCCTTTTTCAATATGACCTTTTATTAATGCAATTAACTGAGCAATAGAGGGTTGAATACCCACACTGACTCCTACTTCAATACGTTGTTTTTGACCACCTAACGCCTGTGCAAGTGATTGCTTTGTTTGCTGAGCATAGATATCCCATACAGCACCCTCAATTGAAGCTTTCGCCATGCAGTTTCGCCGAATAGGTGCAAATAATGAGGTTACCTCATCTGGATGCCCAATCTTTTTATGTAACAAGATGGGTATCAAAAAATCTTGTAGCATATGCCATGTTGTCTTTAATGTTTCTTCCGTATACCATGGTGCTACAAAAGCAACAGTTTCTCCCCACCCCGTCGTCCCAGATTCATCTTTTGCTTCTATCAGTAACATTTCCTTTTCATCAACTGTGCCAAAACTCGTAGTAAATGGTGCTTTCATAGGCATTTTTAAATGCCTTAATGTAATCTTTTCTAATCTCACATTGTTCACTCCTTATCATTATTATAAAGCTAATAAGGAGCGTCTGACTAACAGATAGCTATGAACATATTCTGGATGTTTCTTCATGCGTACGATGGCATAATCTTGGTTAAATAATGTTGTTAAGATTGTGCGAATTTTATAACGCCAGTCCTCTGCAAGTTTTGGACTTTCCACTTTCATTTTCTGTAGAGATTGAGGGATCGGTAAAAGATAGGCATCTTTATAAAAGGATTGATTTAACTGAAATGTATTTTCTACATCTAGAACTGGTAATCCGTCTACTGTTAATGTCCAAGGTACAATTTCCTGTGCTACTTCTTCTAATTCATCAAGGCTATCTGCCATTTGATCACGCTCGATCCACCATTCAACGACAAGTCTATCTGAAGGTAGTCCTTCATTAAAGTCATCTCGAAGTGGACCATAATAATCATTTTCATATTGATAACTAGTGGCGTTCAGTTTTAGAAATGCTAGATTCGCTAAACGCGCCTCTAATGGGTCAATTAACCAGCGGACAAGTTGAAAACCATGCTCTTTTGCATATTCTTGTTGGGCATGCTTCAATAATTCACCCACACCTTGTTCACGATATGCTTTTTCTACACCAATCATGTGCGAATGTAAGTACATTTCTCTATTCCGATAGCCAACGAAGCAATAGTTAAAGCCAATTAGCTTTTCATCTAAATACGCTCCTAATACGATTCCCCCATTTTGTACAGCAGCTAGTAATTGATGGGAGGGGATTGCTTGACTGCCCCATATTTCAGCATTTAATTTTTGGATCTCTGCAATTTCTTTCGGTGTCGTTACTTTGTGAATTCGCACTTGCTCTAACATTACGCTGACGCCTCCTTTTTATGCCCTGACTCCAAAGCTAATAAAACTGCTCTTGTAAGTATCTCCACTCCCGTGACAAGTCTTGCTTGTTTAAATTTCATTTTCGGATGATGCAAGCCTGGTGTTAATCCACAACCCAAGCCCAGCATGGTTGTTTTTAAATGCGGCCGTTGTACAGCATAATGGTGAAAATCCTCTCCTCCAGGTGTATGAACAGGCTTTCTTAAATTTGATAATCCAGCAGCCTGTATAATTGCCTGCTCCATTAAATATTGAGCACTTGTATCAACTTCAGCAGCTACGATATTGGCCACCGTACGTAATTCAATTTGTACTTTATGCAACAATTTAGAGGAATCGATCACACGCTTTACGCCTTGTGCTAAATCGTCCATCACCTTGTTTTGCTGTGCACGAATATCAATCGTAAATGAGGCATTACCTGGGATAATATTGCCCGAATCTCCCCCAGCATGGAATTTCGTCATCTTAACAGATACAGGAACCATAGGATCTGTATGAATGGTTCGCAAATCTTCGATGATTGTTGCACCTACTTCAATGGCATTAATACCAAGGTGCGGCCTTGCAGCATGAGCATCCTCTCCGATAATTTCGCCTTCAAGTAAACGAGAGGCACCATGATATAAGGCTGCACAATAAGTGCCGTCCTCTAGCTCATGAACAGGTCTTACATGGACACCAAATAAATAATCTAAGTCATCAATAACACCTTCTTCTAATACAGATAACGCTCCAGTTCCTTTTTCTTCAGCAGGTTGGAAAATAACGCGGATTGTACCATTAATAGATTGCTGTAGTTCTTTTAAAAGTAATAGTGTACCAATGGCCATCGTCATATGACCGTCATGTCCACATGAATGATTCGCACGGAAATGACCATCTACTTCTTGCCATAAGGCATCTATGTCTGTTCTTAGTCCTACTTTGGGGTTACCTTTGCCTACATCAACATATAATCCTGTGGAATTTTTAAATCGTTTAGGGGAAAAGCCTTCCTGCGTTAATAGCTCCACTATATAATTGGTGGTTTCTACTTCATGCCAGCTGATTTCTGGATTTGCATGTAAATACGTAAAAATCTCCATTAATCTTGGCCTCAAATAATCTAACTCTTCCTTCATAGATTCCAACCCCTTAAATTTTCATATTATTAAAATTATTATAACGAAAATGATAATTTTCTACATAGAAACTTATACCCACATTCAACAAAATAACTACTTACGATAATATATTTCGCTCTCAGCCTCTTAGATAGACTTTTATTTAGATACAAAAAAAGATGCAAGTACAGTTTTTTTAATAACTGTACTTGCATCTTTCATTTAATTAATACCCTTCATCGCTTTTGAAATAATTGGTGAAAGCACCAATATAATAATCCCGACTACAATAGATAAGGTACCTAAGAAACCAAAGTATGTGAATTCGCTTACAACTTCATAGACCTTAACTAATTGCGCATTAATTGCTTGTGCTGCTGCACTTGTTAAAAACCATAAAGACATCGTTTGCGCTGCGAATGCCTGTGGTGCCAATTTCGTTGTGGCAGATAGACCAACTGGTGATAATAATAACTCACCAACAACCACTAAGAAGAATGACAATACTAACCATAAAGGACTCACTAATGTATCTCCACCAGACAGGTGTGCTGGAATCATCATCACTAAGAATGATAGACCCGCAAAGAACAATGCATATGAGAACTTACGTGGTGTTGTTGGCTGCTTGTCTCCCCATTTAAGCCATAGCATCGCAAATAATGGTGCCATTGTAATAACAAATAATGGGTTCAATGACTGGAACCAAGAAGATTGAAGCTGAATACCACCAAAACTTAGCTGTGTACGCTCATCTGCATAAGTCGCTAAAATAGTTGCTCCTTGTTCTTGAATAGCCCAGAACATTACAGCTGATAAAAATAAAGGAATATAAGCAAGTAGACGAGACTTTTCATCCTTTGTTGTTTTTTTACTACGATACATATAAATAAAGAATGCAGTTGGAATTAATACACCTAGAGCTGTGATGATTAAACTAAATACATTCATTGTTAAAGTACCAGTTTTAATACCGATAGCACCCAAGATGATAATAAGTAAAGCTGCAACTCCGAATTGCGTAAAGACTTTTTTACGTTCTTCAGGCTTTAATGGGTTGTTTACTTGTAAGCCCGCTAAGCCTAAATATTTTTTCTCTGTTAATTTATAAACAATTAAACCAATAAACATACCTAGACCCGCTAAACCAAAGCCAAGGTGGAAGCTATATTTTTGTCCAATTGTTCCGACAATAAAAGGTGCAATAAATGCTCCCATATTAATACCCATATAGAAAATAGAAAAACCTGCATCACGACGGCTATCTGTTTCAGCATAAATGTCCCCAACAATACTTGAAACGTTCGGTTTTAATAAACCAGTACCCATAACGATAAATGCCATGGAAGCAAATAACATGCTCACACCACCAGGCAATGCTAGCAGTAAATGACCAATCATAATTAACACGCCACCATAAAAAATGGTTTTTCGTGTTCCTAAAACTCGGTCGGCAATCCATCCACCTATAATTCCAGACATATAAACAAGTGAGCCGTAGATGGCCATAATAGAGTTTGCTGTTCCGCGGTCTAGACCTAAGCCCCCGTCATGTAATTCGTAATACATAAAGAAGATAAGAATTGCTCGCATACCATAGTACGAGAAACGTTCCCAAAATTCTGTGAAAAACAAAGTAAAGAGCCCTTTAGGGTGTCCAACAAAACCATTTTGAGGGACAGATTTTACAACTTCATCTTTACTAGACATACAATACCCTCTCCCAATAAAAAATTATTCTACAAAAACACAACTACCCTAATATAAGGATAAAAAAACTTTGTTTCATCATACTAAAGCGTTTTATACACTTTAGCAAGAGTTTTAAAAAATGTTGAAAATTTGTCATTTTTCTATAAATTCTGATTGATTATTAGATAAATTATTAAATCCTTTGATATATCTAAGTTTTCTCACACTTTATACCTAAAAGATTTTTAAATTTACAATGAATTATTCTAAAATATTTAAAATTCAGATTTCTTACTTTACTTGAAAATTAATACAATTTCTTGACTACATGTTTTACCTTTGTTCTAGATTCTACTATTCCCTCTAATCATAAAAAGCATGCCAAAAATCTTTTGGCATGCTTTGGGAAGTACATTTTTTAATTAATAACATAGTGCTGATACTTTGCATAATCTGCTGCTTTTACTTCAAGAGACAATAATGTCCCACCCTCTTCATAGGCTGTATTAAAAACAGAGGCATTCTCATTTAAATAAGAAACAACGTTCCCATGATCATAAGGTATTAACATTTCACACGTTACGTAATGCGAGAAGATGTGTTGACGAATTAGCTGTACTAATTCTTCTAAACCAACCCCCTGCTTTGCTGAAATCCAAATATTATCTCCACTTACCACAGGATATGGAACATCTGCTATATCTGCTTTATTGTATACATAGATTGTAGGAATGTCCTCAACACCAACTGCTTTAAGTGTTTCGTTCGTCACATCCATCATAAATCCGTGCTCTGTATTCGAAACATCCACCACATGCAGTAAAAGATCCGCATCTCGCGCCTCTTCCAAAGTGGAGCGAAATGCCTTCACTAAATGGTGAGGTAATTTACTAACAAAGCCTACAGTGTCTGTCAGTAAAAAGGTCTTTTTATCAGGTAGTTCAATCTGACGAACAGAAGTTTCAAGGGTAGCAAAAAGCATATCCTTCTCAAAGACTTGCTTGTGCTCTTCTTGTCCTATTTGTGTAAGCAGTTGATTCATAATCGTTGATTTCCCAGCATTTGTATAGCCTACAATCGATACAACCGGAAGAGCATTTTTACGACGCTGTTTACGCTGCGTTTCTCTCTGCTCCTTAACGTGCTCTAGATCCTTTTTAATTTTAGCAATTTGATCTTCAATTTTTCGTCGATCCAATTCCAGCTTTGTCTCACCAGCACCACGGTTTTTAAAGCCTCCCCCAGTACCTCCACCCTGACGGCTTAAAGAGGCATGCAAACCCACTAAACGAGGTAGCATATATTGAAGCTGTGCTAATTCCACCTGCATTTGGGCTTCACGTGTTTTTGCGCGCCTTCCAAAAATATCTAAAATAAGCATTGTTCGATCAATGACCTTTGTTGCTAAATCACGCTCCAAATTACGGATTTGCGAAGGAGACAGTTCATCATTAAAAATCACGAGGTTTGCTTGTGCTTCTTCATAAAAATTTTTGATTTCTTCTATTTTACCTGTACCCACATAATGGGAAGGTGTCACACGTTCCAAATTTTGCGTGACAGTCCCAACCACTTCTACATGCAAGGCCTCAGCTAAATTTTGTAACTCTTCCATAGAATAGTCAAAGTGCTCATCATTTCGTAAATTCACGCCAACTAGTATGGCCTTTTCAATTAATACATCAACTTCCTTAATTCTATCCATTAGAAACCTCCCACCAAAGCTTGGTGTCGCTACGACAAATTTTCTTCATCTTACCATAATATACCCTTTTTCGTATTTGAAGATCATCGTTAACTTTCCTAAAAAATGCGCCTCATGGAAAGGCGCATCTCAACTATTTTCTTTCTTCTTTTAGCAGGGCTTCTGAGCGTGTGAACTCTTCTTCAATTTCTTTATTTGGTTTATATGTCAGTATACTGACAACAACCGCAACAATTAAACAAACAATGAAGCCAGGAACAATTTCGTACAACGCACTTGATAAAGCATCTACTTTACCCCAAATAAACGCAGTTGCAGCCCCTGTTACCATTCCGCTAAGTGCTCCGTAGTTTGTTAACTTTCTCCAATATAAAGAAAGTAAAATAACAGGTCCGAAGGCTGCACCGAATCCTGCCCAAGCAAAGCCAACTAAGCTTAAGATAGAACTATCTGGATTCCACGCTAGGATTGCTGCAATAATTGCAACAACTAATACAGCCATACGCCCAACAAAAACGTAATGCTTATCGTCTGCTGTTTTATTAAATAATGCTTTATAAATATCCTCTACAAGTGCTGAAGAAGTTACGATTAATTGAGAAGAAATTGTACTCATAACAGCTGCTAAAATAGCCGCCAGCATAATACCTGCTATAAATGGATGGAATAAAATCTGACCAAGTACAATAAATACTGTTTCAGCGTCTTTTAGCTCACCAGCATTTTGCTGATAATAGGCTACACCCACCAAAGCAGTTCCAATAGCTCCAAATAAGCTTAACATCATCCAGCCAATACCAATGCGTCGTGCTTGCTTTGTTTCTTTAACGGAACTAATCGCCATAAAGCGGACGATAATATGAGGCTGTCCAAAATAGCCTAATCCCCAAGCAACTGAAGAAATGATCCCTGCTGCTGTCGCAGTGGCTGGTAATAAATTTAGAAGATCTGGATCAACAGATTTAATAGATGAAATGGTTTCACCTATACCACCTGTTACAAATAAACCAAATAGCGGTACCATAATAAGTGCTAAAAACATAATAAGACCTTGTAAGAAGTCTGTATAACTTACCGCTAAAAATCCGCCAAAAAGAGTGTATGCTACAACTACAGCTGACACAATTAATAAGCCTGTATGGTATTCATAACCAAATGAACTATCGAAAAACTTGCCCCCTGCTACCATTCCTGACGATACATAAAATGTAAAGAATATGAGGATGATGATACCTGAAGCAATTCTAATAAGCTTCGTATGATCACGTAATCGATTATCCAAATAACTTGGAATAGTAATGGAATCATTTGTAACCTGTGTATATACCCGTAAACGTGGTGCCACAAGTAGCCAGTTTAGGTAAGCTCCTATTGTTAATCCAATTGCAATCCAAGCTTCCACAAGACCTGATAAAAATATCGCACCTGGTAAGCCCATTAGGAGCCAGCCAGACATATCCGCAGCACCCGCACTTAGCGCAGTAACCGCTGGACCTAAGGAACGACCGCCAAGCATATAATCTGTTAAATTAGATGTTTTAACAAATGCATACCAGCCAATTGCTAGCATGGCGATCATATAAATAACAATCGCTAATAATTGATACATGTTATCCGACATATTTTCTCCTCCTTATTAATCCTTAGTATCACCAATTCAAAAAGAATTACTGTATTTAAGATACCACGAATATACAATTCCACCTATAAATACTCGGAATTTTTATTAAATTTATTCCGAATACCAAAGATGCCATTGTCTTTTATAAAATGTGTTAAACTAGTGCCATCTATAACACAATAAAGTAGGCGAAAATGTATGACATTTGAAGAAATGAAAGCTCTGCTCACTGAGCAAATTTTGCAACAAAAGCTTGTGACAGCTACAATCAGTCAACCACGTATGAAATCAAATGAAATAAAACGAATAAAATTAAAACCATTAATGTTAAAAAATCAGTACCATATACAAATTGAATACCAATATGAACGGATTTTAAAACATGAAAATATTCTATTGGCTCATTTACCTTCCAAGCTTGACGCGTTTTTTGAGGAGTATCGTCAAGCTCATATTGATTTCGTAGATGAAACAGTACAAGTACAATTATCAAAAAAGAACAAAGTCCTTTGGAAATCAGATAAAACAGCTTCACCTAAACAAGTCCATCTAAGCCATAATCGTAAAAAAAATTATTTACTATCTGATGATCAACCCTATCCATTTTTAATTCGACTGGGGGTACAAACAGAAGAAGGAAAGGTTAAGAAACAAAAGTATGATAAATTTAAACAGATTAACCGCTTCATTGAATTTATAGATGATGCCTTAACCTATTTACCTCAGGATCGACAGGTGAGGATTTTAGATTTTGGTTCAGGAAAATCCTACTTAACCTTTGCTTTGTATCATTATTTAAAAATTGAAAAAGGCTTAGACATTCGTGTTACTGGTTTAGATTTAAAAAAAGAGGTTATTGAAGAGTGCTCAAGAATAGCACAGGATCTAGGCTATGATCAGCTAGAATTTCTTGTAGGAGATATCAATGATTATAATGATGAAAGTGCTGTGGATATGGTGGTGACACTCCATGCATGTGATGTAGCGACAGATATGGCCTTGGCTCGTGCTGTGAAATGGGGAGCAAGTGTCATTCTAAGTGTGCCTTGCTGTCAGCATGAGTTAAATCGTCAACTAAATACACCTGCTCTCGATATTATGTTGCAACATGGACTTATTCGAGAGCGATTTGCGGCACTTGCTACAGATGCTATTCGAGCTGAAATTTTATCGCTTGTTGGCTATGAGGCACAGCTTTTAGAATTTATCGATATGGAGAATACACCTAAAAACATATTAATTCGAGCCTATCAAACAGGTAAAAAACCAAATGAAGAGCAACGTGCCAGCTATGATGCCTTCTTAAAATTATTGAATGCAACACCATTTTTAGCGAATGAGTTAAAAGAGTATTTATAACATATAGATGTACTTCAATCCAAATAAAAGGCGATCCAATGTTGATTGGACCGCCTTTTTTATTATAACTCTTGTCGTAAAGCTTGAATAACGTCGATTTTTGTTGCTTTACGTGCTGGGCGATAACCTGAAATCATCGCTACACCAACACTAATGGCTGCTGCAATAATGACTAGTTGCCATGGAATAAGAGAAAATGTTATATCATTTGTTGCAAAAGCTTCCTCCCCTGTTGCCACCTTAAGAATTAATGGTAATGCTGCATTAGCCGCAAAGCTAATAGCATACGAGATGACAACCGCAATTAGCGTACCAAAAATACCGATAAATGTGCTTTCCATTAAAAATAACCGTTGTATAAGCTTCGGACTTGCCCCAATTGCCTTTAATACACCAATTTCACGTGTTCGCTCTGTGACAGCCATTGTCATTGTATTAAAAATACCAATGGAAGCAATCAACACAGCAATTGTACCAACAAAGATTAAGCCAATTTTTAAGACAAGGAAAAATACATTCATTTGATCTAGTTGCTCTGTTACTGAATATACGCTATAGCCCTTATCTTTTAACTTCTCTAAAATTGGCTTTACGTTTTCTAATGTATCCGCATAAATATTAAATTCAGAGTAAAACAGCTCATCCTCTGCCATGTTACTATCTGTAGATAAATTTTCAACCCATACTGCCTTTTGCTCTTTGTCCAAATGAATAGCGTTATCAACCATCCAATCATAAGAAGGTTTCTCCATTACGCCAACAATTGTATAGCTCATTTTTTGCGTTTCATCATTTGTACCCGTGTGAGGAACTAAGGACAGGTCTATGTTCTTTCCAATCAATGATTCTTTATAGCCCTCTTCACTACCATCATAATACGTACCCTCTGCTTCAGCCTTTTTACTTTTTTCCGAAATGACATCACGTTCTCTTTCATTCAATAATGTTTGAGCAAAATGATAGCCTACAACAATTTCATTAGATTTCGTTGGATAACGCCCTTTTGCAAGCTTTCCATTTACCTGTTCAAAGTCCTGCATATCTGACAATATTAAATTAGAAGTAGTATCACGATCTTCAAAAAATGATTGTGCGGTAGCATTGACACTAATTGTTTCAAGCACCGTTTCTACATGTTCCATTTTTTTAATTTCTTGTACTTGTTCTTCAGTTAATTGCTTATCGCCATATACTTGAATTTTTGTAACTGTTTCGTTTGAAAGAATTTCATTACGTAAAGATTCCTGTAAACCAAAACCAACGGATGCTAGCACGATTAAAAAGGCACAGCCCATCGTTGCAGCTAGTATCGTCATAAACACACGCAGCTTATTTTTCTTGATATGCTGTGTTACAAAATCTAATTGATCCTTAAATAACATGTTAAGCTTCCTCCTTTACAAGTTCTCCATCGTACATGCGGAAGCGTCTATGTGCGATAGTAGCTACTTCTTCATCGTGCGTGATAATGACAAAAGTTAGCCCTAATTCACGATTTAAACTTTGAATAAGCAATAAGATATCCTGCTCGGTTTCTGAATCGAGACTCCCTGTTGGCTCATCAGCAAGTAATATAGGAGGATTCGTAATAAGGGCTCGTGCAATGCTGACACGCTGTTGCTGTCCACCTGACAATTCATTGGGATAATGGTCTGCTACTTCTGTCAAACCAACCTTGTCCATTAATTTCTTCACTTTTTCTTTGCGCATAGCCTTACGCAAACCCTGTAGCTTTAAAGGTAATTCGATATTTTCAAAAGCAGTTAAACCAGGCATTAATTGAAAGTTTTGAAAAATAAAACCGAATTGACGTAAACGGAAGGCAGCACTTTCTGTTTCAGTTAGATGGGCTGTTTCCTTTCCATTTACTTTAATAGAGCCCTGTTCAGCCTTCATAAAACCAGCTAGAACTTGTAATAAGGTCGATTTTCCTGAGCCACTTTTACCTACAATGGCCACAATTTCTCCTTTATGGACCTCGAAGTTCACACCTTTCAATACCGGCACTTGCTTTTCCTTCCCTCGTTTTCCAATTAAAAATGTATGTTGTAAGTTTTCAACCTGAATCATTAGTTAATAAACGCTCCTTTCCTATTCATTTTCCATTGTAGTAAACAATTCTTAATAAAGAGGGAGGATAAAAATGAAGATATTCTTAAGAATAAGAAGGTACTCTTCTGGTTATCAAATGAATTTACAATACCTTTACAATTCGAATGCGCTATTTTTATTACCTTCTATTATCTTTCGTGTCTTAATCTGTACTAATAAGTCACCATTACAGAAGAATAGCCATTTATAACAAGGTTTTATCTGTACTCATAAAAATAAATACAGCTGGATTACCTTATATTTTGTGAACGAATTGTATATTACAGCAATGTAAATTTTCATGTCGATTAGTAAATTTTTATGTAGATAAATTAAAGATTTTGTTATGATAGTAAAGTTTAGAGGTCGATTAATTTATTTATATCCAGGAGGATTCGATTCACATGCTTAACTCAAAAAAACAAGACCCTTTCTTTATTGCATTGCATAAAATTGCTGAAAATATGAGAGAGGCTGTACATTACGCAAATGATTTTCGTATTAACAGTGTAGCTGACCTAAAAGAGATTAGCATTACAATGAAAAATTATGAAACTGCTGGTGATAAGCTTATTCATGAACTGATTGTCATGTTAAACAAATCATTCATGACACCTATTGAACGTGAGGATATTTTAGAGCTCGCCATTCGTATGGATGATGTTTTAGATGGAACAGAACACTGTATTGCACACTTTGAAATGTTTTCGCTCACTGAGATTGATGAATCTATGCGCATTTTCTTAGGGTTTATTTCAAAAAGTGCTGATGAAATAGTCAAAGCGACAGAAGAGTTAAAGAAAAAGAATCTAATTGGCATGCGTCCACACGCAATTCTTATTAAAGACTATGAACGTGAATGTGATGAGGTACAACGTACTTCTATTAAGAAGTTATTTTTAAATGAAAAAGATCCAATCCGCCTCATTAAATTTAAGGATATTTATGAACAACTTGAAGATATCGCTGATCATTGTCAAAACGTAGCAAATACTATGGAAACAATTATCATGCGTAACGCATAATTAGGAGATGGGCACTTTACAATGAACACAATCATTATATTAACCGTACTGGTCGTCATCTTTGCCCTAACATTTGACTTTATCAATGGCTTCCATGATACAGCAAATGCTATTGCAACTTCGGTTTCTACTAGAGCATTGCCGCCACGCACGGCAATCATTATGGCGGCAACTATGAACTTTATTGGTGCTATCACCTTTGTAGGGGTTGCAAAAGCTCTAACAAAAGATATTGTAGATCCTTTTGCATTAAATGCTTTTGAAGGAGACACAACTGGCTCAGTCGTTATTTTAGCTGCATTAATTTCAGCTATAATTTGGAATTTATTGACATGGTATTTCGGTATTCCGTCAAGTTCTTCACACACATTGATTGGGTCTATTGCCGGTGCTGCAATCGCATCCGCTGGTTTTAATGTGTTAAACTATGGCGGCTTTACTAAAATCATCATGGCTTTAGTGTTTTCACCTTTACTTGCTATTTGTGCAGGCTTTATTATGATGACTCTTTTTAAACTATGGTTTAAAAATTTAAATTTATATAGGACGAATAAAGGTTTCCGTACAATGCAAATTTTTACTGCTGCCATCCAATCGTTCACCCATGGTACAAATGATGCGCAAAAAGCGATGGGGATTATGACGATGGCGTTAATCGCTGGTGGCTTGCACACTGGAGATGAAATACCTTTCTGGGTGCGTGCTGCTGCAGCTACAGCAATGGGGCTAGGTACGTCAATTGGTGGTTATAAAATCATTAAAACGGTTGGTGGTAAGATTATGAAAATCCGCCCTGTTAATGGTGTTGCGGCAGATTTAGCATCTGCTACTGTTATTTTTGGCGCTACGCTAATCCACTTACCAGTTTCAACAACACATGTCATTTCTTCCTCCATTATGGGTGTCGGTTCAGCACAGCGTGTGCGTGGTGTAAACTGGGGTATGGCTCGAAAGATTGTTACTACTTGGGTGATTACAATGCCAATTTCTGCCGTTATGGCATCTGTTATTTATTTCATATTATCATTATTCTTTTAATAGTAAGACTCCTGTCCAAAAAGTGGATGGGAGTCTTTACTTTGTCACACGACAAAATGTGACACATCCTTTACACTAATTGAAAAGGGGGATGTATAAACAACTATGAAAACTTTTTCAGCTTTTATTACAGCACATGCGAAAGCAATCGTAGTCATATGGCTTATTATTTTTCTAGCAATGGCGTACTTTGCTTTACAGCTTCCAGGCAAACTTCAAGGTGATGGTTTCTTTGTCGAAGCAGATCATACCTATGTTACCAACGAGCTAGCAGAAAAATTTGATTTACCATCTAATACGATTTTGGTTGTCTTTGATCCAGCTGAAGATCAGAAAATTGAAGACACTTTAAAAAAATTAGATAGCATAAAAGAGATTCATTCTATTCAATCACCTTTAGAAGACTCCTCTTTACGGAAAGATGGTATTGCCTATGCTATGGTTCACATAAAGAACGATGTAGAAAACCTTCCTGACATTGTTGAGGAATTCCGTTCATTAATTGAAAAAGACGGAATTAGTATCACTGGAGGGCCTGTTATTTCTGCTGACATAAATACTGCTAGTCAAAAGGATTTGGCATCAGCTGAGGCCATTGGATTGCCAATTGCCATCGTGGTTCTCTTATTAGCGTTCGGTACAGTTGTTGCTTCTATTTTGCCAATCGTCATTGGTGTTGTGACAGTGGTTACCGCCTTTGGTATGATGACACTGCTCAGTGCTAATGTAAATCTATCTATTTTCGTCTTAAATATTGTTCCAATGCTTGGGCTGGCTTTAAGTATTGATTTTGCATTGCTGTTTATTAATCGTTACAGAGAAGAACGCACACATACTTCTATTGCTCAAGCCATTCAAACTGCTATTCAGACAGCAGGTCGTTCTATCATTTTCTCCGCAGTCTGTGTCATGATTGGCTTAGGTGCGATGATTGTCATTGATGTAGAAATTTTTCATAATATCGCCCTAGGAGGCACTATAGTCGTCCTGTTAGCCGTTCTTTCTGGCTTAACATTACTTCCTGCCACTATGATGCTATTAGGAGATAGACTTAATAAATGGCGCTTAATACGCGTTAAACCAGGTGGGGCAAATCGTTGGCGTGGCTTTGCAGGTTTTGTCATGAAACATCCAGTAGCTATAGTGATTTCAGCATTATTATTACTAGGCATCGGCATGATCCCTTTAAAGGATATCCAATTAACCATTCCACAGGTGGACTCCTTACCTACGAAATATGATGCTCGTGCAGCATACGATAAATTAGATGAAACGTTTGGACTAGGTGAATCTTCTACTTTATATTTGTTGGCTGAACGAAAAGATGGCTGGGAGGATACTGAGGGTAGAGAGCTAATTTATACTATTCAAGAAAAGCTATTAAAGGACCCATTAGTGACTAATGTTTCAACTATTTATACAGCTGCTAACATTCAAACACCAGAGGAGCTTTCTGCTTCTTTAGCTATTCCACAGGTTGCTGAACAATTAAAACCTGTTATTAATTCATTTTCAAAGGATACACAGCTATTTGTTCCAATTACAATTGATGCAGCAGGTTCTTCCTCTACAGCTCAAAAATTTGCCCGAACATGGATGGACAAAGACCTGGGCGTGGATTTTGCACTTGGTGGACCAGCTAAATTCAACCAAGAAATCTTTGATGAAATTGCTAATAAAATTGTTTTAGCTATAGCAATTATTATCGTTTCTACATTCTTTATTTTAATGTTGGCATTCCGTTCTATCTTAATTCCGTTAAAGGCAATAATCATGAACATTATTGGGCTTTCATCTGCATTCGGGATACTCGTTTATATTTTCCAATATGGTCATTTTGGTATTGAAGCAAGCTCCATCGTGCTAATCATTCCAGTTATTGTTTTTTGTCTTGTATTTGGCTTAAGTATGGACTACGAAGTCTTTTTAATTTCTCGTATCCAAGAGGAATATTTAAAGGGCTCCGATAATACGCGTGCAACAATTGATGGCTTAACATCCACTAGCCGAATAATTACATCTGCAGCGCTTATCATGATTGTTATTACAGGTGCATTTGCCTTCACAGATGTAATGCCTGTAAAGCAAATTGGTGTGGGTATCGCTATTGCTGTTGCCATTGATGCAACAATTATTCGTCTTATGCTTGTGCCTAGTCTCATGAAGCTGTTTGGTGATTGGAACTGGTGGCTTCCTTTCTCAAAGAAAAGTAAATAACATAAAGAAAATCCGCCTCCCTTATAAAAGAGGTGGATTTTTCAATTAAGCGTAGATGCTTTTATACCATTCTTTTGCAGCTTGTACTTCCGGCATTGTTAGTTGATGACCAAAATTAAACCATTCCGTCGTTACTGTTGCGCCTGCAGAACTTAAAAGGGTTTCTAAATCCTCAGATTCCTGTGCTGTACACATCGGATCATTCGTACCCGCACCGATAAACACAGGTGTTGGAGAAAGTTGCGGTAATTCAATACCACGTCTTGGTACCATTGGGTGATGCAAAATAGCTCCGGCTAACGCATCATCGTAGTGGAATAATAAGCTTGCTGCAATATTAGCACCATTCGAATACCCTATTGCTACAATTCGTTGGCGATCAAAGCCATATTGCTGTGCTGACGTCTGTAAAAATTCATGAAGCTCCTTTGTACGAAAGATTAAATCCTCAATATCAAAGACACCTTCGGCTAATCGGCGGAAAAATCGTGGCATTCCATGCTCAAGTACATTTCCGCGAACACTTAAAATATTGGCTGTTTCATCTATTTCTTTTGCCAGCCCAATAAGACTTTCCTCATTACCACCTGTACCATGTAGCAATAATAATGTCGGCTTCGTTTCGTCTGTACCTTTATAAAAAATATGTTGCACTGACAGTCACCTCTCAATTATCTTGAATTCGAGATAATTGTAGCCTGTGGCAAAATTAAATTCAAGCTCTTTGACTTATTAATTTCACGATTTTCACGATTTGGCTGTTCTTCGTGATTTTTATAAAAATTAGTAATGGTATAAACTGAAAATAAACATGCCGCAATCACAACAACAATAACAATTCCCACTAATTTTTTTCCGTTCATCTATCATGATCCCCCGTATTTCTTATTTCTTTGTACGAAAGCCTTCTTCTAGTAAATATTCCTTTGCTGCCTCATACGTACCAAATGCCTCTTCCAGATTGTCTCCATGATAGACGTTCCACGAACGTTGCTCAAAAGCTAGCTGTAACTGACTACCATCGCGACTATGCCAAATCTCTACAATTGGCTCCTGCTCTTCTACTTCTTCAGATAAATATTGGATTGCGTCTTCAATAATTTCACGAAGTTGTTGTTCATCGTAATCGCGAATATTTACTAATCCTTTATCATTAGCCTCATTCTCATAGCGTAATAAATCTCCTACAAAGACAAAGCCATTGCCATTTGGATGTAATTTCTCAACTACAATCGTCTTTTCGTAAAGACTGTCCATGTAATGATAATTTAGGCGCTTTAAAGAAATTTCTTTTTTTGTTAGCTCAGAAAACGATTCAATAATCGCTTGTTTTTGTTCAAATGTTAGCATATAAAAAATGCTCCTTTTCTTTACAATCTATCTAACAGTATAACTCATTTTTTCCTATTATATCGTGTCGTTTCTAAATCATTTTTGCGCAAGAAAATAGGACAAGCTAATATTATAGCTTATCCTATTTAAACTTATGAGGTTTGATTAAATATTTTTTCACGTGTGAATTTTATCACCTGTGCAACATACAATTCCCGATAAGGAACAAATTGTGCAGTACCTACTGGTCTGACAATTCTCACACGTTGACCATCAGGGAAATATTCATACCCTTCAATATTAAGTGTCGTCGTTTCTCCCAAGAAGAAAGCCTCCGCCTCATTTAACCTCGCTCTAACTACACCCGATACTTCTTCATACTGCAAAGCAAAGGAATCCCAATCATGCTTGAAAGGATATATGTAGACATGGCAAAATTCATTGTCGATCATATTTTCAGAAACGATACTACAAGATGTCATGCCCATTTTGACAACTTCATGGACATCAATATTAAGTCCCAATTCTTCTTTTACTTCTCGAATGCCTGACTCTACTGTCTCAATCGCTAAAAGATGTCCTGCTGCTGTAATATCGAGTAACCCTGGATAATCCTTTTTCTGTGAACTACGTACTTGAAAATAAATATAGTCTTCATTTACAAGCCAGCAATGAAAAGTCTCATGCCAAAGCCCCTTTTCATGCACTTCCGCTCTCGTAGCTGTCCCAATTTGCTCATGCTGTTCATTAAATACCTTTACAATTTCTTGTTCCATTGTTTCGACTCCTATACTGACTTCGTCGCTTTTTTCTTAATTGCATTACGTTGATCATAAATATTGGATACGATAACCTTTAAGACTGCATAAAATGGTACAGCGATAATAATACCAATAAAACCTGCTATATTACCTGCCGCTAAAATAATTGTAATAACGGTAAGGGGGTGGATATCAAGTGATTTCCCCATGACATTAGGTGTAATAAAGTTGCTGTCTATTTGCTGAGCAACCAGCGTCACAACCGAAACCCACACCACTAAAATTGGATCTTGAATAACTGCCACAATCAGGGCTGGCGCAAAGGCAATCCAAGGCCCGATAAATGGAATCATATTCATAAAGAATGCAAAAATCACTAGTAATAACGAATAGTCTAATCCGATAATTAAATAGCCTACATACATTATTAGTGCTAATAAAAAACTAATTTGCAGTTGGCCCTGAATGTAGGTACGTAATACATCATCAATTTCACTTAACGTTTTCTTTACCCATTGCTGACGTTCACCACTGAAATATTTATAGATGGATGGAGCAAACTTCTCATGATCCTTCAGCATAAAAATAAAGAAGAATGGAATTAAAATGGCTAGTAACGACACAGATACAATGGATTGTAAAAAGGACACAAATCCTTTACTCGCCACTACTGCAATATCTTGTACCGAATTCGCCATTTTTTCGATAACATCATTTAATTGCTCAGGGAAGTTATCCTTATTTTGCGTTACATAGTCTGTTAGTTGCTGGATGCTCGTACTAATACTCGTACTAATCATAGGGGCATTCTTCACTAATTTATTGACCTGCTCGGCAATCGGGTTACCAATAATCCAGCCAAAAATACCTACCATTGCTATTAGTCCGAACACAATCGTCAATATACTTCCCCATCGAGGAAATCTACGTTTTTCTAAAAATCTCTGAATTGGTTCCGTCACATAATAGAGAACACCACCAAGTAGTAAAGGCACAAAAATGGCTTTTAATATGATGACAAGCGGTGAAAAAATCCAATGAATTTCTATAAAATATTTAATGATTAATAGTGTAAGTAGTATCCCTACCCCTACTTGAAACCAAACTTTCCTTGTCACTTTCTTTCACTTCCTTTAATAGCAGTTACTGAAAATACTACTGATATATTAACCATTTCGCAAGTATCCTAGTATTTTTTTACAGAACTCCTCTGACAAACTAAAAAATTCGCTCACTTCCACAATAATAGTTATCGTGGAAGTGAAACGAATTTAAGTCATCAATTATAGAGAAGAATCATCTATGGAATTTAAGAATGTCTCAATTTCTCCAATAACCGATTCAACACAACCATCCTCAAATGGCGAGATTAAACCTGCCTCTTTTACAAGCTTTGTAAAGGACATAGAGCCACCTAAACCACAAAGATGAATATAGTCTTTCCAAGCCGCTTCAAATTCTTCACGTGAACGTTTCCAGAATTGGAAGGCACAAATTTGCGCTAACGTGTAATCAATGTAGTAGAACGGACTTGCATAGATGTGAGCCTGACGTTGCCAAATGCCCCCAGCCTCTAGGTAGCTGTTATGATCATAGTCACGGTGTGGTAAATACGTTTCCTCAATTTTTTTCCATGCAGCTTTACGTTCAGCAGGAGTCATTGTTGGATTTTCATAAATAACATGCTGGAACTCATCTACTGCCACACCATATGGTAAGAATAAAAGACCACTACTTAAATGTGTAAATTTATATTTCTCTGTATCACCTTCAAAGAACAGCTCCATCCAAGGCCAAGTAAAGAATTCCATACTCATCGAGTGAATTTCACAAGATTCGTAGGTAGGCCATAAATACTCAGGAATGCCAATGTTACGACTTGAATAAACTTGGAATGCATGTCCAGCTTCATGTGTTAATACATCGATGTCACCTGAAGTACCGTTAAAATTTGAGAAAATGAATGGGGAATGATAGTTTTCAATAAACGTACAATAACCGCCACTTTCTTTCCCTTTCTTCGCTACAAGATCCATTAAGTCATGGTCAATCATGAAATTAAAGAACTCTCCTGTTTCAGGTGAAAGCTCCTCATACATTTTTTTACCGTTTGCTACAATCCACTCAGGATTCCCTTTTGGTGTAGCATTACCTGATAAGAAGTTAAGTGCTTCATCATAAAATTTAAAATCTTCAATGCCAATTCGCTTTGCCTGACGCTCGTAAAGCTTCGTTGCAACAGGCACAATTAAATCACGTACCTGATCACGGAATTTTTTAACCATATCAGCATTGTAATCAATCCGATTCATACGAATATAGCCTAGTTCAACATAGTTGTTATAGCCAAGTTTAATCGCAATTTCATGGCGTACCTTGACAAGTTCATCATATAAACGATCGAATTCATCTTCATGCTGTGCAAAGAAGCCAAAGCGAGCATCCGTTGCTGCCTTACGTGTTTCTCGATCCGTTGACTCTGCAAACGGACCAAGCTGAGCGAGTGTTAATGTTTCCCCATTAAAGTCAATTTGTGCAGATGCAACAAGCTTATTGTACTCAGAAACAAGTCTGTTTTCTTTTTGCATCAAATCAATAACTTCTGGTGAGAAGCCTTTAATTTGATAAGTTGCTAGATCAAATAATTGTTGTCCCCATTTTTCTTCTAATTGCTCACGAAATGGTGAATCAATTAGAGCTTTATAGTATTCCGTCGTTACTTCTTCTAGCTCAGGACCTACTTCATCGAAATAATCACGTTCTGCTTGATAAAATTCATCGTTCGTATCGATTGAAGCACGAATATATACTAAATTAGCCATTGTCGCAAAGTCATTACTAATTGCATTGTGCTTTTCAATGATATTACTTTGCTCGTCCATCGATTGTGCTTGTTTAAATTGCTCAATGAGTGCTAACTGCTGCTCTTTCATTGATGCCACATTTGGACGGCTGTATTGATATTCTTTAAACGTTGTCATTAAAGTCCCCTCTTTCTGTCCTATACCCCGTAATATTTCTATTATATGCCAAATAGAATCTATTAAGAAACAATTATCTCTTTTCTGTTCCATGATTTTTTGAGAAAGAAGCAGTTCCTAAATATAATGGCGTTGTTGTTTTAATAGCCCACAATATATGTTTTTAATAACGCTGCTCTTTCTCTTATTCTTAATTTTGCTTCTACTGATTTTGGTGTTCTTGCTGATAGAACATCTACTTCAAAATCTAACGATTCAGCAAGATATTTTGCACGTTTCAAATGGAAGTCATTTGAAACGATGGTAATTTTCTTTATCTCTTTTGGTAATAATTCTTTAGAGAATACTAAATTTTCATAAGTAGATGTAGATTGATCTTCTATGATAATTCTCGCGGCATCGATGCCATGCTGTTCCAAATAGTCTTGCATTACAGATGCCTCTGTACGATCTTCATCAGGTCCTTGTCCACCTGACACAATGACCTTAACATGTGGGTATTTTGTTAAGTATGGAACAGCCACCTCTAATCTACTTTTTAATGAAAGCGATGGTACACCACCTGGCCTTACTTTTGCTCCCAATATAATCATATAATCAGCTGAACCATTGGCAATCGGTTCCATACCCTGATCAATTTCTTTTCCCAGCCAAATATAAAGAACGATTCCAATACCGATTAAAATAACACCAATTGTCATCAGCCACCTTCTCACAAATCATTCCTCCTTTACCTTTTATTAACGATGATAAAAAGAAAAGGATGCTTGTTAAGCAAGCACCCTGAAAGATATTATCTCAATATAAATCGTTTAATAGACTCCTGTAAGGCAGATATTTCATCAGTTAAATCATTGGAAGATTCGCTAACGAGTTGTATTGCGCGTTGTTGCTCATCTACAGATGCTGTTACCTCTTCAGACGCAGCAGCATTCTTTTCACTAATCATCGCAATGCTTTCAATCGATTGCATAATCGTATTCTTAGAGCTATTTAAATATTCTACGCTATCTGTTGTATCGCCTATAATGGCTATGATTTTTTCAACAGCTAATTTAATTTCTTTAAAGGATGATTCTGTTACCATGACAGAATCATTTTGTTGACTTACAATGATATGGGTTTTCTGCATTTCACCATTGACTAAGTTTGTTTCACTTTCAATGCCTTTTAGCGTCGTGCGTACTAGCTCAGTTGCTACAGAGGTTTGATCAGCAAGTTTACGTACCTCTTCCGCGACAACTGCGAATCCTTTACCATGTTCACCCGCTCTTGCTGCTTCAATAGAGGCGTTAAGTGCAAGTAAATTCGTTTGATCTGAAATCTCCGTAATCGTCCCCACGATGCCTTCAATTTCACGTACCTTGACAATTAGACTACCAAATACAGACTGAATATTCTGAACGAGATTTGAAGACTCCCGCGACTTATCCTTTAAGCTTTCTAAATTGACTAGGCCTTCTTCATTTGATTTTTTCATATGCTGTGAGGCATCTAACATTAATTCATTTTTATCATGCAATCCTTCTATTTGCTGCGCAAACTCGATAGCCGTTCGGTTTGTATCCTCTGCATCAGATGCTTGCTTGACTGCACCCTTGGATACTTCATTGATTGCTTTGACGATTTCATCACCATAGGCATTTGTCTCTTCAGCTACTGCGGTTAAATTTGCTGAAGTTGATTGTATTTCTACAATCGCTTCCTCCACATCTGAAATAAGTGTTTTAAGTTGATGGACCATTTCATTAAAGCCATCATTTAACTGTCCTATTTCATCCGAGCGCTGTAAATGCTCAATTTCAACCGTTAAATTCCCTTTTGCTACTTCACGTACACGTTTAGATAATTTTTGAACTGGTAATGCCAGATGTCTTGATACAAGAATGACAACGATTGTCCCAATAATTATGGCACCTACTAATGTCAAACCAATTACTAGCAATAAAGAATTCGCCTCTGCATTAAAATCCTGCATATATGTACCTGATGCAATAATCCATCCCCAATGTGGATCTTTCTCAGAATAAATAATTTTATCCGCTAAGACATCCTGACCTGGTAGTTCAAATTCATATTGTGTAAAACCACCACCATCAAGTGCCTTTTCAGTTACTTCTCGAATAAAGTAATTGCCACTGCTATCTTGGTCATTCCAAAGATTATCTCCTTCTCGTGTTGGATGTGTTGTTAATGTTCCCTTATCATCCAACACATAGATATAGCCATATTCCCCTAAATCACCCGGATAATTAATAGGCCGTTTTCCTTCGCTATCTTTCGGACCAAGAAATGCTTCACGTACTCGTTCCTGTGCAACCTCTAAGGGTATGTCACCCTTTTCAACACTCTCGTTTGCGAGCTCGATTAATTGCAAAGCAGATTCAACACTATTGTAAAGTACCTGCTCTCCTATATCCTCCATCCCATTCTTAGCCTTGCCATAACTAACTATACCAATTATTAAACTTGGAATAATTAGTAATGCCAATGAAATAATAATCAATTTCCCCTGTATTGAACGTAAAAACTTCATACTTTAGCCCCCCCTATTTTCTTCGTTCAACAATATATTACTTTATATTATGTTATGGTTTGAAAGTTTTCACAATGGGTAAAGCACAAATTATTTTCTAATTTCCCTTAATATGGTTTGTTTTCATGCCTTTATGCTAACCTCTAGTTAAATTTTAAATGCGAAAAATAAAAAGAACTATTTCTCCACAAGACGTAAGCTTATAGAGAAATAGTTCTAAACTAATCATAATTTAAATGTATTAATCGTTTCTATAACCTCTTTCGATGTTTGATCTAATATTGTTACAACTTCATTTAATTCAGAAACCATCGTTACTTGTAAATCTGAGGCAGTTGCTACTTCCTTTGTTCCTAGGACACTATGCTTCGCAATAGCATTCATCTGTTCGGTAGTAGCTAATACTTCCTCAGAGCCTGCTGACATTTCTTCAATGACAGCAGAGTCATCTTGAATTTTATTATTCACCTCAAGGACAGATTGCAATATTTTCTCTAGACTTTCACCTATGTGTTGCACTGCTTTATTGCCTGCCTGTACATCTATGGTACTACTAGCCATCTCTTGTAACGCTCGATCAGTAATTTTCTTAAAGCTTTCTAAATGCATGTGTATTTCGTCAGCAGATGCTTTAGACATCTCTGCAAGTTTACGAACTTCATCTGCCACGACCGCAAATCCTTTACCAGCTTCTCCTGCTCTAGCTGCTTCTATTGCAGCGTTTAAAGCTAGTAGGTTGGTTTGATCCGCAATACTCGTAATGATGGTCACCATCTCTTCTATTGATCGGAACTTATCACCCATTTCCTCGACATGATTAGCCGTACGTAAAACAGAAGATTCTACGTTTTGAATTTGAGATACAACTTCTTGAGAATGACTAACACTTGTTTCCACAAGTCCCGTCATTGCTGATGATGACTCCGCAATTTCTGAAGTTGTATCAGCCAGTCGTTGAATACCAATTGACATCTCATTCATAGTTAATACAACCTCTTGATTATTTTGCTGCTGTTGCTCACTACCAGCAGCAATTTCAATAATTCGATCTGCAATTTGAGCGTTTGATTCTTCCACATGCTGAGAAGTCTCATCAATTTTTTGAACAACATTTTGTAAAGCAAATGTGCGTTGTTGAATCGTATGGAAAGTTTCTTTTAATTTTTGTAGTGATTCTCTGAAGGATTGTGCAAATATTGTAATTTCATTTGCTCCTTTTAGCTGGATTTTCTCCACTGCTATCGTTGCCTTAGCAATATCACCTTGAGCAAAACTTTGTGCTGCATCACCTAAATGTGCAAGGGGTTTTAACGCTCCATTAATATAACGATATAGGATGAACATAACAATACCTGTTAAAGCTAATATGACAATAATTAATGCAGGTAAAATAGCCGTTAATACGGCATTCGCAACATTGCTTACCTCTGTTGCTTCTATATCGACCCCAACAAAGGCAACAGTATTCCCTGCCTCATCCTTTAATGGAACAGTACCAGATAAATAATCTCCAAAATCACTATGTAAAATAGCGGAATAATAACTTCCTGTATTCTTTACCTTTTCAATATCCTTGTAGTATGTGGTGGAGGACTCATCTCCTATAGCTCCAGCATTTTCTTGATCATCTGCTGGCATACCGTCCACTAAAAAACGTACCTTTTTATCTTCCTGTGGTACTGCGAAAGTATAGGCATAGAGAACACCATTTATTTCACGTAATTCGTTGAGCTCTTCTCGAAGTCGCCAATATAACTCAGATTCTTTTGGTTCCTTTGAGAGTTGCTCATACTTATCAGCATTTAGATGTTTTGCAATATTCTCAGCAACTGCAACTGCCTGTGTTCCCATGGTTTTATTAACAGATAATTTTGCTGTGTAGATAGTTGTTATAACAAAAAAAGATAACAAAGCCACTAACATTACTAATGACATTAACACTATTTTATTGCTTAATTTGCCTGTCGCTCGCATACTTTCCTCCTTTAATATACTGATATACTAATATCTTAATAGTTCCTATTGTACTATTTTTTCAACTATTTCGACAATAAATCTATGATATTAAGCATATCCAAATAATTAATGCAATTAAAGTGGCGAACAGTGTCGGAATGGTAAGAATAACACCGATTTTAAAATATTGTCCCCAGCTAATTTTAATGCCTTTCTGGGCTAATATATGAAGCCATAGCAATGTTGCCAGTGAACCAATCGGTGTCATTTTTGGACCTAAATTCGTACCAATTATATTTGCATAAATCAGTCCCTCTTTCATCATGCCCGATGCGCTTGTTTCTGAAATCGCCAAAGCATCTATCATAACTGTAGGTAAATTGTTCATGACAGCAGACAAAATGGCAGCGACAAATCCCATTGTCATCGTTGCTACTACGAAGCCCTGTTGTATAGCTAGTTCAAATAAATTTGCTAACATTCCTGTCATCCCTACATTTTTTAACCCATAGACAACCACATACATGCCAATTGAGAAGAACACAATATTCCATGGCGCTCCTTTTACAACTCTTTTTGTATCTACCACAGAGCTACGCTGTGCTAGCCATAAGAATATTGCAGCGACCCCACATAAAATAAAAGATACAGGGATGTGTAAAACCTCACCAGCTAAGAAGCCCACTAATAGAATCCCAATTACATACCAAGCGATCGAAAATAATTTGGGATCTCGGATTGCCTGACTTGGTTGCTCAACGGCCTCAAGAGAATAATGTTGTGGTATGGAACGGCGAAAAACAATGTAAAGTACTACTATACTTGCCACTAACGAAAAGAAATTCGGTACAAGCATATGAACTGCATAATCTATAAAGCCTATATCGAAAAAGTCAGCGGATACGATATTCGTTAAATTGCTAATAACGAACGGTAACGAGGTTGTATCTGCTATAAATCCACTTGCAATAATAAATGGAAAGATCATTTTTTCACTCAAGTTCAGTTTTCTCACCATCGCTAAAACGATTGGCGTTAGAATTAAAGCACCCCCATCGTTCGCAAACAAAGCCGATACAACAGCTCCAAGGCAACTAATATAAACAAATAAGCGAATTCCACTTCCCTTTGCAAGTCGTGCCATATGTAGAGCCGCCCATTCGAAAAAGCCAATTTCATCTAAGATGAGCGAAATTAAAATAATACCAATAAATGATAGCGTTGCATTCCAAACAATCCCCGTTACCTCTAACACATCATGCCAGGTTACTACACCTATTAATAGTGCAATAGCTGCTCCTATACAGGCTGACCAGCCAATTGATAGTTTTCGTGGTTGCACTATGACAAAAAATAATGTGATTAAAAATAAAATAATGGCTAAAGCAGTCTGCATCGTTTTCCTCCCTAATTAAAAACCAGTAGCTTAAATGCTACTGGTTTACTCATTTTGTTAATATTTATTCGCCTAAATCTGCATTGTGGAAAACATTTTGTACATCTTCTAAATCTTCTAATGCATCAATTAGTTTTTCAAACTTCGCTACATCATCGCCAGTTAAAGTCACTTCTGTTTGAGGCAACATAGAAAGCTCTGCTACTGTAAATTCTTCTACGCCCGCAGCCTTTAATGCTTCTTGTGTCGCAAAGAATTGGTCTGGCTCTGCATAAATAATTACCGCTTCTTCCTCTTCTAGAATATCGCGAGCATCAATATCAGCTTCCATTAAAATCTCTAGTACTTCATCAGCCGTTTTACCTTCTAAGCCAATAACTGCTGTTGAATCGAACATATAAGCTACAGATCCACTGACACCCATATTGCCGTTATTTTTACCAAATGCTGCACGTACATCTGATGCTGTACGATTTACATTGTTTGTTAAAGCATCCACGATAATCATTGTGCCGGCTGGTCCAAAGCCTTCATAACGTAATTCATCAAAGCTTTCATCACCGCCACCTTTTGCTTTATCAATGGCTTTTTCTATAATATGTTTTGGAACACTGTATGTTTTTGCGCGTTCAAGCACTACTTTAAGTGCACGGTTTGACTCTGGATCTGGTTCGCCTGATTTAGCTGCCACATAAATTTCTCGCCCAAATTTTGCATTAATACGGCTTGTGCTTTGATCTTTAGACGCTTTCTTTTCTTTAATATTGTTCCACTTACGACCCATTGTTTCCACTCTCTTTCAAAAGATAAATTTATAAAAATAATAGATACACAGTTGTATATCTGTAAATGGTAATTAAATACTTATCGTATCTTTACTCTGCAAATAATAACACAATGATGCTTACAAAGCTAGATATACCAATGTTTAAGGTAGCATTTTTCTAAAAAAATGGCTGTTAAAATTTACGATTTTAGCTCCATCTTATAACAGCTCTTGTTTAATTTTTGCTAGCAATGCTTGACAACCTTCTTGCACCAATTCATAGGTTTCTTGAAAATCACCTGTATAATAAGGATCCGGGACATCCTTGCGATGCGCTGTTAAATCTAAAAAACGAAAAATCTTTGGTGAGTTTGGATGGCCTATTATTGTGCGAATATTACGAATATTGCTTTCATCCATTCCAATAATATAAGCAAACTTTTCAAAATCAGACTTTTGTAATTGTCGACCTTGCATATCTATTGTAGAAATACCATATTCCCTAAGCTTATCCTGTGTACCTCTATGTGGAGGTTCGCCAATATGCCATGAGCTGGTAGCAGCGGAATCCACTTCAATTTTATCTTCTAAATGTTCTTTCTTCACCATGTCGCGCATGACCGCCTCAGCCATGGGTGAGCGACAGATATTACCTAAACATACGAAAAGTACTCGAATCATTTTATTTTCCTCCTACAACAAAGCACTCAAAATCAATTTGATTCTGAGTGCCGTTTGCTTTTATTTTACAGGAATACGTTTCTGTAGTTCTTCTGTTAGAGCAACTAATTCATGCTCAAGGTGTTGAGTAAACTGCTCACGACCTTCTTTACCCTTGCCTGTTACATAAAAAGGCTCACCATAAATTAAATAGCCTTTGCCTCGCTTCATTACATCACCCACATTACGTGCACCAACATAAGCAGCTGGAACAATTTGCGCCTTTGCCAACTGTGCAATGGTAATAGCCCCTTGTTTTAAATCTGTTCCTTCTGCACTACGTGTCCCAGAGGGGAAAATCCCTACAATTTTACCTTCCTTCAATAACTGCGAAGGAATTTTAATCACGCTTGGTCCAGGATTATCACGGTCTACCGGAAAAGCATTTAAATGCTTAACAAGCCAGCCAAGCCCTTTCATTTCAAATAATTGCTTCTTCGCCATAAAGTGAATTTCACGAGGGTACATGGCTACACCAAGGTTTAAAATATCCACATAGCCAGTATGTGTACAAGCTATAATAAACCCACCCTCTTTCGGCAAGTTTTCTTCTCCGTATACACGAGCCTTTGAACCCATTAATTTTAATATTACTTTGACAACATTTGCTGCTAGTTTATACACTGTTACATTCCTACCTTATTCAATAGTTATTCCCATTGTAATCGAAAAGACCAGTATACTGCAATTGCAGGTGGCCAACTTAAACCTTCCCTACTAATAGATCCACATCAATCGTGATTTCATTTAGTTCAACGGCTGTTTGTTCTGCTTTATGCCAACCCATTGGTGTCATCTCTAATAGCGCGGGTACTAGCTCTTCTGAAAGCGGTAAAGTATAAGTTACACGTTCTACGTTTACCTCACGAAAACTATCTTGAAAACGAGCTACAATTTGTTCATTAGAGTAAGTTTCCTTGTTTGAATCTGCATATAATTGAGCTCGCAGTTCCCGCAAATAACCACTTTGTGGTACAACCTTCACAAGATAGCCATTCGGTGTAAGAAGTCGTTTAAACTCCTCATAATTTGCTGGTGATAGTATATTTAAAATGGCATCGAAACTCGCTTGAGCAAATGGACTTTTAGCTAAATCCCCTACACACCAAATTTGTTTAGGATAATGACGTGCTGCAGCCAAAATGCCCTCCTTCGCTATGTCAATTCCAACCCCAATACCATGATCTCTATCATTCATAATGCGAGCTAAATGTGAGCCCTCTCCACAACCAGTATCGAGCACCGTTTTTGCAGAGCTTATAAGCTCACCGATTCGGCCTTCTACAGCATCATAAATCCCACTATCAATAACAGCCTTGCGGGATTCAAAAAGGCTCTTACTATATTTAGAAGTGGCGTTATTTGTCAGCATATTGACATAGCCTTGTTTCGCAATATCAAAGGAATGGTTAGAAGTACAAACCAATCTCCCCTGCTCATAGACATACATTGATTGCTGACAGATTGGACAAGCAAAAAGGGTGATATGTTGATCCATTAATGCCGCCCCGATAGCACGTTTCGATAATGCGCCCATTTCTATGCCTCCTTTTTGTCGTTCGGTGATACAAGAGCATAACGCTCCCATTTACGACTTTTCCATCTAAAGTATACGATAATTGCCCTCACCCATTCATCTGCTGAAATGGCTAGCCAAATTCCGACCAAGCCCCAATCCAATACAAAGACAAATAAATAGCCAAGCGGCAGGCTCATGCAAACCATTGATAGAAAACCAATTTTCACAGGGAATCTAGCATCCCCAGAAGCGCGTAAAGAGTTAATGACAACGATATTCATTGTGCGACCAGTCTCTAGCAAAATACTTAATGCTAACACGGATGCCCCAATCTTAATGACTTCTGGATTATCAGTAAATACCTGCATAAGTGGCTTACGGAATAGCGTAACGACTGCGACCATAATAATCGTAAAAGCAAATGCTGCACGAACACTTTTCCATAGCTGATGATACGCCTCATCTTTTTCTCCTGCACCTACATGACGACCAATAATAATGGCTGTTCCTGTACCAATGGCAATTGCAAATAAATACGTAAACATCGAAATATTCATAGCATATTGTCGTGCTGCTAGTGTTTCTGCTCCTAAGTAAGTCGCATAATATAAAAAGATGATTTGGCAAAATTGATAAAGTACCTGTTCAAACGCAGATGGTAAACCAATGTTTAATATTTTTCTCACATATTCCTTTGAATACTCAAAATAATATTGTAACTTTACGCGCACTTCCATTACCTGATACAGCAACCAGAAAAATACTAGGACGGCTAATCCGCGACTAATGACAGAGGAAATAGCCGCTCCTTTCACACCAAGCTCTGGTAAACCTAAATTCCCAAAAATAAGACCGTAGTTTAGCACAACATGTAAGACGTTCATGCCAAGCGAAACGTACATAGTTTGTTTTGTCCAACCATGTACACGAATAATTGCAGCGAGTGCATTAATAATAGCCTGTAGGAAAATAAAACTCCCAATGATGGCTAAGTAACTTTGTGCATAGTGGAGTACTTCTCCCTGCAAGTTCATCATTGTCATTAAATGTCTCGCAAAGAAGAAAAATAAAATACTCATTAAAAGCCCAACGACCAAATTCATAGTGACCGCTAACGCCGAGATCTTGGCCGCTTCAAAAAAGCGTTTAGAGCCTAAATACTGAGAAACAACAATAGATGCACCATTGCCCACTACCTCCAGAATCAAGATGGCAATATGGATATATTGATTGGCTGCACCTACTCCTGATACAGCATTATCTGATAAAGCACTGAGCATAAAAGTATCGGCTAGTCCCATCAACATAAATAGAAAAACTTCTAAGAAGATTGGCCATGTTAAATGGAATAGACTTAACTTATTTGTCTCTTTAATTGTGTCTGCCAATACTTTCACTTCTCCTATTTTTTCTTAAAAATCTATTGTATCTTATCACAAATATTCAGACTGTAAAGAGATTTATAGGAAGACAGCGCTTCCACATAAAAAATCCCTTTCACATCGTGTGAAAGGGCTCATTTTTAAATTAAGCAATAAGATTGTAATTGCTCTCGTTTTTCAATTGTTAGGCCAAATTCCTGCTCTAAAAACCCAGTCTTAGAACCATAGCGACGATCCATCGCATCCAATGCTGCTTGTAAATAGTCTTCACGGGCGGACATTAATGCATAAAATTGCTGTAGTTCTTGCTCATTATACTGATGCTGAATAGCCTGAGCCATTCGTTCTACCATTGGACGTAAATGTATATTAGTATCTAAATAATCCTCCATGATAGTCTCCTCAGGTACATCTAAAGCTAGTAAAATAAGTGCTCCTCCAATACCCGTTCGGTCCTTACCAACTGCGCAATGATGTACAAGACCTAGATTATTAGGATTTTGAATCGTTTGCATTAACTCTTTAAATGAAAGATTGTTAAAAGGCATTTGTGCATAAAAATCCCGAAACATCTCAGGGCTTACCACTTTATAGAAATCTCTACCACCAGCATTGGTTGGCATTTCAAAAGCATGATTACCCTTCGCTGGGATTTGTATATATTGAGCATGTGAGAACACTGGGTTAGGATTATGATACGCCTCATTGTTATCGCGATAATCAAAAATGGTTTTAATCCCTAACGTTTCAAATAGCTCTTTATCCGCCAGTGTCATTTTTCCAAGGGCAGCTGAGCGGTAAAATAAACCGTTCTTTACCCTACGCCCATCTTTTGTTTTATATCCACCCATGTCTCGGAAATTATAGACTGCTTCAAATGGAATTATCTTTGTCTCTAATTGCTCCAATCACTACACCTCCTAAGATTATCAAGCATACTTACTTTTATTTTAAAGAACAAACTACATTAATTCCAATTTTCACGCTAGGTAATAATTTAAACCACATAAAAAATGCTAGCTGAATGGCTGACAGCTAGCATGGAAACATTTCTTATTTAAATAACTCTGGGTACACAGCCTTCGCTACTAATTCTACAGCTTCACCAATACGCGGACCAGGTCGATTAGAGATATCTGTATCAATGGACAATACCGCTTTGTTTTGAATAGCTTTCACAGTATTCCAACCATCTCGTCCAAGAATTTCTCCTATTGGATCTTCTGTATAGTTTACTGTTGTTAAAATAACATCTGGATTTTTCGCAATAACATCTTCCTCATTCACTTTTGCCCAGCTATTCAAGTCAGAAAAAACATTATTAACATTAGCTGCATCTAATATTTCTTGCTGGAAAGTGCTAGAGCCTGCTGTATATATGTCTGGCTTAGGGCTAACCTCTAAATAAACATTTTTCGGCGTTTTTACATCCTTCACCTTCGTTTGTACTTCAGCAATTTTCGCTTTAATCTCTTCGTTTAATTTATTTCCTTTATCAGGAACATCCATCACAGCAGCAATTTGTTCGATATCTCCATAAACATCGTCAAAAGTAGTCGCAGATTGAATAACAAACACTTTAATTCCTGCGTCCTCAAGCGGCTTTAGTGCATCCTTATCACCTATTGTATAAGCAATGACAACATCTGGCTTTAACGCTATAATTCTTTCACTGTTAAAGTTCATAGTATCAGAGACACGTTCAATTTTTTGTGCTTCCTCTGGGTAAGTATCGTACTCAGTTGCTCCTACAATTTTATTGCCAACACCTAAAGCAAACAAAATTTCAGTATTACTTGGTTGTAAAGATACAACTGTTTTTGGTACTTCATTAAACTCTATTTCCACTCCACGGTCATCTGTCACTTTATAGCTTGTTTTCTCTGCTTGTTGTGTATCTTGCGAAGCATCTTTATTTTTTGTATCTTCAGCAGTGCCACAGCCTGCTAATACCAGTGCAAGTAAGAGCACTGATAGCCATTGGAAATTAAATACTTTTTTCATTATTATTCTCCTTTTTCTTTTTCATTGGGTAGGATTTACTAATAAACGGTATTTCCGCTATTCCAGCTTGCTGATTCATAAAAACAGCCATGACAAAACATACATTAGCTAATAAACCAAGGTAATCGAAAAGAATAGCAGGAACCTCCCGTTCTTCTGATACTTTGTGTAAAGTACGATATGATTTTTTTGCCTCACTGCGACAAAGATGTAAGGCTGCAGCGGCCTCTGTTCCTTGAGGTAAAACAAAACTTTGAATCTCTTCCTTCACATGGCGAACGTAAAAATCATAACGTTCACTTAACCAAGATAAATCCTCTTCAGTTACTGCTAATTTCCCACGAACTGAGCCATTCACATGATAAGCCATAGGTAACATAAGCAATAAATCCTCAGCAACAACTTGAACATCCTCTTTTTTTACCGCAGCTAATGCAACTCCTAGATGTGTTGTCAGGCTATCTGTTCGAATTTCAAAATCGACCGTTGAAGCTTTCTCACGCATAAATGGATAACAAGAATAACGGGCATCTTTTTTCACTTGCTTCCCCCCCTATTTTCTATAATGAAAAATTCTTATTTGAAAGGCATAAAAAAGTCGCTCCTTTTTGCAAAGGAACGACAAAAATAACATAATGAGCCATCAAACTGGACAAAGCCTATGTATTTGCCGTATATCCTCCTAGCTTCCGAGAAGTTTTTATACGTTCAAATAAAGGTCGGTCTCCTGGCTTGTACAGTTCGTCACATGAAACGAATGTGTTATAAAGGACCTTCCCATCTTCTTTGAGACAGTGGTAAATCTTTATAATGGCTGCACTTACAGTTGCGGAAACAGCTCCGGTTTTTCACCGGATTCCCGATTATGCTAATTAGCACCTTTATTCTGCAAGAATATTTCATTTGTAAAGCAGTTTATCATATATGCTTCAGAAAAAATAGCTGTGCTCAGTTTTAAAATATAGCATTATTTCTACTTGAAGAGAAAACTCTAACAAATTTTTACATTATTAAGGAATTTACTATAATAGTGTTTCAATTGCTTTTTCAATATCGAGCTGTGAATCTGTTGGTTCAAAGCGTGCGACGGTCTTACCATTAGCATCTACTAGAAATTTTGTAAAGTTCCAGCGAATATTACGACCATCTAAAAAGCTTGGGGCAAGTTGAACAATTGCTTCTGCCAACATTTTCTCCTGCATACTTGCCTTCCCAAACTCACGGTAATCCACTTCATGCTTTAAATAATTAAAGAGTGGATGTGTAGCCTCTCCATTTACCTGTACAAGCTCAAAAATCGGGAATGTGACCCCATAGTTTACCTTGCATAGATGCTTAGTTTCCTCCCCATCTTCAGGATTTTGATGGCCAAATTGATCACAGGGAAATCCAAGAACTACAAAATTCTCTTTTCCATATTTATCATACATTTTCTGTAAGTCTTCAAATTGATATGTAAATCGGCATTGGTTTGCCGTGTTAACAATTAACATTGTTTTTCCACGATATGTTTCCATCGATAAAATTTCGCCATTAGGCTTCCGAACTAGATAATTATAAATGCTCATGCATAATCCCCTTTTTTCATTCATTATAGTTGACTATTCTATCGTTCATCAAAGAATTTGCACAAAAAAACACCACCTCGCTACTTTGAACGGATGGCTGACTTATACTTCTTTTTATATTTAGCATCTTGTTCTTCATTAATTAAACGATGGGCAATATCTAATAATTTCGAGTCATTTGTTTGATCATATAACTTTTTAAATGACATAATAATATCCTGACGAATAAGAGATGGCTGTTTTTCATCTATACATGTTTGAAATCTTTTAGCTAGATACGATACAACCAAATCTCTTTGTACTGGACCCGCCTGTCCAATTTTCCAAATTGCTTGTAATGCATGCCTTGCCGTAGCAGATTGTTCATCGTAAGTCACAGCCCAAATCTTTAAAAAATCCTCCAAGACCCTTTCTTCTGGATCACTTTTTGCAGCTAAAGCGCATAAAATTTGTGCAGCACGTGCACGAGAATAACCATTATTGTATGTAAGTGCTTTTATTAGCTGTTCCCAAACTGCATATGTCCAATCTACGGGTTCCTGCATAATTTTCATTAATTCCTCGTAAGATTCATATTGAATATCGCGATCATGCTCTGTTAGATTACTAAAAAGTTGCAAAATCTCTTTTTCCATAATTCATCCCTACCTTTATTGTTTCAGAACGTAATAAAATTTGATTTATGGTACACTTAACTTAATTTTTTTCGCAAAGAAGGTGAGTTTATGAATAAATTTAATGCTAGGAAATTGATTTTTCGGTTGATTGTGATAATATCACTACTTTTAGCTGCCTATTTTGTTATCCCAGTGTCCATGCCTTTAATACTTGCTGGGATTAGTGCATTTTTCTTAGAACCAATTGTCATGTTCTTTAAACGGAAATGGAAAATGTCACGGAAAATAGCAGTTGCTTTTATTTACATAGTGAGTGTTATTGTAATATCTATTATTTGTTATCTTTCTATTACACAAATAATGACACAAATAATTTTACTATCTAAGCAAGCTCCCTATTATATTTCCAAGCTATCAGATATGTGGCTTCATATGCAAGAAAATATTTCTAAATACACAGAAGACTTTCCACCTGAAGTAAGTGCTTCGCTTCAAAAAACCACTATGGATTTCATAAAGAAAGTCGAAGAATCCTTTTTAAGCTTCTTTAATTATAGCAAAGTTTCTGCCTTCTTTTCAGAGATACCCAGCCTATTTATCAGTCTTCTCGTTTATATGATTGCGCTATTCCTATTTATGCTTGATTTGCCTAAGTTAAAGCAAATCACTTATAAATATTTAAAGCCCAATACAGCAAAGAAGATAAAAATTATTTTAAATCGCTTAAAAGATGCAACATTTGGCTATATGAAGGCTCACTTATTTGTAAGCTTTATTATTGGAGGCGTCACACTCATTGGACTGCTATTAATCCAACCGAAATATGCAGTAACAATGACGATTATTATCTGGTTAATAGATATTGTACCATTCCTAGGCTCTATCATTATTCTAGCGCCATGGGGACTTTACCACCTGTTGATGGGAAACACCTCTATAGCTGTAAAATTATTCATCTTAGCTGCTATTTTACTTATTATTCGTCGAGTAGTCGAGCCTAAATTAATGGGAGACCATATCGGTTTATCCACTTTACCAACATTAATTTCCATGTTCATAGGTCTACAGTTATTTGGTATTATCGGTTTACTTGTCGGCCCATTCGTTATTATTTTCTTTATTGCCTTGAAAGAGACAGGTGTCATCAAAGTAAATTTTAAAATTTAATATCAATCTAGTATGTAGGAAAGTCTCTTTTCAAGAATAGAAGTAGTCGTCTTATTTCTTTTGAAAGAATAGCATTCCAAAAACAAAAAAGGTCATCTTTGTATATTTTTCTCTACAAAGATGACCTTTTTCTTATCTCAACCGTCTATATAATAGTGAGGCCTATTGAATACGTCCAAAGCCTACTAAGTATTGATTCCACCAATCAAGTGATTCAATTACGACACCATTGTTTTGAGCGTCGATCATTGTGTTATTACCTAAATAAATACCTACGTGTGCTACACCTGAACCATAGCTGAAGAACACTAAGTCCCCAACGCGTGCTTCACCTGCTGAAATGCGTTGTGTTGCTAAATATTGTTGTGATGCTGTACGAGGTAAAGAAACACCCGCTTGCTTATATGACCATTGTACAAGACCTGAACAGTCAAAACCTGTTGATGGGTTGCTACCACCCCAAACATAAGGACGTCCTAGGAATTGTTTAGCTGTTGAAATGGCATCTCCTGAAGAAACAGTGCCAGCTCCTGACCCAACAATAATTTTTTGTGGTTCGCCTCCACCATTATTTTGAGTTGCTTGTATAACTGGTGTAGCTGCTTGAAGTGCACGTAAACGAGCTGCCTCTTCTTCAGCTGCTTTACGCTCTGCTTCTAAACGTTCTTCTTCTTGTTTCGTTGCAATTTCAGCTTTTAATGCAAGTGATTTCGCTTCGTTCTCAGCTTTCTTCACTTCCATTTCGCTTTCTTTTTGCTGAAGCTCTTGGAATTGTTTTTGAAGTTCCTTTTGTTTTTCATCTAATGTAGCTTTTTGTTGCTCTAAGCTTGCTTTATCTGCTTCCTGTTGATCCACTAATTCTTGGTCAGCATCCATTAATGTTTTTACCGCTACGACACGATCCATTAAATCTGCAAAGCTTTTTGCCTCAAGCACTACATTTAAATAAACACCTACAGTGTTGTCTTGCGCTTGGTATGCAGCCATACGCTCACTTAAAATTTTTGAACGTTGCTCGATACGTTTTTGTGTTTCAACAATACTAGCATCCACTTCTTTAATATCTGCTTGTACTTGTTTAAATACCTTTACTTTTGCGTCGATCTCTTGTTGTAGTTTCGTTAGTTCTTCTTGTAATTTTTTAATTTGTGCATCTATTTCAGCCTTTTTCTCAATCATTTGTTGAGAAGTTTCTTCGGCATGTACTTCTGTTGGTTGAATTGTATTAAATAATAAGCCGCCAGCTAGTGCTAATGCTAGCACCATCGACTTACGCCATTTGTTACGCTTAGCCACGTTACCTTCATTTCCCTTCATCTATCAATTTCGCTCTCGATATTCTATGTAATCACTTGAACGATTTCTATTTTAATTAAATGTTCTTATATTTATTTTAGCCTTTTAAAGTTTAGCATTTTCTACATAACTTTTATACTATTTCATGTCTATTTAATACATTAGTAAAACTCGAAACATTTCTGTAACATTCGCACTCAAACTACATTATTCTACATAATACATTTTTCTTCTACACAGAGAAACTATTAGCTAATTCGACATTAGACCTAACAGATCTTTTGTAATGTTTTTGTAATATTTGAGGATGCCAAAGAAAAAGGTAGGGAAAAAATTCCCTACCTATTGCTTCATCGACCTTAATGCTTGTATAGATAATCTCACTAACAAAATAGCACATAAAAATAAACCTAAATATGCCGCTGTGTTCAAATAGACCGCATAAGAATCGTGGATAAATTGTGAAATAGCTAAAAGAGCGACAGATATAATACCAAAAGTTATACCCACCAGCAGCAAAACAAATTGAGAAAACAAATGTGTAATAAAACGTGAATTATGTTCATCCGAAAAGACATCATGATGTAAAATGATTTTTCCGCTCTCAACTCGCTGAATGAGCTGATCGACTCTTCTAGGCATTTTACGCAAAGTCGGTATTAGCATAGATAATTCTTCTTGCAGCCGCTCCTTAGTTGCCATCGGTTCTTTAAAAGGCTTAAGGAAAGAGGCACGCATATATGTAGCAGAAAAATCCTTTGCCTCAGTAAAGATATCAAAACGTGGGTCTATTACCCGTAATGTGCCATCTAACGTCACTAAGGAACGGAGAGCTAATCCCACTGCTGGATAAAATGCAAGTCCAAAATCTCTTACCACTGTAAATAGCGCGTGAATTAATTCTTCAGTAGGTATACGGTCAACATAGGAAATTTTCAGTAAAATTTGGTCGATTGCCTGCTCCATTCTCGCACGTTCTGCATGATCAGCATTTTCCACTAATAATGTTAAACCATCATATAAAACGCTTGAATCATTTAGTTGAATGCCCATTAAGAATAACTTTAAGCCTTCTTGCTGTGTTGCACCTAAACGTCCTACTGCGCCAAAGTCAAGCAAGACTGGTGTTCCATCTGTTTCATCTATATGGATATTTCCTGGATGTGGATCTGCATGAAAAATACCAGAGAATAGCATCTGCTCAAAAAATGAGTAGAGTACGGTTCTTGCAAATTGCCTACGATCAATCGACAAACGATTAAATTCAGATGCCCCATCTGCCACACTTTGTCCACGAATATACTCCATCACAATAACATTTTCATTACTGTAAGGCGTAAATATTTTAGGAATTCGAACCTTGTAATCGCTTTTCGCCAGTGCATTCTTCACCTGTAGCGTATTACGTACTTCAATATCTAAATGAATCTCCTCACGTAGCCCCTCTGCAAATCCCCCAGCCAACTCTCGAAAGCCTAATGATTCAGCCCAGGTTGATTTTGTGGATAGCCAATTAGCAAATTCCTCTAAAATTTCAAGGTCATCGCGCATAATTCCCTTTACTTCTGGACGCAATAGCTTGACTACCACCTCTTCATAATTTTTAAGCCTTGCTTTATGCACTTGGCCAATAGAGGCTGCTGCAATGGGTTCCATTTGAAATTGGCTAAATATTTCGTCCATTGATTGCGGAAGAGATCTCTCTAAAATTTGTTTCACTTGTTCCTCTGATAAAGGCCTTACTCGGTGTTGAAGCCTTTCTAATTCATCAATAAAAATAGGTGAAAAAAGCTCTTTTCGTGTGGAAAGTACCTGGCCAAATTTGATGAAAATCCCACCACATTGTTCTAACGTTGCGCGCAAAGCAATTGCAAGTTCTTTTTCATTTTCTCGTTGCCTCGCATATTTAATCGTTTGTACGACACCGTTTGTAACAGCAATTTTTAATACCTGACGCAGGCGTTTCTGCTGTCGCCAATAGCTACGCAATCGCAATAGTAAAGATTTTTGGCCGTGACGGCGATCTCCATTCGTAATGCCACTAGGGTCAAAAAGCTCAAATACCAAATAAAGCAACATCGAAATTAGTAGCATACTACCGATCCAAATCAGTGTGCTTACCTCAGTTACTGTTTGCATCATCGTTTCTGATAAAAAATCTGTATGGCGTAGATAAGAATACCAGTACACAAAAGAGGTTAATGTCACACTAATAACGACTGACAGCACTCTTCGCACAAAATTAATATTCGAGCCAATTAATCGTCCACTCACAATATAAATCAAACCCGATACTATGAGGATTTGGGTTAAAAATTTCAAAAAGATCAACAGTGTCACCCCCTGTGCCATTTCCATTTCCTACTACCGTTAGTATAGCAAATTTGTGCATCAACTTTCTTGAACGAGGAACACCACAGAAAATTTATTAATTTGGCACCTTGATAAAATACCCTTTAGGGTATATTATTTATTTGTAGTATTCAAACTACATAATTCTCCTAATTTTAGAGAAAAAACCTTTATTTAAGAGACTCTAAATACCCCATTATGTATTTATTATGAAAAGGAGTGTTTACATTGAGTAAAAAATTTTTAATAGTCGGTGGCGTTGCAGGTGGTGCATCCACAGCAGCTCGTCTTCGTCGTCTAGATGAAAAAGCAGAAATTATTATATTTGAAAAGGGGCCGAATGTTTCATTCTCTAATTGTTCTCTCCCCTTCCATTTAAGCGGGATTGTTGAAAATAGCGACAAATTAATTTTAATGACGCCTCAAGGCCTCCAAACAAAATACAATATAGAGGCTCGTGTTCAGCAAGAAGTTGTACGTATTAACAGAGAGAAAAAAACCATCACCATTAAGGATTTAAAAACGAATAGAGATTATGAGGAAAGTTACGATACGTTAATTTTATCCCCAGGAGCAAGTCCTATCGTCCCTGACTTAGAGGGCATTCATTCTAAGCACGTCTTTACCATTAGAAACGTGGCTGATATTGACCGTTTAAATTGGTATCTACAAACAGATAATGTACAGGATATTGCCGTGGTTGGCGGAGGCTTCATTGGTGTAGAGGTAGCAGAAAATTTGAAGCTAGCAGGCTATAATGTATCTCTAGTTGAATTTGGCCAACAAATTATGGCCCCTTTTGATTATGATATGGCTCAAATCTTACACAAGGAAATGACTGATAAAGGGGTTCAAGTTATTGTCAATGACGGTCTTGCAAAGGTTACACCAAATAATGTGACGTTGAACTCAGGCAAACAATTGAAAGCCCAAGCAGTAGTATTAGCAATTGGCGTTCGACCTGAAATCCGCTTAGCCAAAGAGGCCGGGCTAACAATTGGTGAACTCGGAGGTATTCAAGTTGATGCAAATTACGTGACGTCTGATCCTTCCATATATGCTGTGGGAGATGCGATTGAAGTATTCCATCAGCTTACCCATAAACAGACGCGCCTTGCTTTAGCCGGTCCCGCTCAACGACAAGCACGTGCAGCAGCTAATCATATGTATAACATCCCTCATCACAACAAAGGAGTCATTGGATCTTCAAGCGTACAAATTTTCGATCTCGTATGCGCGACAACAGGTTTGAACGAAAAAACAGCCCTAGCAAATGGCTTTCAAGCAAAAAGTGTTTATTTGATAGCTCCAGACAAAGTAGGACTAATGCCAAATAGTAATCCACTTCACTTTAAGCTCGTTTATGAAACACCGACGGGTAAAATACTAGGGGCTCAAGCAATAGGTAAAGGTAATGCAGATAAGAGGATTGATGTTATAGCTACCCTCATCACAATGGGCGGTACATTAGAAGATTTAAAGGAGCTAGAGTTATCCTATTCTCCAATGTTTAGCACTGCCCGTGATATTGTTAATTTGGCAGCTCTTGTAGCTCAAAATCTATTACACGGACACTTTAAGCAGGTAAAAGTTGATGAAGTAAGGGCACTCATTGAAAATCAAGCCTTTTTCTTAGACGTTCGTGAAAAAAATGAATTTGAATCCGGTCACCTTATCAATGCACACAATATTCCTCTAAGTGAACTTCGGGAAAGAATGGATGAAATTCCGAAGGATCAAGCAGTGTATGTGCATTGCCGATCTGGTCAACGTAGCTATAATGCTGTTATGGCCCTTCAAAATAGCGGTTTTTCTAACGTCTTTAATGTAAGTGGGTCATTCCTAGGGATTTGCTTATACGAATATTTTACAGATATCACAACGAACAGAGATAAAATAGTAAATGCTTATAATTTTAAATAAGTTAAAGGGATGCCAATTATCAGCATCCCTTTTCTTCGTTAATTTGTAGACAAAACTTTTTCCCAGTCAATCGTACCATTTTTAACTTGTTCACGTTTTTCCTTAGTCATGATGTCATTTGGACGCCCGCCTTTTGGCCAATCTTTTTCATGGTTCGCCCACTCTGGACGATCTTGCGATAAAATAAAGGCAGCTAAATCTGCAGCTTCTTGATCTGTTAATGTTCCCGCTGCACCTATCGGCATATTATTTTGAATATAGCCAGCCATTTTTGACATACGTGCCATACCTGCGCCATCATTAAATGAATTATCTCCCCATAAAGCTGGGCCAGTATTAGCACCAGTTCCTGCGCCATCAGCTGCATGACAGGCTATACAGGACTGTGCATAAAGCTCCTCACCATCTGCAACATTTGGAATCGGCACATTCTTCATATCACTTGTGCCCGCCCATTCACGTTTTGCTCCAATTGGAACACCTTCAGAAATATAAGCGAAATACGCCACCATAGCCTCTAGTTCATCACTATTCATTTCGAATTTTTTACCATTCATACTCCGAACCATACAGCCATTAATCCGTTCTTCTATTGTAACTACACCACCTGAGCGTCCAATATACTGTGGATAATTTGCCATTACACCTACTAATGATGAGGCTTGCTCGTCATAGCCAGCACCGGCATGACAGCTTGTGCAAGATAATTGGTTGCCCACATATTCATCTGCCGCAACATGTGTGTTATTAACAAGTTCATAGCCCGTTAATATTGCTTCTTTCATTGGACCATCTGGTACTTCTTCAATACTTGGCGGAGCATAGACCACTGACTGAGCAGCTGCTGTTGTTGGTATTTGTGTTTGCACTGTCGCTTCTTTCTCACTCACATTCGAATCAACTGTAATTTTGTCACTGACAAACGTCCCAACAAAAATGGCGCCTGCTAACAGTACTGTTCCTGCTACTCCTGCTACTATAGGTTTCATCTATAATACCCCCCTTTGTATTCTCACTTATATTTTAGCAACATAACAATTTATTGGATGTGATTTTTCTCACACTACCATAAAATAGAACCATTCAGATGATAAAAAAGGATAAATTATACATTTTATTTTGTTCTATAACACAGAAAACAAGACTTAATACCTCTTGCAGTATTCATTTGTTCGAAAAAAAAGCGTCAAGTACACATACGCACTCGACACCTTTAAAGTCTTTTATAGTTTACACTGTCCATCAGCACATACCGATTCTCCATTACCATTTATCATTATCGTTGGCTGAATACCAGCTATTTCTGCAGCTTGATGCAAAGTTCGCACAAACACTTCATTCGGCTCAGCCCCTTTAATACCATAACGATTTTCAAATACAAAGAACGGTACACTTTGTACGCCAAGTTGCTGTGCTTCATAGCGATCCTTGTCTAGCTCTTCACTAAAATCAGTTGAAGCTAATATTCCCGCTGCAACTTCTCTATCCAAATCTAATTGCGCAATAACTTTTAATAAGAACTCATCTTTATTCAAATCTTCACCATCTTTAAAATAACCAGCCATTAGTGCTTCCGTATAAGCTGTCGCTTTACCAAATTGCTGCGTCCATTTAGCTAAACGATGAGCCTTTTCTGTATGCGCTGTTTTCATCTTAGCAAAATCATAATGCAAACCAACTTCCGTTGCTCTCGTAGCTATACCCTCGACCATATCTTTCACTTCATCTAGCGTGACATCATACTTTTTAGCCAGCGCCTCATAAAAAGAGGGTGCATTCACTTTCGGGATATCTGGGCCTATTTGAAATGCTTTATATTCTATTTCCACTAATCCTGTATAGCCTGCGATGCCAATCGCCCGTTCCAGTTCTCGCTTGCCAATATAACAAAATGGACATGTAAAATCAGAGAAAACTTCAATTTTCATTACCATACCCCCTTATAATATATCCATCCAAATTTTAATAGCTGTTGCTAATATAAGAACCGCTAAAATAATTTGTAGGAATTTAGTATTTAACTTGCCCCCTATTCTCGCACCTAGAGGAGCAGCTATTAGACTAGCTACAATCAAGATGAGCGCTGGATAATATTCCACTTGCCCAGTCATTAATTTACCAATAGTTCCTCCTATTGAGGAGATAAACGTAATAGCAAGGCTTGACGCAATGGTCATACGAGTAGGGATTCCTAAGACCACAAGCATGATTGGTACTAATAAAAATCCACCAGCTGCCCCTACTATCCCGGAACCGATACCAACAACGAAAGCTAATAGGGCCGACAATGGTTTATTAAATGTAACAGCCTGCATCGGTTTATCATCAATTTGCTTTTTCGGTATGAACATCATCACAGCTGCAATCAATGCAAGGATTCCATAGACCATGTTAATACCAGACTCAGATAAAAATTTTGAACCGAAGCTACCCACAAAGCTTCCCGCTAATATGGCGCTCCCCATATAGATAATGAGTGATTTATTTAAATACCCACCTTTACGATAGACCCAAACACCTGAAAGAGCAGCAAAAAGTACCTGAATCGCACTTATTCCTGACACCTCATGTGCAGAAAAGGCCGCAAATCCTAGTAATGGCGGTATATATAGTAGCATTGGGAAATTAATAATGGCACCGCCAATACCTAACATCCCTGATACAAATGAACCGAGAAAACCAATAAGTAAAATGGTTAAGATCCATGCAATATCCATTTAGTTTTCCTTCTTTCTGGCTGTATTCAACAAAAGGAAAGAAGGGTTGTTCTACTGTAATAGACAACCCTCAATCAGCCCTATGCTTTCTGAATGAAAAATGTAATAACGCCAGCCTCTTCAGATTGATCTAAAATGATATGACCTCCTGCTTTTGCCCAAGCAGGAATATCCGCTAAAGCTCCTTTATCTGTCACCTGAACTTCTAAAACTTCCCCAGACTTTAGGGTATCTATTGCTTTTTTTGTCTTCACAATAGGCATTGGACAAGAAAGGCCTTTTGCATCTAGTTGTAAACTTGATTTCATCATATTCTCCTTCAACTCGGCAAAGGTTGTAAGCGATTTTGCCGGTTCTTCTTGTTTTATATCTTCATGAAGGATGAGCACCTTCAATTCACGAAATTTACATATAATAAGCATACATGCATACTCATTGCACTTTAGCATGTTTTATCGTACTGCACAGCGATTTGGTCCAATTTCCATTTCTGTTTGCTCATCTAACGCAGGTGTGATTTTCCCCATATTCACCTGACGAATTTCCTGATAAGCATTTGGTTGTGGAGGTAATTCATCTGTTACCACACGTCTAAATTCTTCTTCATCTTGAATATTTAATCCATGGTTTTGTACAAATAAATCCCCTAGTCGTCTAGCAACCGTCCCATCTTCATTCAGCTCATCAATAATCATAAAATGTGCTGGTAAGACAATAAGTTCATCAGACAATTCTCGATAACGCTTGTAAAGCGTGTCTCGTAAATCTCCAACCCAGTCATCAGCAAGGCCAGCTAAATCAGGACGTCCGATTGAATCGATAAATAAAATATCTCCTGTTAATAAATATTTGCTGTCAACAACAAATGAAGTAGAGCCTATCGTATGACCAGGAGAATAGATAGCTCCTACATCTATTTTTGATGCACCGATTTGAACAGTCGTTCCATCAACTAACGGTGTATAGTGGAACACAACTTCTTCAGCGTCCTTAGGTGGCAAATAATAGGTTGCGCCTGTCATCTCTGCAATATGGCGCCCACCTGAAATGTGATCAGCATGTAAGTGTGTATCAAAAACATGTTTAATTTGGACATTTTTATGTTCTGCAAAATTTATAAACACATCTGTAAAACGTACAGCATCAATAATAGCTGCTTCACCTTCAGAAAGGACCATATAAGACAGACAGCCCTTTCCTAAGCGAACAAACTGATAAAGCTCACCACCGCCTGTTAAATCACCTACTTTAATTGGCTCTAAATATTCACTCCAGGATTTCATACCTCCAGCTAAATAGGCAACCTCAATACCTGCCTCAGCTAACATTTCAGCAACCATTAAAGACGATCCTTCTTTAGCACAAACGACTAATACATCTTTATCAGTTGGGATATTCGGTAAAATATTATCAATACCATCTAACAGTTCAAAATACGGTATATTTAAGTACTCAAAACGATGTCCATCGATTTTCCAATCTTCGAATGCATCCGCATTACGAACATCTAAAATAAACAACTCTTCATTGTGAATAACCTTTTTAGCTACTTGTGACGCGCTCCATTTTTGAATTGACATCTCTTTTACCCCCATCGGTATTGTTTTTATGTTTTTTATAGCGGAGAGGGGTGCCCTCTCCGCTTTTATAGGTAGGTCACTAGAATGTAAGTGACGGTGCTGCGTCTTTCGCGAATTCTAGGAACGTTACGGCTCCTCCCACCTCAATACCCTCAATGAAATCTTCAGTAGTTAAACCCATAACATCCATCGTCATCTGACAAGCAATAAATTTCACACCTAATTCTTGTGCCATTTCCACTAGTTGAGGAATAGCTGGCACATTTGCTTTTGTAAACCCTTCAGCATAGTGTTCTGCTCCAGCTGGCATTGGTAATGCATGCATACCTTGCTTATGAATTAAATTCAAACCTTCAAATGTAAAGAAGATAGCTACCTCTTTCTCAGAAGCTGCCGCAGCTGTTGCGATATTAAATACCTTATACGCATCAAATAAACCACCGTTACTTGCAATGATTGCTACTTTGTTCGACATAATAAAATTCCTCCAATTTAAATGTTTTTTGTTAAATCGCCTGACCAGGATGTCATACCTGGTAAGACGTTAAATACTTTCGTAAAACCATGTGAAGCCAGCTTTTGCGCAGCCATGTCACTGCGTTTTCCAGTACGACAAATAACATATATCTCCTGCTCTTTATCAAGCTCAGAAAGTCGTGTCTCCAGTTCGCCCATTGGTATCGATTTTGCTCCCGCAATATGCCCAAAAGCGAATTCCGCTTCCTCACGTACATCTAGAATTAATCCTTTACGACTTGTGATTTGCTCTAAATCAATTGTTTGATCAAACGTCATTTCTTCTATTTGGTCGTTTGTACATTTACGAATATAGTGTTTCAGTACACCATCATCTTCTAAAGTACCAATATACTGATGACCTACAGTTTCAGCCCATGCCGCAATATCAGCTTTAGATCCTTTGTCAGTCGCAGCTACTTCTAAAATTTGACCATCTACTAAATCAGCCATCGCTTTTTTTGTTTTCACAATCGGCATCGGGCAAGAAAGACCCTTGGCATCTAGCTGAAAATCCGCCTTCATACTTTTCATAACCTCCATATACCTATAAGGGTATTATTTTAATCAAAAAAATATAGATTTAACCTATTACTGTACTTTTCCCTCCCAAGCTAACATACCACCAATCATGTTAGTTACATTAAAGCCATTACTTTCTAATAGTTGAGTAGCCCGAGCACTTCGTCCACCTGATCGACAAACCATAATATACGACTCCCTCTTATTTAATTCAGGTAGTCGAAACTCTAATAAACCTAGCGGGATATGAATAATGCCCGGGATGTGGCCAGCCTCTACTTCATCTACCTCTCGCACATCAATAAGATTCAGCTTCCCTCCTTGCTCCATCGTTTGTTGAACTTCTTTTGCTGTAATTTCTTTCACTTTTTTCTCCTCCTAGTATGCACTCATTCCACCCCGAACATTAGAAACACGCTCAAAACCTTGCTTTTTAAGTTGCTTACAAGCCTGACTACTTCGCATACCACTCTGACAAATAACTATGATCTCTTTATCCTTCGGAAGGTTTTTAAAGCTCGACCCAAGCGGAACATTTTTAAATTGCGAGATATGCCAACCTTTATACTCAGCAGGCGTGCGTACATCGATAAATATCTTATCCTTATCATTCAGCATATCTTTTAATTGGGCTGTAGAAATTGATTGAACGCCCTTCGCTGGCTTCATTCGCCAAACGAAAAAGGCTGCCACAAGCGCGATAATAATCCATATTTCCATATGACCAGTCCTCCTTTTTATACGATTATGGGTATATCAAGTTATCGACTTTTCACGACCAAGTCCATCGCCTCTTGGATAGCAGCATTCATTTTTTCAGCATTGCCTTCAGCAGTCGATACACAATCTAATAAATTTTCACTTACAATGACACCAATCGTCCGGTCAACAGCAGAACGCACGGCAGATAGCTGTGTAATCACATCTTTACAACTTTGACCTTCTTCCATCATGCGTAAAATACCCCGCATTTGACCTTCCATACGTTTCACACGATTTGCAGTGTTTGAGCCATACGCCATTCTGTTATGCCCCCTTTCAAACGATAGATTGAACTTCCTTACGAGATTTATATTATACCCCTATAGGTATGTTGTCAACATAAAGCTTCTATCTTTTTTAAAATGCTGCAATTGCGAGTTACAAGTTCTCCCTATCGCTTTAACCTCATCTATCTGCTTCCTTATTATTTCAACAAAAAACCCTGCTACGAGTTATTACTCATAGCAGGGAGTTTATTTTTTATTTAGCTAATTGCATGGCTGGCCCAAAGAATTCATAGTGAATTTTTTCATCTTTCACGCCAATTTCCTGTAAATTTTTAATAACCGCTTCCATAAAGCCTACAGGGCCACATACATATACATCTGCATTATCAGCTACTTTTTCAGCCAGCAATTCTTTTGTAATAAGCTTGTCTTCATCAGAGTATAAAGCTGTATAGGATGCATTCGGTAAGACGTTTACTTTCTTTTGAATGTCATCACTGAACGCTACAACCTTCTCATTACGAGCACATTGGATAAAGTTCACTTCATTCACTGCATTATCATTTAGAGATTGCAGCATACTGTTTAAAGGTGTTACACCGATACCGCCACTTACAAATGTAATTGGTGCAGCCGTTTCTTCTAACACAAATAATCCGGCTGGAGCACTTACATCTACCAAATCTCCAACTTGTAATTGATCATGAATATAATTTGACACTTTACCATTTGGCGTATGGTCACTTTCACGTTTCACCGAAATACGATAGCCATCTTCTGCACTCGCTTGTGAAAGTGTATATTGACGGTTCATTAAATACTCTTCTCCTGGCACTTTCACTCGAATAGAGATGTATTGACCTGGTTCATAAGTTGGTAGTGGTGATCCATCTTCATTTACAAAATAAATAGAAGTTACTAAGTCACTTTCTACAACTTTTTTTGCCACTTTTAATGGTTTAAATAGACGCCAACCACCATTGTTCTCAGTTTTTTGGTATAACTCTTCTTCTACTTGAATGAAAATATCTGCGATAACGCCATAAGCCTCGGCCCATGCACCAATAATGTCATCAGTTGCTGCATCACCAAGTACTTCTTTAATCGCTTTTAATAAGTTTTCACCCACAATTGGGTAATGTTCAGGTAAAATTCCTAAACTACGGTGTTTATGTGCAATAAGCATTACTGCTGGTAAAATTGCTTCTAAGTTTTCAATATGAACTGCTGCAGCGTAAACAGTATTTGCTAATGCTGTTTGCTGACGGCCTTGTTCTTGGTTCGTGTGATTAAAAATATTTAGTAATTCTGGATGAGCTTGAAACATATTTTTATAAAACGTCTTTGTGATTTCAACACCATGAACTTCTAATACAGGTACTGTTGCTTTAATAATTTGAATTGTTTCTTGTTTTAACATATCGCTTACCATCCTTTCGTGATTACAATATAACGCTTTCATTCTCTTAAAGCAATATATAAAATACATCTTTAACAAAATAGACATAATTAATGTATTTTAAATACATCTTTAAAAATAGGTTGTAGATATTATACTTCAATGTAAAAATGCTATAATTATTTTGAATTATAGAAAGTAGGGTGTTTAGATGCGCTTAACTTTATACACAGACTACTCTTTGCGCACACTTATTTATTTAGGCGCAAAGGAAGATGGTCAATTATCGACTATTCAAGAGATCTCAGATGCTTATAATATATCGAAAAACCATTTAATGAAGGTGACACACCAGCTCGGGTTATTAGGTTACATTGAAACAATCCGTGGACGTGGCGGTGGAATTCGCCTTGCTATCGATCCAAAAACCATTACCATCGGTGAAATTGTTCGTCATACAGAAGAGGATTTTCATCTTGTAGAATGTTTCGATAAAGAAAATAACCTATGTAAAATAGCTCCAGAATGTCAATTAAAGGGTGTACTGTATGAAGCTTTGCAAGCCTATTTGAAAGTATTAGATCAATACACCTTGGACGATTTCCTTCATTCTAAGGAAAAATTAATGGCTCTACTGCTCGGTAAATAAAAATACCCGCTCAACATTTGTTGAACGGGTATTTTTTTTAGAAGTTTGCTTATAATTGCTTTGAAAAGAAAATCATATCCAATGCACGAATACCATTTTCATAAATTGGTTCTGGGTAATGACTGAAGAAGTCCTTTTCAATAGCCTCCATGCGAAAGCCTGCTTTTTGATAAAAAGCGATATTATCAATACTTGAGTTCGCCGTTCCAACTAATACCGTTTGATAACCATCCTTTTGACATTCTTCAGTGAGCTGTCGCAATATCTCTTTGCCTATTCCCTTCCCTTGATACTTTGGTACAATAGCAATATTCTTCAATTCAATTGTAGTATTAGTTTGAGGAATGACTAATGCCACTCCCACCAACAGTTCCCCACAATTAATTTTATATAATGTACCCTTATCTAAATATTTCCGAACTGCCACTTCACTCTCATCAGCTAATAAAAGCTGAGGTAAAAAGGCTTCTCGGTTTCCTTCTACCTTTTCTAGGGATGTTCGATAACGGACATAATCTTCTCGTTCAAAAACATTTAACACACATGGTTGCTTTTCCTTCACTTCTAACCACGAATGCTCCTCAGGATAATCTTTTTCCACCCCTAATCGAACAAAAGGTAGCTTTTCTTGTGCTTTTTGTGAACGGATATTAACCTTTCGGGCTCCTGCAAAAACACGTGATAATCCCAGCTCAAAAAACGCAATATCTAAAATAGCCGTTTTTGCTTCAAGATTATAGCCCTTCCCCCAAAATTGATAGCCAAGCCAAGAGCCGATATGACAGCTCTTTTTATGACGATCGATAAACATTAATGATGTCACACCAATGACTTGCCCCTCCTCATCTAAAATCACACGAGGGACGGTCTTACCTTCTTCTTCATCTATACGTTCACGCTTAATAAAATGAATTGTGTCTTCTACCTTGCCAGCAGGTAAGCCTAGGGCATCTCGAACCTGTGGCATAGAAGACAACGCATGCATAGCCTCAGCATACTTCACATCATGCCTTACTAACGTTACTGCCATCTTCTATTCCCCTTTATTTCTTAGGATTGAAAACTTATTCTTTATATATACTCCATATACTATAGATTATTCAAAAGCCTTGTTTTGCTAGTATAACTGAATATCCATCTACTTTATATAAATATAGAAAAATAAAAATTAAGAAAGTGAGCTTTTACTACACTTTCTCAATTATTTTTATGGTTGAACTGGTATAGTGATCTCTAGTTCAGGTACATATTGAATTTTCGGATAACCGTTTTTATCCAATTGAAACATACCTTTTTCATTTTCCTTGAAAAGATGGATATAGGGTTTTAAGGTTATTGTTTTTGGAACAGATTCAAAAGGAGTGTACCGAAGATCATCAAGATGAATGTTTCCATTGGTAGCGTTCCAACCGTTTCCTCCAATTACTTCAATTTCACGACCATGCTCATCAATAATAGCTATCCCCATTGTTAGTAGTGTTAAATTATCAGTGAACGTTGAATTATCAGTTAAAACCATCCGTGTTGTGATACTTGTTGTAACTGGTGTTAGCTTGACCTTTTCAAGAGTCAAATGAATATTGTCATATTGTCGGCTTATATTTGGTGCTAAAGCTACATAGTCTTTCACTTTATTTTTCACAGGAATATCAATTTCAATGGGGTTTTCTATACCTCTGACAAAAGCTTGAATGGTTAAATCAAATTGCTCTGGGAAAGGCTTCCCTCCCTGATTTCTCAGATCCGAAAATTCAATAATAACAGAAGCATTATCCTTACCAGGGTACATAAAACGACTAATAGAATTGGACTCACTCGGAGCAAAAGAATTAATAGGCTCATCATTTATAAACAAATTATAATTACTGATACAATCCATTAATGCTTCTTTCTCATCTTTTTTATAAGGGCTTTCAATAGCAATTGAAACACGTGTACCGTCATACGCTACTTCCGATACACTTAATGTAAACCCCTCCTGTGTCACACTTGTCTGGGGTTTTGTAGAAAGTCCTTTTTCATCAGCCATCTGCAACCCCAAATCACCAGCGAGACGGAAAATTGAGGATAGTACAGGCACTTGTTTAAGCGTTGCAGCCATTGTTGGTGAAATAAATGATGTAATAAATAGTAAGCTAACTAGCATGGCTGTTGCAAAAGCAACTTTATAGTGCCATTTCTTCTGGTGCTTTACTACTTGTGGCTGCTCGTTACGTTCATATTTACTAATTACACGATCAACCAAATCAACTTCTACAGGTGTTTCTCGAATTAGCAGCTCTATTTGTGCCATATCTTTATCATTCTGCTTTAAATGAATGCTCATAAAATCCACCTCCTAACTTATTTTCCTTTATTAATATTTTTCGTAATCGTTCATATTTTTTTCTTATTGTAGCTGGTTTCATATCCATAATTTCAGAAATTTCTTCAAAGCTATATTCTTCAATAGAACGAAGCAGTAAAATCCTTTTTTCATCTACATGTAAGTTTTCCAGTAGCCTATGCACCATTTCATCATATTCAGGTATCGGTGCTTGCGTCTGCTTCACCTGTTCTTGCTTCACATTTAGCCAAAACTTATAGCCCCTATTTTTTGCTTTTATGACATCAATACAATGGTGGTGAGCGATTTTATAAAGCCACGCCGATAAGGAAACTGTATAAGAAAATTTTTGAATATTCTCTAGTCCTTTAATAAAAATATCTTGTGAAGCATCCTCCGCCTCCTCTTTGGTTCCTAGCATATAGTAACAATAAATATAAATTTGCTTTTGAAAACAACGAATGATTTCTGCATAGTCATGCGTGTCCCCTGATTGAACTTGCTCCACGATTGATTGAATATCTATATCAGCTCGATCTTTTGATGGTTCTCGTGTAGTCAATGTTGTCCCCCCTCTCCAATCTATATAACTGAAATTATTAGAAGTTTGTGACACTAGATAAAAAATCTTAAAAATATTATTGAATGTCATCGAGTTACTTGGAGAAATCTTTTATATCTTCCCTTCCTCGCCTATATAACTGGAATCAACAGCCATTTGTGACACACTATAAAAATTTTTTCACAAAAATAAAACGCTTAAGGGTAACTTAAGCGTTTGAGTCTCACTATTTTATTTTGTAGCTTGTTATAAACCCTTTAATAATTGGGATAAATACTCCTATCAATACAATGGGTAGGAACCACCATCCTAATGAATTTACCTCACCAAGACCAATACGAACCATCTGAATCGATAAAAAAGCAAATAAAATGAGACAGATATTTTTTACTTGATTTAGTATTTTTCTGCTATTCAAATAAAATGCTTTTACATTACTTTCATCCAAACGTGACGGATAATTATGCATATGAGGTGCTTTTTCTAGCAGCCACATAACAATCCATAAAAATAAACCGATGAACGGAAGAATGAATAATTCTATTTTTGCGCCCCAACGATCCACCTCACCTAATCCATTAAAATGACCAGGTATTTCATCAGGCAACTTACCCCATGCCAATATAATATAAAAGATGGATAAAATAAATATACTACCACCAATATAGTCCCATATCTTTTCTGATCTTGTTTTAGGTAACTTTAAAATTGGCCTATACATTTTCTCCACCCCTGTTCTTTTCCTTTACTACATCTACGTTATGACTACTATTAAAGTTTCAAAATTTATGAAAATTGACTTAATATTCAACATGCACCATTAATTATCCCTATTATTAGTAGCATTATAGCGATAAAATCTACTTTTTTTATTACTTCATATATAATTTATACCCATTTTCAAACTGCTAATTACTGTAGAAATACTCATAATACTTTGTAAAATTCATATAATCTGATATAAATGATATATATACATATTTCATTATTTTGTAACATTTCTACTAATTACTGAGAAAGGATATTTCAACTATGCGATTTACTATCTACAAGAAATTATTACTCGGTTTTTTTATAGTTATTTTGGTACTCGTTACAACAATCGGCTTAAATATAAAACAGCTTGATTCTGTAAATAAGACCTATCGTACATTATTGGAGGAACAAACTACTAAATCTATAAGTATTCAGGAATTACGGGTGATTGCAAAACAGGAAATTGTCAGCATGCGAGGCTACTTACTACTTGGAGACAAACAAAACTTTCAAAGTAATCAAGCCTCACGCGAGGAATTCAAACAAAAATCAGAAGAATTAATGGCTACTTTAGATTCAGAAAAATCAATTAAGATGCTTGAAGCTATTAATAAAAGTGAACAAAATGTGCAAGAATTTGCAGATCGTATGTTTGAGTTAAAGGCTGCTGGAGAAACAGAGAAGTACGAAAAATTGGATAGTACTCAAGGACGCTTAATTATTAAACAATTCGATGAACGTGTTGAAAACCTTTCTAATTATCAAAATGAATATGTAGAAGGTAAAATGGCTGCTACATCCAATCAAATTCAAGACATCAAGCTCCAAATGATGCTTCTTGGAGTCTTTGCTGTTGTCATAAGTCTGATAATTGCTATGGTTGTTGGTAGTCTAATGTCTCGTCCAATTAACGGTATGGCTAAAGCTGCGAAAAAAATAGCTGAGGGTGACTTAACAGCTGAACAAATTCGTATAAAGAATCGTGATGAAGTAGGTGATCTAGCGCTTGCGTTTAATCAAATGGCTACAAATTTAAAGGATTTAATTACGAATGTGCGCCAAAACACTGTACAAGTAAGTGGCTCTGCTGCTGAGTTAACAGCTAGTGCAGAGCAAACTATACAGGCTACAGAACAAATCACTTCTTCTATTCAAGAGGTTGCTAGTGGCTCAGAGGCTCAAGGGAAAAACGCAACTGAAAGCTCAGAAGCAATGAAAAACATGACAAAGGGTATACAACAATTAGCTTCTACTACTGCGGCTGTTTCTGAACTGGCAATCGAAACAAATTCAGAGGCTAAGAAAGGGAATGATTCTTTACATCGTGTTATCTCTCAGATGACAACAATCAACACGGCTGTTTTAGAGTCAGCAAGTGTTGTTAAAAATCTAGACGGGCATTCCATTGAAATTGGCAATATCATTGGCATTATTACTGATATTGCAGAACAAACAAACTTATTAGCACTTAATGCTGCAATTGAAGCGGCTCGTGCAGGCGATCATGGACGCGGCTTTGCAGTCGTTGCAGATGAAGTGAAAAAGCTAGCAGAGCAATCAAAAAAATCCGCTGAGCAAATCGCTACCTTGATTTCTGAAATACAGCAGGATACAAACCGTGCTGTAACGGTGATGGATACTGGAACTCAAGAGGTTCAAATTGGTATGCAAGTAGTGAAGGTAGCAGAAGAAGGTTTCTCTAAGATTGTTGAGCTGATTGAGCAAGTATCCATGCAAATCCAAGAAGCAACGACAGTGTCAGAGGAGATGTCCTCTAGCGCAGAGCAAATCTATGCTTCCTTTGATGAAATTGCAACTATTGCACAGATGTCCTCATCTAATTTACAAAATGTTGCTTCTGCTTCCGAAGAACAATTAGCTACTATCGAAGAAGTAGCCGCTTCAGCAGCAACACTTTCAAATATGGCAGAAGAACTTCACACGCAAGTCTCTCGTTTTAAGGTAGAATAAAAAACTGCTCGTTTTCTTTAGGTTTATAGAAAACGAGCAGTTTCTTCATACAATGAAAAATAGCATGATTTTTCTACCTATCGTATGCTAACCCTACTCACCATTTTCCCCCAGTAAATACATTCTTCACTACTTTATTTTACACTTCACCAAATATCAAATCTTTAATAAAATAGACATTACTTAAGACAGAATTAAATAAATTTTTAGAATATTATTGACAGGCAGTTAATATCCAAGTAATATTGCTTTCAACAACACATTGCAGGCCAAGATTGGAAATAGTAAAAGTGTTTGTGTACTTGTAGAGAGCCGATGGTTGGTGTAAATCGGTAGGCACACATTTTGAACTCGTCCATGAGCTACTCCCTGAACATTTTAGTAAGGGATGTCGGTTTCCCCCGTTAACAGGATAGACAGTGATAGCTGTCGATAAGGGGACTTTTTCTATAAAGAGAAGGTCAATTAGAGTGGTACCGCGAGCATAAACTCGTCTCTATTTTTAAATAGAGACGGGTTTTTTATTTTTTTAATGACTTATTGGCCTAAGTGTAGATTTTAGATACTAATCACTAAAAAGGAGTGTTTGAAAATGGGAAGAAAAATTTGGGTGTTTGATACAACTTTACGTGATGGCGAACAGGTGCCTGGAGCAAAGCTAAATCTTTATGAAAAAGTAGAGATCGCTCAGCAGCTGAAAAAATTAGGTGTCGATATTATTGAGGCTGGATTCCCCGCTTCCTCTCAAGGTGATTTTGATGCAGTCAAAGCTGTAGCTGAAAAGGTTGGCAATACAAACGACATTATGATTACAGCATTAGCACGTGCTGTAAAGGCTGACATTGATGCTGTCTATAATGCTGTGAAGTATGCTCAAAACCCGATGATTCACATGGTACTAGGAACCTCTGATATTCATGTGGAGAAAAAATTCAGCAAGTCAAAAGATCAAATTTTACAAATAGGCGTGGATGCTGTGAAATACGCTAAAACATTATTGCCGCAAGTTCAATATTCCACAGAGGATGCCTCTCGTTCTGACTTTGAATATCTTTGGAAAACAATTGAAGCTGTTATGAGAGCTGGCGCAACGATGATTAACGTTCCTGATACGGTTGGCTTTGCAGAGCCAGAGGAATTTGGAGAAATGATTTTTAAATTAAATGACCGTATGAAAAACTTAGATGATAGCGTTCTTTTAAGCGTTCATTGTCACAATGATCTTGGAATGGCAACGGCTAATACGCTAGCTGCAATTAAAAATGGTGCAGATAAGGTAGAGTGTACAATCAATGGTATCGGTGAACGCGCAGGTAATGCTGCATTAGAAGAAGTTGTCATGGCACTTAAAACTCGTAGCTCCGTCTACAATGCAGAAACACGTATTAATACAAAAGAAATTATGAATACTTCACGTCTTGTTTCTAGCTTTATGGGCTTAGATGTACAGGTCAATAAAGCCATTACAGGAGATAATGCATTTGCCCATTCTTCTGGTATTCACCAAGATGGTTTGTTAAAATCGCGTGATGCTTATGAAATCGTCCATCCTGAGGATGTAGGTCTTGATGATATGGAGCTAGTACTAACTGCTCGCTCTGGTCGCCATGCAGTGAAAAATGCTCTTGAAAAATTAGGATTTACTAATCTTTCAACAGAGGAATTTGAAGGTATTTTCGAAGGATTCTTAAAGCTAGCCGATGCGAAGAAAGAAGTATATGATCACGATTTATATGTTATTGTTGAAAGCTATTATGAAAAACATGATGCCAATAATAAAAATGCTACACATTATAGTGAGCAATTCTTTGATTTTGATGATCTACAAGTCGTCAGCAATACAAGCTTCCCTTCAGCAAGTGTTAAGGTTCGAAAAGGCGGCGAAGTATTTAAAGCTAGTGCAGTAGGCTCTGGTCCAATTGATGCCCTCTATTCAGCCATTGCAGAAATTACAAATATGGATGTAAAACTAGTGGAATATAATATCAATAGTGTTTCACGAGGCAAAGAGGCTTTAGGTAAAGTAAAAATTACGATTGAGCATGAAGGCGAAAAGTATATTGCAAAAGCAGCAGATACAGATATTCTTAAGGCAAGTGCATTAGCCTATATTAATGCGATCAATAGCATTGTAGTGACAAAATTAACACCTGTTATGAATTAAATGAAAATAGCAAAGCAGTATGGCACTTGTGCCATACTGCTTTTTCAATCCTAGTGACTATCCCTAACTAGTTTTTGATATTCCTCATCGATTCGTTCGATATCAAGACGTTCAAATAATGGTGTCACCTCTCGAATGACTTTAGGGAGATCTACTTGCTCATACCACATCATTTCATTTATACCTAACATATTTCTTACTTTCTTTGCTGAAAACGGTAAGAAAGGATGCAGCAGCTGTCCTAAATTCGCAATGATATAGACGCAAGTTGCTAATGTACGATTACCTGCCTCTACGTTTTCTTTTACCTGTAGCCATGGCTGTTGTTCATCAAAATAACGATTAGCACCGCGAATATACTCAAAAATCGATTCTAACGCCTGTTTGAAATGACCACCTTCGATAAGAACACCCGCTTCATTAAACAATTGTACGGTTTGTTTTCGAATGTCGCTATCCACCTCCGCTTGTGGCACCTGACAAGCAAATGATTTCTCAATAAACTTCAATGTACGGTTTACAAAATTGCCATAGGCTCCGAGTAGTTCGCCATTATGGCTATAAATAAATTCCCGCCATGAAAAATCAGTATCACGATTTTCTGGCGCATTCATCGTTAAGAAGTAACGAATAGAGTCCGCATCATAACGGCTTAAAATATAAGGAACCCATACAGCCCAATTCTGACTAGTAGATAATTTGCGTTTTTCTAATGTTAAATACTCATTAGATACGATATGGGTAGGTAATGCCTTGGATCCAATTCCCATTAAAATGGCTGGCCAAATAACTGTATGGAATGGAATATTATCCTTCCCATGTACATAGTATGAAATGGTCTCTTCATTCCATAAATCTTCAATAGCTATTTGATGCTCTTTTGCCCATTCCAAGCTTGCTGTTAAGTACCCTGCTACAGCTTCAATCCATACATATATTTTTTTCCCTTCAAAACCTGGCACTGGAACATCTATGCCATTCGGTAAATCTCTTGTTACTGCTCGGTCAGGAACTCCCTCTGCCAAGTATCGCTCCGTTAACCCTAAAGCATTGTCACGCCAACGTTTCTCGGCTTTCGCTTGTGCTAAATAAGACTCCAACCTTCCTTGAAATTGACTAAAGGTAAAATAAAAGTGCTCAGTTTCCCGAATAACAGGTTCGTTCCCACATATTTTGCAGCACTTATCAATTAAATCCAATGGGTCTAAAATTTCTGAACAGTTATCACATTGATCTCCCCTTGCTTTCGCTCCACAATTTGGACAGAGCCCCTCGACAAATCGATCTGGTAGAAATTGTTTATCCGTCTCACAGTAAGCCTGTTCAATTTTCTTTTTGTATAAGAAATTATTAGCCAGTAGCTGTAAGAAAAGGGCCTTAACGGATTCATGGTGGTGCTCCGCATCCGTTCTTGTGTACAAATCATAGGTAAATCCTAAATCATGAAAGCATCTAGTAAACTCCTCATGATAGTGATTAGCTATAGCTTCTGTCGTTGTATTCTCTTGTGCGGCACGTATAGAAATGGGTGTACCATTACAATCACTGCCTGATACATATAAAACCTGCTCACCTTTTTGTCGGTAATATCTAGCCAAAATATCACCTGGTAATAATGCGGCAACATGCCCTAAATGCAAAGAGCCATTTGCATACGGCCAAGCGCCTCCAATAACAATCGTCATTCTAAATTGCTCCCCTCACAGAAAAAATGGTAAAAAAAAATCGCCCTAATCAAATCTGATTAGGACGAGTATACCCGTGTTACCACCTATATTTACAAATAGCTTACACTATTTGCCTCTATCAGTACGTCTTCACTCAAAAAAGAGATACTGCTGCTGTTGTAACGAGTGCCCATCTCGTCGTAATCTACTGGCTAAAAAGCTTTCGGTACGAAGCTCAAAGGTCATTTTCAAAAGGGTTCATTTACCTCATTTCCACCAACAGAGGCTCTCTACAAAATGCTAATCCAATTTACTTTTCCTTCTCAATGCTTTTTCTATAGGATTGGCATTATTTTACGCCTTCTTGTGAGGAAATGCAATGATTGTTGTAAAAGCGTCTTTTTTTTGATTCATTTTCTCGAGTTAATCTAATGTAACCTTTAGCAAATCAGTTAAATCATCAATTACTATATCTGCTTTTTCTAACTCCTTATCTTGTGCAAAGTCAAAGCGAACACCTATTGATAGTAATTGATTGTCCTGTGCAGCTTGGATATCCGAAGAACGATCTCCTACCACTGCTCCATAATCAATTTTATTTTCATCTACAACTCTTTTGACCAGATCCGATTTATGCCCACTTGCAATTGCTTGAATGCTATAGATTCCCTTTATAAAACGCTCCAACTGATAGGTTTCGACGATTGCTTGTAAATAGTCAACCTGTCCATTACTCGCTATGTATAACGGATAATTCTCTGACAATGTTGCAAGGGTTTGTTCAGCGTTTGGATACAAAGCACCTTTATGTCCACGTATTTGCTCAATCAGCTTTACATGGAATAATACATTGCTCTCTTCTCGTATCTCTAAAGCATGCATAGGACATAATGTTTCCCACACAACAGGTAAAGGAACCCCCATTATTTCTCTATATTTTTCTATAGGTGTTTCTCCCTGCCACAAGCCGTTTGTCCGCAGCACATCAAATGTTGCATCGAGCGCAGGCTCTAAAATAAGATTGGTTTGAAATAATGTTCCGTCCATATCAAAAATAAACGCTTTATTCATAAAATCGCTCCTTAATTAGTTATCCAAAAACACCATATGCTGCTTTTCTTGCTTATAATAATCCAAACGATCCTGCAAAGTTCCTGTATGAAATTCAAATTTATGACCATCAGGATCTGTAAAGTAAATTGATTTTTTATCCTTTTCATCTCTTTGCCGACCTGCTAAAATATTGACCTTTAGCTGCACCAATCTGTCATACACCTTATCAAAGTCATCCTCAGCGATTGTGAAAGCAATGTGTGTATAGGAATGATGGATGTCATTACGGGGTATATCCTTTTCTACATTCAGAGCTAGCCACAGCCCATTTACATCAAAATAGGCTGTGCTGTTCCCCTTTACTAGCAACTTGGCATCGAATACTTTTTCATAAAATGTGATGGATTCCTCTAAATTAGAAACTGAAAACAATAAATGATTGATGTTTTGAATTGTCATGGCTGTGCTCCTATTGATTATTTCTTCCCCTTTTTCATTCCCTTGGCTATTTGCTTCCACTTGCGTTGCTCCTCAAGTTTTGCTTGCGTATTTGTTTTGCGCTCCATATAAGCCAATTCTCTTTGCAGCTTAAAATAGCTTTGTAGACGATATTGGTCCAAGTCCCCATCTACAATAGCTTGCTGCACAGCACAATAAGGCTCTTTTTGATGTGTACAATCACGATAACGACAAGCTGTCGCTAGTTCCTCAATATCTTGAAAGCTAGAAGCTAAACTATCCCCTTGATCCCACAGTTGAAGCTCACGCATCCCTGGCGTATCAATTAGACAGCCACCAGCAGGCAATACTACTAGCTCTCGATGGGTTGTTGTATGTCGTCCCTTGGCATCATCCTCACGTATACCCGCTACTTTCATCAGTATCTCACCACATAAAGCATTTGTTAATGTGGACTTCCCTGCTCCTGAAGACCCCAATAGTGCCCCCGTGACCCCCTCTGTGAATAGTTTCTGAATTTCCTTTAGACCTTCGCCCGATAGAGCACTCGTTACGAAGATATCCACACCAAAGGCTACAGACTCCACTTCTTGTACTAAGCTCGAAACATCCTCGCATAAATCAGCTTTTGTCAGGACAATAATGGGCTTTGCACCTGAATCCCAAGCAGCCACTAAATATCTCTCCAAACGTCGAATATTAAAATCTGCGTTCAAGCTCATAACAAGTAACACAATATCGACATTTGATGCGACAATCTGTTCTTGAATTTCCGTTCCTGCAACTTTACGTGAAAATACAGATTTTCGTTGGAATAGCTGATGAATAATTGCTCGTTCCTCACCAGGCATTTTCTCCACTAGCACCCAATCACCAACTGCTGGATAGTCCTCCCGAGCTAAAGAGGTATACGCATAATGACCAGCAATTGTCGCAAGCCATTCTCCCTCTTCAGCTAACACCCGATAAGAATGCTTATGCTCTAAAGTAACCCTTGCAGGCACACAATTTTTTAATTTAGCCTGTTTTTTCATTTCTATCATTTGCTCTTCAAAATATGTTGTAAAACCTAATGTTGTTAAATTCAATTTATTTTCCTCCTAAACGTATGATGCCTCAGCGAAAATAGTTGTCATCCGCAAGAGGCCCTATCGCAATTCACCTTTTGGAACTACAATAAAAAACCTTGTAGCTGCAATTCGGCAGTTACAAGGTTTCACAGGCACGTTTAAAAGATACACAAATACCCCGAGTTATGGCACGGCGTCACTTTGTATATTTTAGGCGTGTGAAATTGAACAAACCGAATTGCAGTTCGCTAATTACAGATCTATTCATCATGTCACATCACCTACTTTCCATTTAGTTGTTATCAATATAGCTAAATTTTCAGAAATTGTCAATTACAATATTATAAGCATTTATTCCAATCATCCACGCATACAATGAACAAAACCATTAAATGCGAGGAGATGTTGGATTGCCTAAAATCATTTCAATTAGCACATATCAACCACCTTACACATTACAGCAAGATAACGCAGAGGAACTAACGAAAGAGCTTTTTTATGCAAAAATTCCAAAACTAGAGCGCTACTTAAAGGTTTTTGAAAATGGTGGCATCAACACACGCCATTTTTGTGTGCCAGCTGAATGGCATCGTACGAATCACTCCTTTGAAGAACGTAATAATTTATATATTGAGTTAGCTACACAATACAGCGTAAGTGTCATTCAAGCATGTTTAGCTAATACAGCTTTTTTATCCTCACCTATTCCTACTGAGGACATCGATGCCATCATTTTTGTTAGCAGTACAGGAATTTCAACACCTAGCATTGACGCACGTGTTATGAACAAAATTCCCTTTTCAGATCGACTTAAACGCATTCCTCTATGGGGTCTTGGTTGTGCAGGAGGAGCCGCTGGTATAAGCAGAGCCTATGATTTTTGTAAAGCCCATCCACATGCAAAGGTACTTGTCGTTTGTGTCGAGTTATGTAGCCTCACTTTTCAGCCAAATGATTTTTCTAAAAGTAATTTAATTGGTGCTTCTCTTTTTGCCGATGGTGCAGCATGCATACTTGTTTGTGGGGATGAAGTAGCTATCGCAACAAAAAGGCCAACTCCTAATATTCTAGCTACAGGTTCTAAATGGATGCCAGATTCGGAAAATGTAATGGGTTGGGATGTGAAAAACAACGGGCTTCATGTCGTTTTCCAAAAAAGTATTCCTTCTATTATTACCAATTGGCTTGGACCTTTCATTGAGCAATTTTTAATGGCACAAGGACTGTATAGCGAACAATTGACTCATTTTATTGCGCATCCTGGAGGAAAAAAGGTATTAAAAGCTTATGAAGATACACTTTATCTATCTCCCCAAAAAACCGACATTTCTCGGGAAATATTGAGACGACATGGTAATATGTCATCACCAACAGTGTTATACGTATTAGAGCAGTTTATGTTAAATGAAGGACAAGTGGAGGATACAGGCTTGCTCGTAGCTCTTGGCCCTGGTTTTTGTGCAGAAGCTGTATTATTAAACTGGAGGGAGTAACATGATCTTCTATTTTATTTTTATCCTTGTCGTTCTACAAAGATTGACAGAGGTTGTTATTGCCAAGCGCAATGAGAAGTGGATGCTTTCTCAAGGAGCCTATGAAGTAGGTGCTTCACACTACCCCTATATGGTAGCCATGCATATTAGCTTTTTTCTGTTTTTAATAGTGGAAATCGTCACAAACAACAATGGTATCTCGCCCTTATTTCCGTTATTTTTTATATTATTTTTAGCTGTGCAGGCTTTAAGAATCTGGTGTATTCGCTCTTTAGGCACTTTTTGGAATACAAAAATCCTCATTTTACCTGACGCACATGTTGTTCGTAAAGGGCCATATGAATATATGCGCCATCCCAATTATGCGGTAGTTTGTTTAGAAATCCTTTTGCTACCACTCATGTTTCAGGCATACTTTACAGCATTTTGTTTTACATTACTCAATATTACAATGCTTTCTGTACGAATACCTATAGAAGAAAAAGCATTACGAGATGCTACTAATTATAATCGTGTATTTCAAAAGAAGATTTCGGAGTCTTAGCCGAAATCTTCTTTTCTTCTTTATTGCCATTCCCAGTTAAAGGGATCTTGTAGACGTTCCCAAGGGTTCTGAAACTCTTCATTTGTTAACAAACAGTTGTCCAACTGTTTAGTGATGTCTTCTCGATCTAGATCAATGCCAATAATCACAAGTTGTGTCATTCGATCTCCGAACTCTTCATCCCAATCTTCCAATACTTCAGGGCTTTGCTGGAATACATCCTGCTGCTGGGCTTGAGAAAGTGCCGCTACCCAATAAGAGACTGGTTCAATTTTTGCAGATGACCCCGCTTGCGATAATAATAGCGCAACTTCCTGATGTCTTGCACTCCAAATAATACCCTTCGCTCGTACTATTGAATCTGGCATGTGATCACACCACTCAACAAAGCGCATCGGATGAAACGGTCTTTTGCGTTTATAGGTAAAAGAAGAGATCCCGTACTCCTCAGTCTCTGGTGTATGGTTTTCATGACCAAGCTCCAACTCCTTTAACCAACCAGCTGATTCAGAGACACGTTCAAAGTCAAAGCGCCCCGTATTTAAAATTTCAACTGGATCAATAACACCATTTGTTGTACGTATAAGTTTTGCCTCAGGCTGTAATGCACGTAAAATACGTTCTAATCGCTCAAGCTCCTCTGCGGATACTAAATCGCACTTATTTAAAATAAGGACATCACAAAATTCAATTTGATCAATAAGAAGGTCTGCAACATCACGCTCATCTAATTCACCAACAGCTTCCTTCCGCTCCAATAAGCTTTCCCCAGACTGAAAATCATGCCAAAAACGATGGGCATCTACGACAGTAACCATTGTATCTAATCGACAAAACTTCGTTAAATCAATGCCAAGCTCCTCGTCTAAATAACTAAATGTTTGTGCAACTGGAATCGGCTCACTAATCCCTGTCGATTCAATCAAAATGTAATCAATATTGCCTAGCTTCGAAAGACGTTCCACCTCCTGCAATAGATCCTCTCGTAATGTACAGCAAATACAACCATTCGATAGCTCCACAAATTTCTCTTCTGTACGTGATATACCGCTACCATTTGCGATAAGCTCCGCATCAATATTAATTTCACTCATATCATTCACAATAACAGCGACACGTAAATCCTTTTTGTTTTGCAATACATGATTCATCATTGTTGTCTTACCAGAACCTAAATATCCACTCAATACTGTAACAGGAATTTTCTTTGTCATTTTTACAACTCCTCAAATCGTAATCATTACTATTTACAATTTGTAATTAAATCATATTACTTTGGAAAATGCAAAGCTTTTTATTACTAGTGAAATTAAACTTGACAATCTCCAGTGAGAAATATATTGTATAAATCGTAATAATTACTATTTAAAAGGAGGTCCTTCAATGCGTGTACAAGTAACGCTAGCCTGTACTGAAACAGGTGATAAAAACTATATTACTACTAAAAATAAACGCAATAATCCCGAAAGATTGGAGCTTAAAAAGTACTCCCCTCGCCTGAAGCGTGTAACCCTGCATAGAGAAACAAAATAATATTGGAATGGGGGGTCATGATGAGATCCTCATGAGCGGTTCTGACCTGTTTTAGAGCGGTGTCTTCTACTTTGTGAGCGAGGTTAACCTGCTTTGGAGCGCCTTCCTCTTCTTTGTGAGCGGTTGAACCTTCTTAAAAGCTTTTTATGCAAATCAAAAAAATGACTGTTTCAAAGGCATACTTTTGAAACAGTCATGATGAAATTTTATAGCTAAAGCTGCTCACTATTGATTTCTAACGCTAGTTCATTCAATTTCTCATCTAATTCATCGAGCATGCGTAATCTAAAATCTATTTGTTCATCAATATTAACTCCTTGTTTCATTAATGGGCTACCATCCTTAGATTGTTTCTTTAATGCAACTATTTCATTGGATAATCTCTCAATATCTAGATTTTTCGTCTCTAACTCACTTAGTAAATGTCGATGAAGGCTGTCTGATTCTACTTTCTCTCTATGGTATTTTTCTAGTGTCTCTAAAATATTCTCCATTTGTTTACTTGCTATGGTTGTATAGTCACTTAACTTTTTATCTATGCTTTCCACAATAGACCTTTCATTTGAATCGATCGAAGCCTCCTTTGATGCTTGAAATTTGTCCATCAATGACTTTTTTTCAGCCCGCAATTCTGCCAATTCCTTTAATAATGCCTCAATGGATGCGATTTGCTTTTTTCTTTGTGCTTCTCTCTTCTGAATTTCTTCATCGTAAGCTTGCAATTCTTTATCAAAGTCTCTTTTCAACTTTAGGAGCTCCATCGAAAGTTCTTTTTTATGCCTTGTTAATTGAACATTTTCTCGTTCAAGTCGAAGAACCAAAGCATAATAATCACTATCTCTAAGTCTTTTTACTTCATTTTTGTACTTGGCTAACTCGGCCCTTAAAAAAATAATCATTTGTTGGAGCTGTATTGGATCATTGTTTTTCACAATATCATTGTCCATCATCACACCCCCTAGCCTGAATATCTTTTTAGTAAATCGACCACCTCTTCAAGCTGCTCTCTACTTTCCTCTAGTAAATCATCCAGCTGCTTCATCCATTTTTCTTCTAACTTTGAATTCTCTATTTGTTCAACATGACTCTTTTCGCCTGAAACAAGATAAGCCATTAATAGCTGTAATGTACTTTTTTCAAGAAAGGCAAAGCTATTATCTTGTTCATTACGACGACTTAGCTGTTCCTTTACTAATTGTTGAATTACACTACCAAACTCTTGTTTTTCGTTGTCACCCATTGTCTTCCTCCTGTGTTTGGCCCATTCCATTTAGATTAATTGGATTTAAAACAACAACACCTTCTGTGAGCTGATCGCAATATGTAAAACCCATAATCGTGCCTGAATATGATAAATTATGGGACCATTTTATTTGAAAATTGGTAAATGAAATGGTTTCATTCGGTTCGATTGTTGATTTACCAACTGGTCTCAGCCAATACTCCTCTTTGCTTGATTTGTCATTAAAACGCTCCCACTGACTCTGCCCCTGAGTTTTAAAATTCGGAGTGAAATTTTCATGAACATATCTCCCTGAAAAGTAAAACGGTGACTCCTTGGGTATTGTTATACACAAAGATGGGTTCGTGACGGCTGCACTACCAATATTACGAATATGATAGGAGCCTAAACATAAACTCTCTTGCTCAGGATCATAAGAAATATTAAGTGCAGTTGTAAAATAACTAATGAGGTTAATCCTATTCGGAATTGCTAATTCCTCAACCAACCTTTTAATATCATGAACATAGGCATTTGTTTGTTCTTTTAGTGCCTGTATCTTGTCTTCAATACGATCTGCCACTTTAAACCTCCTTGTTATTTCCATTAAAAAAAGAGAGGATTACCCTCTCTTCATAGTATGACTTTCTTCTTTTTGTTATCACAATTAACCAACAGTTGGGAAAATAACTGGGCATTGTTGTGGACGAACCGCAGTTGGACATGAGAATGGTAAGTCTGCTCTTGGTTCGCAGAAAGTTGCTAAAAATTCCACAGTAACTGGGAATGTAGATTGAATACTTTGACAAACAGCAACAGTAATTGTCAACGCAGAGAACGTGATTGTACCTGCTGCAGCACCTGTTCCAACACTAAGTGTTCCAGTTGTACAAACGAAGCAATCTAAATCTGTGTATAAAATTTCAACGTCTGTTCCCTTAGGTGCACATAATGTCACTTGCTCACAGCGAGAAACTGGAATATTATTGCTTGTGAAAACAGTACCATTAGGTAAAGTAACGACAATTGTTAGAATGAAGTTCTTTTGAACATTTAGATGTTGCAGACAAACAGTTGATCCATCAATAGAGAATTGGCGATTCTCACGGTTCAGAATCACAATTGGATTTGTAGTTGCTGGAATTACTCGACAAGTAACAATAGCACCTGTTAAGTCAGTAGTTGCTGTAACACCTGGGAATGTAATTGGTCCAGTAGGTGAAATATCAAACGACATTTCTTTTACAATCCAGTCGTATACCTTATCAACATTTATACAGATTAGTTCCTGCGCCTGGGATGGCATATGCTCTTGCATCCTTTTGACACCTCCATAAAATTTTTATCTTTCGTTTGTAGCATATGTTTTTCAGCTATAAGTGCATGGGCTAACAAATAGTTACATTGGATATTTATTAAAATCAATCAAGATTTGTTTTCATACACTTCCCTCATTAACGATACGAATCAAAATGTTGAAAGAACCGTTATATTTGTAACAGAAAGTCAATATTTTTAATAAACTAATAATGGACTGAAAGGGGTGAACTACAATGGAAGAGTCAAAATTGTATACCACTCAAGAAATTGAAAATTTAAAGGAAAAAATTGAATCTTATAGAGAATCGTTAACCTCGTTAAAAATGGGGAAGTCAATTGAAGATTTCCTTTATATGAAGCAGGAGTTTGATGGACTAAAAACACAGATGGCCCATTTAGAAGGGATTACAGAGACATTGGATACTAAACAAAATTCATATATAAAAGGATACGACGATCAAATTAGGGTTCTTTCAACACAGCTTGAGTCTTTGAATCAAACCATTGAAGGAATGAACCAAGAGATTTTATCAATTTTAAATAAACTGTTGCCAGTTAAAGGAAATGATACAAAAACCATAATGCCCTCCATTGACATGCCTGCTCAAACCTATTCTAATCTTTTACCTAGACAACCTAGAATGACACAGACAGCAGATCAAACTACAATTACATCAGCACAACCTTCTTATAGACTACTACAAAGTGTGGCAGGTAAAGCCAAAAACCACCAACCAAATGTAAATATCGGGGGTCCCTCTCCTCAGAATGGTCTACCGGAAACTAAACCTGAAGAACGGCATTTTAATCAGCAATATTTCCAATCAATCAATACGCACCCCAGCCAAATATACAATGGTTTATACAGAAACACGACAGTTGAATCCACCTTCCATTTTAAAAATGCCATGGATGCAAAGGAAGTTCCAGTAAGTGTATATGATCCATCTGCCGTACAGCCTGCTTCAAGAGAAGAAAACATCGAGAATGATACTTTACAATCTTCTATAGTTAATGAATCAGATAGCACTAAAACTGAAACATTAAATAATCCTATGGAGGTTGTGAAAATTGAGAATGAACATAACAATCTTGAGAATCCCATTGTAACGAATGAATCGATAGAACAAGTTATCTTTGAGCAAATTAGCGACCCTGTTAGTCAAGACATTGAAGCAATAGCTAGTGAGCCTCTCAACCAAATCATTGCAGAAACAGTAGCAGAACCTGCAGCTATAGATCATTCTCCTTCATTAGAAACAGAAGAATATGTTGAAGTGTATCATGCTGATGCAACCTATGAGGTTCATCCGTCCTTTGAAGAAGAGATCATGCAACTTGAATCTGTAAACAAGCCGATTGAGGAAGAACATAAAAAGGGAAAAAACTCATTTTTCGATTTCTTTAAAAGATGGAGTTAACATTATCTTAAACATCCACTATGTCAAAACATACATAGTGGATGTCTTTATGTGTTAAATAAAAGCAGTCATAAAGAAATCATTGAATTTATAGGTGAAATAGATAATTGCCCTTAACCCCTAATCTGAAATGAATAGAATAATGAAGAAAGGGGGTGTAAAAATGTGTTTGAATAACTCAATGTGTGGCTGTTCAGGTAACGGTCATGGTAACGGGGAGTGTACTGCACTGGGACCTTTTGTTGCAATTGACGCTGCATGTATTACTCCACCAGTAGCTACTGGTTCTATTATCCCATTCTCATCAGGAATAACTCCTGTTGCATTAGTAGCTGCTGCTACTGGTTTAATTGCAACTGTAAGTCTTGTAGGTTTTGGTACAGCAGTTCCAGGGATTACTCTTGCTGGCGTTAATATTGATTTAACAACTTCTGCTGCTACAGAAGCATTTACGGTTCCACGTCCAGGTACTATTACATCTATTTCTGCTACAATCTCAGCAACTGCTGCTTTAACTCTAACTGGAACAGCAACTGTCAGAGCACAGATTTACCGCGCAGTTCAAGGAAGCAATGTATTCAGCCCTACTGCAGCATTTGTTGATTTATTACCACCTTTACCACTAATAGCATTGGCAGTAGGTACGATTGCAAGTGGTAATGCAAACGTTTCAGTACCTGTAAGTACTGGTGATCGTTTACTAATGGTATTCTCTATGACTACTACAGGAGTTGCTGCTACACTTGCTGGTAACGCAAGTGCTGGTATTACTATCGTATAAAATAAACTTAAATAAAAAATGAAAACAAGTGATTTCCTCATTAGCAGAAATCACTTGTTTTTTCATAAAACATCCATATTTATTTAACCAAAGCATTCTGAATATGTGCCAAATGATGCTTACCATGCCATGCATAAAGGCCAATTGCATGCTCAAGAGTCGTTAGGCCTGAATCAGGATGATTAAAGGCTCTTTGTAATTGTTCATCCGATAAGCTTGACAGTAAATAAACCCAACGTTCATGTAAGCTTTCAATTAAATTAAAAGAAATTGCTACTGGCATTTCAGAATCTGGTAGCTGTGCCCATTCTGCCTCATTGTATGGCTTAATGGTTGGTACATCCTCTGTTAACGCTAGCTTAAAACGAATATAGCTATTCATATGACTATCAGCAATATGATGGACTAGCTGTGTCACAGTCCAGCCATTTTCACGGTAAGATTTCACTAAGTCTTGCTCGCTTGCACCACTTAATGCCTCTGCAAGTTGTTTTGGTAACAAACGAATTTCATTAATCCACTCTAGTACTTGCTGTGAATTCATTTCTTTGGGAAATTGGAATTGTCCAATGGGATAACGTAAATCTTTCATACTGCTGACCTCCATTTTATTTTTTATATTACCAATTTAATATTTTTCTTGCTACAACCATGCACTGTAATTATCTATGTTCAATAGCTTTTCGCATTTAAATTTCTGAATGGCGTCTTCAGCATCTTGTGCATTTCAGAAATATGAAAGCAATACACAATGCAAGCTTACATGCGCACACCATACACCTCCTTTCCCAATACATATACAAACATCAAAAACCCTTATTTTATAAGTATAAATACTTACAAAATAAGGGTTTACTATTATTCCTGGATATCGTATATCAACGTATCAAAGTATTTTTCATTTGTATACAGTAGAATAGCCCATTCACCAGGCTTAGGAACTTTCACATGAGAAGGTGTATGAGCATCTGCTCCATTAACAGGTCCTCCGAGTCCTATGCTCCAACCATTCGCTAAAATCGGTTGTATGACTTTAGAGTCTCTATGGTATCCAATAACTGTTAATTCTGTATCTCGTACTTCATCTATTCCCCATAGATGCCACATCCATTTTTGTGTGCTTAGACTAGGCATATTCGCACCAATGACACCCGACTTATCAGCATTACCAATAATGCCTCTATCACCAAATTCCACTGCCTTTTGATTCCAATCAACTGATGCAATATCACTTTCTTGCACAAAATCAGGTAGATCCTCTGGCATTGTAACATTTGCTTTGTCTGTACAACCCACTAAAAATAATAGCAATATACATCCAAATACAACTCGTTTCATAACATCCCCCTTTCTTATGAAACGTTTGTTTTAACCAGATTGTTACAGATAATTCTGTAAATTATGAAACTATCATTTTATCGTACTCTTTACAATATCAACTAATGACTTTAATGGATGGAGAATTGTAATCGCCGTGTGATCTTCAAATCGTTGTGCTGCATCCACCATCGATAGCTGGGCAACTGATATGGATTTTTCTTCAGCTGACAAAGTATGTAAAGCCCTTAAAATAGCATCATCATAGGCTTCCTTTTTCCCCTGCATAATGAAATTAAATGTATGCTCAATAATTTTTCCCTCTACATCTACTGATACTCCTTGATGCTTAGCATATTGGTGAAGTCTTGCCATCGTTCCTTCGACAGTTGCAGGATTTGTAAAAAGAATAAATTGAGGCTGTTGCTTACATATACTTTCAAAATAGGGCTCATCTATCTTTATGATAGGGATCGAGGGATCGAACAAAGTTTCATCCTCTAATAAAGCAATATAATTTGTACACGTTATTAAAATGGCATCCACATCACAGCTAATTATCCATTCAATTTGCTCCTTAACTTTACGTGCTAAACCATCACTACCTTTAGACACGTGCTGTATCACGCCAGGGTCTACAAAATGGAGTATCTCTATGTCTTCAGCGCTTTGAAAAGCCTGCTCAATGTATTGTATATTGGAATAATGAGCATGCAAGCAGGCGACCTTTTTTCTCAATTAAACTCCTCCTCATTGGAAAGTCTCTTTTCCATTGTTGCTATTATTAGAGAGTTACCATTACGATTCTTCACCATTTCCTCTTTCGTTACAACATAACCTAAAGAACGATATAACTCAATATTACGTGGAACACTCATACGTACTTTGCACTGACTAATTGTAATCCCCTTCGATAGTGTATATTGTTCAAGCCAAGAAATTAGTGTTTTAGCTAAACCTTGTCCCTGTCTTTCTGGGATAACTGAAAGTCTAAAAAAATAAATTCCCTTTGTACTGAGGGTAAACCTTACCATGGCAACTGGCTGTTTTTCGATATAGCCAATAAACGCTTGTTCACTTTGCTGCATTGCCTGCTCAATAGAATCCACCGTTTCACTTAGTGCACTGGATGGTGGAGTAGCTTTTTCATATTCTTGAAACGCCTGTAGCATCACCTGATGTATAACTGGGGCATCCTTGCTCTGTGCTAAAACAATTTCCATCCTAAACCACCTCTCATCGTTTTTTATTCATAATAGTGCATATTAAAACAAAAAGAAACCGTATTATTTCGAATACGGCCTACTACTAAGTATGTTTGTTTTTCACTTTTGCTTCCTTTTCAATATGCTTTCTCGCTATTTTCAAACGTTGGATATCCTTTTTCTTAAGAGGAATAATCTCTTCCTTCATCATCTTAATATAAGAAATCATTAATAAAAGTAACACCACTGTAAAGGGTAATGCAGCAATTAACGAGGCCGTTTGTAATGCTTCAAGACCTCCTGTATACAATAAAACACCTGAAATAGCTGCCATCAAAACACCCCATACAAACTTTGATAAAATGGTGGGATTTAAAGATCCTTTTGTCGTCATACTTGCCATAATAAAGGTGGCGGAATCAGCAGAGGTAATTAAAAATATTATGATTAAAAGTATTCCAATTGTGGATGCAATCATTGAAAGTGGTAAGTGTTCAAAAAGCTGGAAAAGAGCAACCGTTACATCATTATGAACAGATTGAGCGATTTGTGCATCTTGATGTAAATCAAACCACATCGCAGTTCCTCCAAAGGTCGCGATCCAAAAGCAGGCAATGAGGGGCGGAATAATTAATACACCTATAATAAATTCTCGTATAGTCCTGCCTTTGGATACACGAGCTATAAAGGAGCCTACAAATGGTGACCAAGCAATCGCCCATGCCCAGTAAAAGATTGTCCAATCCTTCACCCAAGTTCCACCAACATATGGCTGCATCCTTAAACTATATTGAATAAAATTTGAAATATAATCACCAATAGCTAATGTAAAGGTTTCAAGTATAAAGATTGTTGGGCCTGTAATAAAAACAAATAAGAGTAAGACGATTGCTAAAGTCATATTGACATTACTCAGAATCTTCATCCCTTTTTGTAGACCTGTTGTGGCTGATAACATATAGCCAATAAACATGATAAGAATAATGGCCACTTGCAAGATAAATGTATCTGGCAAACCAAAGACAAATGTCAAACCTCCATTTGTTTGTAATACGCCTAGCCCTATAGACGTTGCTACCCCCATGACGGTAGCAATTACTGCGAGAATATCGATCGTTCCTTTTACGACTCGATTTGTTCCAGTGACAGGCTCTAAAGCAGTGGAGATGAGCATATTTCTTTTTTTATTGAATTGTACAAAGGCCATAACAAGGCCCAATATGGCATAAACAGACCACTGGCTTAATCCCCAATGAAAGAATGAATATCCCATCGCCAGTCGGGCTGCATCCGTTGATAGCGGTTTTGTGTCACTGAAGGGTGGTGAAAAATAATGACTCATTGGCTCAGCTACTCCCCAGAAGACCAAACCGACACCAAGTCCAGCTGAAAAGAGCATGGAAATCCAAGTTAGAAAACTAAACTCAGGGCGACCATCTTCCGATCCAAGGCGAATGGTACCATATTTGCTAATTGCCAAGCCAAATAAAAAAATAACGATAATAAAGACTGACATTAAATAAAACCAGCCAAAATAATCCGTTGTCATATGAAATACGCTGTTTGCTACGTTCTTAAATTTTTCTGGTATCGTTGCTCCGATAATGACCAAAAGAAAAATTGCTCCACTTGAAATAAGAAATACTGGGTTTCTTAAAATTTTATTTTGCATACAGCGCCTCCATTTATCCCAGACAGATGACCAAATTTCCTTTATTATGCGTATCATTCGTTAATTTTATTAATAAATAAAAAAGAAACCGCATTATCAAAAGACAATGCGGTCTACTATTAATGTGATTTATGCATAAAACGTATGGCTCTACTCATAACAGTTGGTACGATCGAAGCATGATTTTCGTTTAAAGCCTCATAAAATTCAACATTCATTATTTTTTCTAATACTGTCGCCATTTGGCGCGCATCATCCACCATAAAGGTTTCAAGTTCACCAGCGCTCAAAAACAAAGTTTCGTTCATGTCTTGATGCTCGTTCAGAAATACTGAAGCACACTGCACTAATTCATGCTCATTCCACCAAATGGATGGGCTAATAGCTAGATAGCGCTGGAAGCTGGATTGGTGGTGAAATAGTTGCCACAGTGCAAAGTAACCTCCTAGGGAATGACCAAATAAAGCTTGCTGTGCTTGATTTACTGGATATTGTGCCTCAATTGTCGGCTTTAGCTCTTCTTCTATAAAGCGACTAAAATCCACTGCTCCTCCAAGCTTCTCATGACCTTTTCCTTTAAATCTTGCTGGATAAATATAAGACTCCGCAGGTGCTGTAAAATCATAAAATCTTCTTTCACGCATATCGTCGCCATGACCAATTCCAATAACAATAGCTGGAAGGATACCTGTTTTTGGTGCATTACGACTTTGTAGACGCACCGCTTCCTTTACAAGGTTAAAATAGGATGAGCCATCAAGTACATACAAAACTGGAAAGCCATCTTGTGGCGCTTCCTCCTCTGGCACATAGATATTAATCGTGTACAAATAATTTGTCAATTTTGAAGTCATATGTTGTGTAATGTAGTCTACTTTAGTTGTATTCATTAGATATCCTCCTTCAAAATTTCATAGCCATAACATACAGGTGTATTGGTTACAGGATCTTCCATAATGCGTGCATCAATATTAAATACTTTACGCATTACCTCAGCACTTAAAATTTCCTGTGGCGTGCCAGTTTGCATAATAGTACCCTTACGCATTGCAATAAGATGATCTGAATATCTGGCCGCGTGGTTAATATCATGTAGAACCATCACTACTGTACAGCTGTGGTGCTCATTTAAACTTTTAACAATGTCCAATACCTCTAGCTGATGCGCCATATCTAAATAAGTAGTAGGTTCATCCAATAGCAAGATATTTGTTTCTTGTGCTAAGGCCATAGCTAGCCAAACACGCTGACGCTGACCTCCTGAAAGCTGGGCAAGCTCCCTATTTCGATATTCCATCGTATTAGTAACTGTTAAAGCCCATTCAATCATTTCCTCATCCTTATTCGTTAAACGATTGACATTGTTGCGATGTGGATAGCGACCATACGCAATTAACTCCTCCACTTTCAATTGACCAGGAGCTATCGGTGTTTGAGATAATATTGCTAGTTTCTTGGCAATATCTTTGGTCGATAAATTTTGCATATTTTGCTCCTGCAAATATACCGTACCTTGTTGTTTTTTTAAAATACGTCCTATCGTTTTAAGGAGTGTAGATTTACCACAACCATTTGGACCGATGATTGTAGTCACTTTGCCCTCTTCTATCGTTAAATTTAACCCTTCAAAGACACGTACCTGCTCATAACCTGAAGCCAAATTTTCCATTCTAAATGCAGTTTGCACGCCATTTCCTCCTATGCCTTAGATTTCACCAGTAAATACAAGAAATATGGAATCCCAATAATTGAAACGACAATACCTACAGCCAGTTCCGATGGTGCAAAAACGGTTTTACCAATAAAATCAGCGAGGATTAACAGACCTGCACCAATTAAAGCACTCACTGGCATAACATAACGGTGCTGAATACCAACAAGCTGCTTGGCAATGTGTGGGGCCATTAAACCTATGAATCCAATACTCCCTGATACAGACACACAAGCACTGACAAGACCTACACTGGCTAGTAACAGCTTCATTTTCTCCTTTTCAACAGCTATTCCTAAACTTGTGATGCTATCCTCTTCAAGCTGAAAATAATCGAGTAAATATGATTTTCTATGCACATATATTCCTAAAATCAAAAGCCAAGGTAGCATCGTAAGCGCAAAGATCCAATTCGCATTATAAATTGAACCTGCCATCCAAATAGCCGCTGACTCAAAATCTTGTGCACTCATTTTTAAGGATAGGAACAAGGACAAAGCTCCAAATCCACTATTGATAGCTATACCAGTTAAGATTAATCGCTGCATATCCAGATGACCATTTTTTAAAGCAAATGAAAAAATCAGGATAGCTGCAATTGTTCCACCGATAAAACCGAATAGTGGCATCATTAAAATTGACATCCAGCTGTTCATATCTGCACTCACTAGCTTTACTTGAAAGAAGTACATGAATAGTACGACTGCTGCACCAGCTCCAGCATTAATCCCTAATATTCCTGGATCTGCTAGTCCATTGCGTGTAATCCCCTGTAATACAACTCCTGCCATACCTAAGCCAATACCGACAAGTCCAGCAATGACAATCCGAGGTAAACGGAACTCAAATATAACAAGATCAAACTTTGAATTTGACTCGATCCGTAGCAATGTTTTGATGACATCCATTACAGACATATCAAAAACACCATTTGTAATATGTAAATAGCTCGCAACTAAAATCATTAAAACAAGCATCAGCATGGTTAAAAAGAATACACTTGAGGTTTTTTTATGCACGTTTTTCACCTCCGTGCTTACGAACTAAATATAAGAAGAATGGTACACCGACCAATGCGGTTAAGACACCAATTGGCGTTTCAAATGGATAATTGACAACGCGGCTCAGGACATCACAAAGCGCTAAGAAAAAGGCTCCAATGACAGCTGCACAAGGAATAATATAGCGATAATCAACACCAACAAGGAAGCGTGTAATATGTGGTATGACTAACCCTACAAAGGCGATTTTCCCTACAAGTGCAACCGCTGTCCCTGTCAAACATACGACAGCTAGCATGCTAATAATACGTACTGCTTTTGTTTTCTGTCCTAGCCCCATGGCAATATCTTCACCTAATGAAGTAATGGTAATCGCTTTTGCTGATAATAAAGCCAAGATCAACCCAGTTAAACCAAATGGAATAGAAAGAATCAGCATATCCATATTTACCATATGTACCTTTGTGTTATACCAAGCACTTACTGTTTGTGATACTTGGAAATACATCGCAATGGCAGTAGCAATACTACTTAAAAATGTGCCAATGACCGTTCCAATTATGGCTAGCCTTACTGGAGATAAGCCATTGCGGATTAACGAGCCAAAACCAAAGACAATACCAGCTCCCAATGCAGAACCAAGCATCGATAATAAAATCATTTGATAGTTTGGTAGCCCTGGGAAAAAAACAATGGCTAATGTAATGACAAATGCAGAGCCATCATTGACACCCATTAATGAAGGCGAGGCTAAATAGTTTCGTGTAATCCCCTGCATGACTGCACCGGCAACTGCTAAAAATGCTCCAACTAGTAATACCGCGGCAACTCTTGGAATACGGCCTGTTCTTATAATTTGATGATCGACATCCGATGGATCAAATGCTGTCATCGACTGCCATACTGTAATGGCACTAATATCTTTTGTCCCATACATAACAGAAATAAGTGCCACAAGGGCAATAAGGAAAGGAGATATCGCTAATATTGAAAACGACACTATGTTTGTTTTTTTCAACTTTCACACCTTTTTCTTTATCCATTTTGCGGTACACAATATCAATCACTTAAGTGTATACCCTTAACAACTGCCTGCAATGAAAAATGCCACATCTTACAAAAGGCTGGTAATAGCCCGGTGATACCACCAAATCTACTACCAGCCTGTTTATACTATTTAAATAATTTTTCAGCTGCAGCATCTAAGAATTTCACCTTAGACCAAGCAGTACCACCTTGTGCTAATGGCTCAATTGTGTTGACGAAAACTTGATTATTTTGTGTTGCCTTTAAGCTAGTGAAAATTGGATTCTTTTGTAGCTCCTCCAAAGCTTTTGGCGTATCCTTATTCTCGGAATCCTCGAATTGCAGGAAAATCACATCTGGATTTACTTGTGCTAATGTTTCAAGTGATAGTTCCGCTTGCGCCTTAGCTGTTGTAACAACTTCTGGTACAGGTGCTCCTAAATCTTCATATAGAACAGGGTTTAAATAAACGCCTGCTGGATAGATGTACATCACTCCACCACGAACACGGATGATTAATACTTGCTTATCTGCTAATTGCTCCTTGGATTTTACTTGGGCATCAGCAACTTTGGCTTCATAGTCAGAGATGATTTTCTTTGCATCCTCTTCCTTCCCAGCTAATTGTGCAAGCAATGTTAAATTTTCTTTCCAATTTGTTGAAATATGTGAGTATGGAATCATTGTTTGAATTTTGTTGAGCTTTTCAGCCGTTTCTTCAGGGAATTTCGAAGTACCCACAATTACATCAGGATCCAGATTAAGAATGGCTTCTGCATTTGGCTCCATTTTATTTCCTACAAGTGTAGCTCCTTCAAAATCTGTTGCTAGATAGGCAGGAACTTTTCCACCTACTTCTAGAACACCTACTGGCTTAATACCAAGCATTGCCGCATCTTCCATTGATTCAAGACTGGCAGCGACAATGTTCTTTACTTCGGCTGGTAGCTCATATTGCTCGCCTAAGTACGTGATGGTCTGCGTTGATTTAGCTTGCTCTGTCTGTGATTCTGTTGCACTTGTCTCTGCTGTATTAGCTGTTGATGTTGCTTCCTCTGCTTTGTCTGTTCCACATGCAGCCAGTGATAATGCTAATAGTGCTGGTGCACACATTTTAAAATATTTATTCATAGATATTCTCCCCTAACGAGCTCATATTGATAATGATAATCGTTTTCATATATAAGTCAATATATAATTGATACTCATTATCATTTACGGATACTATCCTAACAAAGTGAAAAAAGATTGTGAATGGACGATTTCGAAAATGACATGGATTTTTGCCGATTTAAGCAATAAAAAAACTGCTTCTTTTTTATAAGAAACAGTCAATTATACATATCTGGCTTCCTCTATTTTTAACTTGCGATAGGCTGAGGGAGATAAACCCGTACACTTTTTAAATACTCTGCTAAAATAAAAACAATCTACATATCCAACACATTCCGCAATTTCAGCTACAGGTATTCCACCATATTCTAGTAAGTCTTTCGCACGTCGTATACGGTATTCTGTTATATATGTACTTGGATTCATACCTGTATGCTGCTCAAATAAATAAGCAAAACGACGACGCTCAATGCCCAATTCCATCGAGATATTTGATACTGAGATTTGCTGTGCATAATTTTCATGTATATACTGTAATGCCTGTTCCATTAATTCGCTGGCACTATCTAAAACCTGCATTTTTGCCGCTACAAGGATATCTTCCAACAAATTCATAAATAATGTCTTAGACTTGAATACAGCCATATTACCAGGAAAGGAATAGCTTTCTACTAATTGCTGAACATGGCTAATAATTTGTGTGTTAAAGCCTGTATTGATTAGAAAATGTTGCTCGGCTAGTGGATATAGATTTATTTCTTCTGTAGGTAGGCTGTAATGAACAACTGCATACTCCCAACCTTTATGGCCAGTCGCTCTCACTTCTATCGGCATCTGGGGGCCAGCATGGGCAATCATTCCTGGCTCCATCATATAGGGGGTTCCATTAAAGCTAAAGATCGCACTCCCTGCAAGTGGCACTACTAAACCACACTTTTCTGGAGCTGTTGTTCTACCAGCATCTACTTCACCTGGCTCCATTTTTTTAGTAAAAACATCTGTAAATTTTACAGAAGCATGTGCAAAGTAATCAATTAAATACTTGATATCCATATGCTAACTCCTATACATGTATAACATTCTGAATCTGTGAAAAATGATGTAAATCATGATTGATTAATCCTACAAAATAGGCGAGTATAGTCATTTCTGACTGCCCAATTTTAAATGACTGTTGCCATTGCTCATCTGTCCATTGCTGAATGTCCTGCAATAATTGACGCCTTGTGGAAATAAAATCATTCAATGTTTCCTCCATTGTTTGTTCACGGCTTTTCTTAGCTGCCATCGTATTCAAATGTGCTACATCTGGCCCTTTCGGCAGACGCTCATCTGTAAAGAGAAAAGGAATTCGGTAATTTTGCACAAACTTGTCCCATGGAGGAAGATGCCCAATTACCTCTGCAACCGACCATTTCCCAGGTTCAATGGGCATACGCCATTGTGCCTCAGATAACCCTCGTAAATTATCTATCCAATCTAAAGATTTTATATAGTGTTTAATGACATAGGTTTTATCTTGTTGCAATTGTTCCCCCTCTTTCTTTTTTTATTGAAGATGAATTTTCAATTCTGGCCAACATAAATGCCATTGTTTTTGCTGAATTCTTTGACGATAAATCGCATAGGCATACTTATTTTCTAGGTAAAACGATGTTGGCTCTACTATTCCTGCTCCTAAAAGATGAATACCGTACGGTGCTGCAATCTCTAGTACCCCATCTGATAATTTTACTCCAATTGCCGTTGGGATTTCTGGGAAATGAGAGATTCCATCAACAGCAGACTGATATGGTTTACTACCATTTAGGACATACATTCGTGCTTGATTTTTCACGGACCAAGGCTCGTTTGGAGATAACTTTCTCAGTTCTTGCTCATACTGCTTCTCTACTTCTTCTGCTAAATTTTCTTTATCAAAATATATCACATCAATATCAGCAATTGGTGTTCTTTCCTCCTTATTATGAAGGTAATCCCATACCTTTGAGCGAATAATTCCTGCGCATATCCACCAATCTGGTAGTTGCAAGTTTTCTACTGTGGATAAAATGCTCATCACCCAGTCATCAGATGCAATTAAGTTCTTCAGCTCTTCCTCCGATTGAAGCAACCTCATTCTGTCAGCCTCCATTAATATAAATTAAATTTATAAATCACTAAAAATTATATATTAGATTTATACATTAACACCATTTACCCTAAAGCTAATAAAAGAAAGGGAGAAGCTTATGAATAAAATGATCATGCTGTTATTATTTGTACTACTTAGCTTAGTTGGACTTTTCTATACAAACATTTCTTTAACACTCATATGTATCGGAATGGTAGCTGCTTTTATTGGTACACTTGCGGGAGGTGGTGGACTAATTACACTTCCTGCCATGATGCTTGTCGGTATCCCTATTCAAACAAGTATTGCCACAAACAAATTTTCGACAGGCATTTCGTCTTTATCCAGTATTTTTTATCTACTCTATCAGAAGGAGCTACATCTCACATCTATCATCAAATATATAGCTCTTGCTATTGTTGGGGGGATTTGCGGCTCACTTTTAACTGTTTCGCTGTCTGAGCAAACTATGAACTATATGGCCTGTGCACTGCTTCTTTTGGCTTTAGTCGTAACTTTAAAAAATAAGGCGTGGACGGAAGTTCCTGATTCGCTAGAACATCAAGCACCTCATTTTTGGCAACCATTTTTCATCGCTATGTATGATGGTGGTTTCGGCCCTGGCTCTTCGACATTTAGCATCTTACACTATCTACGTACTCATCATACTTACATAAAGGCTGTACAGCTCACTCGAGTACTCCTCTTCGGGAGCTGTACAGGAGCATTTATTGTGTTTTATCACACTGGCTTTATTCAATGGCACTATGCAATTGCTATGGCAGTTGGCTCCATTATAGGCTCCCAATTAGGTCTTATAGTGCTCCCATACATTCCATTAAAAATAGCCAAAACACTACTAACATTGATTATTATATTGTTGCTTGTTCAAGTTACATTGAAAATAATTTAATGACCACTACTCAAATGCTCATGAATTACCTTCCATTGATCGTTAACTAATGTAAAAATATTAGTTGCTCTACCGCTACCTGATACAAATTTTTCGTTATGATAGCCTTCATAGTGATATGTATAAAGACAGGTAGCCGTCGTTTCATCAACGGTTAACCATTTTACATCAGTAGCTGAATAAACCTCTTCTTTAATGACATTCCATGCATGCTTGAAATAAGCCTCAATCTCCTCTGTTGTTGTGCATGTTTTATCAGAGAACCAATAAATTGCTTGTGGATGCAAAATAGCCTTTACTTGATTAAAATCATGGGTATTTGTTGCTTGGATATAATGTTCCAATGCTTGTTGATGTGTCATCTTCACCCCTCCTTTTTTCACAATATTATCCGATAATTAACTTTTTATAAATCACTAGTTCTCTATCCCTTTCTGCTTTGACAGTAAATAGATGGCAGCTATAATTAAGAAAAAACCACAGACCTGAAGATTAGTTATTTTTTCATCCAATAGAATAGAAGATAAAATCATACTACTAATTGGCAATAAGCTAGTAAGTACACCTGCCCAAGATGCTGAAATTACTGCAAGACCCTGTTGCATCAAAAGAAACGCTATGACGGTTACAACAATGCCAAAATACAATACTAATCCCCACTCTGCAGCTGATATTTCTTTAAATTCAAAATATCTGCTTTCAGCTACAGCAAATGGGAAAAATAATATGACGCCAAATAAGCTAACCATAGTTGAGACTGTAAGAGCACTCATACGATAAGAAATTAACTTACCAATGATGATAAATAAAGATTCACAGAATACTGCACCTAAAATGAATAGATTGCCTAATAATGAAGTTGAATAATGGTTAGTAGTAGAATGGTTAGCAATGTTCATAAGGATAGCTCCCACTACGGCAAGAAGTATGCTAATACCCATATTCCTCGTTAATTTCTCCTTCAAAATAAAATAGGATAGGAATGCCGTGCAGACTGGCAGAGTACCAGTAATAATACCAGCTTCCATAGCAGTCGTTTTTGAAAGACCATGGAGCATTAATAGATTAAATAAAAACACCCCTAATAACGCTTGTAAAAAAATCGCTACTAACTCTTTTCTGTTTAATGTTGAAAATCCCTCTATCTTTATCCACAAAGGAATCAAAATAATTGCAGCCACAAGAAATCTTAGTTCATTAGCTAAGAAAATTGGAAAACTTTGAACAACCAATTTGCCCGCAACAACTGAACTACCAACGATACTCATCGCCACAATAACTTTCCCACTACTCCAGATCCACCTATTCATTTTTCTATACTACTCGTTCCATGGATTCATTAATAATATCGGTTACTGCTAAATATAGGTTTTCAGGGTGTTCAGCAATTCGGTGGCAAAGATATAAGTACCACTCATTTCCATACGTTAAATATACTCTACAACGATAATCTTTCCTTCTTAATTCATTGAGTAATGTAGGGCGTACACCATAAAGCATCTCAACTTCAACATTTGAGTTATCAAGATATTGACGTCGCTCTATCTCTTGAATAAGCATTTCATCATGTGTAGCGATTGATAACGGATGATTCGCATTTACTAACTGATCAACATAATCAAGATAATGCTTATTCAGTTCTTCTGATCTGATCATGGCTATATCGACAGACTCTTGAAAAGCCCCTTTAACAAGTCTTATTTTCCCTGGATATTGCATAAGTTCTTGTAAATCTATCTTTGTACGATAAAGATGCACTTGCAATGTAATTCCAACATTTGTATACTTCGTTGCTATTTTTTTGTAAAGAGTAATAATATCACTAGTCTTTGAGGACTCTTCCATACTTATCATCAAAGTTATTCCATACCGCTGAGCTTTTTGTGTAAGCTCTTCAAGATGCTTATAAGCAATCTCAGCATTAATAGAAAGACCTATATGAGATAAATCGAAAGATACTGTTTGCTTCAAAGATAAAATCCCCATTTCCTCAATTACTTGTAAAAGCTCATCCTTTGCTCTTTGACAATCCCTTAAATTGGTTGTATTTTCCCCAATATATTCAATGGAGATATTATAATTGTCATTAAGATAATTACGTGCAGCAGCGATGGCATCCTCTCTTTTTTCTCCTGTTACATACCTTTTTGCTGCTTTCCATAATAATGGGTAGAGCTCTGTTGATTGCTGCACCGCATATTTCAAGCGCTCGTCTCGTGCCGCGGCTTTTAAGGCCTGAATCACTGATTCTTCTGTTTTCTTCATATTTATTCCCCCTCTTCGGTATTGGTAAGTACTTTATCATGATAAAATTGGTAACTGTAGAACCACTTTAAAGTGATTTTAAAGGTACCACTTTCAAATCGGAGGTATGTAAAATGTTATGGATACCTATAGATCGAGCATTAGATATTCCTTTAAATCGTCAAATCTATCAGCAAATACGGGAAAAAATTTTAAGTGGACAACTTCAGGCAGGTGAAAAATTAGTATCAACACGAGAGCTTTCAGTAGAATTAAAAGTATCAAGAAATGTCATATTAGAAGCTTATGATCAGTTACTTGCCGAAGGATTTTTATTTGCACGAAGAGGAGCTGGTACATTTGTTGCAGAAGGCACATTGTTACCACAACAGACCAAACCTCTTATTACAAATAAAGCAGGAGATCCAATAGTAGGGAAAGAGGTTGTAAACTTACGCTCGGGTATTCCAGCACTCGACTTGTTTCCTCGTAAAACTTGGGCGAGGATAAGTCACCAGCTATGGCACGATAGTGAGTCCTCCATATTAGGATACGGGGTTCCAGAGGGGCGCATAGAATTAAGGCATACTCTTGCCCACTACTTATTAAGGACAAGAGGCGTTGAATGTCATCCAGAGCAAATTATTATTACATCTGGTGCGACACAGGCAATGATGCTTGTGTCGAGATTATTGCTGTCATCTAATGATATTGCTATTATGGAAGATCCTATAACGAATGATATTCAAACTATCTTTAAAGCTTCTGGTGCTACCATTTATCCGGTACCAGTAGATGAATTCGGGATGAAAACAAGCCTATTACCAGATAATATAGATCCTAAACTTGTCTTTCTAACTCCCTCTCATCAATTTCCTTTAGGAAGTACCTTACCTATTCAGCGTAGAATTCAATTAATTGAGTATGCTAGAAAGAATCATTGCTTTTTAATAGAAGATGATTATGATAGTGAGTTTCGCTACGAAGGGCCACCTGTTAGCTCTTTACAGGGCCTAGATCCAGAGCTAGTTCTCTACATCGGTTCTTTTAGTAAAATTCTCTCTCCCGCATTAAGAATAGGATACATTATCCTTCCAACACAGCTTACTGAAAAATGCCGTCAATTAAAATGGTTTACGGACTTACATACACCTTCCTTAGACCAGCTTATCCTTTCTCGCTTTATACAGGAGGGCTATATGGAAAGACATATCACAAAAATGAAGAAGTTCTATAAAAGCCAACGTGATTTTCTGATTCAATGTTTACAATCCACTTTTTCACATAACATAAAAATATTTGGCTATTCTACAGGTATGCACTTAGTTGCAGAATTTGAGAAGATTGATTTTACACGAAACTTATTAGTGAAAATAGAACAATTTGGTGTAAAGGTTTACCCAGTAGAGGATCATACAATTAAAAAGGGAAAATATAATAACAGATTGATTATTGGCTATGGTCATTTACAAAAGCATGAAATTGAACTAGGCATCACTAGACTTTTTCAAGCAATTTATCATTAGGAGGATGTCTGTGCTAGCTACTATTGAAAAACAATCAAATTACCATATTGCTACATTCAAACGGCCATTACTATATTCAATAGATGCCGTTTGGGCCGCTATGACTAACAATGAAAACCTACAAAAATGGATGAGTAATTTAGAAATCATTGAGCTACGTAAGAACGGGAAAATACATTTTAATATGAATGATGGAACAGGTAATTTTGAGGAAATAACCATCACAGATTATGTTGAGAAAGAAGTATTAGAATTTGGTTGGGGAACAGATACGGTGAGATTTGAATTATTTTCTACTGAAAAGGGTTCTTTATTGGTATTAGTGGAGACACTTCAAAATCTGACAGAGCATACACCGAAGGATTTAGCAGGATGGCATATTTGTCTTGATATGTTAAAAGATCTACTAAATGGCGTTGACCATCAATATTTCCCAATGGATGATTGGCAGCAAAGATTCAGCGAATACCAAAAAATGCTGAATAGTATAAAGTAAAATAATACAAAAAATCCTAGAGCATCATTACTCTAGGATTTCTATTATTGATAAAAGGCTGTAGCAATTGCTAGTGCTTTTAAAGGATCTTTGATTGAATCCAGTGTGTAAACAAGCTTTTCATCCTGCCACACAATTAAATTACCTGATTGATAGACATCTAGCTGAGCCATGCCATATTGCCTTGGAATAGGTAGCATGTGGTTTTCTAAATACGCTACTGCCTGCTTAGCAAGTTTGACACCTGCATCAGGATTATCAGTTCGTGTATGAGTGGCAATTGCCCATCGCCCTTCGTTCCAACCAGTCCATAATGAACCAGCGCCTGCATCTTGATAACCTTTTATATTGTAACCAAGATCAACCTCTTGCCCGCCATTTTGATTAAAATTATCAAATGCTATCTGTGTGCTTGCACCTTCCACACTTTTATATTTCTTGACCAGCAATCTTCCAATAACAGTCGCTGATTTCTTTAATCGAATATCGTTAATTGGCATATTCTCTTTGCTCTCATAAAAAATAACTTCAACCTGGTCGCCCTGTGTTCTTGCTGTAGCTGATAAAAATGTACCCTCTGCAATAGGTAACGTTGTTGGCATTTTTATTGGAACATTGAAATGTATCTGCTCCTTTATTTGTTGAAGAGCTTCAGTTGCTTGAACCGTATCAATTTGATCATTATTAGACAGTGCTACAGATGTACTTGTTTCAATCTCATGTTCTTGTGCATTCTTATTTCGTTCAGCACAAGCACTTAAGCTACAAATGCTTAACAATAAAAAGAGAAATACTACCTTTTTCAACATGTTAACCCCCATTTAAGAAATGCCTTCTCTCCATATTTTCCCCTGAAAAAGGTTAACTTAAACGCTTCAGCTATCGAAGTTCATTGATGCGCTTCGTCAGCTCATTAAACTTCTGATCAAGCATGGTGTAGTCCTTATCTTTTACTGTTAGAAAGCTCAGTTTGCCTAAAATCTCTTGTCTTTCCGTTTCAAGCTTTAAACGGAGAGCCGCTGTATCATCCACTTTATTCGGTGTGACTTCTGTCCACTTTTTCTTGATGTGCTGACCGTGAAGCTCCCAAACACTGTTCGTGACTTTTTCTAGAAAGTATCGATCATGTGAAACGACAAGCAATGTTCCATTATATTGAGTAAGAGTATGCTCTAACTGCTCACGAGAAGGTAGATCAAGATGGTTTGTCGGCTCATCTAAAATAAGAACATTTTTATCCTCTAAAATATAAGCCATCAGCTTACACTTTACGCGTTCTCCCATACTCATTTTGCCTATGGGAGATGTCCAATGTGTCAGTGTAAACCCTAAATTCTTCATCAAGTTGCGCACTTTAGCACGCTCTTCAAATGTCTCTTGATAAAAATATTGCTCTGGTGTCTGATCAAGTGGTAAATCAAATACTTCCTGTGTCAGATAACCAATGTTTGCAGCTGGTGATACCCATACTTCACCCTCAGCTTCTAGCTTGCCTAAAAGAACTTTTAAAAAGCTTGTTTTCCCACTTCCATTCTTTCCTGTGATAGCTATCTTATCTCCAAATTGAGCCGTAATATTCACATCGTTAAATAGTATGCGTTCACCAAATTTTAAAGATAAATGCTTGATTTCCAGTAAGCGCTTGCCAACTCGTTGATTCGTGCCTAAAGAAAAACGAATCTCTGCTTCTGGCTCCACTGCTTCCACTCTTGTCTTCGCAAGTTCAGCCTCTAATCGCTTTTTCTTAGATTTCACCTGAGAATCTAAACGCTTTGCTTTCACACGATGGTACTCCTTAAAACCTTCCAGTTTTGTTGACTGGGCGTGGCCCTTTTGTGACCAAGACGTCAGTTCCGACATTTGAGCCTCAATTCGTTCAATGTTTTTTTGCTGCTTCTCGTAGGCACGTTGCTGTGTTAATCGTCGGTGTTCCCTATCAGCCATGTAGCTTGTATAATTGCCATCATGTTCAATCAGGCTTTTTTCCTCAATAGACCAGATTTTTGTGGCAACCTTATCTAAAAAATAGCGATCATGTGATACCACGATGATTGTCCCCTTATAGTTTTGTACTTGTCTGATGAGGAATGCGGTACTTCGTTCATCTAAATGATTCGTTGGTTCATCAAGTAATAAAATTTGAGCATTCTGGGAAAAACCTTCTGCAAGACGCATTTTCAGCTTTTCACCCCCACTTAACGCTGCAAATGACACATTAGGTACCTGCCACTTAGCCAGCAGATCAGCTTCTCTTGCGGATACTTCTAGTTTGTCAAAATGAGCTAGCTCCTGTTCAACAAATGTAATTTTTAAAGCCTGTGCTCCCTGAATTACTCCCATAGTTGGTGATAATGTACCTTGAATCAATTGTAATAATGTCGATTTCCCAGCACCATTCCTCCCTATAATGCCGATGACTTCGCCTTTTTTTACTGTGCCTGTCACATGCTCAAATAACAACATATCCTTTATTTCATAACGTACATCCTGTAATTTTAAAAGTTCCTTCATACTATCCATCCTCTCAGTTGGAGGGACAAAAAAATCCCTCCAATTCATTTGGAAGGATTAGTCGCTACAATATCATACACAAATAAGCTCCAAACTATTGTGAAAACAAGCTTTGGAGTAGCTAAATATCGGCAGTGGTTTGCGAATATAAAGCAATTATTATGAAAAATGGGCAGACTAATCCTATTTTTGTTGTTCGTGAAATATAAAATTTCCTATACAAAAATTAAGATTAGTTATTCATTAGCCACCCATCTTCCCTTCATTCATCGTTATCGTCATTGTAACATCATTTTTTTAAAAATAAAACTCCATACCTTGAGCTAAGTCTATCTAAAACATTCATAGGAACGAATTTGGCTTCTAGAAATGGTACGGAAATACCAGCCATATCTTCGACTCCATCTAAAGCCAGCAATGATTTCCCTTCCTACAGCTGTTGGGAAAAACCAAAAACTTCTACCACTATTCAGCCAAATATACGTATTTCTAAACAAACAGGAGCGTATACCACTAGAACCTTCTCGCCAAGCAGGAATTGGTGGTGAAAAACCTGGTGGTGTGCTCATTGGCATTTGTCCTGCGGGAGGGGGGCCGAAATGAGTTGGCCCAAATGACGTTGTTTCAAAATCATTATAATCTCCCCAACCACCAGGTCTTCTAAAATTATCTTCTCTAAATGGATTATTATACACACAAACCCTCCTTTTACATTATTCAATATATGTAAAAGGGCGATTCACCGTTGAGCCATTGCCCATTTACCAAAGGTTACCTAGTTCCTATTATTGTATAATGGAAGGAAAATCGTTCAAAAAGGAGTACTTATGAAAAAATTATTGATACTCTTATTAGCCCTGCTTATCGCAGGTAGTATGTGGATGCTGCTTGCTAAAAATTCAGTCTCTTCTTCCACAAGTATCCAAGCAAAGCTTGCTGATGTGAAAGATTACACATACTACTTAGATAAAGGCAACGATGCCATTGGCAAGAGCATGACGAAGTTAGATTTAGTGATTGTAGAACCTCTTGAAATGCAGCAAAGGTATATCGTCAATGCTCAAAAAAGCGGTACTTTAGTGTACGGCTATATTAATGTGATGGAAGCAGACAAATGGAATACAGCACTCTATCAACAATTGAAGGAAGAAGATTTTTATCGAGACAAACAGGGTGAAAGAATGTATTTTGCCAAATGGGATTCTTTTTTAATGGATTTGACTTCTACGCACTATCAAGACATTTTGCTAGCAGAAATAGAGCAGCAAATTGTTCAGAAAGGCTTAGACGGTGTGTTTTTAGATACGGTTGGTAATATCAATTCCTATTTACCTGAAGATGAACAAAAGTGGCAAAATGAAGCCATGTTATCTTTTATCCAACAAATCAAAAAACGACATCCAAATATATCTGTTGCTCAAAATTGGGGATTTCAAACACTCGCCGATTATACAGCACCATATGTTGATTTTATTATGTGGGAGGATTTTTCGTATCCTGTGGTAGGAAAAGATGAATGGTCACTCGATATGATGCAACAGCTTGTCCACATACGCAATAAATTTGGTACACAAGTGATGACAATTGGTTTTGAAGAAGAAGCAAAAAGCCGTGCTTTAGCTGAGAAGCATCACTTCAAATTCTTTTACAGTCCTGCTGGCTCTTACTATAATAGCTGGCAATCATCCTTACTTCCCTCTGACAAATGACTGTTTTGAGGGATATTTGTTTAAGAGCTCATCTCAGGGGTAGACTAAAAGAAAATCAGCTTGAGGTGATAGGATTGGATATGACCAATATGTATGAAGAACAAAAACATAAGCATGAAAATCGCTTTCAATATAAGCAGCGTAACATGTGGACTGGGATTTTATTTGGGCTTGGGGTTGTGGCATTTATAGATGAGGTGATTTTTCACCAATTATTACACTGGCATCATTTCTATGATAAGTCTACAGCAGCTATTGGACTAGTTTCAGATGGTTTATTTCATGCATTCAGCTTTTTTGCTACGATTGGATCTGCTTTTTTATTGGCTGATCTACATAGAAAACATGGGTTTTGGCTAAAAAGATGGCTAGGCGGTATTTTTCTTGGAGCAGGCTCATTTCAGCTTTACGATGGAATTATACAACATAAATTCATGAAACTTCACCAAATTCGTTACAATGTTGAAATACTTCCCTATGATATCGTTTGGAACATATTGGCGGCGCTATTAATAATTATCGGTATTGTCTTACTGCTCCAAACAAATCAAAAAGATCGATAGGAGGTGGCGCATCTTGCATTCTCACGATGTTCATGCTCAAAACTTTCCTATTATGGTTCAGCTTCTACTGGCCTTGCCATTTGTTCTAGTTCTTATAGGCTATATCCTCGCTGTTATTATTTCGAATCAACATAAAAAACAATGGCCTCATTTCCGTACTATCTGTTGGATTGTTGGAAATGTCTGTGCTCTGATTACATTAATCGGCCCATTGGCTGCTCTTAGTCATATTCATTTTGACGCACATATGATAGGACATTTATTGCTTGGCATGCTGGCACCATTACTTATGGCTTTAGCAGCACCAATGACTCTGCTGTTAAGAACCTTACCAGTAAACAAGGCACGTATTCTCTCTCGGCTACTAAAAAATCCGTATGTTCGTTTTATTCGTCATCCAATTATTGCATCTATTTTAAATGTAGGAGGCCTATGGTTACTCTATACAACCTCACTTTTCAATTTGATGCATGAACATATACTACTGTATGTATTCATTCATCTCCATATTTTTCTAGCGGGTTATTTGTTTACTATTGCCTTTATTTATATTGATCCTACTCCACATTCATACTCTTATGTTTTTCGATCCCTTACATTAGTAGTAGCATTGGCTGCTCATGCCATATTGGCAAAATTTATTTTTGCAAATCCGCCTCATCATGTACCATCCACTGAGGCAGAACTAGGTGCTAAGATCATGTACTACGGTGGAGATGCTATTGAAATCCTTCTTGTGTATATTCTCTTTTATCAATGGTTTAAAAGCACAAGGAATAGTATTCACCCCAAAGCAGCTACTTCATCACGCTAATCTCGCCCTGTTGATTAGGTTAAATAGGATTGGATAATCCGCCAGTCCTCTAGCTTTTCAGTGAACGTTTTAATATTTTTCCCTGGTATTGGACTTGTTGATGGCATTTTTTTATAGGCTCGTCCTTCTAGAAGCCCTAAGCCAATATGCTTTTTAAAAACCTCAAATGCTTTCGCTCCATTAAAAAGCACTAATTGAATATTAGGGTATTGTTCAAAAAGGGTTTGAAAATCATTGGGCTTTTCATTGCGTATCGCTGCATCTAAACTTCCTTCACGTTCACAAGTTGCAATCGTGTCCCAAAGACCGATTGCATTGTTTTTTAATAAGGCTATTCTCTCTGTATAATCATTTGGAATCGCTATCTGTAATAACTCACCCATAATAGGCCAAAAGTGATTGCGTGGATTGCCATAGTACTGCTGTTTCTCTAACGATTGTTTTCCTGGCATGGATCCAACAATGAGCACCCTTGTTGATGAGTCTACAATTGGTAATAATATATTTTTTAATTCATTGGACACAACAATCACTCCTTTTCTCTATTGTAGCGGAAAATTCGAACCAGTAAGTAAATCTTGGCTTGAAATGAACAAGGGATGTTGGCATGAATGGTTCATTTTATACGACTGCACAATTTTGTAGCCTATACAGTAGCCTATCCAAGGTGGAAGGGCCCCCCCGTATAGAAATGGATGATGTTGTTTGATTCCTTGAAGTTGTAAATTCGGTAAAAAATGATGCTCCCATAAAGCTAAAAGTTCTTTTTCTGAGTAGGATTGTAACCAAGGAGCAATCCACCTTTCTCCGTATAAATCTTTCACCGCATCTTCTGCTAAGCCTTCTAAAATGAGAGAATCCAATAAAGTCATATCATCTAAAGTTTTTTTTAATATGTGTATACGACAAACATGGTTATATTCATGAGCAAATAATGCTTGAAGCTCCTGCTTTTCTAAATCACCCACAAATAAAAAAAGCGAATGAGGATAAGCGACACCATTTTTATTGGTTATCGTTTGCTGCTGAGTAATTGGGAAAATATAAATTGGTATTGATGGGCCATTCCATTTCCTCTGTAAGTATAGGAACTCCTGCTTTACACTGGCCCATACTTTTTGCCTCTTTAATTTTTCAACATCGACTTCCTCATGAGGTAAAAAAAGACCCTGTTGCTGTAATGTATAGTGAATTTCTTCTGGAAGCCCATCTCGAAATAGTTTGACTAATCGACCGCAAAGAATCGAGCATTGTAAGCTTGTTCGCTCATCCTTTCTAGTTGATTTTCTAGCACTTACAAATTCATCTAACCACTTATCCGTTGACACAACTGCCATATTATCACCTCTTCACAGCATATGTCTTGAATAGACAATCGGCTAGTGATAAATGCATCAAATCGCATATATTAGCTTGTAATGATAATGAAAGGAGGGATATGTGTGAATCCAGCTGATGCTTATAGTCTTTGCTGTAAATATCATGGTAAACGTGTTCGAATCTCGGATTCATCTGGTAAAGTACATGTTGGAGAAATCACAAGGGTAGATAGAAGACAGGTATGGATTCTACCTGATAGAAGATATAGTGGTTATGGTTTAGGGTTTTGGGGATTTGGAGGGTATGGAGGAGAAGGTTTTGGCTATGGAATTGCTCTAGGAACAATTTTAGGTATTGCGCTAGCTCCAATTATTTTCTTCTAATTCAAACCTTTTATTTAAGTGAAAAAGAAGCCATTTCAAACATTGTTGAGATGGCTCATTTTTCATTATTGAACTTGCTCTTGTTGCTGTTTGCTTTCAATCAGCTCGGATATTGTAACAAATGTGTAGCCTTGCTTTTTTAATGCAGGTAGTATTTCTTCTAGTGCTTGAATTGTTTGTGTACGGTTCCCGCCACCATCATGAAATAAAATAACATCTCCAGGCCTTGTTCCCTTCATTACCTTTTGCACAATTTTCCTTACACCAGGCTCTTTCCAATCTTGCGTATCCTGATGCCAGGACCACATTACTACCTTATAGCCGTCCTTAACAGCAGCATTAATCATAGCATCCGTGTAATTTCCACCAACGGGACGGAATAAAACTGGGGAAAAACCAGTAATACTATAAATCGTGTCATTTGTCTGTTGAAGCTCCTCTTGCAATTTTTTGATGGAAACTTTAAATGGATGTGTATACGTATGATTTGCTAATTCATGGCCTTCTGTATAAGAACGTAAAACAAGCTCTGGATATTTTTCTGCATTTTTTCCAATAATAAAAAAGGTGGCTTTTGCATCATATTTTGCTAATAAATCTAGCACAGCAGCTGTGTATTTAGGATGTGGACCATCATCAAAGGTGAGTGCAACAATTTTATCCTCTGTATTGATATCCCAAACAACTTCACCTGTCTCCTCATAATAAGGACGACCTCTATCTGCGTAGCCTTCCTGCACTAAAAATCCCGAGATGATTAAAAAGAAAACCATAAAAATGAATACGTAATTACGTGTCATAGCATCACCTCCCAAGTCCGAAATCACAGAACTCCGTCAACTTACTATTTACGAATTACCCGGAAATATACTTGTGAAGGATTGTCTGTTTTCTCCTTTTAATTATTTCAAAAAAATTTTAAACGTTCTTTATAATTTTGAACAATATGTGAAAATCTTTGAATAGTACTTTATTTTTTTATTTATTGATGTAAAATTAAATCAAATCTGATATATAACAGTTATTATAAATATATAAATGTTATGCAACACAATAAAGGGGATGACATATATGTGGATTATTACAGTATTTGAAGAAAACACTTATCGCATGTTTGAGTATAGTTCTAAACGTGAGGCAACAAATGCATTACATAAATTTAAAGAAACTGCTTTGCTTTCTTATACAAGATAATAAAGGATAAAAGGAATCTATTCATTTGAGTAGATTCCTTTTTGTTATAAAGTACCTCCGATGCTTCCCCTCTAATTCCTTTCATCCTTATACATCTAGCAACATATTTAGTTTTTTTTTCATGAAAATGTCGAACACCTTGCTAGCCTTCACCATATGTATATAGAGAAAAGGAGTGATTTCAATGGTGACAATTGAACCTATTATGATTAAAGGGCATTTCTTCACTGCAGTAGTTGTTCAATTACCTAAAACAACATTACTAACTATTTCTAATGATACAGGCTACATTATGTGTGGTGCTTTAGATGTCGGCCTATTAAATAGTCGCTTAGTTGATCGAAAAATTATTGCTGGTCGTGCAGTAGGCGTGAAAACAATTGACGAGCTATTAACAGCTCCATTAGAATCTGTAACATATGAAGCAGAACAGCTTGGTATTACAGAAGGAATGACTGGTGTAGAGGCACTTTTAAAAATGATCTAATTGGCTAAAAAAGCGTCAACTAGACGCTTTTCTTTTTTGTTTGCTAACTATTTGAATAAGCAATTTCCCCATTTCCCATACTGTGGGACAAAGGGAGTTGTTAGTATGAATAGTAGGCAACATGTTAAAATACACGCCACCTTACTTATTATTGTTTTAATTGTTTTCATCTGGTCTGTTATAAAGCCGTCCTCCTATTTAGATTGGCTAGCTGAAGTTAGTCCTGGAATTGTGGCAATAACAGTCGTTGTTTGCATTTATCATAAATTCCGCTTCACCACATTTTCTTATTTTATTATCGCTCTCTTGTCGATCCTGACATTTATAGGTGGGCATTATACCTATTCGGAAGTCCCTCTTTTTAATTGGATAAAAGATGAATTTCATTTACAGCGTAATCACTATGATAGGTTTGGCCATTTTTTAAAAGGTTTATTAGCCATCGTAATAAGGGAAATACTAATCAGGAAAACACCACTTACAAAAGGAGCTTGGCTTACAGGTATTACGATCAGTATTCTGCTCGCAATTGCTGCTTTTTATGAAATCATTGAATGGTTAAGTACAAGAATCTCGAAGGGAAGTAAAGGAGCAAAGGATTTTTTAGGCATGCAGGGAGATAAATGGGATGCACAATGGGACATGTTTTTAGCCTTGCTGGGAGCTATTTTAGCTTTACTTCTATTCACAAAGCTCCATGACAAATTTTTAAAAAGAATAAACAAATCCTAAATATTTTTGCATAGCATGATTATATAACCTATGAAAGGTGGTATTAGATGTACTATGCACAGGTCAATCAACAAACACATCATCCATCACGTACTATGATTTTAATCGGCTATGGACAGGTAATGGCTACACCAAGCTCTGTACAATTACAAATTGAAGTCCAAACACAGGGCAACCATGTACAAGGTCCTCAACAGGAAAATGCGGCAATCATGAATGAAGTTATGCAATCACTTATCGCACTTGGTATTCCAAGAGAACAAATTCAAACGGCTAGTTATACAATCACACCACTATATAATTTCGAAGATGGCAAACAAATTTTTAATGGCTATGAAGTAGTCAACGCCATTTCCGTCAACGTTTCGGATACCAATGATTTGGGCTTAATCATTGATACGGCTGTAGAAAATGGGGCAAATCGAATAACCAATATTCAGTTCAAAATGGACCATACCGATGCTTACTATCAGCAAGCATTAAGTTTAGCGCTACAGAATGCTCAATTGAAGGCGAAAACAATAGCAGAAACTATGCACCTGCCTTTGCAGCCACTCCCTGTAGAGATTGTGGAAGAGCAGGCTAACACACCTATCCTTTATCGCTCTATGGCTGTATCCTCGGGAATCACGCCTATAGAACAGGGACAAATTGCTATTGATGCTACTGTTCGTGTAAAATTTCAATACTAAAGTTAGGAGCCTTCCGCTAGTCAAAGTGCAGAAGGCCCTCATTTATTTTACAAGTGTATTTTTTTCAATAAGGATTTCATCATCCTGAGTTTTAATAACCATATCAAAATGTTGGCAATGTGGATGCATAAATAATTCATATTGAATACGTCGCTCATCATGTGATTGTTTTAAATAATTTATATCTGTCCCTCTTTCAAGCACATCACGATCTGATCTTCTCTTAAGCTCTGTAGCCCCATCCGTATAAAAATAAATCTTTAAATCGAATAACTGCGGATCTATAAATGCTACACACATTCCTTCTACTATCGTGATCTGTTTTTTCGAAGATATTAATGTACTTTTCATATAATGTGTATCGATTGTCATTAAATCGAGTCCTGCTCTTATCATCTGAACATCTCGCTCCAATGATGGCAGATGATGAGCAGCGGGATGACAAGCCGTCATTTTAAAACGATGATGCTCATTTTGATATGTATAATCAAGTATAGTTTGTTTGCGAATATCAGAATTCACAATATACGGATCAGTATTTAAATAATTCACTTCATCTTTATCTAAAGCATGTATAAGTTTTTTGGCAAATGTCGTTTTTCCAGCAGCTCCATGACCAGAAATGCCGATTATGATTTTTTTATCAGCTTGTTTAACCCATCTTAAAATTTCTTTTAATATCGTCTCCATCTTACTCTCCTTCACTATAAAAGGTATGGCAAGAAACAATTCCTACCATACCACTTAATATTAGCCTTCATTATACGGGGAATCCCATATTCGCTCTATCATTACTCCATTATGCTTAGGGCTTAGTAGAAAAACATCTGGGTTGCTTAAATTTTTCCAACAGTGAAAATCAACATCCTTATCATAATACTTCAGTAGCAAAGAGATGATATTGCCATGACTCACAATTAATGTATTATCAACATCCTGAGCAAATGCATCTTTTACAAGGTCTACAATTCGATGCATCGCTTCATTACTGGATTCTCCACCATCATATTTTAAATCCATATCAACAAATGTCGCCTGTAATTTTTCGTACCAATCTGGAAAATCTCTAGTACTTAAAAGGCGCTCCGAAAGACGTTCATCAATTTCAATCGTTATACTTTCTCTGCTACTTAATGGTTCAATGGATTGGATTGCTCGTAAGAAAGGGCTAGATACAATTCGATCAATTTTTAGATTCTTGAAAAATTCAGCTAAACTATTTGCTTGCTCTATTCCCTTCTGTGTTAAGGGTGCATCTAGTGATTGTCCTTGTGCTAGACAATGTCTAATGACATAAATTTTCCCCATAAAAACCTCCTAATTTAGAAAGTCATTTATAAACGATTATTATACCCCGTTTTCTAAATAGCCCGATTTAAATGTTCCTATTCATTATCTCACTTGTTCTACATTTTTCCGCCCAAAATAATTCGTCCCTATCACACCAATAATAATCATGATGCCACCAATAAGATGATATAGATGGAAATCTTCCTGTAAAAATAAGACCCCTGCCAAAATAGTAATAAGTGTTGCAAAATTGCTAAAGACACTCATTTTAGATGCTTCCAATTTAGATAAAGCATAATTAGATAAATAGGATGTACCAAGTGAAGATAGTATACCTAAATATAAAATAGCGAAGACAAAATGAGCATGTGTTAATGGCTTAAAAAATTCATTGAGTGTTCCATTCATCATATGACTTCCAAGAGCCATTCCATTAAAAATAACAAATCCACACAATGTCATGACATATGTTAATGCTAGTAAAGAATATTTCTTGGTAAGCCCTCTAGCAAAAATATTATAAAGTGATGTCGCAATCGCTGATAGTAAAATAAATCCACTTCCTATGACATTTCCTGTAGTAGTATTTGCTCCATTCATCATTAACAGATAGATGACACCAAGTACGGACAAACTTACAGATACAAGTTGACCCCGAGTAGCTTTTTCCTTTAACAATAAACCTGCCAATGCTAATGTAAAAATAGGAATTGTCGCTTGAATAATTCCCGCCTCTGATGAGGAAATTTTAGCAAGTCCAAGCACTTGAAACGTAAAAAAAGCAATTGGATACAAGATGGCTAACGGTAATATTTTTAGTATGTCCTGCATGTTCATTATTAGCTTATTTTTTGTCATTACCATGATTATAACAATACCGATGAATGCAAAAGTAAAACGATGTGCAAGTATATCAATAGGACTTGCTACAGTCAATGTAACTTTCACAAACATAAATGAGAGCCCAATGACAAATGCATAAATTATTGCTGCTATATAGGCATTTCTATTTTCTGACATAGGATCGTACTCCTTCTTTAAACATTCCGGCCGGTATAGTTATCGTATTAAATAGAGAACTTATTGACGATATAAAAAAAACACATCTGTACCGATACAGATGTGCTGGAGGTTATGTATGCTTAAATACGAATGGATTTATTCTCAGCTCCTGACTCAGATCCAAACAGGCTCACTTCAAGCAGGGGCAAAACTCCCCTCGATTCGCCAGTTATCACAGCAATTTCCCTGTAGTAAGAGTACGATTTTAGCATCTTTAAAAAAACTGGAGGATCAGCATCTTATCTATTCAATTCTTAAAAGTGGCTACTATGTTGTTGATCATCAACTGCCCATCCAACCAAAAATGAAAAATTACATAGATTTTGCTACATCTTCGCCCAATTGGCATGCATTCCCTTATCAAGATTTTCAGCATTGTATTAATAAGGCCATCGACACATACCAAGCAGATTTATTTAGATATGGGACACCAAAAGGCCTACCGTCATTAATAGCGGAAGCAAAAAAACTATTAACAAGCTATCAGCTGTTTACAAAGGAAGAAAATATTTTCATTACTTCAGGTGTCCAACAATCTCTATCCTTGCTAAGTATAATGCCCTTTCCAAATGGTCGCTCAACGATCTTAGTGGAACAACCTAGCTATCATTTGTATATGGATTATTTAAAAACCTATGAACTTCCGGCAATGGGCATCAAAAGAACAACGGATGGCATTGATTTAGATGAATTAGAAAACATTTTTAGTAAACACGACATAAAGTTTTTTTATACGATGCCACGTCTGCACAACCCTCTAGGAACTTCCTATAGTAAAAAAGAAAAGGATTCAATACGAAAACTTGCCTATAAATATAATGTGTATATAGTTGAAGATGATTATTTAGCGGATTTTGAGCAAAATACAAAAATAGATCCCCTATTTACGGAGGATACACAGGATCGGGTTATTTATTTAAAAAGCTTTTCTAAAATTATGTTTCCTGGCTTACGTATCGGACTTGCCGTATTACCAAATGTTTTGATTAATACCTTTCAACAGTATAAAAATACCACTGATATTGATAGCTCCATGATCTCCCAAGCTGCATTAGAGCTCTACTTGAAAAGTGGTATGTTTGAACGTTATCAGAAGAAAGTCAGTGAAGCTTATGCAAGCCGAGCAAATCAACTTCAACAATCTATAGCAACTCATCTGGCAGACTATCAATCCTCAAAGGAAATCTGTATGCATAGCCATATCATTCTACCGAGACAGGTGAATACTTCTAAGATTATTGATCATTTGGCACAACAAAATATTTTGTTAGATCCTATTAAACGCAATTATTTAGATGCATTTTATCGGGAACGTATTATCAAACTAAATGTATCGAATATAGACGAATCCAAGATTGATGTTGGCATAAGGGAAATTGCGCTAGCCCTTCATAACACGAGCAATTATTTCTAAAGAACATTATTCATGAAACCTTATTGTAGCTCATATAATTAGACATCATAAATTGGTTCAATAAGGAGGATTCAATGCAATCTGAGAAATTGCGACTAAGGAAGATTCAACGTCTTGCATATGAAATTATGGATGAGATGCACAAAGAAAAGCATCGCACAGAAATGCACAAATTAATTCCGATTATTGATAACTTGTCGCGGGCAATTGGGGATTTAACAGATTCTGTTGGTAAATACTCACTGGATTATGTAGAAGAAAAAGTAAAAAATGCCCATGCTCTTTTATTTAACAAAGAAAAGGTAGATATTTATTAATAAAGACAGGGAAAAAGGGTAACCATATACATGGCTACCCTTTTGGCATTAATGCGTTTCAGGTTCGAATGTTTTACAGTCTGTTTCCTCGCTGTTGGAAGCATGTTGTCCCTTTTGGCTGACAACATAAATTTTTTCAGCTGTGCATTTGTTACCAGAATCCCAAAATGTGCAGTTATTGACTTCACAAAGAATTTCTTGTGCCATCGTCTCACACCTCCTCCTTGTTATCTTTAACAAATTAGAGGTAATCAATACGTTATTCAAAAAAGTCATCTTGCACTTTTGTCAGTGCTGTCTGATTCACTCCATACTGAAGTCTAGATTAGTAGGATGATTTGATAAATGTTCCTGCGTAAGCATATTTGTTGAGGGTACCTTGTTGTCAACTTCTTCAAAACGGAAGCCATCTGCCCAGACTTTACCCGAACCAATTAGTAACACACCAAAATAAATGGAATTACCTTCTTCAGGTACGTCTAAGACAATAGAATAATGATTCCATTCAGTAGAACCTGTCACAGGGCGTTGATCCATATTATCAAATTGAATCGTATCACCTGTACCATTGTCAATACGCATCCATGCACCACACTTTGTAGCATCTGCCGTCTTTAAGTAGCATGACATTTTCAAGCGTTTCCCTTTATAGTCAGCTGCCTGAAAACCCTGCATCATTGTAGCAAATTGACCATGATTTGCTGAGGCAGTTGTGGAATACAATACTCCTGAACGCTTCCCTGAATGAAATACCTTGTCATCTGTATGAAATTTATACAATTCTGGATTAGCACCACTCAACACCCAACCTTTAACCTGTTCAACTGTTTCCATGTAATGTTCCTCCTCCATCATATTTAATGATTGCATTACTTTTCGATACTTCCCTGGTGGTAAAGCATAAACTTCTTTAAAGGCTCTTGTAAAAGCCTCTTGTGATTGAAACTGAAGTGTAACAGCAATCGTTAATATCGATACATTAGAGTACATCAAATAACTCGCTGCCATAGCTAGCCGACGTATACGAATATATTCACCAATCGTAATTCCCGTTTCTTGCTTAAAAATTCGGCTTAGATGGTACTTCGAATAGCCAGCAGTATTAGGAAGACATTCAAAAGAAATTTCTTCCATCAATTGCTCCTCGATATAGGCAATAGTTCTTTGTGTCGCTTGACTATACTCCATGTTACTCACCTCATCTTTATCATAATGGAGAAGGAAACAGATTTTTTGATGGAGGTTGCTAAATTTAGCTTAATCAATTATTTTTGTTGGTGTTGCTTCTTGCACAACGATGAGACCATCATAAGCTTCCTCAGGTGTCATTTTAATGGTGTACAGCATTTGTGTCAGATTATACCACGGACGAAAATCATCGCCGATATTGCCCATTCTTTGCTTTTTGGAAAGAATATTCGCCAGCTCCTTCGATTGTTTGGCAGCTTCAAAATCCACATAAAAGATGTTATTATCAATGTCACTAAAGGCATCCACTAAAGCATTGTGATGCTCAATCGTATATTCCTTTCGTGCTCCAGACCCATTTTGTGCCTGGAATGTATTTTTCACAAAGTCTGTGCCAATCGCAAAATATTGATCTTTATATATCTCACTTAAATAATGCCCCATCGATTGATAGCCTGCCATCGTAGCAGAAGTTTTCTCAATATGACCATTATGAGCAGACATTAATACTTTATCATGACCTTGTGTTGCTTCATATTCAACAATCCATTGTAAATTTTCAGCTAAATATTCGTCCCGTAAATTCATATAATTACCATCATTTAAAAATAATTGCGTACGCTGCTTCATAATTTGCGCATATTGAACAGCAAATGCGAATTCATCCTTTGAAGATTTTTTCTCATACATCGCTTTGTTTGATTGTAAATCGTTGATTATTGTATCAATCGTTTTATCAAGCTCAAGTAGCTGACTATCCGATAAATCTCTCATCGTTTTGTTGGAAACATGCTCTAGCTTAGTCGTGAATTTTCGTGCATTGTCAGCATGTACCTTGGCGTAAAAATCAAGTAACCCCTTTTTGCTGTAATCATAGCGTTGCATATCATTTCCATAAAAGTAAATTTTCTCTTGATCATCAACTGTCTGATTATAGTCATGCATCCACTGCACAAACTCTACCATTTGTTCTGTTTTGTAGATGCCATAGTCTAACGCTTTTATAGCTTCCTCCGCCGTTCCGACACCGTTTTCGATAAATTGATTTATCTGTTGGGCCCCACCAAAGTCTCCTTCTAAAACGAAAACATGGACATTTTCATTTTTTATCATCGCTTCAAATACATCTTTTTTTAATGTTTGAAATTCGATATTGCCATGTGTTGCTTCCCCAAAACCAATAATTTTTACATCATCAGGAATGTTGATATCTTTAATTTCATTCGTATATTGTGCGGCATCTTTTACTGCCTCTCTCTGTCCACATCCTACTAAAGCTACTAATAGCATCGATGCAGTTAAAAAACGTAAGCTACGTTTCAGCATTCTCATTCTCCTTTTAGCTTAAATAGATTTTCGCTGGAAATAGTAATATCCTCCGAGGAAAAATACGATGAATCCGCCACCTACTACGGTTAACAATTGCTCCCACGGTACAAAGAATACATCGTCTGTATTGCCCCCTATATACATCATCGAAAAGGGTTGTGCCCAAGGATAATACGGACCAATTCTTTCAGAATTCACTGCTAAAATTGATGGTAAAGTAAATATGACATTAACAGCAAATGGAGCAGCAAAGCTTTTAAACATAATGGACATCCACAATTGCAAGGCTACTAATGGCAATGTCGCTACCCAGCCTCCTACTATGCTTTTCCAAACAATCTCCATAGGAAAAGAATCTGTATAGCCTTTTACCATCCCAACAGCAAAGACCGAGCCTAAATACAATATCTGCATTGCTAAAACAAGCAGCATAATCAATATGTATTTAGCTACAAATACTTTCCCTCTTGTTACTGGTAATGCTAAAAGTTGCTTCCATCCACCAGACTGATGTTCATACCTACAAATAAGACTGGTAAAAACACCAGAAATAAGAGGTAAAAATAATAGAGCATATGTTAAATTCATCGAAAATAACGATATATACCACTCATTGATTTCAATCCCCTGCATGTTGTCCTCTAAATTAGCGGATAGTCCTATAAAAAGTCCAATCATGGGTCCTGCTAAAATAATTGGTACCATTTTTGATTTACGTAACTTAAACCACTCAGCTTGAAGTAAAGCAATCATTATTTCACGTCCCTTCTTGCAAAATCAACCATGCCGATAATATAGAGTAAGATACCAATTCCTACGCCTAATAAGACATTGATCATCGGCTCATTCCATTGGTTCATCAATGATGGCCATTTCCATATCATCCAATCTGGAAGAACATAGGAAGAATAGGCAAAAATCACCCCAAAAATGCCTACAGTTATAGGAATCCCTTGATTATGACTTACACTCGCTATCCACAATTGAAGTGCCAAGATAGGTAATGCTGCAAAAGCAGGGAAATAACTATATTTGGCTAGCTCCATGTAAGGTACCGTGTCACCTAATTCTAAAAACAACCCGTAGCTCAGCGTAAAAAACATTAATAACGTTGAGGCGAAGAATAGTAAGATAGCTAACAACGTAAATTTAGACAAATACACGGTTAATTTCGAAACAGGTAATGCAATGAGCTGCTTCCAAGCATTGGTCTCATTTTCAATGCTTGCTATGAATGACGTAAGAATGGCAATACCCAAGACTATGGCAAGCGGTGTAAATGAATGCACATTTAATAAGAAATAGCCCCAATCATCCTCACTTTGCTGTAAGAGATAATCCTTTCTTACTCCATAATTGACCATTTGCAGAGCAACCACCCCTAAAGGGCCAATAAGCGTTAGAAGCCATAATCCTTTACGTTTGATTTTTAAGAAGTCAGCAGTTAATAGCTTTCCCATCATATCCCCTGTTCTCCCATCGTCATTTGGAGGAATATATCCTCCAATGAACGTTTCTCTTCCTCGACTCGGAATACCGATATACCCTCCTGAACAAGAACTTGGACAATATGAGCAACCTTTTCATCCGAGCACTCTTCTAAGAAAATCACACCACCCTGATAATCTGCCTTAATACCATTTGCTAATAAGAAGCGCCATCCTTTTTCACCATTGTTTACTTTAAAGGTAACCTTTGGTTGAGCAAATCGACGCATAGCCTCAATAGAATCTTGGAAAATTAATTTCCCTTTCGAAACAATCCCAACTTGTGTTGCCATTTGATCAATCTCTGATAATAAATGGCTGGAGATTATAATGGTCATGCCATATTCCTCTGGTAATCTTTTAATTAAATTACGAATCTCTATAATGCCTGAAGGATCTAGGCCATTCGTTGGTTCATCTAAAATAAGTAATTCAGGACTATGTAGTAAAGAAGCAGCAATACCAAGACGTTGCTTCATTCCTAAAGAGAAACCTTTGACCTTTTTATGGGCAGCTTCCTTCAAACGGACAATTTCCAAAACTTCATCGATTCGAGTTTTCGGTACACCTAGTATTTTTCTTAGTGCCTCTAGATTCTCATATGCTGTTAAATGTGGATAATAAGAAGGGTTTTCCACCAACGAACCAATCTTAGCTAAAATTTGGATACGTTCCTTCGTAATATTCTTTTCAAAGACTTTAATTGTTCCAGAAGATGGCTTCATTAAACCTAGAAGCATTCGAATTGTAGTCGTTTTACCTGCCCCATTCGGACCTAAAAATCCATATATTTCACCTTTGCGTATTTGCAAGTTCAAATTTGATACAGCTTGCTCTTTTCCAAAGCGTTTTGATAAGTTTTGTGTTTGTACGATATATTCCAATGTCCTCACCTCTTTAACTATCTTAAAAAGGGAAGTTTAAAAAAAGGTATGGGCTAAGTTTAAATTTTGTTTAAAAAATCATTTCTATCATAAAAAAATCTGCGAAGCATTTATTTCTCAAGCTTCGCAGATTTTTTTATGATAATTTTAGTACCAGAGTGATCGGAATGGATATCCCATTCAAGATGCATGCCCTTTATCATGACATCAACAATTGACAAGCCGATTCCGGCGCCCTTTGCATTCGACTCATTTTTCATCCCTTGACCATGATCCTCAACAATAAATGCTGTATAACACGCCGTCGATTCGGTTTTCACACTTATATATTTACCACTATTCGCGTGGCGCAGTACGTTTTGGAAAATATTATCAAATACTCTCCCTAACCATAATGGATCAACACGCCATTCAACAGGTTCAAATGACTGTAGCTCAATATCGATTGTAAAACCTTCTCGCTCGAAAACTGGATACCATGTCGTTAGATGTTCCCTTACAAATCGGATAACATTGATGTCTTTCGGTTCAAATTTATATTTACTTGCCATAAGCAGTGTGTAGGACATCAAATTTTCAATTAAAGCATCAATATTCACTATGGATGTGTCCATAGCCTTTAATGCCTGCTTCCCTTCCTCAGATAACGCTTCTTTGCTAATTGTATAGGATTGAGCTCTTACCTTCGTTAAAGGTGTCCGTAAATCATGTGATAAATTAGCAATCAGTTCACGTCTTAGCTGTTCTTCCTTCTGTTGACGTTGTTTACTGTCTCGCAGTTCACAAACCATTCTGTTAAAACTATGCTCCAATTGCCCAATCTCATCTCGTTTTTTCACCTGAATTTCAATAGGTAGACCATCTACATCACGTATTTCCATCGCCTCTTGCAGATGTAATAGTCTTTTTCGAATTCCCTTGAAAAATAAAAGCGAAACTACAATAAAAAAGAAAATAACTGCAATAACACCAAAAAATAAAAAGTTACCATAGTTATCATAGACCTTTATAAGTGGAGGATTAAATGCTACCCTTGGAATCTCTAATACAATAAAGCCATTTGATATATCATCACCTAAGAAGGCAATAACAGTAAATGGATCATCTCCATAACGTTCTTTTATAAATTGAGTTGTATAGGCTGGTGTCCACTTTGCTGGTAACTGATCCTTCACATTCCATGTAGTCAGTAAGTTCCCCTCTTCACTTACCCAAAACATAGAAGCCGTAGGAAATTGCTCTTGCCACTTTTGAAATAACTGCGTAATCGCATCATCTGTTGCATTGGTCATATTTTTAGCCTGTGCATGCCATTGCTCTTCAATATCACTTTCTACAAGTACTCCACTTGAAAAATCTCCTGTCCCTGTCTTTGTAATGCCTAATACGAAAATAGCAACACCCAGATAGGAGATTTGCACAATAGATATGGCTAATATAATAATGAGCATATATTTCGCTAATAATGATCGAAAAAATTTCATTGTTTCACCCTATAGCCAATGCCTCGGATTGTTTCAATAATCATAGGCTTTGCAGGATTGATTTCTATTTTTTCTCTTAAGTAACGAATATGCACCATGAGTGTTTTATCACCTTCTATATAACTCTCACCCCAAACACCCTCATAGAGTTGTTCCTTCGTTAAAATTTGATTTAAATGACGAATAAAATACTGTAATAAATAAAATTGTTTTCCTGTCAAAAGAATTTCTTCTTCATCAATCGTATTGATTATTTGCATATCTTTCGTATAAATTTTAAGGTGCTGCAATGTCAGTACATCATCACTTTTTTGATATCTTCTTAATAATACTTCCAGTCTTGCTACGAGCTCATCAGGGTGAAATGGCTTTGTTAGGTAATCATCAGCAAAATGCAGCCCTTCAATTTTATCTTCAACAGCTGTTCGTGCTGATAACATTAGAATTGGCAGGTCTTTATTTTCCCGTTTAATTCTTTTACCTAAGGAGAAACCGTCCAATCCAGGTAGCATCACATCCAATATAGCAATATCTTTTGAGTTAATATGTTGCTCAAGCCCCTCCCCTGATTCCAGCCATGTCACGTCATAACCTCGTTCAGTTAATTCCTTGCTTACCCATTGTCCGATTTCTTTTTCATCTTCTATGTACAATATGCGAATCAATGTTCATCCTCCTTGATACATTTAACTAAAATTAGAAATTTATAATTTCCATACATGGTTATTATAGGGGAACTGTTATTTATTTTCTTAGGAAATTCAAAAACGTTGATTTATTGAAAAAAGCAACTAATAAAAGTTGCTCTTTTATAGTATACGTTGCTACTTTATTAACTGCTTCAAATTCATTTAGAAAGGTGTAGGGAATCGATATTACAAGGCAAGCCCCAAAGCATTCAAGAATCATATACTCCTAAGTTGAATTATTTTTTCATCGATGTTGCTCGCTTCACATTTAGGTGCTAGAAAAAAGAAACTTTACTTCTTTTTTCTTTGATAAATATGCTAACATGGCCCTAACTATATTAAAAATATTAGAGAAATATAATTTACTTAGGTTTTACCTATAATAGAGGGGTGTTTATGTTTGGATATAAGACAACTACGCTATTTTATAGCAATTGTGGAGGAAAAAAAGATTTCTGCTGCGGCTGAAAGGTTACATATTTCTCAACCACCATTAAGTCAGCATTTAAAAACGATGGAGGAAGAACTCGGTTCAAAGTTGGTAGAAAGGAGCGGCAAGTATTTTGAAGTAACTGAAGCGGGAAAGACATTATATAAATATGCGTTGCAGGTTGCACAATTAATGGAAGAGGCAGAAGCAGAGGTTAAGGATATTGGATTAGGCCTTCATGGTCGATTGACATTGGGCATTAATACATTTTCAGTTGTTGAGCTACCTCAATTACTACAACAATTTCAACAATATTATCCAAAGGTGACTTATAAAATTCAACAAAACGAATCTTCTTATCTATGTAAATTAGTAAGGGACCGTGTTGTAGAACTTGCCATCATTCGCTTACCTTTAGAATTAGATGATTTCTCTGTTCTTCATATGTACACTGAACCATTTTACTTTATACAATCCAAAAAATTCGACTTCTTAGAACACGATGTATCTTTAGCTGACATACAAAATTGGCCAATCCTTTTACCAAGCACTGAAGGCTTAGGCGTACATTATTCGATATTAGAAGCATTTTCTCGCTTCCAGTTGCAGTCCCACATTGTTGGAGAATGCTCAGATACGGCACTGTTAATGAACTTGATCGCTGCTGGCTTTAGCTCCTCTATCGTACCTGAAACTATTTTAAAGCAATATGGAGATTTACCACTTCATGCATACAAAATTCCATCAGCAGAATTATCCACCTCAGTAGGACTCGTATGGCTGAAGAATCATTATTTATCTAAAGCCGCTCAAAACTTTGTGGATTTAATGAGGAAGTATTATTGTTAACGATTAATAAAAAAGAGAACAAATTAGAAACGTTAGTTTGCTCTCTTTTTGAACAGTTATTGAATAATCAGCATATCATTCTCATCAAACTGCCACATGTCGCCATAGGCAACTTCCCAATAGTAGCCATTTGGATCTTGAAAATAGCCACTATAGCCACCCCAAAATACAGTTACGGGCTCCTTAATAATTTTTGCACCCGACCTTTTTGCTAATGCAAAGACTCGATCCACTTCTTCTTTTGATTTACCATTATAGGCAAGAGTGATTCCACCAAAGCCTTGGCTAATTTCTGGTGGATTGGATTCATTAATATCTTTGACTAAACGTTCAATTGGAAATAACGATATTTTTGTTCCTCCATTATTAAAGAACATGACATCGGGATTCGTCTCCTCTCCGTATACCACCACTTCAAAACCCAGTCCCTCTCGATAAAAATTTAGAGATTCCACCATATCTTTAACACCTAATGTAATTAAATTTAAACGATTCATCTTCAAAATCCCCTTTTTAAAGTATTACTACTTTAATTCTCTACCGAACGTATATTTCCTTTTATTACCGCAAGAAAAATATTTGTTTAATTGTCTCCAAAGCCTTTTGTAGACTACTCGATATTTTTTACTAGTAGTTAAGACCCATCAGGTGTGACATTTTTATTTAATCGTTCATCATCAATAAATATTTTTATTCCTCTAATCATTGCCAGCTCACAAAAGTTACCTCTACGTTTCTATGACACAAAAAAGTACGTACTTTTTTTGAGAGTTTATTAGCAGCATAATGAGTAAGCAATCCAATAATCACAAAACATGGAGGACTAAAAATGATTACTCATTTACAAGATACAATCACTTTAAATAATGGCCTACAAATGCCTGGTATGGGTTTAGGGGTTTTTCAAGTAGAAAATGACGCTACTGCAGAAATGGTTAAAAATGCTATCGAGGTTGGTTATCGAAGCATCGATACTGCTGCTATTTATGGCAATGAAGCAGGTGTAGGAGAAGGTATTAAACAAGCTCTAGCATCTACTGGCTTACGTCGTGAAGATTTATTTATCACATCTAAAGTATGGAACGATGGTTTAAGCTATGAGGAAACAATTGCAGCATATGAAGAGAGCCTAAAAAAATTAGGATTAGATTATTTAGACCTTTATCTAATTCATTGGCCTGGTAAAGATAAATATGCTGAATCGTGGAAAGCACTTGAAGACCTATATGAACAAGGCAAGATCAAAGCAATCGGTGTATGTAACTTTACTGTGGCACACTTGGATAACTTATTATCATTTGCTCATATTAAACCTGTTGTGAACCAAGTGGAATTCCACCCACGCCTACAACAAGTGGAGCTTCGTTCATTCTGTGACAAGCACCAAATTCAACTTGAAGCATGGGCACCTTTAATGCAAGGTGGACTTCTTGAAAATGAAACAATTTCAAAAATCGCAACAAAATACGGAAAATCAAATGCTCAGGTTATTTTACGTTGGGATGTACAAAATGGAGTGATTACAATTCCAAAATCAGTACGTAGAGAGCGTATGATGCAAAACGCTGATATCTTTGACTTTACTTTAACAGACGAAGAAATGGCATTAATCAATGAGATGAATCGTGAACAACGTGTTGGACCAAATCCAGATGAATTTGACTTTGCTCTATAAGCATTAAAAAGAGGAAAGAGACTGTCTTGTATATGACAGTCTCTTTCTCCCCTCATTATGATGTTTGCTGCATGGCAATATCATCATCACGTTGTTTTAACAGTACATCTTCACCTTTATCCTGTAATAATTCAACATGTTTTTCACCCCACGTACAAAGCATGTTCAGAATTGGTTCCATTCCTTGTCCATAGGCTGTTAATGAATATTCAACTTTTGGTGGTACTTGATTGAAGACCTTTCGATTGATTAACCCAGCCTGCTCCAGTTCCCTTAATTGGTTTGTGAGCATTTTTTGTGAAATACCTGGAATCAATCGTCGAAACTCGTTTGTTCGAATTTTACCATGGTGGTTTAAATGACAAAGAATAACTGGTTTCCATTTACCACCAATAACTTCTAGTGTTGCTTCAACACCAATATTATAAACTTTTTGCATCGTAAACCTCCTGTAATATCCAAAAGTAACTAAAAGTACTCTACACATCTTTTTGGTATGTATGAATATTACTACACATAATAAAAAAAATCAAAGGAGATAGTAGTAAAATGTCAAAATCAAAAAAGCCAAATGCTAAACTTACCTTACTAGCACTTGCTATCAGTGCATTTGGTATAGGGTCCACTGAATTTATCAGTGTCGGACTTTTACCATTAATTACAGATGACTTTGGTATTTCTCTTAGCACAGCTGGCTTAACCGTTTCTATATATGCACTAGGGGTAACTGTTGGGGCTCCCTTACTAACAGCTTTAACATCCCGCCTTAGTCGAAAAACCGTATTATTGCTTGTCATGTCCATTTTTATAGTGGGTAACCTAGCAGTCGCTTTAGCTCCTAATTTCGCATTACTATTAATCGGACGTATTATTTCAGCATTAGCACATGGTGTGTTTATGTCCATCGCTTCTGTTATAGCAGCAGATGTAGTGGAACCAAATAAACGAGCAAGTGCTATCGCCTTTATGTTTACTGGCTTAACATTAGCTACTGTAACAGGTGTCCCACTCGGTACATTTATTGGACAAGTAACAGATTGGCGTATGTCATTCATTTTTATTGTTGTCATTGGAATTGTCGGTTTAATTAGTAATGCATTTTTAGTACCTAGCCAATTATCGAAAGGCAATCCCATCTCTATCCGTGATATTGGCAAAGTATTAGGCAATATTCGAATGATCTTAATACTATTCATTACCGCAATTGGATACGGCGGTGCTTTTGTTGTCTACACATATGTTTCACCTATTTTAGAGCAATATATGGGGTATTCTCCACATACAGTCGTCATTATTCTAGTTGTCTATGGTATTTGTGTAGCTATCGGTAATACTCTTGGAGGTCATTTTGCTAATCATAATCCACTACGTTCCATCTTTATTATTTTTGTTGGACTTGCATTGGCATTGCTTGGCATTGGCTTTACTCTTGAATCACCTATTATGGGATTAATAATGGTGCTGACAATGGGATTGTTCATGTTTATGAATGTCCCAGGATTGCAGCTATATGCTGTTCTACTATCTGAAAAATATATACCATCAGCAATTTCAATGGCCTCAGCATTGAATATTTCTGCTTTCAATATTGGCATATTTTTAGGCTCATATATCGGAGGCTTTATTATTCGCCACCAATCGTTGGCACATACGCCTATATACGGATTCCTGATGGTTATGCTAGCAGCAATTGTTACACTTTTATGGTTACTTTTCGATAACAAAAAACAATAACTCTCTGAATTTCATTTTGTATAAAAAAGTAGTAGAGAATGTGTATTGTTTGTTGATATGTAGTATCCTATAATTTACTTGAACCAAACGAGAATGATTATCATTCTAATTTAAGGGAATACCCTTACTGTTTTAGTAAATCTATAGGAGTGAATAAAATGCGTAGAGGTCGATATTTTTCATTTGTAGTTTTCTTTGCACTTATATTCGTATTAGGTGCCTGTGGCTCAAATGAAGTAAAAGAGGATACAGCTACAGAAGAACAATCATCTAAAGATACAAGAATTGTAGAAGACGAGTTTGGAAAAGTAGAAATTCCTACAAATCCACAGCGTGTAGCTGCTATCTATTTGGAAGACTATTTAACTGCTTTGGATGTAAAACCCGTTGTGCAATGGTATCACCCATCTTGGGGAAAACAGGACTATTTAGGATTAGATGTTCCTGAGTTCGACATTACTGGTAGCATGGAAACATTATTACAAGCCAAGCCTGATTTAATCATTGTAGATGGTGCCGCGGACAAGGCAAAGTATGATGAATACTCAAAGGTAGCGCCTACTTACCGCTTGAAAGAAGATATTCTACAAGATCCACGTGAAATTGCGAAAACAATAGCTGATGTTTTAAATATTTCCGATAAAGCAAAAGAAATGGTTGATCGATATGAGCAACGTGTTTCCGATTTAAAAGCAAAACTAGATGAATCAATTGGAGACGAAACAGTTGCTGTTGTACGACTAAATGTAGCAGATAATACATTAGCGTTATTTGGCATTAAAAATCGCTACTCTGGCTATATTTACACAGAGACAGGCTTAACACCACATCCATTAGCCCGTGATATGACAGAGTTTCACGAGGTTTTATCAGAAGAGGCTATCACGGAATTAGATGCGGATCATATCATCCTTTTCCCTTCAAACGGAACATGGGAGTCTAAAGAAAACCAAGAAGCCATTAAATGGTTAGATAGTACACTATGGAAAACACTCCCTGCTGTAAAAAATGGGCATGTTTATATTGCTGATCGCACGTATTGGCAATCTGGCGCAATCACAGCCAACTTGCTAAAGTATGATGATTTAGAGAAATGGTTCGTCAAATAATTTTCCAAAGAAAGCTCTTAATGAGGGCTTTCTTTGTGTTGTTCTGCCAATTCAAAAAAAGGGGTGAATTATCAATGGGTAACTTAACACATGTTTATACGTTACAAAATATCTCTTATTCAATTCAATCATCAAAAAAGTTATTGATTAGTAGTGATTTCTATACACTTTTCATCGTAATGGATGGTAGCGGAAAGCTAAAAATAGATCATGACATCATTCATTTTAGTGAAGAAAAGTGCATATTGATTCCGCCAAATAACACGGTTAGTATCCATATTCAAAGTGAGCACCTTTGTTTTTATCAATTACAATTCAACATTGTCAATCTCAGCAATAGTCAGAATTCATATAGTCATTTTACAAGTATCAGCGAACGACATCTTCTCCCCTTTTCACAATGTCATAGACTGCTAGAAGTCATCTATCAGAACCGGTTAGCGGAGGATGAACACACGATTTTTGAACAGCATGTACACTTTCAAGAGCTGATGTTATTACTCTTACATCAAACCATACCCAAGCAGATGCAAAAAAATGATCGACAATCTGTTGAGCAGTCCATTAACCATTTACATAAACATTTTGAAAAAGAGTGGACGGTTGAGCAGCTAGCACAGCTAGCTGACGTACCAAGATGGAATTATACGCGCATTTTTAAAGATATTACGGGACAAATTCCTCTTCACTATTTAACTAAACTTCGTATTGAAAAAGCTAAGCAATTATTAATGACAACAAATGATCGAGTATTTGAAATTAGCCAGTCTGTCGGATTTAATAATGAGTATTATTTCAATCGTCGCTTTAAGGAACATGTCGGCATCTCTCCAGGACAATATCGAAGAAATCAAAGCAGCCATATACGTGTATTTGCACCATTCTTAGAAGATTTCTTTGTTGCGCTTGGGATTACGCCAATTGCTCAATTCAGTCATTCAAAATGGGGGAAACAAGACTATTTAGGTCTACAGAAAGTGCCAGATATCGATGTACAAAATAGAGAAATGGATCGACTCTTTTACTATAAGCCAACTTTAATTATGTTAGATTCTGGTGTAGAGCGTTGGGAATCCTTTCAGCACTTAGATGAAGTAGCCCCCGTCTGCCATCTTTCACACCCTGGAGAGAATTGGCAATCTACTTTATTTAAAATTGCAGATCTAACAGGAAAAACCTCCTTGATGCAAGACGTAATCCTACAATATGAAGATAAAGTACAACAAGCAAAAGGAATTCTTAGCAAATCTGTTTATGGGCAAAGTGTAGCATTTCTCCGTATTTCAGCCATTGGCATTACTCTATACGCGGGTCCTGAATGTGGCTATACGGGCCCCATTTTATATCGTGACTTAGGTTTAATGCCACATTCACTAGTATGGAGTATTCCGCACAATCAACGTAAAGCACAACTGACATTTGCTCAATTGTTGCAATTAGATGCTGATCATTTATTTATTACCTTTGATAAACAACATTCCATTTATGAAAATGAGGAACGTGCTATTTTAAAAACTCCTACTTGGAAAAACCTAGCTGCCGTTAAAAGCAACTGTGTCTATGAAGTAGACTTTTTAACATGGATGAATTATGGCATTTTATCACATAGTAAAAAAATTGATGATGTCTTGAATGTACTTGGCTAAAAGGAAGCTTACTTTAGCTTCCTTTTTAAATGATTAGGACAAACATTGCACTGCTAATAACACCGAAAGCCGTTTTGCTACATAAGATAGGATATCAGTTATAGGATAGGAGGAATGACCTTGTATTACAATCCTTATCCGTATTTTGTGCATCCCTATCATTATCCAACATCGCCTATCGCTAATCATTTTGCCATTAGACCCTTTTCGCAACATCTAGCAATGCCGACCAATAATCCTTTTCCACCTGTCGATACACACAAATTAAAAGCTTCAGCATCACGGATAAAGGCGATGATGCAGCAAGCCCAATTACTTACGGATAAAATAGATAGCTCCCAACAATTCGCACATGATTTAATGAATGCTGCTCAACTTTCAAATAAAACAGAGGTTGAAAAATTAATCACATCAACAGGCATTACGATGAAATTTGAAACAAACTATACACCAGACAGTTTTAGAATACGTCTTATTGATAATAATTGTTGTGGAGTCACCTTAAATTTGAATTGGTGAAAATTCCTAGTGAACTTGTAAACTATAAAAAACTATGCTAAAGTGTTTGTATTGTTATTTCTGAAAATTCTTATATTACTTTTCTTATCAAGAGAGACGGAGGGATTGGCCCGATGAAGTCTCAGCAACCAGCTAACAGTATGGTGCTAATTCCAATTGGCAAAATGATCAGCCTTGAAGATGAGAAGAAGAACTACCGTTGTTGCAGCAGGAGTCCTCTTCTATTAGGGGACTCCTTTTTATTTACCACTATTTTTACAGAAAGCAGGGAAATCGATGTCTAATGAACTTTTACAAGCATTACAATTATTAAAATCGAAACAGTGGGTTGACTTAACACATACATTCGGCCCTAATTCACCACATTTTTTTATGTTTGAGGACGCTAAATTTGAAACGTTATTTTCTCATAAGGACGGTTTCTTCGCTCAACAATTCACGTTCCCTGGTCAATATGGCACACATATCGACCCACCCATTCATTTTGTGCGAGATACTCGCTACTTAGAAGAATTAGAACTAAAAGAGCTTGTTCTTCCCCTTGTTGTTATTGATAAATCACAAGAGGCTGCGAGCAACCATGATTTTTCATTAAGTGTTGAAGATATTCTTGATTTTGAGGACAAGCATGGAGAAATTGAAGCAGGAACATTTGTAGCATTACGCACAGATTGGAGTAAGCGCTGGCCAGATAAAGAGGCTTTCAGTAATAAGGATGCAGATGGACATAACCATATCCCTGGCTGGGGTTTAGAAGCTTTACAGTTTTTACTAAAAGAACGCAAGGTAAGCGCAATTGGTCATGAAACTTTCGATACGGACTCTGCTGCTGATTTTCGTAAAAATGGCAAGCTAGATGGCGAATATTTTGTGCTTGACCAAGACACCTATCAAATTGAGCTAATGACGAATTTGGACAAGCTACCTGCGAAAGGCGCTATCATCTTCAATATCGTACCTAAGCCAGAAAAAGCATCTGGCTTCCCTGTGCGCTCATTTGCTATTTTGCCATAACATAAAAGTCGGTATAGCGTATACCGACTTTTATGTTTGTCCATTTCTTTTTTTGAATAGAAAGTAAGCAATGAGCATCCCTACAATAAATAAAAGGATAAGATAGATACTATAATGAGTCAGATAGTATCCAACAAATCGCCATTTCTCTCCAAGCATCTTTCCTAATGATATAAATGTGAACGTCCAGATAAATGCCCCTGTATAGGCAAAAAGCGCAAACTTTCTATAAGGATAATTATTAATAGCCGCAATATACGCTGTCAAATGACGTACCCCGGGGATAAAATAGCCAATTAATAATAGGGTAGGTCCTATTTTTGTAAACATCTTTTTCGTAAAGTCAATTTTTTGCTCTGTAATATGAATTTTAGGCCCATATTTCTGCAATAACGGTAAGCCAAAACGATAACCAATATAGTAACTTAAGGTAATGCCTCCAACCGCACCAATCATTGCACTGACTAAAGCAGGAATATGTTCAAGACTTTCTCGGTAAACACTATAGCCTACATAAGTTAGAAACACCTCATCAGGAAGTGGCACCCCTACAATACCTCCAATTAGAATCACGATAATTCCAAAGTATCCGTAATGTTCAATTAGAGACTGCACGTGATGTGCCATAAATCATCCCACCTAAAATTTATTAAAATCTACCTGCTATATATAGTGTAGCCTCAGCGCTCTAAATGACTTGAAGCTGACGTAAAGCAAAATTGATACCGCCATCCGTAGATGTCTTTGTAACAAAATTCGCAACACTTTTTAGAGCTTTACTACCATTTCCCATGGCAATTCCTACTCCTACATATTCCAACATGTCAACATCATTATCCCCATCCCCAAAGGCAATCGCATTCTTTGGGTCAATATTGAAATGATCAAGCACCGCTTTAATAGCTATAGACTTCGAAACATCCTGCTGTAATACATTCACAATATAAGGATGCCAACGCTGTAAAAATATATTCGAAAACTGGCTAGTATATCTTTTTTCAGCCAGCTCATCCGCATATAGACACATAAGAAAAACCTCTTCATCTACAATTTTTTCATTTATAAGTGGAAAATCCTGTAAAGATAACGTTTCTTGCATCGCTCTTAAAGCTACTGGACTTTGTATGCTATTCATGGATAGCTGCTCTGTAAAAAATGTTAGGCTATGCTGCTGTTCCTGTGCAAATGCCTGTACATTGTGGACAATTTCTTTGGCAATCGGAGTTTTATGTATGACAAGATCCTTATGTTTCACATAGGCCCCATTTGCAGTAATAAAGGTTTCAATCCCCAGCGCTTTTAACTCATAGCACATAGATAAGGGTCTTCCAGTAGCCGCTACAAGATGGATTCCTTTTTCTTGCAATAGCTGAATAGCTTGTTTTGTACTTTCTTCCACACAGCCATCCTCGTAATTAATCAATGTGCCGTCTACATCAAAAAACACGATATTATACTTCATTTTGAGCGCCTCCTTCATAGTCATTTAGAACCAATTTATAATTTTTCTCCCATGAAATATGTGAAAGTATTTTGACAAACTTTAAGCAAACTATATAACTTCCTTTTGCACCACCGATAAAAACTATTACAAGCGTATTTATAATAATATTTAACTAAAAATTCCTTGAATATTTTTATTTAATAATTCTAAAGGAGTATACCAAAGAACACAAAATTGTTAAAATAAAAGATAATATCTTAAATACATTGAACGATAAAATCTGACGTATAAATAGAACAAAAGAAATAAAATTTTAGTGCACGCAAAGGAGTTGATTCTTATGGCATTTAACATTTACTACTATGAAAGTAGTGTGGATTGTAAATTTTGCAAAAAGCAGTTTACAACATATAAAGTTCGCCCTAATCGATATAAAATTATCGAAGAACAGACGGATTTCATGCCTGTTTACGATGGCCTAAACCCTTTGCTATATGAAGTTGCCGTATGTCCACATTGTGGCTATGCCTACCATAAATCTATGACACGGACATATGGACCTTTCATGCTACTCATTGATGAACTATACATTAAAGAGCTCCAGAAACCTATGGATATCTGTCAGGAACGTACAATTGATGATGCCATTATTAGTTTTAAGCTCGCCTATTTAGTATCCCGTGCATCAATGGAAGAATCTCTTTTAATGGCGAATTTCGCTTTAAAAATTGCTTGGCTCTATCGATTAAAAAAGGACGAAGAATCCGAAAAGCGCTATCTTTTTGCAGCTAGAGACTTTTATAGTAAATCCTTTGCCTCTAATCAAGAAGGTGGAGAGAGAATTCAGTTTTTACATGCTGAATTAAGCCTTCGACTTGGTGATATTCCTGAAGCAAAAAAAGGATTTTCACGCTTAATCGCTGATCGAAATGTTTCGCCAAAATATCGCAAGCTTGCACGCAATCGTTGGGAAAATTATAAATATGACGAACAACCCATAACAATTAATGAAATCATTAATTAATGGGACGAGGAGATGATTAATTATGTTGCTATTTCAAAAGAAAATTGATGTGAGAGAAGAGGATATATTTTCAGAGTTACATCATTTTTTATTAAGAAAAAATAATCGCTACCTAACAAACGAAGAAGTTGTCGCTCTAACAGGCGTATCATCTGAGCTGCTTTACAAATGGGTAAAAGCAGGAAAATTAAAGAACTCCATTTTTCCTAATTTAGGGGCTCCATGCGAACGATGTGGACAGATTACGCAAGCTAAAATTTGCGTGAGCTGCTCTTCCTCCATTGTTGGGACATTAAAACAAGAAGAAAAGGATCGTGCATGGTTTAACCAAATTCAACGTAACCATGTAAGAGCAAGTACGTATCACTATAAATAGCATTCCAACATCTCCATCAATTGGAGGTGTTTTTCTTTTTTACATACTAAATTTAAACTAATTTTAAACAAATTCTTCCTAAACTTTAAACTTGCCTTTCTATAATTAGTATCAATATAAAGTGAAGGGCTGATAATTAATGAGGAAAGCTAGGAAACATAAGGTTTTATTAAGTTTTGCACTGGCAAGTTTAATGACAGTAAGTGGAGTAGTAAATGTCTCTGCTGCTGTCCCTGTAAATGAGCAGATTATTAAAAACGATTCTGCTGTCAAACAAGCTAGGACTTCTAATGAAACATTACTTGATTGGAAAAAATGGGCGAATGACCATGCATACAGCCTGTCATCCATCCAGCCTGAAACGTTTGACGGACAAAAAATTCCCGCTAACAAATTTGACGATTTAGAGATGCTAAAACCTTTATTACATGATAAACGTATTGTCTTTTTAGGGGAAAGCTCTCATGGAGTGGCGCAATTCAATCTAGCGAAAACACGTTTAATACAATTTTTACATCAAGATATGGGCTATAATGTCCTTGCCTTTGAAAGTGGTATGGGTAATGTGATGAATGCTCAAGGACAAATTGATAAACAAGCAGCTCTACAAACAATGAAGGATGCCATTTTCGGCGTTTGGTGGACAAAAGAAACTTTGCCTCTGTTTGACTATGCAAAATCGACTCAAGCAACAGAGCAACCTCTTGTACTTACTGGCTTCGATATTCAACAGCAGGGAGCATTTACGAACGGAGATTGGCTGCAAAACCCTAAGTTGGCTCAGCAATTCAATGAAGCTGAGAAGCAACTTGCTGAATGGAGCTCGGGAAAAGATTTGAAGGGCTATCAAAAAGTAAAGGCTACTATAATTGATGTATATAAACAGGTACAATCACAAATACAATTCAAAGAAAAAGAGCTACAGGCAGCTTATCCAAAAGAGCCTCATATTGTAAAACTAATGGATCGCACTCTAGCAGATCGTATTCGACTAGCAGACGAATATATAGAGTTAACAATTCAGTCCAATATCGACATTGAACAAAATAATATAGAATCATTTTTGCAAACTATGGAATGGCGAGATCAAGCGATGATGGAGAACTTACTTTGGTTAGCTGAAGAGGTGTACCCTACAGAAAAGTTTATTGTATGGGCTCATAACGATCATATTCGTAAAGCACAATCGGATGTAATGGGATCTCCTTACCCAGTTAAATTAATGGGGGAACGTTTACCTGATATCTATAAGAAATATAGCTATGTATTAGGTCTATACATGACTAGTGGAGAGACAGCTAATAATATGGGAGAACCTATGCCTGTTTTACCTCCTGTCAAAGGATCTATTGAAGATATTCTGTCTTCAACAAATAAACCTTACACATTCATCGATTTACGCAATCGACAAAATGAACGAGGCAACTCATGGATGTTTGAACCACGCTTATCCTATAGTTGGGGAATGATACAGGAAAGTCTTGTTCCGCGCGACCAATACGATGGTATACTTTTAATAGATCAGGTGAATAAACCAACTTATATCAAATAATCTCTCTTATTAAACAATAGCAAACTAGATTTCCTAGTTTGCTATTATTTTAAGTATCCATCGATATAGTATCCCATTCTTCGCCTTGATATCCAATCATCCAAAATAAGCCTCTCCGTCTTTCCATCACAACACTTTCATTTAATGCTAAAGGAGCTTCTTGTCCATTGATGCGGCTATCTACACAAGCCCAATGTAATCTGTAAATTTTATCCGCCTCATCCACTATATCTTCCTTACTGCGCAGTACCGTTTGACCATAAAATTGCTCAAATGTCTCGCAACGAGAAACTACTTGAATTGCATATTCACAATCACATACATCGTCAGGGAAATTTAGCTCTTCCACAAGTCCCAATGCCCAAATAAGTGTCCAATAGGCTTCATATTGCCATGATATATTGACCGCTTCTTGAGCACCAGGATGCTGAGCCTCAAGAAAGAATTTTTCATGCTCCGTTAAAAATTCATGCACCTCATATGTGTGTAGCATATTGGTAAAGAACTCTCTAGACTCCTCAATATCACCCTTCTGTGCTACATCACAAGCGAATTGAATAACAATCAACAGGGCAACCGCTCTTCTTGCAATATCCTCTTGGCTTTTAAATTGAAGATTTTCTACTGGTGGTAGCTGAGGAAGCGATGCCGCAAAATGTATGTTCTTCTCTTTTAAAAAGGCTATCGTTCTAATTTTTCGTGCCTCTCCCTGTGCTGATGTGACCTCTTGTGCATGTATCTTTCTTGTACAAGCATGTGGTTGAAAATCAGATGGACCTGATTCTCCATTAGGATAAACAATAACCATACCGTTCTGATCCAGCAAAGTACCATCTGATAGGAAACCAATCCCCCCTATGCTTGCTAGTAATTTAATAAATTGCTGCATATGGTCTTCTGTCATCTCTTTGTTCATTTCGATTGCAACGACAGTATTGAGCACTGATATTTGAATCATTATACGTTCTTTTAGCTGTTCATCTTTAAATGGAATTTTATCGTAAAAGCCCATCATCCCAGGTATATTTTTTGCAAAATAATCAGGGTTCGTATCTTCAGTTAAAATGTTTATAGAACATCTATATTTATTAAATAAACCTCTTGATTTTAATAAATATTCGTTTTCATCTTTTTCAATAATGAAGCTTTTTGCCAATACATCGGATAGTTTATCCTGAATATCATCTGTATCATTTTTGGAAGCGAATATCGTAAAATGGTTCAATCTACTCTCTCCTTAGTCGCATATAGCATTTTAATAACCAATTTTCCAAACAACTAAGCGCTTGGCTAAACAGCTGTTTATTTTTCCGTAGCACCTCATGTTCAACCCAATACGCCAGCAAAGGACGCCATTTTTCTTCGTCTATCATAGTTGTTGGTGTGATTCCCCGCTGCATCATCTGACAAACAGCTCGGATGGATGTTAGCCTCTCTACTTCGTTGCCATTTAACCACTCGTATAATGTCTCTGCACTTGGTTGTGACTCAGCTAAAAGTGTATCCCACCCATCAATAGGAAACGTGACATAGGATCTCATCCAGTCTATAATATTTGGATGGTGAAATTGGCGTAGACGATATAGGGCAGTATAGGCATCAATTCTATCTTTTTCGATATCCATTAAGATAAAAGATTGTCCTTCATTAACTGGCAAACAATGTACTGTTACATAATCACGCATCCAGTCAGGTACGTCATTCTGTCCTTGCCAAAGTTCTCTCGCCCAATTTCCCGCCTCACTCGGACATATCTTGACTAAAATTTCACTCCACGCCTTTTGTTCTGATTGAGATTGAGCTCGCTCTAACTTATGTCGAAGAGCCTGATACACCTGTACTCCATCAAAATGCAAAAATGCCTCCTGCACGCTTGTTTTTTTGACACCATGCATGGAAACATAATGAAGTAAAGATGCTAAGCTGGATTGAGCCTGCTGTAAATTAGAGCTTAAATATTGTTCTAGCCAAGTTAGCCATAATTGTGAGCGATACAATTCAATATCCAATCCATTTTCACTACAAAATTGACGATGCTGTCCGCAATCTACGCCAATACAGCCTAAAGCCGTCATATTATCAACGTACAAATGAAAGCTGGCAGCAAGCAAATCAAGCTCATCTTCTTCATGGCTCCAATACCAAACCGTTTCGTCGTCAAACTTAAGGAGAAGGGCATCTCCATTACCGGCCGTAAAAAATTGTAAATATTGCTGTTCATACGATTCATCATTCTCTCCAAAGTAAGGAAAGTCTAGAGCTTTTAGGCTCCAGCCAAATTCACCAGAAGGCGTATCTAACAATTCAGTGGGAAGTATCGCCTCATCTGGTAATGACCAATAAATACTTACTTGCTTTGAGCAATTTTGCATCAGTTGACGAAACCCATTAGGGATTTGTACACCAAGTCTTTCCTCAACCTGCTGTAACTCTTGCTCGGTAGCGACTGGCCGCATTTCAATCGGATGTACACAAGCTCCCTGCTGCTTCAATCGCTCTACTAAATGATTCCAACGCTCAATCCACATTGTCTCTAACCTCCATATAAGGCTCATGTGATGTCATACTTCTTATTTATCGTCAGGAAATCATTTACTGATTAGGATAACTTTAAACAGAATGACAAAATGCTATTATTTTACTGCCATCTAAACCTTCGTATATGATAAATGTCTCAGCTATATTCATTCTTTTCTATTACGTCTTAATGAATTATTTTACTTTCTTTACTTCCATCATAATTTTGGTTACATACTCTTCTTCTCGATTTTTCATTACGGCATCATAAATGTATTCCTCGTATACATACTGACCTAGCTCATAACCCTTTTCATGCATGACATTAAATAGCCGTGTGTATGTCTCACCAAGTTTTGAGGAGGGGCCTACATGATAACCAATCACAAATTCACCCTCTATCGCCTTAAAATAAGGATGCCCTTCTCTTGGATGAGGCTGCTCAATATACAAATAACTATAGTTATCGTAATTCCCAGCTAACACTTGCTCTCTTCTTGTTATCCCTCCAATGGGATACCCCGTATCTAATTGAGAGCGATCCAATTCCTCAATAAAGTCAGATACAGCCTTCACAAACTGCTCTTCTGTAGAATTCTCAATATTTTTACTCAAATATAATGTATCTTCAGGAAAATACTCAATCGTGATGTCCTTAAAATTTAGATGCAGTGCTTCCTCTGTCATTTTGATTTTGACATCAATAATATTCTCAATCATTTCTAGTTCTCTACGCTTCTTCGCAACATGCTCTTTTTGTTGGTGCATCAATTCTAAAAAATTTTCAGGTGATTTCTCTGCCATATAATGCTGAATATCCTTTAAGGACATCCCCACTGCCTTTAATAATTCAATAACACCGAAAAAATCATATTGAGCAAGTGAATAATACCTATAATCCTTACTATCTTTCATGATGGGAGATAATAAACCAATTTGATCATAATAAATAAGTGTCTGTTTATTCACCTTACATAATTTAGCAAATTCACCAGTTGTAAAATACTTTACATTTTTATTAAGCATTTTTTGAGTCTCCTCCCTTGACTATATAGTTACTATATACTTTAGATTGTACCTATTCAAAATAAAAATAGAAAGGTTTTGACATTATGTTCACGGAGATTCGTGACATTACAGCTTTTAACAAGAAAGAAATTTTAGCATTACGCATCGCTGACAATCAGCAACATTTTATAGAATCTACAGAACAATGCTTAACAGAGGCGGAAATGGATCGACGCTTTACGCCTTTAGGTCTGTATAAAGATAACACCGCTATAGGCTTCGCTATGTACGGCTTATTCCCTCATGATGATTACAGTCAACGAGTATGGCTTGATCGCTATCTAATTGCAGAACAATACCAAGGACAAGGTTTGGGAAAACATTTTTTACAGCAACTTATTCAATATTTAACAGTAAAGTTCAACTGTCTTCAGATATATTTAAGTGTTTATGACAATAACGCTGTAGCTATCCAGCTGTATAAACAATTTGGTTTTATATTTAATGGTGAGCTAGATGATAAAGGGGAAAAAGTGATGGTTTTGGAGGTGCATGGTTATGACAACCATTAATCCAATTGAAACAAAGCCACTGAAACCATTATTTTTATCATACTTATTCCCTGCAATGATCGGGATGCTTTTAATGTCCGTCAATATATTGGTAGATGGCATTTTCGTTAGTCATGGCGTGGGACCTACAGCTTTAGCTGGAGTTAATATAGCTGTTCCTATTTTCTCTATTTTGCTTTCTATTTCTCTATGGATTGGCATGGGAGGAGCTACTCTTTTCTCGATTTCTCTAGGAGAGGGCAATAAGCAACGTGCCCATCAACTATTTACATTGGCGTTTTCTACAATGCTAGTGGTTGTGATAACGATTATTGGATTTCTCGCGTTAAATCTAAAGGACATTTCTTATATATTCGGAGCGAGCGATGATACGTATCCGTATGTGCAGGAGTATTTACATGTAATTTTGCTCTTTGGGATATTTTACACACTTGAAAATTTATTAAGTATTTTTATTCGGAATGATGGCAACCCAAAATTGGCTATGCTGGGCTTAATTACAACATCGGCTTTGAATATACTCTTAAATTACGTTTTCATCTTCGTACTAGATTATGGTGTGACTGGCTGTGCCTTAGCGACAGCAATAGCTACAATTATAGGTACGTCTGTGCTATGTCTTCATTTTTTCCGTCCTCAATCTGAGTTAAAATTTGTCACTTCATTTTTAAATCTATCAGATTTGAAAAAAATTTTTGCTATAGGTTTACCTAGCTTTATTGTTGAAGCTTCCGTTGCAGTTATCGTTATTTTGTATAACGTTACATTTTTACATTATTTAGGTGCGAATGGCGTTACTGCCTATGCAATGGTCAATTATATCCATACTGTCTTGTTGACTATTTTCCTTGGAGTCGGTATGGCTCTACAACCGTTAGTTAGCTATCACCACGGGGCAAGATTACTTGAAAGATTAACTGCTTTATTGAAAATCGGTTTAGCTACCGCATTTATTTTAGGATTAACAACAGCTCTTATAGCTCTTCTTTTCCCTTCTCAATTAATGGCTTTATTTGGAGATAGCTCATTTGAAATTCGCAGTATGGCAGCACAGGGCTTTGTTTATTTTGCCATTGGCTATGTATTTTTAGGGATCAACATGGTGTTCGCAGAATTCTTTCAATCCATTGAAAAAATTCGTATTGCTACAACAATTATGTTACTACGTAGTATTATCTTATTTATCCCTACTCTCATCATACTACCCAAGATACTTGGCTCGCAGGCTATTTGGTGGACCTTCCCAGTAGCAGAAGGAATTACAGCATTGCTTATTTACTTGTTCATTAGGAAAAATCCAAGAACCCTTTCATCTCCTGACCATGCTTAAATGAAAGGGGACCTCATCAAGGTCCCCTTTTAATATGTTTGCCTAACAAAATTGCATTTTTAGCGTACCTCTTCCTTCTTCTACTATTACTTCCCCAACTGCTCCATTCACTAGAATTAATTGAGGGGGACATGTCCAATATCTACTTCATAGAAAACTGGTATTCCCATCTCGTCAAAAATATCTCCTAATGCATCCACCAATGTAAAGTCCCCTAGATTTTCATATAGTCCTGCTCGCCCGATTAGAACACCATTACATTTATTGAACCAACCATTATACTTTAATTGCCATAAAGCTCGGTAGATTTTTGCCGCATCCATACCAACACTTTCTAAATACCATATTGTTCCTTCCTCAGAGCAATATTCGTTAATAAATGATTGAACGTAATCGAAGGGCGTACCTATAAGAATTTGCAATGTATTTAAACAGCCACCTATCAACCTACCTGTCATACGATTACTACGCTCTTGGTTTAGAACTTTCCATTCGGTTTCACTGTCAAAATAAAATCCTGTAGCAGGATTTTTATAAACTTGCTCCCAGCTCGATTGAAAATAGTGAGAAGAGCTTTGAGTTATTGAATGACCAGTCTTACATGTAATTACGTCTATCCATTTAGAAGAAAGTTCATCCCATTGAGGTGCAGATAATTCAGTAAAATTCACCCCATGTGCGGATGCGTACCCCGTCATGGTTGTGTATACAAAAGATAAAGTACTAATATCTGAATACCCTAATATCCATTTGGGTCCCGCTTTTTTTAATTCGTCCCAATCGATTAAAGGTAATAACTCCATTAGAAAACTGCCTCCCCACGGTGGCATGACGACATCTATTCGCTCATCTAATAAATAGTCCATAAGTTCAGAGACTCGCTTTTCTTTTGTTGTACTTCTACCTTTAAGCTGCGTCCAGGTAGTATTTCCAATAATAACTTTCATTCCTCTTTGTATTAATTGTTTTTCAGCTTCTGTTATTAATAGATGAAGATGCTGTTCGACTCCACTAGAGGGTGCTGTCACGCCAATCGTAAGAGGCGTTTTTAAAGTAGGATATTGTATTTTCATTTACCATCTCTCCTTTATGCCTGCAAAAAATAATTGTTTTACAACAACAAGATGATTTTGGGTCTCTTAATTAGTTTTGCTATATCAGATTTAGAATGCATTTTAACTAAAAATACAGCTATGAAAGTTTCAACACTATTTCTGTCCTTCACACACAGAAATTTTTACCAATTATACTTGTGTTCAGAAAAAAACCAACACAAAAATCTGTGCTGGTTAAATTTCTACTTTTGAATTTTCATATACTCGTCACGCAACAGACTCATAATGATTTCATCAGAAAATGTATTATTCATAAACAAGGCCTGCCTCAAAACACCTTCTTTTTTAAAGCCGACCTTTTCATAGGATTTAATTGCTCTACTATTGTGTGAATATACCTGTAATTCTAAGCGATTCAGATTTAGCTCCTCAAATGTAAATCTTTGAGCAAGCCTAACTGCTTCTGAACCCATACCTCTGCCACAATTCTCTATATTATGTAAAGCTATACGGAACACTGCCTTTTTATTATCTAAATCAACCTCCATAATCGCCAAATCACCAATTACCTGATCATTATCAACTAAACAAATAGCAAAATCATAGCGAGAAGAATCTGCTTTAAAGCGTTTGATCGCCTCTTTGATTTGTTCCTTTGTTAAAATATTCCGTGTTCCTGTCATATACATGATTTCTTCATTTTGAAAGCATCTTATAATACTATCACTATCATCTTCACGTATTTCTCTTAAATAGACCTGTTGACCTTTTATCAATATAAACACCTCTTGTGCATTAAATAAGGAATCATCATATATGTAGATGATTCCTTTGTTTGGAACTATTCCATTTGTTTTTCAGTGTGTACCTTTACCGATTTCTTCGCAGGGTCTTCCGAGGAGGTTACACCTAGAATATCAAGCAGGAACATAAATAGTGGAATACCTATGATTAGTCCCCATACACCAAGGAAATGCTCAGAAAAGAGAATGACCATAAACGTATAGAAAATCGGTAAATCTGTTTTGGCAGACATAAGCTTTGGATTTAAGAAGTAAGCTTCAATGGCATGTAAAACCATGACAATAACTAAAATATAGACGATGTACATCAAGCCACCAATGCTATATGCGATAATGCTTAATGGTATTAATGAGATGATAACTCCCGCGACTGGAACTAAGCCTAAAATAAAGAGCATAATCCCAAGTGCAATCAAATGTGGGAAGCCCATAATAGAAAGGGCAATGACGGATAACACACAGTTAACAGCAGCAATAATAAATTGTGCTTCAATTACTTTACCAAATGAGCGGATGAATATTCTTGAGAAATAATGAAGCTCATCGTAAAGCGGCCCAATTTTACTATCCTTAAACTTAGCTGTAAACTCAATAATACGATTCTTTTCTAACAAGATGAATAAACTCAAAATTAGAGAAATCAATATTTGCATAATGATTTTACCAATATTCGTAATATTTTTAAGAGTTAAATCCACACCTTGCTCTAAATATTTCCCGAGTTCTATTTTCTCAAAAGTCGGTGCTAAGTATCTCGCAATCTCATTGTCATCTGGATCGAGATTAAAACTTGCAATGAGGTCGAAAAGCTGTGTGATCTGCTGGGTCACAATTGGTAAATATTTGTAAATAACAGCTACAATACCCGCAACAAGTAAAAGGTATAATGTTACCGTCACAGCTTTTTCATTCATCGGCGTATATTTTCTTATGCTTTTCGTTGTCTTCGTAGTAAGCTGGTTCATCAAATAAGTAATAATAAACGTAAGTAAAATTAGATTGATCATACTACGCATTAAATATAATGCAAGAGCAATCCCGACTAGAATAATAAAACGCTTAAATCCATTACTCCGAAAGAAATTATTCATTTATTCACTCCTTCTACAAAACGGCCTCGCTGCCTCTGCTACCTAGGGCTACACTATAAAATTGATTTATAACAATACGCATCATTCTTATGTAAAAATTTCCCTCTCATTTAAATGAGTATAGCCATCTACCTTCAAAATAAGACGAAATGTATGTTTCTTTTAGAAGTGTCTGTATAAAACCTAAGGCGGGGTTGAAGTGAATTGTATGTCTTGTCAAATTAAAAAGTCGATACTCTTATCCTTTGTGAAAGCTTTACCAGCGTATTAGCCAAAATTCTATAAATCTATTATACCCCTTTAAACCAGCATATCCAATTTGTATGTTCTTTTATAATGGTATTTGTATAGAACTTTTATCAACTATTACTTTATGCTATTTTGATTAGAGATATAAATTAAACAGATACAAGGACTGATTCTATGAAAATTGCGAGAAACCCTCAGAACATTCATCCACCCGTTGCTCCTTATGTTCATCAAATTGAGGTGACGGGACCTCAGAGATGGTTAACATTATCAGGACAAATTGGCATGATAGCTGATTGATCTATACCTGAAGATGCAATAGCTCAATTGAAGATAGCACTTGAAAATATTAAAAGAAATCTAGATAGTGCCGATATGGAGGTTCAAGATATTACAAAGCTCGTCTTTTATTTAGTGGGGGATATGGATGCTATTCAACGTAAGGAAATTATCAGTGACTTCTTGGGGGAACATCTTCCATGCACAACATTAATGTATGTCGTTGCACTCGCTACGCCAGCTTTAAAGGTTGAGATTGACGCATGGGCTTGTAAGGAATTATAAATTCATCCTATGTTTTATAAACTAAATTTGTGCATTTTTTTCTTATTTTTTCAATACCCCTTTAGCAACGCTAAAGGGGTATTGCCTTATTATTTAAGTAATGTCAGCGTCGTTGCAATGGCATTATCAACAAACGAGCGTTGTGGCTGCGATTTCAGCATAACTGTTAACCCTATTAACGCAACAATTAATGCTTGCGCTAAAGACTTTGAATCCGTGTTCGCCTCTAGTTCTCCTGATTGAATTCCCCGTTCAATTGTCTCCTGAAAAATTACTGATAGATAGAGTTGATGCTCTCTTGTCAAAATCTCGAACTTCTCATCATGTGGAGCTAATTCAACCATTGTATTGATACAAAAACAGCCATTACTAAGATCTTTTGTATATTCAGCAGTAATCACATCTTCAAAAAATATAGAAAACGCCTGTTTTACAGAGGCATAACTTTGAAGTTTAGTCCGTATTTCGGATGCGCGAGTTGTCGTATATCTACGAAGGGCTGCTTCAAATAGTTCCTTTTTATCCCCAAACGTTGAATAAATACTAGGACGCTGAATCCCCATTCTAGTAGTAAGATCACTTAAAGAAGTCGCTTCATATCCCTTCTCCCAAAATAATTGCATTGCTGCCTCTAACACTTTTGCCTCATCAAATTCCCGAGTTCTTGCCATTATAGATACACCCCCATTAGGAAAAAATAGTAAGTTAATCATTGAATTTTACGATACTAAACAGTATGTAATTATTTTATATCTGGCTTTTTTTATTGTCAATTTCATTTCATCAATCGAAATAAAAAGAAAATATATACCAAATAAATATTGACAAATCCAATGTAGTTAAGATATATTTACCAATAATTATTTTGTACCGAATGGTATGTTATAATTACAATTCAATTAGAAAGGGAGGTTACAGTGTGAACAATGCAAATGATGATGCAATTCATATAAATCAATCATCTTCTATATCCCGAGCTGTAACATTATTATTCGCTACAGCCTGCGGAATGTCTGTCGCCAATATTTATTTTGCTCAGCCGCTGCTAGATGAATTATCGAATGATTTTGCTATTGATCAATCAATTATTGGTTTGATTATTACTGTCACACAAATTTTCTATGGGCTAGGCTTACTTCTTCTAGTTCCACTTGGAGATTTACTAAACCAACGACGCTTGATTATTGGACAAATGCTATTGTCCTCTGTTGCTTTGCTTCTAGTCGGTACTGCCTCCTATGTTGTAGTGCTATTTGCCGGTATGGCCTTAGTTGGTCTACTTGCAGTCGTGACTCAAACCCTTGTTGCGTTCGCTGCAACTATGGCTTCCTCTACAGAACGTGGTCGTGTCGTAGGCATTGTTACAAGTGGCATTGTCATTGGCATACTACTTGCTCGTACCTTTGCTGGGTTAGTAACAGATCTTGCAGGGTGGCGTTCTGTCTATCTAGCCTCCGCCGCGTTCATGCTTCTAATGAGTGGTATGTTTTTAAAAGTTTTACCAAGGGGCGAACGTGAAGTAAAATCAATCACCTATTCTCAGCTAATTCAATCCGTGTTTACGCTGTTTATTCAAGAGCGAACATTACGTATCCGCTCTATTCTAGCCATGCTAATTTTCGCTGATTTTAGTATTTTGTGGACGCCCCTTGTTCTGCCACTTAGTTCACCACCATTTTCTCTATCACACACTGTAATTGGCGCTTTTGGTCTTGTAGGTGTGGCAGGGGCATTAGCTGCTGCACAAGCGGGTAAACTTGCTGACCAAGGCTATGGACAAAGAACGACAGGTATTGCTTTAACGCTTTTACTTATCTCCTGGATATTTATTAATTATTTAGATAAGTCATTCTTGGCATTAATTATTGGCATTGTGTTACTTGACTTGGCAGTACAGGCAGTACATGTCACAAACCAGACGATGATTCTCCCATTACGTATAGAAGCACGAAGTCGACTGACCGCAGGCTATATGGTGTTCTATTCTATTGGTAGTGCTAGCGGTTCAATCGCATCGACTCAGATGTATGCACATTTTGGTTGGGGAGGGGTTTGCTTACTCGGAGCCTCTATTAGTACAATTGCTCTTCTTTTTTGGGCAATAACTAAACGATTTACTAAATAAAATTAGACTTGGAGAGATAACAAATGGAAATAGGAATTACTTCTTTCGTAGAAACAAAACCAGATGTTCACAGTGGTGAAGTAATTAGTCATGCACAGCGTTTACGTGAAGTAGTAGAAGAAATCATTCTTGCAGATCAAGTAGGATTGGATGTCTTTGGCATTGGTGAGCATCATCGTGAAGACTATGCCGCCTCTTCTCCAGCAATGGTGCTATCTGCTGCTGCTTCTCAAACGAAAAACATTCGACTCACAAGTGCTGTAACAGTCCTTTCTTCGGCAGATCCTGTGCGTGTTTTTCAGGATTTTGCCACATTGGATGGACTATCAAATGGACGTGCAGAGATCATGGCAGGTCGTGGTTCTTTTATCGAATCCTTCCCCTTATTTGGCTACGATTTACATGATTATGATGAATTATTTGAGGAACATTTAGACTTACTACTTAGCATTCGTCAGTCTGAGAAAGTAGTTTGGGAAGGTAGACATCGTCCAGCAATCAATCATTTAGGTGTGTATCCTAGACCTGTTCAAAAATCTCTCCCAATCTGGGTGGCTAGTGGAGGAAATCAACAATCTGCTATGCGTGCTGGCCTTTTAGGATTACCCCTTATGCTAGCAATAATTGGTGGCAGCCCAATGCAATTTGCACCGATTGTACAGCTATATAAAAAGGCAGCACTTCATGCAGGTCATGATTTATCAAAACTTCAGGTAGGTTCTCATTCAATAGGTTTCGTTGGGCCGAATACGGAATGGGCAGCAGACACATTTTTCCCATCAACAATGGCTGGTATGAATAAATTAGGCAAGGAAAGAGGCTGGCCTTATTATGACCGTTCTAGTTATGATGCTGCAAGAAGCTTTGAAGGAGCATTATATGTTGGTGATCCAGATACAGTTGCTGAAAAAATTATTCATCTTCGTAAACATGTAGGAATTACACGGTTTATGCTATACGTTCCTTTAAGTACCATGCCGCATGATCAAGTCATGCAAGCTATAGAACTGCTTGGAACAGAAGTTGCTCCCCGTGTACGTGAAGAAGTCGCTAAATGGGAAGCTGAAATGGCTCTAGAAGGAAAGCCAATTCTTTAAGATTCATTATTCAACAGGAGGAGTATATATGACCATCATTAACCGAATTTTACCAGAATTAAGGCAGGCTTACTCAGAATTTCCTGGCTTTCGATTGGAGGAGGATTTAACTTGGAGTCGAGGTCTCTTGTCCAATCCACCTTCAAAAAAATCAGAAGATGTACTTACGACCAACTGTATGATTCCTAAAGGTGACGGGGACGAAATGCTGGTTAAAATCTATGAACCAGCTAAACGGGAGCAGGATAAACTTCCAGCTATGCTTTGGATTCACGGAGGTGGCTTTGTCATGGGGCACCCTGATATGGATGATGTTTTATGTGAACGCTTTGTTGAGACAGCTAACTGCGTTGTCGTATCCATTGATTACCGACTAGCGCCTGAACATCCCTACCCAGCGGCTATTGAAGATTGTTATGCTGGATTAGTTTGGATGACTAATGAGCACCAATCACTTGGTATCGATGTCAAACGGGTGGCAATTGCTGGAGCAAGCGGTGGAGGAGGATTAACAGCAGCACTTGCATTAATGGCTCGTGATAAAGGAGGACCATCAATTATATTCCAGATGCCACTGTATCCGATGCTTGATAACCGAAATGTAACACCTTCCAGCTATGAGATTATTGATGATCATGCAACATGGAGTAGAACAAATAATTTAACTGCTTGGCATTTGTACTTAGGTGAGGAGAAGGACATCAATGCCCGTACTCCGTATGCGGTCCCTGCAAGAGCTGAAAATTTAACAGGATTACCGCCAGCCTATATATGTATTGGCCAACTTGATTTATTTCGTGATGAAACCATTGATTATGTAACACGTCTTGCGCAGGCAGGAGTGGACGTTGAATTCCACCTCTACCCTGGCAGTTACCATTGCTTTGAGGTCTTTGTGCCTGAAGTAAAAGTAAGTCAACAGGCTATTCAGAACTATTTAGATGCCATGGCACGTGCACTCAATTTTTGATTAGCACTTCGCCTTCTAATAATAAAAAATGCGAAAATGTTGGCTATCAACATTTTCGCATTAATTGAAAATCTATTGTGGACGTTCTATCTCATAAATCCCGCCAACTTTAGCTTAGCTTGATCCTGCAAACCCGCTTAATCAAGCTCACGCACTTTAATCGGGATTAATGTTCTTTCTAGTTGTTCACGATGTTGCTCGTATTGAGGTGGCAACATTAATTGGCTACCCATTGTCTCTGGTGTCTCGTCATGAGCAAATCCAGGAGGATCTGTAGCGATTTCAAATAAGATTTCGCCAGGTTCACGGAAATAAATCGCATTAAAATAATTACGATCTTTTACTTCTGTTACATGTTGTCCATGATTCATCACATACTCTTGCCATTCTAAATGATCTGTATTATCTTGGGCTCTCCACGCAATATGATGCACAGTTCCTACACCCATTTGGCCACGTTGACCTGCAACTGTTTTTAAATCCACTGTATTGCCGATCTCTGCACTAGAAGTAAAACGCGTATAGTCACCTTCCGTCGCTAACTTTTCAAGACCCATTACTTCTGTTAAAACTTTGGCAGTTTCTTCAGGGTGACTTGAGAATAGTGTAGCTCCACCAAATCCTTTGATAGCAACCTCAGGTGTTACTTCACCAAATGACCATTCGTTGTGCCCGCCTTTCGCACGTGCCACGAGTTCGATATGCAAACCATGTGGATCATCGAATTGAATGACTTGCTCACCAAAACGTTCAGCTTTTTGGAAAGGAATCGAGTATTTCGCTAAGCGATTAACCCAAAATGGCAGTGCTCCTTCTGGTACAACATACGTTGTAACCCCAACCTGACCATCACCAATACGTCCTTGATAAGCATTAGCCCAAGGGAAGAAGGTAATGATTGTTCCTGGTTTCCCACCTTTGTCACCGAAATATAAATGATATGTGCCCGGATCATCAAAGTTTACTGTTTGTTTTACTAAACGTAAGCCTAATACTCCCGCATAAAAATCAATATTCTCTTGCGGATGTCCTACGATCGCTGTGATATGGTGTATACCTGCTGTATGTTTTTTCATGTTAACAAGCCCTTTCATGACTATATTTCTCACCTATACTATGCCCTATTTATACCTACCTCAATCTGTAAAAGCTTAGCGAATTGTATACAACGCTTTAGACCATGGGATCAATTGATCTAACATTTGGTTTACTGAATCTATTTGTACTTCTTTTGGTTTAAATTCTGTGCCATTTTCAAAATCTGTGAATAATGATAGTGCTGGATGAACACGCACATCTGCGATTAAAAGCTCACCCATAATCCCACGTAAATGTTCTGCTGCACGAGCACCGCCAACAGAACCATAAGATACGATTCCAGCCGCTTTGTTATTCCATTCAACACGTAAGTAGTCTAGTGCATTTTTTAATGCCCCTGTAATAGAGTGATTGTATTCTTGTACGATGAATACAAAACCATCTTGTTTAGCAATAATTTCTGACCAACCTAGTGCTCCTGAAGCATCCTGTCCTGGCTCACCTAATAATGGTAATTTATAATCAGCAATATCAATCACTGTATAATTGGCATCTCCACGTTGATCTGCAATTTCCTTTACCCACTGTGCTACTTGAGGGCTTACACGCCCCTCACGAGTTGATCCAATAATAATACCGATATTTAATTCTGCCATTGTTTGTTCCTCCTCTTTTTTTGAGCTAAAAAATTTATTAAAAAACCCCATAATTGTACCTCCTAACGAAGCTAAAGGTTCGAATTCATTTATCTTGAATTTATTTATCTTGAATTCGAGATAATAATAACACGATATTTTTATAAACGTCAACAACTTTGTTTTGAAAATTAAAAAGGCAGAGATAATTAATTCTCTGCCTTCCCTAAAAGCTTATAAACTTGTGTTTTTAGATAACGATATTGACTATCATTAGTATCTTGAAAAGCCTCTACCCTATTTGAATCAATATCTTGGTAGTCGATTAGATATGGAAATTGTTCCTCGGAGAAATCCTTTCTTTCTCCATTAATAATATTATAAAAGTGCCAGCCTTCCTCAAGAAATGTCTTCCTAATTTCTCCTCCAAGAATATCCTGCACAACTAATGAAGTGACGCCACATTGTCCTTTTGCAGGGTTGTCCACACTCCATTTAGAACTTGATTGAATGGACCATGATTTTCTTAAGGCATTTAATACGTCTTTTTCCATGCAAAAACTCCTTTCAAACACTTTAAAATGGAACTTCATCTATTTTTATTGGTGTTGACTTCCCTACTACCCAGTCATCTTTAATAGCACCATAGACAATACTATCTGTCACAGTACCAACTTCATTTTCCCAAGCATTTATTTTGCACTAATAAATGTACTAAATCATCAATTTCTTCTTCAAATAATTTGATTTCCATACATATCTCCCTTCATCTAAACGTCCTCACATATATCTGAAAAAATAAAGTTAGTTTTCGTATGTGCATATGGCTGTAATGCATCAATAAACTGCTCTACATCAGGAAAAGATTGAAAATGCCCCTTTAATAAAAAACATGACTCACCTGAAATGCGATAGCAGAAGTCTATATTTGTATAAACCTTCAGATGTTCTTTAAAGTCTGCATAGCGGTTATTTTTGATTGTCGCTTCAACAATAGCGTCAATTGGATAACCCAATGCTTTTTTATTAATATCCAATGTATACCTCTTAATAACGTTCTGTTCCTCTAATTGCCGTATTCTTTCGCGAACTGCTGGTGCAGATAAGTGAACCCTTCTTCCTAGTTCGCTCATAGAAATTCGACTATCTTCTTTTAATTCTTTAAGTATCATTTCGTTAATGAAATCCATTTTGTAAATACCCCTTCTTTTTGAAGGAAAACAATCATATTTCCCTTCGAATTGATATGTTAACTTCGTTATGAACATTTTACACTAATTAATAGAAGGAGGAATGATTGATGACACTTATTCAATTATATGACAAGGGCTTAACACCCTTTCAACAATTATTAGGCTACAACAAGGGAATTCAGCTGCACTGGCAGCAGTTGGGGGAGGTACTCGAAAAAGACGGGCATCTATCCGCTTCATTAAAAGAAGAGGTTCGAAAAACTTTAGCTCAAAAAAATGGCTGTCAGTATTGTCAGGCAAAAGGCAAGCCTGATCCCCAGAACTATGATGAGAAAACGGCAGTATGCACAGGTTTTGCGGAAGCATTCTTAGCTGCTAAGGGGCACACCGCCCCCAACGTCACGGCTGTATTAAAGGACTATTTAACAGAAGCCGAGATTAGCGAGCTACTAGCATTTATTTGCTTCACGACAGCACAGCAATATTTTGGCGCACTCATGCAATTAAAATAATAAGGAGCTAGGGGCGAAACCCTAGTTCCTTTTCCAGCTGCTATCCTTTTAATTCCATTTTATTAGCTATATCTATAATAAATTTCCTACTAAGCTCTTCTTTCATATTATTTTCAGCATCCACCATCACTTGTTCAATGAGACAGCCTTGATGATGGAAGGAATGATCGTGTTCAGAGGAACAACTAAATAATGAGGTTTGTCCTTCAATTGCATATATCACATCTAAAAACGATATTTCATGGGGGCGCTTAGAAATTCGATAACCACCGTTGACACCTGGGTTCGACTCAATTAAACCTGCCTTCACAAGCTTAGTTAATATTTTGGAAAGATAGGTTGGAGATAATTTTTGCATTTCTGCTAAAGACTCTACACTCATTGATTTCCCTTTAGGATTGCGTGTTAAAAACACCATTGTATGTAAAGCATAATTTGTTGCTTTTGAATACTTCATCATTCATCACCCTTCATTCAGGACCTTTATTATCTGCAATTAAAACACATTCTATCATAATTCAAGAAAAAAGCATGTTTTGTATGAAAACACGCTTTTATGATCCCTAGTCATGCTGTCCATAACCCGCTTCTCCAGCAAGAGCATCAGCCTTTGTTACTTGTACAGTCCCAAATGGATGATTTGGTGGCGCATAAATCGTGTAAAGCTTTAGTGGTTTATCCCCTGTATTCGTAACATTATGCCATGTTCCTGCTGGTACCATAATAGCCGTATCTTCTGCGACATGTCTCTGATAGTTTAAATAATCTCTAGTTGGCCCCATTTGAGTTAATCCATGCCCCTCCTCAATACAAATGAATTGGTCCACATGTGGGTGTACTTCTAAACCAATATCTTCTCCGACATTAAGACTCATCACCGTTACTTGTAAGTTTGACCCTGTCCACAATGCTGTACGATAATTATTATTGCGCTTTGTAGCCTCTTCAATGTCGATAACAAATGGTGTTGGTCCAAAATCATTCTGGACATTACTTCTTGGCGCTCGTTCTGCCTGATTTGGATAGGCCCAATAAACAGGTTGATAACCGTAATGATACGATTGATAATTACCGTAATAAGGGTGGTACATTTATCTCAATCCTCTCATGCATGATAACGCTATAGTATGCAGTTGAATGAAAGAAGGTACTCACATGTAGTTTGACTTAATTGAGTAATCTTTATATATAGAATGGAGATAGGTATCCTGTTTGCTACATTAGCAGAAAAGCTTGCAGGCACTACTGCGATTAAATAGTTTTCTGGACACGGTGTTGAAGATGATTGGATTGTAGAAGTTGAAGCAGAGTTAGGATTCGAATTACCACCATCCTATTGCTGGTGGTTAAAAAATTATGATAATGGGCAGCTGAATGATGGATCTATTCTCTCGATCGGTCAACCAGCATACAGAGCCATTAATGATCATGGTATTCTCTCTATCCATCCTCTTAACTACTTAATGAATGACATGATCTATGAATATGCCTCTTCTTTCTCAGAATTTCTTGAAAAACTGATTGATGAGCGTAGTCAATAGTATGAGTTGCCTTATCTATGGGCAACTCACAACTCGGAAAATTCCTCTTTCAAGCGCTTACGAAATTTATCATCTGTAAGAAATTTCAATTGAAAACTATTCATACTATTTGAGAGCTTAATCTGCTCCATTGTATTTAAGTTGTTAGCAAAAAAGGCTATCTCTGTTTGATTTCCATCTTTATCTTCCGCATAGGCTGCTAGTGTTAACACAAATGCCGTCGACCCTCCCTTTTGACCAGCATGTTTTAACCATGCTTGATTTCTAGGATTCTGCATCAATTGCTCCAACACGGGATCTAAATATTTATGTACTTCTGCGCTAAAGAAATTTTTACCATTCAATTTTTCTAAAATAGAGATGTAATCACTTGTTGTGGCCCTTATTAAACGATCAGACCATATCTTTTGAAAATCCATATTGAGCATTTTTTGAGCTTTTGTTTTCTCCTCAATTGTTAAAGGATGTTCTATCCAATTCGAATGAATAGCCAATGCACGCTCACGATATTCAACCATATCCATTTTTCGTAAAGCAGTTAATGTTGCTTTTTTCGTTAAATTTTTTTCCTCCATCAAGTGAATGGGAATATAAAGTGCACTTACAATTGGATACAAAGGTTCATGATCCTCTACATTTAACTGTGTAAGCACATCATTAATTATTTGAAAGTCTAATACATGCATTAAATATTCCGTATTTGCATTGGAGCTATAGGCAATCATGCCATTTGCTACTTCACTTAAAGGTACACTATCTGCACCCTGAAGGTTTAACTGCGCCAACCATGCTTTATGTGCGCCGCCATCTGTTTTAGGAATGTAAAATGCCTCTAACTCCTTTAGATTTACTTGCTCTTTAGGATTAATACGGCCATCCGCTGCTTGTTGCGCATAGGCGATGGCTACGATTATTTTAACTGTACTTGCTAACGGTAGCTGTTCCTTGGTGTTTAGCTCCACCCAATGTTGTTGATTATATTGAATGGCTACAGAAATATTTTTATCCTCTTTATGTTCCTTGATAAATTGCACGATATATTCAGGATCGTTCTTCTTGATTTCTTTTTGAAACTTCCAAAAAATAATGCTACATACAAAACCTATACAAACCAAAACACCGCCAATCATCCAATACAACTTTTTCATATTCATCCCTCCATCACTCAGCTGCTTCTAACAACCATTGCTGTAATACTGTAGACGACTGGTTATTTAATCGTAATGCTATTTCTGTTTTTATTTCTTCTGGAGGCGTCACTTCTACAAGTATGCATACAGAATCCCTTGCTTGATTCACCTCGAATAACCCTTCTTAGCACAAACTATTTCAGCTCCAATTGCTCGATGTTATCGATCGTTGACATACCTCTCCTCCTTAATGAATTAGAGAAGCTCGTAAATTGCTAACCCCATTTTCTAAGTATCCTTTGAGGCATGTTAATGTATAGACCCAACCCTCTTTTTGGCCCATCATTTTTGTCACAATTTCTGGGTCATGTGCATTTAACCCAGATTCTACAACAGTAATAATTGTTTCACTTTGTGATTCTTCAAAAGTGACGGTAACCATTGTCACTTCACCATGCTCTTCTCCCCAAACAAACACAATTTTTTTATTCATCTCCATTTCAAGCACAGTGATCACACCCTCTGCACCATACTCCTCATATTTAAGCGTGATTCTTTTACCTTCTGCCCATCTTTCGGAACTGCTAGAAAACCAATAATGACAGATTTCAGTAGGGGAAATAATGGCTTCAAATACTTTATGGGCTGGTTGATTGATTTTTAGTTTCGTCGTCACATCCGTATTTATCATCGTTCATCATCCTTTTTCATATTGTCTATCTACACCTTCGCCGAAATTTTCCATTAACCTTCCCTTCTAATAAAAATTCACTAAAAAAGGTGCAATTCTCCTAATGGAATTGCACCTTTTCACTTAAAGTATTTTTTTATGATGAACAGTAAACTGAATATCTGCTACATTGTCGATAAAATTTTTATCATGTGTGACAAAGATTATTGTTCCCTCATAAGCAGCTATAAATTGTTCAAGGGCTTCGAGTGCTTGAATATCTAAGAAATTAGTTGGTTCATCCAACAGCAAAATATTATAATTTCCTAAAAATAGCTGACAAAGCTGAAGGCGTATGACCTCACCACCACTAAGTGTGGTAATTTTCTTTTGTAAATCAGTGCCAGCAAACTGCATGGAATGAAGTACGCTTCGTAATAAACTTTCATCATATTCAGAGCGATTCTTTAAAAATTGTAGCACTGTTTCCTCACCAGCAAATTGGTAGCTCATCTGATGAAAATAACCTATTTTAGCCTTTGGAGAAATAGTTATTCCCTCACCATTATTGGCTATATGTTTTAGTAATGTACTTTTACCACTACCATTGTTACCCTTAAGCGCAATTTTTTTACCTAACGGGATTTGGAAGCTGACCTCGTGTAATAGTACCTTATCTTGAGCATGTAAAGTGAATCGATCTGCCATAATGGGATACTTATTATGCAATGCCAAGGCTTTTGATTGTCGAAAAACAATTTTTCTTTCTTCCTGCACCGCTTCTGCTTTATGAAGCTTCCCTATCCGATGTTCGATAGCTTTTGCTGCACGCTGTACGGCTTTTTGACTTGTGCCTTTGGACTTTGTCATAAACATACGATTAGGTTTAGCGTTAGCCTCTCTTTTAGACATATTGCCTGCCTGAGCAATTTTTTCAGCTTTTTTCATTTTTTCATCTACAGCTTTTTCAAGTCTGCTCTTTTCTTTCAAGTATTGTTCATGAGCCTGATTTTGTTGATCTTGCTCTAATTGCTTTTGCATGGCATACTCGCTGTAATTCCCTGAGTAGATCGTTACCTTACCACCATCTACCTCCCATATCGTTGTAACCAGCTCATCTAGTACAGCACGATCATGGCTGATGAGTATGAGGGCCCCATAATAATAACGTAATTCATCTAATAAAAATGAGATGCCGAGTTGATCCAAATGTGTTGTCGGCTCATCAATAAGCAAAGCTTCCTCATAAGAAGTAAATAATTGTGCTAGCTTTAATCTTGTTTGCTCTCCACCACTTAATCCTTCAGAATACGTAGGTACTGCTAATTTCCCTAATAACTGTGGATCTGCCTCTATTAACGTTGGTGCCTCCATCTGTTCAAAGTATCCGAAATGAACATGCCTTTTCAATTTCCCACTTACTGGTTGTATCTTGCCAGCAAGTAACTTCATCAACGTACTTTTACCTGCACCATTTTTACCAACGATACCTATCCGGTCAAATTGATGCACAGCTAATTTTTCAATATTTAATAGTTCTTTATCTAAATAAGTAACGACTACATTCTCTAACTCAAAGCAAACCTTTTCCATTTTGCTACCTCCCGAAATTGATCATTCCGTATCGATAGCGATGGTATCGATACGAGCTTTTAATCAAAGCTCGTATCAAAAGAATAATAGACTATACATTTCACTTTCCTCCCTACATTCAATAAAAAAACACAGACAAATTTGCCTGTGATGTAAAGTAAAAGAGATTTATTGTAAGACAAGCGTCTCTTTTTCTCATGATTATGAAGATGATTAAAAAAGGACAGACTATCCCATTTACTCTGTTTTCACAAAACAGCGTTTGGCCCTATTTAGTTACTGGTTCAATATTGGGAAACGTAGTCTCATAGCATGTGTCATTTTTTAATAACCCTCCTAGCATTGTTACGACTATTATAAATTCTGGCTATAATATGTCAAGTTTCCAAAGTTCTCTCTAAAGACACACTAATTACTGTCGATATATCACAAATGAACATTCCAAAAAGTATATCATTTGCTGAAAACCTGATATAGTATGGAATTTAAGAAAAATAAAATTTGATTTGGTGGTGTTATGTGAATGAAGAAATATGTTATCGATATTTTAATGATTATGCTTGGATCACTGCTTTTTGCCCTAGCAGTTAACTTATTTGTTATTCCTAATGATTTAGGTGAAGGTGGCGTAACAGGCTTAACGATTATTGCTTATTATCTGTTCGGATGGTCGCCAAGTATTGTCAGCTTTGTTATGAACGCAGCTTTACTTATCGTTGGTTATAAATTTTTAAATAGACAAACAACAATTTATACAATCATTGCGGTCTCATTCCACTCTTTATTTTTACATTTAACAGAAACGTGGTCTATTTCTTCAGATGAGATTATCGTCAATACAATTTTTGGTGGCGTATTTGCAGGAGTCGGTATTGGCTTAATTATAAGAGTTGGTGGTACAACAGCAGGTTCTACAATTTTAGCGAGAATCACTAACAAATATCTTGGATGGAGTATTAGCTATGGACTTTTATTCTTCGATTTAATTGTTGCTTTTTCATCTTATTTTATCATTGGTGCAGAGGCATTAATGCTAACAATTGTTATGCTGTATGTTGGTACAAAGGTAATGGAGTTTGTTATTGAAGGGGTTAACCCTAAAAAGGCAGTTACCATTATCTCTAAAAAACCTGAAGACATTGCTGGACAGGTAACTGCTTATATGAATCGTGGGGTAACAGTGCTATCAGGTCATGGTTATTATACAAAGGAACAAAAGGAAATCCTGTATATTGTTATTAGTAAGCAAGAAGTTGTAAAGCTCAAAAAAATTGTCAAAGAAGTCGACAAGGACGCCTTTATTGCCATTCATGATGTAAGGGACGTTTTCGGAGAAGGCTTTATTGAATTAGCAAAATCATAAAACAGTCAAAACACCTTTTGTAGGTAACAAAAGGTGTTTTATGTTGTTAAAAAAGATTTCACTAGCAGATTCCGTTCCGCCAGCGTCACTCAAATCACCATGTGCAAAAGTGTCTTTTCCTTATCTTTCATCCTAACAGTAAAGATCGAATAACCAATTAGAAGTAGCTTGGAACGGATGTTCATTTTATCCTTTCACAAAAATTCTATTGGTGGTTTTGTTTTTCGATTTACCTATTTCTATCAATCTGTAAAGAGCTTTGGATAATGCTGTCTAATAGTGCTGAATAGCTGATCCCCGCAGCAAGGGCACTTTTTGGTAGTAGGCTATTTTGCGTCATGCCAGGCAACGTATTAACCTCCAACACATAAGGAACGCCATCCTTAATTAACATATCTACTCTTGCGTAGACACTGCATCTTAAAGCCTTGTAACTAATCATCGCAGCCTTTGCCACTCGGTCATGAATTGCAAGTGGTAGTTCTACAGGCTCCTCCACGGTAGAAGCATCGTCATATTTTGCCTGGTAGTCAAAAAATACTGCTGTATGTTTGATTGACAGGACTGGCAATAGCTGTTCATTGAGTATTGGGCATGTAATTTCGTCACCAATCAAATACTGCTCAATAATGATTTCGTTATCCCACTTAAATACTTCTGCAACCGCAGCCAATAAGGCACTCCGATCATGGACAATTTGAACACCCACACTAGAGCCACCAGCATTTGGTTTAACTACAAGTGGATAACCCATAAGCTCTATATCCTGCAAGGGCAACTCCTCTTCCTTTATGAGATGCACCCAATCTGGAGTTGCGACACCTTCATATCGAAGGATTTTTTTTGCCATATTTTTATCCATGCACAAACTACTTGCTAGAAGACCGCTTCCTGTATAAGGAATACCCAACGTTTCTAGTACCCCCTGAATCGTACCATCTTCCCCGAACTTACCGTGAAGTGCTAACAAAGCCACATCAATATCACCTACCTTGTCAATTACCTCTTTGTTGTTATCTAATGTGATTGCCACAACTTCGTATTTTTGCTTATCTAATTGAGTGACCATTTCCTTACCTGTCATGATGGAAACCTGCTTTTCAGAGGAAGTACCACCCATAATTACGCCAACCTTCATTTTTTCAACTCCTCATAACGTTTTCAATGTATCACCAATAATTTGAATACCTCGAACAATATCGTCATCTGCTAAACGAGAAAAACCTAAACGAAATGTATTACTACCTCTTCCATTTGTATAAAATACATCACCTGGATAAAATACAACGCCCTTGTCATAGCATTTCTCAAGCAACAATCGTGCATCTACGTCCTCTTTTAGTTCTATAAAAAGGTGGAGCCCCCCATCCCCTGTTATCCTGCTATAGGGAATGTATTGGATACAAGCTTTACGGGCAAGCTCATATTTTTTCTTGTAAACAAATCTTGCTTTCTTTAAATATTTTTCAAAGTAACCATCCTGTAAATATTGATATAACACTGCCTGATCCAGTGTTGATGTATGAATTGTTCGAGCTCTTTTCATACTTTCCAAGCTATCAATTAACTCCCTATCTGCTAAAATCCATCCAACACGTAAGCCAGGGAAAAGAATTTTAGAAAAGCTACCAATATAGACAATGTTATTACCTATACCGCTAAAAGCGATTAGTGGTGCCAAATGCGAGCTTGAATACCTTAATTCCTCATTAAAACCATCTTCTATAATGGGTATTTGATATTTGGAAAAAAGCTGAAAAATAGCACTCCTTTTCTCGGAGGAAGTGACAATTCCTGTTGGATTATGATAGGACGGGATAAGATAGGCAAAATCAAAGTCCTTATCTGCTAATGTTTTTTCCACCTGTTCCATGTCAATCCCGTCATCTTGCATATCGATGCCATGTACGTCTAACCCATGCAAACGGAAAAGCTTCAGTGCTGCATGATGTGTAGGATTTTCACATAGTACACGCCCTGACTTTTTAGCTAAAGAGGACAATAAAATATCTAGACCTTCTGTAAAACCATTTGTAATTAAAATATCTTTATTAGAAATGTCCACACCTTTCATCTCCATATAGCTAAGAAGGTGGTCAATTAAGGGCTTATAGCCCTTGGCATAGCCATAGTTTAAGACAATATCTCCTTCAATGGACATCCTTGTGAGAAATGCCCTTTTGAAATTTTCAACATCAAAAAGCTTTTCTTCTGGAGCTATACTAGTAAATGAAATCATGCCTTTTTTCCAGTGTATATCTTGTCGTATTAAATCAATTTCATCAGCTAATAAAGTTGTTTCATTCAGCCTTTGTTTCCAATCTATTTCAATAGAAGAAGTTTTCAATGTAGTAACCTTTCCGATAAAATGCCCTTTTCCTTTCACTGCATAGATGATGCCATCTAGCTCTAATTCGGCATATGCGTTCAGCACCGTGTTTCTACTGACCGCTAATAACTTACTAAGTTCACGGGTAGATGGAAGTTTTTGATGTTCCAACAGATGCCCCTTGACAATCATGTCTTGAACATAATCCTTCAATTGTACATAAACTGGTCGTTCATCCATAAGCTTAAAATCACTAAACACTTCCTAACCCCCTTGCTTCATTTTTGCATAAACCCTGATAACCAAAAAGGTCCACACATTATGTAATTTCCTGTTAGAGTGGTTGCTCTTCTTTCTATCATATTTCAATATGGTCATAAGCATAAAAAGAAAACTCCTCTTTTGAGAAATATATCAGCAAAAAAGGAGTTTTATTATTATTTTAAAATATCATCCAGACCGTTTTCCTTTTTATCAGGACATACTAAGGACACCACAACTCCAACAATTAAGCAAATAAAGAATGTCGCTGCCTTGGCTGACACTACAGCCTCCATAGGTGACAGGGACCATACAATCGCACTAATAAAACCGACAATAATTGTAGCAATAACCCCAATGCCTGACACACGTTTCCAGAAAAAGATTAAAAGGATCACAACCGAAAATGTATTGCCAATCCCTGCCCATGCAAAGGATACTAAGCTATAAATTACAGAACCTGATTTGAGTGAAATGATAATACCCACAATCCCACTAATAACAGCCACTAGACGCGAAAGGTGAACTAATTTTTTGCTAGAAATATTCCAACGTAATGTTTTATGAATTATATCCTCACTTATCGATGTTGTGATGACTAACAATTGAGACGAAGCCGTTGACATAATAGCTGCTAAAATACCAGCCACAATAATTCCCGCAACCCAAGGTGGTAAAATTTCAAATACCATATGTGGCAATATCATTTCAGGATCTTCAATAGAACCTTGCTTATACAAAGTGGAGGCGAAAATCGCAGATAAAAAGGCACCCACATAGACAATTAATGTCCAAATAATCGCCATATTACGGCCAGTAATTCGCTCTTTTTCAGTCGTAATAGCCATAAAGCGAGAGCTCAATTGAGGTTGCCCCCCAAGCCAGCCAAAGAACCAGGATAGATTTGTAAATAACATCGCCCCTAAGGCAAGTCCATTTAAGCCTCCAACCCAACTATCCGCACCATTGCCCATTTGAGCTAGCTCTGTTGAAATGCTTAAACCTTGATGTTGAATTTCCATATAAGCTGCAATTGGAACAATAACAAACGAGATCAGCATTAAAAAACTTTGGATTGTATCTGTCCAAACAACGGACATAAATCCTCCCATACATGAATAGGCAATTATTATTGCTCCAATAATAATTGTTCCCCAAGTGATGTTGAGTCCTGAGAATGAATAAATCGTTTTACCCATCCCGGAAAATTGAGCTGCTAAATAGCAAACAAAGAATAACACCATTACTGCAGAAGCTAACCAACGAATTATATCTGCGTGCTTTGGAAATTTAACAGCAATATAATCTGTTAGGCTATTCACCTTATATTTTTGTTGCTCTGTCATAAAGCGCTTTGATAAAAATAGCCATGATGCAACAACGCCTAAAAGCATGCCAGATAAAATCCAAATGCCTGACAGCCCAGCCACATAAATAAAGCCAATTGCCCCTAAAAACATATAGGCTGATTCACCCGTTGCACGTTCAGAAAAGGCTAACGCCCAGCCCGGTAGTTTATTTCCCCCTAGAAAGTAATCATTATGTGATAAATCTTTTTTACTGAAGTATATCCCTACTCCTAGCATAGCGAGTAAATAGATAAATATTTCAACATAAACAATTGTATGCATATACCCAAAGTCCTCCATCTGATTAATCTAAACAATCCCAATTGGTTTTATCAGATAATAGTTCGGGTTTTTTTAATTGTCAATAACTAATTTTGTAAAAAGGAGGCAAAGTATTTCGATATTTCTACAAACTTTAAAGCTCCTGGAGAAAGATGAATACTGTGTTTGTGTGCAATTCCAACCTGTCTAATATATGCTTGATAAAATTTTTTTCTAATCAGGTTACTTGGTGCATGTAGTAAAAGCGAATTCGGCACAACAGAAATGCCTAAATTTTCATTGACCATTGTCAAAATGACTTGGTCAACTGATAATTCATAGACTACATTGGGATGGATTTTATGTTTAGCTAAGATCCTTGATACATCTCGATCAATCGTACGTTTAGGCATAATCCAGCGTTCATCCTGCAATTGCTCTAGAGAGAGCCTCTCTTCCTTCGCCAATGGATGCTCCTGTGCCATAATGCAAACAAGCTCATCATTAAAAATCGCATCGAATACAAGATGTTTAGAATTTGGTTGCACTAAAAAACCGATATCGACAACGCCATTATGAAGCCATTCTTCGATTTGATCATAATCTCCCTCCATCAAACGTATTTGTAGGTCTGGATGATGCTGTTCGAAATACGCTAAAACCTTTGGTAATAAGACCAGAGAAACACTTGGTAGAATACCAACCGATAACGTCCCCCCAATGAGATTTTTTAAATTTGCTACAGAGGTTTCAAGCTGCTGTTGTTGCTGCAATATTTTTGAGATGTGTTCGTAAACAATTTTCCCCTCACTCGTTAAAACAATATTATTGCGGTTTCGAATAATTAGAGAAAGCCCTAATTCTGCCTCTAAATTACTAATCGTATGACTGATTGAAGACTGTGTGAGATTGAGCTTTAAGCCTGTTTCTGTAAAATTTCCTGTATCGATAAGTGTATGGAAAGCAATATATTGTGCTAATGTAGCCATGCTATTCTGCTCCTTTTATGATTTTTTTTCATAGTTGATTGTGTAAATATTCATTTGATTTAAATTACTAGCCACCTCTATAATAAAAATAAAATCCAAGTAAATCAATATGATTTGTTAATGAGGGGGCTCATAAAATGGCAGAGGAAAAATTAATGATGAAGGCTTTATCTATGGACATAATTTCCGCAAAAATGTTTACAGAATTACATCTCTCCATTACAGAGCAGTATGGAGAGCATGGTCGGAGATTAGTACAAAAAGGCTTAGAGGCGTTTGGTTTAAAGGATGCTGAAGCCATGGCGAAAAAAGCAACAGCAGAAGGGGAAAATCATACTTTCTTTGAATACTTACCCCAAATCGTTGTAGGTGAAGAGAAATTTGCTGATTTAACACCTTTTGCTCGATTTTCTAAAATGTTTGCACAGATTGCCAAGCCAGTTGTAGATGAATATGGAGAAGCTGGTGAACAAGTGATTATGCGGGCAGTAGAACGTTTTGGTCATAAGCGTGGCCAAGGTATTGCTCAACGTGCTCGCACAAACGGTCTAGAAAATTCCGTGGAGCATTATTTAACTAACTATGATATGGGTCGCAGTGATTTGTTTGAAATCGATACAGTTTATAAGGAAAATGAGGTTGAGCAAACGTTTACTCACTGCCCATTAGGTCAACAATGGGCAGATGATGATATGGGTAAATATGGGATTTTGTATTGTAAAGTCATCGACCCCTCTATTGCTAAAGGGTACAATAAAAGCCTAGAGGTGGTACATGATCAATTTGTTTTACGTGAAGGACAGTGCCACTTCCAATTCCAAATGAAAGAGTGATGTCATGATTAACGGAGTTAGGCTCGTACAGCATCTTCAAGACTTAAGTCAAATTGGTCGTAATGAAAAGACAGGTGGCATTAACCGCTTCTCGTTCACACCAGAAGAAAAGCAGGCAATTGAGTTAGTTACAACTTATATGGAACAAGCAGGTATGAATGTCACAATCGATGCAGTTGGAAACCTTATTGGTACATATGGTGAAGGAAATGAAACCATTATGCTAGGTTCTCACATCGATACAGTACCAGAGGGTGGCAAATATGATGGAGCATTAGGGGTGCTAGCAGCTATTGAAGTGGTACATACTATGCATGAGCAACAGTTGATACCCTCTAAAAAAATTCAAGTTGTCGCTTTTAAGGATGAGGAAGGAACGAGATTTGGCTTTGGGCTCCTTGGCAGTAGTGCAATGGCTGGTCTTTTAACAGAGGAGCAATTACAGCATACAGATGAAGCTGGCATTTCCATCGAAGAAGCCATGAAAGATTTCCATTTATCACCTTATCCTTTAACACAAGTGCATCGTAATGACATAAAAGCTTATTTAGAAATGCATATCGAGCAAGGAAAAGTGTTAGAAAATGAAGACCTACCAGTCGGTGTTGTCACAGGTATTGCAGCCCCATTATGGTTAGAGGTAACCGTAACGGGTGTCAGTGAACATGCTGGTGCAACACCTATGCCGATTCGTCATGATGCTCTAACTGCAGCAAGTGAAATGATTTTAGCTATTGAGCAACTATTAACCAATACAACAGATTCCGTTGCAACGGTTGGTAAGCTAACGGTCTCCCCAAATGGGACAAACGTTATACCAGGTAAAGTTACGTTCTCGATTGATCTTCGTGATATTGACGAAAATAAAGTAAGTGCATTAGAGCAAGAAATTATGCAACAGCTTCAACAAATTGCTGAACGAAGACATGTCTCATTGGCTTCCAAAGTATTACAGCGCATTAAGCCTGCAAAAACCGATGCCTTACTACAACAGCAACTTACTACAAGTATTGAAAAGCAAGGTATACGTCCTTATTCTCTCATAAGTGGTGCTGGGCATGATGCAATGAATATAGCTGAAATTGCCCCGATTGGGATGCTATTCGTCCGTTCAAAGGATGGTATTAGTCACAATCCCTTAGAATACAGTTCAGATGAGGATATTATTGTAGCAACTAATATTTTTTATGATACAGCTGTTGAACTTGCTAAATAGACTACTATATAGAAGAAAGCCATTCTCTCATTTTTTTAGAATGGCTTTTTTAATTTTTTTCATAGCCTTCATTTTTAGCCTGAGTATTCACCTTTTGAATGAAAGGCTCTTTTTTCAGAGTATATGTTGGGCGAATCATATTGAAAATGATAGCCCAATTTGGATTATAGTCAGACAATACCACTTCAATTTTTTTCATGTGTCATTCACCTCACTTTTTTGAAATAAGCCAACTATAAATAAAGCGTATTTACCTTAAAATAATAAATCTATTTCGTTTTTAAATTTCCCTTTATATAAGAAGATCTCTCTATTTTTGATTGAACTGGTTTCATTTTAGCATAAGGAATATTATCTCTTTTAATATGATATAGTGTAATTATGGTTAATTTTCCAAAATAATTGAAAGGGGCTATAAAATGGAAGAGATTTTAACAATTACGAATTTAACGAAGAGTTATGGAAACAAGGAAATTTTGAAAGGGATTGACCTTCACGCAGCTAGAGGTGAAATCATTGGTTATATCGGCCCCAATGGAGCGGGTAAAAGTACAACTGTAAAACTTATTCTAGGGCTAGAAGGTGATTATGGTGGCGAAATTAAGCTCTTTGGGAAAAGCATAGGACAAGACCAAATTGATTATAAACGGCGAATTGGTTACGTCCCTGAAATCGCTGATGTTTATGATAACTTAACAGGCTATGAGTATTTAACCTTCATCGGCCAGCTATATGGATTAGAGCTAGAGGAGGCGGCTGACAAATCCAAATCACTAATGGAACTGTTTGGAGTTGGTGAAGCATACCATTCTAGAATTTCTTCCTATTCTAAAGGCATGCGTCAAAAACTACTAATTATTGCAAGCCTTATACATAATCCAGACCTGCTATTTTTAGATGAACCAATCAATGGCCTAGACGCAAACAGTGTCATGATTTTTAAAGAAATCTTAACGCAACTAGCTGCCAATGGAAAGACTATATTTTACTCATCACACATTATGGATGTCGTTGAAAAAATCAGTAGCCGCATCATTTTGCTGTATGATGGAAAAATTGCAGCGGACGGAACATTTGCCCAATTACAAGCAGATAATACTGAAGGAACATTAGAAAGAATTTTTAACCAGTTAACAGGATTTCATGAACATCAGGAAATCGGAGAAAAATTTGTGTCCGTCGTTCGTGGGGGACAATTATGACAGATTTCAAAATGCTACGATTGCTTGATAAGTTCCGATGGCTTTTTATAAAAATGGGCATTGATTATGACATGATGAGAAAAATCCTCCATATAAAATTAACAATGGATGAACGGAAAGTACCTACCCTATTTAATCAAAACAAAAAGAAAGACAATCAAAAGTATGGCTACATTAAGTCGCTATGGATTTATATGTTATTCGGGCTTATACTCATCCCGCTTATGGGATTTGGTCAAAATTTTCTATTTCAGATGAGTATCGCCTTTGCAATGATCATCTTTTTGATTATGACTTCATTGATTTCTGACTTTTCTTCTGTGCTTTTAGATGTACGAGATAAAAGCATACTTTCAACTAAGCCTATTTCAGCTAAAACAATTAATGCAGCAAAATTTATGCATATTTTTATTTATTTATCCTATTTAACATTGGCCCTAACAGCCATCCCTCTAATAGTCAGCCTTTTTACTCAAGGTATTGTGTTTTTTATTTTAACAGGTCTTGAGATTCTATTAATGAATTTATTTATAGTTGCCATCACAGCCATTTTATATATTGCCATTTTACGCTTCTTCGATGGTGAAAAGCTGAAGGATATGATTAATTATGTACAAATCGCTTTATCTCTAATGCTGATGATTGGCTACCAAGTTCTTATTCGATCCTTTGAATTCGTCAATTTAGATATGGTAGTATCGTTTCATTGGTGGAACCTCTTCTTAATACCGATGTGGTTCGCTGCCCCTTATGAACTCATACTGCATGGTGACACATCTTTATTGACAGTCATTTATACCATCTTAGCAGTGATTGTACCTATTATTTCGATTTGGATCTATATTAAACTCATACCAACCTTTGAACGCAATCTCCAAAAACTGCTAAGTACAAGTAAGTCTAAAAAGGAAAAGAACAATCGACTAAAGTCGTTTTTATTAACCATTGTGTGTAGAACACACGAGGAACGAGCTTTCTATCGCTTCGCAGCTCTGATGATGAAGCAAGAGCGAGAGTTTAAGCTAAAGGTCTACCCTTCTTTAGGCTTTTCATTTATTATTCCCTTTATTTTCATGTTTACTTTTAGCAGAGGGGAAGAAGTCGATTATGCTAGTAGTATGAGCTATTTAAATATCTATTTTAGTATGATGATTATACCATCCGCTGTCCTTATGCTTGGTCACTCTGCTAAATATAAGGCTGCGTGGATTTATAAAACACTACCGCTTAAAGATTATACAGATTTACAAAAAGGTAGCTTAAAGGCATTTTTAATTAAATTGTATACTCCGTTATTTTTAGTACTAAGTATAGTCTTTAGCTATATTTATGGTATTCGAATTATCCCTGATTTACTAGCTGTTTTGGTAACAAGCTGGTTATATACCATCCTTTGTTTCGTCATGATGACAAACAAATTACCCTTTACCAAACCCTATGATGAAGTTAACGATGCGCAAGGCTGGAAGATTCTTTTGTTATTGCTCCCTTTAGGTTTACTTGTAGGGCTGCACTATATAATAGCTAGTCAGATAACATACGGCTCTACTATATATTTCATTGTGCTTTCCTTCATCAACATCTTGATATGGAAACTGGTTTTTAAATCGAAAAAATAACCAAAAAACGGCTCAAATCCTATAATAGAGTGGGATCAGCCGTTTTTTCCATGCTATGGTGTTTAAAAGATAAATGCAACGATTTCTTCCTCACCGCTTTTCATATCTTTTATTTTATACATATTTTGATTGACCTCGTTATCTCCTAATACAATAACCTTTGGTGTGTTTTCACGATTGGCTTTTTCCATCGCCTTTTTCACTTTTTTCCCACTTAGCTCAACTTCTATCTTATATTTTTCTCGCCGTAATGCAGTTGCTAGCTTTAGTGCCTCTTTTTCTGTTCCCAGAGGAATAATATAAATATCCACGCTAGGAGCGTTTTGCTCTATTTTTCCCGAAAGCTCCAATGCTGTATAGATGACATCTAAACCAAATGAAATACCAACAGTAGCATAGGTTTGATTTGTCTCTAAAAGGCCACCAATAGCATTGTCATAGCGTCCCCCACTACCAATACTTGAGCGAATTGTTCCATCTGCTAAAAAAATTTCATAAATTGTTCCTGTGTAAATTTCAAGTCCCCTCGCTAAAAATGGATTGAAAATACATTGGTCACTTATTTCAAGTGCCTCTAAATAAGAAGTTAGTTCCATTAATTCCTGTAAACCTTGTTGTAAAAAGACATTCTCGGTCGCGAATCCTTCAAAATACGCCATACTTATTTGAGGACGTTCATCTAAAAAATGCTTTATTTTATGAATACTATTATCTGATAACCCCAATGCCTTCAATTCTGCGAGCATTGTTTTCTCGTCTATTTTTTCAATCTTATCTAATGTTAAAATAACTCGATTCATTTGTTCCTGTTCAACCTCAAATAATTGCAGTAAACCAACTAAAAGCTTGCGATTATTATATTGGAGATTAATTTTAAGTTTAAGCTGATCAAAGGCATCTATCGCCATCATCATTAGCTCCGCCTCAGCAGCCTGTGATTCTACCCCTACAATATCTACATCACATTGTGTAAATTCGCGAAAACGACCAGCCTTGATGGGGCCATCTCGAAACACTTTGCCAATCTCATATCGTTTAAATGGCATTGCAATCGCTGGATTCATCGCTACAACTTTTGCAAATGGAATTGTTAAATCATAGCGTAACGCTAAATCTCGCTCACCTCGATCTGTTAATGTATACATCTCCTCTAAAATCTCAGCACCACCAGCATATTTAGAAGCCATCAACTCTGTATAGTTAAGAATAGGTGTTTCTAACGGCTTGCAGCCATAGGCTATAAATGTATCTTCTAACGTACGTCGTATCACACGACGAGTAGCCTCTTGCTCTGGTAAATAATCTTGTGTTCCTCGAACATTCTGATAGTCCATTTTTTTCATCATAATCTCCTCCTCATTTTTTGAGCAATAAAAAAACCGTATAGCGATAAAGCTTCAAATCAGCTTTATTTATACGATTACATGAGAAATAGTCTTCCTATTCAATATTAATAAGTTAATAAGGATAGCAAGACTAGTGATGATGATGATGTTTTATTGTGAATGATTGGACAAGAGTAATGACCATGTTTATTCCCCCTTTTATATTAAGGGTTACTATAAGACACACCCAATAGAATGTCAAATTTTTTCTAAAATTCATACAGTATTTTTTTCATTTTTTCTAGAGTAGCTAACATTTCAGCTAACTCTTCAGTTGTTAAGTGAGCATGGTACTTTTCTGTAATCTGTTGATTAAAGGCTTCGACTTCCTGTTTATATAATAGACCCTTCTCACCTAATTCGACAGAAAAGGCACGCTTATCCTCCTCATGCTGCCTTTTCATTATATAGCCATCCTGTTCAAGCTTGGTTAATTGCTGACTCACTGCACTTTTTGTAATAGCCATTTTATCTGCTAGTTCTGAGGGTGAGCAGGATGGATGACGCATCACTAATGTTAAAAGAACATATTGCTGATTATTTAAGGCGAAATTAGTATAAGCCCTTTCCATTTTCTCAAGCATGATCCAAATATCTTCAATGGTTTGATTTATTTGCTCTGCTACCTGGTTATTCTTCATTTTTTTGAGTGTCACCTTTTTCTCGCCATTTTTTAGGATTTAGATAGCTTTTAAATTTGTTGGCTACTTCTTTTCCAACAAGTAAAGCACCAAGCCAAAATAAGATTTCAGCCAAAATAATACTTCCTGGTATTATCCCTGCCTTTACTTTTGTAGGTAGCGGTGTGAAAGGTGTAATAATTGGGATTAACCATAAAGAAAGTGAAAAGATAATAATGCCTAATCCAAGCTTATAAGCAAAAGATTTTTGTGTTTTTTCGTTAGAGGTCATGTATCTTCTCCTGTAATAATTAATTTATTTAAGTTAACTAAACTATATGATACATTTCTTTTTATGTAAAGCTTTTTAATCTTTATAACAGAAATCCCCATCTATTTGAATAGTGAGAATCAAATAGATGGGGTTACTAATTTAGTTATTTTCCAAATGTAAGGGGTATACGTAGCTCATCATTTGGCTTGTTAGTTAAATATTTATAAATGAGAATTTCTAGCTCCTCCTTGTCAAAGTTCTCATAAACATCCATTCTTTTATTATTTTCAAGAATGCCCATAAATTCAGGCGTCCCATAGATTTTTTCTTTACCCTCTAAATAATAGGTTTGATTGACTCCAGCAAACCCTGGATCAGGGCTTAATGATTCCACATAAAGGTTATTGTCCTTCATATAATACGTCCATGAAATTGGGTACCCTGCTATATTAGATGTTACACTTTGATGCTTTGCTGATATGTTCGTTAATTGGATTGAATTATCGTCTCCGTATAAACCTTCAACACGGTTCTTAGCAACGAAAGTTAAAGGTTGATTTTCCAAAGAAGCTGCATTTAGTCCAGCTATTTCAAAGCGCAGCTCTGTTTCATTAGGATTTCCAACTTTACCCGAAATATATCCAGTCAATAATGTTCCACCTACATCCAGTTGATAATCCATATAAGGGAAAGTTTCGTATTTTTCTTGAGTAAGAACTAATCGAACTTGGGTCGGTGTAACCGTCATTTCATGAATTTTAGTGCCACCAGGCACATTGTCAATTGGAATATCTAATACTTGCTTAAATGACGTATTTTCCAGTTGTGTTTTAGAGAGATTTAGTTGCATATTCCAAGTGCTTTCTTTTGTTTCTAGTATACGGTTATAAGAAATTTGGAATTTAGTTTCCTCTTCTTGTAAGGCTTCAGATTCGAATAGTTGCTGACTAAAGTATTCTCCTTTTGCTCCCTGTCTTCCCATGAAAGATTTTTTTCCTGTTTCAATTGAATGATTCGTATTATTAATCGCCTCAATGAATATCCCTGTATTTCGGACTTTTAAATCTGTAAGTGTAACTGCCGTTTTAAGCAATATTTTACCCTCATCTTGTGCAAAAGATTGAATAGACACTGTGTCAACTCCGTCCTTTTGAATAGGGAACACTTGCGTAGTTAAGTCATTTGGATTATAGTCGATAGAATATTTTTTATCGCTGATGAATTGAATATTCTCCATCATAAGCTCCACATCTGTCATCTGTCCTTCAGCAACCCAATCCGTTTCAAAATAACCCTGAAAGGTACCAAGCTCCTCATTCCAAGAATGTGTATAATTCCCTTCAATAAAGTTACCCTTTGAATCTTTAAGCCCGGTATGTTCAAAACCTATATCCTCTCCATCCCAAGAGGCATCAGGTTTCAAACTATACAAAAGAAAGGTTCTGTTATCATCGATAAACGCCGTATGTACGGTCAACGTAAACCCATCCTGCGTAACAGATTTCTCAATTGTCTGCCCTAAGCCCTGATCTAATGCAGACTGAATACCAGCTCTATAAGAAAGAATAGTTGACCAATCATAATTCAGTGCTGCATAGACAGGTGTAGCCATTAGAGCAACAGCTAATCCTGCAACCAAAACAAATCTCTTTCTTTTTCGAGGTAGGAATTCGATCGGTGCATCTACCATTTTTAGTTCATCCTGCTGGATACCATTCCACATTTGTTCAAAGTCAGGATACTTCATGTCATGGTCTGCGTTCATCTCTTTTTTCAATTTCTTTTCAATGCGTTCCAAATTGATTCTCTCCCTTCAACCATAAATTTTGATTTTTTTCTAGTTTTTTGCGCATGATTTTCAATGCCTTATGGAGTCTCGATTTCACTGTTCCCACTGGAATCTTTAGGGTTTCCGCAATTTCCACTAATGATAGCTCACCAATGTAGCGGAGGGTGACAACAGCCATTAACTTTTCTGGTAACTGTCTGAGTAGTGCCTCCCACTCCTCCTCAGCTGCCTTCTCCAGTACAATGGTGTCTACAGATTTAACTGATGCCGTAGTTTGCTCCTGTAGCAACTGTACCTGACTCACTTTTTTTAACTGAGCCTGCTTTCTTTTAAGCAAATTTAAACATTGATTCATCGCAATCCGTAAAATCCAAGCACGTGTATGCTCTACACTTCTCCAATCCTGACGAAAGACGGTGACAAATACATCATGGCAGAGATCTTCCGCATCTTGGGCATTCCGTAGCATATAATAACAGGTACGGTAAACATCTTTGTTGTATGAATCGAATAATTCACGTTCTGTCAATCCAAGGCACTCCTTTCTGATGGTTCTACGTTATAAACAAATGACTACTTGAAAAGGTTCATTTTTTTAAGAAATTCATATACGTACTTTTTTAATTTAGTGTTTATGTAAAAAGATCCAGTTAATGTACAAAAAAACAGATGGCAATAGAGGTCCGTTATGGAACATCTAATCCATCTGTTTTTGGCTATTGGGAAATGGTGAGCGAAGGCAATATCATGAATCACATTTGATTCTTCTAGAAACTAATTTTAAACTTCACCTTTTTTTCGTGCTGTCATTTCATCTTTCATTTCATCTTTTAAAGCTTCAATTGACTGTTTACGTCGCTTATTTTTTTCCTTTAGCCTGTTACTTTCTAGAGGATCTGCAAATTCCATACTAATTTCTGCTTCCTGCACTTTCTCCTCAGTATTTTTAACAATATCACGAATGCGTTCAACATTATTGGAGCGATCATCTGGTTTTCGATGTCTTGAATTAGCCATGTTAACCTCCTCAAATTATGACATAAGGTTATTTTGGAATGATTTTATCATTATATGAGTGCTAACTTTTACTAAAATAACATCCTTTAAACGCTATCTATCCAATAATTCTACCTTCATTAAAAGCAATTAAGTTTCCACCTGACAGGATTTTTAGACAATCTCTTCCTTCAAACCTTCATAGGCAGATTTTGAATGCATAAATACATATAAAACTAGGGAGAGGAAAATAGCTACAATTCCAAAGACAATGCAGACCATTTGTAGGGAGAGCCATTCCGATAGCAACCCTAAGGCTAACGTAAAGACAATCTGTAGCACATTAATGACCATCGTTGAAACACTACCAAAACGGCCCATAATTGATGTCGGTACACTTATTTGATAAAAGGTGCTGTAGCCCGCATTACAAAATGACATACATACTCCTAATGCTATAAAGCTAATAATCGCCATTGCCACATTCGGTGAAGAGTAAAACAATGTATAGCAAAGTGTGGTCAAAAGCAGACCATAGACAATATATTGTCTTGTTGAAAATCTTTTAGCATAGCGAGCAGCCATTGCTCCACCAATAATAGCTCCAATTCCAGCGATACTAACGATGACACCATATAGACTATCTGAAGCTTGAAGGTTTTGTTTAATAAATGTAGCTTCCTGTGAATCTAATGCAAAGGCAATCATCAATGCACCTTGAAAATAAAGAAATACTTTGGCAAAGACTTGCTCTTTTTTTATATAGGCGTAGACAATACCATAATCCTCTTTTAGCATCCTCCAAGTAATGGGTTTTCGGTGCATGTCCTGATGATCTTCTACTGCGGGAAGCTTAAAAATGGAGAGTGCACAGATAAAGAACGTCAAAGCATTAAACCAAAACGCTATAGAAATATTGGAAATGGCAATGATAAACCCAGCCAATGCTGGCCCAATTAAAAATGAGCCTGAGCTAAACATTCCTAATATTGTATTAAAGGATTGTTTATCTTCATCTGGTATATATTTCGAAATATAATAGGTACTACTTGGCCCAAAAAAGCTACTTGCTATATTAGATAAAAATAAAACACAATAGATGAGCCAAATAGAGGACGTAAAAGGTAACAATAAAATCAATATGCCACGAATAATATCACTATAGATCATTAATTTTTGTTTATTCGATCGATCAATGATGGAGCCTGCAAAAAAGCTTGTTAAAATTCGAGCAATCGGTCCTACAATAAATATACTCGCCATAGCAGTAGGCGATTCTGTTAAATGCCAAACTAATAAATTGAGCGCAACTAGATTCACCCAATTTCCTAAATACGAGAAACCAAAGCCAAATAGAATGAGCCAATACTTCCTAGCAATGCTCATAAGTCCCCTTTCTATCACCAAAATGAATGATTGGTCTTTTTTGACATAAAAGTATTCCTTTAGATAATCATATCTATCGATGAATAGCTGTGCAACTAAAAATAGCAACCCTTAGCTAAGTTCATAGCTTTGGGTTGCCTTTTTAGTTAGTTGAATCTCGATCGATTAATATCGGTTTGAAGCGATATAGTTTGTGGTCATCAGCTAGATGTTCTTTTTTAATTTTTGCTAAGAGCAATGATGCCGCTTTCTGTGCCATTGGTAAAATGGGCTGTTGCAATGTTGTAATGGAAGGTGTTAAAAAATTGGCATATGGTACATCATCCACAGCAATTACTTGTACATCATTAGGCACATGTAAGTTTCTTTTTTTAATATAAAGCATTAATTCTTGGAAAATACGATCATTTGCCGCAATGATTCCTCTTGGTGGTTGCTCCAACGTAAATAATTGATTAAAAATCTCTGTCATCTGAGCTGGCTCACCATTTTTTATATAGCGCTCATCGATCAACAGATTCCTATTTCTGAGCGCTTGACGAAATCCTTCTAAACGTTCGACACGAGGAGTAATCGGTAAGGCTAAAGAAGTAGTGATAATGGCTATTGGTTGCTTTCGAAATGTCTCCACTGCCGTATCCATGGCAGAAAAATTATCAAGCAATACAGCAGGAATATCTACTCCCTCAATAAAACGGTCAATAAAAACGATTGGCATTGCTTGTTGATGAAGCCTTATGTAGAGATTTTTGTTTTCTCCTGTTGGAAAAACGATTAAGCCATCCACCTGTTTTTCTAGTAAAGTTTCGATATGTTTTTTCTCTTTTTTAGGGTTATCCGCTGAGTTACACACAATCATATGAAAGCCTTCTTTATCGAACTCTGCTTCCAATGCATTTATTATTTTTGTTGAAAAGTCATGGATAATATTCGCCACAATAATACCAATTGTAAAGGTAGATTTCTGTTTTAAGCTACGAGCCATTAAATTTGGACGATATTGCAATGCTTCAATAGCCTCTTCAATTTTCTTACGAGTCTCTGTACTCATATATTCATATCGCTTATTCAAATATTGCGATACTGTACTATTCGAAACATTTGCATATTGTGCAACATCGGCAATTGTTGTTTTTTTCACTAAAATCAATCTCCTACCTATAATATGAAAACTCTCCTTGGTATTATGTAGCATAGCATACTTTACTGGTTAAATTAACTAGTCAAATAGTTATATACTTGTTCAGGTAAGTCAATGCCCTTATCCATTGTTTCCAAACTACGTATCTGTTCAATTTCACCAGGCACTAGTACCTGATCAAAATTTGGTGCTGTTGGCGCATCATGTAATTCATTTATCATTTTCGAGATATTTGCTTTGAATTGATTTACATCTCCAAAAATATTTGGATCTAATACATATAAATATTGTCCTAGATTACGTTTCTGTTCGTAATCACCATACATTTTTGAAATGTGAGGACCAAAAGCTGCACTTGCTAAAATTCCAGAAAGAACATCTACTACAAGTGCCATACCATATCCTTTTGGCCCTGCAAACGGTGTTAAAGATTTTACTTGGTGTGGGTCTGTAGTTGGTGCTCCTTGTGCATCAACTCCCCATGTATTTGGAATTGTCTCCCCTTTTTCACGTGCATATAGAATTTTCCCTAGCGCTACATTGCTTGTTGCCATGTCCAAAATAATCGGTTTATCGTTGGTTGGAAAACCATAAGCAATTGGATTCGTACCAAAGTAAGGCTCTTTTCCGCCAAAAGGAACAACTGCGGAGTCCGTTTGAGAGCACATAATAGCAATTAAATTTTCACTCGTGGCTTGTTCAAGAAAATAGCCGAGTGCCCCACAATGGCTACTCTCTTGAATAATCGTTGTACATGAGCCATGTTCCTTAGCCACTTTAATGGTTTCATCCATAGCTTCCTTACAAATGACATGCCCAAAGCCATTATCCCCCTTAAAAAGAAGGTGATTTGTGCCTCTTTTTTCTACTGAAAAATGAGGGGTTTTCGTTATTCCACCTGCCTGTAAACGTGTTATATAATGCTCCACGCGCATAACACCGTGAGAACTGACACCACGTAAATCGGCATAAATCAAAACATCTGCTACTTGCGCTGCTGTTTCAGCTTCAACACCTTCAGTTGTGAATTTTTGAACTACTATTTTTTTTAATGCTGGTACAGAAATATTCATTGAAAATCCTCCCCATTATTTAAAATAGATTTGTGCTTTATTTGTGTTGTATTGTTTTGCCTCAAAGTAAGAAATAGCTTCATCGAATGCAATATGCTTCGTGACATAGCCTTTCTTTATAGCTCCTGACTGCATGTAGTTCATAACCGTCTCAAAATCTTCTAACGTAGCATTACGGCTGCTTTTCAATGTTAATTCCTTTGAATGAAATTCAGGATCATTAAATGTAATGGTTTTCTTCATTAAACCAATAAACACTAATGTGCCACTATTTTCTACGTATTGAAATGAGGATTCCATTGATTGTTGATTGCCTGTTGCATCAAAGACAACTGTAGGAAGTTCACCATTAAATTTTTCATGTAACTGCGCCATTATGTCATGGCTACCAACAATCACACCATCCGCTTCCGACCATGCCTGTCCTTCTTTTAAACGTTCTTCGTTCAAATCCATTAATACTGTTTTTGCACCGCGTAACTTAGCAAAACGTGCTGCTCCTAATCCAATTGGCCCTGCCCCGATAACAAGTACCGTATCATTTTCTGTTAGTTCCGAACGACGTACTGCATGGGCACCAATAGCTAATGGTTCCACAATGGCTAATTGGTCACCTGACACAGCATTATCAGTAATTACAATACTGTCATCAACTACGATATATTCGCCCATACCACCATCCATATGTACACCTAATACTTCCAAAGATTTACAGCAGTTTGTTTGACCTCGACGACATGCAACACACTCTCCACAATGGATGTATGGAATAACTGTTGCACGATCTCCTACTTGGATGTCCTTAACTGCTTCACCGACTTCTTCCACGATAGCAGCTAGTTCGTGGCCTAACACTCGTGGATAACTGAAAAATGGTTGTTCACCCGCAAAAGCATGTGTGTCTGTTCCACATACACCAATATGCGTGATTTTTAATAAAACATCATGACTTCCTTCAATACTAGGCTTGTCTACTTCATGTTCCACCATTTGTAACGGTTCATTAATGATTAATTGTCGCATGCTATTGCCTCCAATAAACTAGTAATTGTAGATAATTGCTGAATAACCTCTGCTGCATCACACTGGAAATATTGTTCGATAAATTGTTGCATTGGCTCTGACTGACCTTGTTCAAAATAGTTATGGATTTCAGTCAGTTTTTCAATAGTTTGATCAGATTCACGCACGGAAAAGCGTGTTGGATTCATTGCAAATATCCCTATTGCTAAAGCTTGATAGTATATTTCTGTTTCAGCGTAAGGGGCAATACGTGTTTGCCACTTGGATAACTCATTTAATTGAATATCATATAGCTGATGCTCAATAAATGGGTTTAAAAAACGTTCAAAGACATCTTGCTGATAGTGCTCATCCACTTGGAAGCGTTGGGTAAAATCGTTTGTTACTTTTTCAATAAAGGCTCGAACACCTGCATGAGAAAATGCCTCTCTTACAGTTGTATAGTTAAAAATCTTGCCGAATGCTGAAAGCAAAATATGACTACCATTTAAAATGGCAACTTTGCGTTTTCGATACATGTCTAACTCATCAAAGACAAAAGGGAAATCATGACTTGTTGGCCAATGTTTAAATGGCTCTTTTTGATCAATTACAAATAAGAAATACGGTTCACAAACTGTGTAAAGGGCATCCTCCCCCTGATAATCCTGTGGATAACCTGTTACAATACGGTCTACAAGTGTATTACAAAAAGTTAACGTAGCAAGCCAATCATTAAATGCTGTAGGCAACTTCCAGTCTTTAGCATGCTGTAGACAAATTGTTTTTAATGTAGAGCCATTCTGTTCTATTAATTCCAAAGGCACAAATGCCACTTGTTTTTCACCTTGAAAATGTTTGTAATATTGTTCTAGAAAGACGGTTAACTTTGCTGCATAGCTTGTTGGACAAGCCGTAGGATAAGGAATATTTTCATAATAAATCCCTGCCTCTGTTGTATTAGACACAATCATTTCTAATGTCTCAGACTGTGCATATTGTAAAAATGTAGTCCAGTTCTCATATGGATGAATAGTATCTTGAATAATCTTAACAGTGGTTTCTTCTTCTACGACCTCACCGTTTTTTAGCCCACGTTCCATCACAGTGAATTGCAGCTGTTGTTCTTCTAGCAGTTTAACTGTTTTTCCTCTTGCTGTTGCTGCGACAGAAACAATACTGCAAGGGACTTGTAGTTTTTCAACTGCTAGGTCAAAAAAGCCTCTGATAAAATTCCCATCACCTATTTGCATAATTTTAATAGGATGTTTCATGTCATTTCTCTCCTACATCGTCACACCATCTTTAAAAATGGCGATTTCTTTGAATCCATATTTCTCATTATTCGTTTGCACTTCACCTGAAGCTAGCGCTACTATATAATCCATGAATTCATCGACTAATATATCCATCGGCTTCCCATCCACTAACTGCCCTGCGTTAAAGTCAATCCAATTTTTTTTTCGTTCATAAAGTGGTGTGTTTGTTGAAATTTTGACTGTTGGTGTAGGTCCTCCAAAGGGTGTTCCCCTACCAGTTGAGAAAAGGACGATTTGGCAGCCTGTTGAGGCCAGTGCTGTTGTTGAAACAAGATCATTTCCTGGACCGTTTAGTAAATGTAGCCCCTTTGTTGTCATACGTTCGCCATAATCAAGCACTTCTTTTACCTCTTGAAAGCCCCCTTTTTGTATACAGCCAAGTGATTTTTCTTCCAATGTTGTTATTCCACCCGCTTTATTTCCTGGAGAGGGATTTTCATAGACAGGTTGATTATATTTCATAAAATACTGTTTAAAGTCATTTACTAAATGCACAATATCCTCAAAAACAGAGGCATCTTTTGCACGTTCCATTAAAATCTGTTCAGCACCAAACATCTCTGGAACTTCCGTTAACACCGTTGCACCTCCAGCTGAGATCAACTGGTCAGAAAATACACCAATCATCGGATTAGCGGTAATGCCAGAGAAACCATCACTACCACCACATTTCAAACCAATTTTCAGTTCTGAAATAGGTAATGTTTGTCTGTCAAATGTCGTCACATAGTCAAAGGCTTTTTCAAGCAGTTGTTGACCCTCTTCCATTTCATCTGCTGATTCTTGAACATTTAAAAAGGAAACACGTTGTTCATCATAATGACCAATTGTTTTCTTAAAGAGCTCAATATAATTGTTCTCACATCCTAGCCCTAATACAATGACTGCCCCTGCATTAGGGTGATGAATTAAATTAGCTAAGATTTTTTGTGTATACGTTAAATCATCACCAAGTTGTGAGCAACCATATGGATGAGCGAAATGCTGTACACCATCAAAATTGTCAGCCTTCAATAATTGGTTGCCTAACTTCGCCAGATTTTCAGCTACTCTGTTAATACATCCAACAGTATTAATAATCCAAATTTCATTTCGAACACCAACCTGACCATCTTTTCTACGATACCCCTTGAACATGCGCTGTGCATGACGAGACTCGGCTACGGGATGTGTTTTTGGATTAAATTCATAGCTTAATTCACCCGATAAATTGGTTTTCATGTTATGGGAGTGAACCCAGCTACCTGCTAGGATTTCTTCTGTCGCATGACCAATTGGAAAACCATATTTCGTGATGTTTGCATCTTTAGAAAGAGTCTTGATGGCGATCTTATGCCCACGTAGTACTTGTTGCTGTAACGTTATTTCCTTTCCATCCAATGGAAGTAAAAAGCCTTGAGGAAGATCACTCAAGGCTATGGCAACATTGTCCATCGGATGAATTTTAATAACTGATTGATTGTTCATTTGAATCCATCCTTTCTATTTCTAAGCTATTTCTTTATGAACTATTGGTGTAACAAATTTAATAACTGCTAATGAAGCGATAACCGCTAAGCCGCCTGCAAGTAGGAAAGCTGCGGAGAATGTTCCTGTTCTGTCTACTAGGAAACCTGTTAAAGTTGGCCCAATAATACCAGCTGTGTTTGCAAGGAAGTGCATAAAGCCACCAACAGATCCAACATACTTAGATTCCACCACATCATTAATGATTGCCCAGTAAATAGCCCCTGTTAAATATAAGAAGAAAACAGAGGTAGCAACAAGCGCAACAGCACTAACTGTTGTTGTTACAATACCTGCACAGCCAATCGATACAGCTGCTAAGAATAAACATGTCACTAGAACGACTTTACGAGAGAATAAAACTCCCTTACGCATAAAGCGTTTGTAAATGAAATCTGAGACAATTCCGCTCAATGCTAAACCTAGGAATCCTAAAATCCACGGAATAACCGTTACAATACTCATATCTTTTACAGCCATTCCACGAGCTTCTACTAGATAGCTTGGGAACCAAGTTAAGAAAAAGAATAGGATATAGTTATAGGCAAAGAACGAAAAAGCAGTAAATAATACTGTAGGTTGTTTTAAATAATAAGATAGACCACGACTATGATTGATATCTTCTGCTGCAATCTCTAAGTTTGCCATTGATTCTACACTGTCTTCTTTGTTTGGCTTTTCTTTCACCACTTTAAACCATACGATTGCCCAAATAAATCCAAGGATCATGATCGCAATAAATGAATATTTCCATCCATATGCTAATGCAATATAACCAACGATTGGACCTGCGATCGCACCACCAAGTGGCGTACCACTATTGGCTAGCCCTACTACAGAGGCACGTTTATCCGCAGGAAACCAGTTATTCACCATCTTATTTATGGTTGATGACAATGGCCCTTCCGCCATACCAAATACAATACGAACAATAATCAACGATGCGAATCCAACGACTAAAACCATTGCTCCACTAAATAAAGACCATACAATCATCGCTACAAATAGCGTTAACTTGGCACCAAATTTATCGGAAGCCATTCCACCTAAGAAGTTAAAAATGGCATACCCAACAGAGAAGCTACTAAAGATAATCCCTAATTGGGTTGACGTTAGATGAATATCTTCTTGAATAAATGGTGCTGCAATTGATAGTGCTGAACGATCTAAATAGTTAATGACACCCGCTAAAAATAGCATGACAATTACAACCGTTTTGCCGTCTCCAAAAATACCTTGTTGTTTCATATCATTCACCCCTAAATTTGAAATAAATCCCCTTTGCTAAACGCCTGAATAAGCCATAAATCCACCATCAACAGGAATTGTTACGCCAGTGACAAATGCTGAGTATGTATCATCAGCTAAAAATAATAAAGTTCCTAATAAATCTTGTGGTTTTCCAAAACGCTTTTGTGGTGTAGCTGTAATGATTTTTTCTGAACGTGCAGTTAATGAACCATCTTCTGTTAGCAATAAATTACGGTTTTGTTCGGTAATAAAAAATCCAGGTGCAATGGCATTAACACGTAAACCTACTTCTGCAAAATGCACCGCCATCCATTGCGTAAAGTTATTAATCGCTGCCTTTGCCGCGCTATATGCAGGCACTTTTGTCATAGGGGCATAGGAGCTCATGGATGAAATATTAATAATCGTCCCCTTCGTTCTCAGCAATGCTTCACCAAAAACTTGGGCAGCCAAAAATGTTCCTGTAAAATTATTCGAGAATACGCTTTCAAAACCACTTGGTGTTAATTCAAAGAAATTTGGTGTAGTCGATTGTTCTTTATATACTTCATCAGCCGTAATGGCATCTGGATGATTGCCGCCCGCTCCATTAATCAGTACATCAATTTGACCATATTGCTGTAAAATTGCTTGTCTCGCTGCTATTAACGACTCTTTGTTTAAAACATCCACAGAAAAATTAATTGCTTCTCCGTCATTTTCTGTAATCGATCGGACGACTGCTTCTCCTTTTTGCGCTGTACGATTTAAAATAGCAACTCGCATACCTTGCCTAGCCAATTCCATTGCCATCTCTGAGCAAAGAACACCACTACCACCCGTTACAACAGCCACTTTATTTTGCAATGCTTCATGCACCTTACTCACCTACTTTTAAAATAACTTTACGTACTTCATTTTGGTTTTTTTCTATATATTCAAATGCTTCTTTTGCTTCATGTAATGAGAAAGTATGTGTAATTAAACCTTGATGCTGTAGCTTTCCAGCATCAACAAGCTTCACTACATTTTCAAATTGGAATGTTTGTAAACGTGAGCCTTTTATCGATAATTCCTTTTTCGTAATTGGTAGTGGGGCAAGCTCAATGGCTTCCTCTCCAAAGCTAAGGACTACTACTCTCCCAGCAACTGAAACAGCATCGATAGATTGCTTAAATGTTAGTGGAATACAAACTGCATCAATAGATACATTGACACCTACTCCATCTGTCCATTGGTTAACAGCCTCTAATAAATCTTGCTCGTTTACATTAACAACTACATCTGCACCAAGTTCTTTTGCAAATGAGAGCTTTGCTGGATCCAGATCAGAAATCATCACGCGTGCATCTATTAATTTAGCCATCTTTAAAATACAAATGCCAATCGGTCCGGCCCCTTGAATCAATAGTGTTTCACCAGCCTGTAATTCACCACGATATACTGCCTGCGCGCCAATTGTATAAGGTTCAATTAAGACTGCCTCTTCTAAAGAGGTGTGGTCTGCTACTTTATGCAATTGCTTTTCAGCTACAACAAAACGCTCACGCATGCCTCCATCTTCATGAACACCAAAAACAGAAAGTTGTTCGCAGACATTTGGTTGTCCTTTACGGCAAGCATAGCACTCACCACAATAACGAATTGGTTCGACAACAACCTTGTCACCAGCTTTTAAACCTTGTACGTCTTGACCAACCTCTAACACTCGGCCAGCAACTTCATGCCCAGGTACACGAGGCAATGTCGCTAATGGATTCGAACCATGATAAATATGCATGTCTGAGCCACAAATACCAACATATTCTGTTTGAACAAGGACATCTGTTGACTTTGTTATTACTGGTTCTGCTACGTCAATTAAAGCCATTTCAAAAGGTTTGATTACTTGTAGTGCTTTCATACATGTCACCTATTTCTTCAGATTTTCATAAGCATCCCAAAGTCCATTTAAATACATAATGCCAAGTGCTCGATCATATAAGCCGTAGCCTGGACGACATTGTTCTCCCCAAATATGACGACCATGATCTGGACGTACATAACCTTCATAGTTTTGGTCATTTAATGTACGTACAATATTTTTAATATCGATTGAACCATCCGATGTAAAATGTGATGTTTCAAAGAAACTACCATTTTCCATAATCTTGACATTGCGGATATGAGCAAACGGAGCACGATATGCATATTTTTCAGCGATGGCTACCATATCATTTTGTGGGTCTGCTCCCATTGAACCTGAGCAGAACGTAAAGCCATTTGCCATGGAATCAGAGATTTTAATTAATTTTTCATAGCTTTCTGCTCCTGTAATAATGCGAGGTAAGCCAAAGATTGAATACGGTGGATCATCTGGATGAATCGCCATTTGAATACCTACCTCTTCCGCAACTGGTAAAATAGCTTGTAAGAAGTAAGTTAAGTTATCCCAAAGTTTAACTTCATCTACTTCTTTGTACTGCTCAAATAATTCTGAAAGTCGAGCTAATCGTTCTGGTTCCCATCCTGGAAGAGTTAAATCCGAAGATGCGCTTACTTCATTCACCAGTTCTTGTGGATCTAAGTTCATGACCTTTTCCTTATCAAAATAGAGAGCCGTTGAGCCATCTTCTAATGGATGGAATAAATCTGTACGTGTCCAATCAAATACGGGCATGAAGTTATAGCAAATAACTTTGACACCCACTTCACCAAGGTTGCGAATAGATTGTTTATAGTTTTCTATATATTGATCACGTGTTGACAATCCTAATTTAATATCTTCATGGACATTGACACTTTCCACGACATCTGTATGGAATCCGAACGATTGAATATAGTCAACTTCATCTTGAATAGCCTCTTTAGTCCATACCTCTCCTGCTGGTAGGTGATGGAGTGCCCAAACAATACCTTTTACATTTGGTATTTGCTTCACATCTTCTAATTTCACTGTATCATTGCCACGACCATACCATCTAAATGTCATATTCATACGTCATTACCTCCTAGTTTGATAGATTTTCGATATATGCTTTGGCACGTTCCACTACACCTGCATAGCCATCTTTTACAAATGCTTTATTTAAATCACTTCCAATCCCAACTGCAACTGCGCCTGCTTCTAACCATTCATTCATATTAGCCAAACCAACACCACCTGTAGGCATAATTGTGATATGTGGTAGAGGCCCTTTAACGGCTTTAATAAAGTTTGGTTCAAATTGATTTCCCGGGAATAGTTTAATAATGTCACTTCCACCTTCAAGTGCTGTCACCATTTCTGTAATGGTCATACAGCCTGGTAAATATGGAATGCTATAGCGATTGCAAAGCCTTGCAATTGCAGCGTTATAGCTTGGACTAACAACAAATTTGGCACCGTTTAAAATCGCATGGCGTGCAGTTTCAACATCCAAAACTGTGCCAGCTCCAATTATTGCATCGCTATTGCGTAATGCTTTAAAAGTTTCTTCAACAAAAGGCGTTGTATACGTTATTTCGATTGCTCGAATGCCACCTGAGATAGCACCTTTTGAAATTTCCGTCGCTTCTTCAGGTGAATCCCCACGAATAACAGCTACAATTTTTGCATCTGATAACGCTTTCAAAATTTCGATTTTTTGCATTCCTGACAACTCCTAACGCTCAATTAGTTTTTCATCACCAATAAATTGCCTTAATTCTTGCAGGGATGGAAGCCCTTCATTATCTCCTTTAATTGTTGCTACCAATGCACCTGCTCCATTAGCTAAACGGAGGCGTTCTACGATATCATCACCATTTAAATAGCTATAGACATAGGCAGCATCAAATGCATCCCCTGCTCCAACTGTATCAATGGCACGAACGGAAAATGCTTCTCGATCGTACTGTTCAGTGGCTGTATAAACCGTGGCGCCTTGTTCACCTTTTTTCACAATAATTTCATCTATTTTATAACTCTCTTGAACGTCTTTCACTGTACGCCCTTCAAATAAAAGCTCAAATTCATCCTGTCCTGTTAACAGAAGATTGATAGATGGATACACTTTTTCGTATACCGCTCGGGCATCTTCTATAGTCCATAGTTTTAAACGTAAATTTGGATCAAAAGATATTGGAATATTTTTCGCCTGTGCTAAAGCAATTAATTTCAATGCAACTTCAATGTTATGTTCACATACTGCTAAATACACGCCGCTAATATGTAATAGGTCCACATCATCCAGTACTGACTCATCTATACGATCTTTTGTCAGCTCCAGTAAAGGTGATGGGTTGCGGTAGTAAAACGATTTACCTGCACCGTCTTCCCGAATCTCCTTAAAGTAGATAGACGTTGGAATATGTGGTGTTCGTAAGACATGTGATACATCAATCCCTTCACCACGCGCAAAGTTATAAATTAATTTGCCAAATTCATCGTCTCCAATACAACTAATCCATTTTGCTTCCATATCTAAACGCGTAACACCTATCGCAAAATTTAATTCTGCACCACCCACAGCTCGCTCAAAGGAAGGAACGAAACGTAGAGGACCTGTCTTAGATGGATTAAAAACGACCATTGCATCCCCAATCGTTGCAATTCGTTTATTTCTCAATA